>Ga0209906_100017_pt1 | contig 465098 bp, 390 predicted proteins | sample FECB24metaG_FD_188303 | JGI IMG/M metagenome (GOLD analysis project Ga0209906, IMG submission 188303) | Cyanobacterial communities from the Joint Genome Institute, California, USA from Joint Genome Institute, California, USA - FECB-24 metaG... ...
TGTTGGGTGAGCGTCTCTCGCCAAATGCTTTAGGATTTGTAATTCTACATCCATTGCCCTGCTTACCTTCCAGAGTTTTTTCTTTTGATTCTTTTATTCAGAATACCCGGAAAGTGACAGAAGAGGGATATAGCGTTTCTCGGTTAAGTGAGGTACAAGAACCCCACCCCCAACCCCCTAAGAGCAAGCGAGGAGCTTGCTCTGATGTACCTCATGTGATTAGGAAACGCTATAAGTAAATAGGTATGTTTGGAAATGAGCTAGTACAGGTAAGAGTAATACCTGATTATTACTGCAACAACTTTACTAAATGGAATAATTGCAGAATTTACAGAAAGAGAAAGTTAAAAGGAGCAAGGGAATGAAATTTAACTCTTTGTCTTGCCCAATATCTTGTAGAAGCAGCTTTTTTGAATGTATTTAATTAATTTTATCTAACAATCAGAAATAATTAAAACTATGTATATTTTAAGACTTTTATATTATTGTACTTATGTCTATAGATAGACTAAATTATTTAACAATAATGTGCGTCTTTAGTTAGAGGATTATTGCATTAGTAAACTGTTGTACTTAAAGCAAGTGTAAGGAGTAGCTGATGAGGAGTGAAGAGGAGAAATTTTCCTCACTCCTCATGTTCTTAAATAGATGAGAGCTTGCCATTAATCACGTCAATTAGCAAGCATAATCTATAATATTTATATTAAATCTATCAATACTGACACTTGTGCCAGTTAAAAAAGAATAAGTTTAGTTAAGACTTAATCTCTCTGAGCAAGCCTTAAAAAGGGGGTTGGGAGAATTTTTGTTTGCACAGTGTCTCACAAAAAGAAGAATAGGTATTACTAACTGAACGTATTGAGTTAAAAAATATTGAAATTGTTTTTATAAAAATTGTAAGTTTATTAAGCTTATTTGTTTAATATTTGGGGTATTTTCTATTTATTATGGGCTTTTTAAATTGAGCTAACAACCCCTGTTAGGTATGGAAGTTGTGAATAGTTAGCTAATATAATTATACCAATTCTTTGTGAGGTTGCACATTATTTTGACCCCTACCAACCTCCCCTTACCAAGGGGAGGTGCCGCAGGCGGTGGGGTTCTTTCTATGCGTCTTCATATGGAAATGGTATTAGTACATAATTTTATAAGTTCCTAACGGTGTTTAGCGGTTAGGAACTTTATTTCTACAGTACTTGTTTCTCCTTGACTATGCGTTCTCTGTTGGAAAGTTCTGTGTCTGACGACAAGCCTGGACACTCGTGACGCTCATCGTTCCGACAACTATCAACAGACTTCCCTCACCGCCTTCTGGGCATCTACGTTGGAAACGGAGGGAGGACGTTCAGACTTTCTACTGCATCCGCTATGGTTTGTTATTTTAATTCGTCACGTTTCTACATAATCTGTACTTAGGCTATTTACATTTTTACGTTTTTAATATTACATTAAGTATTAAGTGATAGCTTTGCAACACTCTAGGAACAAAGAGGATCACAGAATCATCTATACTTCTGCTGCATTACTCAGCGCTTTCCTTGGTGAACCCACGAAATTTTAATCAGCACCCGTTCGCCCTTGGCGTCTCACGCCACTTGGGAGAAGTTCCAATGGTCAGAAGCTGACCTCGAACTTCTCAAAAACTGCTGCTTAGATTTCTTTGCGCGTTTAAAATTCCTATTTTTAAACCCTGCGGTGTATCTGATTCACTAAATTAAACCTTAAAAAAATTGTGAGTTCATTAATGCGTCACATTAAATTTTGGGTACTTTTGCCAGTAACCCTGATAATCGGCTGCTCTGATAAACTGCTTCAATCTAGCCCATCTGTAGCAAAATCTACGCCCCCTGTAGTTCAACAAGCTAGCCCGACTTTGTTGGCAAAGGCAAGTTATCTTTCACCGTTGGAAAAACAGGTAATTAATGAAATGAACAAGGTGCGGACAAATCCTAAAGCATATGTTCCGATTATTGAAAACTATAGAAAGCGTTTCCAAGGTAACAGAGTCAAAATTTCTAATAATACTTATTTGATAACTCAAGAAGGTCTAAAAGCAGTCGATGAGGCGATCGCATTTCTCAAGTCTGCTCGTCCTGTAGGGGCGTTGAGTGCATCCAAGGGTATGTCTTTAGGTGCTAAAGATCACGTCAAAGACCAAGGGTCAAAAGGCGCTACAGGTCACAATGGTAGTGATGGGAGCAACCCTTTTACTCGCATTAACCGTTATGGTACGTGGCAAAGAACCGCAGGCGAAAACATCAGCTATGGCCCAAATACCGCCCAAGATATCGTCATGCAGCTAATTATTGATGATGGTGTGCGCGATCGCGGTCATAGAACAAACATTTTTAATGGCGCTTTTAAAGTTACTGGCGTTGCTTATGGGACTCACAAATCATACAGAACAATATGTGTGATTGACTACGCTGGAGGTTATAAGGACAAATAAATTGAGCGAGATTGGATATTACAGTAATTTTCAAATGCGTGGAATAGAGTAGGGGCACAAGATATTGTGCCCTTACCTGTGTGGTCTGTTCAATTGAAAACCGCTGTAGGCTTATGCTGGAGGTTATACAGAAAAATCGGTTTAAGATTAAGTTTCTATAATTAGAAGAATAATATGACTTTTATTTGGTAGACAGGAGAACGGGAAGTAATGGGCGATCGCTCTAGTCACACCACTAGTGATGCTACACATCTCAATGTTTACGTCCAAGGTCAAGGATTCCCGATTCTGGGCTTACATGGTCATCCTGGTTCTGGTCGTAGTCTTTCTGTCTTCACTAATCATTTATCAAAACGCTGTGAAACTTTTGCCCCTGATTTACGCGGATACGGCAAAAGTCGCTTCCAGGGCAGTTTTAATATGCAAGACCATTTGATCGACTTAGAAGCGCTGCTAGACCGCTTTAAGATTGAAAAGTGTCTAGTATTGGGATGGTCACTTGGGGGCATTCTGGCCATGGAGCTGGCATTACGTCTGCCAGAGCGCGTTACTGGGCTGATTTTAGTAGCAACAGCAGCAAGACCGCGTGGAAGTCATCCCCTCATCACTTGGCAGGATAATTTGTATACTGGTGTTGCTGCGCTATTAAATTATGTAAAACCAAGTTGGCAGTGGAATATTGAAACTTTTGGCAAGCGATCGCTCTTTCGCTACCTGATCCAACAACATACACCCACTGCCTATAATTACATCGCTCAAGAAGCAGTACCAGCCTATTTACAAACCTCACCTGCTGCGACTCGCGCCCTCTACAGTGAAATTCAATCTGGGTATAATCGACTTCTAGATTTACAAGAGATTAAATGCCCTAGTTTGGTACTTGCTGGTGTTCAAGACCGCCACATCACAGTTGATTCCAGCCTAGAAACTGCTCAACACATCAAAAATTGTCAGTGGCAATTTTACCCCAATACTGCCCATCTTTTCCCGTGGGAAGTTCCCCAGCAGGTGCTGAGTGACATCGACCTTTGGCTGGAAGAACATCCGCAGGTAATTAGTAGTCAATAGTCAATAGTCACCCTTGACCCTTGTACAGACGCGATTAATGGCGTCTCTACCCTTGACCCTTGACTTTCGCCTAACTTAAATTTGACCGCCAAAGGCAGGCTGTACTTTGCGGTCAAATCTTTCCCCCAAGTCTTCAGCGATTGTTAAAGTATCAGGTTTACAACGCTTAACATTCACGGCAATTCCCTGCGCTCCTTCGATTTCCAAATCTTCTACATAGCCTTTGCTTGCAAACGTTGCATCAGCAGAATTTAGAAATGGCCCAAAGTAGTATGTGCAACGGGGGTTCTGTGTCACAATTTCCACCCACCAAGCTAAGCCGAGTTTGTCGAATACGTTAATTAAGCTTTCCTTGAAGTTATGCCAAATTGTTTTCATGGTTTTGCCCATTTATAAACGTCGTAAAGGGTGTTAAACAATATGCTGCTTTTTTCTTTTACATTTCTTTATACTCTTTTACAGCTATTTTTTCAAAGAGGTTTTTTGTAACTTATCTAGATACAACGTGTTTGACGACCGTTGGCGATAAATTTCATAAAGTGCCATACCCGCTGCTACTGAAGCATTGAGGCTGGGAGTCTTGCCTTGTAGAGGAATAGATACTAAGACATCGCAGGAGCGTTGAGTTAACATACTCAGACCTTCGCCTTCAGAGCCAACTACTAAAACGATAGGGCCACTAAAATTCACTGTATGCAAAGGTTCGCTTCCGGTTGCAGCGGTGCCATAAATCCAAAAGCCGGCCTCTTTCAATTCTTCTAAGGCGCGGCTCAGGTTGATGACTCTGGCTACAGAAAAGTTTTCTAAAGCACCTGCTGCCACTTTCACGACGGTGGACGTAATCCCAGATGCCCTTCTTTGGGGGATAACCAATCCCTGAGCGCCTATTGCTTCGGCAGTGCGAATAATTGCCCCCAAGTTGTGAGGGTCAGTAATCCCGTCAGCCACTAAAATTACGGGATCAGTTACAGATTTCGCTTGTTCAATCAAATCTGGCAATTCAATGTAGGCGTAGGGAGCAGTTTGCGCTGCAACACCTTGGTGATTCGCCCCGTCGGTAATTTGGTCTAAGCGTTTAGGTTCCACTTCGTCAATGACTGTGCCATTTTCCTTCGCTTGGAGGAGCAAATGGTGAAAGCTGGGATCGTAGCGCAGACGGGTGGTAATCCAGATGCGGTTGAGGCCGCGCTGATGTTGCAACGCACTCAATACTGGATGGCGACCGTAGATGAGATCGCTTTCTTCTGGTGATTTTGTGGATGGAGATGGATGCGAGAAGTTACGATGTGGGCGCGAACTGCTGGAGACTGGGTTACCATCTCCGTTTCTCGGATTACGAATAGGATTGGCAACAACACGCTTGCCCTGAATTTTTATGGGTTGCCCACGATTCGATTCGCTTGAAGTCTTCATTTTTCTGGGTTTACTATCCATATGAGTTTGGGTATAGCTTACTAACGCGCATCCCGATTACCTAAATTTACTGAACTTACTTTACTAGTTTGGCGATCGCTCCCTTGAGTTTTCACTCTTGCTCTAGATCGAGTATTTGTAACAGTTCGGTTAAGCGCTGGTAATCGGTGAGATACAGATAGCCAATTAAAGTTTCTAGACTAGTTGCCTGTTGATAAATTTCGGGATCAACTCTCTTAGGGCGTCCTGTGGCGGCGTTTCGACCCCGGCGGACAATTTCTAATTCTGTTTCCCTCAAATGAGGAGTTAGCGATCGCAAATGTAACGCTTGTGTTTCCGCTCTTACTTGTGCCACTACCATACGATGGTAAGTCTTTGATCGCTGCTGTGGTAGCAGGTACAACATTCTAACATATAGTTCATAGATTGCATCCCCCAAATACGCTAGAGCCGCAGGAGAGATTTGTTGCACTTGTGATAAAGAAAGCTGTTCGGGTAATTGCGCTGTACTTGCCAAGAGTGATTGAGTCCAAGATGAGTTCTGTTTGGCAGTTTCATCTCGTCCATCTAATAACTCTTCCTCCTTTGACTTCACAAGTGAATCATTCCTTGACGAGCTACATTTTGGAGGCATTTTTCGCAAAGTATTTATTCTCTATGAAGTATGCCATGTTAGTATACCTAGCATAATCAACACTATCAAAATTAATTACTAATTTTATCTTTTTGATTGGGAGTTGGCATTTAGATCACCCTGATGTCAAAGCTGATTAATTAAATTCAACCTGGTTATTGTGGTATGTGCCTAAGGTAGGGTAATATTTTGACACTAACACTAGATTTGCCTTTTTACTTGACTGCATTGTCATCTTTACTTGATAAGTGATGATGTCAAAGTATTAAGTAAATTGTGTTTGTGAATAAATCCACTAGCTTTACAATCCCTAAAGCTTCCTCTAAGTTCATCCTTTATCCTAGCCAACCATTACACCGCTAAGAGCTGAGTGTCTGCACTTTCTTCGATCAAATGTAAAAACAATAGCTAAACTGGCTTTTTGCCTCTCCCACAAGGAGAGAGGTTTTCTCGCCAGAGGTCTTAAAAATTAAGCTATCCGGATTAAGCATCGGATAGCAGAATTTAACTCTCGGATCAAGCAATCAAGACGGCTTGACGTTTTCTATAGCCGCTTCAACGTTTGGTTGCAGGGAGAGAAACTTCTCTAAGCGAACAAGCTTGACCGTTTGAGTTACGCGGGCATTCGTGACAATTTGTAAGGTGCCATTAGCATTTGCCTGCTTGGCTAGTTGCACTAGAGCACCCAAACCAGAGCTATCAACAAAGTCGATTTGTGAGAGATCCAGAATAATATGCTTGGGGCCCTCGTCAATCTTACCGCCAAGTACCTTGCGAAATGTCGGCTCAGAAAAGGCATCTAACAAACCTGTGAGGCGGAATAGCTGACAGTTATCCCGGACTTCACGAGTGCCTCTCAGGCTCACGGTTAGATTCAGTGGCTCAGCAATAATTCCCTCCTCATGAGTGAAAGTGAACGCTCAAGTATAGATGGTTTTTGTGCAAGTTGTCTACAACCTGCTGGAGTAGGGAGAAGGGGGAGCAGGAGGAGAAATTACTTTCTCATCCTATCTACTAGTTTCTTTATTTTTAACTTACTTTGGCTGTTGCGGCTTCGCGTGCTGTTCGCATTGCTTGGACAAATTGCTCAAATAAGTAATCAGCATCATGAGGACCAGGACTGGCTTCTGGATGATATTGTACGGAGAAGACAGGCAGAGATTTATGACGTACCCCAGCAACGGTGCGATCATTTAAGTTGAGGTGGCTGATTTCTGCAACTGCCGCAGGTAATGAGTCTGGGTCAATAGCAAAACTGTGGTTTTGGCTGGTAATTTCTACCCGTTGTTGTAAACCCGCAGGCTGATTCAAACCACGGTGACCAAATTTGAGTTTAAAGGTTTCTGCCCCCAAGGCATGACCCAAAATTTGGTGTCCCATACAAATGCCAAAAATGGGTTTTTGACTCAGCAGCAACGCTTTGGTGGTTTCAATTCCTTCGCTGACTGTAGCGGGATCACCAGGCCCATTGGAAAGAAAGATGCCATCTGGATTGTAGTTGAGAATTTCCTCTGGTGGCGTATGAGCAGGAACTACAATCACTTGGCAACCATAACTTGCCAAGCGACGCAAAATATTGCGTTTGACGCCAAAGTCAAGGGCAACAACAGTGAAGGGTTCCCCAAGATTTTCCGCAGCCTCTGAGTTAAATTCCCAAGCTGGGATTGTGGGATCTGACCATTGATAAACTGTTGGGGTGGTGACTTCGCCAACAAGATTTAATCCTGCCATATTGGGAGCTGCCTGTACCTGCTCTAGTAACTCAGCCTCATCAAGAATGGATGTGGAAATGCCACCATTCATCGCTCCGACCATCCGAATTTTGCGGGTGAGGGCCCGGGTATCGATGCCATAGATACCTGGTATTTGGTTCTGTTTGAGGTAGTCAGGTAAGGATTGTGTTGATCGCCAGTTACTCGGTCGGTGACAAATATTCCGAGCGATCGCACCCCGCACCTGCGGTCGTTCTGATTCCTCGTCTTCGGGATTAACACCAGTGTTACCCAATTCAGGATAAGTAAAAATGACAATCTGACCACAGTAACTAGGGTCGGTCAGTACTTCTTGATATCCAGTCATGCCAGTATTAAACACCACTTCCCCAATCGCGGTTCCCGTAGCACCGAAAGACCAACCGCGATAAGTGGTTCCATCTGCCAGGACAAGTAAAGCAGGTATTGCGTCAGTCAGAGGCATAGGCGATGAAAGCAAGATGTTTAGGGATTGGGGATTGGGGATTGGGGATTGGGAATTGGGGATTGGGAATTGGGGATTGGGGATTGGGAATTGGGGATTGATTATTTATTCACCTTGTCCCCTTGTCTAGCTTGTCCCCTAGTCCCCAATCCCCAGTACCTAGTCTCCAGTCCCCAGCCCCCACTTCCTAATCCTGCGAACATTAATTATCCCATGAGTTCGGCAATTAGAAGTTTTCTGGAAAATTAAAAATTAAACATCCAAAATATTTAATAGGGGAATTCAGAAGTAGATTTGAAGAAGCTTGGGCAGTTAAGATTAAAACTAATTATGCTTCAGTCTTTTTTATCCCGTGCAGCCCTAATTTTTCTGTCAAGTGCCCTAGCGGTTTTGAGTGTTTCCTGTAGTGAAGACAAACGGCATACGGCAACTGGTGGCAATGAACAACCCGCGCCAATAGGGGGGTTGGCAGCACTACGGCCTGCTGCTCAACCAAAAATACCACCAGCTAGCCCAGAAGCGCAGCCACCAGAACCGTCTGAAATTGAACCAAGTTTTTTTGAGCAGGGGCTAGATAAAGCCGCCAGCGCTTTGAGTATCAGCCAATCTGCTCAATCAACAGAAGATTGGAATTTGGTAGCGAGTCAGTTCAAAAATGCGATCGCGCTGATGCAAAACGTGGAGCCAGAAAGTCCAGAATTTGCGATCGCTCAAACAAAAATCACGCAATACGAACGCCAAGTCAAATATGCCCAGAAGAAAGCTAATCCTAGACCTCCACGACCGCTAGTTGTCAAGCCCCAGAGGATAGTAGTTACCGTTCCCCAGGCAGCAATTACACCAAAGCTCACCCCACCCCTGTCTGTTCCTCTACGAACAAGACTATTACCACCAAAGCCAGCTTTGCCCTCATCAGCACTGCTCACTCAAGAGCAAGAAGTATTTACAACGCCGATCAAAAGGCGAGTTGGTGGAACGCCAATTATCGAAGTTACCTTTAATGGCCAAAAGCAATTTGAGATGATTGTGGACACTGGAGCTAGTGGTACTGTAATTACCCAACAGATGGCGAATGCCTTGGGAATAGTCCCAGTGGGGAGAACTAGGGCTAACACCGCCAGTTCCAAAGCTGTGGAATTTCCCGTTGGTTATGTTAATTCAATGGAAGTTGGTGGGGTAATGGTAAATAGAGTACCAGTTGCGATCGCAGGCTTAGAACTAGAAACTGGACTTTTAGGGCATGACTTTTTTGGTAACTACGATGTCACCATCAAACGCAATGTTGTGGAATTTCGCCCGCAATCACGCACCGAGATCAACCCTCCAGAAACTGGACTAACTGCTCCAACTTCGACCAAGCCGCGCCAGTTTGTAGGATATCCTTAGCGATACTAATACCTTGGGCGTGGTCTAATAAGGGGATCGCACCCGCTACTTGCAGCGCTAATGATGCATTTAAAGCTACTGCATCCTGTTGTGCTTGAGTTCCCTTACCTTGCAGTACCGCTTTGAGAATTGCTCCATTTTCTTGAACATCCCCACCACGGAGCATACCTATAGGAGCAGGTGTTAAATCCAAGTCTAGGGGATTCACTGTAGTTAGCTGTACCTCACCGTCCGATAACACCGCTAAGTCAGTTAAATCCCCTAACCCAGCCTCATCAAGTTTTTCTCGCCCATGCAAGACAATCGCCTTTTGTTTGCCCAACTTCTGTAATGCTTGGGCAACCGTTGCCAAAAGCTTGGGAGTAAATAGCCCCACCACCTGCCCCGTCGGATGCAAGGGATTTACTAATGGCCCGAGTAAATTAAACACCGTCCGCACCTTCAAAGTCCGGCGTAATGCGGCGACTGCCTTGAGTGCTGGATGCCATCCAGGAGCAAACAAAAAAGTTATCCCTACCTCTTGTAGTGCCGCTTGCACCTTTTCGCTAGAGGCATTCAAGTTTACACCCAAAGACTCCAAAACATCGGCACTTCCTGTAAGACTTGATGCCGAGCGATTGCCATGCTTAGCAACAGCTACACCATAGGCAGCAGCAACAAAAGCAACTGCCGTGGAAATATTAAAGGTTGATGACCCATCACCGCCAGTACCACAGGTATCAATTAGGGGAATTGGTGATTGGGGATTAGGGATTGGGGATTGGGTGGATTCTTGCCCAGTCCCCAGTCCCCAGCCCTCAGTTCCCAGTCTTGATTGGGATTGTAATACTTCTGCCATCCCAGTCAACTCGTCGGCAGAAACGCCTTTAAAGTTCAGCGCCGTTAAAATTGCTCCTGATAATTCTGGGGGAATAGCTTCAGTTAACCACCCTTGCATCAATTCAGCAGCTTGAGTGCAAGACAGTGATTGTCCGTCTATTAATTGTTGCAGCAGGATATACCAACTAGTAGAGGGTTCTAGTACAGGGATTGGGGAAGATGTCATAGCTAAGGTTTGTGTGTGGTAGGGTGTAGCTCTGTTGAGGGGCATGGGAGCTATCCTACCGAAAAATGGGAAAGTAGCAGCAAATGCTGACGTTGAAACATCTTCTCGATCAATTCAACGGCTCCATAATCGCTCTTAAACCTTTGCTATCGAGTATTTTCACCATTTCCTTGGCGTTATATTCGCTACTAAAGACCCCTGCTTGCATGACTCTTCGACCCTGCCAGACTGTGGGAAACGCTCCAGGGGCAAGGGCTTGCACTAAATCGCGATCGCTATCAGTTCCTAGTTGCACCACTACACGGTAACGTACACCAACCTGGGTAGTACTAGCAGACAGCAAATCCCTACCATAGGCGACAGTTGCAGAACTTTCAGGTACTGGCATTTTTGGCAAATTGCGAGTATTGCTAATGGGAATATTGCGATCGGGAACTGGTGGCAAAAGTGATGAATCGCTAAGGGGAGCATCTAGTGTTGGTAGCGGCTGCCTTTGGTGTAGTGATTGTGCTGCGTTCGATGGAGGCTGGGGTGCGCTAAACTCAATTGTTTTGGGATCAATCCGCACATAATTCAACTGCGGCACATTAGGCAGATCTGCTGGTTTGGGGGTTATGTTTACTCTGGGAGAAACTTGAGTGTTAGTTGGTAGTTGTCTACTTGCTAGGCTGCTGGGAATAGGAAACCCGGCGACTCTCGAAGTAGGTGGCTGTTGATTCGATTTAGGCACGGAAAGTGGTGCATTGGCTGGTAACAGCGGCAGCAGCTGACTGTTTAATTGTGCAGCATGATTATTTTGAGAAATGCTCTTCCTGGGTAATGGCAGTGTTTGCCTGTTGGTAGTTTCAGAAACTCCGGGAGCAGAGAAGGAGATTTCTCGCACCGCATTATTAGCAACAGGAGTGGCTTGAGGGTTTTGGACTATGGGCGCTGTTATCCCTTTAATATCCACCTTGCCAATAATCCTATCCTCAGTAAAGGTGTTGCCAAAGGCAGAAATCACCTGCTTGGCAGTGCTGGCGTTAATGTCATAACGAGCATTAGTGCGAAACTCATTACCTCCTGGCTCGGATGCGCTGCCTAAATCTGGCATTGCTTGAGCGATCGCTACTAAACCATCTTCTTTACTGTCTTGAATAAGATTATTCCGCAAAATCGGGCGGGCGTTTGCCTGCACTAAAATTCCCGATCTGTTTTCCTGAATTTGATTGCCTACAACTACAGGAGCAGCATTTTGGGCAATATTGATGCCAAAGCCCGTTTTTTGTAGGATATTTTCCCGGATCTCGGCGCGGGAACTACCGGCAATTGTGATCCCATTTGCTCCATTTTGATAAAAGTAATTCTTGCTAATGGTAGGTGCGCCGTTACCAGTCACGGAAATCCCATCTTGAGTACTGCCAGTAAAGGTATTTTCTGCAATTACTGGATTGCTGGATTCAATCCACAAACCATAACCACGGGTATTGGGATTTGTCACCGTCACCCCAGTGAGCAAGGCTTGGTTTGCCACAATTGTGACGTTTTGACCGCCAAAGCTCCGACTGAGGTATTCACCGCCTCCCTGGATGGTAATATCCTTGCCTTTATTGCCAGGATCTCCTTGAATTGAAACACCCGATTTTAGTATTAAGGGAAATACCTCTCCAGTCTGGGCACTGTAAGTGCCTGTGGAGAGCATAATTACAGTATGAGCATTAGCTAAACGTAGCGCTTGGGTAATCGTTTTCAAAGGAGCACGCTCACTTCCCTTGCCTACACTGTCATCTCCGGCACTTGGGTTGACAAACAACACATTAACCTGAGAAATTGTTTTCTCATCCTGTGGCATCGAATTTGGTGCAGATGGGATCTGAGCAATGACGCTGCTAAAGCTTGTGCCCAGGAAGGCCATACTTACCACTCCCAGTCCTCCGGTAAAAGATAATACTGATAAGCGAAAAACTGAAAGCATTGTTGTTTCCACAAATGCCAGCTTTGCTGGTAGGACATCTGTTCTACGGTACTTAGGAAATATAAGAGAGGGAATCATCTTTAACACAACTCCTTAGAACTAACAATAAATTCTTATACTCTCAGACACTAATATGTCGATAATATTACTCACATATTGACCTGTTGGCGATTTTTAATACAGAGTAATAAATGAAGGACTGGGGACTGCGGATTGGGGATTGGGGACTGCGGATTGGGGACAAGGAGGACAAGGAGGAATTATTGAACAGGTTTTTCCCTTGTCTCTTCCTAATACCTATCCCTGATACTTAATCCCAATACCTAATACTCGATCCCTTGCAAATAATTACCAATGCGAAAAACAGTACAAATATGAAAGAGGCTGGCTGTTACGATGAAAGCACTAATGGGGTTGTTGTAATGGTCGAGCCATACAGCCAAAAAGAGCAAATACAGCAACAGCAAGTTGTTCACCGGATTTTAGACGTCAATTTAGACCGCGCTCGTGAGGGCTTGCGAATTATCGAGGAATGGTGTCGCTTTGGGTTGAATAACGCCCAGTTGACTCTTGAATGCAAGCACCTGCGGCAAGAGATAGCCAAGTGGCATACCTCTGATCTGCGAGCGGCTAGAGATACACCGGGTGATCCTGGGACGGAGTTAACCCATCCTCAGGAAGAAAAACGGGCTAGCATCAAATCTTTGTTGCAAGCTAATTTTTGCCGCACAGAAGAAGCACTGCGGGTGCTGGAAGAATATGGCAAGCTCTACCACCCAAATATGGCTAAAGCTTGTAAGCAGATGCGCTATCAGGTTTATGCTTTGGAAAGTAGTTTGATGGGTTATCAACGGCATCAACTGTTGTGGCGATCGCGTCTATATCTTGTTACTTCCCCCAGTGAAACCTTGTTAGGCACTGTCGAAGCTGCGCTCAAAGGTGGATTAAAGCTCCTACAGTACCGCGAGAAAACTGCTGATGATTCTTTGCGTCTAGAACAAGCCAGGAAACTGCGGCAGTTATGCCACACTTACGGTGCTTTATTCATCATTAATGATCGGGTGGATCTGGCTTTGGCTGTGGATGCAGATGGGGTGCATCTGGGACAACAAGATATGCCTATTGCTATGGCCCGGCAATTACTCGGTTCGCAGCGCCTGATAGGTCGTTCTACCACAAATTCAGAAGAAATGCAAGGTGCAATTGCCGAAGGTGCAGATTATATTGGTGTGGGCCCAGTTTATGAAACTCCCACGAAAGTAGGTAAGGCAGCAGCAGGCTTAGAATATGTCAGTTATGCAACCAAAAATTGCTCAATTCCCTGGTTTGCTATTGGCGGAATAGATGCGAATAATATTAATGATGTGATTGATGCGGGAGCAGAACGTGTGGCGGTAGTGCGATCGCTCATGCAAGCTGAACAGCCTACCTTAGTCACACAATATTTTCTCTCCCAGCTTAATCGCGTTAAACCAGAGCCTTTATAAATTTAAAATTCAGAATTATTTTCAGCGACTTGGTGACAGATACCCATGCGCTGTTACTCACAACACAGCATGAAAATCTTTCTCTTTTTACTCAGGACGCGGCTCAACGCCTCGTTGGCGCAGCCTCTTGTAGAGAAGAGAGCTAACGGAACTCAACACTATTTTTAAGATAGCTTATGTCTAATGAGATTACGCTTCAAGTAAATGGAGAAAACCACATCTGTTTGTCTCAAATTCTTTTACCCGAATTACTTCAGCAGTTGGGTTTTAATCCTCGCTTGGTGGCGGTGGAATATAACGGCGAAATTTTACACCGCCAGTTTTGGCCGCAAACGAGAGTGCAGTCAGGCGATCGCTTAGAAGTAGTAACTATTGTTGGTGGTGGTTAATACAATAAACTGCACAATGGGTCAGCTCAAAATAATTCGTAATTGATAATAGAGCCTCCGATGCCTTAGCTGTACGTAATTCGTAATTCAAGCCCCGACTGAAGTTGCTTGCTCTAAAAAAGAAATTATATTTTTTTATCTCCATCAATGAATTGAGTTGCTCTGTTTATTAATTACGAATTACGAATTACGAATTACGAATTAATAATTATTTGGTCAAGCTAAAAGAAGAATCAGAAAAATTATGGCAACAGATGCGGGGATCTTGCGCTTAGAAAAGGTTACAGAACAGCACGCTGATATCCTGTACTCCTATATGAGCGATCCCCATCTGTACGAATATCTTGAAGACCAAATCCCGACCTTGATGGAGGTTAAACAAAAGTTCAAGTTTGCCGCACTAGAAAAATCGCCTGACAACGATACCATGATCTGGCTCAAATGGGTCGCTATAATCCCCCAAGACCAACCTGTAGGCGTTGTTGAGATAGGTATTTTTGATGACCAATACGCGGAAATTGGCTTTATGACATTTGTTGGTTTCCAAAACCAGGGATACGCTCCCATCTACTGCTCTCTAGCGATCGCTGAAACCAAACGGCGCTTTAACTTGTTTGCCCTACATGCATCAGTGAATGAGCATAATCTTGCTTCCCGTAAGGTGATCGAGAAGCTTGGGTTCGAGTTGCACAAAGTCAATCAGAACGCAGAATTCGTCAAAGGTAAGCCGTCTGATGAATTCATTTACCGTCTAAACTTCTAAACCGCAGGGGGATGCCGCTGATACTCGGCAGTTCAAGGACATTGGAAGCTGTCGCTATACTCTTAATAATAGGTGAGTTCGATAAACCTCTCCCTGCCTTGAACTTAAGTTCAAGTCTGTCCCTCTCCGAATCGGAGAGGGACAGGTTTTGCGTAGTAAAACCTCTTAGAGGTGTTTTTATTAGGCTAATTCGGGGACAGCATATAACCCGTCGAACTCACGTTAATAATGCATTAGATACCGGGGTTGACTGTGCTTACCTCTGTTCAAATTTGTATAGACATTTATGAGCATTTTTGCGCTTGGCTAATTCTTTACCTTTACGGCCGAGTTGTTCGCGCAGCTGCTGATCTTGGCATAACCGATTAAAAGCTTGAAAAACTTCATAGCCAGAATTGGGATTAACCAAGATGCCATTTTCTTCGTGCTGAACTGCATCTAGGACACTACCTAAGCGAGAGGCAATTACAGGCTTACCGAAGTAACTCGCTTCTAAGTAAACGGTGCCAAAATCCTCTATATTGTTAGCTTTGGTATCCAACAAACTCAACATCGCAAATATGTCACAGGCTGCATAGTAGCCAGCTAACTCACGATTTGGTACATGTCCGACAAAGTGTACTCGCTTGTCCACCCGCAAGCGATTTGCCAGAGATTGCAGTTCAGGCTCGCAGGGCCCTTCTCCGCAGACTATATAGTGGACATCCACCCCAATCGTCAGCAGTAGTGGTATGTTTTCAATAACTCGGTCGAAGCTTTTATGTTTTACCAGGCTTCCTACTGAGAGAATCACTATTGCTGTTTCTGGAATATTATGAGCCTGTCGCATGGAAACCCGTAAATCATCCAGATTACTTGGACTCGTTGCGTTGCCAAATTTTTCCGGTCTAACTACTGGGTTAATGACGTGGGTAGGGGTATCTAAGCGGAAAGCAGTTCTAAGGTAATCTCGTGTATGGGAACTGTTACAAACAATTCCTTCAGCTCTATGAAGTGTCAATTTAAATAGCGATCGCAGCACGGGGTTACGTAAAGCACAAAGAATATCGTTACCGTGTAGGTAGATAAAAAAGCGAATAGGTAGAAGGTAGCTCAATAGCAACAGCGAAGGAAACTCATAGCCGTGGCTCCACTCAATATAGCGGTAGTGATAGCGAAAATAGAGTTTAATTGCTAGCACAAATGACCAGACCATATTCATGAGAGACTTCAGAATACTCCCCACAAAACCACTGCGCCAGTATTTCGGGTAAGCCCAGCGATATACGGGAAACTGTTGACTCTGGTCAAATACTTTATCTCCTGAACAACCAGCTGCCAACACAATCACTCGTTCCGGGTCTTGGAGACATCGATTATAGATATATTCCCCAATAACAGCCTCTTTCGGTAAGAAGATACGGGATATGACTAGGATGTCTGGGTATGCAGTTTTCTCTCTGATTTTTGCTGTCAGTTGAGAAATATGTTCCATGATCAACTTAATAACTTAACTTCAAATAATTTCTAATTTGTTCATATTGTCAACTAGGACAAGGAAATTAAGACTAGTTGACTAGGAGTAATAGGAATTGAAAAATCGTTTTTACCTTAGCTATCCCATTTTTTAATTAAAATTTTCCATCACTATTGTTATTGCTTGAGTTAAAGCATTTAAATCAAATGAAGGATGAAGTCTGTAGAGGACTAAAGAGCGGCTTACCCCAGGATAGTCTGAAGATATGAATATATGCCACAAATCAAGCTAGGACTGAAACAAGGAAACCCTGTTTGGTAAGTGTCTGCTTGTGTTACCTGCTTATTCTGACAGACTAAGAAACTATCATATCATGCAATGAGCAATAATACCTATTTGTAATTTGCTTGGGAATTCGTTGACTATACATCCTCTTTTTCCCTCTTTCATCATTCTTTATCCTTTGTTTTAGGTAATGAAATATCGACACAAAATGTGCATATTTATCAGTTTATGGTTACCTATTTTCATATACCCAAATTAATTTGGGCATAATTAAAGATATTTATGATAATGAATTTCATTCTGTTAGATAAGTTTATAAAAATACAACTTTTTATTTTGCATTAAAGGATATAAATGGAAAAATTTCAACAATTAGATTTTAGATGATTACTTGGAACGGTTAAATTTTAAACTTGGTTAATTTTATTTGTGATTTTTAATTTCTCACCACTAAAGGATTTTTATGCAAGACGGTCAATAACTAAAAACTAGTGCTTTTAGCTCAATTAATAGTTGATAAACTGTTGCAGAAATTATCACATCTATAGCAGTCTTAAATGATTGAAGGAATCTTTTGTTTCTTTTTTTGGTGCTCTACCGTACCCTAATCTCTTAATAAGCTATGGGTAGCTTGCTTCTTTGCAGGAGTACGCGTCAAAATAACATATGCCTACGGCAGGCTACGCCGACATAACTCAGATATGATTGCTATGGCTACTCTCAATAGACTATCGTGAATACCTTGGTCTGTTGTGCCAAATTGGCAAAAAGCCTCTAAGTATGTTGTTATTTGCTGAAAACACTTGTCCACAGTCTTTTATGCAGCAACTAGAATGGTTCACAATCAATTGCTGATATAGGATTCCTATTTGATTTTTGTTGGCGTAGCCTGCGCTTGCGCTTACAAAACTCAGTACACCTTTATTCCTTCTTCCCTATTCCCTATTCCCTATTCCCCCTTCGGGTTCACAGTCGCCTGCGGAGGGAAACCCTCCCGCAGCGCTGCTTCACCATTCCCTGCCTCTACAATTGATTCAGCAATCAAATCGGATTACTATAGTAGAGAATTAACACTCATAGCAAATCCGGTTTTTATGCTACTTATTTTCTAGCTTGTATAGGTGGGCTAGAATTTGTGTAGCTTCAGTAGATAGATTAGGGATTTACCACGTCTCTAGGTTTAGTAGGCGTAAGAGTATTTTGATAGAGATTTGGTATTAGAAGTGTATGTCCGCATTTAGTTCATGCGAAATAAGCACTGTGATTTAGATAACTAACTTCGCAGATAAAATTTAATTTTTAAAAGAGCCATATCACATTGCCACTCCAGACTAAGGTTGATTAATGATCGTGAGTGGTATATGCACAATTTAGCCTCTAAAGGCAATGATAACTAAAACTATTTCCCTGCAACTGCTAAATGTTACCTGGATAGGATTAAAAAAATCAGTCACAATGATCACAAAAAATTAAAATCATCTGTATAATCCAAGACTGGAGTCGGAAAGTACTATCCTAAGACATAGCAGTGATGGATTTTTCTCATATGTGGTGAAGTACCCAGAGCCGGAAATAATGAATTGAGTCTAAAGGCATATGATTGGGGAGATGTTTTGAGGTACGGTTATCTACTCAAGAAATCCCCCCTGCGATCGCTGTTTACCCAAGATAAGACGCGATAAATTGAATATGTAGCCTAACAAAGAGCCAGTTGGTACAGGCTGGCGTCACCTACACACTGCAATACTCCTACGAGCATAGGGGATAAATCATAACCAATACCGTTTTTCAAACGACTGTATTATGCGTAAAAAACTACAACAAACCATCAAACCCCTGTTAAAAACTTTCTTTGCACTGAGCCTGGTGTTGGCTTTGGCGCTAAGTCACGCCGATGGAGCATTAGCTGCCCGTAGTGGTGGTCGCATCGGTGGTGGATCATTTAGAGTACCTTCCAGCCGCACCTACACACCGCGCACCTACGCACCTCCTGGCGGGGGCTACGCTCCTTATCCCGGTGGTGGTTATGGTGGTGGTTTTGGCTTTCCTTTCCTAATTCCCTTCTGGGGTATTGGGGGAGGGTTTGGCGGTCTGTTTGGCATTTTAATTTTCTTTGCGATCGCTAACTTTTTAGTGCAAAGTTTCCGCCGCGTCTCTAGCGGTGAAACAGAAGAAGTCGGCTACGGCAGCAATCCCCCTGTCTCTGTAACTCGTTTACAAGTGGGTTTGTTAGCTCAGGCTCGTGGTTTGCAATCAGAACTCAACCACATTGCCGAAACTGCTGATACCAACTCTCCAGAGGGGAGAGCAGAAATTCTGCAAGAAACCAGTCTGGCTTTACTGCGCCACCCTGAATATTGTGTATATGCAGGTGGTGGAACCCAACAAGCTAGTTTAAATTCAGCCGAAGCTCAGTTCAACCGCCTGTCACTGGCAGAACGCAGCAAATTTAGCGAAGAAACTCTTTCTAATTTCAACAACCAGCTAAAAGCAGCCCCTGCTAAAGATGCTTTACCTCCTGCTGGTGAACTTGATAACCCAACCCGTCTGATTACCGAAGGACCTGGGGAATACATTATCGTCACCTTATTGGCGGCGACACTAGGTAAGTTTGAAATTCCAACAAAAATTAATAGCGCCGAAGACCTGCGTCTAGCTTTGCGACAAATTGGTAGCATCCCTAGTGAAAAACTTCTGGCAATTGAAGTTCTTTGGACTCCGCAAGCTGAAAACGATACTCTGACATCTGATGATGTGTTGGCAGAGTATCCAGATTTGAGACTGGTGTAACCTCAACCTATTTTCTAAGTCTCTCAATACCATATAGATAAAAAAAGGCTGCCTTACCCAGGTAGCCTTTTTTTTAGGTTATCCATCAGTAAATACAATGATAAGCATATTCACTGATGTTGTGACTAGTGTTAATCTAAATGTAGTCTGGCAGTAGCAGAATAATTTTGCTTTAACTGAAAAGACAAGATTTAAATATGAGTCTGTATTTAGAAAAGACTATCCATCTCTTAGGTCAGAGGTTAAATTTCTCTCTCAACCAGACAGTTTACCTGGTGATATTTTTATTATTGGTGATCCGTCTCTTTACTACTTATCAGGTCGTGATCAAGCAATATCACTAAATGCTTGGTGACTTGAATTGTTTCTACCTGAACAATGGACAGAACTTATAAAAGAGTTAGATTTATCAAAGCCTGCTTACATCTTTATTCATAAGACTTCTCAGTCTTTAATTAAAGAAAAGTCTCCAAAAACATTGGCATTTATTGAGCAAAAATATCGTATTCATCACCAAATTAATCACGGAATATGGTATATTTTAAAATAATAAATAAAACCAAAGTAGCTGAATCCGTGATTTAGTGGAAGTATTTGACAGAGGTAATGAAACGCGTAGCGATCGCACTGTCTCAAATGACCCTATTCAACGATAGTCGCAAATCTGCTACGGTTGTGCGATCGCTTTCGAGGCTAAATAATCTCTCCTGCGGAAAATACTACCCTAAAGCCACAAATCCTCAATCCACCATCTGACTCGTTCCAGCTACGACTGGCGCTGCGACAAAGTTCGGCGCTGAAACTCCAAGAACCACCGCGTAATACCCGGCGATGAGCATCGCCACCAACTTCCCAAACTGTTCCATCTAAAGGTGCGTAATTATAATTGTTGTGCCACGGATCAGCGCACCATTCCCAAACTAGCCCGTGCATATCGTACAATCCAAAGGTGTTGGCTACCTGAAAACTGCCGACATTTGTCGTTTCTTTCCGGAATTTGTTTTTTGGTTCAGCAGCGTAAGCATCGCTACTGCTAAAGCTTACTAAGTCAGGAGTAATCTTTTCGCCAAAGTGGAAAGATGTCGTAGTTCCAGCACGACAAGCATATTCCCATTCAGCTTCACTAGGTAAACGATAGTTGCGTCCGGTTTTTTCTGACAGCCTGACACAGAATTCTACAGCTTCGTGCCAAGATACATTTTCTACAGGTCTATCTAGACCTTTAAATTTGGATGGGTTGGGATTTAAGGTTTGTTTGACTTTGGGTAAAGCTGCTACAGCTCTCCACTGTGCTTGAGTTACAGGAAATTTGCCCATAAACAAAGGTTCGATTGTAACTTTGTGTTGGGGACGTTCGTCAGCATCTCCTTCAAACTCTGGTGAACCCATCATGTACGTACCACCAGAAAGCGATACCATTTCTAGTGTAATGGTTTTACTCAATTCTTCGGCAAAGAAGTTTGCATTTCGGCGATCGCGGCTAACTTCTCTACCAGCCGTGTCTACTGTGACTACATCAAATTCAAACGTTTGTAAGAGTGGCAATGGTACGATTACTTTTTCTGGTGGCTGTAGTAATGTGAGTTGGGGAATTGCCGCAATTTTTAATGCAACTGGTGTAAAAGCAGATGTTGTAAACTTTAAGTCATCCAAAACTGCGGTTGCTGTTTGATACCTTTCACTGGGAAAGTGTTTTAGCAATTTATCTAAAATTTTCCCTAAGTCGTCGCTAATAGTAATACCTTTTTCCTGTAAACGTTCACGCCACAACCATTTGGCGTTCATGGCATCATAAATAGGATCATTAATCTGTCCGTAAGCATCCTGAAAAGGCAAACATTTAGTTAGAAGTCGCACGCAAGTTACACCCAAAGCGTATAAATCACTGGCGTGACAAGCAAATCCGGCCATTTGTTCGGTTGGAGCATAACCGATTGTATAAATTACCGTAGATGGTCTTGCTAAACTGGTTTGTGTTACCTGTTTAGCACCACCAAAATCAATTAATACAGGTTTGCCATCACTTTGGCGGCGGATAATATTTTCTGGTTTAATATCCCGATGGATAACATTATGGGAGTGAATAAAATCGAGAATTGGCAATAAATCAGCTAAAAGTTCTCGAATTTTTACTTCGCCATAGGTTTGTTGCTGAACTTCTTTTAAAAGAGTTTGCCCTTGAATAAATTCTTGCATGAGATACAAGCTAGAACCTTGTTCAAAGTAAGCAAGCAATCTAGGAATTTGGGTATGATTTTCTCCTAGTTCATACAACCGAAAAGCCTCTTCTTTGAAGAATTCCGCTGCTTTAGTGCGTTGTCCTGTTCCCTGAACTTGGGGAAAAAATTGCTTGATGACGCAAGGAGCATCTAGTCTATCTGCATCTTCCGCTGCATAAGTTCTGCTAAACCCACCTTCGCCTAATAGTCTCAAAACACGGTAGCGGTTTCTGAGAAGTTTGCCAAAGTTGCTTTGGCCGCAACTCACGCAAAATCTATTGCTGTCAGGATTAAATGGATTTGAGCAATTGGGATTTTGGCAAATTTGCATAACAAGGGGGAAATAGCATCTTGTCCAAAGTTAGCCCCAATATTATCTAATTGAAAACAATTATGTAGAGAAGCTAACACGGATATTTATCCATGTGCTTAAAACCTGGTTGACTGACAAAAGTCCTCAAAATCTTGTCTTTTCGTATTTGTTCCGCTTGGGAATCAATTCTCAAGCTAATAGCATTAGACTTTAACTATTAGCCCGCAATTTATTGCACAGCGGGGTAGGCTACAACGCATTCATATTTGTCAGTCAATGAGGCTTAAAACTCTCCTCTATGCAAGGACATAAAGATGAAGTAATTCTATTTATTTGTTTATCTGTGCTGGGACATTTCTAAGTACAAGTAGATATAAATACATAAACTAATATTACAAATATAATAGTATGCTAACACTTTATTTTTGTCAATATGACAGATAGTTATCTGAGAAGAAACACATTTTGAGAATAGCTGATTTTGAAGACGCTTAACTACTTAGAAATAAAGTCCACTGAGAACTAAATTATCCATAATTTTTCTTGTTTAATGACGAGTATTATTTTTACTGCAAATTCGGATTCGGTTATCAATTAATGTATCTGCTGCCAAAATAAAAAAGAATAAAATCCCTTGAAACATCCCAGCTAAGGCTAACGGAAGTCCCAGTTTAATCTGCACTAATTCGCTACCTAGGTATAAAAGTGCCATCAGCAAGCTGGATAAGATAATACCCAATGGGTTTAATCGACCAATAAAAGCGGCAATGATGGCTGTATAACCATAACCAGGAGAAATGCTAGAACGTATCTGACCAATAGGGCCCAAGACTTCGCACACACCAGCTAAACCTGCTAAGCCACCGCTGATTAGTAAAGTTAGCCAAATTATGCGATCGCTCTCTATTCCACCATACATCGCTGCCTTGAGACTGGAACCCACTACTCGTACACTAAAACCAAAAAATGTTTGCCGCAGTACTCCCCAAGTGAACACTGCTGCTAGAACCGCCAAAATTACACCTAAATGCAACCGTGTACCAGCAATTAATGGTGGTAAACTAGCAAATTCTGAAAAGGGTGCAGATTCAGGAAAGTTAAATCCTTGGGGGTCTTTTAATGGCCCATGTACTAAGTAGTTTAAAAGAGAATTTGCCACATAATTTAGCATCAAGCTGGTAAGGATTTCGTTAGTATTAAATTGTACTTTCAAGAAAGCGGTAATGCTGCCCCAAACCGCACCGCCCAAAACACCAGCTATTAAACTAAATAACAGTAGGCTAGAGTTATTTATATTGGGAAATGTTAAAGCTACAGCACTGCCGCAAATTGCACCGATAGTGAACTGTCCTTCTGCGCCAATATTCCATACCTTTGCTTGAAAACACACTGCTAAACCAACAGCAATTAATAGGATAGGTGCTGCTTTAACAGTTAATTCTGTGAGTCCGTAAAAGCTACTTAAAGGTGAAAATAATAAGGCTTGTAAAGCAGCAACAGGCGGCTTACCCAATAAACCAAATAGCACAAGTCCTAAAATTACAGTTCCAAGTAGTGCCACGAAGGGGGACAATACTTGCCATATCTTTGATGGAACACTGCGGGTTTCAAGTTTAATTAGCATTTAAATTTCCTCACAAACGCTTTTGAGCATGTGCCGTAACCAACAATTTGCCTAATCTTGATCTGACTGAGGTCAAATTAATCGATTTTATTAATAGCCATTATTTTTATAATCGATTTGATTAATTTATTTGACTTTGGTACGTTGCAAGTAAAGACAACATTTAAGTTTTGCAAAATTGGAATAAATAATTATGGCTTCTTTGTTAGTCATCGTGGGAATGGGGGAAGGAAATAGATTAGCGATAACTTCTCTACGAGACGCTACGCGAACGTTAAGCTTCTCTACGAGACGCTGCGCGAACGCTAACGCCCGTCGTTTTGCTGCATCAGGTTTTGCGATCGCAATGATTGCCCGTAACCCTATTCACGAGCAATTGGGATTGCGGTACAGTGAACGCGGTAGACGCCAAATACAATCTTGATCGCATTGCAGAGAAATACTGTAAATTCTATATCAATCAAGATTCTGAAACAGAAGTTGTGTATTAGTAGGAATTGCAATTAGATGGAACTTACAGCAGGATTACCCCCAATTTATGCAGACACACCGATTGAATTGGCTTCTGCCCAAGTCATTGCTTCGTTCCCAGTCAATACCTTTCTAGAAAATCTGGCGATACCTTCTCTACGAGACGCTACGCGAACGGTGGGCTACGCCTACGCTCCAGATGGCACAATCTTTGTAACTAACCATGAGATTGGTAAAATTGTTTGCATTGCCCCAGATGGTAACCAGCACATTCACGCAAGTATTGAGGGCAAAGTTAGCGGTCTTGCCTTTAGCGCAAACGGTGGTCTGGTAGTGACTGGATGGAATGCTGATTCTGTACCTGTAGTTTCTCTAGTTGCCTCAGATGGCATGGTAGAAACGTTGTTGACACTGCCAGATGCTGTATTTCTCAATGGCATCACCCCTCTATCAGGTAGTCGGTATTTGACGGCTGATTCTTATCGCGGTGCAATATGGCTGATTGATGTTGCCCAACCCAGTGCTTCGATTTGGTTAGAACATCCTTTGTTGGCTCGCAGAAGTTCTGAGAGCAACATTCCCGCTGCCAATGGCTTGAAGCGTTTTAATAGCAATCTCTACGTCTCAAACACTGATAAAATGCTGCTGTTGCGGATTCCTGTTACCACAGCAGATGAACCCGGTGAACCAGAAATCTTTATTGAGCAAACGAATATCGATGACTTCGCCTTTGATGTAGAGGGTAACCTCTATGGAGCAACTCACATATATAACAGTGTGGTGCGGATTACCCCAGATGGAAGTACAACCATCATTGCTCAAGCCGAGCAAGGAGTAATTGGTAGTACAGCGGTTGCTTTCGGTCAACAGGAATCAGACCGTACAGCGATTTATGTTGTGACGAATGGTGGAATGTTTTTGCCGCCTCCTACGGGAGTTGTTCCAGCAACGGTTGTCAGACTTGAAGTAGGGAAAGCTGGATATCACTTTTAGCTTGCTAGGAGGTGTTGTAGATATGTTGATGTAGCTTTTTTCCCAGAGTGTGGCTACAGCATTGCCGGAATTATATGGGAGACTAAAAATGCCCTTGATACCATTTCCATATGAAGACGCATAGAAAGAACCCCACCGCCTGCGGCACCTCCCCTTGGTAAGGGGAGGTTGGTAGGGGTCAAAATAATGTGCAACCTCACAAAGAATTGGTATGAGTATTCAATCGTTGAATGAAACGAATGCACGAGAGATGGCTGGGTGGCATTATGATGCACCCTATGATTTCTACAATTTGAGCCTCAACAAAATTGAACAAAACATACACTACTTTCTCGATCCTCAAAACAACTTCTACGGTATTTTTGAAAAGCAAGAAGAATTTGTTGGCTATTGTAGTTTTGGAGAGGATGGGCAAGTGCCTGGAGGTGATTACAGCACGCCAGCGCTGGATATTGGGCTGGGTATTCGCCCAGATTTAACAGGACAAGGTTGGGGGAGTTTCTATGTGGAGGCGGTTCTAGATTTTGCTCGACAGACGTTTGCGCCTCCTTTTGTTCGGGTGACAGTTGCGGCGTTCAATCAGCGTGCGCTTCGAGTATGGTACAGAGCAGGGTTTCGCGCTGTTAATACTTTTGAGCATCAAACTCAAGGCGTGCCTTTTGTAATCTTGGTACAAGAAGTTGGTCGTGCATCAAAAAACTGTGAGAAAAGCTTGCTATTAACATAATTGATGAACATGGAACAAGATGAGCAATTTGTAACAGTAGTCATTTCACAACTTGTCAAACCTGGCTCTGAAGATGCTTACGAAGCTTGGGTAAAAGATATTGTTAGTGTTGCGAGAACTTATACTGGTCACTTGGGTACAAATGTGATTCGTCCTCAACCTGGTGTGCGACCCGAATATGTGATTATTTTCCGGTTTGACAGCTATGAAAATTTAAAAATATGGATGGAGTCACGCGATCGCGAATACTGGCTAACTCAAGGCAAACCTTTGGTTCAATCTGACCCTTACGTTCAGCAACTCAGCGGATTAGAAGCTTGGTTTTCTATTCCCGGTCAACCGTTAAAGACTCCACCACGCTATAAAACAGCATTGCTTACCTGGGCAGTTGTGTACGTATTAATTAATTTTCTGGGTACCTTCCTGACACCACTGCTGCGAGGCTTACCTCCCTTGATTATTTCACTAATCATTTCTGGCATCATGGTAGGAATGTTAACTTACATCGTCATGCCAAGGGTGAGCCGTTTATTTAGCAGATGGCTATATGCTAAATAAAGTACGCCAAAAAAAACTTAACCTCCAGCTTGCTTGTACCAGCCTTGACTGGAAGTTACCAGATTTTCATACATGGCGGTGAACTTTTTCGTTGGGACTGCAACTCAATTGCATCGGACTGCAAAAAAATTGTAGGTTGGGTAGAGCGATAGCGAAACCCAACAAAGCCGCGAGAATGTTGGGTTTCGTTCCTCAACCCAACCTACGCAAAATCAGGTTTTTAGCTCTAACTGAACCGTATTGCGTCATAACCCGCTAAACTGTTGGAAAAATAGTTACGGCTAAGTAGTTATATTGATTAGGAAATGTATGCAAGTAGCTAATGTAATTGAGGCCTACAATCAGGTAGCAGTTGATTATGAGTCGATTATGCTGCATTACTGGAATATTGATCGCAAACCGCTTATTGCTTCCTTGCAGCTTCAGCCAGGACAAACTGTACTTGATGCTGCTGCCGGAACAGGTCTGAATTTTTCAGCCTACCCTGAAGGGGTAAGTGTCGTAGGCGTTGATCTTTCAGAGAAAATGCTGGATGAAGCCCGTAAAAAGCGTGTATCCGCAGACATCACTCTCAAAGTAACGGATCTTCAAAACCTTGATTTTCCTGATAATAGCTTTGATGCAGCAGCGTCGGGCTTTACCCTTTGTGTTGTTGCTGATCCAGTCCGCGCTCTTGAGGAGATTTTACGAGTTACTAAACCTGATGCATTCATCGCCATTCTGGATTACTGCAAATCGCGAAACCCGGAGGTTCAAAAATGGCAGGAGTTAATATCTGATGCAGCTTCAGAATTAGGCTTCCCAACCGGCAAGATTAAGTGGAATGCATTAATGGATTACGACGAATTAATCTATAACAGTAAGCTTCCGATTGAGGTGCTTCTGGATGAGCGTATAGAAAGTCCAAATCCATTCTCATGTGGTTGTCAATTACTACTGAAAAACTCGAAAAGTTAAAAATAGATAACGCCTCCAAAAATTAAAAATCAATAACGCCTGTAGAGACGTTGCATTGCAACGTCTCTACACATCCTGCATTGCAACGTCTCTACACATCCTGCATTGCAACGTCTCTACACATCCTGCATTGCAACGTCTCTACACATCCTGCATTGCAACGTCTCTACACATCCTGCATTGCAACGTCTCTACACATCCTGCATTGCAACGTCTCTACACATCCTGCATTGCAACGTCTCTACACATCCTGCATTGCAACGTCTCTACACATCCTGCATTGCAACGTCTCTACACACCAGAAAATTCCATCTATAACCTTGACCGAAGCGTATTGGTGCAACAGGGGTGGTGTCAACACGGTTCGGATAAGCAGAGGAGGAAAGAAAGTTATTGTCTAGTAATTTTTCTCCTCCTGCTCATTTTTCATTTTTTCTTGGGTCAAAGCCAATTCCCCCCATCCAGCGCCCAATTTCGTCGCGGCTGGTTCCTGCTAGAGGTACGAGGGGAGAAAGTTCACCTTGATAAATTGCCCCAATGCGATCGCACAACGCAAATAATTCATCTAAATCTTCAGAAATCACCAGCACTGCTGCACCAGTATCTCGCATCTCAATCAACGCTTCATGAATACTTGCAGTGGCGTTAACATCCACACCCCAACTAGGATGTGCTGCAATCAATACTGTGGGATTTTGATATATCTCTCGCCCCATAATAAACTTTTGCAAGTTACCTCCCGATAAACTAGCAGCGGCAGAATTTACTCCTGTTTGATTGACATTGAAGGCGTCACAAATTCTCTGAGTCCAGGTTTTTAACTTTCGAGAGCGAATCATACCCCGCCTTACCAACCCTTGCTCGTGGGCTGTTAGCAAGGCATTTTCCAGTAAACTCAAGTTTGGCACTACACCCTTTTCTAAGCGTTCTTCTGGGACATATCCCAATCCCAAGCGGCGACGTTTAGTAACACCATAATTACCAATTGGCATGTCACCCAATATAATCATTTCTGCTTGGGGACAAATGATTTCACCACTCAAAGCAAATAATAATTCCGATTGTCCATTACCCGCAACTCCGGCAATACCAACGATTTCGCCTGTGCGAACTTGCAAATCGATGTGCTGCAAAGTTGTGCCGTAAGCATGTTGCGATTTCAGACATAAATTGTTAGTTTGCAAACCAACTGGCCCTGGTGGTTGGTCTTTTCGTTGTTTACTTGCTGGCACATCAGCACCAATCATCATCCGTACTAAACTAGCTGGCGTTTCCGTTTGGGGATTACACTGGGCAACTACCTCACCTTGACGCAGCACTGTAGCTTGGGTACAAAGAAATTGCACTTCTGGCAACTTGTGACTGCTGAATAAAATACTGCAACCATCAGAGGCAATTTTTTGCAAAGTAGCAAAGAGTGTATCTGTTTCTTGGGGAGTGAGAACCGCCGTTGGTTCATCTAAAATCAGCAATTTGGGACGTTGGTAAAGACAGCGGATAATTTCCAAACGTTGTTTTTCACCAACCGAAAGAGTGTGAACAGGGCGATCGCAGTCTATATTTAAACCATATAATACAGATAAGGTGCGAACTTTTGTCGCAACTCGTGATAAGGTCCATTTTTCCTTGGCAGGAAGTGCCAGGGCAATATTTTCTATAACAGTCAGAGTTTCAAATAAACTAAAGTGTTGGAACACCATCCCAATTCCCAACAATCTTGCCTGGGCTGGACTATTAATATTAACCTGTTGCCCTTGCCAACAAATTTCTCCAGCATCGGGACGCACTAAACCATAAATAATCTTCATCAGCGTACTCTTACCTGCCCCATTTTCTCCCAGCAGGGCATGAATCTCGCCAGGTTGAATCGTCAAATTAACCCGCTGATTCGCCAAACAACCAGAATAATACTTGCTAATATTCCTGACCTGCAACTGAGGAACCAACTCATTCATTTTTGTTTTACTCCGTGCATAAAATAATGAAAATGCGGCGAAAAGTAATAGAGCTACTCGTGGAAGATAAACACTCCGCAAAACAATAAATTTATAGACCCCATCATGATCATGGGGTATGAGGTATCAAGTATGATTCATCACATTTCTATTTCTGCTCAAAATCCCCAACACGTTGCCCAAGTTCTAGCTGAAATCATGAATGGGCAAGCTTTTCCCTTTTTTCCTCACCCAGGTAGCTATATGGTTTTTCCTCTCGACGAACATGGGACAGGAATTGAAGTTTATCCGTTAAAAACTGAGCTAAAGCCTGGTGAAGGAAATGACCAGTGTATCTTTGTAGAAGCTGCAACCTCTTCTGGGTTTACAGCTACTCATGCAGCAATTTCTGTCTCTTCTAGCCAAGAAAAAATCGAGCAGATTGGCAAACGGGAAGGTTGGAGAGTCTTGCGTTGTAACCGCGACTCTTTCTTCGATGTTATTGAGTTGTGGTTAGAAAACAAAGTTATGCTAGAGCTGTTGACACCAGAAATGGCGGCTCAATATTTGGCGGTTACCCAGCCAGAAAATTTGCAGAAAATCTTTAACTAGCTAAATAGACTTATTGCAAAAGTCGTTCTTTTCGCGCTCTTCTTTGCGTCTTTGCGACGGCAGTCACTCATGGGGGAAACCCCCAAGACCGCGCTGCCTCGCCTTTGCGTGAGACAAAAAATATTTATGCAAGAGATCTAATCAAAAAACCACAGGGACACACTAGGATTTCTCCTTGGGAATTGACCCTTCAATTCCTTCAACATACCAATCCATCGCTAGTTGTCCCTGATCATCCAACACCTTGCCTTTTGGTACTCGCACTACTCCCTTTTGGTCTGTTACTGGGCCTTCAAAAGGATGAGCAGCACCCTGAATAAACTCATCGCGCTTCGTGTTTACTAATTGCTGCACATCAGCCGGAATTGCTGGATTCATTGGGGAAATATCCACCATCCCTTCACCAATGCCATTCCAAACCGCTTGTGGCTTCCATGTGCTACTGATCACAGCCAAGGCTTTGTCTGTATAAAATTTGCCCCATTTATTAATTGCTGATGTGAGATGCGCTTTTTGACCAAACTTACTCATGTCAGTATTGTAACCAAAAGCATAAATGCCTTTTTCTTCAGCCAGTTGGACAACGGCAGCGGAGTCAGTATGCTGTGTTAGGACATCCGCACCTAAATTGACCAAAGCTTGAGCTGCTTCCCTTTCTTTAGCCGGATCGTACCAACTTTGCGCCCAAAGTACCTTAACTTTTGCTTGAGGATTTGTTGCCCGCAGTCCTTGGGTGAATGCACCTATTCCCCTGATTACCTCTGGAATTGGGTAGGCTCCGATAAAACCAACTATATTGGATTTTGTCATCTTGCCAGCAATCATGCCGGTTAAATATCGCGGTTCTTCAAAGCGTCCTAAATAAGTGCCGACATTAGCAGCGCGTTTGTATCCAGTGCAGTGTTCAAAGATTACATTGGGAAAATCTTTGGCGACTTTAATTGTCGGATTCATGTAGCCGAAGGAAGTCGTGAAAATCAACTTGTTGCCATCTAATGCTAGTTGGCGAATCACTCTTTCAGCGTCAGCTCCCTCGTTGACATTTTCGACAAAGGTAGTTTTCACCTTATCCTGAAGATTGGCTTCCATTTCTCTGCGACCTAAATCATGGGAATAAGTCCAACCAAAATCGCCCACAGGCCCTACGTAAACAAATCCCACCTTGAGGGGTTCATTTACTACCACAGGTGACGCCAAGGGAGACACCTCGCTCTGTGAATTGGCATTTCTACCCTGAATACAGCTAGCCAAGGTAAAACTAGATCCTGCTAAAGTGGCATACTTTAGAAAATTCCGACGATCCATATTTATCGATTTGGTTTACTTGTTGAAAAAGACTTTTCTGATTGCTAGTACCTAAAAATACATTATTTACTTAATTTTAGCTTTTGAGTTTTGCCCTCAACTTACCTACGAAAAAAGCAAATAATGGTTGATATTATACAAAACCACAATATTTTGTAATAAAACTTATATTAAAATACAGGTTTTTGCTCAACAATTACTCTCACAAAAGTATGCGGTTACCTGGAGGTTTCTAATGAACTTATTTGAGCTTTTGCTAGGAGAAGACAATCATCCAGCTTTAGTTACGCCTGATGGAGCATCACTGAGCTATAAACAATTGCGTGAGAATGTTATTGAATTAGTATCGCAACTTAACAGCTTTGGTTTGAAAGGGGGCGATCGCTTTGCCAACACTAAAGGCGATCGCATTGCTATTGCCATGACTAACGGTTCACCGATGGCAATTACCTTTATTGCTGCTGCTTTGTGTGGCACAGCTGCACCCTTAAATCCCAAATATAAACAAGAAGAATTTGCCTTCTACTACGAAGATACCCAAGCAAAAGCGCTGATTACGCTGTCTGGGATGCCAGAAGCTGCCATGTATGCCGCCACACCCGACATGATACTAATCAATGCCAGGGTTAACACTGACGACACATTGAGCTTTGAATTAATCAAAGCAGGCTCAGCAAAAAGAGAATCCCTCAATCCCGCAGCCCCCAATGCCGACGATGTAGCGATGATTCTCCATACTAGTGGCACCACCAGTCGCCCTAAGCGTGTCCCCATTCGACATCGGAACCTGATCGCCTCAGCCAACAACATTATCGGTGCTTACTCATTAACAGCATCTGACACGACGCTTTGTTTGATGCCACTATTTCACATACACGGACTGGTGGGGTGTTTGCTAGCAACCTTGGCATCTGGTGGCACACTGGTTTGTCCTAATGGTTTTAATGCTTTAGAATTTTGGAAACTGGTAGCAACCTTTAAACCTACCTGGTACTCCGCAGCACCAACCATGCACCAGACAATTTTGGCACGCGCCAGCCGCAACACAGAAATCGTCAAAGCCTACCCGTTCCGCTTCATTCGCTCGAGTAGCGCTCCCCTACCCCCGATTATCATCGAACAGCTGGAGGCAACCCTGAATGCTCCTGTGCTGGAATCTTACAGTATGACCGAAGCGTCTCACCTGATGACGACCAACCCACTACCGCCAAAAATGCGGAAACCTGGTACCGTTGGCTATGGCTTTGGTGTAGAAGTCGGCATCATGGACTCTGAAGGCAACATGCTCCCGCAAGGAAGCTTAGGCGAGATAGTGATCAAAGCACCCAATGTCATTGACGGCTACGAGAACAACCCAGAAGCTAATGCCGTTGCTTTTGTTAACGGTTGGTTCCGCACAGGTGATCAAGGCACACTAGATGAAGATGGCTATCTCCGCCTGACTGGACGTATTAAAGAGTTAATTAACCGGGGTGGGGAAAAAATTTCTCCCATAGAAGTGGATAATGTTTTGCTGCGCCATCCTGCCGTTGCCGAAGCCCTTGCCTTTGCCGTCTCCCATAAAACTTTAGGAGAAGATATCCATGCCGCTGTAGTCCTCAAAGCCGAAACCAGCAAAGAGGAACTTTTAGCGCACTGCTCAACCATGTTGGCAGACTTTAAAGTCCCCAAGCAAATTTATATTCTGGATCAACTACCCCGTGGTGCCACCGGTAAATTGCAACGGCTGGGTATGGCGAAATTGCTTAAAATTGAACAATAGGAAAAGTTCGTATCTGTCTTGAAAGACAACTATGGTGAATGCAGAAGGAGTAGGAGAAACTTTTATTTTGATGGTTGAGTAAATATTCCAACTGCACGTTTTTTATCTTGGAAGATTACATTTTACTGGTTCGCAATTTCAAGCGAATATTAATACGCTTGGATTAGCGATATAGCGTTTCCTAAAGGTACATCAGAGCAAGCTCCTCGTAAGCCTACGGTGTACACGCAAGTACTCGAATTGCATCATAATCCCTCGAATCACCCCACCCTAACCTTCCCCTTGTTAAGGGGAGGGAATAAGATTTCTAATTTCCCCCCTTGATAAGGGGGGATTAAGGGGGGTAATTCCGAGATCCCAAGGAAATCGGACTTGTGTGTACACCGTAGCAGGGTAGTGAAACCTAAACAAGCCTTAATGATGTTGGGTTACCGTGCGGAAAGCCGCTTTGCGTCTATGTGGTATGCCTCCGGCACGCAACGCGAACGTTTTTTCCTAATTTTCTGTAAGTCCTGATTAAAGGCAAATAAAAAAGAGGAGTGACGAGACTTGATAGCACTTGCACTTCACCTATCACTCCTAAAATTTAGCGTGTTGATAAGCTGTTACGCATTCTTCAATTACACTAAGTTACTATTCCTTTTATCCTCTAGCTAAAGAGGCGGATTATTGTTAAATCACTACGTGTTTCTGTATACACCTGCTTCTTTGCATTTATACCTTTAGTAGTAGTGACTTTATTCTTGTGGAAGAAGTTAGGGAAAACAGTAGCAGTTATTGTAATGAATTAAGGCAATAAATATCACAGATATTGAACTATTGAAGGAGGGAAGATTAGGGTTAAATATGATGAAATATAAATGAATACGAGATAATTTGACGAAAAATAACTGTATGCATAAATAAATACTGAATTCACTTAATTAAATTAGTGATATTTTTGTATTCAGTAAGATGGTAATTCCCAAAAAACTATCATAAATGTACTATTATGGGGTTCGATTTGTTAAAAATTATCTGTTAATAAAGGTTAATTTCGCTACTCAGCAACTTAATTAATATTGGAATTTAACCCAATACTTAGGCTTACTGTTAGCAAATGATGGCTAAAACCCTACAGGCAAAAGTGTCCCTAAAGGTGAATCGTTCCTCAGGTGAACAGTAAGCGTAAACAGAAAGTAACCTTTCGGTAACATTCAAAGCAAATCCAGCTATGAACGCTGATTCACCAACAATATTTCTACCTAGTACAATTTTTTTGCTTAACTTCTGCAAGCAAGTAGCGAAAATTTAAAGTGAACATAGAACTATTTCTCCAACGCACAGAAGCATTGCATAAGCGCCTAGCAGATTTGTATCAAACTGCTACAGTATTACAGTGGATTCCGCCTGATCTCCTACCACAAGCTTTTAAAGAACTGTATAGCACCTCAAAAGTGGTGCAGTTAGCGGTGGAGGAGCTGTATCAGCAAAATGAGGAACTAATACGAACACGAAATTTACTAGAAGCAGAACGCCAACGCTACCAGGATTTATTCGAGTTTGCACCAGAAGGCTATTTAGTAACTAATGCACAAGGCATAATCCAAGAAGCTAACCTTGTCTCAGCTAGGTTACTTAATGTTTCAAAACATTTTCTGGTGGGCAAACCATTAATTAACTTCGTCCCTTTAGAAGAACGTCAGCACGTTCGTAGTGAACTCATCGAGCTATCCCAATCGGGCAAAGTCAGAGAATTAGTTGTCCGATTGCAGCAACGTCATGGTGAGCCTTTTGATGCAGCTTTGACAGTGGGAGTTGTCCGCAATCAACAGGGTAAGGCAATCTCTTTATGCTGGATAATACGTAACATTTCTGCAAGTCGGCGAGCGAAATCAACTGTAAGCCAAAACGACAGCGTTCTGATCTGCGATCGCATTGTCCAAAAATATTCTAAAGGAGAAAATATTCCTGTCAACCCGTTAGAAATTTTGTATGTTTGTCAGGGCTGGGTCAAATTAAGCACCTTCTGTGAAACAGGCGAAGAAGTGGTGATCGGGTTGGCAACAGCAGGTATGGTTTTTGGTTCTAGTATGACCTCTCTAAATATTTACCAAGCTACAGCTCTGTATGATGTTGAGTTGGTATCAATTTACGTAGCAGAGATAGCGGCTTCTCCGATGTTGAGCCATGTACTCTTACCAAAAATGAATCAGCGGTTACAGCAAACAGAGTCTTTTTTAGTCATTTCTGGAAGGCGACGGGTACAAGATCGCTTGTATAATCTATTGCAACTTTTAAAACAAGAAGTCGGTGAAACTGTGCCGGAGGGAACTCGTTTAAGTGTTCGCTTTACTCATGAAGATATGGCTAATGCCTGTTGCACTACCAGAGTAACAATTACACGATTGATGGGTAAATTACAACAACAAGGTGTAATCATTTTTGACTCAACAAAACATATAATTTTAAAAGATTTATCTTAAATTAACGAAAATAAATTAAGTATTCTAACTTATGTATTTCTTAATGATGAACTTACATTTTTGATGGCAATTCTATTTGAGTTGTAAAAATTATTTTATTTAACATAGACGCGGAGCGGCTTCCCGCAAAGGACGTAAAGGATACAAAGGAATAAGAGTTTCAGAGAGTTCCTGCGTAAGTCCTACCTAATAAAAAGACCTCTCCCTGGTTTTACTACGCAATACCTGTCCCTCTCCGGTTCGGAGAGGGACAGGCTTGAACTTTAGTTCAAGGCAGGGAGAGGTTTGTCGAACTCACGTTGATTTAGGATTCCGATATATACCTGATGTGACCTGAATTGGTAAAATCGCTATCACGATATTCAGGGTGGTTATGCAGACACTTGGCAGCACAACTTCATCATTGGGTTACATCTTGGCATTAGACTTAGGGACGACAGGCAACCGGGCCTTTGTGTTTAACGCAGACTGCAAGGTTGTTGGCCAGGCATATAAAGAACTAACGCAGTATTACCCTCAGCCCGGATGGTTAGAACATGACCCACTAGAAATTTGGCAGGATACTTGCTGGGTGATGCAAACCGCAATTGAGAATGCCCAAATTGCTCCATCGGCAATTGTTGCGCTGGGACTGACGGTGCAGCGAGAAACCTGCTTGATTTGGGACAAAACTACAGGCAAACCACTCCATCGGGCGATTGTTTGGCAAGACCGCCGCACTGCTCCCCTGTGTCACCAGTTACAAGAGCAAGGCTATGCTCAAGAGATTTACGATCGCACCGGATTAATCATCGATGCTTATTTCTCCGCCACCAAACTCAGGTGGCTACTAGACCAGTTTGCAGATGTTGATCTGAAAAATGTCTTAGCAGGCACTATTGATAGTTGGGTGCTGTGGAAACTAACGGGTGGGAAAGTACATACCACCGACCACAGCAATGCTAGCCGTACAATGTTAATGAATATCCAGACTTGTGAGTGGGATGAGATTTTACTAGACCTGTTCCAGATTCCTGCTCATATCTTGCCCCAAATTCAACCCAGTTTGGGAGTATTTGGAGTTACTGATGCCGCAATCATTGGCGCTGAAATTCCCATCACTGCAATTTTGGGAGATCAGCAAGCATCTCTATTTGGTCATGGTTGCGATCGCCCCGGTTTGATGAAATGCACTTACGGCACTGGTAGCTTTTTGGTAGCTCACACTGGCTCTGAACTAATGCGAACGCAGCATCAACTAATTTCCACTGTGGCATGGACGCAAGCAAAGCAAAGCGTAACTTTGGATGTAGGCTATGCCTTAGAAGGCAGTATGTTTACTAGTGGGGCTTGTATCCAATGGTTGCGTGATGGCATCAAGCTGATTAAAACTGCTGCTGAAACGGAGGCGATGGCAAATCAGGTTACGGATAATGGCGGTGTCTACTTTGTACCTGCATTTAGCGGACTGGGCGCACCCCACTGGGATATGAGTGCTAGGGGAGCCTTTTTCGGTATTACCGCTAGTGTACAACCACAGCATTTAGTACGCGCCGTATTGGAGGCGATCGCCTACCAAGTTCTGGAAGTAGTGCAGGCGATTAATGCATCTAGCAATATTCCTATGGGGCGATTAACTGTAGATGGTGGTGCTTGTGAGAACAATTTCCTGATGCAGTTCCAAGCTGATGTCTTAGGTATTCCAGTTGAACGCCCCATAATGCGCGATACCACCGTCCAAGGTGTAGCATTTGCGGCAGGTCTAGCTGTGGGGTTTTGGGATAGCTATGAAGCACTGGTGGGTCAACGGCAGATTGAGCGCGTATTTGAGCCAAGAAGCAAGAGCGCTTTGTCTAACTTCGCTACTTGGCAAAAGGCAGTTAAACGCACTTTAGATTGGGCGGAATAGTTCAGGCGTTTTAAAAGCTAATATAACCAAACATCAAAAATCTTTATTTAAACTTTATTCCGATATATCGAGATACATCGTACTTTAGAGGAAAGTGTGTCTAATATCAAGTCCGGATAATTAGTTATGATTTCCACGATCATTGCACCCCAAAGAGCCAAAGCTACGCTTTGTCTCCCCTACCCCTGCTAAGGCTACAGTGTACACACAAGTCCGATTTCCCTTGGGATCTCGGAATTACCCCCCTTAACAAGCCTACGGTGTACACACAAGTCGAATTACCCCCCTTAATCCCCCCTTGGAAAGGGGGGAAATGAGAAATCTAGTTCCCTCCCCTTAACAAGGGGAGGGTTAGGGTGGGGTGATTCGAGAGATTATGTGCAATTCGAGTCCTTGTGTGTACACCGTAGCCTGCTAAGGGGTGGGGTTCTTGGGATTTAACAATCAAGCGGACATGATATAACAGCAAATCTCAAACTTTCCTTGGGATGTCTCAAAAGCCATGTCACCCCTTCAGCCGCAGGAGTTTATCGAGTTGCGGAATGTGCCAGTACAGACTTCTATGGTGATACAAGTTGCTGATAGTGGCAATGTAGAGCGCATGAATCTGGTATGTGAACTACAAGAACAGACTAAACAAGAAATTTACATTATCCTGTCAGAGAAATAGGTAGGGTCGTCCATGAAAAAACTGATTAAGCAAATTAAGGCGTTGTTTCAACGTATCCTCAAGAAGTTTTCATCCAATTCTCAGCAACATTCACCTCTGAGTTCTCGCCCCTCAGACACTTCCATTCCCACTGTTTCTCCCCGATGGGAGTCTGGTTTGGTGCTTGTATGTTCACAATGTGCAAACGAGCAGTCAAATAGCTCCCGTCGAACTGGTAGAAGCTCAACGGCTTCCGAAGACTTACAGAATTGGTTAAAATCTCGTCTGAAATTTGAAGGATTATGGGGTGAATTTCGGGTTGTTAGCACCAGTTGTTTAGGAGCTTGTCCACGGACTGGCGTTGCTGTCGTTGTTGTAAGTGAGGTGGGTAGCAGCAATGGTCAATGCTTAATTGTAGATCCCGAAAGCGATCGCGAACTTCTCTACTCACGCATCAAGCAGAATAATGGATAACTTAGCGCTATTTAGTGGTGGGAGATGTCACCCATAAATGCAATTTTAGATACAGGAGTGTCAAGCCAACCGCAGATAAGGACACTTTTGTAAAAACCCGGATGCCTTATTGTGTGCATCTGAGTCATGAGTATGTGCTGGTGTAGGTCGAATAATACCACCAAACAGGTCATCCAACCCGTAGGGAGTGAAAAATTGCCATTCCCCTTGGACATCTAGTCGAACTCCTACAGCCGTGGCGGTGTGTAGCCAATCTGTGATCCCATCCTCTGTACTAGTGTAAGCTCTGTGACCAAGACGCCAACGAGCAAAACTGGCTTGATTTTTCACATCAAACTGTTCATTAGGAAATTGTTCTGTGAGGGTTGTCTTTGCTGCTAGTTCCTGGGAACGGTTCCCCTCAATATCAAAAAATGCAATATCAAAATCTTTAATACCTAACCCACAGTCATCACCAAAGATTGAACGCCAAACTGTGTTGCGGACTGCACCCCCAGCCAACCACCAGTCGGGCAGGTTAAGTTGAGCGATCGCAGGTAATACTGTACTAATAGGTGTATCAGCCAGGATTAACTGTAGACGAGTGTTACTATTCATATCAAATTCCTGGGATTGTCAAGTAGAAGGTGAAAATTTTATCATTCACATTTCACAAAGCTTACGGTGTTTATAGTCCTACTGTGACACTTGGCGGGTCGATATTTATAAGGAAAACTTCTGTAGTCATAATATAAGGAGAACCAGATTGTACGGAAGGGTAAATAATGAATTTAGAATTGAGAATTTTTATTTATGGAAGACATATTTGCGCGGCTACAACGTACATTAAATCCTGAGCTGCCTTCCCTCACAGAGTCACAACAACAATTGCTGCAAGAACTCAGCATTAACGAAAATCAACCCGGTACGATTCTGCGGGATTTTCAAACCCTGATAGATTTCTTGCAACCAAATGGGGTAGAAGTTAGTAGTGTTAATAACCTTTTACCGTTGAAAGTACTATCAGAAATTAATTCTCAGTTAAGTCATCCAATCGAAAATAAACTCAAACGCCCCGTACAAAAATCATATCCTTACATTAATGGACTCTATCTGTTGTTACGTAGTTCTGCCATAGCCCAAATTAGATCCCAAGGAAAAAAGCAGATTCTAGTATTAGATGTAGCCACCTTGGAATCATGGTCAAGCCTCAATCCAACAGAACGCTATTTCAACTTACTAGAAGCCTGGTTGATTTGGGGAAATAACGAAATTTTGGGTGAACACCAAGACTCATTCGGGAATTTATTTCGGTGCATTCAGCTTTGGTCTCGCATCCCAGATAAAGGTTTAAAGTTTGCTAAATATGAAAATCAACAAGATATTAGTTATTACCCTGGTCTTCATAACGTTGCCTTGTTAGAGTTATTTGGTTTACTATCTATCAAACACGGGAAACCAGAAGAAGGCAAAGGTTGGCGCATTAATAGTTTACAACGATTGCCTTTTGGTGATGCTTTATTGCGGTTACTATTTCCGATTGGCATACGAGGGGAGTTACAGGATGATGTAAATGTGACTTTTGGAAAATTGCAATCACATCTCCAACTTCTCTTTCCACAATGGGAACATAATTTATTTGTTCCAAAGCCAGGCTTCACTGATGGTATTTATATTTTTAAAGTGTCTGTTTCTAAATCTTGGCGACGCATTGCCATACCAACAAAAAAACCATTAAGCTGGTTAGCTGAGATAATTCTTGATGCTTTTGACTTTGATTACGATCATTTGTATGAGTTTAGTTATAAAGACCGTTTTGGTCGTACAATCAAGATTTGTCATCCCTACATAGAAACACCACCATTTGCAGATCAAGTGCGAATTGGTGACTTACCCCTAGAACCGGGTACTAGAATGACCTATCTATATGATTTTGGTGATAACTGGGAATTTGATGTGCAATTAGAAGCAGTTAATCCGCCTGATAACAAAATCAAAAAAGCAAAGATTTTGGAGATTCATGGAGATGCACCTCAACAGTATTGGAGTGAGGATGATGAATCGGATCAAGAAGAAGAATGAGGGATTTGTATTTTAACTAGTAAGTAGTCGATTTCACCTAAATGGAATTCAAGCGATATTAGAGAAGCTTATGAGTTTATTGTGTTTCCTACAACTATAGGATTCTTATTTGATTTTTGTTGGGGTAGCCTGCACTTGCGCTCAAAAAACTCAGTATACCTTTATTACTTCTTAAGAGTTCACTATTCCCCATTCCCCATTCCCTATTCCCTCAAGATTGAGATAGCTTTAGTTACAATGAAGCAACATAAATTGTCAGGAGATAAAACCTGTGAGTCTTCCATATATTGGAGGTTGTCAATGTGGACAGATTCGTTACGAAATTCATGCCCAAGCATTAACCCTCTACCTATGCCACTGCAAGGAATGTCAGAAACAATCCTCTAGTGCTTTTGGAATGTCTCTTACCGTACCACGAGAAGCTGTTGTGATTGTTCAGGGAAAACCGAAAGCTTGGACTCGGAAAACTGATAGCGGACGTGAAGTAAATAACCTGTTCTGTAGCGACTGCGGAACACGATTGTTTCATGAACGGACTTACAACCCAAATACTATCAATGTCAAAGCCGGAACCTTAGATGATACAAATTGGTTACGCCCAGTGGGTAACGTTTGGACACGCAGTGCTCAGTCATGGGTGATAATTTCAGACCAATTGCTCAACTATGACGGGCAACCAGAGGATGTTCAGCCTTTATGGGAAAAATGGACACAACAGCATCCATAAACGCACCATTCCCAATATCAGACATCATACTCCTTATAGTTAAGCTAACGCCCTCAGTTGGTAGTCTAACTCATGACTGTACTAAAGGAGAAAATGACAAAATTTGACTGGCAAAGTTCTTTAATGAACATATTAAATTATTTAAAACAGTAATAGTAAACTCAAATTATAAGTTCAGTTTGTATATCATATGATTTTCCATACTTGTCTGCCAATCATATTAAAAAAGCTAACACATTATCAATATTTATCCGAAAAATATTACTGAACATATCTAATCATGTAAATTGAATAAAATAGGATAATAAACTGAATTTTAATTTATTCTCAAAAGTTTTAACAGTTATTTGCACACAAGATTGATGACAAACGATACACCACAAGAGTTGAACCCAGACCCAGAGATTGGGCGCTTGATTGATGAGGTGATTTCTTCATCTCTGAGTGATGAACAGTACCGCAAAAAGATGCAGCGGCGTAAAGAAGTGCAGGATCGGCGGATAGCACAAGCTGTACCAGAAAAAGGGTTAATTATTGTAAATACTGGTAACGGTAAGGGTAAAACCACTGCGGCTTTGGGGATGGTGTTACGATCGCTTGGTCATGGGTATAAAGTGGCGATCGTCCAATTCATCAAAGGAAGCTGGGAACCTTCAGAAAAAAGGGTTTTCAGTTATTGGGAAGACCAGTTAGAATTTCACGCGATGGGCGAAGGCTTCACCTGGGAAACCCAAGACCGCGATCGCGACCTTGACAAAGCTAGCGCCGCTTGGGAAAAATCATTAGAATATATCCGCAACCCAGACTTCCATTTAGTACTGTTAGATGAAATCAATATTGCCCTCAAAATGGCTTATCTACAAGTTGAGGATGTTTTAGCTGGTTTAGCGCAAAAACCGGCTGATAAGCACGTTATTTTAACAGGCAGAGGCGCACCAGCTGCTTTAATTGAGCAAGCTGACTTAGTAACTGAAATGACCCTAGTTAAGCATCCTTTCCGCGATCAAGGTGTTAAAGCACAACCAGGAATTGAGTATTAATTTGTTAGGTATTTCAATTGCACATCGACTCAAGAAAGCCGTCCTTTGTCATTAATAATTTGTCCCTTATAAATCAATACGCTTGGGTTAAGCCCAAAAAATAAAATTATGTAGGTTGGGTTGAGGAACGAAACCCAACATTTTCAAGCCTTTGTTGGGTTTCACTCCGTTCAACCCAACCTACAATTATTCTTAAGCCAAGCGTATTGCCTTATAAATACAAATGATTAATGACTAATGACGGTATTCATCATCAAAATTTAATTTGTCTTTATTTAACGAATTTAGTGTAATAACCTGCTGAAGATTGATTGCACATTTGCAATATGCGTCTGTCGCTAGCTCCAATGCGATTTAACTGATGATAATCTTGCAGTGTCACTGAGTGGGCATAGGTCATTGACTCATCCTCCGCGACACCAGGGAGTCTATTGGTTGAAGCTACCTGACTCGAACCGGCTTCATCTGGTGAACCGTTTACCGTCATCGCCAATTCTCCTGAGCGGTCGAGTGTACCCTGGAAACAACTAAACTCCGATTGGGGCATATACAATGCACCCGTCACTCTACCCTGTTGCTTCCGAAATATGATATACCCTTGCCCAGGCTGGTTTGGTTTTGGGGATTGACCATAGAGATAAATCCCATCTTTTGTAGGAAAATTCGCTCTCGGTAGAACTCCTGCTTCGTTTATAGATGCCTGACGGCCCATTGCTATGGTTGTAGGAACTGTTTTTCGATTTCTCGATAAGCTTGTAGAGGCAACATATTTAGACCGCTGTTGAGAGCGAATAGATACTTTGCTGCGGATGGGGGTTGACTTGGCAAGTTTTCTCTGTTCAAACTTTTCTAAACTCTCCTCAGTTCTAGAAACTGTCTCAAGTTGACTTCTCTGCTCTCGAACTTCTCTTAGCCGTGACAACAGAGGGGTTTCGGAGCTTCTTTGAATTCGAGCAGATGAAACTTGAACTTCTCTTAGCCGTGACAACAAAGGAGTTTCGGAGCTTTTTTGAATTCGAGCAGATGAAACTTGAAAATCTGTAACTAGTAAAGTTGATGCTTTTTCTATTTGGCTACTCAGCACTGGTTGAGTTTGCTTAGTCACGAAGCTGAGGGTGAGAAGTAAGCCCACAAGGGGAATTCCCAACTTAAGAGGGGGTAAGAACTGACGAATGTTGTTAAGCACCCTACTTCTCCTGTTAAAAAAATAACTAAGCTGCTGAAAACTTACTTAAACCATAACCAAGTCTTGACCGTTCAAGGCTCCGTCAATAGTCTGATTTCTATTGTCCGAAAAACAAAACGGTCAAAAGATGAAGTTTTTCTGTGATTTAGATCTGTAATAATCTACCATTGGTTAGATTCTTGATGCTTCATCCTACATTCCGCCCTTTCAACTGGCACATTGGATATTTATTACGAAGCGATAGGGATGATGGCGATCGCTATCCCTGCTCCGAACCATCGCTGTTCCCTTGGTCTAACTCTGATCGAATTTGCTCAAGGAATGATCGTGTCATCGGATCGTCTGAGAGTTCGGCTGTTCGATTCTCTTGAACAGCTTTTTGCAGGAGCGATCGAAAGCTTTGCCTAACCTTTTGTGTGTAGGAATGGTTTTCCCCCAGCTTGTTAAATAAAATTTGTAATGCCTTAAGGTAGTAGGATTCTGCTTTGCTGTAGCGTTCTTGCGAATAGTAGAGTAATCCCAGGTTGTGGAGAGTGGGTGCCACATCGGGATGGTCGTCGCCCAACTGCTGTTTACGAATTCTGAGCGCTTCTTGGTAGAGCGGTTTTGCCTCGTTATAGCGTTGTTGCGAATAGTGAAGTAATCCCAGATCGTTGAGACTGCGTGCCACATCGGGATGGTCGTCGCCCAACTGCTGTTCACGAATTTCGAGGGCTTGTTGGTAGAGGGGTTCTGCTTTGTTGTAGCGTTTTAGCAAATAGTAAAGTTGCGCCAGATTGTGGAGGCTGAGTGCCACCAGGGGATGGTCACTACCTAACTTCTGTTGGCGAATTTCGAGAGCTTGGAGCAAGCGAGGTTCTGCTTCGCTGTAGTGTTTTTGCGATTTGTAGACTTCTGCTAGGTTGTTGAGGCTAGATGCCACTAGGAGATCGTCACTACCTAACTTCTGTTGGCGGATTTCGAGAGCTTGGAGCAAGCGGGATTCTGCCTCCTTGTAGCGTCCTTGTGAGCAATAGATAATTCCCAGATCGCTAAGGTTCTCTGCAACATCAAGGTGGTCACGACCTAGCTGCTGTTCGCGGATTGTGAGGGATTGGAGCAAGCAGCGTTCTGCCTCGCTGTATTGCCCCTGAGCGTGGTAGAGTGCTCCCAGCCAAGTTAGGCAGGTTGCAAAATCAATCTCTCGCTCTGGTGCTTTCAGAAATTTGATAGCTTCTTTCAAATGAGCAATCATCACAGTCGATTCTTTAAATAATGATTGCTTTGGCTTCTCAATAACTCTCTGTGCCTCTTTGATCACTACATCATAAAATTTCCGTTTCAGTTCCCTTACATCTGCTCGTTGCTCACGCTTTGCTGCCAAGAACTCCTTCAGCAATTGATGGAGTTGGTACATCTCTTGACCCACTCGCTTGAGCAGATGCAAGCCTAAAAGTTGCTCATCCCGAATTTCCTCTAACTCTTGTGCATCCCCCCCCGATAAACACTGCTCCACCATTGCCCACGGGATTTCTACCAAAGCAAATAGACTCAACACCACCGCCACTTGCTGCGCCGACTCCTCCAACGCCTGCCAACTCAACTCAAACGCTGCCGTCAGTCCCAAGGATGCCGTCATGCCTGGTTCCCCTTCCTTAAATACTCTCGCTTCTAAGCGTTTGTCTTGTAACCGTTGCCATAGTACAGCGACCGACAGATCCGGTTTCTTATACAAATACCGCCCGACTAACTCCACCCCCAACGGTAAATAGCCCAACCACTTACACAGTTGGTTAGCCTGGTCTAACTGTTGATTAATTCGATCGTCCTTCACCAACGTTCTCAATAATTCCAGCGCCTTTTCTTCTGGCAACACGTCGAGTGGTAATTCTTGCACCGGAGATCCGAAGCGTGATCGGGTCGTTATCAAAACCTTAAAGCGCAAGTCTTGGAGAAAAGGTATAACATCCTCATATTTCTGAACATCATCAAAGATGAGTAATGCAGCTCCTTCGCGTTTTTCGCGCCAACGGTTCAAACACCACGTTACTTTTTCAGGTAATTCCAAGTCGTCTCGTATGGTCAAATCCAAGCATGATCGCGCAAAACTAATAATTTGAGTTCCAACTTCCTTGGTTGCCCGCAACCAGCAGATTCCACCTGGATAAGATCCCTCACGAAAGTGTTTTCGGGAGTATTGCAACGCTAATTCCGTCTTGCCAATGCCACCCATTCCTGCGATCGCTGCTGAGATGGAAACCGAATTTTCCGGCTGCAATATATCATGCAACGTGGCTAACTCTTCTTCCCGTCCTACAAATTCCTCAACTCCACTGTAAGGAAGGTTTTGTGGAATACCTGCTGAATGGTCAATCTCAAGAGACTCTGGCTTCCCTTTAGTCTCCCTTAGATCTGACAATTGTCGTGAAGTTTCAGACTGTCTTCGCTTTTTTTTCAAAACTGGTATTGACCCTTGCGAAAGGTTTTCCATTTGAATGGCAACCATACCTTCATCAAAGGCTCTTTGAAATAAATCTTGCTTACCTGAGTCTTTAAAACCCAGCCCATCATAAAAACCTTGAGCAAATGCAATCGCTGCTTCGTCCTCAATCGGCTGATTCATGCCAATTACATAATTAATATATTGGCTGATTGCTATAGCAGTTTTTTCTGAATGACAGGCATTGAGTAGCACACAGTTCACATAATCAACGTGTAAATTAAATAGTGCTGCCAGACCTTCTGGAGAAACAGGTTTATTATTTCCCCCATTATCCTCTAACAGCAAGCTGCCATCTTTCAAACCATGTCCACAAAAATGAACGATTTGGGGCTGTTCTTCTGCAATAGCCTGACGGATATCTTGAGGACGTACAGCAGTTCTAATGCGAATTTCAAATAAATCCCGATTGGTGGCTCGTCGTATAGCTGACTCAATTTCTCGAATTTCTTTGTCTAAGCGTTGCCCGTAAGGAATTGCTGCCAAAATCAATATTTTTTGCTGCTGCACCAATCCTTCTCGCTCGTGCTGTTGCTTTTGTGATGGCATATTAACTACTTATAAAAGCAAGATTTTTGACTTAACTCGTATTACACGTATCAAAACTGTCTTATTGAAATTGGCAGTTACTGCTTATGTCTTAGATTCTCTAGAGAAGGAAGCTTCGGTAGCTTTTAACCATTGCTCGATTAATTCTGCTACCACTTGCCTCATCTTCAGCCCTCGCAAAGTGCAAGCGGCATGAAACCTATTTTTTGAGGTTGTCTGCAATACTAGTCTGCATAGCTAAACCAGACCATAGTTGTACATCTAGTATAAATACTATATCAGGACTTACGCATTGATAAAATTTTAAGGTGGCTTACAGCGATCGCTCAATACTTTGTGAGAATCAGCATAAAAAAACCGCCCCCTTAATTAAGGAGGCGCGTTAACTAAAAAGAAAATTGTAGAAGCAAATCAGCTTCCGCTAAGGATGGATTCAAAGCCGACCCTTGGATGTAGCGGAAGCGATCGCTTTTAGCTAGCAACGTATTCTTTGACATTGGCGCGACGGCGACGCAGATGAGCAAGAGCCTGATGCTCTAACTGGCGGACACGCTCACGGCTAAGACTTAACCGCTCACCCACTTTCGCCAAAGACAGTTCGTTACCATCCTCTAAACCAAAACGCAGGGCTAAAACTTCTCGCTGTTGCGGGGTTAGTTCTGCTAGCAGGGTGTTCAAGTCTTGGCGTAAGAATTCCTGGTTGGTGTAATACTCTGGTGATGGTCCGTCATCTTCCAGCATTTCTTGCAACTCAGTATCTTGGTTCTCGCCAACTTTCACATCCAATGAAACTGGTTGGCGCGCCATATTCAGATACTCACGGATTTGGGCTGGTTCTAACTCCAGTTCTTTAGCAATTTCTGCTGGAGTGGGTGATCGCCCTAACGTTTGAGCCAGTTCCCGCTGCACTTTTTTGATTTTGTTGAGTTTTTCGGTAATGTGAATCGGTAAACGAATAGTGCGTCCTTGCTGGGCGATCGCACGAGTAATTGCTTGGCGAATCCACCAGTAAGCGTAGGTTGAGAACTTATAACCCCTTGTTGGATCAAATTTCTCTACACCCCTTTCTAATCCTAGAGTTCCTTCCTGGATCAAATCCAGAAACTCCATGTTGCGCTTCTGATACTTTTTAGCAATAGCAACTACCAAGCGCAAATTCGCTTCGATCATTTTTTGCTTTGCTCGCTTACCTTGCGCCACCGTTTGTTTCACCTCGGTTTCATCGTGGTGAACGTGGTCAGCCCATTCTGACATACTCGGTTCGCGCTGCAACTTCTTCGCCAAAGCTTCTTTGGCGTCGATAAGCGTCATCATTTGTTGAACTTGCTTCCCATAGACAATCTCTTGTTCACGGGTAAGCAGTGGTACACGACCAATTTCCCGCAGATAGGTTCGCACCATATCAGCCGTAAATTTGGTGTTCTGGTTGTCGCTTTGGGTGTTAACAGTAGGCATTGGTGCGTTGTCCTCTACTCCGTAAACACAATGAATATTTACTTACTAAGGTTTTCTTACTACGTAGATTGGGAAGGTAGTACTCAATATCACGGAACATAGGGAGCTACCGAAAGCAATCAGTTAATACAGCCGTTGTGGAGACGGTACGCCCCTGCGATAGGTTCCTCTACCTTGCCTAAATTTTTTAATTTTTTAAAAGCACGCTGGGTTACTTTTGAAAATTCTTCTTTTGGGCAGTCACTGGTAGCAACTGTTGAATACGAAGTCGGTATGAGTTCTACTTAACTTTATCTTACGACAAATCAGGTGAATAGTAAAGGAGCTTCAATAAAAGTTTCAATTATAATCCAACATTGGCCTTTTGCAAAAAAATTAAAATTCCTTGACTGCGTTTATATATCTATAGTGACGCCAAAAACCCCTCTTCTGTTGCTAGAAAGTAGCCGGATAACCGAACTTTCTTGGCTGTGCTAATGGGGGATGTTACGAATTTATCAATTGTCATTAGTCATTGGTCGTTGGTCATTGGTCATTAAGTAGCTAGGTGGAATTAAATAGAAGACCCCCTGTAGTCCCCCTTGGTAAGGGGGACGGCGACAGCCGGGGGTTCTATCTTCGGTTTCAATTAAGCCCACTTACTTAGCACATCGGTTCTGACGTAAATGCCTCAGCTGCTTCCTACAGCCTAGAAGAAAGGACAAATGACAAATGACTCTTTTCTTTAGAAACCAAGGTCAGCTTTGGCTAGTTCAGCAGCAGCAAATACTTCTATATCGGGCTTTTCTTCCCAGGCTGTGTCACCAATTTCGGCGTAGAAAGTTGCATCGTAAGGACGGGTACGTACCACCACTGGCATGGGAACAGCGTGACCCAAAATTAAGGCTTGTTGCTTAGAGTCTAACTTTGCCAACACCGATCGCAGAGCACCACCACCAGACACGCCTGTAAAAATCGCTTCAATGTCTTTTTCATCATTGAGCAAAGCGGTGATCCGAGTACCAATCTGGGACATAACTTCATTATCTATCCCTGACGGGCGTTGATCAACTACCAGCAGTGTTACGAAATATTTCCGTAGTTCCCTGGCGATAGTACCAAAGATTGTACTTTGTACTATTGCTGGGTCAAGGAAACGGTGCGCCTCTTCAATGGTAATCATTAGTGGCGTCGGGCGATCGCAGGGGTTTTTGCTTTGCAGAAACTTATCAGCTTTTTTGACGTAATGCTCATGAATCCGCCGGGTGATCATATTAGTCACCAACATATAAGAGAGCATATTGGACTGGGAGCCGAATTCTATCACAACATTCTTCCCAGCTTCCAGACATTGCACAATTTTACTAATATAATTCTGGGGACAAACCGCGCGCATATACTTTAAACTATCCATCCGCAGCAGTTTGCGCTGTAATGCCATAATCGAGCCTTTGTGTCCGCGCTTCTCCTCGCAAAACATCTCGATTTCTTCATTAGTCATATTCAGCAACTGGACAATCCAAGATTTGCCAAACTCGCTATAGAGGATATTAGCGTTATCCAGGGCTGCATCTGAAAGTCCTAAATCTCGACTACATAACTTAATATCTTCAACTTCAATTTGCTCGTAGCTGAGATAAAGTTCTTGAGCATCACGCACACCCCGGCGCTTTGTTGATTCGGGGTCGAGGGTATATACTTCAACTTTACCAGGAAACAGTTGCTTTAAACCTTTAACTGTATTTACGTTCTTACCTTCTGCAACTGCTTCCCAACCATATTCGGAATGCATATCAAAAATCAGGTTAACCGCTGCATTTTTGCGGATAACGCCAGCTAAAAGTAAGCGTGTCAAAAAGGATTTACCAGTACCAGATTTACCAAAAACCCCATTACTACGTTCAACAAAACGGTTTAAATCGATGCATACTGGTACATCCATATCCAACGGTTTACCGATGGAAAAATTGCGCCTTTGGGGGTCATCTTCCCAACCAAATACTCGGCGAAAATCTTCTTCACTAGCTTCATAAACTTGACTAAAGTGGCTAGGAATAGTTTTAACCGGCAATAATTCCATCGTAGTACTTGTTTGTGGCACAAATGAAGCCAACCCCGTCACCGATGGAACGAAGGGATTTGCAGATTTACCATTTGTGGGTGAGAAAGATTCCTCGACTTCGGGAGTGAACATCAACATTGGCGCGAGATTGATCGTACCGTATGTACCACTTCCAGCTAAAACATCTCGTAAAAAAGTATCTTCCCAATTGGGGGGATTAGCAATAATTCGCGCATTAGCAGCTCCGAGTGCCACATCTGTCAGCATACAGAAAAAACGCGATCGCATCCCTTGGACAACGAGAAACTTACCCACCCGCATATCTTCAACAGAAATATCAGGGTGTAATCGTACTTCTAACCCTCCCGTGAGAGAACCTTGTGTAACCGAACCTAATGGCTGTCCCGAATTCATTTGATTAATTACATCGTTGTTAATGCGAATTGGTCAAGAGTCAAGGGTCAAGAGTCAAAAGTCAAGGGTCATTAATTATTCTCTCCCCCTGCTCCCCCTGCTTCCCCTGCTCCCACTCCCCATTACCTAGTCAATCTGAATGGAAGTCGGCGCACTCCCCGATGGTGGGGTAGTACTTATTAATGGTTTGCGAAATTGAGCATAGAGGCGATCGCGCCAAGCAAAGAATGGTTCATAATCAGGATTCTCCGCTAAAATTGGCACTCCTTTGCCTCTGATAGATGCTGGTAAATCCAGATAGGGGCCATTGGGGAACTTCAATAATATTGACAAACCCGCCACCGCTAAATCAGCTAAAGTAGGTTCATCTCCTGTTAAATAAGGACTATCCGCTAGCAATAACGTCAGTGCTTCTAAGTCTTGCTTCAAATCCGCGATCGCTAACCTGATCACATCTGGGCTATAACCTACTCCAGAACCCAAAACTGTCAGTAAGTCACTGGGTACTCCTTCAACCAGACTTTTGAATACATCTGGTACAGAGGTAGGTAATAAAGACTTGCGGAAATTTTGATCTTGACTAATGGCAGAAAACAACGCTTTGCGACCTTTGATACCTATAGACTCATCCGCCCATTCTTCTATCAATAAAGTTAAACCCCGTTTTTTCGGGTCTTGCGGTATCAGTGGGCGATCAGGATATTCTAAATCTAAATACTTAGCGATCGCCGTAGAATCAGCAATGTATCTATTCCTGTCTTTCAACACTGGCACTTGTTTTTGACCAGTCAACCTGAACAGTTCCACCTGTCCAATTCCAGGTGTAACCTCTATTTTGCGATAATCTAAACCTTTATAATCTAGAATCAAGCGCACTTTTTCTGAGTATTGAGACAGTTCCCATTGGTATAATTCCAGCATATTGTATACCTTGTAACTCGTTATTTTTATTGACTTTATAATTCTACATAATTATAACTTTAGTGAAAGTAATTTTTATTCGCATAAGTTGCTCAATTACCTATTTAATTACTCCTAAATCTAAATCTTCGGTTTATTTTTGGTAAAATTACTTGTTTAAAAAATCCTATTTTCTGATTTATTAAGGTATCAAATAATTAGATTATTTAATTCAGCTTCAAGCAAATGAGGCTTTTAAACTTTTTTTAGTGCGATTTAGTGAATAAAACAAAAGATAAAATCTACTCTATTTTTTATGAACTGGGTGCTAAATATATCTTAGATTAATCAGCGCGAGCCGATTTGGGATATTCAGGCTTACTAGCACAAACTATTTTTGTGAAAAAATCTTACTTCCTTCCGAAGTTAGATTTTGTGCATAGCAAAATGTTATAAATCTTTATGTAACGTGAGAACAAAAAAGACAAACAAAATTTATGATGGCAAACTACACCAAATTACTGACCACCTTGGCAGGCATAGTAGGATTATCTAGTGTCAGCCTACTCCTTACTTTACCATCTAAAGCACAAGAGATACTCAATCCTCACCCCAGTGTTTTCAACGAAACTCCCCATAACCAGGCTCAAGACGTTCAGGCAAAAATTCGATACACATCAGTTGAAGTAGCTTCAGCAAGAGAAAAGGATAAAGCTAAAGGCAAAAAACAAGTGGCGCAGAGCGGGGGTGTGCTAAATCCTAGACCAAGTATTTTCGATGAGCCTCAATATCGGCGTGATAGTGGAACTACTCCTAGTGAAACTACACCCACCCCCACTACGCCTGGAGCTACACCCACCACACCACCAACAGAAGGGACAACTGATACTCAAGGCAAAAATTTGTTAGCGCTAGCAGAGTCAAATAATTCGTTTACAACCTTAACCAAGGCTTTAAAAGCTGCTGGATTGACACAAGCATTGCAAGGCAAAGATAACTTAACTATTTTCGCACCCACTGATGCAGCCTTTGCCAAATTGCCACAAGACGCTGTGCGAGATTTGTTGAAGCCAGAGAACAAAGAAGTATTGCTCAAACTCATAACTTACCATGTGGTACGCGGTAAGGTACTATCTACAGATTTGAAATCTGGTGAAGTCAAAAGCCTTGAAGGTGGCACGATTAATGTCAAAGTTGATCCTGCTACTGGTGTAACTGTCAATGATGCTAAAGTGACTCAGGCAGATATTGTAGGCAGTAACGGCGTTATCCATGCAATTGATCAGGTGATTTTGCCTGCTGATTTGTAGTTTGTACGCAGAGGTAAAAGCTGTAGCGTAACTACTTTGAAATTAAGGTGTTAACAGTAAATAACCCCGTTGGTTAATTTGAACGGGGTTTTTCTGTAAGAGTGATCTATGCATTCGTCTATTTAGTCATTAGACATCTCCAGAAATTAATTATGCGTTACCCACAACCCTTCTAGAGACGTAGCAGTGCTACGTCTCTACATTCATTTTTACTCCTATGTCTAACGCAAGGATTTTGGATTTTAGATTCAACAATCTAAAATCTAAAATTCCCCTGCTACCACTTCCCTACGGGACCAGAGGCTAGTGAGAAAGCAAGCTACGCATAGCGTCAAACCACAGGAGAAGTTCTGTTCGTTGTACCCCTACTCAAAAGCCAAGTTACACGTAGCGTGTCGGAGCCAAGCCATTAGACACCGAAATTCTCAGCACAGGAAGTCATATCTGCTCTTTCTCTCTACTTTCTAAAATAGTTGGGGCTACCAACTTTTGGATGTTGTAGCCATTTTTACCATTAAACCACGTAAAATAGTTAAAGAAAGTTCAACAGTTAACTATGTTATGATGAAATTGTCGAGAAATATTTTCGGTCATGTGACTGAACTATATAGACGCCTCTCCGAATCTAAATCTCTACACCCTTTGATTCTGGAGATATTCTATGTCAGTATTAATTGAGCAATAAGTTACAGTGGAGTACCTATTAACAAAATTCGGATTAATTCAATTATTGAGAATAATATCAGTAATTGATCTGGAAAATTAGCTTCTTAGCTTGTCAAAAATTGAAATTTTCAGTTAACCGAACTGTATTGGAATATATCTTACAAAGTGATAAATCTTACTGTCAAAAAATACGTTGGAAAAGCTGACAGTAAAATTATGTCACAAATGCAGATAGCACACACATACTGCTTGAAAATATGCCAAACACTATAATTACGCGTCCAGAGTCCCTTTCGGAAGATTGCTTCTTTACTTACGCGATTGGGACTGAATTACATGATAAGAATTCTACCGCCCAATATTTACGCAGAATCAGGAAAGAAGACAAACCATATATCGATATAGCAGTTTCTCCCAGACCTGGCTATCGGTTTGAGGTTTGCCTTATCCCAGTGGAAGGGTTCGCTCAAGAAACAATATTGACAAAAGATGGGTTCGCTAAAGCTTTAGCGGTTATTTGTGCTGTATCTAACAAAGCTAGGAAGCGATTTCCTTCAGGGAATGGACAAGAAATTGTCCGATGCCAATTTAGCAACTTAGCTGATGCGGTAGTTGTAGCGAATAGATTGTCCGCGTTACCCTCCAATATGTATGAAACTCTCGCTAAGGTTCCATCTGTCTTGTGAAAAACTCAATCGTTAGTATTCCATCTGCTTTCAGCAGTGGACTTCGCTGATACTTCCAGTAAGTATGCGTTTTAGCCAAGCGCGTACAATTTTTCAGTTTTGATCCGATGATCCTTAATTCAAAGTGAGTTTTTTATGACTAATGGTCCTTTGCGTGAAGAGCCTCGTAACCAGCGAGCGACTGTAATTCGTACAAGTAATGAGTTTATTCTCTTGGAATGGCTAAAGTCAACTGGTCGTTTAATAGAGCGTGAACCTCAAGAATCTGAGCATCTAAATGAAGTAGAAGAAATATCAGAAATGATCGATCTTGATGATATTCCTTATGATCATGATGATGACGATGTTGAAATGGATTTAGAAGCTTAACAGATCAAGTCATTGTGGATTAAGCTTAGGCTTCAACTAGCGACTTTTTCAAATTTGGCGTTGCTGATTAAGAATATGAATTTGTCTCACGCTCCAGACGCAGAGAGAAGTCGGAGCGGCGGCTTGGGCCGTAAAGCCCTTCTCCCAAAGGGAGACGCTGCGCGAACGGGCATGGCTGAGTCCTTCTCTTCGAGAGGCTTCGCCAACGGACACGCTTCGCGAACGCTTACGGCGCAGCCTCTCTGAAAGAGATTCTGAACTTCTCCCAAGGGGAGACCGGAGGCGTAGCTTGCTTCCCCGCAGGGGTACGGTGGGCGCAGAGAGTAGGAGTTTAGAATATTTGATTTTTGCATTTCATATCCAAATTCGGCAACTCAAATTTGATAGTCCAATGCAACTGAAACTTTGCCACAATGCTGATTTGCAGGTACAGCTTCCAGCATCTTTTTAGGATGGGGTAAGTTGAGGTTATTCATTAGCTCGATAAACTGGCTGCGACTGCGTTTGGCAAACCTGGGATTCCAGCGCTTTTCTTCACCAATAGTAGATACTGTTTGTCCCTGGTAGTCATGACCAGGATATACCAAAATGTCATCAGCTAAAGTGAATAGTTTCTGAGTGACGGTATCATACAGTAATCCGGGATCACCGCTTTGGAAGTCGGTACGACCACAGCCTCGGATGAACAGCGCATCTCCTGTTAACAGGTGAGTGTTGTTGACTAGGTAAGCCATGTGGCTATCGGTATGACCAGAGGTGGCGATCGCTAAAATTTCTACGCTCCCTAATTGCAACTTGTTTCCATCTCCAATGTAACGGTCTGCACAAGTAGCCTCAGCATTCTCAGGCAAAATCCCCAGACAACCTGTAACTTGCCTCAGTCTGTCTGTTGCGGTGATATGGTCAGCATGGATGTGGGTTTCCAAGCAGTAGCGTAGGGTCAGCCCCAGTTCTTGCAATATTTGGAGGTCACGTTCTACCTGTTCCAATACAGGATCAACCAGTATGGCGGTTTTGGTTGAGCGATCGCCAATCAGGTAAGTATAAGTACTCGTCTCTTTATCAAACAGTTGACGAAATAGCATATTAGGTTTCTGCAACGGGAATAATGATTTTCCAGAGAACCAATCTCCATCAATAGCAGCATAAGGCTTGGCATTGAAGGATTTCAGTAGTTCCTGCATCAAACTCGCCGCTTGAACCCGAATTTCAAGAACAGCTGTGGTTTCCCAAAGATTACCTTTGCGCGGTGTCCCTAAGGTATACAGCAATTCAGACCAATTTGACATCAAAGATAATCAAACCCTTTATTTATTAGGGCTGTGGGGTAAATAAACTAATATTTGTCATAAGAGGTACTGTATACTCGGAATTCGCCTCGAAAATTATGTATAAATTAATAGCCATAGACTAAAGCTTGAGCGGAGGTTTGCTTTGAAGTCTTTTTGGAATATTATTTTTTATGCGATATTTGCGATTTGGAATGTAATTTTTCTAACTGTTTATGTAGGAATATTACCCCTAATTGGTGTCCCATTGGTTATGGCTACCTTAGCGGGTGACATACCCACTGAGTTTTCTTTAACTTTGGTAGCTTTGGTAGCAGTGCCAAGCATTTGTACTTTAGTGGGATGCCTCAACTTTGCAAAACGACCGGGGCAACTAATTCGACTATTCTATGGTGTGGAAGCACCACTGGTGTTACTGTGTCTGCTGCGGTTATTTGTGATTCGGGAACTGACACCGGCTAGCACTCAGATTCTCGCTACACTTGGCGTGTGCATAGCGGCGTTTTTTTTAGAACTGTTACACGGTTACGCTCAAAGGCAAAAAAGCACAGCATGGCTACAAATGCTCATTCATAGCTTAATGCTGCTGATTGGTTTGTATGTCAGCGCTGTGCTGCTGTTTTATGCAGTGCCTGTGGCAGTGGTGATTGTGCAAGAATTTTTGAAATTCGGTTGGGCTACAACACTTTGGCAAGTACTTACCCTGGATAATTTTTTCTTGGCATTACTAGCCTTGCTCCTCTGGGGCTTCAGCGCTACCTTATTCGTTATCATGCCTTTAGCGTTTGCAGCGTTGTATATTGACTCGGCACGACGGATTTTAACAAGCTTTGCCTCTCAGTATGGTCGCAAGCGATCGCTTGCAGGTGCTTTTGCGATCGGTTTGGCTTGGTTACTCATCTTCATCTCTTTGCAACAACAGCCACAAGTCCAGGCATTTTCTCTGTTAGCAAATCCCGCAACTACCGATAGCAATCGGCAAGCGCTTTTGGCAAAGTCAAATGTAATTCGAGAAGGTCTGGTTAACGCATACTTATCTAACTACCGCTACCTCAGCAGCATCAAAGAAAATAATCACATCCGGGCTATGTATCGTAGCGTTTTTAACTTACCAGAGTGGCAGTGCCAGTGGCTACAACAGCAATATAATCAACTGATGTCGCCTTGGTTATACAACGGTTCTAGCCAGGATAGCGAAAAAGCAGAAAAGCTTTATGCGGAATTTTTTGATACTCCGCTGCAAAAAGCCGAAAGTCGTGCAGTCAGTCACGCCGTCCAATCTACATATAACCAGCAAGAAGTGAAGGCGGGGCTGCTGAACATCAACGAGAAAAAAGTTTGGCTGCGATCGCAACAAGTTACAGTTGCAGAGCATGGTGATTGGGCTGATGTCGAACTTTACGAGGTGTACAACAACGAAACACCAGAAGTTCAAGAAGTATTTTACTCCTTTTCGTTGCCTGAAAGCGCTGTGATTTCAGGATTGTGGCTGGGTGACACAAGCAATCTTACCAAGCGCTTTCCCTTTGTTGTCTCACCTCGCGGTGCTGCTCAGAAAGTTTATAATTCACAAGTTAGGCGCGCACGTCCTGTAGATCCAGCGCTGGTGGAACAAGTGGGGCCAAGACATTATCGCTTGCGCGCATTTCCCATTCCCCCGAAAACATCGCCACTACTAGCTAACCGAACACAACAACCCACAGAAATGCATCTATGGCTGACTTACAAAGTCATGCGTCAAGACAAAGGTTGGGCAATGCCTAATTTAGGGGAAAAACGCAATATTTTCTGGACTAATTTCAGCAAGCGCCTCCGCAACGGCAAGGTAGTAGTACCAGAGGGGGATACTTGGTTAGAACCCTTCTTAGCAGCCAGTAGACAAGCACAACCAACATTGCATCAAGTTAATTTCAGTGATGGCTACAGCATAACGGCAAAGCCACTCACCAACCGCGATTACTCCTTACCCAAAGGTAAACGATTTGCTGTTGTTCTCGACAGTTCCCGGAGTATGGGCAATCACCTCAAGGAGTTATCGCAAACCCTTGCATGGTTGCAAAAACCAAGCTTTGCTAATGATGCTGATTTGTACATCACCACTGCTAAAGGTGCTGCACCCAGAAGGTTAGACGATATCCAGCAGTTTAAAGCCAAAAAAATCGCCTTTTACGGCACGATTCAACCTATTGAGATGGTACAGCAGTTTAATCAGTTGCGCGGCGATACATCCTATGATGCTGTTTTGCTAGTGAGTGACGAAGGAAGTTATGAGTTATCTGCAAAAGATGGCACGTACCCGGCGATATCTGCACCTTTATGGATGATACATTTAGGAGACTTGCCAGCAGCTTATGAAGATACCACTATCAAAGCGATGCAAGATAGCGGAGGCGGAGTTTCACGGGAACTTCCAGAGGTTTTGCAACGAATAGCAACAAAAGCTGCTTTAGGAGAATCTGCGGTGAATGTTGTGGATGGCTACGCTTGGGAGATGATTTCTTCTCCTGGTTCTCCAGTTCAAGAAGACGGTTTCCAGCAACTAGCGGCGCGACAATTGATATTGGGGTTGAGTAAACAGATAAAGCTCAATCAGTTGGATAGTCTGGATGCGGTTCACGCAATCGCCAAAAAGTCGGGGATTGTGACAACCTATTCTTCGATGCTTGTGCTGGTAAATGATGAACAAAGGGCAGCACTCAAACGCGCCGAAGCAGAAAGCGATCGCTTTAATCGCAAAGTCGAAAACGGCAAAGAAGAGTTAAGCAAACCAACCAATCCTCTAAGTGTCAGTGTACCTGAACCTTCTAACATATGGATTGTGGGCGTAAGTGCGATCATACTCTTACTGTTGAGAAAATATCAACGCCGCACTATGAATTGATATTTAAAAATCGGCTGATAGCACTTAAGGATTTTGTTTTCCTATGTTCGGGTAACGGATGTTCTTGTGCCTCCAAAAATAATGAAAGCGTTGCTTCTAGGTTATCTTTTTGGTACTGTATGGGCATCAACTCTTTCAGGCTGTCTACTAGTTCTTAGGCGTACATTTTTCTTAGATATTTGAGGAAGCGATCGCAACACTTGAGTTATAGATGCCTGAAGTAATCAGAGAATTCTATCCCCTAAGAGACAAAAAGGAAAATATTGCTGTCACTTTAGCTGAAAGCTAGATAACATTATATCCGTCGTGTTTACTGTTCAGGAGTGCAAAAATGTCTAAACAGCTGGGTCAAAAAATCGCACCCACACCTATTTCAGCCGATATTGGGGTGGTGGATTTAATTGATAATTACTTTACGGCGTACAACTCAGCGCGTTTGCGGGAAATTTGTCAACTTCTGAGCCGCGATGTGCTAACAGAGGGTGTCACGGTGGGAGTTAGTCTTTCCGGTGCGATGACACCAGCAGGATTTGGGGTTTCAGCGCTTGCACCCTTAATTCGCAACGGCTTTATTGACTGGATGATTAGCACTGGCGCTAATCTTTACCATGATATGCATTACGGATTGGGTTTTGAACTATTTGCTGGTAATCCGTTTTTGGATGATGTGAAACTGCGCCAGCAAGGCACCATCCGAATTTATGATATTGTCTTTGGCTACGATGTGCTACTAGAAACAGATGCGTTTATCCGCAAGATTCTGCAAGGAGAAGCTTTCCAGAAGCGGATGGGAACCGCTGAGTTTCACCATTTACTGGGTAAGTATGTCCGAGAAATAGAAACGCAATTGGGTGTACAGCATTCCTGTTTGCTGGCCACAGCTTATGAATATGGCGTACCAATTTATACGTCTTCCCCAGGAGATAGTTCAATTGGGATGAACGTGGCAGCTTTGGCTTTGGAAGGTTCGCAGTTGATATTAGATCCTTCAATTGACGTAAATGAGACGGCTGCGATCGCCTACAGTGCCCGTGAATCAGAAGGTAAAAGTGCGGCTGTAATTCTCGGTGGTGGCAGTCCTAAAAACTTTTTGCTACAAACTCAACCGCAAATTCACGAAGTTCTGGGGTTAGAAGAAAGAGGACATGATTACTTTGTCCAGTTTACCGATGCTCGACCAGATACAGGCGGTTTGTCTGGGGCAACCCCTTCGGAAGCCGTTAGTTGGGGTAAAATTGACCCGGAAGAGTTACCCAATACAATTGTTTGTTACACCGATAGCACGATCGCTTTACCACTAGTAACAGCGTATGTTCTTAACAAGTGCCAGCCTCGTACCCTGAAGCGTCTGTACGACAGGCGAGAAGCCATGTTTGACAAACTTCAGACAGACTATCTAGCCGCCAAAACTCAACCATCAGATCAAATTCCAGCAGCAGTGGCTGAGAGTGCTTCACAGCACGTAGCAACTTATCCTTGCGGTAGGTTGATACCCAACAGTCCCTAGAGAAGTTCAGCCAAGAAAGAGACCTATGATAGACAGACAACATCAGTAGGTTGATACCCCACAGTCCCTAGAGAAGTTCATCTGTCACGCATATTGAATACCTTAGTGACAGATAGCCAGATAGTAGAGATGTTGTAAGCTAATGGGCATTTAATCTGCATAATTATGCTTTATAACTGTCAAGGGTCAAGAGTCAAAGCCCAAAAGAGGACTCTTGACTCTTGACTTTGGATAGCCCTCATGAGTAATATCATGTCTGCTTGATTACTTATTAAACCCCAAGAACCCCACACGCCAGTTGCTCCACTTGGGGAGACCCCTCTGAGCGACTGGCTCCCCTTAATCCCTTCCCCTAATCCCCAGAGGGGGCCCCGAGCTCCCCGCAGGCGGCTTGGCATCATGTTTATGATGAACTTGCATAATTTCTGAATTCCATCATTGTTTTAGTGATCAAGATCACTGATTTTATTTGTCATTTTTATTTTGAATGATTGCGTCCGGTAATTTTGATATATAACGCCAAATACCCAAAACCTCTTTCCCGTATTGATTTTAGGATTGATTGAAACTGCAAAAGCTAGTAAAACTAGTAGATATCTTTCATAAATAAAGTGGACTTTGGACAGTTTGCTTCACTCCTTCAGCCGCAGATAAATTACTTATTTATACGGACGACTTTTTTTGCAGCAATAGTTACATTCTTATTGAGATTGGCAGTTAAGCATCACGCAATAGTAAGTTATCAATTCTGCTAGCTAGAAACCTTGAGTATTAAGGGCTAAGGCAAATAGAATAGCAATTTATTGTAGTGGGTCGCCTCAACATAACTTTTAAGATAAATCTAGAATTTATCTCCTCAAATCTGCATTTATGAAACGATAAGTTTTGGATTGTATCAATTGGTAATTCTGTAGGGAATTGCCGAACTTTATCCTGCTTTAAAACTCAGGATAAAAGTCCAGCAAACAAACAAACTAGTTCTATGGTAAAGCGAAATAAACTTATTAACAAGCAGCACCGATACTATCAATCTTTAGTAGCAACAGCATTATTAACTGGTAGCTTTTTCCAATTTATTGCACCTGTACTAGCTGACGGGACTACTGCGGGTACATCTATCAGTAACACAGCGACAGCCACTTACGAAGATCCCAACGCGCCAGGGAGTCCCATCAATTCCACATCTAACACTGTCACTGTGACTGTAGCAGAGGTGGCTGGTATTACTGTTACAGGTTCTGGGATTGCAAATCAAACTAGCCCAGGCGGTAGTACTAAAGCTGGTGATACACTGGTTTACACTTACACTGTAACCAACGTCGGTAACGACCTCACTAAATTCCAGATTCCTAACTTAGCGACAACAACAGGTCCAGCCACAGTTTCGGGGCTATTACCAGGTAGTACTACATCTGGTAACTTGCAATACAGTACTGATGGCGGTGCAACCTGGACAAATATCCCTGCTGGTGGACTAACTACAGGCGCGATCGCAGTTAATGGTACTGTGTTAGTACGTGTACCAGTTACTGTGCAAGCTGGCGCTCAATCAGGTGATACTATCACTGTCAGACTAGGACAAACTCCTGGTGATGCTCAAAACCAACCGCGGATTGCTGATGGTGGCGACGTTTACACTGTAGATAATAACTCAACAGAAGCGCCAATCAATGGTGTGAGAGAAGCCAGCGCTACCCAGCAGATTCAAGTAGGAAATACTGCTAAAACTAGGGCGTTAGCAACTGTCCTCAAAACTAAGACAGCCTATGATAATGCTGGGACTTCTACTCCCCTGACTGATGACCTGTTAACTTACGGTTTGAGCTTGCGGGTTGAGGGTAACGACGTAACTAATTCTGGTGTTACTCCCGCAGCTTTGGCTGGTACAAGTATCACTGTTGATAGTGCAACATTCACCCGCATCTTAGTTTCTGACGCTATTCCAGCAAATACAGTGCTTAATAGCACTCCAATTGCTCCCTCTGGGTGGAAAGTAGTTTACAGCATTACCCCTATTACTTCTAGCACTACAACTGCTGAAGCAGCTTCGTGGACAACTACCGCCCCAGCATCCTTAAGTACAGTTACACGGATCGGTTTCATTAACGATCCTACCCTTGTCACTTCAGTTGGTACTGGAGCAACAGTTAGCGGTTTTAGCATCCAAGTTAAGACCACTGGTGCAACTGGAAATGGCCCAGTAAACATTTACAACATTGCTCAGGTGACTGGTACAACTGCTGGAGATCCGACCACCAAAATCTATGACGACTCAGGAGACCAAAACCCAGGTAACTTTGACTCCATTAATAAGACCTTTCCCACTACACAAGTAGGAGACACAGGTTTTACTCCTAATGGCACGACACCTACTCTAATTGATGTACAAAATAATAACACTGGTACTAATAGTACTACTGGGAATTACAACAGAGCTACCCTCTCAGTACCTAATGCCTCTTCTGTCTTAAATGGCCCAAATGGACTGCCTGATGCCGTTGGGCCCACCGACAACAATGATGACTTCACCAATAGATCGGCACTAATTCCACCTAATATTACTCCTGGCTCAACAGTTGATCCGGCTGCGGTATCCTTTACTAACACGATTCAGAATACTAGTACATCTGTTGCTAATATTTCTCTCGTACCTACACCACCAACAACAAAAGGTGATTTGCCTACGAATACAGTGGTGACGGTATCCTATCAAGGTTTATCAGCTGCTTACACATACAATGGCACAAGCTTTACATTCACAAGTGGTACGGGTATTGTCGGGGGCAACCCAATCAGCGCCACTAATCCAGTGCGAATTGATGCAGTTGCAGCCAATGGTGGTAAAGCTAACTATGGTGTAAGCGTTGACCTGCCTGCTGGTACGCCACTTTCAACTGATACCACTGCTCAAGGTACAGCTGTCACAACTACTATCGAACGCGGCTTCCCCACACCAATTACGGCTTTTATTGACACAAATAATAGTGGTTCACCTACTGGACAATCTCAGAACATCAGCATTGACCGTGTATACACTGGCTTTTTGCAATTACTGAAAGAGTCACGAGTTTTACTAGGAACTGGGCCAGCACTGCCAGCAGGTAGTACTGATGGCACATTTAGTACTACAGCCAAAAAACCCGCTCCAGGAAACATTATTGAGTATCGGATTACTTACAAAAATATTTCTGCTTCTCAAGTGGGAACCGGAAATGTAATTCTGAATGCTGACAAGGTTGTGATTACTGAAGATGGCACGCAAACTCCTAACAACTGGGCAAAAGACAACGATAGCAATAGTCAAATTGATACTAGCAACATTGTTAGTTCAGCTAAAGATTCTGGGACATCAACTATTCAATTCTTCAATGGTAATCCAGCTACTAACTCTGGTAATGACCAAACTGGAACTACGGTAAACACGGATGTAACTAAGTATGTGAATACTGTTACCGGACAGGTTGCACCTAATGTTACCAGAACATTTACTTTCCAACGCAAGCTTAACTAGATAGTTTTCTCGTCTTTGCTTGCAAAGATGGGTAGGCTTTTGCCTGTGTTCGTAGTTGGTGCTTCAGCGCTAAAGTGCCAACTACAAACTGATTATTCCCAGCAATAACAGAGAAAGATAAATCAGCAATTGACATTGTGAAAGTTTTTTGAGGTTATTTATATGAACCGTGTTTCTATTGCAGGTATAGGAGCGATCGCACTCATCGCTACAGTTCCATTTATCAGTCAAATTCCAGGAATCGCAAATGTCTGGCACTCAGGAAGTGCGATCGCCCAAAATGTCAAAATTCAAGGGCAAATGCAATTGCGCTTAGAAGCTGAAAAGCAAGTGGTCACACAGGATCAGCAGGGTAAGCAAAGCAAGACATGGCAATCTTTGAAAGGTCAAGCTGTGGTGCAACCAGGTGATGTGTTGCGTTATACCTTGAGTGGTGAAAACAAGAGCGATCGCCAACTCAAGAATCTAACTCTTAATCAACCTATTCCCCAAGGAATGCAATACGTGTTGAAGTCTGCCAATATTACCAACAATGCCAAGATTACCTACAGCATTGATGGCGGACGCAGTTTTGTGGAAAATCCCACCATTAAAGTCACCCTCCCCAACGGCAAAGTAGAAACTAAACCAGCACCAGCAAGTATTTACACCCACATTCGTTTGCTGGTTCCAGCAGTGGCGGCGAAGACGATAGTCAAAGCAACTTATCAAACCCAGGTGCGCTGACGATTCACCGCATGATTCCTACACGACGCAATTAATCAATATACACACTCAGCAGTTAGCCGTTGTCCAGTACTAGCAGCAAGTGCTTTTACTAGCATCTTGCACCAGAGCACCGAATGACTGGAAGTCGCGCGCCAGTTGCTTCTCCCAAGGGGAGACCAAGGCGAACAAGTCGGGCATTGCCCGCAAGAGCGCACTGGCGATTGCTATACAAACGAAGTCCGCGTAGACAAACTACGGAAAATCAAGGGTTTGGTAGCCTGCCTCCGCAGGCTTTGTTCGGGTAGCCGCGATTTTAATCGTTAGGTGCTGGAAGTCGCGCGCCAGTTGCTTCTCCCAAGGGGAAACCAAGGCGAACAAGTCGGGCATTGCCCGCAAGGGCGCACTGGCGATTGCTATACAAACGAAGTCCGCGGAGGCAAACTACGGAAAATCAAGGGTTTGGTAGCCTGCCTCCGCAGGCTTTGTTCGGGTAGCCGCGATTTTAATCGTCAGGTGCAAGATGCAAGTTTATTAACAAAAAAACTTGGCAACCAAGAGGAGATATGTTTAGTGATTCTTCCTAACAAAAAAAAGCAAATTACTTCTAGCACTAGCTACTGCCGACGGATAACAGCAACTGTTCTTCTGGGAAGTGTGTTGCAAACTACTATACCTATACAAGCAACAGCACAGCAGACTCAAAATCAGTTTACTCTTCAGCCTGTAATCAACTTAACAAATCAAGCTACTTATACTTATACAGATTCTACCAGTAATTATAATTATCAAGGAATTTCTAGTCAGCTAAATCTTAGTTTTAATCGGTTAATTGACCCAGTAGGGCGGATTTTAGGTTGTGCTGGCACACTTATACCTGACTATAAAGGTTTTTCAGTCGGCTTATACGAACTTAATCCTGGCGATCCAACGGGGACAGAATTAGGAAAATTGACTTCTCTAACTCCGACAGAGTTGCCTGATATTCCTAATAACAACATTCCTGGTGGAAAAGCACCGAATATTGGGAATAGTAACCCTTACTTCATTACGAATAATACTGTAGGTACTTACAATTTCCTACTTGATCCGAGCAAAGGTCAGACCGATTCCGGGAAAACCTACATTTTTGTAGTCAATCCACCGCCGAATTCAATTTACAAGCAACGGCGGCTCAAAATTCAAATCGTTGGTAGTACTGGCAACGATGTGATTCGGTATATTGCCACCTCCTTGGACGGTCAACCAATTAGCCTCACAGGCGATACCAAGGTAGAGAGCACAGTTGTCTTTGTTCCCGATGCAGAAGTAGTGGGACTGGATTTATTCGCATTTGAACTCACCACAAATATGTGTCAAGCAAATCAGGTGCAGGTGATCAAAACGGGCGATCGCGCCACTGCTGAACCTGGAGATACAGTCATCTACCGCCTGTCAGTAAAAAATCTAGCTGATACTGATTTGAATAATGTAGTTGTCACCGATAACCTACCTCTAGGATTTAACTTCTTACCTAAATTTGTGCGGGGGGAGATGGATGGTAAGCCAATCACCATCACCTCAGAACGCAATGGCAACACGGTTATATTCCGTACACAAGTAACTATTCCCAGTGAGAAAATCCTGAATATTGCTTACGCTGCTCAACTAACGAGTGATTCTTTGCGTGGTAATGGTCGCAACAGTGCGATCGTCAATGCACAACGAGCTGACAACGGTTTTAGCACCAAGGATGGCCCAGCAACGCACCAGTTGAAAATTCGACCGGGGATTGTTTCAGACTGCGGCACAATCATTGGTCGCGTGTTTGTTGATCAGAACTTTGACGGTGAACAACAACCTGGTGAACCTGGGATGCCCAATGCGGTGATTTTTATGGAGGATGGCAACCGCATCACCACAGATCCTAATGGTTTGTTCTCCTTAGCCAACGTCTTGCCTGGAAACCACACAGGTGTACTTGACCTTAGCAGTCTCCCCGGTTACACCCTAGCGCCTAACCGTAAATTTCGGGAACGCAATAGTCAATCTCGCTTGGTGCGTTTAGAGCCTGGTGGTTTGGTACGCATGAATTTTGCAGTTACCCCCGCCTTGCAGGAGCCAGTCAAGAAATGAAACCGAGACTGCACCGAACTACTTTTAACCTGAGGTTGATGGGGGCTATAGCAGGAGCTATCAGCTTTGTTTTGTATCCTATCACTGTCAAAGCAGAACTCCTAAAAAACTCTGAGATGAGTCCCCAAAAAGTAGCAGAAGCAACAGCATTATTTGCCTCTGCAACTGCACCATCTCAACCACAACTGACACCATTACCATCTAGTTCCACTAATACTGCAAATGCAGATAGATTCAGAAATGCTTTGAAGAGTTGGAATAAGCGAACCATAAATGAAAACTCAAATGTCAATTTACCAATAGGCTTAGACAAAATAGCCGGAGTAGAGGACAAAGGCAACATCACAGATACCCAAACACAGCCTCCCCTCCCCTCCCCGACTATCAAAATCCTGACGCCAACAAACGACACTGTTGTAGATGTACAAGCTACCACAGTTACTGTGCAGTTTTCTACAGGCAGTGCAGTGGAATTGCGGATAAATGGCATCTTGGTAGACTCTAGCTTACTTGGACGAACACAAAACGATAGCAGCACTAACTTAATCACGCAGACATGGTATGGTGTCCCGTTAAAAGAAGGTGATAATACTATCTCTGCACAAGTAGTAGGAGGGATAGAACCCCCTGTGATGGTGCGGGTAGTAGTACGAGGAGCGCCACAGCAATTAAAAGTGGAAACGCTTGAGTCCCGTATCCCCGCTGATGGACGTTCCACAGCTACAGTCCAGGGTCAACTACTAGATCAAAAGGGTAACCGCTCTAACCGAGATGCTATCGTCACCTTGACAGCTACGGCTGGGGAGTTTGTCGGCAAAGATTTTAAACCCGATCAGCCTGGATTTCAGGTGGAAGCAAAAGCAGGGCAATTTACTACTACTTTGCGATCGCATCTAAAAGCACAAACTGTACAAATTCAAGCAATAGCTAATGATTTAGAAGCCTTTACCCAACTGCAATTTGAAACGGCGCTACGTCCCAGCTTGGTAACAGGGGTAATAGATTTGCGTTTGGGTGCTAGAGGTACAGATTATTACGGCAGTTTCCGTGATTTCCTGCGTCCTGATAGAGATAACAAAACCCAATTAGATTTTCACTCAGCGGTATTTGCGACTGGTGCGATCGGTGAGTGGTTGTTTACAGGTGCATACAATAGTTCTCGTAGCCTCAACGAAGATTGCAACTGCGATAATCGGTTATTTAAAACCTACCAATTCAGTGAGCAAAACTATCCAGTCTATGGCGATAGCTCCAAAGTTGATGCGATCGCTCCTTCGATTGATAGCCTATTTTTGCGTTTTGAGCATTCAACTGGTATCCCTGGATCTGCCCCTGATTATGCCATGTGGGGTGATTACAACACAGAAGAGTTTGCTCGCTCGTCACAGCAATTTACTTCTATCACCCGTCAGCTTCACGGCTTTAAAGCTAACTACAACCTAGGAAATCTACAAATTACAGGTTTATATGGCAACCACTTAGAAGGGTTTCAACGAGATACCATTGCTCCTGATGGGACTAGCGGTTATTACTTCCTCTCCCGTAGGATACTAATTCCAGGCAGCGAAAATGTCTTTATCGAGTTAGAAGAACTCAATCGTCCTGGTACTGTACTAGAACGCAAACAGCTTAACCGAGGCCCAGACTACGAAATTGATTACGATCGCGGTACTTTATTATTCCGCGAACCGCTTCTTCGCACCGATATAGATCAAACTGGACAAGTATTGGTACGTCGGCTTGTTGTTAGCTACCAATATGACAGCAAAGACTCTGACAGCAATATCTATGCTGGTCGCCTGCAATATAACCTTTCCCGCAATCTCAACTCCGAAAGTTGGTTAGGAGCAACTTATATCCAAGAAAATCACGGGGCGCGTGACTTTCAACTCTATGGTGCAGATGCGCTCATAACTTTAGGTGACAACGCCAAGTTGATCGCAGAATATGCCCATTCCACTAATGATTCTGAATTCATGGGAAAAGTCAGCGGTGACGCCTACCGTTTGGAAGCTGAGGGACAGATTGCCAATAATATTCAAGGTCGTGCCTATTATCGCTTTGCTGATACGGGCTTTGCTAATAATGCCACTATCAGCTTTGTACCAGGACAAACCCGCTATGGAGCGCAGGTTACAGCTAAACTCACCTCAAGTACCAATGTCAGGGCGCAATATGACCATGAGGATAATTTTGGAATTGCACCCCAACCACTAGATACATTTGAAGAACTGTTTTCACCGCGTTCAGAGGCAATACCTGGGAGTAAAGTAGATAACTCACTAACGACGATTTCTGCCGGGATTCAACAACGCTTGGGTAGCGCCACCGTTGATCTGGATTGGATTCATCGTCATCGAGATGATCGCATTCCCGATAGTGCATTGAGTAGTACTTCTGATCAGTTGCGATCGCGTTTTTCAGTTCCTTTAGCTAAGAACCTGACTTTCCAAGCGCAAAATGAACTGAGCTTATCTTCCCAAAAAGATACTGTTTACCCAGACCGTAGCATCTTAGGCTTGAATTGGGCGGTGATTCCTGGTGTCAATGTCAGCCTTGCTCAACAGTTTTATAGTGGTGGTCAATTTTCGGGGAATTCCATCACTAGCTTAAGTGTCAACGGCGAACACAAATTTGGGACTGATACTACCTTGACTGGTCGTTACTCGATTTTGGGTGGTGCTAACGAAATAACTACCCAAGGGGCAATTGGTCTAAATAACCGCTGGTCTATTGCTCCTGGATTACGGCTGAACTTAGCTTACGAACACGTATTTGGCAACTTCTTTGGACGGACTGCGGCGGGTCAACAATATGCTCAACCCTACGCCTTTGGTCAATCAGCATCTGCGATCGGATTTAATGGTGGCGATAGCTATAGCGTTGGTCTGGAATACAGCGATAATCCGGAGTTTCAAGCCAGCGCTCGTTATGAACATCGCACTTCTTCTGGTGGTTCTAACACGGTTATTTCTGCTGCTGCTACGGGTAAAATTTCTCCGGCTATCACCGCTCTGGTGCGCTATCAACAAGCCAATTCTTCCAATCAACAGCTGGTGGGATTGGGAGATACAGTTAACCTGAAGCTGGGTCTAGCCTACCGCGACCCCAATGACGATAAATTTAACGCTTTGTTGCGTTATGAATATCGTGAAAATCCAGCAATCATTCCTGACACGATCCTTTTAGGCAGTGGTACAGGTTCTCAAGACCATACCTTCGCCTTAGAAGCTATCTATGCTCCTAACTGGCAATGGGAATTTTACGGCAAGTATGCTCTGCGTAATAGCACTTCTTACATAGCCAGCGATTTAGCTGGCACTAGTCTGGTAAATCTGGCGCAAATCCGAGCTACCTATCGCCTGGGATACAGCATGGATTTAGTAGGTGAGGCTCGCTGGATTGGTCAATCTAACTATACAGAGACAGGCTTTGTCATAGAAACAGGCTATTACCTGACTCCTAACCTGCGCCTTTCTGCTGGATATGTCTTTGGTAACATCGATGACCGGGATTTTTCTGGGACACGTTCCGCAGGCGGGCCGTATTTGGGCTTAACGGTCAAGCTGAACGAATTGTTTGATGGGTTTGGACAGCAAAAACCTGTTCCACCCCAGCAACAGAAGAGAAGAGAACAGAATCAATTTAAACGTTAGAGAGAGACGTTGCATTGCAACGTCTCTACAAGGGGCAAATTTGGAATTTTAATTATGACAAAATCAAAATTTCAGGGCAAATACCGAGTAGATTCCACCCGATTGCCAAATCGTAATTATGCTGCCAACGGTTGGTATTTCGTGACAATTTGTACAACCAATTGCACCCATTTCTTTGGGAATATTAATGGGGGTGAGATGCAGTTATCTGTAATTGGAGAAATAGCCCAAAAATTCTGGGCAGATATTCCCAAGCATTTTGATTACATCTACATCGATGCCTATGTAATCATGCCGAATCATGTACACGGCATTATTGTGATCGACCGTCCCCAAAATGTAGAGACGTTGCAATGCAACGTCTCTAAAAATCGTCAATTTTTAACCTAGTATTTATTAATTTAAATTATCAACATTATTAATTTTGGAATGAAATCTTTGTTTAAGTATTTAAAAGCGATCGCCACAGTGAACGTAAATGTAAATGTTAGATTTTCCCAGCCTTTGGGCAACCTAAAGGCTGGAGATTATGTTGAGGTGAATCAATCACTTTTTAATTTATAGAACAAGGACACTAAATATTTTTAGCAGGTATTTTATGGTGATTTACTTATGAAAAACTTATGGCAGAATTTTAAAAGTCTTGGCTGCGGGCTGATGAGTGCGACATTTGTACTTCAACCTACACTAGTACAGGCTCAGTTCATCCAGCGATCGTTCCTCAATCCCAGCTTTGAGCAACCTGTTTTTGGCTCTACTTGTTTCGTGCAAGTGTTGCCTAGCTTGATCCCTAATTGGAAAACAACTCATGGCTCAGTAAAAGCTGGAACAGGTAACTGTGATGGTTATATATCTCCAGGTTCAGTACCCCTGATTGAGATTTGGACAACAGGATTTAATAGTGGATCTGGCAATACCTCTACAGCAACCAATGCAGGGAATCAATTTGCTGAATTAAATGCCGAGCAAGCTTCTCAGTTATATCAGAATATATGCTTAATTAAAGATGAGACGATTACATTCTCTTTATTACACCGTGGGCGGTCAAGCGCAACAACTGCTGATGTAGCTAATTTTTTAATTGGGCTAGATACCGAGGCAACAAAAATTATTTTTGGCAAATTCTCAACAACTAGCAGTGGAAAAGTTACCGCACCAGTAGCAACCAATGGTGCAACTATTCCTTCTGTAAGTGACAATAACGCAGGTAATGGCTGGGTGCGATACTCTGGCACTGTGCCTTACGCTGGTACTTCTGGCAATCGACCTGTAGGATTTGCAGCCGTTTCTACTGCGGGCGGCGACAATACTATAGGTAACTTCCTTGATGAAGTGCAGTTTGCTGGTAAACCTGTGGTCGAGTTTACCGCAAGTTCAGGCGGTGCAGCAGAATCGGAAACTAACCCTACCACCAACCCCCCCAAACTCAGGATTGTTGGTTTAGTACCAACTGGGGGAATCTCTGTTCCGATCTCCGTGTCTGGTACAGCGGTTTTGGGTACAGACTTCAATACAACATCAGGCACATCCACTTTTGATATTACTATCCCTGCGGGCAACTACGATGGTAGTGATGCCACTAGTGTCTTTACCATTCCCTTTACTGTCATTAATAACAACGTTCCTCAAGGTGTGAGGATGATCGAATTCAAGATACAACCTTCATCTAGTTTTTTCGCCAGTTCGACAACGACTTGTGATGGTAACCCAACAATCGTTTCTAACTACACTATCTATGATGATGATTTCATTAGCGGTAAAGTTTGGGATGATGCAGACAATAGTGCTAACAATACTTTTACTAATATCAATACTGGCTCGGAAGCTGGCACTAATGCAGGTGGGTTGTTAAATGCCATTCTGGTAGATTCAACTAATAAAGTCTTGGTGACAACACCTGTCGCGGCAAATGGTGTTTATACCTTTGTCAATGTTCCCCTGAATCAAAGCAACGTCAAAATTATCTTAAGTACGACTGCTGGCACAGTAGGTAATACTCCCCCTGCGCCATCCATCCCCTCAAACTGGGTCAATACTACCCCACTAACGACGGCTACTTTTAATACTGGCACAAACATCTCTAGTAAGGACTTTGGGATTGAACAGTTACCCGACACCAACAACGTCAGCGCATCTCCACAACCAAATCCAGGAGGAACCAATACTGTACAAGTGCCAGCACTATCAGGAACAGACCCGGAAGATGGTAACCTCGGCTCTGGCAAAAGCTTTAAAATTGTTAGTCTGCCAACAAATGGGACACTGTACTATAACAACACAGCCGTGACAGCGAACCAAGTAATTAATAACTATGATCCAACCAATCTGACAATAGACCCGAATGATGGTGCAATAACTGTGACTTTTACTGTAGCAGCCGTGGATGCAGCAGGCAAAGAAGATCCCACGCCTGCGACGGTGACCATGCCATTTGCTGGTGGTACTGCTAAGCTGCTGCTAGTAAAACGCATCACCCGCATCAATAACCAAGATTTAACCAATATTGTAGATGGTCGCAGCGACGTTGCTATTACTGCCGTTAACTACGTAGGATCTCCTCGTGACACTGATGATGATAGCAGTAACCCATGGACTGCTGGCTACTTACGAGGATTGATTAATGCTGGCACAGTTAAGCCAGGAGATGAGTTGGAATACACTATCTACTTTCTTTCTAAGGGCCCAAGCAATGCTACTAATGTCAAATTCTGCGATTTAGTTCCTACCAGTACTACTTTTATTCCCACTGCCTTTAGTGGTAAAACCCCTAATGATGGTGGTTTACCAGGAGCAGATCAAGGTATTGCTCTTGCTCTAAGTTCTACCACACCTACGGTTTACTTCAGCAATATAGAAGATGCAGATCGCGGACGTTTTTATGTTGCTAACGATCCAGCCACACCATCATACTGTGGTACTAACACTAATGGGGCTGTGGTGGTGAATATAACTCGGAGTCCAGATTTGCCCAATTTACCCGCAGCAACTCAATCTGGCACGCCAGCTAATTCTTATGGCTTTCTTCGCTTCCGCACCAAGGTAAAATAGGTTAACCACCGCTGACGGGTGGAATTAACACTACTTCGTCGCCATCTTGCAACTGGGTATCTGGTTCGACAAATATTAGATTAATTCCAAAGCGGGTTACATCTCGCCATTGGGTGAGTTTGGGATGTTCAGCTATGAGGCGATCGCATACTGCACTTACGGATGTCCCATAGGGTAATTTCAGCACTAGTTCTGAAACTCCAAAGGCTTCTTGATAAGCAGCGAACAATTTGACGGTAACGGTGATTGCAGATTTAGACATACGACATACTTTAGCAGTGCCAGCAAGCAATTTAATACTTGACAAGCACCCTGAACTTTTGGAATTTATTATACATTACTAAGCATGTGGCTACAAATAAACGAAGAAGATCGTTATGATCGTTATTAATCAGTTGTACTTCTTAGTGATTACTTTTCGTTCTTCATTAATAACGCTGATAAATTAAGTTTATAGCGGTGATCACTTGAGTGAGCCACACCAAGAAGTAATTAACCACAGATAAACACCGATAAATTTGTACTTCAGCCGATTAGGAAACGCTATATTATTTAATAAATAAAATATTTTCATTTTATTAAAAAATTATAAGAGGATGTTTTAAAAGTGGTTGGCTGTGATTTTAGGCACTTATTGATCCCCCCTAACCCCCCTTAAAAAGGGGGGAACCAGAATCAAAGTCCCCCTTTTTAAGGGGAGCCAGTCGCTTGCGTATTTTCCCCCCGTTGTGCGAACTGGCGTGGATTTAGAGGGATCTAGAACGTTTTGTTACCGACAAGATGACTTTTCAAACATCCTCTAAATTCAAATCTAATTTGATAGTTATATGCTATGTGGATTTGGTCGCAAGCAAAATTACGCCTTGAGAGTGCGGGTATCTTGTCCGTTGATGTTGCCTGCGCTAGATGAATAGATAAGATTACTCCGCTAGAATATTAAACTGGCTGATATGAGCTATTGCTTAAATCCCAAGTGTACAAAACCCGCAGATACGATGAATGCTAATGGTAACATGTTCTGCCGTAACTGTGGGGCAAATCTATTAATAGAAAATCGGTATCGAGTGATTAAGCACTTGGGTAGCGGAGGCTTATCTAGAACTTTCGAGGTAGAAGATAACAGGACAAAAAAAATCCTCAAAGTTTTGAGCTTATCTCAATTTAGTAGTACAAGAAACAAACACAAGGTAATTAATTTATTTAAGCGAGAAGCCGAAGTATTGAGCCATTTAAACAATTCAGGAATTCCCAAAGTCGAACCAGATGGATATTTTGAATTGACATTTCAAGATTGCCTAGAACCATTACACTGCCTAGTGATGGAAAAAATTGAGGGTTTAAATTTGCAGCAATGGTTGGAGAATCAGGATAATAAACCCGTTACACCAGAGCAAGCGATCGCCTACTTAAAACAATTAATAAAAATTTTAGCTCAAGTTCACGCCCAAGGGTATTTCCATCGGGATATTAAACCGAATGGCGATGCCTACGGCGGGCTTCTCTACGAGAGGCAACGCCAACGCCAACGCCAACAAGAGAATATTCATTTAGTCAAGGTTGTGCGGAATACTAGTACAGAACAGATTGAATTTGTACCTTTGGCAAAGAGTCCCTTATTTCAGCAATCTGAGTCCACTAAGAGTAACTAAGACTGTAGAACCTTCATGCCCAATTACACCGATGGGTAAGTTGATATTCCCTAAAAAGTTGCCTACCAAAAGCAACATAATGAAACCCAAAGCTACGACTATATTCTGTTTGACTATGGATTGCGATCGCCTACCCAAATGGATCGCCACAGCAATTTTCTCTAACCTGTCTGCCATCAGTACTATATCTGCGGTTTCCAATGCGACATCGCTACCAGCACTTCCCATCGCTATGCCTACAGATGCTTGAGCTAAAGCAGGTGCATCATTGATCCCATCTCCTACCATAGCCACAGTTTGATACTGTTGCTGTAGACGGCGGATAATATCCAGCTTATCTTCTGGCAGGAGTTGGGCATATACCCGATCAATTCCAACCGTTTGGGCGACGCTGTGAGCGGTTTCCTCGTTATCCCCAGTTAACATGACAATTTGCTCAACTCCCAATTTCTTTAAGCGGGTAATAGTTGCAGCTGCTTGCTTTCTCACCTCATCTGCAATGGCGATCGCACCCATCACCTGATACCTATCCCCCCCTCTTCCTCTCTCATGTGCTACCCAAACCACAGTTTTACCCTCTTGCTCTAAGGATTGAGCTATTTGCCGCAACTCTTCAGGTAAATTGGTAACATGCTGCTGCACAAAAGCGGCATTCCCCACAATTACTTTTTGCTCGTTGACAATTCCCTTAATTCCTTGTCCAGGTATAGCTTGCACTTCAACCGCACTAACCCAATCCAAATCACTAGCCGCCTGCACAATTGTCTTACCGATGGGATGTTCGGAACCTGATTCTACTGCGGCTGCGGTTTTTAATACATCAGCTTGGGTGTATTCACTAGTCGAAATTACCTGAAATACTTGCACCTGTCCTGTTGTCAGAGTACCAGTTTTATCAAATGCGATCGCCCGGACTTTGCCAATCTTCTCCAACTGGGCACCATTTTTGAATAAAATCCCCTGTCTTGCACCATTGGCAATTCCTGAAAGCAGCGTAGGCATAATTGCTGCCATCAGCGCACAGGGAGAAGCTACTACTAAAAAAGTTAAAGCGCGATAAATTGTAGTTTCCCAGTTCCAACCCCAAAGAAATGGCGGTAAAACTGCTAGCAATACCCCAGCTATCACAATTACTTTTGCATATCCCCGTTCAAAGCGATCGATAAACTGTTGCGAAGGCGGTTCTTCTGTCTGCGCTTGTTCTACCAAGCGAATCACCCGCTGAATCAAACTACTTTCCGCTGGTTTGTGTACCTTAATTTGTAACGCACCATAGCCGTTGAGTGTACCTGCAAATACTTCCTCACCTATAGTTTTCTCTACAGGTAAGGATTCGCCTGTAATCGCAGCTTGATTGAGAGTACTGTAACCAGACACAATGATTCCATCTGTAGGAATTAGCTCTCCAGGTTTAACGACAATCTCATCGCCTACCTTTAGCTGACTGATGGCAATCTCCTCTTCCCTTTCCTGACGTAAAACCCTTGCTGTGTCTGGTGTCAAACTCATCAAACTGCGGATACTCCGCTCAGTTCGGCGCATGGCATAGCCTTCTAGTGCGCCACTAATGGCAAAGATGAGAATCAAAATCGCCCCATCAATAATTAGATGGTATTCCCCTTGCCATAAACCCAAGCTAGCAGCACCAACAGCCGCCACAATCATCAGCAAATCTACATCCAGTTCTTTTTCTGTAAATAAAGTAGTCAGTCCCTCGCGCGCACTCTCGTAACCACCAATCACATAAGCAGCGGGTAACAGTAGCAACGCCAATCCCAACCAGCCAAGATGCAAGGCGAACCATCCGAAAAATAACAGTAACCCGCAAAGCAATGCTGCTAAGGTGTCTGCGTGTTCTTTGGTGAATTGGGTAAAACGCTGTGGGTAGAGCATGAAAGTTGAATTAACAGGGACTCTCTCACGCTAAACCTTGACACTAATGTTAAAGTCAAGAGTTACTATGCTCATAAACCCACAAAAGCACAGATTAAAAACTTACTCTGTGTTACTCTACATTTTATAAAAATCACGAAATCTCAGTAATTTGCTGTATTCTAAATTAGAAAGAATGTATCTATTTTGCAAGTTAGGAAATTTTGAACTTAACTTTATCAGATATACAGTAACCCGATTTGATTGCTGAATCACTCGTAAAGACAGGGAATAGGGAATAGGGAATAGGGAACAGGGAAGAAGTAATAAAGGTGTACTAAGTTTTTTAAAAAATTAAATAGTAATCCTATAGGACTTACGCACACTCTACGAATTCTTCTCTTCTCTACGAGAGGCTGCGCCAACGAGACGCTTCTCTGCGAGAGGCTCCGCCAACGCGTTCACGTAGTGTCTCGTAGAGAAGGCGTTCTTGGCGTCTTGGTGAAGCAGTCCGCAGAAAAGGGGGTTTCCCCCATGAGGAACTGCTGAACCCGAAGGGCGGTTCCATAAATCAAACTTTTTAGCAATTTTTGCATAAGTCCTGAGATAATATAAACTGCTCTCTTTAAAAATCTAAAAAAACTTTCAATAAACCTATTGTTGAAATAACTTTTATCTCAATAGTTTTAATTTTGATAAAAAGCTCTCAACTAACAATGCTAACAAAAAAAGTAAACAATAATATTTCGATTCATTCTCCTTGGTTTATTATAATTATTTTTTCGGTTCTCGGTTTAATAGGTATTCTCAACCATTCGATGTGGCGAGATGAACTTAATCCCTGGCTAATTGTCAGAGACAGTGAATCTTTGGGAAATTTAATTGCAAATATTCATTATGAAGGACATCCTGTTCTGTGGTATTTTTCTCTTGCATTACTGAGAAAAATTGCTGACACTCCCGTTATTATGCAAATTTTTCATTGGGCTATTACAGTTGCTTCAGTTGCTGTTTTTTGCTTGTATAGTCCCTTTAATTATAGACAAAAACTTCTTTTTGCCTTTGGCTTTTTTCCGTTTTATGAATATCTTTTGATTTCTCGAAACTATGCGTTTAGTTTGTTGTTTATTTTTATCTTTTGTACAGTTTTCCCATCTAGAAAAACAACTTACTTTTATTTAGCAATCTTATTGGGTTTACTAGCTAATAGTAGTGCCCATGCTTTGCTTGTATCATTTTCCTTGTCATTGACTTTACTAGTAGAATTTTGTATAGATAGTGAACATCGAAAGCAATATTTTAGTCAAAGCCAAAAATACGACTTATTTTTAAGTATTGCTATTATCATATTTTCTTTTCTTTTTGCCATTTATATTATTACTCCTCCAGCAGATAGTTATCTTCATGGAGGGTTAAATAATGGATGGTTGATTCAATTAGATATCCGTCATCTGTTGAGAAGTATAGGTAGAATATTTGGTAGTTTATTGTTAATAATTCCATCACATAAAAGATGGCTAGATTTAATTATTTGCGCTTTAATTGCCCTAATTATTGTAGCTTTAACCTTAATTAAATTATGTGTAAAGCCATTTCCTCTATTTTTCTATATCATAGGTAATTGTATAATATTTGCATTTGCATACTTAAGATTTTTAGGTGCACCTCGACATTATGCTCATTTTTATTTAATCTTTATAGCAGCGTTATGGCTGGAAAGTTATTATCAAGACTCTACATTTTTGATTAACAAACTTCCTATCCGACATAATTCATTTAAATTAGCTCATAAATGGCATCATATTGCCTTTATGTTAATCCTTTATGTCCAGTTTATTGGAGGAGTTTACAGCTTTTCCAGAGATTTAATCATCCCATATTCTGCTAGTCATCAAGCGACTAATTATATTCAAAAATCTCAGTTAGAGAATGAATTTATTGTTGCTAGTCGAGATGCAAATATGGCTGCATTATCAGGTTATCTTAATCGGAAATTTTACTATCCTGAAGTTCAAAAAATGGGAAGCTTTACCATATTTAAAAAAGGTCGTCAAGATGTCGAACAATCGGAGATATTAAGACAAATTACTTCTCTGTTCAAGAGTCAAGAGGTCAAAAACAAAATTTTGCTGATTTTAAATAAAAAACTTAATTTAAACTCAAACGATTTAAAGATTATTCCTATCAAGAACTTTGAGAAAGCTTGGGTGGATAGTGAACGATATTATCTTTATTGGGTATATAAAGCATAAACTGGAGAAGCAGTGAGAAAGGTTATATGCTGGGGATAAATACTGGTTGCTTAACTATTAAAGAACTCACTGATGCAGTGGGAGGCGGTTTAACTCCTCGGATGGTTCGGCATTACCATCAATTGGGGCTAATACCGCAACCAGTGCGATCGCCTAGCAATTACCGTCTCTACACAGACAGAGATGTTCTCAGGTTGCAACGGATTGTGGCATTGAAACAACAAGGTTTCCAACTAAACCACATCCGCCACATCTTGGAAGTAGAACCAGAGGCGGACAGAACTACAAACATGATCGGACAACTTCAGCAGCAATATCGCGCAGTGATGCAACAAATTTCCCAGCTGCGGCAAACTGCATCAGCACTAGAAGGATTATTAGGACGCGATCGCCATTGTCAAATCATGCAAGCTGAAGTTTTGGCACAACTCAAATTACTAGATGTAGAAACCCAAGCCGGACTAGGGGGACTGGAAAAACTGTGGAGTGGGTTGGATGCCGAAGTTCATACGCACTCAGAAGTTTTCCCCGAATCGCTACAACGCTTACTACCTGATTTATCTAACCGTTCGGAAATCGAACAACACTTAATTTCTCAGTTGGTTTTGGCTTGTGGCGATGTCAGCTTAGTGTCGTTTGTTAAATTGAGCCGAGGCGCGATCGCCGCTAGTCGAGAAGCCCTTAAATCAGGCTGTCAGATTGTTGTAGATATCCCCACAGTCGCTGCTGCCTTGGATCAAACGCGGTTAGTTCACTTAGGATGCCGGGTTGAAACGTTAATTGATAATCCCCACGTCACCACTGCTACAGAGGCAGAACTTGCTTTTTGGCAACATCAGGAATGGCGGGAAAAATTGCAGCAAGTAACTAAGGGTTGCGTGCTAGTAATTGGTTATGCTCCCTCAGTGTTGCTATCAGTTTCAGAAGCCATTGCAAACCAAAAAATTCAGCCTGCACTAGTGATTGGAATGCCCATCGGTTTTAGCCATGCTCCCGCCGCCAAGCGACAAATAATGCAACATAAAGTGCCTTTTATTACAGTTGAAGGAACTTTGGGAGGTGGTGCCTTAGCTGCTACTGCCCTGAATGCCCTAGTTGAGTCACTGATTGATAAACCAGATTGTCATTGTTATAGCAGGGAATAGGGAATGGGGAATGGGGAATGGGGAATGGGGAACTCTTAACGGGAGCATCACATTTTGTCAGAAATACCTGAATCGTTACATTAGGGTATAAGAATAGACTTCTTGCATAAATCAAAAAAAGAACCCCACCCCGCCTTTGACTTACGTCAAAGTCCCCCCTCCCCGCAGGCGGGGAGGGGCTGGGGGTGGGGTGTTAGGGGACTTTTGCAAGAGGTCTAATAAAGGCTATCTCCACAACCTTAAGAATTCAGCCTGCCAAGGCAGGCTTTGTTTGTGTAGCCTCAGACTTCAGTCTGTAGGCTATATGCTCTTAACAGGCTTGAAAGTCTTTTGGTGTTAGGGTTTTATGAATAGTTTATGTCCCAAGCTAACTGGCAACTGCTATATCTCAGTTGAGCGCCCTAATTTTACTTTTTGTAGAGAACGTAGGATTGGTTGCGGTAAGCAATAGGCAGGTCTAGCTGATGTTGAATGCGAGTTACTAAATAGGAAGCCTGATATTTCGCTATGAGAGTCTTAGCCTGATTAGTTGTCAAGCGGTTGTAGCCATCTGAAAGTAGTTGCCCCTTAAGGCTGCTTAATGGATTAGCGATCGCAAAGTCACCACTCAAGTCGCGCATACGCTCAGACCAATTCAATATCCCAGCCTTACTTTGAGGCAGTAGTTTAAATTTCGCAACGGTTGCTCGCTCTGTCAGCCAGCTGAAGTTGTTCAATTCTGCGGGTGCAGACACAATAACAGCATCTTTTTGGGTATTATTTCGTATCCAATTACACATATCCTTCCACTGAGGGTTGACTTCCTGCTGCTGACCCGGAAACTGACTCAGAGATTGAAATATAATTGGCAAGCGACTAGACTTGGGTACAAATGTCATAGTTAACAGTAAACATAAAACTCCTAACAGCGCCCATAGTTTTCTTTTACCTGTCAAAATTGGCTGCACCGCACAGGCAAATAGCAGACATGTATTGAGGGGTAACATTACGTCACCCAGTCGGAAGGGATAATACTGTAGCAAACGCCCTTGAGAGTCAAATGGGGCGATGACCAGTCCTAATATAAAAGGGACTAGACTGATCAGCGTGAACTCAAATAGTTCTATGCGAGCAGTGTACGGTTCAGATAATTCCTTTGATGGCCGATTCAACCAAATAACGCGAACACTGCCCACAAGTATCACAAGATATATTAGAGGAATTACCCACCAAGTAAAAGGCCATGATAAAGGATTTAGGTGGTGCGGCAACCGTATAAATACGTAGAAAAAAGAAGGTGTTAAAGCACCTGTAGGAGTGGGACTCAACAACTGCTCAATCACACTTTTTAGACCAAATGCACTAGCAGCTAAGTAAATCAGCAGAATTAACCCAAATTCCTGCATACTTGGAAAACGGGTCTTTCGTCTTAAAATGAACCATCCTAAAACAGTCAGGAACGCGTAAGCGCCTACTAGAATATGGAATGAAGTTGCTAGCCCTAGCATCAAGGCCATTAGACGATAGCGCCGACTCAACATTAACCCTATAGCTAACAAGATTAGACCATAAGCAACTGCTTTAGTTTCAAGTCCTCCTACCAGCCATTCGCCAGCAGCAGCACTCTGTCTGAGCAGAAACAGGCTAACCCCTAGCAGCAGTGAAAATAGATTCAACCCCAACTTCCGGCCTATGAGTACCAGTCCTGAAGCTACCAAGCTGTAGCAGATAAACCGCCCTACTATAGAACCACTCAGAAACCCCAAACTCACTATCAACCTGCCAAATAAAGCTTGGAACAGCTGCCTGTAGCCGGCTGGTTGGTTAAGATACCAGTCTCCTGGAATCCAGGTTGGGTCAGCGTACTGTCTTGCTAAAGGCAGAACATCTACTTCGTTCACCGCCATAATGTAAAAGAACAATAGCTTGACACTAAGTAAGGCTAGTACTGCTATGGTTGCTAATATTACCCTAGTCTTGCTTGTCAAATTCCAGTTATTCTGTAAATTCTGTTGATCCATACTTAGGACTCTCAATATTTGTATAAAGTTGCAAATTATACAATAATGTGTTATGGTAAAACTTTTTGAATATAGCCCTGCCCTTGATTCCAGTGATATTGGGAAAAATATAGAATTTGTTGTTAGTTGCTAATTTTAGTAATTAGATGATTTATATTGTGCCAATATTCTGGCAACCTGGTAACATTCAATGAATCTAGCTTGTCTCCAAGCTAGAGTAAGCCGAAGTATAGATTTACATAAAATATTTCTGGGAACTGAGAAGAAAGGTAACAGGGATGTATAATTAGCGCGTCTCCTACATAATCCATAAAAAGATAACGATTAGGATGCGCCAGCTTTCTGTTTCCTTTACCTTGATAAGGGGCATATGTGGCAACAAGAAAAAAAAGATAGTTCGATAGTTAGTTTGGTATTATGGCTTGCCTTAGCAACAACTCCTATGGCAGCAACTATGTTAGTGTCGGCACCGATGCTGGCACAATCTAAACCTGATGCTCCCTCTTTCTCACTGCCGCAAACAGTGGATAATGGGACGACAGTGCGGATTGATGGTTCAAATAGCTTGACTGCAATCAACCAAAGCCTGAAAGAAAATTTTGAAAAACAATTTTCTGGTACAAAAGTTGAAGTTGCTGCTAACGGCACTGATGCAGCACTAAAAGCTTTGTTAGATGGCAAAATCGATGTAGCAGCAATCGGTCGTGGCTTGACGCCAAAAGAAAAAGCACAAGGTCTGGAGCAAGTTCGCTTGCGCCGTGAGAAGATTGCGATCGTGGTTGGTGCGGAAAATCCTTTCAAGCAGAGCTTGACTAGTCGGCAATTCGCCCGAATTTTCCGGGGAAGAATTACAGATTGGTCGGAACTAGGAAGAGCAGCCGGCAAGATTCGGTTAATTGACCACCCAGAAACAAGTGATACACGCGAAAATTTTCGCGATTACCCAGCTTTCAAATCTGCTAAATTTGCCACAGGCTCTAATGCTACCCAACTAGCTGAAGATAATACCGCAGAAATCATCAAACAACTGGGCAAAGACGGCATCAGCTATGTGCTAGCTAATCAGGTGTCGAAGTTACAAGGCGTGCGAGTTCTCAAACTACATCAAACCTTGCCAGAAGATTCTAAATATCCCTTCTCGCAACCTTTCGTTTACGTTTACAAGAAGAACCCTAGCCCAGGCATAGCAGGTTTTCTCGGCTTTACGCTTGCACCGCCAGGACAGCAGGCTATAGAAAAAGCTAGAGCGACTGAAGCAGAAGCGATCGCCTCTGGTGTATCGCAAGTAGCTACTCAGGCTACACCTGCTCCTATAGTTTCCCCTAGTGTACAGGCTACAACTTCGCCGATTATTGCACAGACTACACCTAACGCAACTACTTCTGCTGGCGAACAGTCATTTCTGGCTCCTACAGCAAACGAGCCAGTTGTGAACAGGCAAACACCATTTTGGTTGCTGCTGCCTTTGTTTGTTGCTGGTATAGGTGGATTCTTACTATGGTGGTTGCTAGGAAGACGACTATCGCAAACCGAAGAAACAGAAAATTTACCGGAATCAGATCCTAGTCAGCCGGGTGAAGAAGCTATACCAACGGCAACGCTGGCGTTAAGCGTTGCTTCCCCTGTTAACGAAGCAACGTCTGTTGACTCGACGCACGGGAAGTTACAATCGGAGGAAGCCCCTGAGCACACTCCTTTCAGCATCTATGCTCAAACACCATTAGATCAGGCTTCTAACCATACTCAGCCAACCTCCAATCTGCCACAATCAACTAACGGTGCCTCTAACCTGGCTGAAGGCAAAACCTCAGCCGCATCTAATGGATCAGAGAATCATATCGGGACTGGAGGTGCAGCCTTAATAGGTGGTGTTTCCCTCGCAACAGGAGCAGGGGCGGCTTTATGGTCTAAGATTTCCGGCAAAGAAACTGAACCAAAAGCCACTAATGGAACAGCATCAGGAAGTAATTATACTGAGTTACCTCATCCTGAGTCTGGTGAAGTTGCATGGGATATAGAAGCACCTGCGGCTGTCGTCAATAATTCATATCCCCAATTGCCCAATATTCCAGAAGAGTCATCCGATGTAGAATTGCCGACATCTGAAGTCACAGACTCAATTCTGGAATCGCCAGATGTGTTAGAAGTATCTTCATCCTCGCTCCCCGAATTGTCAAATGTATCAGATTTTACATTAGATTTAGAAGATTATTGGGATACAGAAGTCACTCAAGACCCGACAGAGGAAGAATTTCTGGCAGAATCCGACTGGCTAGAGAATATCATCTCGACTCAGGATGCTAATTTAGCAGGTGCAGGAGAAAGCATCTTGTCTACCATTACCATTTCGGGTAAAGGCTCAGAAACAAAAGCTACTGATGAGACGATAGAAAACAGTACTTCTGCTGAATTAGCCTCACCAGAATCTGGCGAGACGGAAATTGTAACCGCAATTCCCGAAGTGCTAGATGTGCCAGAAGAGGCATTAAATGTTGTAGCGGATGCGGCAGAACCCACTGCTGATTCGCCAAATGGTGTATCTCCAGCAGAGCCGATTCCAGGGAAAGATATCATTGAAACACCAAGTAATACTACGGTTGACAATACACCAGTAGAAGAAGCTACTGGCTTAGTAGATGCAGATGAGGAAAGCAGTATTATCCTCACATCCCGAACTCCTAAGTGGGCTTATGTCTGTTGGCACGTTTCCGAGATTAAAAAGGAAGCACTGCGGCAACAGGGCGGCTCTCAGTTGGTGGTGCGTCTCTATGATGTCACTGATATTGACCTGAGTTATCAGGAGCCTCAGCTTGTACAGCAGTATGAATCTGAGGAGGCAACAAACGATGGACTTGTGGCTATTCCAGCGAGCGATCGCGATTACATAGCTGAAATTGGCTATATCACCGATGACGATCGCTGGTTGCTCATAGCCCGTTCAGCTATTGTTCGGATCTTTACTCCTCTTGATACTGATCCCAACGTTGAAACGCTTGAAAATGTACCGTCAGTAAATGCAGCAGCCTTTGACTTGGTAGATGCAGATCAACAGAGCAATATTGTTCTCATACCCCGTGCTCCCAAGTGGGCTTATGTCTCTTGGTACGTTTGTGATACTAACAAGGAAGCACTGCGGCAACAGGGCGGCTCTCAATTGGTGGTGCGGCTCTATGATGTCACTAATATTGACCTGAGCTATCAGCAGCCTCAGCTTGTACAGCAGTATGAATGTGAGGAGGTGACACGCGATCGCTTCGTGGCTATTCCAGTGAGCGATCGCGACTACATGACTGAAATTGGCTATGCTACTGATGATCATCGTTGGTTATTCATAGCCCGTTCAGGCATTATTCGTGTCTTCAGTCGCCCCCACGCAGATTCCTGGTTTGTGGCAGATGCTGAGTTAATTATCCACGGAGCAACAGAACCAAATACAACTGTAACCCTTGGCGGTGATACCATCAAAATTAAACCAGATGGTACTTTCCACTTACGTATTCCCTTCTCAGATGGCTTAATTGACCATTTCATAACGGTAGCTTCTGATGGAGAACCCACTAGAACTATCCATAAGAAGTTCTCCCAAGAAACTTCAGAAGGTTAGCAATTACTCAAGTGATCCCCTCTACCCCTTTATAATCTCCCCTTTTAGGGGGGTATGGGGAGAGGGGATCTCAAAGACTTTCCGCACTCGCATTCTTTATGCATGGGGACGGCATCTTCGAGCGATCGCCCTTTAGTTTAGGTGTATTTTTGACCGCTCATAATCTAAGTATGTTTGATTATTCAATTAAATAGTTGAGTCGAAATCATAAGTATTAATATCAAGTTAAGATAATTAGTTATGATTCCCACAGTCATTGCACCCCACCCGCCAGTTGCTTCACTTGGGGAAACCCCTGTTCCCGCACTGGCTCCCCTTAATCCCCTCCCCGCAAGCGGGGAGGGGAGACAAAGCGTAGCTTTGGCGGGGTGGGGTTCTTAGGGTTTAGCAAGTAAAAAAAGCACTTTAATTTAACAATACCTTCGCCATTTTTTTGTAGGTTGGGGAGCCAGTGCGTTGCGGAGGTTCCCTCCGTTGTAGCACCTGGCGTTTGAGCGAAGCAAAACCCAACGTATTTGTTGGGTTTCGTGCCTCAACCCAACCTACGAATCGAGGCATTTTTCGATTTGGCGAAGGTATTGATTTAAAAAAATAAGTAAATTCCGCTAAATTAAGCGCGTGTAACATCATAATTTCTGTAATGGAAGCGATCGCATCCTGAGAAATCTCCCCTCAAGTCAACGATTCCTGCAATTGTATTGACATTTGCTCATAGGGAAAATTGCCGCCTGTAACAGTCCTGAATACCTGGAGGGTTGGTAATTAACCAATTGAGTTAAAGATTTAGCATTTTTTATGCATAGGCTGTTACTTGGCATAAATTTTTGGGAATTCTATAGATCAGACCTTTGAACCCCAATAACCCATCTCAGCTAATGCAGACTAGTTTTCATACAGCGCTAGGTGCCATTAGTGCATTTACTGCACTACTTCAAGAACCGCAAAATTTAACCAATTACCTTAGCCAAATCCAACAAAAACCAGATCAACTACTCCAAGATTTGGCGGTTAAAGGCAAAAACATGGAGCAAGACATTACTAGCTTTGTAAAAACCTACTTTTGCGGAGGTGCTCCCCAATCACCATACCCTAAATATATTGAACGGGCAGATGGACAGGCTTTTAATCAACCCTATGAAATCAAAGGGACAAAAATGTATGGTTTTGTCGTTGAAGGTTCAATGACAAAGCTCCAAGAGGTGTGCGATAAATATCTCAACAATCCAAGCAATGGAGAGATTGAATATCGCCCAGCTATGAACTATGTCATCCTTACCTTTAACAATATAGACTTCTTAAGTTCCATCGAACCACCAGATTATGACAAAGGGACTAACTCTGAAGAAGAAGCAATTTTTTGGATGTTGACAGTGGTCGGAAAAAAAGTCGGGCCCTTCTTTGTTGCAGAGCGTCTCGCTTGGTTTATGCCCTACGTTTATGTGAATAATTCACCCGCTTTAGTTTCAGGACGAGAAGTGTATGGCATTTTCAAACAACTTGGAGAGCTTCAGATTCCAAGTATTGATCAAAAACCAGATTTATTTACTATAGATACATTGTTATTTAAAGAATTTACCCCAGAAACCAAAGCTAAAAATGCTCGCTTATTAGAAGTCCGTCGAATCGCCCAAGGAGACAAACACCAAGCAATTAAGACTTGGGAGACTTTTGAAGAAGCAATCAGAGCGATCGCTAGCTTACTTTTTGACAACAATGACGAAGTTGTTATTCCTGGCTTGGGACTACCCTTCAAACTGCTTGACTACCTGATTGAGAAAGCTGTGCCTTTTGTTTCCTTAAAGCAATTCCGCGATGTAGAAAATAGTAAACGAGCATGTTACCAAGCTCTGCTTGAGGCCTCAATGCAACTACAAACCTTTTATGGTGGACGGCTCCTTGGCTTCGATAATTTCGGCGATCAATTTGAGTTAACAATCAATAATTTCGCTAGCCAACCCCTTGTCCAAGATATGGGCTTGCATAAGGGATTGGCTCCAGGAAGCGAATCAGTACGCATCCCTGTCAAGTTGTCTTTCCTGCTCAATTTCGACTTCACTCTTACGAATGGCACCACCGTTTGGCAAGCACCACAGAAATGAGCAACACTCATGCTCATCTAACTCGCCTAAGCTAATGCGCGTCTAAGTTGCATATTTATATTTGTTCATTTAAAAGCGTTATTAGTCCTTGGTCAATGCAAGCACCCTCCGGATGAATACTTTGACTAATAGACTTCTTGCATAAATATTTTTTTGTCTCACGCAGAGGCGCAAAGACGCAAAGAAGAACGCGAAAAGAACGACTTTTGCAAGAAGTCTAATGATAGAGGACGTCCTTTACGAGTAAATATGCAATTTAAATGTGTAACAGATGATAAATTTGCTGATTGGTTCCCTGTTCACAGTTATTACATAAGGAAAAATAGCCATGTCTGAAACGTTTAAACCCAAAAAGATCACTATCTTGGGGGGAGGAATGGCATCCTTGACCACAGCCTATGAATTAACAAGCCAACCAGGGTGGGATAGTCTCTACGAGATTACCATATATCAAATGGGTTGGCGTTTGGGAGGAAAGTGTGCAAGTGGACGTAACATAAAGCCCCATAAACCTGAGCACGAGCCTGATTACCGCATTGAGGAACATGGGCTACACATTTTTTTCGGATTTTACGAAAATGCCTTTCGTCTGCTCAAGCAATGCTATGACGAATTAGGAGGCAATGGGCCTTTCAGCACCATAGAAGACGCATTTAAGCCCCACAGTCTGATTGTCTTAGAAGAATACATCAATCAGCATTGGATAAGCTTGCCCTTCGACTTTCCCACAAATTTCCTAGTTCCGTGGCAAGGCGGTCGTACTTGTTCTTTGTGGAAGCACATGTGTACAACTATTAAATTCGTTCTTCAAATTTATACAGAATGTAAGCAGCCTCAGTCTACGAATAGCTATTTACAGAAAACTCCTGGCTTGTTAGAAACTCTCACCCAACAGATGGCATTTGGCAAAGAGGTTCTGGAATTTCTATCAAATGAAGGCATCTTGCACCTTTCTGACCAGTTCATTCAGTTATTGCTTAAAGAGCCTAGCCGTTGGGGAGCATGGCTTGAGAACATCAACCAAGACATCAGAACAGTCTTAGAGAACCTTGATTTTACTTCCGAAGAAGTGTTCCTGAATCTTGCCTATAACCTAGCTCAGTTACTTCCCAAGAATCCTAAGACTCACAGACGTGAACATTGCCAGCTAATTCTCAAGCTTATAGAGCGATTTACAGAACACTTGCACCACCAACTAGAAGCTAACATTGAGCTAAATGCTCATACCATTTGGCGGTTGACACTGATTGATATTGCATTGGCAAACATCCGGGGTTTATTCGTAGATGAGGTAATTTATTATCGTTCCCTAGATAGTTTAGATGAGTATGACTATAAAGACTGGCTACGCAAACACGGTGCGCGGGAAGCAAGTGTCAATTCAGCATTTATTCGAGTTTTATACGATCTTGTCTATGGATTTCCAGAGGGAAATGTTGCTAAACCTCAATTAGCAGCAGGAACAGCCATCCGTATCCTCACGACGATCATTTTCCAGTACAACGGTGCGATCATGTGGAAAATGCAAGCAGGGATGGCTGATACCGTTATTACTCCGCTTTATAAAGTGTTGGAGCGTCGAGGTGTTAAATTTAAATTCTTCCATGTCGCAAAGGATTTGCACTTAGACGAAGACCAGAAGTCCATAGCCAGTATTACAATGGCTCGGCAAGTTAATTTAAAAAATCCAGAGCAGGAATATGAACCGCTTATTAAGGTGAAAGACCTGCTTTGTTGGCCCAGTGAGCCTCTCTATGATCAGATTGTGGACGAAGAAGCTCAAAAGCTCCAGGAGAAGGACATTAACCTAGAGTCATATTGGACACCTTGGCAGGATGTAGAAGAATTTACCCTCAGTGCCAAAAATGGCGATTTTGATATCCTAATTCTCGGTATTTCTATAGCCGCTTTACCCTCTCTGTGTCATGAACTAATTGATGCACAGAAAAATCCGGCTCATCAAAAATGGCGCGATATGGTCACTCAGGTTAAAACAGTGACCACTCAAGGCGGACAGCTATGGCTCAAGCCTACCTTGCCACAATTAGGATGGAAGTTACCCAGTCCAGTGCTGGGTGCATATGTTGAGCCTCTCGATGTCTATGCAGACATGAGCGAATTACTTCAACGAGAAAACTGGCCTTCTGAGCACTATCCCTATAACGTTGCATATTTCACTGGAGTGATTGCAGATCCAGGAATTCCTCCCAACAGTGAATATGGTTTCCCAGCGCAAGAACAGAAAAAAGTAGAAGAACAAGCAATTAATTTCCTCAAAAATCAGATTGGACATCTTTGGCCCAATGCTACTCTCCCAGACAACCCTCAAGGTTTGAACTGGGATTTGCTTGTGGATTTCCAAAACCGTCAAGGGGTTGAGCGGTTTAATGCTCAATACTGGCGAGTTAACATCAATCCTACAGAGCGCTATGTCCTTTCTGTCCCTGGAAGTACTAAATATCGTCTCAAAACTGATGAATCTGGGTTTGATAATCTTTACTTAGCAGGTGACTGGATCAACAACGGTTACAATTCTGGGTGCGTTGAAGCGACGGTGATGTCAGCTATGCAAGCAACACGAGCAATTTTACTGCGATCGTTTCAAATCAAATATACAAAGGAAATTATTGGTGAGTGGGATTCTTGGATTTAATAATATTTCAAATCTCAACTCTCTAGTTTTGATAATTTGAACAGAATTAAGCAGTAATTTGGTTGCAAAAACCTAGTCTAGCTATATGATTGATACATTTTCAATGTGAGTTTTAGTACTGGCATCGAAAATGTATCGATTGTGCTATGGCTTATAGGATAAGCTATTCAAGTGCGTCAAAATAATTCGTAATTGATAATTCGTAATAGTGCTTCCAGCAGGCTACGCCAACGTAGTTACAATCAGTGGGCGGCTCTGTACTCACCACTGTCTTGTTGACCACTGAATTAAAAATTCAGTGCTTGCTCTGTACCCTTTTTAATTACGAATTAGTAATTATTTGGTTAAAAACTGTCTGGAGTATTATAATGATTAATTTGCCTAACTATCAAATTTTAGAGCTTATTTATGATGAAACTAAGACTACTGTTTATCGAGCACGAAGAAATCAGGACGGGAAGTTAGTAGTTATTAAATTATTAAAGATAGAGTATCCTGATTTAAAAGATATTGCAGGATTAAAACATGAGTATGAGCTAATTAAAAATTTAGATATTCAAGGAATTATTAAAGCCTATAAGCTAGAAAAACATAACAATAGTTTAGCCTTAATTTTGGAGAACTTTGACGGAATACCTCTTTATAATATAATCACAAATCAGAAAATTGAAGTAATTGATTTTCTAAAAATAGGAATCAACATTACTCAAGCTTTAGGTGAACTGCATCAAAATCACATTATCCATAAAGATATTAAACCCCAAAACATTCTTGCTAACTGGGAAAGGCATGAAGTTAAAATTATTGATTTTTCTATTTCATCTCTTCTTTCCAAAGAAAAACCTAAACTAAGTAATCCTGATTTACTTGAGGGAACTCTAGCTTATATGTCCCCAGAGCAAACAGGACGGATGAATCGCTCTGTTGATTATCGTACAGATTTCTATTCTTTGGGTGTCACTTTTTATGAAATGCTCACAGATAGACTGCCCTTTAATGTCACTGATCCGATGGAACTGGTACACTGTCATATTGCAAGACAGCCAGTGTCACCAGAGCAGTTAATCCCAGAGATTCCCCAAGTGATTTCTGCAATTGTCATGAGGTTACTCAGCAAGACTGCTGAAGATAGATACCAAAGTGCTTTTGGACTTAAAGCTGATTTAGAAAACTGTCTCAATCAGCTAGAGAAAACTGCTCAAATATCTAGCTTTACAATTGGTCAGCAAGATAAATCAACCCAACTGCAAATCCCAGAGAAACTCTATGGTCGGGAAGCAGAGATAGACATTTTACTGACTACTTTTGAACAAGTGAATCAAGGCCAAAAAGAGTTGATATTAGTTGCTGGTTATTCAGGAATTGGCAAGTCGGCCTTGGTGAGTGAAATTCATAAGCCTGTTATCCAGAAGAGAGGATATTTCATCACAGGTAAATTTGAGCAGTTTAAGCGAAATATTCCTTATGCCTCTCTAATTCAAGCCTTTCAAGAATTAATCCGGCAATTGCTAACAGAAAGTGAGGCACAGCTAGCTGTTTGGAAAAAAGAGCTACTATTAGCTTTGGCTCCTAATGCTCAGATTATTATTGATGTAATTCCTGAAGTAGAACTGATTATTGGTAAACAAATAGAAGTACCGCAATTAGGGGCAACAGAATCTCAAAATCGCTTTAATTTAGTTTTTCAAAAATTTATAAGTGTGTTTGCCCAAAAAGAACATCCGTTGGTTCTTTTCTTGGATGATCTACAATGGGCAGATTTAGCTTCACTCAAACTAATTCAGCTATTAATTACAGATATCGAAAGTCAGTATTTATTAATCATTGGAGCTTATCGAGACAATGAAGTCGATACTACACATCCATTAATGTTGATTTTGCAAGAGATTGAAAAGACTGATATCATTGTCAAAAAAATTATCTGTCAGCCTTTAAAAATCACCAATGTATATCATTTAATTACTGACACCCTTAAATGTGATTTGGAAAAAGTTAAGCCACTGGCAGAATTAATCTTTAATAAAACTGGTGGTAATCCCTTCTTTTTAACTCAACTACTCAATTTTATTTATCAGGAAAATCTGCTTTCGTTTGACTTTAATATAGGTAATTGGCAATGGCAAATTAAGCAAATACAAGAGATAGGAATTACTGATAATGTTGTCGAGCTAATGATCAGCAAAATTCAAAAATTGCATCATACTACACAGACAACTTTGAAATTAGCTGCCTGCATTGGCAGTTATTTTAATTTAGATGTGCTATCTGTTATTAATGAAAAATCTCGAAAAGCTACAGCAATCGAACTTTGGGAAGCGCTTCAAGATGGTCTAGTTTTGCCTTTAGATGATGGTTACAAACTACCACAGCTTTTAGATCAGGTTGATGATTTTGTAATTGATTATAAATTTCTACATGACCGGGTACAACAAGCAGCTTATGCTTTAATTCCCGATGATAAAAAAAAGAAAATTCATTTAAAAATTGGTCGGCTGCTTTTAAAAAATTTAGACCAAAGCGCAGTTGAGGAAAAAATATTTGATATTGTTAACCAGCTAAATATTGGTGCTGAATTAGTTACTTCTCAGGAAGATAGATATAATCTGGCTCAATTAAATCTCATGGCTGGATGCAAAGCCAAGGATTCGGCTGCTTATGAATCTGCTGTTAATTTTTTTAAGCTAGGTTTAGAAATGTTGGCAGATGATAGCTGGCAAAATCATTATCGGTTAACTCTTGCTCTCTATGTCGAAACAATAGAGGCGGAATATTTAAACACAAATTTTGAGCAGGCAGAAGCGCTTTTTGAGAGTGTAATCCAACACAGTAAAACTATTCTTGATAAGGTAAAAGTATATGAGAAAAAAATTCAGTTTTATATTTCTCAAAATAGGATGCGAGAAGCATTAGATATAAATTTACAAGTTATTGATATGCTTGGAGTGTTTTTATCAAAAGCTCCACCAGATGATCTGATTATTCAAGATTTAGTCCATCTGCCAGAAATGACTGATGCTAATAAACTTGCTGCTATGAAGATGCTTAGAACAGCACTACCTCCTGCTTATTTTGCTGAACCTACACTCGTACCATTGATTTCTTTTACATTGGTAAATCTTTGTTTTCAATATGGTAATTCGTCGTTAGCATCCCACGCCTATGCTTCTTATGGATTAGTTTTATGTGGTTACCTTCAGGATATTGAATCAGGATATCAATTTGGTAAGTTGTCTTTAAAAGTATTAGATCAGTTCGATGCTAAAGAGCTAAAATGTAAAGTATACGGACTGTTTAATATTTTTATTTGCCATTGGAAAGAGCATATTCAAGAAACAATAGAACCTCTCCAAGACGGGCTTAAACTTGCTTTAGAGGTTGGGGATATGGAGTATGCAGGCTATAATGGTATACTAGCTTGTTGGCATTCTTTCTTTGCTGGAGAAAATTTGGGAATTCTTGAGAGGAAAATCCACCCATATATAACTTTGGCACAAAAAATAAAACAAGATAATTTTATCTTATGTGTGCAAATTTTGAAGCAATTAATTTTAGATTTGACTTCAGAATTAGAAAATAATTGTTATCTAGAAAGCGAAAGTTTCAATCAATTAATAATGCAGAAACTTGCCGGAAATAACACAGCAACTTTTTTTGCATATTTAGCGAAAACTATTGCTTATTATTTTTTTAATATTTATATTCAATCTGTTGAGAATGCTAAGTTAGCTCAAAAATATGAAGTGGCGGTGGCTGGAACTGTGCATTTGGCTCAATATACTTTTTATCAATCTTTGGCCCTCCTTGCCCTCCATATATGTCGGTTTTCTGAGTCAACTTCAAATAACGAGACTGAATTCAGAGAAGCATTAGAACAAGTAGAAGTGAATCAGAGACAATTGAAGAAATGGGCTTTTCATGCTCCGGTTAATAATCAGCACAAGTATGACCTTGTAGAGGCAGAGAAAGCACGAGTTACAGGACAAACCTTAGTAGCAATGGAATATTATGACCGTGCTATTCGGGGCGCAGGTAATTCTGGATATATTCAAGAAGAGGCACTAGCTTATGAGCGAGCAGCAGAATTTTATCTGAGTTTGGGAAGAAATGAGTTCGCATCATTATACATGACGAAGGCGCACTATGGCTATGTTCGCTGGGGTGCGATCGCTAAAGTGGAAAATTTGGAGTCGAGATACCCAGAGTTACTTGCCAAGGCATCAACAAAAGCTCAAGTAGGCTTAACTAGTATTAACACAACCACATCTACTGCTAACACTAACGCTAGTGGATTAGATTTAATCACTGTTATTAAAGCATCACAAGCCCTATCAGAAGAAATATTACTGGGCAATTTACTAGAAAAACTAATGAAAATTGTGATTGAGAATGCTGGTGCTCAAACTGGTTTTCTCATCCTAAAAAAGGAAGGCAAGCTGTTCATCGAAGCCAAAGCAGTTGTAGATAAAGATGAGTTGATTATAGGTCAATCAATGTTAGTTGAAACTAGCCAGCAGTTGCCTGTATCTGTGATCAATTATGTAGAAAGAACTAGAGAAGATGTAGTTCTAGCCGATGCGACTTCTGAGGGAATGTTTGCAACAGATCCTTATATTGCTAAAAGTAAACTTAAGTCTATATTGTGTACATCTATTATTCATCAAGGCAAACTTATTGGTCTACTCTATTTGGAAAACAATCTGACTGTGGGAGCATTTACTCCTTATAGATTGCAAATATTAAAGCTTTTATCTTCGCAAGCAGCTATTTCCCTAGAAAATGCCCAACTTTATACGAGTTTAGAAGAAAAAATAGCAGAAAGAACTAAAGAATTAAATGAAAAAAATTTGCGGCTGGAACAAACACTGCATGAATTAAAAGTTACACAGATGCAACTTATTCAAACAGAAAAAATGTCTAGTCTGGGGCAGATGGTCGCTGGTGTTGCTCACGAAATAAATAATCCTGTTACATTTATCCACGGTAACCTTACACATATCGATGAGTACACCCATAATCTACTCACTTTAATCGACCTTTACCAGGAGATATATCCCAATACAGCACCAGGAATTGATGAATTTCTGGTAAATATTGACTTCGATTTTCTTAAAGAAGACATACTTAAAACGCTGTCTTCTATGAAAATAGGTACGCAGCGGATTCGTGAGATTGTGCTGACATTACGTAACTTCTCCCGGCTAGACGAAGCTGATATGAAACCTGTCAATATTCATGAGGGAATTGATAGCACTTTGCTAATTTTGCAGAATCATCTTCAAACAAAGTCAGGGCATCGTGCTATTACAATTATTAAAGATTATGGCGACTTGCCACAAGTTGAATGTTATGCAGGGCTATTAAATCAGGTATTTATGAATATCTTGGTGAATGCTATTCATGCCCTAAATAAGTTTAACCAGGAACAAACACCAGCAGAAAATCACAACAATCTGAATATAATTAAAATTACCACACAAGTAGTAAATTCTGATTGTGTAGCTATCTATATTAAGGATAATGGTATAGGGATGAATGACAGCGTTAAACAAAAACTATTTGATCCTTTCTTCACTACTAAACCAGTAGGACAAGGTACTGGTTTAGGATTATCAATTAGCTATCAAATTGTCGTAGAAAAACATCACGGCAAAATTGAATGCATTTCTGAGCCTGGAAAGGGTGCAGAGTTTGTGATTGAGATTCCCATTCAACAGAAGTAGTTGATAGGTCAGAAAGGTATTCGCTCCGAGATTGAGAAAATTAATGCTGTGGCTTTAATGTAAGGTTGCGATCGCCCTACAACATGTGTGAGAATTTTTTATCTTGACTTTACTATTCCCCAGGTTTTGAGCGTCAGTTGCTGGGCTTCAATTAGTCAGCCCTAACGCTATGCTATTGGGGTAACGGCTAACCCAGCGCTGTCTTACCGTAGAAGCGTCTACACAAATTAACTGCATGTTAAAAATATTAAGTTTGTACGAAGCATTTTCGCAGCTTAATAAATTTTGTGAATTTTCAGTCCATTTGACAACTTTTAGCCGGGCTGCGGGCATAAAACCTTGTAACAATCCATATACTCAGGGAATTTGCACAGTATATAGTCAGGGCGAAATGGACAACAGAGCAAACCAAAGGCATGAAGAATATAAAGCAATACAATATTTCTGCACAATCAAACAAGTGTTATTTTTAATTGCAGAGATGTTTTTATTCCGCAGCCTTAATGCCAAAAAGGCAATTTTGCGGTTGCTGCAATCTTTCTTGTCACCCAAACTCTCTTGCCTAAAGTTCAGACACTCATCTGTGAAAATGCAAGCTGCTGCTCTACCTGAAAATGAAGCAGGAAGGCTCAAAGCATTGGAGGGCTACAATGTTCTGGATACTCTTCCTGAACAAGCATTTGACGATTTGACTGCTCTTGCTGCCTACATTTGTCAGGCTCCAATTGCTTTAATCAGTTTAATTGATACCAAACGTCAATGGTTTAAATCTAAGGTTGGGATAGAAGTTATTGAAACACCCAGAGAGTGGGCTTTTTGTTCCCATGCCATTCTTCAACCAGAAGATATATTCGTAGTTACCAACGCGCTCAAGGACGATCGCTTTGCTGATAATCCCCTAGTTAAAGGTCATCCCAAAATTCGCTTTTATGCAGGTGCGCCACTAGTTACGCCTAATGGCTTTGCCATTGGGACGTTGTGTGTCATCGATATAATTCCTCGTCAACTGACTGAGAAGCAGTTGGATGGACTACACCGCTTGAGTCGTCAGGCGATCGCTCACATGGAGCTGATTAAGGAAGTTCGCAAACGCCAACAAGCAGAGATGGAAGTCAGGCTGTTATCGCTAACCGATGAACTAACAGGTTTGCATAATCGACGTGGCTTCTTCCTACTGGCTGAACAACAGTTGAAACTCGCCCATCGCATGAATGTGTCATGCTGGGTTATCTTCATTGATTTGGACGGACTCAAACAGATTAATGATACCCTTGGTCACGACATGGGAGATGCCATGATTGTTGATGCTGCTCAATTACTCAAGCAAAGTTTTCGTAACTCGGATTTTGTTGCCCGCTTGGGTGGAGATGAGTTTATTATTTTTGTATCAAGCTCTTTCAAAGACGCTAATAGTATTCAGGCGCGTCTGCAAACAAATATCGCCAGGTTCAATCAGCAGAAGAACCGTAGCTATCAACTTTCGATGAGTATGGGAATAGAGCGTTATGCTCCAGAGAGCAATATGTCACTTGAACAACTGGTTACCAGAGCTGACGAGTTAATGTACGCTCACAAGCGTCTCAAGCAACAATCCGTCCGCTAAATCTCTAAAAGTTGAAGCGTATTCTTATAGTAAAAAAAGACCTCTAAGAGGTTTTATATCATGTTCGCTTGATTAGTTATTAAACTCGAAGAACCCCACACGCCAGTTGCTCCACTTGGGGAAACCCCTGTTCCCGGACTGGCTCCCCTTAATCCCTTCCCCTAATCCCCAGAGGGGGCCCCGAGCTCCCCGCTTGCGGCTACGGTGTACACACAAGTCGAATTACCCCCCTTAATCCCCCAATGGATTGGGGGGAAACCGGAAAATCTAGTTCCCTCCCCAATGCCAGCTTCCCAACTTTCGGGAATCGAAATATTAAGTGGGAAACCGGAAAATCTAATCTAGTTCCCTCCCCTTTGCAAGGGGAGGGTTAGGGTGGGGTAAAACCCTGATTTATCAACTATTTCCGACTTCTGTGTACAATAAACAACGATAAAAGTTAGTCGCAGATTTATCCTGTTCTCACTCTTCCTCAAAAGAAATTAGCCATCCAAGGGGAGACACCTGCAAATATTTGCGTCGCTGCTAAAAGGGCTGTTTCTGTAGCATTGAGTTTTCCCGCTAGCTGCAAATGCGAGGGGGTAAACAAACTTGTGTACAGCGGTGCTAATCCTCTAATATCTAGTTGCAACTCACCTTTTCCGCCTTTTGTGACTTCACCACGTCCATTGGCAACAGAAAGGACAAATTTACCGTTATTCTCAGCTAATAAATCATCTTGAACTTCCAAGTGCAGTTCAGCTTGGATTCCCAGTGGATAACCCCGGATCTCCAGCGCCTTAACTAAATCTATCACCCGCAGCATCCAGCGATCCTGATGCAATATTTTGGCCGTTTGCTCTGGTAGTAGTAATGTCAGGGAATCAATCACAGAACTCTTCCATTGCACCTGTTTAATTTGGGATCGATGATTAGCGACAAAAGACCAGAAAGTTTGTGCAGCAGCATCTGTGAGAACTACCCAATCTCTCACTCGCAAAATTGCGCCATCTTTTGCTGAATGTTGACTGAAGATGATGTAGCCTTGGGGTTTGTCTTTGTCACCAATAAAATAGCCGTAGATAGTTTCCTGATTATCTGGTCTGAGTAATCCCTCCCAAATTACTGAATTTCGGTCTAAATAACCATGAGTGAGTCTCGCCTGCTGCTGATACAGGTCATGAAAGACTTGATGATTGCTCAGATTTATCGGTTGCAAAGGTAGTGGTTGTTCCCGCACCTGGATACTCTGAGTCGGAATTTCCCAAGTGCAATAGCTACCCCCCTGCTCATACCCTGCTTTCCGGTACAAGCGTTGAGTCGCTGGATATAAAACAGAGATGGGAATTTCCTGAGCATGGAGTTCTTTGACGGTGTGCTGGATTAGGGCGATCGCAGCTCCCGATCCGCGATACTCTGGAGCAATGCCCACTGCGGCAATTCCTGTCATCGGTACACGCTGACCACCCCACCACTGACCCATCGCCAGAGTTGCTAGTCCACCAATAACTTGCTCAAATCCACGGATAAAGCGGAAGTTTTCTGTGCCAATGCGGTTGATGTAGATTTCGCTGTCACTAAACATGAAACACTGTTCCAGGATAGTCGCAAGCTGCTGAATATCCTGTGGATGGGTAAGTGTAGTGTATTCAAATTGAGGTATCATCGCTCCTACCATTAGTAGCACGAGGCTGCAATCATATTACAACGTGTGTGAACAAACATGCTCGACCCTGAAGATTTTTGGTGCATGTATAGCAGGAGGCAGGAGGTAAAACATTACTATTCCTAACATCCACGCTTGTCCTTATGTCCTAACCTTTAATTCGCTTGCTATAAGTCTTTCAAGGGTGCAACTTCCAGGCTCAAAGGTGCAACTTCCAGGCTCAAAGGTGCAACTTCCAGGCTCAAAGGCTCAACTTCCAGGCTCAAAGGCTCAACTTCCAGGCTCAAAGGCTCAACTTCCAGGCTCAAAGGCTCAACTTCCAGGCTCAAAGGCTCAACTTCCAGGCTCAAAGGCTCAACTTTCAGGCTCAAAGGCTCAACTTTCAGGCTCAAAGGCTCAACCTCCAGCCTCAAAGGCTCAACCTCCAGCCTCAAAGGCTCAACCTCCAGCCTCAAAGGCTCAACCGTCATATTTCAAAAGCTCCCCCTGCTCCCCATGCCCAATATCGTGATCTAAGATTGTTGGATATTCTATAATTTGCGATCGCGGAGCGTGAGCTTTGCTTAATCGCCTAACACGATGATTGAAGTTGAACATCTGAGTAAAATATACGGTTCTACCCCAGCTATTACTGATGTCACTTTTAGCGTCGAGCAAGGGGAGATTTTAGGGTTTTTGGGCCCTAATGGCGCTGGTAAAACTACAACCATGCGAATTCTGGCAGGTTATTTACCTGCAACAAATGGTAAAGCCAGGATTGCTGGCTATGATGTCCATGAAAATTCCCTGGCTGTGCGCCAACGAATTGGCTATTTACCAGAAACACCGCCGTTATATCCAGAGATGACGGTGGAGGGATTTTTGGATTTTGTCGCGCGAATTAAAGGAATACCAGCAGGCGATCGCGCCAGTAAGGTAACAGCAGCTATAGAACGCTGCAACTTAGAAGACAAGCGCCGGGTAATTATTCGCAAACTTTCTAAAGGGTATCGCCAAAGAGTCGGCATTGCTCAAGCGATCGTCCACGATCCACCAGCGATCATTTTGGATGAACCCACCGTCGGATTAGACCCCCGGCAAATTATTGAAGTGCGGAATTTAATTAAAAGCCTTGCTGGTACTCACACAATCATTCTTTCCACGCATATTCTGCCAGAAGCGAGCATGACTTGTAGCCGTATAGCCATTATCAACCGTGGCAAAATCGTTGCAACTAATACGCCTGAGAATTTGATGACACAGTTGACAGGTGGCTCTGGATATGAATTGGAGATAGAAGGAGAAGCTGCCCTAGCGAAACAGGTACTGCAAAATGTAGCGGGTGTCGGTTTAGTAGAATCGTTTCCGACAGCAGGAATGTATAGTCAAACCCCTGTTCGAGATAAACGCGCTTATCTGCGGGTGATATCGCAACCGGGAAAAGAACCAGGGCGGGATATTGTCACAACATTGGTGCGTGCAGGATTCGGTTTACATGAAATGAAGCGTGTCAACGCTACTCTAGAAGATGTGTTCTTGCAACTGACCACAGAAGAAAAAAATTTGGATGAGGTAGACTCAGCCGCAGCCAATGAAGGAGAAGCAGCATAGATGGGTGTAGTACTGAGTAATATCATTGCCATTTATCGCCGAGAGTTACAGAGTTATTTTGTATCACCTTTGGCTTATGCGATCGCTGGCGTGTTTTGGTTCATAGCGGGGTTATTCTTCGTGATGCTTTTGCTGGGGCCAGATGGGATTTTGCCAGCAGTTGCGGAAATAGATTTACAAGGGCAACAACTAGGGGTACCAGTGCCGCCAATAGATGTCCCATACGAATTTGTTCGAGCATTTTTGGAGCGGATGTGCTGGCTATTGTTGTTTGTGCTGCCAATTCTCTCAATGGGACTTTATGCCGAAGAACGCAAGCGAGGCACTTTAGAACTGTTAGCTACGTCACCAGTCACAAACTGGGCGGTAGCTGTAGGTAAATTATTAGGAGTGCTAACGTTTTTTACTGTGATGGTGGTACCCATGCTAGCTTTGGAAGCGATCGCCATCAGTGGTTCAAATCCACCAATGGCAGCTTCAATTCCCTTACTGGGTCACTTTGGATTAATCTTGCTAGCTGCGGCAATTTTATCTTTAGGAATGTTTATTTCCTCTTTAACAGAAAGCACAATCCTCTCTGCTGTTCTCACCTTCGCAGTTATTTTATTGCTGTTATTCATTGATTTAATCGCCAAAGTTATCCCTGGCCCCGTGGGTCAAGCCTTGGGTAATCTGTCGTTGCTGAAACATTACAACACCTTAATCCAAGGGATTTTCGATACCAGTAGCTTGATTTTATTTGCTAGTTACATTTTTTTAGGTATCTTTCTCACAGCTCAATCAATTGATGCACTACGTTTTCAACGTCAGTAGTCTTGACTCTTGACTCTTGTACAGACGCGATTAATCGCGTCTCTACCCTTGACTCTTGTACAGACGCGATTAATCGCGTCTCTACCCTTGACTCTTGTACAGACGCGATTAATCGCGTCTCTACCCTTGACTCTTGACAAATAACATGAAGAGAATCGCGAAAAATAAACTGTGGCAATATCTGTTTTGGCTGGGCCCGTTCCTATTTATTGTCGGTATTACAGCTGGGTTCGTGTCTGAACAATGGGGAGCAATCCCATTAGCGTTCCTGATTTCGGGAATTGTGATCAGCGGGTTGTGGGTGATATGGCAAAGCCAGCAGAGTTACTGGTGGAATCGTTCTACCCAAGCTGGGACTAATGCCTTGGTTGCGACTTTGGCAATCTTGGCAATTTTGGGGTTAATTAACTTTTTGGGGACTCGCTACCATTTGCGGGCAGACTTAACAGAAACTCAGTTGTTTACCCTCGCTCCTCAATCACGGGAATTGGTGCGGACATTGCCGCAGCCAGTGAAAGTGTGGGTATTTGATATTACTCAAAATCCCCAAGACCGAGAATTGCTGGACAACTATCAACGGCAAAGCTCACAATTTAAGTTTGAGTACATCAATCCCCAAACTAGACCTGGACTGGCAGAAAAATTTGGCGTCAAAGATTATGGCGAAGTTTACCTGGAATTTGGAGATAAACGGCAATTAGTACAGGTAGTAAATGAAAATCAACGCCTGTCGGAAGTCAGATTAACTAGTCGTCTGCAACAAATTACCAGTTCAACCACAGCTAAAGTTTACTTGCTCCAAGGTCATGGCGAACGCCAACTTTCAGCAGGTAAAGGTGCAATATCACAAGCTGTTCAGGGATTAGGCGACAAAAATTACACAACATCACCGCTGAATCTAGCAGAAAGCTCTAAAGTTCCTGAAGATGCCGCTGTAGTAGTAGTAGCTGGGCCCAAGCGAGGGCTATTTGAGAGCGAAGTCAAAGCCTTACAAGACTATCTCAATCGTGGTGGTAACTTACTGCTGATGATTGATCCTAATACAGATCCCAAACTTGACAGTTTGCTCCAAACGTGGGGCATTCGCCTAGATAATCGTTTAGCGGTTGATTTCTCTGGGGAAAGAGTAGAACTTGCTCCTGCTGCTCCCCTAGTGACAGAATACGGACAACATCCAATTACCAAAGATTTCGGTAACGGCAATTCTTTTTATCCACTTGCACGACCACTAGAAATTACCCCAGTGGCTGGTGTTGAAGCTACTCCCCTGCTGCGAACTAAACCTTATCCCAGTAGCTGGGCTGAAAGCGACCTGCAAAGCGAAAAACTGGAGTTTAATCCTGATAAAGATCTCAAAGGGCCTCTGACATTGGGTGTTGCTTTAACAAAAAAACTACCAGCCAAATCTATTTCCACTCCTCAAGCTTCGCCAACACCTTCACCCTTACCATCACCAACCACCCAAAATCAAACTTCCCCCCCTCCCCCCCTCTCCCTCTCTCCCCCTCTTCCCCCAGCAGCCACCGAATCACGCTTAGTAGTTTTAGGAAATTCGGATTTCGCTACTGATGGCTTGTTTCAACAACAACTAAATGGTGATGTGTTCCTCAACTCAGTTACTTGGCTGAGTCAACAGGATCAGCAACTCCTTTCCATTCGCCCCAAAGAACCCAAAAACCGTCGGCTCAACCTGACAACCATGCAAGCCAATTTTTTAATATTGTCGTCTCTGTTGGTTTTACCTTTAATTGGCTTAGTGGCGGCAGCTGTTATCTGGTGGAAACGACGGTAAGGGGGAGCCGGGGGGTGGAGGGAAGAATAATTAATGGCCCTTGACTCTTGTACAGACGCGATTAATCGCGTCTCTCTTGTACAGACGCGATTAATCGCGTCTCTTCTGATACATGACAAATGACTAAAAAATGAAATTGCCGCGAACGACTTTAATTTTAATAATGCTAGCGCTGGGTTTAGGTGGTTTTGTTTACTTCTATGAAATTCGAGGTGCGACTCAGCGAGAAGAAATCAAGGAGAAAAAGCAGCAAATTTTCTCTTTCACCGCAGATGATGTACAGTCTTTGACAATAAAGACTAAAAATGTCACTCTGAACCTAGAACGTAACAGTCTGTCTAGCAATCCTAAGTGGTTACTAAAGTCTCCAATATCGGGCCCAGCAAATGACGCTATTGTTTCTTATTTGATGGATTTGTTGGTCAAGGGTAAAAGCGACCGCACTTTATCAATCCCAGCAAACCAACTTGGAGAATTTGCCTTAAATCAACCCCAGGCAACCATCAATATTACCCTGAAGAATCAGCAAAGCCATCAGTTAATTTTGGGTAAAACTGACTTTAGCCGTCGTTTCTTGTATGCTCAAGCTGACCCTGCTGTTAAACCAGATGGCAATATAGATGTATTATTGGTATCCACAGATTTTGGAAATGCAGTAAATCGGGAACTATCAGAGTGGAAACAACCAGTAGATAATAGTGAGAAACTGCCTTCACTCAGCACTCCTCTACCGACTCCGATAAAGAGTAACACGCGGTAGGGGTGTACAACTGTGCATTGGTATCAACTTAACGTAAAAACCTTGTAATGACGTTATATCAAACTTACTTAATTACCAATCAATCCCGAATCACCCCACCCCGGCTTTGCTGACGCAAAACCTCCCCTCCCCTTAGCAAGGGGAGGGGATTGAGGGGTGGGGTAGAACGCATGTGGGACAACGATTTGAGCTTAAGTTGACACCAATGACAACTGTGCGCCCATTCTCACTAATTTTTCTAACTTACCATGACAAATCCGACAGCAACATTGCTCATTTCCTGCCCCGATCAACGGGGATTGGTGGCGAAAATTGCCAATTTTATCTATGCCAATGGCGGCAATATTATCCATGCGGATCAGCATACAGACTTTGCCGCTGGATTGTTTCTCACCCGGATTGAATGGCAGTTAGAGGGGTTTAATTTGCCACGAGAGTTGATCGCAGCCGCATTTAATGCCATCGCTCAACCTTTAGGCGCTAAGTGGGAAATACGCTTTTCTGATACTGTGCCACGCATTGCTATTTGGGTAAGTCGGCAAGACCATTGTCTATTTGACTTAGTTTGGCGACAACGTGCAAAAGAATTTATTGCAGAGATTCCTTTAGTTATCAGCAACCATCCTAATTTAAAGGTAGTAGCAGAGCAATTTGGTATCGACTACCAGCACTTTCCCATCACCAAAGACAACAAATTAGAACAAGAAGCCCAACAACTGGGCTTACTGCGGCAATATAAAATTGATTTGGTTGTATTAGCAAAATATATGCAAATTGTTAGTGCAGATTTTATTGCTAAATTTCCACAAATTATAAATATTCATCATTCCTTTCTACCAGCTTTTGTGGGTGCAAATCCCTATCACAGAGCTTTTGAACGTGGTGTAAAAATTATTGGAGCGACGGCTCATTATGCCACTGCTGATTTAGATGCAGGCCCAATTATTGAACAAGATGTGGTGCGAGTTAGTCACCGCGATGAAATTGAGGACCTAGTTAGAAAAGGCAAAGATTTGGAGCGAGTTGTATTAGCTAGAGCAGTGCGTTTACACTTGCAAAATCGGGTGTTGGTGTATGGAAATAGGACGGTAGTATTTGAGTAAATGATGTTTAAAAAACAAGATTATGCTGCTTTATTTTGTCAAAGCTACTGCTGCCTCATTTTTCGATTCATCTCTTATTTGAAAGTAGAGTCTGACGCTTAACTAGCTGCTGCGATCGCCTTGACCAAATACAGAAATAGCTTGGAACATTCCCCTCAAAGCTAATCTCGCCTCATAATAAAGAAACATTAAGCTGCACTCAGAAAACTCCGAATGAGCCAAACTGCCCTAAATTTAGTTGCAATATCTATCTTTCTCATAACCATGTCCACACTACTGGGGCCATTCATTCACTTGTCGCCCACAGTACCAGCACTTGCTACCTTCACCATTTTGGGTATAGCCACGTTAGATAGTTTCGGCTTGCAAGGTAAGGGAGGTACTATCTTTTTAGATTGGATTGCTAGTTTCTCTCCTGAACACCGCGATCGCATTGTTCATCACGAAGCAGGACATTTTCTCGCTGCTTCCCTGTTGGATATTCCCGTTACTAACTACACCCTAAGCGCGTGGGAAGCCTGGAAGCAAGGGCAGGCTGGGCAGGGCGGTGTTACCTTTGAAGATGGTGAATTAGCAACTCAACTGGAAATGGGGAAAATCAGCGCCCAAATGCTAGATCGCTACTGCACTATTTGGATGGCGGGTATTGCTGCTGAAACCCTAGTTTTTGACAATGCTGAAGGTGGAGCCGATGATAAAAACAAGCTAATAGGAGTCTTGACAGTTTTGGGTTTTTCTGAATCCAGTTGTCAGCAGAAGCTGCGGTTTCATACCCTTCAAGCAAAAAATTTACTGCAAGAAAATTGGTCTAGTTACCAAGCTTTAGTCAAGGCTATGCAACAACGCGCTCCAGTAGCAGATTGTCAGAGTGCAATTGAGAGTAATGAAATGAGGAGTTAGAACTCAGCACTGTATTCAGCACTCTTATGAAGAAACAGCTTTTAGATGTGAGATAGTAGGTGAGTATTCCCAACTAATAGCCTGGTTTCGCCCAGCAGCTTTAGCCTTTAACAGGCATTGATCAGCACGATACAGCAGACTTTCTCCCTGAGCATCATCTTCTGCTTTCAGACAGGCTGCGCCCAGACTAATTGTGATATTAATATTGAGTTTATTATTGAGTGCAAACTGCTGTTGGCTAACTATGCGATTGAGACGACGTGCTACGAGTAATGCTTCTTCATCGGTAGTATTAGCCAGAAGAATTACAAATTCTTCCCCACCATAGCGGAATGCAGTGTCTTGAAAACGCAAATTGTGTCGCAGTCGGCTAGACAGCAATTGTAAAAGGCGATCGCCAACTAAATGCCCATGAGTATCGTTTACTTTCTTGAAATAATCCACATCCAACATAATCAAACTCAGAGGCTCTCCCTGAGTCCTAGCTTTTTTAATTTGTCTGGGTAAGTCCCATTCCAAAGCACGGCGATTATTCAATTGTGTTAATGAATCCGCCAAGGCGATCGCTGACAACACATCATTTGTCCGCATCAAATCGCGATATTTTTGTGCTTTCCGTATGCCAACTGCCAATTGAGCTAATATTAGTTTATGGTTAGCAGCCAATGCTAGGGCATAGTCTGTTTTATCCTCAGGAAGCTGCAAAATATAAGCATCAGCTCCTTGATTTAGTGCAGTGGCTGTCATTTCTAACTCGCTTTGCCAACCATACTTACTTCTATCAGCAAGCTGCTGGGGACGATCCTCAAAGAGAATACAGTATATCCAAGATAGTTTTATCTGGTCTTTAAGCCAACAACACAGTTCCATACTGCCATCCAGGTTAGCCTGCACAAGTATTACATCGGGCGGCGTAATTTGAATGTGGGCTAGTGCCTGATCTATATTGGTAATAACTTCTATACTAAAGTCGCTTTGATGACAGATCTGATCTGGAAGTGTGGCTAGAAACTTATTATTTCCAAAGACCAGAATAGAAATATTCATGGCTTTACTTTTACCCTATTTCGACTTTAAAGGGATCAACCTAGTAAAACTTGCCGCTATTCTTCCTAGTAATAAATATGCGAAAATTTTGGCTATGGTATATTTCTGATACCTAACCATTTTAGTGTTAAATACGTAATAATTTTGCAATTTTAATCTCCTCTCAATACTTGATCTTTACTATAGTCCCACGGACTTAAACTTGTGATACCTAATGTTATCTTTACAATATTTTTTTCAAACGGTATAAATACTGAATATTCTACTTCAACATCAAAGTATTACTGTAATTTCCAGGTGTTAATTATCTTATAGTAATCCGATTTGATTGCTGAATCACTCGTAGAGACAGGGAATGGGGAACTTGTACTGAGCGGAGTCGAAGTATGGGGAATGGGGAATAAGGAATAGGGAACTTGTACTGAGCGTACCCCTATGGGGAAGCAAGCTACGCCTTTGGTTTCGTAGAGAAGTCGAAGTATAGGGAAGAAGGAATAAAGGTGTACTGAGTGTTTTTACGCAATTAAATATAAATCCTATAGATAATTGTCCCAATCAAGAGTTTTCACTATTTATCACCTCAAATAGCAAACTTCTCTCCCAGCTAAATATAAAAGTGAATAGTTTACTAAAATTTTCAATTAACCGCAAAATTTTACATATTAGACCTATCTTGGAAATAGGGAACAGGTGACAGGGTATCATTTAACTTTTAGCAAAATTTTAGATTAATAACCTGCGACTGTGTAACCAGCAGCAACAATTACCTGTTTGATTGACTCTTCAGAAGCGGCTGATTCTACTGTGACAGTTTTAGCGTTAACATCCACATCTACTTTGGCGTGCGGTTCCATTACGTGAATCGAGTCAGTAATTGTAGTTGCACATCCTTCACAAGCAATATTCTCTACTTTTAGCTTTAGTGTCATTTGTTACCTCTGCATCTGTACTCTAAATGTTTTCTTAATGATCAGTATTACTGATTAAAACGCGTAGGCGTAGCCCGTCGTAGACATCGCCTATCCTACTAGAGTTAGGTAATTGTAGATGATTACTGCACATAACTCATCAATTAGCAAAGTTAGCTAGCAGCAACATGAAACAAAATGCAAAAATATATAAAGCTATTTATAAAAATACACCTAGCAGGTGAACGCCCCAGAAGCAGCGAAGTGGCACAGACATCCCTGACTGCGGCATACTTTTTCTGTAAAAGCGGCGAATGATCCCCTGCAAACGTTCCCAAGTTTATTGAAACTACTTTCGCAAACACCATGTCTTTTAATCCCCAATTCCTCAGCGGTAACGAAATTCGCAACCTATTCCTTGACTTCTTTGCCAAAAGGGGACACCAAATTCTCCCAAGTGCTTCCCTTGTGCCAGAAGACCCTACCGTGCTGCTGACGATCGCGGGGATGGTACCATTTAAGCCGATATTCCTCGGACAGCGCACACCAGAATTTAATCGGGCTACTACTTCCCAAAAGTGCATCCGCACCAACGATATCGAAAATGTTGGACGCACCAAACGACATCACACGTTCTTTGAGATGCTGGGAAACTTCAGCTTTGGTGATTATTTTAAAGAACAAGCGATCGCTTGGGGTTGGGAAATTTCCACAAAAGTCTTTGGTTTCTCCCCAAATAACCTAGTTGTCAGCGTCTTTGAAGATGACGACGAAGCCTTTGCAATTTGGCGCGATCAAATTGGTGTACCAGAAGCGAGAATTAAACGTCTAGGCGCAGATGATAACTTTTGGGCAATGGGTGTTACTGGGCCTTGTGGCCCTTGTTCTGAGATATATTACGATTTCCACCCGGAACGCGGTGATGAAAACATTGATTTAGAAGATGATTCCCGGTTTATCGAGTTCTACAACCTGGTGTTCATGCAATATAACCGGGATAATTCAGGCAACTTAACACCGTTGCAAAACAAGAACATCGACACCGGCATGGGTTTGGAGAGAATGGCGCAAATCCTCCAAAAAGTCCCCAATAACTACGAAACTGACTTGATTTTCCCAATTATCCAGACAGCGGGGGAAATTGCTGGTATTGACTACCACGCCAGCGACGATCAAACTAAAATCTCCTTAAAAGTTATTGGTGATCATATTCGTGCCGTCGTCCACATGATAGCCGATGAAATTCGCGCCTCCAACGTGGGACGGGGTTATATAGTGCGGCGGTTAATTCGGCGTGTGGTGCGTCATGGGCGATTAATTGGGATTTATCGTGGAGACGTTGCATGCAACGTCTTTACACCTCAAGTTGCGGAAACTGCGATCGCTCTTTCAGAATCAGCTTACCCCAACGTACGGCAACGGGAAGCAGCAATTAAAGCCGAACTGCAACGGGAAGAATCCAATTTCCTCAGAACTCTTGATAGAGGCGAAAAACTGCTAGAAGAAATTATCCAAGAGGTGAAACAGCAAGGGAAAACCCAAATTAGTGGTGAAAGTGCCTTTACCCTCTACGATACCTACGGTTTCCCCCTTGAACTCACTCAAGAAATCGCTGAGGAAAACAATCTTACAGTCGATGAAGCAGGATTTGATACAGAAATGCAAAAGCAAGTGGAACGTGCCAAAGCAGCACATGAAACCATCGATTTAACTGTGCAAGGTTCCCTCGACAAACTAGCAGAACATATCCACGCCACCGAGTTTATCGGATATACCCAACCTGCGGCGACGGCGAAAGTCGAAGCAATACTGATAGATGGGATCTCAAAAGAAGAAGCAGAAGCGGGGACAGAAGTACAAATTGTCCTCGACCAAACGCCGTTTTATGCTGAATCTGGGGGACAAATTGGCGATCGCGGTTATATCTCCGGTGATGGGATTTTATTTCGCGTTGAAGATGTTAAAAAAGAATCCGATTTCTTCGTTCACTTCGGACGCATTGAACGCGGTACAATCCGAGTAGGAGATGCTGTAACTGCTCAAATTGATTCGGCTTGTCGGCGTCGCGCCCAAGCTAACCATACCGCAACTCACCTACTGCAAGCGGCGTTGAAGAAAATTGTCGATGAGGGGATATCGCAAGCAGGTTCCCTCGTATCTTTTGACAGGTTGCGCTTTGACTTCAACTGTCCGCGTCCCCTGACAACAGACGAAGTTCAACAAATTGAAGAACAGGTTAATACTTGGATAGCTGAGGCACATGCTGCAAAAGTGGAAGTATTACCTTTAGCAGAGGCTAAAGCTAGGGGTGCTGTTGCCATGTTTGGAGAAAAATACGGCGAAGAAGTGCGCGTCATAGACTTCCCCAGCGTATCGATGGAACTTTGCGGTGGAACCCATGTCAGCAATACCGGAGAAATTGGCGTCTTCAAGATTATCTCGGAAGCTGGTGTCGCTTCTGGGGTGCGGCGAATTGAAGCTGTTTCGGGGCCAGCGATCCTGGATTATCTCAACCTTCGAGATAAAGTAGTGAAGGATTTAAGCGATCGCTTTAAAGTTAAACCCGAAGAACTACCAGATAGAATCACAAGTCTGCAAAACGAACTCAGAACCAGCCAAAAGGAACTTGAGACACTTAAGGTACAGTTAGCGATCGCTAAATCTGATAGCTTGCTGCAAACAGCGGCATCTCTAGGCAATTATAAAATTATCGTCGCCCAGTTGGAAGACGTTGACCCGGAATCCTTGAAAACCGCAGCCGAACGCTTGCTGCAAAAAATCGGTAACGGTGCAGTTGTACTGGGTTCCGTTCCTGAAGCGGGGAAAGTCAGTATAGTTGCAGCTTTTAGTCCAGAAGTCAATAAAAAAGGCTTACAAGCTGGTAAATTTGTTGGTGCGATCGCAAAGATTTGTGGTGGCGGCGGCGGTGGACGACCGAACTTAGCCCAAGCCGGTGGACGCGATGCGAGTAAATTGCCAGAAGCCCTGGAACAAGCGCGCAGTGAGTTAAAGTCCGCGTTGGGTTAATTTTTATCGGTTGTAGAGCAGGCAAGATGCCTGCTCTTGATACTCTTAATAAATTTATAAGTTAAGGTAGGTTTGGCAAAAGTTTAACCTACCTTCGATTTATTTTTAATTGTATAAATTACAATGAATGGGCCAAAATTTGTTCGATTTTTTTCACCAGTAATCAAAGCGCTTAAAGAATTAGTAGGTTCTGGTCGTCCTTCTGAGGTAAGAGATTTTATTGCAAAACAATTAAATATATCTGAACAAGAAAGAACAGATCATCCAATCTCCCACGAAGTGCGATCGCACTACAATTGAGTTAGGCAATGTACTATCCCCATACCACTACGACGAAATACTCAGATGCAGAGAGTCACAGTTGATGAGATTCAACGAGATCCCTTGAAATATCTTAATCAAGTTGAGGCAGGTGAAAGTTTTGTCATTGTCCAAGCAGATAAGCCTATTGCTGAATTAAAACCAATTACAACCACTAACAAACAGCAACGACCGTTTGGTTTATGTGCTGGAGAGTTTACTGTACCTGATGATTTTGATGCACCTCTGCCTGAAGATATTCTGAATGCATTTGAGGGCGGATGAAAATTCTTCTAGATACCCATATTTTCTTGTGGTTTATCAATGGTGATCATCAGCTATCAACAGATGTTCGAGATGCCATTTGCAATCTAGATAACAAGATATATCTTAGTGTTATTTCAATATGGGAGTGCATTGTTAAATATAAATTGGGCAAGTTACCATTACCAGAATCTCCTGAAATCTATCTTCCCAAACAACGCGATCGCCATCAAATTGCAAATCTTGATCTAGATGAAAGCAGTGTTGTTCAACTTATCAGTCTACCATCATTGCACAAAGACCCCTTTGATCGAATGCTTATCTGTCAAGCTTTACACCACGGCTTAACTATTGCAACCGTAGACGCAGAAATCATCAAATACTCAGTCGATCTCATTTAAGAGATAATTATCGAGAGCGATCGCACAATAAATAAAAAAAGGGATGATTGCCTCAATCCCTTTTCCAAAAACAAACTTGATTTTAAGCCGGCGTGATTAGAACAGTCGAAAAATAAACGGATAACGGAACGGTACATCTGGTTGGCTAAAACAGTGCAGCAATGCCCAAATTGTTAGTCCCCAGTGTATTGCAAAGCCAAGAGCAATAACAGGGAAGAACAACAGTCCGCCAATACCAAAAGTTATCCAAGATAGAATTCCAATTGGTACTCCAATTAGAGTTGCCCAGAACCAAACATTGAAGTGAAAATTAATCGATTCTTTGGCGTTACTTTTAACAACTGGGTCGTCAGACAATAAGTTAATTACAATTGGAACTCCAATCGAAAACACTGCTGTACTAAAGAAAATCGCCCCGTGACACAGAGATGATAGCAATTTGCGTTTATCAGAATTGTATGTAACTTGCATCTTGGCGGCTCCTCATTGACTTTCTTACTTTGATTTTAACTAACCCTTTATAAGTTTAGTATTGCAGCTTACCGTACTCAGGAAGTTTTCATGTTTTCCCTGAAATAGATTAACTTTGACTGCTATACATCAACTCTGGGTTATGAGGTTTACCGAACCCTCACAGTAGAATAAACATTTGGCGCGAACAAGTATAAATGTACTCATTGCTTTAACACCGCTGGGAGGTGCGATTAGATAAACTATTATCAATGCGATCGCGAACCGAGTAAATTACTAAAAGTTAAATTTAGAACAGCTTATTACCAAATTCCCCAAAGCACAGCAGTGGGATACTAATTTAAAATTTTAAACTAAGGTAAAAATTTTTGTTATCTAAAAATGTGACTAATAGAGAAACGACAAGAGAAAAAGTTGGGGGTTAGCTTTCGCGTTGGTTTTTCCACATAACGCAAAAAGTCAGAGTCTTATAATAGTAGTTCAACGCTGATGAATTGGAGGGAACTGTGACCACTGCGGTACACTGGCAGGAGAGGGTTGGTAATCAAAGGGATTGGGTTTGGCGGGGCTGGCAAACTCGTTATACCTTTATTCGCCCTACTCAAAATAACCCCAAGACAACACCCCTAATCCTCCTACACGGCTTTGGTGCTTCTATTGGGCATTGGCGACATAATTTAGAGGTTTTGGGTGAGCATCACACAGTTTATGCTCTAGATATGCTGGGTTTTGGCGCTTCTGAAAAAGCCCCAGTTAATTACAGTATAGAACTCTGGGTAGAGCAAGTTTATGACTTTTGGAAAGCATTCATCCGTCAACCAGTGATTTTAGTGGGCAATTCAAATGGTTCACTGATTTCCATGGCCGCTGCCGCCACCTATCCAGACATGGTGAAAGGCATGGTGATGATGAGTTTGCCCGATCCGTCATTAGAGCAAGAAGCGATCCCTCCTGTGCTGCGACCAGTGGTCAGAGCAATTAAAAATATTGTCGCTTCTCCATTAATACTTAAACCTGTATTTAACTTCGTGCGCCGACCAGGCGTGGTGCGTCGCTGGGCTAGTCTTGCCTATGCTAGCCCAGACGCAATCACTGATGAACTCATAGAAATTTTAACTGGGCCTCCCCAAGACCGGGGTTCAGCCCGTGCTTTTAGTGCCTTGTTCAAAGCTGCGATCGGTATTAACTTTAGTCCTAGTGTCAAGACAGTATTACCAACCTTAACAATTCCGATGCTTTTAATTTGGGGGCAAAAAGATCGATTTGTTCCCCCAGCACTTGCTAGCCAATTTGCTCAGTACAACGAGAAGTTGGAAGTGCTGAATTTAGAGAATGTGGGGCATTGTCCCCACGATGAATGCCCAGAACAAGTCAACCAAGCTATTTTAGATTGGATTGAGAGATGGGCTAGCGATCGCCAGCAGTTGGTTGTTACCTAAGTGTTCTCTAACTAGATTTAATTTATACCTAACTGATGTAAATTAAATATCTTTTAGCTGAAAACTTTGTGCAGACGCTTTACGGCTTGTAGTTAGCGCTGTCCTTGCTAAAGCGCCAACTACGAAAATTTCTTCATGTCTAGCTACTTAATTAGTAGTTGGAAAATCCATTACCCATTACCTAGACATATCTAGTCAACGTATTTTGACATTTGAGCGCCAGCACCTAACCAATTGTGGCTTGATTGGTGTCAACATCCGTAGCGCCACTCACGGAACGGGCTACAGAAGTCATTTTGTTGAGAATTTCTTGACTGGAAACTTTGCCTTTCAACACCACAGTGCTGCCCGTTTGAGCAACCCAGAGAGTATCAACATCATCGAGTTGGGGATCTTGATCAAATGCCAATGCAACCCGCTTTGCCAACCCACTTTGGTCGTATTCTCCGTTTAATCCCAGGCGTTCTGGTGGTATTGATTGAGTCGCAGTGGGGGCGTTAGTAGCAGCTTGTGGTACTTGCTGTGGAGTAGGATTTACTTCTGCATTTTGAGGTTTTTCCATTCCAAATAGTCTTTTTAACCAACCCATAATACTTTTCTCCTAATTGAAGTCTTATGACATCTGAGTATAGAAGCTTTACGAAAGTGCCGCATCTGCCAATGAAAAGATATATGTGTAGCAATATTCCTCCTTGCGGTATGATTTGTGCACAATTTTTTTCTAAGGACTGCAATGAGTGCAACTATTGAGTTTAGAATAGAAGGTCGGACTTTTAATTTAGTGCGGCAGTACGTCTAGCGCAGCCGTCAGCTAGTGTCTGCGTTAACCAAATCCTGCTCTAGCCTCTGTTGGCGAAGATGAAACATACCTTATCAGTTCTCGTAGAAGATGAAGCGGGTGTTCTTTCCCGCATTTCTAGTTTATTTGCCCGTCGTGGTTTTAATATTGAAAGTCTTGCTGTTGGCCCAGCTGAACAGGGAGGAGTTTCCCGGATTACGATGGTTGTACCCGGTGACGATCGCGTGATCGAGCAACTAACCAAGCAACTATACAAACTAGTCAACGTTCTCAAGGTACAGGACATTACCGAGACTCCTTGCGTAGAGCGGGAATTGATGCTCTTGAAGGTGAATGCTACTAGCAGCAATCGCTCAGAAGTTATCGAACTGTCTCAGATTTTCCGGGCGCGAGTCGTAGATGTAGCAGAAGATTCTCTCACCTTAGAAGTTGTTGGAGATCCAGGTAAAATGGTGGCGATCGTCCAAGTGCTGCAAAAATTTGGTTTAAGGGAAGTCGCCCGCACTGGCAAAATTGCTCTAACTCGTGAATCGGGTGTGAATACTGAGTTGCTCAAGTCTTTGGAGGCAAAGGTTTAGTTGGAAAGGACTATAAACCGCGCTTTATGAGCTAAAGCTTTGAGAGTTTTGCTTGTTGCCAGTTGGATTATTAGCAACTTCAACAGTTTGGCGATGGCTAAAATCTGAGCGAATAAAACCTTGGCGGTTCCATACTTGGATGCATCAGATTGATGATAATTTTGTTGCAAAAGCAACCCCTGTACTTAAACTGTATGCCAGACCAAATTTTTAATTAAAGCCGGATTTTGGGTGGTATGTGTGGATGAAAAAACTTCTATCCAAGCACGAGAAGGTTTACATCCTAATAAGGAGGCAGGTGAATTGGTATTATCTAAATTTATGTAGGATAGAAAACCAGCGTCCGCAGCTCAATACTTTCTCTAGCTGGGGCATCTGGTGGGCTTGTTGGGTCATCAAACCCAGTATGGGCAGCAAACCTCGCCCGTCCGTCCTCTGCGGAGTCAAAGCACTTAAACAATAGTGCCTCCGAAGGTTGCATTTGGGGGAAGTAGAACCATTGATGTGTTGGGTTATAGGTTATTAGGTAGCTTTCACCAACGTAATCGCGGTACACGAGGTCACTAGCTACTAGGTCTGTTGGTGCGATACTAAAAGCGTCGCACACTGCTAATGGTGACTCATAAACTGGGGCGATCGCTCGCCAAATGTTAATCAAAGCAAACCTTTGCTGTAGTAATTCATCAATGTTATCTACCCCCCGTGCTGTCAACTCCTTGCGTGCGCGAGTATAGCCAGATTTGGCTGTAAAGTCGTTATGTACACGCTTGATCGGCTCACTGATCCCGATTTCACCGGACTGCAAGCGTTGAGCGTTACGGAGAGTGTGATCGAATATTACCACCTGAGTGGCACTTGTTACCTCTTTCAAGAGTTGCTCGGCTTCAGGATAATAGACATGGCGGATCTCATCTTCGTCATAAAAATTGCGGACATTGCTATGTTGTACAACAAATCCGAAGCCTTCTCGATCTAGGGATATGTCTTGTGAAACCGCCCGTATGTTATGGATTGGCACCTTGTGTGTCTCGAACTTCCGGTTGGATGGTGGAACCCCTGGTGGTCGTTCGTAGGCATAGATGACAGGCTTTTCTGCCATTGGTGTAAAGTAAGTCAGTTCTGCCTCAACGTGCGGCAGGTCAAGTAAAAAACGACTGTCTAGGCTCATTGTTACATCCTTTTTCAGAATAGTTAAATAGCTAAGTGAGTCTTTCTACTATCACCTCTGGTACATTATACCAACAGCACTTCAGCGTACCCAAATAGCATATAGTACACGTATATGAAGCGTAAATTTTAATAAGACTCTCAACTCTAAGTACAGCTTTGCGTAAAATAGTGGCGAATTGAGGGTTGAAATTTAAACGCATAGGCGCTTCGCCTTCCCGAAGGGTAGGGGCGCAGAGGTTTCGTTACGAATTTGTGCATTGTACTTAGAGCCAGAATTGTTAAACAGAATGAGGCTCAAATACACCCATGGCCCCAAGCCGTATCGTCATGAGTTCAACATCGGTAATGGCTTTGTGAGGTCCTTGTCGAATATTGGCAGGAGTCAACCAAAACATACCTTGAGAACAAGTTGTTTCACCTGTTTCTACCACACCATTAAGCACGTAGACATACTCATTACAAGGATGGGTGTGAGCGGGAATAATCGTTCCAGCCTTCATTTTCAGCAGGTGAATTGACCCCTGCGAAACTGGTTCAGCTAAGGGTAAAAACTGCGTGCCAGGAAACTGATGCATTTCGAGCCACTGTTCATGCCTTGCTTGAATAAACGTTTGCTCTGGCATCTTGAAAGTCCTTAGCAAGTAAGATAATATTCGCTCCCACAGCCTATCATGAGACTCAGTAGACCTCTTGCATAAATCAAAAATATAAGAACCCCAAAGAGCCAAAGCTACGCTTTGTCTCCCCTCCCCTTAGCAAGGGGAGGGGTTGGGGGTGGGGTGTTAAGGACTTTTGCAAGAGGTCTAGTGTTATCGAAGTTTGAATCTGTGGCTATCGATCATTGGAAATTGGGGAACCAATTCAAGTTCTTTATAGCAATCCTATCTGAGTTGTGTTGGCGTAGCCTGCCGTAGGCATACATTACTTTTTTTAACTAACCGCCAAGACGCCAAGGACGCCAAGAAAAGAAAGAGAAGATTTGACGAATGATTTAGGATTGCTATATGCAACGCACTGTCTCTTTCTGACTCCCCAAACAAGAGCGAATTGCTGGTAGTTGAGAACTGTTATAAAAATTTTGCCAAAGTGGCATGACTAAAGCAGCTAAAAATTGGTACAAAATGAATGGACAAATAATTAATATCACTAACTACCAAAATATTGGATTAGCTGCGTTTCAATATTCTGGTTACTGATAAATTTGTACCTCAGCCAACTATGAAAAGCTATGATATCAGGTTCGGTTAAACACTTATAATATCTGTAGGTTGGGTTGAGGAACGAAACCCAATATTTTATCCTTGTTCATGTTGGGTTTCACTGCCGTTCAACCCAACCTACATTGAAAGATTTTATTATAAGTAATCACCCGAACTTGATATGATTGCTAATCAGCAATTACCAAACTGGCATTTTTACTTACATCTTAGTATGAGCAAAAAGATAATTGACCATTAGTTTGAGCCTTGTATTTCTTAGGTCATATAGAGAATTTTTCAAAGTTTATAAAAATCGGTTCTCCGCAGAAGAACTTTTTGATAAATGCAATATAACAAAGCATTAACACTGCGCCACAATTCGTTCTGGGCATCTATTAGCAATGCAGTTTATGCAGCTTGCCAGTGGGGGATGCTTGTGGTGCTGGCTAAACTTGGTAGTCCAAAAATGTTAGGGCAGTTTGCCTTGGGTCTGGCGATCGCAGCACCCATAATCATGTTGACCAATCTTCAACTAAGATCTATTCAAGCAACAGATGCTAAAAGAGAGTATCGTTTTAGCGATTACTTGGGGCTAAGGCTGATATCAACAGCGCTGGCGCTTGTGGTCATCGCAGTTATTAGTTTGTTAGGTGGATATCAGTGGGAAACATCTCTAGTTATCTTTTTGGTCGGTTTAGCCAAGGTATTGGAGTCTATTAGTGACGTATTTTATGGACTAATTCAGCAGCACAAACGCACGGATTGCATTGCAGTGTCGCTAATGATTAGAAGTTCTTTATCACTGCTACTACTGAGCATTGGTGTATATCAATCCGGCAGTATTTTGTGGGGAGTAATGGGGTTAGTTTTTGCTTGCACTGCGGTGCTAGTTGTGTATGACATTCCTAATGCTGTTTTGATACTCAAGCATCGATCAGAACTGCAACCACGTTGGCATTGGCCAATCCTCCTAAAGCTGGTATGGCTCTGTTTGCCTTTGGGGTTTGTAATGATGCTAGTTTCACTCAATAACAATATTCTTCGCTACTTTATTGAGCAATATTTGGGCGAGGAGCAACTTGGGATTTTTGCAGCTATAGCCTATCTGATGGTGATAGGAGGCATGTTAGTGAATGTCTTAGGAGAGTCGGCCAGTCCTCAGCTAGCTAAATATTACGCAGCAGAAGATGCCATAGCCTTTCGCACCCTCTTGCTGAAGCTGGTAGGAATGGCTGCCTTGTTGGGTGTAACAGGTGTTTTGGTGGCTTTTGTTGATGGGCGGCAAATCCTGACTGTTCTGTATCAGCCTGAATATGGCGAACAAGCAAATTTGTTTGTCTGGTTGATGGTTGCTGCGGGGATTAGCTACATATCTTCCTGTCTAGGTTATGGAATCACCGCAGCTAAATACTTTTGTATCCAAATACCTTTGTTTGCTGTGGTGACAATTGTCTCACCTATAGCTTGTATGTGGTTGCTGCCTCAGATGAAATTGCTAGGGGCTGCGATCGCTTTAATCGTAGCATCTACGCTGCAAGCTGTTATGAGTCTGGGAGTGATTCTTCATAGCTTATACAAGCTTGATCCAAAAAACCTGAATCCATCCACAAGACCAAGTTGAAAGTTAATAGTGTGTTATGGCTTCCGTAACTTACCAAAAACTAGAAATGGTGCGTTACGCGCTTCGCGGTAACACACCCTACTGGCGTGGCAAGGCTAAAATAGTGCATTAGGTGTAGGTGTAGGTTGGGTTTCGCGTTGCTCAACCCAACATCGATAAGGGTGTTGGGTTTCCTTACGTCAACCCAACCTACATTTTTTTTGCATGACTTTAGGCGTGTCACGCCACTACTGGTTGAATCTGCTCCTCCAGACGCCTGGCTTCGTCAAAAATAGCTGCCCGATTTACGATGTTCGAGGACTGTTACACCATCATTTTCCAATACTTCTCCCTTATCTACTACGGCATAAATTAACAACCTGTCACCACATTCGAGTTGATTTGTTACCGTACATTCTAAATAGGCTAATGCTTCATTCAGAATCAGACAACCATTAAGAGCGGTTTGTGTAGAAAGATTGGCAAACGGATTATCTCCTAAAGTACTGTGGCGAGAAAAATAACGCCGGACATTTCTTCCTTCTTTGAGAATATTCAGCACAAATTGATCACCTGGATGACGCATTAAATCTGCATTCTGCTCTTGAGCCACGGCAATCATGATCCCAGGCGGGTTAAAAGTTGCTTGAGATACCCAAGAAGTTAAGACCCCTTTGTGGGTTTCTTCATCACGAGTTGTGACAACACACAGAGAACCAATGATCCGCCCCACCGCTTGTTCGGTACGATCTACTTGGGTTTCTGTTACAACTTGGCGGGGAGTACGCAGTTTTTTAGTTTTCTTCAAGTTTTGGGCAAAGGAGGCACCTGCTTCTTGACACTGTTGTAAAATCTCCGAAGTAGGGCTAAAGCGGACTCGGATTGTTTCAAACCCTAAACGATAATTGGCATCTTTTAGCTTGCTTTCTATTAAATCAATTGCCTCTCCACTCCAACCGTAGGAACCAAACACTCCTGCTAACTTTGTTTTAGCTGCGGCTGAGAGGGCTATTCCTAGAGCAGTTTGAATTTGAGTCGGTGCGTGACCGCCTAAAGTTGGTGAGCCGATAATAAATCCATCACAAGCTTCTACAATGCGGGTAATCTCTGTAGAATCTGTTAATTCACAGTTAATCGATTCTACATTAACTCCATTTTCAATCAAACCTTGAGCGATCGCATTAGCTAGAGTTGCTGTATTTCCATAAGCAGAAGCATAGAGTAAAGCGACACTCAACTCCTGAGATTTTTGCCCTTGACACCATTGACGGTAATCATAAGTAAAACGACTGAGGCTGTAACGGACAACTGGGCCATGAGCCGGAGCATAACATTTTGCACCGAAAACCGAAAATTTCTCTAAAGCAACTTCGACTTGTTTGGCTTGGGGTGCATGGAGACAGTCAAAATAGTAACGACGTTCGGCGTCTAATCCCTTCCAATCTTCATCAAACAGGGTGTCCTCACAAATATGAGCACCAAAGAATTTGTCTGTGTAAAGAATTTTTGTGATGGGATCGTAGGTACAAAGTCCATCGGCCCAACGAGGAGTTGGTACAGTGACAAATGACAGATAATGTCCCTGTCCTAAATCCAGAGTATCCTCTGAGCGTACAACTTGAATGCGTGATTCCCACTCAGGAAAAGCGGCTTTTAGAGCATTGGCTGCGGAGCGAGAACAAATTAGAGTGACTTGAGTAGCTTGAGAAAGCAAGACTTTCAGGGTTGCTCTGCGATTTGGGTTGACATGACCAAGAATGATGTAATCTAAAGTGCCCAAATCTAGATGTTGTGCCAATTGCTCAAGGTAAATTTCGGTAAAGGATTCACCGGGAGGGTCAATTAAGGCTTTTTTATCACCTTGGATTAAATAAGAATTTGCTGTAGTTCCCCGTTGGCGGGAATACTCAACCTCAAATTTTAGTCGTTCCCAAGTCCGCGATCGCAATATTAGGGTATCTTTACCAATTTCAACAACCTGCACATCTCTTTTACGGTTGGGAGTCAAGGTAGCAACAGACATAGTAAACTTTTTTGGGGAATGAGGAATGGGGAATGGGGATTGGGGATTGGGGATTGGGGAATGGGAAATGGGGGATGGAAAGTCTTCAGTCTTTATTCCCGGCCATTGGTTTGGGCTAATTCTGATTTGACGCGATTTTTATAGCGTTTAGATACTTCGTGTTCAGGATCAATGCCATTAAAAGTGGGGGGTAGCCAAACTCGGAGTATCAGTAGTACTCCCAGAACTAATAAGAAAGCACAAGTTGCTAAAACTTGACTCCAACTTGTTTCTAGAACACCTTTAACGATGACTTCTCGCAAAGCGGAAACGATGGAAACTTCAACAGCTACCCCAATAGATACTCGATGTTCCTGTAGGTAAATAATCAGCAGTCGGAATAACTCAACTAAGATAAGTAAAAAGAGAATATCGGCAGTAACAGCATGAAAATCCAAAGGGGGAAGCAGGGAGAGGAACATATCTCTCACCTGAAGCACCATGAAGCTAAATAAACCGATACACAAAGAAATTACAATCACATCTTGAATAAATTCCAAGGTTCGCACGACGCGCCCCCGATTGATTTCGTACATACTAGTAATTGGGGTATTTTCAGCAGCCTTGTACATAAGAGGATGAGGGTAAAGGGGAACGGGGAAGGGGAGCAGAGGAGCAAGGAGGAGAATAAATACTGTCTCTTATCTCCTGCCTTCTGACTCTTGACTCTTGACTCTCGACTCTTGACTTTTGACTCTTGACTCTTGACTTTTGACTTTTGACTTTTGACTTTTGACTCTTGACTTTTGACTCTTTAGTAATGATTTCCAATTTTGCGGTGATGGACGGCAGTAAGTGCGTTTACTTTGGCAATTCGTCCAGTTTGGACTGTGCTGTAAATTACCCAATGATCTCCACAATCCATGCGGCTAGTAATTTCACATTCCATGTAAGCCAAAGCGTCAGCTAAAATGGGAGATTCATTAGTAGCAGGATATGTTTTCACTCCCGCAAAACGATCCGCGCCAGGAGCAAAACGCTTGAGAAAATGTTTCATTAATCCTTGATAGTTTCCTTCTTCTAAAACATTTAAAACAAAGCGATCGCCTACATGCATAAATGATTCAATTGCCCGCTCTTTAGCTACTGCGATCGCAACTCCTAAAGGATTAAGGCTTGCTTGTGTTACCCAAGAAGCAAACATTGCACTCTGAATATCTCCTTTTTTGGCTGTGATAATATACAATCCTGTGCTAATACGTCCTAAAGATTTTTCCAGATCTGTATTGATAGATTTGATTTGTTTAATTGTGCGATCGCGGGTCAACCATAATCCCATATCTGCTCCCGCTTCATCACAAAGTTGTTCAGTTGCTTGGGTAGGAATATCTTTGACTAAAATAGCGGGAAAGCCTTCAATTAATCCCAGTTCTTGAAACTTATTTCGTAAGGGATAAATGGGTTCATCTTCTCCCCCTCCAGACTCCAATAAACCAATTGACTGCTTATTGTGAGCAGCAGCTAAGATGGTACTCAAGGCAGCCTGAGCCATTGCCGAAGATTGGGGTGGCATTCCAATTACTAAACCAGAAGCTTGTGCTACTAACTCTCGAATTTCTTGAGGCTCGGCACTATTGAAATCTATTAATTCTACTGCCACACCTGTTTTCGCACATCCATGTGCTATGGTACGCACTAAATGCTCACTATACCCATAATCTTCTATGTAAAATAAAGCTACTAATGTCTCTGTTTTAGCTTGTTCTAAGCTCCAGGTTTGATAGCGTCCGAGCCATTCGGGAATATGGTGTTGTAGTAAAGGCCCATGTCCCGTTGCAACTGTTTCTATTTCTAACTTTTCAATCCGCTTTAAAGCAGCCAAGACAGATCGGGCATTGGGCCCCATGAGGCAATCATAATAATATGCAAAATCCTCCTCTATTGAAGTGAGATTTTCATCATAGGTGTGGTCATCACAGTAGTGCATCCCAAACACATCACAAGTGTAGAGAGTGCAAGTTTTGTGGTCAAAAGTAAAGATTGTGTCAGGCCAGTGTAAGTTAGGCGCAGAGATAAATTCTAATTCGTGTCCGTTGCCTAAATCTAAGCGCTCTCCACTTTTTACCAGCTTTGATTTAAAGGGCTGGTGAACCATATTTTCCAGAAATTGGATAGCTACCTTAGCACCAACAACTGTAATAGAGGGAGCTAATTGTAAAATATTTTTCACTAACCCACTGTGATCGGGTTCTGTGTGACTAATAATCAAGTAGTCTATTTTAGTCGGATCAATTAATCCCACCAGTATCTCAAGATATAACTGCTCAAACTTGCGGTGCGAAGTATCAACTAAGGCAACTTTTTCTCCCTGAATTAAGAAAGAATTATAGGTTGTTCCATTCCGTAATCCAAATTCGATATCAAAACGCTCTCTATCCCAGTCGAGACAACGAAGAGCAGTAGTTTGGGGAGCAATTTCAACAGTTTCAATTGTCAGGCGTCCTGAATTGGGAATAACTTGAGTAGCCTGTGTGAGTGCAACCATATTTGTTTTTCCAGAAAGATATTATTTGGAGCCAGCGTTATTCTTCTTATATTTACCTGAAATACTCAATTAGTAAAATGCCAATTTCTAAGGCTATTCATCAGAAATATTTATTGTTTATTTAGCTTGATCTACCATTCAATTATTCAATGTTTATCATTAGTTTTATGCCCAATAATGAATGTGAGAGTAATATAACTTTCTTAGTTAAATTGTTTACCGATGTTGTCAATCTTTCTTCCTCCGCTTGTGCAACAAATCAACAGCGAAATTGCTTACCACGCTGGTGTTGATTTATATGTGCTGCGCCTCGACCTCATGCACCCGTGGGTTAACGGCAACAAATGGTTTAAGCTGAAGTACAACCTTCTGGAAGCCAAGCAGAAAAATTTCACGACGCTGCTTACTTTTGGAGGTGCTTATTCTAACCACATCTATGCAACTGCGGCTGCTGGGAATCTTTTTGGATTCCGTACCATTGGTATAATACGTGGGGAGGAGAGGCTACCACTGAATGCAACACTAAGTTTCGCTGTACAGCAAGGTATGCAGCTTGTGTACCTCAACCGTGAGACGTATCGACAGCGGAACACAATAGCACTACAGGAAGACCTACGGCAACGCTTTGGTGAGGTGTTTATCATTCCCGAAGGTGGGTGCAATTTGAATGGTGTGCGCGGTTGCACAGAGATAGTTGAGAAAGCAGCGGCGTTTGATACCATATGTGTAGCTTGCGGCACAGCTACTACACTGGCTGGGATTGCGCTTTCATTGCATAAAGGACAAAGAGCGATCGCTTTTCCCGTGCTGAAAAATGGGTCATTTCTTACACAAGAAATCGATAGCCTATTGACGAATTATCTCGCCTCTGGTCTACCTGCGCCAACTACTCCCGGAGCTTGGGAACTGGTATGTGATTACCACTTCGGCGGCTATGCAAAGGTGAACGACGAACTGCTAAGGTTTAGCCAACAATTCAAAGAGGCGCACGATATACCTCTCGATTACGTATATACCGCCAAAATGTTTTATGGGGTGATGAATTTGCTACAGCAGGGATATTTTCCTCAAGGCGATCGCCTGCTGCTGGTACACACTGGTGGCTTGCAGGGTAATGTCGGCATGGAGGAGCGGCTACAATAATATCTGTTTGGTCTTATAGCGTTTCTCGATTAAGTGAGGTACAAGAACCCCACCCCCAACCCCCTAAGAGCAAGCACTACGGTGTATACACAAATGCGATCGCCGAAGTAACAAATGCGATTGCCGAAGTCACAAATGAGTTCGTCGAAATCACAAATGCGTAGGCGTAGCCAGCCGTAGGCATCGCCGAAGTCACAAATGCGTAGGCGTAGCCAGCCGTAGGCATCGCCAAAGTAACAAATGAGTTCTCCGAAGTAACAAATGCGATCGCCAAAGTAACAAATGCGTAGGCGTAGCCAGCCGTAGGCATCGCCAAAGTAACAAATGCGTAGGCGTAGCCAGCCGTAGGCATCGCCAAAGTAACAAATGCGTAGGCGTAGCCAGCACTTCTCTGCGAGACGCTGCGCGTAGCTTTAGCGGGGTGGGGTTCTTAAGGTTTAATAAGTAATTAAACGGACATAATATAACTAATCCCCGTGGCGTGGGATAAAGCCCCCAAGACCGCGCAGCTATGCCTGGAAGGCTTTACGGCGGTTACTCCTGAAGTCTAAATTCTACTGCTCAAGTTGTCTGAAGCCCAATATCGAATGTTGTGGCGTAACCTTGGTTTGTTTTGCTGAGTGTGAGCAACAATTGGTCTCCACCGTCTTGAAAGATTCTGTCTTCAGCATTCTTCAACGTGCGCTGTCCTTTGTTGGTATACGGTTGTTGTGTATGCACTTGATCAGTAATCGAGTCATCAAAGTACAGCTGTGACGTAAACTCATAATGCTGCCCTGATGTTGTATCTGTGCGTAGCTTAAAGTGGATATGAACTGTTCTGCCCTGATACCAACCAGGATAAATGGTTGTGAACTGGACAGTTCCATTTGCGTCTGTTACTTGATAACCGCGCAGAAACTTTTTCCCGACGGTATTGAAACTGGGGTCATTCACATCAGAATATACTCCCAGTGCGTCACAATGCCAAATATCAGCGATCGCACCTGCAAGTGGTGTGCAACCAGTACTATTAATCCGAGAAACGCGAAGCGTCAAATTGAGTGGTACGCCTTCTTTCACCGAGCCGTCCGCAGGATCGGAGCGGATATCAGAGCGCTTCAGCTTCTCATCTACAAAATACGGGCCTTCAGTCTGCTCCGGTTTCACTACACACGCAGGCAACGTTGCATTATTTGCTGTAGATAACGCTGGGACAGATGCACTAGATTCTTTTGTCTGCGCGACACTGTAATTTTTAGGTATACAGCCAACAAGCATTGCAGTTCCAGTTGCTCTAAATAGAGCAAGTGCCTGTCTTCGACTCAGAATTCGACTTATTTGACGATAATCTTTTTTCATACTATTTGTACAATTCTTTTGCAAAGGTGTTATTACAATGCTTTCTGAGTAGTTCTTGCCATAACACAGTTGTTTTAACTTCTGGAGTTCTGATGCCTGAATGGACAAGTTCTGATGCCTACTGGCGTGACAAGCCTAAAGTGATGCAAAAAAATTGTAGGTTGGGTTGACGTAAGGAAACCCAACACCCTTATCGATGTTGGGTTTCGCGTTGCTCAACCCAACCTACACCTGAATGGACAAGTTCTGATGCCTACGGTGGGAACCGCCGCACCCTGCGGGAAGCCCTTCTCTACGAGAGGCTGCGCCAACGGGTGATGCCTCCGGCACGCCTGCCGCAGGATGCCCGCTTCGGGCTGTAGGGCGAACGCAGTCCCCTAGGTCGGGGAAACCCTCCTACCCTTCTCCTATCGGAGACGCTACGCGAACGGGAACGGCAAAGCCGAACAGAGCTGACTCACCGCAGAAGCGTCTACAGACTTTCCGCTGCGGCGGGCTGCGCCAACGCCGGAAGCCGCGCTCAGACTTCTCTTTGCCTCCGCGGGTTTCAAAACCTTGATTTTCTGTTAGTCCGCGGAGGCGGACTTCGTTTGTGTAGCTGCGACTTCCAGTCGTCAGGGCTTGGTGTAACCTCACTATAATATTGAGTTATTTTGCCGGATCAGGACGATTGGCTCCGCCAACGCCAGGAGGATGAGGCGGAATACCCAATGCATTTATCAACTGCTGTTCAGTTACACCCAGTTTAGCGGCAGCAGCTTTCAAATCAGGTCGAGGCGGACGCTGATTTCTACCAGACGCACTTGGAGGATTGGCAGGCACTCCCAAGGCATTCTTTAATTGTGCTTCTGTAACTCCTAGCTTTGCCGCAGCTGCTGCAAAATCAATTCGGGGTGGTTGCCGCCGTTGTCCGTTGGGTGGTTCTGAAGCTTGGGCAATTTGCTGAGATGGATTAGCGGCATTGACTTTATTGAGTGAAATAAAACAAAATGTGCCAACCAGAACAGGAATTGCTGTTACAACTAGTACTCGACGAATATTCATGCTCATGCTCCAAAAAATAAATTGTTTACATTTCTGATTTAACCGAACCAAAATTACGCTTCGCCCTGCTTGTAAATTACAATTTTGTAATTCGAGGTTTGTGGCAAAGATTTTTGAAAATAGTATGAGAGCGAAGCGAAATTAAGGATGCTTCAATTAACGGTTATTGTTTCTGACTCGGTTTTGAACTGCGTCCTGATTATGAGGTTGGGGAGAATGCTTTTTTTGCTGTGGGTGGGGTTTTTGATACCTCACCTGTGGTTTTTCATTATGTCTTTGCACTCCATCCTGGGGTCTATTGGGCTGTCGTGAAATCTGTGCGCTCCGATTTGATGGATTAGCGGCATTTACTTGACTAGGTGCAACAAAATTGAATGTGCCAATTACAAAAGGAATCGCTGCCAGGGCCAAGACTCGACGGATATTCATAACAATCAATCTCTAAAAGGTAAGGTATTCATATTTCTGATTGAGCCATCTGAAAATTACAGCTTGCCTGTTTTCTAAATTACACTTTTGTAATTTGAACCAAAGAGTAATGAATTTAGAATGGAGCAATAAGTAAAGTAATGAATATTTGTGAACATTCTGTTTGTTGAAGATGAAGCAAAAATTGCGAACTTCGTCCGGGCTGGACTCAAGGAGCAAGGATTTGTTGTAGACTACTGCGACAATGGTGATGAAGGATATCTGCGGGCATTAGATAATGAATATGATGCGATCGTGCTTGACATCATGGTTCCGGGAAAAGATGGACTATCAATTCTCAAACAACTGCGGCGGGAAGGTCGCAATGCTCCGGTGATTTTGTTGACGGCTCGCAATGAACTAGACGATCGCTTACAAGGGCTAAATTTAGGAGCCGATGACTACATTGCTAAACCGTTTTTCGTGGAAGAGTTAGCGGCTCGAATTCATGCTGTTGTGCGCCGGAGTGTGGGGGAACGTCAAAATCTGCTTTCGGTTGGGTCGCTCAAACTTGATCGCATCACGCGAGAAGTTACCTGCAATCAACAAACAATAGAACTCACCACCCGCGAGTTCAATCTCTTGGAATATCTCATGCGTTCTCCTGGACGTGTCTTCACCCGTACCCAAATCCTGGAACACGTTTGGGGCTACGACTTTAACCCCAATACTAACGTCGTGGATGTTTGTATCCAGCGAATTCGGAAAAAAATTGACCCGATTGATGAAACAAACCCGATTGAAAGCATTCGTGGGGTAGGATATCGGTTTCGCAAGCTGGACTCTCAAGTATGAAACTACCCTCGTTTCGACTGCGAATTGCGTTATTGTCTGCGGCTCTAGCTGGAAGCGCATTAGTAGGTTTTGGCGCTATTTCCTGGTTACAGATTTACGAGGCTAAGATTAGCCGCCTTGACGCAGAAATGTTAAATCAGTTAATGCGGGGAACTCGTCCACCTGAGCGAGAGCGATGGGAACGCTACGCAGACTCATTATCTTATGCCTTCGGAACAAATACAAAAACCCCAATCGCACTGCTGGTACTTGATGCCAACGGCAACACACTTTATCAATCCAATCAAGTGCTTGACGTGAATCGTCTGCTGGTTGCGCGTCTTCAGTTGACACCTCTACCACCACCTCCGAGAGAACCACCGCCAAAACCCTACATTATCAATCCATCTAATGAGCGACCCTCTTTGATTCCTCCACGTCTACCTCAATTTATTACTAAACAGACGACAACAGGAGCATGGAGAATTGGAGCAGCGAAATTTCCTCATGTTGGGGTTGGTATTGCTGTTAACTTGCAAGCAGTCAATCAAGAGATGGCTATCATTCGCAATATCTTCTTGGTTTCAATTCCGGGAACTCTATTACTGGTTGCAGTCGGAGCATGGTTGGTTTCAGGTGGGGCTTTGCGTCCCATCCGTCAATTAACAGGCGTCATTCAACAGGTGACTGTCCAAGGGTTAGACCAGCGAATTCCAATTGGAACAACGGATGTTGAATTTATCGAACTAATTCAGGTGTTTAACAAAATGCTAAAACGCCTGGAACGCAGTTTTACCCAGGCTTCCCGCTTCAGTGCTGATGCTGCTCACGAGCTGAAAACCCCACTCACGATTCTGCAAGGCGAACTGGAGCGATCGCTCCAACAGGTAGAACCGGGAAGTGAAGTACAACAGCGTTTAAGCAATCTGTTGGATGAGGTGCGCCGTTTGAGTGGAATTATGCGGAAACTCTTGCTGCTGTCTTTGGCAGATGCGGGACAAATGAGCTTGTATCTGGTTGAGGTGGATATGTCTGAGTTACTCATGGAGATGGTAGAAGACGTGGAATTACTGGCTCCTCACGTAACTGTGCAAACCGAAATTAATGATGGGTTACGGGTACAGGGCGATCGCGATTTGCTGATTCAAGTTCTGCAAAACCTGTTGAGTAATGCTATCAAATACAATCTTGACAACGGCTGGATAAAGATTCACGCTCATCAAACTCAAACAACTCTCTACGTCACAATTACCAATGCATCCAAAGATATTGCAATTGGCGATCGCGATCGGATTTTTGATCGCTTTCATCGCGGTGATCCTGCCCGCAGCCGCAAAGTAGAAGGAATCGGACTTGGACTTAGCCTAGCTCGTGAAATTGCTAAAGCACATTCTGGTGACCTCACCCTTGACTCAACATCTTCCGGTCAAACAGCGTTTACCCTGACTTTACCAATTACGTCAAACAATTAAGCATGTAATGATGCGCCCAAAGGCGATCGCATTTTTTCTTATGCGGAGGTGATGCTTAACTATACCAACCACCTGCTCACTACTTGGCGTGATGGCGAAGTTCGGGATATTCACGCAGATATGATGCACCTAGCACAGCGCGGCGGAAATAAACAACCCATTTCAAATCAACAAAACGTTTACGCTGTATTTCTTTTGACTTTTGACTTTTGCCTTGCGGTACTAGCTACTTACATAAGCGTTAGTTACTGTATTTTCAAGCCCCTTTTTTTTAACTTCGATAGTAGTAAATATAAGACTCCTACAACTATGAGTGATGCTGAAAACCCAGGTTCTGGAACAGACTCACTGTGCACAGGCTGGTAAATTGCATTTCCTTGAGTTTGCTTAATTGATGCTAAAAGCTGATTAATGTCGGTAGATATATTGCCATCATTAGTACCATTGCCTTTAGAAAGGATCAGTCGGTTAAACGTCTCAGTTTCTGATGCCCCCAAATTTCCTGTTAATTCAATAAAATTCTGACCGATTTTGCCTGTGAGGGAGTTAATCAGGCTGTCAACATCAGCTTTAAGCTCTTGCGAAGACGGCTCTAAACTGCTGGTATTTTTGCCAACTCCAATGGTTGTATTGTCACTATCTACTAGCCTGTTGCCATTACCAACAACTGTATTACCACTAGTCAAGATCCAATTGCCATTACCAACAACTGTGTTGTTACTACCAAAGTCCCAGTTGCCGTTTCCAATGGTTGCATTATCACTGCCGAAGTGCCAATTACCATTACCTAAGGTAGCGTTGTTACTTCCGTCGTCCCAATACCAGTTGCCGTTTCCAAGCGTTGTGTTACTTTTTCCGAATTGCCAGTTGCCATTACCTATAGTTGCGTTGTCTTTATTAAAATTCCAGTTGCCATTACCAATGGTTGCGCTTTCACTACCATAGTCTGAGTTGAAATTCCCTACAGTTGCGTTGTTCTTACCAAAGTTCTTGTTGCCATTACCAACGGGTGCGTTGCTTGCATTAAAGGGTGGGCTACCAGCATTTGTAATAGGCTTACTACCAGCAAATGGGTTGCTTCCGTTTGCCAATGCCTTATTAGTGTCCTTGAAATAGTCGTTACCTAGAACTAACTTCAAGCGATCAGATATTAATTGCTGAACCTCACTACCAGCATCACCTGCAAAGGGATTGATCCCGCCACCTGGAATGTTACTGCTACTTGCTCCAGAGGTATTGCCAGTGCCGCCTAAAAAGTTTAAACCTTCAAAGGGCGATCGCGCAGGCAAACTACTACCAGCTAAGGGATTACTAGCATTTGAGGTGTTGCCCCCATCATTAATTTGTTTGATAGTAGATGCTTTCATCTGCAATAAATCTCCTATTTTTAGTTTAAAAATTCCACAGAACAGAGGATATCAAAAAAGACAAATTTTTAGCTTAATTGATAGCGTTATCGCTTAGTTTTTTATAGTCCAAGCTAATTGTTCCATACTAGCGGATTAAGAATTTTAATTGGTAACACTAAGTGGTCAACACAATATTTTGGATGACAGCAATGAAACTGTTATTAACCCCAATACAAAAATTAATATACGAAATTTACTGCTAAATTGCAATGAAAAATCTTTCGATTTATATATAGATTTTTTCGGTATTTGACTCAACAGTTCTGTAAAATATTTTCTATTTTTGAACACATATAGGAATCTGGTTTGATTGCTGAATCACTCATAGAGACAGGGAATAGGGGATAGGCTTCGACTTCGCTCAGCCGAACGGGAATAGGGAAGAAGTAATAAAGGTGTACTGAGTTTTTTAAGCGCAAGCGCAGGCTACGCCAACAAAATTCAAATAGGAGTCCTATATAACAATTCGATTTGATTTTTGCAAAAATAATATATAAATCAGCCAGCCGCTCTTTCGGTTTCTCGACTTGAGCGTACTGGCATTGTGTTACGGCTTCAGCCTAATGCACCAAAGCTTTGGGACGGTGCGTTACACTTCACTAACACACCCTACTGGCGTGGCAAGGCTAAAATAGTGCATTAGATGTAGGTGTAGGTTGGGTTGAGCAACGCGAAACCCAACATCGATAAGGGTGTTGGGTTTCCTTACGTCAACCCAACCTACATTTTTTTTTGCATCACTTCGCTAACACACCCTACGTGTATTTTACTAAGCGAATGGGTTACCACTGCCACCGCCGAATGGGTTACCACTGCCACCGCCGAATGGGTTATCGCTGCCACTTCCTAATGACTCTACAGGGAACGGGTTATCGTTAGCACCTGCCGATGGTTTACTACCACTACCACCACCAAATGGGTTACCGCCGCTACCGCCGAATGGGTTACCACCACCCTGGTTTTCAGTAACTTTAGTAGGATTCTGACCACCGGCGAAGACATTCCAGAAATTGTCACCAGCGAAAGGATTACCACCATAAGATAAGTCAGGCTGCTCACCACCGTTACCGAATGGATTGCCACCACCTCCGCTACCAGCGGAATTTGCAAAAGCCTCGATTAGGGTTTTTTCGTCTACAAGTTCGAGCAAGGGGCCAAAGGGTGATTGCCTAAGCAAATCTCCAAGATCACTAGTAGAGGAGCCGCCGCTACCACCATTAATTGAATCTGCCATTAAAACCAATCCTTCTAAATATTTAGGAGAGAAATCTTGTTAATATGGCAACATCAAATAGACAAAATTAAGCCTGTTTCATGACTTTTCGTTGTCTTTTGACCGCCAAAAATTAGTTAGTAGCTTTTGGGTTATTTAGTTACCTTGTTAAGGTATTGTTAATCAACCTTTAATCAATTGCTACTTAACACTTAACAATTTACGTAATTTAATTTATTTATGCAATGAAAAATACTTTGATCCTCTTACCAGATATTTAGATACTTTTATGAAATAAAGTAGAAAATTTACCCAAAATATTTGTATAATAAAACATAGTTAGGCTCTAAGTGCTATTTTGTAATGAAAAATATTTTGATATATTTAACAAATCTTTAGATATTTTAATGAGATGATATCCAAAGCTTGACTTAAAGATTTGTATAACAAAACATAATTAAGACCTACACACTATACAGACAAGAGCATAATTAGTAGTATCGGTGCAAAAGGCGATATTTAAACTCAGTTTTTCTGCTTCTTTTTGGAGAGAGGAATCCATGTATGGGTTGGGTTAGATTCCTATCCAATGGATATCTTTAGGGTGGTAGGGTAGGTTAGAACCAGAGCCTAGACCAATTTTTAACACTTCACGATAGACATTGAAAAAAAGAGTGTGTTTGCGATCGCCTACCATTTTCTCATAAGCACCACTATCTTTAGCTATGCTTCAAGCAAATAGACGCTTATCACACACAGGTGGTACAAATGTGATTTGGTCAGCTTCTACAAGTTTGATTTACACCTTTTAATAGTCTATACAGTTGTGAATCCATTGGCTAGGGTTTCTTATTAAATTTAAAATTTTTGATTGGTAAAGTTAGGCATGAAGATTTGCTTGTTCTTGTAACCACGGATCTACAGGTTGTCCATCTTTGCGACGTAATTCAATTTCTACTACCATCACTTCTTTTGAACCAGGAGGCGCAGGTTTTTTATGGAAAAGAATGTCATAATCCATTGGATTATGATTCCGTTCTTTCAACCATTCTTGCACCTTGGTTGTAGCAAAAAATGATTGCCCTTGCTCAAACATTCGGTTAATCTGCATTTGTAGGGTGTGGGGATTTATGCGACTCATTTTCTACCGCCTTTCTTGAGTAATTTTGATAGTGGACATAATCCACTTGGTTGGATAATCTGATATTAGTTTAAAGGCACGTAAGATGCCTACTCCACATCAAAGCAGATTTCTAATAGCTTCTTTACACTCATTTTGCAATACTGTCATCAAAATAGAAAGTTGTTTCAGATAAAGAGTGTTGAAACAACACTCTTGAGAATTTTCCTACGTACTAATCTTTATTAAGAGTATATTATTACACTAAAAATTGCATCCCTTTTGCTGGTTCGGTGTAAACAAAGAAAAATTACTCAAATCGAGCAAGAATTAACATCGTCCGCAGATTAAGCTGTTCGTTTTCGCGTAATTGAGTGAGTAGGGAATGGGTAGTGGTAGGCTGGTTTCATCCGAGGAGAGAAAAACTTTATTGAGTTGGTTGGATAAAGTGCATTGAGCTTGGGGAATAGTCCGGAAACCAAGAAATCGGGCAAGATGTAAATCCTATTACCGTTTCACTTAAGTAAATTTAGCAAAGGTTTGAATTACATATTTTACAAAAATTACGCTATGTAGTACAATAAAATACATAGTGTTGCTAGATGTCTTATATATGTGATTTTGCTATTATGGAGACATCCTACTTAATTGATATGTCAACAGTATTTACAAAAAGTTGTAATAATGCTTAACATGGCTGGATGTTGTGTAACTTAGATTAACTATTGTAGAGAAATTCTCTCAGACTAAGTAAAATTGACAAGTACAATGACGCAACTATTTTATGGATTAGTTATCCTAGAACTACAGACTTTTCCGTCAGTCCTTAGTTATGTCAGTATTTTGCCTTTAAGGCATAGCAAACAAGACCACCCCAAATCCTTAATAAAATAAAGCTCTCCCAGAAATCATAATGCCTGTGATTGAGAAAAAAAGAACTCGCGAGCTGCCACAAATTAATGAACGGATTCGCTTTCCTAAAATTCGGGTCATTGACACTGATGGCGCACAACTAGGAATTATGCCCCCACAGGAAGCACTACAACTAGCGGAAGAAAAAGAACTAGATCTAGTGTTAATCAGTGACAAGGCTGATCCACCAGTTTGCCGGATTATGGACTATGGGAAATACAAATTTGAGCAGGAGAAAAAGGCGCGAGAAGCTCGGAAAAAGCAGCACACGGCTGATGTCAAGGAAGTTAAGATGCGCTACAAAATCGAAGAACACGACTATAATGTGCGTGTTAAGCAAGCAGAGCGCTTTCTGAAAGATGGTGATAAAGTCAAAGCTACTGTGATGTTCCGGGGTCGAGAGATTCAACACAGTGATCTAGCAGAAGATTTGCTTAAGCGAATGGCAACGGATCTTGAGCCATTTGGTGAAGTTCAGCAAGTGCCTAAAAAAGAAGGGCGAAACATGATGATGCTGATCTCGCCTAAAAAATAATTCTTTAACTGTTGAATAAACGAAGTTTGAGAATCCTCTGGGTATAAGTCAGGGGATTCTTTGTAATTCGTCGCTTGTCACTCGTCATATCAAGTCTGGATAATTAGTTATGATTCCCACAGCCATTGCACCCCAAAGAGCCAAAGCTATGCTTTGTCTCCCCTCCCCTTAGCAACTACGGTGTACACACAAGTCGAATTACCCCCCTTAATCCCCCCTTGGAAAGGGGGGAAACCGGAAAATCTAATTCCCTCCCCAATGCATCGGGGAGGGTTAGGGTGGGGTAAAACCCGGATTTATCAACTATTTTCGACTTCTGTGTACACGGTAGCCTTAGCAAGGGGAGGGGATTAAGGGGTGGGGTTCTTGAGGGTTGAATAAGTAATTAAGCGGACATGATATCATTTGTCATTTGACAGGAGATAGGAGTCAGGAATTAGGGAGATTTCTAGAATTTTGACTACTGGTTGTTGATTCCTGGGTTTATTTATCAAAAATCGATAGTCCTGAGGGCTGAGTGGGAAACATAATACTCAGTTGCTCAGGACTTTTGCTATTTCCAGGGGATCTAGGACAGATGAGGGAGATAAACTCTCTGTGCTTCCCCATCTCCCTCTGCTTCTTACTTGAATGGTGATACCAGAAACAAAAACTGCATGGAACTGAAAAATTACTGGTTGGTTGCAAATAAAGGTGCTATACCACGGCTGCTACAGTGGGTGAATCTCCGACCAGAGGAGAGCGAACGGACTTGGATGATGTTTGCTTTTTACACAACTGTCTCTGTAGGATTGCGGTGGGCAGAGGATAGTACAGTAGCACTATTTTTGAACGAATATGGGACTGACCTACTGCCTTGGATGTATATTGCTAGTGCTGGCATAGGTGCAGGACTGGTTTTTTTATATTCTTGGCTGCAAAAGATTTTTCCTTTACGCCGGGTAATTGTGGCGATCGCACCTTGCATGGTGACGCCATTAGTTTTATTAGTTTTATTACGTTGGGGAACACATGTTTCATACCTAGCAGTCATTTCGATATTTCTGCTGCGGCTGTGGGTAGATGCACTTTACGTGGTTAATGATCTCAATACTTCCATCGTCGCCAACCAACTATTTAACATTCGGGAAATTAAGCGCACTTACCCACTAGTTAGTAGTGGTCTATTAGTCGCTGATGTGATCAGTGGTTTTAGTTTGCCTTGGCTGGTGCAATTCGCCAAGTTGAATAGCGTCATCCTCTTGGGCTGTGTAGTAATTCTATTGGGATCGGGGATTTTATTTTATTTAACTCATCACTATCGAGCAGCTTTTCCTGAAACCCCACAAAGACTAGTTCCTCAAGCTCAAGCCTCACGAGAGCGTTTCCTCAAAAGTCCTCTGAAGCCATATATCTTGCAGTTGTTTGCCTTTGTGGGCTTGTTACAGGTGATTGGCTTATTAATAGACTTTCAATATCTGCGCGAACTCCAGTCAAATTTGAGCGATCGCGAACTCGCCAGTTTCTTAGGACTATTTGGTGGGATGCTGGGACTGTGTGAATTATTGATGCAGTGGTTTATTTCCAGCCGACTCATCGAACGTATGGGGGTATTTTTCACCGCCACGCTTTTACCAATCACCGTAGGTTTCTTACTCCCAGGGGTGCTGATATTCCTAAATTTAGTTCCAGCCTTGCAATCGCAAAGCTTTTTTTGGGGTTTGATAATTCTTAAATTCTGCGATGAACTTCTGCGCTACACCTTTGTCATGAGTAGTGGGCCAGTACTGTACCAACCAATCCCGGAAGGAATTCGTAGCCGAGTGCAGACATTATCTGGAGGAACTGCGGAAGCGATCGCTACTGGTTTTACAGGATTGGTAATTTTTGTGACTTTGTTGCTAGGTGGGCGGTTTTTACCAGTACCACTGCAAAAGTGGGTGTTGGTGGGAGAAACAATGCTCGTAGCTGGCGCTTGTTTAAAAGTAGTTTGGGAGTTGCGATCGCGCTATGTTGACTTGCTAGTGTTAAGTGTGGCACGCGGACACCTAAGTGCAGCCAATGTCGGTCTGCGATTCTTCAAGCAGGGGGTAGTCAAAGCTTTAGGAGAAAAAGGCACCGAGGCAGATAAACGCTCTTGCATTGAACTTTTAGCCCAAATTGATTGTCCAGGCGCAGCGGAAGTTTTAGCACCGCTGCTAATCAAGTTACCCCCAGATTTGCAGTGTCAAAGTTTGGAAGTAATGCTTGTGGGAGGTGCAAATTCTGCTTATTTGCCTGCTGTCCGCCCTTTGTTAGAACAGCCCCAACTTACTTCCCCCGAAGTTTTCGCCCTAGCCTTACGCTACGTTTGGCTAGCTGAACCAAATCCCAATTTAAGCTTACTAGAAGAATATCTGCATCCCCGACAAAACTCACTCATCCGCGCCACCGCCGCCGCTTTAGTCTTGCGCCAGGGAACACCAATGCAAAAGGTAGCTGCTACCAAAACCATGCGCCGGATGCTGACTCATAAGGAAGAATGGGAACGGGTGAATGGAGTCAAAGCACTCAGAGAAGCGGTTTATTTACAAGCGTTACGGATTCACATCCCGAATTTGTTACAGGATGAGTCTTTACGGGTGCGTTGTGCTGTATTAGAAATGATTGCAGCAACTCATTCTGAAGAGTACTATTCGGCACTAATTGCCGCACTCTACTACAAATCAACCCGCAGTACAGCCATGTTAGCCCTAGTAAAATTGGAGAATGAAGCCCTAGAAATGCTGTTGCGGGTGGCTACGAATATTTACAAACCAGAAGTAGTGCGGATGTATGCTTGGCGTACTATGGCTCAAATCGGTACTCAAGAAGCGATGGAGGTTTTATGGCGAAACTTGGATACATCTTGGGGTACTACTAGGGATCATATTCTCCGCAGTTTACTAAAAATACACAAACAACCAGGAATTGCAGGTTTAGCAGAGCGATTTTATGAAAGTAGGGTAGAAATTTTAATTGAGGAGGAGTTACGGTTTTTAGGCGAGATTTACGCCGCATACATAGATTTCAAAACAATAGACTCTCTAGAATATGACCAATCCAATCAGAGGATTTTAACTGTCTCTGAGTTACTGCAACGCGCCCTTCTAGAATTAGAATTGGATGTTAAAGAGCGGTTGCTGCTGCTATTGAAGCTGCTTTACTCCCCAGACAAGATGCAGGCAGCAGCGTTTAATCTGCGATCGCCTTCAGAGGTAAACTTAGCACGGGGATTAGAAATTTTAGAGCATACTGTGACTTTACCTTCAAAGTGCCTGTTGCTGAATATTCTAGATAACCGATCGCAACAAGAAAAACTGCAACATCTTATAGAAGCCAGGGCATTGGTATATGAAAATATGTTAGTTAGCGATCGCCTCCACAAATTGCTGTTGATCGGTAATTTGCTTTCTGACTGGTGTTTAGCTTGCTGTTTTCATTTTGCTCAAGTTGCTCGCATCCCACTGACAAGTTCTGAGATTTTGGTAACTTTGCGTCATCCAACTGGCTTTGTTCGGGAAGCTGCGATCGCATACTTGAGTATGGTGTCACATCGCGTTCTTAGAGAAATCCTACCTCAGTTGCAAAATGATCCACATCCATTGGTGGTGGCTCAAGTTAAGAAGTTGCTCGAAAAATCCCAATCCAAAAATTACAATTGATCTGACTTGTGCTGGAATAATTCTGTTGTCTGACTTGAAAATAAAACTTTGACTAATAAACTAAAAATAGAATTTGGCTGAGAACAATTTATGTTCACAGCCTAGAACTGAAGGTGTCGAAGAGAGATAGATATATAAATAATTTTGCTTAATTACTTAGTCCGTTATGAGTACTGAATTTTTAATACGATCAGACCAATAAGTACGGAAACACCTAGCGCTCTGCGAAAATAATTAACCCCTTGAAATATTTCCAGCCATGCCCAAGTAAACAAGGAACCAGTTGCCAGTAAGTCTAACACTGCATTGATTTTGCCAGTTGTAAAAACTAGAGTTAGTAAACTAGTTACTATCCAAACAATCAGCGGTAGGTTTGGCATCTGAGCTATAACAATTTTGCCCTCGCTGTCACGGAAAGTTTTATCAACTAATGTGTTTTCCATTACTTTAAATTCCTCCTTAGCTCAAAATTAATAACTTACAAAAACTGCCAGGTGGTCTATTGAGAATAAGCTGACGTTGAATTGCAAATCCATTAATGATATTAAAACATTCAAAACTCGCTTTTCAAGTATCTAATTGCTGAGATTAAAGCGGTAAAGCATATTCATATATGATTATATTGAGAGGCATATTCAGACGAAATCTGCCAATATATCTGTCGGGAGCATGAATGCAATTTTGAGCGATTGTGATCAGATTTCATTCCTGTATCGAGTTTAGTTTGTTCTAAGTACAGCTTTGTGTAAAATTGTAGTGTTTTTAAACGCAGAGGAACGCAAAGTAAACGCAAAGGGACGCAGAGTTTTGCTAATGGGAGCACTCTAAATACCTGGAAGTGCGATCGCCTTTTTTCTAGCTTCATTTTTATTCAAAAAGCATATTTACAGTCAACTGATATTTAAAATAGATTTTAGACCGCAGCAAGCGCAAGCGAACCGAGAAAAAGCGATCGCCCAGGTAAAACAGGTTTCACCAAAACAATACAGATGACTCCACAAGACGCACGACAATACGCACCAGCAACTGAGCGCAACCGTGAACCCATTCTAGAAATACTTTTGCAGGTATTGCCTCAGAGTGGCACTATTTTAGAAATAGCAAGTGGTACTGGTGAACACGCAGTCTTTTTTGCGTCCAGGCTCAAGCCTCGTTTGTGGCTACCAACAGATGCAAATTTACAATTACGAGCCAGCATTATTGCATGGACTGAACATTTTGGATGTGATAACGTTTATGCACCGCTTGAGCTAGATGTTAGAGAAGCATTTTGGGCAGTGGAGAAAGGGGAAGTGACTCAGCAGCTTAATACTTCGCCAATTGTCGCCATCGTCAACATTAATATGATTCACATTTCACCGTGGTCAGCCTGTTTAGGACTAATGGCAGGAGCAGGCCGCATCTTAGCAGCAGGAGGTATGCTCTATTTATATGGGCCTTTTAAACAAGCTGGAGAACATACAGCAGCGAGTAATGTAGCTTTTGACGAATATTTACGCACCCAAAACCCAGAATGGGGTGTGCGTAACTTGGATGATGTAGTGGCAGCAGCTAGGGCAGAACATTTTATCTTAAAACAGGTTTACCAAATGCCAGCAAATAATCTTTCAGTAGTGTTTGAACGTTCTATATATTAGACCTCTTGCATAAATATTTTTTTGTCTCACGCAAAGGCGCAAAGACGCAAAGAAGAGCGCGAAAAGAACGACTTTTGCGGAATGTACATAAATTTGTGTTCCTCAAGATAGCGATCGCTAAATGGAATATGCTCTAGTTGAGAAACACCATCAGTTTCGCATTGCGGTTTTATATCCACCTACTTACTAGCTTAAATTGCGTTGAGTAGTGCGATCGCTAAATCATATTTATCATTAAATACTTAAGTTTTGTAGGTTATTAAATTCACAATCCTAAATCATATTCATCATCAATCAAATACCTACCTACTTAAGTAATTACCCTTGAACTGGAACAATTCATCTTCAAGGTGGCTCAATTGTCTTGTCCCTAAATCTACTTATCTATTAGTTGCTAATTTCTTAAATAACTGCATATTCATGTAGCTGTGTGTTTCCCTCAACCACTGTTCTACTGCCTCAATGTCGGTTAAAGTCCAACTTTCAAACCTCCTAAGCCTTCATCTTGCCACTGTCTAGCAGTTACACGCACCATCTGCGGTGATTGCTTAAAGGAATATCTTTAAACATATCTGCCAAGAGATAGGAGAAAAAATTCTAGAATGTTCTAGTGGCACTAGTATCTGTTTAAACCAGAAAAAACTATTAATTGAGGTAATAATTTCAATGATTAGAGTCCGCAGATGGCAGTCTGGCTTTGCTTTACTAGTTGGATTGGGAATAGTGATTAGTGCGGTTACGCATTTGGTGATAGCAGCTCCAAAACTAACTCAGTCGAAGTTTAGGGATATTCAAGGTAACTGGTCTCAACCATGTATCACACAACTGGCTAGCAAAGGTATTATTAGTGGTTACTCAGATGGAACTTTCCGACCAAATTCCTTTGTGACACGAGCCGAGTTTGCTGCAATGATTGGTAAAGCTTTCCCTACCGCAAAAAAGACTGGTAATTCAGTTCAGTTTGTGGATGTCCCCTCGAATTACTGGGCCTATAGTGCGATTGAAACAGCTGCTAAAACAGGATTTTTGTCAGGCTACCCCGGTAATGTTTTCAATCCCAGCCAAAATATTCCTCGTGCTCAAGTTTTGGTGGCTTTGGCTAGTGGCTTAAATTATTCTCCAACTCAGTTTGCTACTACAACATTGAATACTAACTTTGCTGATGCAAAGACAATTCCTGGCTATGCCTATAGTGGAATAGCAGCAGCAACTGAAAAAAGTATTGTCGTTAATTATCCCGACGTTAAATCCCTCAATCCCAATAAATTAGCTACTCGCGCTGATGTGTCAGCTTTCTTATGTCAAGCTTTAGCTGATTCTGAGCAAGAAGCTTTTGACATTCCTGAGCAGTATATTGCAGGTCGTGCTAACTCTAAATCTAAATATTACGTAGAAACAAGAGGGTCAGATAAAGGTAAAGGCACACGGTCTTCACCCTGGCGTACTCTGACAAAAGCTTTTGCATCTGTCCCTCCTGATAAGGGATATACAATTCAAGTTGGAGATGGAATTTTTGATTTAGACAAAAAGCTTTCAGTACCCTCAGGAATAAACCTTGTAGGTTCAGGAGTTGATTCGACCACCATCAAAGGAGAGGTTCAGATCCTTAAAGTTAAAAACGTAACCATTAGTCGAATGAAATTTGATGGTGACAATCACACCTATAAATTGGGGATGAATATTCTAGATGCCAACAAATTGAAGATTCACGATTTGGCATTCAATGGGTATGCCGAAACAGCTTTTAATATGGAGAGCGTAACTGGTGGGAACATCTACAACATTACCGTTACAGATAGTTCCTATAATAATCGGATCGCCGGTGGAGGCGGCAAGCAATCACACAGTTTTGGCGTTGGGAACCTCACAAACGTTGATTTGCACGACATAAATATTGACACCAGAAAACGTGGTGGTGAAGGCATGAGAACAATTAGCGAGGATTGGGTAGACAAACCCAGAGGTGCCAAACGTAAAACTGGGGTCTTAAGAAATGTCAAATTTTATAACTTAGATATTAAGGTTGATAAATGGAATGCTTGGGCGAGTGGTTATACTCCACAAATGGCTTTGGAGATTTGGAATCACAAGTGTTACAACTGCGAGGTTTATAATTCTACCTTTAACAGTACGCTGTCTTTAGCATCTCCTGAACAGGATCAGTCAACTAACGTCCACGCACATCATAATCTCTGGGATGGGCCAGGTCAGCCTTTCTACGCATGTGAAGCATCTAGCAACAATATCGAATTTGACCATAACTTTATTCGCGGAGGTGCTTATCCCCTTGCCTCGTTTGGACTTGACTATAAGGGCTTGAACGTTCATCACAACATTTTTGAAAAAACAGGTGGACCAACTTTACTCCTGCATTTTAGAGTCAAAAGGGACAACTTGAAGTTTAACAACAACACAGTCTATATTGACGACTCAAATAAGCCCCTCTTTGATATAAAAAAGGGAGGTAAAAACCACGAGATTCGTAATAACATCTTCTATAAAGAATCTTCTAAGGACATCAATTCGCTGGGAACGTCGGTTGGTGTAGCAAATAACATTTTCTTCAACATCAAACCAACAGGATCTCGCGCGATCAAGTTAGACCCCAAGTTCAAACTTTCGGGAGCTTTACCTTCGCCATACTACATGCCTAATGGCGGCAGTAAAACAGCTAACTTTGGTGCTATTCAAGCAGGTGATCCAGCATGGGTAGTAGGAAAAAAGGCTAGCTAAACAACAAGATTCCCGACTTTTATAAAAAGTCGGGAATCTGAACCTGTCGATTTTCATAATTGAATATCGGTTTTATTAATATTAAAGTTTATTGCAGTGAAATATAAAAGCGGAACTGGTTTAAGCAAATGCGATTAATTTTATACAGTAAACCTGGGTGTCATTTATGTGAGGGTTTGCAGGAAAAGCTCGAACAAATCCAAAATCTCAGCTTTGAGTTGGAAATTCGGGATATTACAACTCGTGAAGATTGGTTTGGTGCGTATCAGTATGAGGTGCCGGTACTTTATTTATCGTTTGCCCTTGGCGTGCCGGAGGCATACCGCCAAGACGCCGAGGACGCGGAGGGAAGAAAGTTGAGTGAGGAACCTTTGCCACGTCCTTCTCCTCGTGCTAGTGTGCAGCAGTTGGAGCAAATGTTGCGTAAGTATTTATCCAATTAGAAAAAAAATAATGCAGAATAAGCGCAATAGAAATGTGTGACGAGGTTCACAAGATGAAATTGCGGGAATTACTTGCAGCGGTAGACAGTGTTGAGCAATTACCTAGCCATCCTGGTTTGGAGAATGCGGAAGTTAAGGGTTTGAAGACGAATTCCCATGCTTGCAGTGTGGGAGATTTGTTTATTGGGATGCCAGGAACGCGGGTAGATGGTGGGGAATTTTGGCCAAGTGCGATCGCATCCGGTGCGGTGGCGGCAATTATCTCTCCCGAAGCTGTTCAGAAAAGTCTTCCCACGGCTGAGGCTTTGGTCATCAGTGCTACGAATATGACTAAAGCTTGTGCCCAGATAGCCAGTGCTTTTTATGGTTATCCAGGGCAAAAACTCAAACTGGTGGGTGTGACTGGTACTAATGGCAAAACTACAACTACCCACCTAATTGAATTTCTGCTCACCAAAGCTAATCTATCTACGGCTTTGATGGGAACTCTCTACACTCGTTGGCCTGGTTTTGAGCAAACTGCTCTCCACACCACGCCGTTTGCTGTGGAACTGCAACAGCAGCTAGCAGAGGCTGTGAATGCTGGTAGTGAGTTTGGGGTGATGGAAGTTAGTTCCCACGCTTTGGCGCAAGGCCGAGTCTTGGGTTGTCAGTTTGAAGTGGGGGTGTTTAGCAATCTCACCCAAGACCATCTGGACTATCACAGCGACATGGAAGATTATTTTACCGCCAAAGCGTTGTTGTTTAGTCCTGATTATCTTAAAGGACGGGCGATAATTAACGCTGATGACCCTTACGGCAAGCGATTAATTGCGTCGTTGGATTCAGAACGGGTTTGGAGTTACAGTGTCAACGACAATAGTGCTGATTTGTGGATGAGTGACTTAAGTTATGAGCCGAATGGTGTCAGTGGTACTTTGCATACACCAAAAGGTAATGTAGCTTTTCGCTCTCCCTTAGTCGGGCAATACAATTTAGAAAATCTATTGGCAGCGGTAGGAGCAGTTTTACATTTAGGGCTAGATTTGCAGTTATTGGCTTCTGTGATACCTGAGTTTCCTGGGGTTCCCGGTCGCATGGAACGAGTGCAAATTACTCCTGAACAAGATATTAGCGTGATTGTAGATTATGCTCACACGCCGGATAGTTTGGAGAATTTACTCAAAGCCGCACGTCCGTTTATACCTGGGAAGATGATTTGCGTATTTGGATGTGGGGGCGATCGCGATCGCACTAAGCGCCCAAAAATGGGTAAAATCGCTGCTGACTTAGCTGATGTAGCAGTGGTGACATCAGATAACCCCCGCACTGAAGACCCAGAACGGATTTTGCAAGATATTTTGGCAGGAATTCCCGAAACAGTAAAGCCAATTGTGAATGGCGATCGCGCGATCGCCATTCGTACCGCCATTTTACAAGCACAACCCGGTGATGGTGTATTACTCGCTGGTAAAGGTCACGAAGACTATCAAATTCTCGGCACAGAAAAAATCCACTTTGACGACCGAGAACACGCACGCGATGCTTTACAGGAAAGGCTGAACATACAAAGTTAATTGCGCGATCGCGCGAGACTGGGGACTGAAGAGGCAGAGGTGCGGAGGGGCAGAGGGGAAAAGACTTACTGCAACTTACCCCTGCTTATTCCCCATTCCCCATTCCCCATTCCCCATTCCCTATTCCCTATTCCCCATTCCCCAATAAGTAACATCACTGAACAAAACCCCGTATAATACTTTATTTCGGTGCTTCTACCGTGCCGTAACCGCTTGATTGTAGCTAGAAATGTAAAAATCTGATATTTTCAAAGCGTATGTTTTTTAAAATCGGTGGCACAGTAGGAGCGATCGCTATTTTGTTAAGTAGTACTGCGGCGAGTCTCCTTTGGAGAAGCTACGCCAACGCCCAAGATGCAGAAAGATATGTGACTGTGGGGCATGATAAAGGAGGAAACAGCGTAGCTTTAGATACAAAAACTATTAAAGGTACGACATACAAACTTTACGGGCTGTACGGAGACGGCATATTCGAGACTACGTTCTCTGCATCATGCGGAGAATCACGGCTTTTTTTAAATCGCGTTGCCATTTATGACACAGAGGGACAGCTACTTGAAGAGGATAAGGACAAAGGAGAAATACCTTTTGTAGCAAGTTCTTCACCAGGCAAAGCAATGAGAATTGTTTGTCAAAAGATTGGTGCGACTGGTTGGTAGGTTCTGGCAATTATGAATCTCTAAAAGCAGGAGTAGCTGCTCAGATAATTAGATAATTCAAAATTAATGTTTTTTTCAGTATATTTTTTGTAAAAAATGTACATATAAGGGTGAAAATCTAAGACAGTATTATTTCTTTTTTAATCTTTCTTCGTTTTTCCTTATTGTGCTTAACTCATGAATATTTCTCTGGCTCAGGATTTATCTGTTTATCAACTGGTTTTGGGAGCGCAAAGACCTCCTAAAGCAATGTCCCTCAGTCCTGCTACTCTGCTATCGCTGGTGAGATCCCAAATTGACTTACTCATTGAGCAGCAGATTGTCGCCACTTTATTGGTAAAACTACCACCAGAGAAAATTTGGCAATCAGAATTAGTGCGTTATCAATCCTTGGTGGGTATGTCTGCTGTCATCTATATTTGTCAGATCGCCAAGAGTGAAATAGCAGAAGAGGAGACAGAAGAATTACCTTCTGTTCCCTCTTCCTTTGTCCGCGTTCACTTACCACCAAATAGCCAACTACGGCGGGAAAACTTTCTGATAGTGTTGTCGCCACAGTTTAGCAGTTTAATTTTGGCGTATCGACCACTTAAAAAACGTGAAAATCACATATTGGGAAAAGCAAATACTCATAAAAACCAGCCATTGCTGATTATGACTACTGTTGATGGCGGAGTAATTCAGCAAGTATTAAATGGTATTCAACAAGCAACTGTGCCAGAATCACCCCCAATATTAGCTGCTGATTTTATTTGTCCAAGTGCACCTGAACCAGCACTGATGAATCAACTGTTGGCAAAACAACTCCAGCGACTAGATGAAATTAATCGTCAAATCATGGCAGAACGCACCGCCAAGTTGCAGCAGAAAAATCAAAACATACACAATAAAGAGCAACTTCAGGATGAATACCTCAACAATGTGTGTCAGGAGTTACGCACACCCCTGACGCACATGAAGACAGCACTTTCTTTGTTAAATTCTCCTAATCTCAAACCGCCGCAGCGACAACGTTATTTACAAATGCTAAGTACCCAGTGCGATCGCCAAAATTCTCTGATTACTGGTTTGTTGGCTTTGGTGCAACTAGAGCGTAATTTGGAGGGAACCACTTTAGAGTCATTACGCCTCTCGGATATTGTACCTGGGGTAGTCAGTACCTACCAGCCTGTAGCCCAAGAAAAAGGGATCATGCTAGCCTACACAGTACCAACAGAACTCCCTGCTGTTTGGTGTGTAAGTGGTGGATTGAGGCAAATTATCATAAATCTGCTACACAACAGTATTAAGTTTACCCCCAATGGTGGTCGAGTATGGGTGCGTGCCCGTGTTCACGGCGATTATGTCCAATTGGAATTCCGCGATACGGGTATCGGTATTGCCGAAAGCGAAATTCCTAAAATCTTTGATCGCTTCTATCGAGTACGTGTCGGAGCAACTGAAGATTATGGTGGCGCTGGATTGGGGTTAACGATTGTGCAGCAGCTACTATTGCGCTGTGGTGGTTCTATTTCTGTGAAAAGTAAGCTGTATGAAGGTTCTAGCTTTACAGTCCAATTAGCAAGTGTTGGCGACACCGCAGGAGCGATCGCTACAGAACATGAGTGATAAATTAGGTTTGGCTCATTTTTAAGACGTTTCCTGAGATCCAGAAGAGAGTTGAGTGTAAACATCAATGGATAAATTCATCTCGCCAGCATCAATATGCAAAAAAATTGAATTGCTCTCGAAAAAGCTCTTAAGGATTCGTTTGAGTGAACTAAACTTAAGCCGCCTGATGGCTTTAGTTACATCTAGCCATTGCCGTTTTCTTTGACGTGCTTCTGGATAATCTTTACTCATCGTCTCCACTGGTAATAAATACATCTTGACCTGATAAATTCTGCCTCGTTTGCGATACTTATAAGTACCCAGTTCATTCGCATCTACTTGTCCAATAACTCCAGCTTCTTCCCACGCTTCTTTGGCTGCTGAATCGGGTGCACTCATACCATTAGGTATATCTCCTTTGGGAATTACCCAGTGTTGATAGTTGCGAGTTGTGATTAGCAAAATTTCGATTTTGCCGTTTTTAACTCTGTAAGGAATTACCCCAGATTGTTGAAACACTTTGTTGACTTTTCTACTCATGCGACTTAGATTCTGTACAACTTAACTTTTTTGTACAATTTTTATTTCCAAAAGTCGAGAGCTGATACCACGTAGCTTTTGTTTAATATCAGATTATAAAAGAGATTATTCTTAATCAAGCTTAGACTTTTGTAGAAATTCCGTTTAAGAGAATTTAAAACTATAAATAAAAAAGAGATTACACGGTTAATTCCTCAATATACATTCGTGTTTATAGCGGTTCCAAGGCTCCTTTGCAAGTAGAACCTGGAAATGCTCTTGATTACGGCTCTGGCGCTCGAATGAGAAGCTATAGCCCTTCAATGGACATTCCTTGTCGGAAACTAAAAACTAAGCAAAATCAATCATAAGGTTGACTGAGTGAAAAAGGGTCTTCCTTATGGCTGATTGACAAATACAGCATTTTTTAAAACAATCTGCTTGCTCTAGCATGAGCTTGAATATTGACCATAAATAGAATCAACTTGGCTTTTTCAGGTTTTGATAGATATACAGCGAGGATATAGCATTTAAATCTATTTCCTGACTCTCACTTTCAGTAGTATTTTCAAATAGTATTGTAAACGCACCAGCACCTAACCTATCTTGAGGGAACATTCGATAACAAGGCATTGTTGTTAAGTGCGACTGATATTTGGATAAATTGCTAACTTCCACCGCCTGAAAGTGGGGAAAGCGTTCTAAAAACCATTCAGCAACCTGCTCATTTTCTTCGGTCGAGTATGTGCAAGTCATATAAGCAAGATAGCCTTGTGGTGAGACAATTTTAGCAGAGTTAGCTATAATCCGTTTTTGCCTATTTGCACTTTTATTAATAGCCGTTGGATGAAAACATCCAATAGCTTTTTCACCTTTAGCAAGTAAAGATTGTCCAGTGCAAGGAGCATCCACTATGACTAAATTGCTAGAGGATGGAATCATCTCGGCAAATATGCTTGAATCTCTATTAACCACAACACTAGGGCTAATATGGCAACGCTTCAAATTAGAAATTAGCATTCCCAGGCGTTTGCCAATTACCTCATTACTGATAATTAATTCTGGTTGTAAAGCTTTCCAAGCGAAGATACTCTTCCCTCCTGGTGCAGCGCACATATCAAAAACTAAACGCACTGACTGAGGAATTGTTAACAAAGTAGCAGCGGCAAATACAGAAGAAAAATCCAAACAATAGTAATATCCTTTTTCATGCAGTGGATGCTGACCAGGTTTTTCTCCTAAGTACAGACGGTCTATAAATTCTGGTTGCCAATACGTTGGTGTTTCCACTTGAAAAAGCGTAAAATCTGGCTTTTCTTGACACCAAAGAATACTTGGTTGGAAAGGCTGGGGATTTGTTAAAGCCTCAATAAATTTTTCTCGTTCATCAAGATTTGCAAACAAACGTCGTGCAAGTTTAAGTAATAAATTAGAAGGCTTTTCTATCTGCATATATAAATAATTATGTTGAATCAGAATACTAAATAAAACTGTTACACAAGAACAATGTAATTAAGGTACTTGGCTTCATACTGAAAATACAATGACCGCCTTTCAGTTCGCAATTGCCAAATTACCCTACTGCACCGGAGAAGGTCATGATATTAGATGATTTTCAGCAAAAACTACGCAAAGAGGCGCAACTATGGAGGGATGAAGGATTCATTAGTTCTTCGCAATATGAGCAAATAGCAGAACGTTATCAATTTAAAAAGCTGGAAGCTGCTGCACGCGATCGCTTCGTTGCGATCGTTGTTGCTATAGGAAGCATCCTTTTATGCTTAGGCATAATTACCTTTGTCGGAGCAAACTGGCAATCAGGGTCACGAGAAATCAAGTTTATTCTATTAATGAGCTTGTTTTTCACAATTACTATCACTGGTTTTTACACTTGGAGACAACCTGAAGGTAAAAAAGCAGAACAAAGCAAACGCTTACTGGGAGAAGGATTGCTAATTTTAGGCGCTTTCATTTTAGGTGCGAATTTTGCCTTGATGGCGCAGATGTTCAATATTAGCGGTTCAACTTCCCAACTTTTTCTGGCCTGGGGGTTGGGTGTTTTAGTCATGGCCTACAGTTTGTCCATAAATTCTTTAGGAATTCTGGCCATTATCTTAGTGCAAATCGGGTACTGGACGGGACTAGAAGACTTGTGGTATTCTCCAAATGAATTGAGTTGGGCACGCCTAGTGGTGCAGCATATGCCCCTGCTATCATGGCTGCTGTTTGTACCGTTAGCTTATTTTTGTAGATCGCGTTGGATTTTTGGTCTAGCAGCTTTCTGTTTTGCTAGTTCCTTGCAAGCCAACCTCAATCCGTTGCCGCTTCTGAATTACGCTAATATAGCGCCTTGGGTGGCATCTTTTGCTTTTGCACTCCCACCTGCATTATTCTGGAGTTATGACGATTTGCTGTTCCCAAGCATAAATTACAGGTTGTTTCAAACTCTTGCCCGTAATTTAGCTTTGGTGTCTTTTGGAATTGTTTTTTATGTCTTATCTTTTCGTTGGAACTGGGAATCTCCAGATTATAGTTATAATCAGCCAACGACTTTGACAAACTTGTTCCAATCTCTGCCGATCATCGATTTAGGAATTCTCAGCGGCTTGGCTGTATTTCAGTGGTTGTTTGTGCTGCGTCAAGGAAATAACCCTGCTCGCCGTGAAGTGATTTTCACGACTGCTGTCATTAGTACCTTTATTGCCTTCATTGTCGTAGTACCTTTTTGGCATCAAACTATCAGCCGGATTGATGAACTTGGCGTTTTTATTTTCAATGTACTTCTCGCAACATTAGCCTGGGGACTAATTCAAGAAGGATTGAAATTAAACAACAGAAACTCCTTTTGGGGCGGTATGTTGTTGCTAACGCTGCAAATTATCAGTCGAATGTTGGAATACGACACCGACTTACTTTTCAAATCGCTGGTCTTTGTCTTGTGCGGTTCTGCTTTAATCAGCGCTGGACTCTGGTTTGAACGCCGCAAACTTACTGCAAGTAAAAAGTAGAAACGCGATTAATCGTACAAGAGTAGAGACGCGATTAATCGTACAAGAGTAGAGACGCGATTAATCGTACAAGAGTAGAGACGCGATTAATCGTACAAGAGTAGAGACGCGATTAATCGCGTCTGTACAAGAGTCAGTATTTATTCCCCCTCTGCCCTTCTGCTCCCCCACTCCTACAGTGTCTCTGCGTCAGTCCTAACCTTGTTACTTTTAACCTCTTCAATACCCCCTTCTTTTTAGGACTACGCTCATGAAAAGTAGCGCTTCTGAATCTAAAGATAAATCGTTGTCTCCTGAAGCCGAATTCTCCGAAAAGTTGACTTTTCGGGATTACCTGATTGCCTCTGAACAGAAAGCGAATAAGCCTTTACCTACTTGGCGGCTAATAGCTCCTTTGCTCGTCCAAGCAGGGCTAATTATGGCAGTACCAGTCCAAGCGTTGTACACAGATGTGGCGGGCAAGACAGTAATTTTACAAGCTGTGCCTGTAAATCCTAACAATGTACAGCAGGGTAATTCCCTGGAGCTAGATTACAACATATCTCGTACTGCAACTTTGAGAAGACTGCCTGGCTGGGAGACATTGCTCAGCAAAGGTCGTGGGAGCGGCAGACGATTGCCCAACGGAACCAACGTATATGTGATTTTGCAAGAGCAATTCTCGTCTGGTCGTGGTGTTCCTAGAGCTTGGAGACCGATACGAGTGACTAGCAGCCGCCCCACTTCCCTACGAGCAAATCAGGTAGCCTTAAAAGGTGTGTATGAAGATGGCTTTGTCAACTATGGTTTAGAAAAATATTACATCCCAGAAAATCAACGGCAGCAGATTAACAACGATATTCGACAGACGCGACGAATTAGAAGAGGACAGCAATCACCCATAGTGGTGAAAGCTAAAGTCGATCCTCAAGGTAACGCAGTGCCTATCAGTATGTGGGTACGCGATCGCAACTATCGCTTTTAATCTTCATGTCGTAGACGCCATACTGCACCACAAGCGGCCCCAGCCCCAGCTAAAAATCCGGTACTCATTCCTTGTATAGTCTTTTCAATTGGGTTTTGGGTCAGGCACTCACTCGTAACTTTATTGTCCTGTAAGCAGAGACTGCTTTCTGCCCAACTGGCAGTACCTCCTAAAATCACACCAGTCACACTACAGGAAACAATAAGCAGCAAAAAGCGTCGCATTTTTCTATCCATAGGTGGATGTGTAAAGTACTAAGAGTAGTAATCAACTCTCAACTACTTTACACATCCTTGCTGCTAATGTCAGCTGGTTTCAAGAGGAGTTAAGACTATTAGAGCACACAGCACAAGGAATTATAGCAGGAGGCAGGAGGTAAAACTATTACTATTCCTAGAGCATCAATTCAGTAATCGCAAAAACCCGATTGATTTTTGGTAAAACGACCAATTTTCGTTGACTGTAGAGACGTTGCATTGCAACGTCTCTACGAAATAATCGGTTTTTTCGCCCCTTGAATACTGAATCGGTGTTCTAGCATTCATGCTTGTCATTATGTCCTAACCTATGTGACTACGGCTATACATAAAAAAGCCCCTAGCATTTCTACTAGGGGTGAGAAATAATACCATTTCACTTTATGTTTGCCTGAGATGCACCTGGTTGCGCCCCTGCTTTAGGCAAGGGGCTGGAGTGTTTCTCAAATATACAGCAAAACGTGATTAGGTATAAATATTAGCCGACATTTGCTAATAACAACTCTCGTTCCTCTGACTTTTGTACTCTCACTTGACCGTCATCATCAACATCGACAATGGCTGTGTCTCCATCTGTGATTTGACCAGACAGCAGAGCTTCAGCGAGAGAATCTTCTAAAAGGCGCATAATTGCCCGACGCAATGGTCTAGCACCGTAGCTAGGGTTATAGCCTTCTTGTACCACAAGCTCTTTGAAGCGTTCCGTGACTTCTAGGGTAATTCCTTTTTCAGTCAAGCGAGTAGAAACATCGCGGAGCATAATATTAGCGATTTTCTTGACTTCATCCTTAGAAAGCTGGGTGAAGACGATAATCTCATCAAGACGGTTAAGGAACTCAGGACGGAAGTAAGCTTTCAATTCCTCGTTCACCAAGGTGCGGATACGGTTGTAACTAGCTTCGGGTTGATTGTCAAATTCAAAGCCTAAACTACTGCCACCTTTTTCAATTACCTTAGAGCCGATATTAGAAGTCAAGATAATCAGCGTATTCTTGAAGTCTACTTTCCGGCCTTTGGCATCGGTGAGGTGTCCGTCATCCAAGATTTGCAGTAGCATATTGAATACATCGGGGTGCGCTTTTTCGATTTCGTCGAATAGCAGTACCGTGTAAGGTTTGCGCCGCACAGCTTCAGTCAGTTGTCCACCTTCGTCATATCCGACATAACCAGGAGGCGAACCAATGAGCTTGGAGACGGTGTGGCTTTCCATGTATTCCGACATATCCAAGCGAATCATCGAGTCTTCCGAACCGAAGAAGTAAGCAGCCAATGCTTTCGCCAATTCTGTTTTACCGACTCCAGTGGGGCCAGAAAAGACAAAGCTAGCGATGGGACGATTGGGGCTTTTTAGTCCGACTCTGGCGCGACGGATACCGCGAGATACAGCTGAGACTGCTTGCTCTTGACCGATTAGCCGTTCGTGAAGAGTGTCTTCGAGGTGTAAGAGCAACTCTGACTCAGATTCAGTCAACTTGTTAACTGGTACGCCAGTCCAAGATGCAACGATTTGAGCGATGTCTTCCTCGTCAACAGTGGTGGAATTAGCAGGTTTATCGTCTTGTGGGGACGCTGCTTGTAATTGTGCTGTGAGTTCTAATTCCTGGTCGCGTAATTGTCCAGCTTTGTCAAAATCCTGAACTCTTACAGATGCCTCTTTGGCTTTGGTAACACCAACGAGTTCACGCTTGAGTTCTTTATTGGGAGAAACTTGGGAGTTCCGCAGACGAACGCGAGAACCAGCTTCATCAATCAAGTCTATTGCCTTATCAGGCAAAAAGCGATCGCTAATGTAGCGGTCTGACAACTGCGCTGCTGCTACAACTGCTGCATCAGAAATTGTTACTTTATGGTGTTGCTCGTAAGCTCCACGCAAGCCGTAGAGAATCTCGATGGTTTCCTCTACTGAGGGTTCCCCTACCATAATCGGTTGGAAACGACGCTCTAAGGCGGCATCACGCTCGATATGCTGACGATACTCATCCAGGGTAGTTGCGCCGATGCACTGGAGTTCACCCCGTGCTAAGGCAGGTTTGAGGATGTTGGCTGCATCCAAGCCACCTTCTGTGCCACCAGCACCAACTAAAGTATGAATTTCATCAATTACCAGGATGATGTTGCCTACAGTGCGGACTTCTTCTACGACTTTTTTGATGCGTTCTTCAAAATCGCCACGGAAGCGAGTCCCTGCCACCAATGACCCCATATCGAGGCTGATGACTTGCTTATCTTGTAAAGTTTCAGGTACATCCTGATTTACAATACGTTGAGCTAGACCTTCAGCGATCGCTGTTTTACCAACTCCTGGTTCCCCAATCAACACTGGGTTATTCTTGGTACGACGACCCAGAATTTGGATAGCACGCTCAATTTCTTTTTGGCGACCGACTACAGGGTCGAGCCTGCCTTCTTGTGCTAGTTTGGTAAGATTTCTGCCAAACTCTTCCATAGTTAATGTTTGGGTACGCTTTTGGCCACCGCTACTAGCGAAAACAGAGGTATTTTCACCCAAACGACGAACTACGGCACTGCGGATGCTCTTGAGGTCAACTCCTAGATTTTGCAGTACTTTGGCGGCGACACCTTCACCAGCTTCGGTCAATCCCAAAAGTAGGTGTTCGGTGTTAATGTAATTCTGTCCCAGACTGTGAGCTTCTTTAAACGATTGCTCAAAGAGGCTTTTCACCTTGGGGGTAAAAGGAATTTCTGGTGGTACAAAACCAGAACCCCTACCAATTATTTTTTCTACTTCGCGACGTGCGTCTTTTAGCGTGACGCCTAATTCGGCCAGCACTTTAGCAGCAACCCCGGTTCCTTCTCCCATCAAACCCAGGAGAATTTGCTCAGTTCCTACAAAGTTGTGTCCTAGGCGACGTGCCTCCTCCTGGGCGAGCATAATTACTCTAATAGCTTCGGAAGTGAAGTGTTCAAACATAGCGGGTTCTTGCTCCCTTGCTGCTTGGACTTTGGGTGAGATAAAATTCACCCTCATCTAAAGTTTTTTGTATTTTCTTAAGGACAATGTATCTTTATTTAAAGTTGAATGGCAGTGGTGAGAGCCGTAAGAGGTAAGGTGTAGTTGCCGTCTTTAGATAATTAGGGTGAGATCAGGAAACTCTTAAGACTCGACTCTTAATAAATCCACGTCCTCTTATACGTATAAAATATGGCAGAAGCAACCAAAGGCAAAGACCAACAACATCCTCTTTATAATCGCGATCGCCCCCTTATTGATATTTTACTCGCTCAAGAGGCGACAGATTACAATTTAGCAGAATTAGCTAGATTGCGAATGCGTTATCAAGGTTTTCCAGGGGCAAGAGACATCCAACAAGACTTGGATAAAGTTTTGCAGCAGTGGGGTTTGAGCGAAGCCGAACTTTATGAGAGAACTCGCCAAATTCATAACTTGGGAGGTATTTACAAAAGTCGCGGGAAGAAAGAGGAGCAAGATTGGAATTAGTGGGGGCAGCACTTCTCTACGAGAAGCTGCGCGAACGGCTCCACTCAGTGACCGGAGAGCAGGGGGAGCAGGGGGAGACAAAGGAGATATTTCGTATCTAGTTTCAATATTTTTGAAAGGATGAAATTGGTATTACTTAGCTTTCATCCTTTATCAGCCTTGGCAATTATTTCCCTAGATTCCGCTTTAGTTGTTCCAACTCATCTTGGGTTTCCCAGCGGCGGAACTTGTCTTCTAAGTCGTCAAAACCACTAGAATAGCTACTAGTTTGATTCGACCAGCCATTGGTTTCCAAACGCTCTTGGGTTTGAGCTTTAGCACGCGCTGTCTGTGCTTCAGCAGCTTTGGATTGCACCTCCTGTCGCCGCTGCTGAATTTTCCGCAGTAGTTCCTGAGATTGGGTGATGCGTTCTTTGAGTCCTTGCATTTGTCCCCAACGCTGATTTCCTTCGCGCAATAAGGCGGCTTCTCGCTCACCCGCCGCAGTTGCTAAATCTTGTCTACCAGCGTCTTTGGCTTTTTGAACGCGGATATGCCAACGCTGGATTTCTTGAGCAGTGGACAAAATATCCTCTTGCGATCGCTTCTCCTGTAATCTTAAATCTGCTACTAACTTTAAAGTGTCTTCTTCTTGCTCACGCAGCTGTTCTAACAGCGCCTCTAACTCCAAATGTGGATTATTACGCAAGAATTCTTCTAAGCGATTTTCCAGGAACCGACTCAAATCATCAAATAAGCCCACTGCAAGAACTCCAGACATCAGGTATGTAACTATTTTATTGTAGTAATTATTATCGTGGTCGGATAGTAGATTTTAACAGTTGAGTTATAAAGCAGTTTGAGTCACTCAGAGAAGTCAAAGACTACAAACATCAAGCAGAAATAGTTGTCAAAAAAAGCACAAATTATTATAAATTACTACGCTACTGATGATAATCTAAATTGTGCTAGAGAAGGTGTTGAGTCTGGAGCGATCGTCGTTTATATAGACCGCAGTAAAGTTGAGTTTTTCCCTATGGTTAATATGGCTGAGAAAATCCTTTGTATGATTGAACAAGATAGAGTGGGCAGACAAAAACGGTGATTTAAATATGCAATACAAAGTAAAGTTAAATAAAACAGATGAAGGATTCGCTATCTGGTGTCCTGCTTTACCCGGATGTTGGTCGCAAGGGGAGACAGAAGAGGAGGCTTTAGAAAATATCAAAGATGCTATTCAAGCCTACCTTGAGACTGTTGAAGAATTAACTAAGGATGCAGAATTTCGTTATGTAGAAGTGGGATAAATATGCCCAAACTTCCAGGTATTAATCACCTACGAGCTATTAATGCCTTTGAAAAAGCAGGTTTTTCAGTTGTACGGCAGGGTAAGCACGTTACGATGACCAATGGCGAAAGGATTATCACCATTCCAAGAGCTAACCCGATTAATGCCTACACGATGGCTGGAATTATAAAAGATGCCGGATTAACAATTGTAGAATTTCAGGATTTTCTATAAAAATTGAACTAGGCAATTATAAAGGGTGTACCTCAGCGCATTCGCTTAATTTAACTATAGTAAAACAAACTTAAGGTTTACTAGTTACAACAGTCTCTTTGAAGCTACCGTTAGAGTGAGTTATAGCTTTCTGGCTCTTATTTGATGAGTTACTCAAGCCTGTATTTAACATCTCTTTCAAAATTAGTTTATTGTTATCAATACATAAACCAATATCTTTTCCTTCCAGAGCTTTTTTCAAAAAGTTTGTCAATTTGCTACTATGTTTTTCTCGTTGCCATCTTTGGTCAAAATTTGGGATTTTACTTTTCAAACATATATGAACATGAGGGATGAGTATACCACCTTGTCTAAGTTGACTAGCTTGCTCACTATTTTGCTTCAATTCCTGTAATACTTTCTTGGTCATTACAAAAATGTCATCATTTAATTTACTATCGTTATTTACTTCAGTAATTTGAATATCCTCTATTGTTGCTTGAGGAGCAGGTATAGGTAGAAAGTGATCACAAACAGACCTGAGAACACGATTAACATTTCCTTCATAAGCGCATCCAATTACAGTCTTTCCATACTCATGGAGCTTTTTAGCTAAGGAAGCGAATGCACCATCACCTGATACAATAACGAAGACTTGTAACGTAGAACGGCTCTGTGCTAATTCCATAACATCAATCGCTAGTTGCATGTCTGCTGCATTCCGTTTATGACTATAGTCAAAAATTTGAATTGATTCAATGCCAAGTTCTTGAATCTCATTCTTGAGAAGCCTTAATCGAGAATCACTCCAGTCAGCATAAGCGCATTGGATAGCAATTTTATTAACTAGGGTAATTTTTTCGACATTTGTTTGAATTTGTTTCAAAGAAAAATTTAAATTGGGGTTGCTTCTACCCATTGTGAGGTTTTCAATATCATAAAAAATAGCTGTATTGAACTGCTCAACTTTAGGTGAAAGGTTAGCTTTGGTAGCCAACTGCTCTAAACGATTCTGACACTGCTTTAGCTCTCTAAACTCAGCTATCAAAGATGTTATCTCCTGAGTTAGCTCGGAACTAACTGCTTGCTGTTTCAATTGTGTAATTACTGTTTTTAAGTCATTGACTTGCAGTTTGACCTGTTGTAATTCTTGCTGAAATTGCTCAGTTAATGTGTTGATTTGAGTCTGGGTTTGGACAGAGTGCTCCCGGAGTTTACCAATGGTTTTGGAGAGAATGTGTTGGCGTTGCTGATAAGCTGCTACCAAAGCTTGCTGGATGATGTCCCACTCTTTTGGAAAAGCCTCTTGGGTAAAAACCTGTCGAACTGCTTCATAACCCGCAATGGCAATTTCTAAATTACTCGCAGGGTTCCCTTGTTCAAACCCTTGAATAATTGCACTTAACTTAACAATGACTCCGGCTATATTAACAGCGTTAGCGGGTTCTTTAGCAAAGCGATGTCTGACGACAAGCCGCTACGCGTCTACGCTTACCCATTTTCGCAATATCAAAGCCAATTTATCATTGAGTTTGTTTAAGTTCTGTTGCAGAATTGGGTATACTTCTTGGTTTTGATAAGTGGCTCTTAATAATTCGAGCAGAAAAGTTTGTTCCTGGTTAACAGCTACGTTTGGCACAGCTAGATTCCTGACAATGTACCTTTTAATTGAGTATTCCCAATTTTGTATTGCATCTAACACTTAAAGCGGTGTAACCCAATAGGTAATGCCTTGGACAACTTGATTTTTCAAACCGAACTGAGGTAAATTTTCTTCAGATAAACCCACATAAGTCCAATGTGGTATATCGTTTTCTACAGTTTGAAACCAACCATTTTGATAGAGAGCTTGTTTTTGACTTGATATGCGTAAATCAATTGCTAATCCCCAAAGATGTTGTGAAGTTCCGGGAGGTGCAACTAGACCAAGAATTTTGGTTTCTTTACCCTGTTGCACTTTTGCCAATATTTGATTATTAGTGTACTTATACCAAAATCTTAAATTAGTGGCGAAACTGCGAGTACAATCACCAGTACCATAACCAGATTTGAGAGGAATATTTTGCTGAGAGCGGGCTTTATTTAAAGCGTCAGCAGCCAATTTTTGCAAATAGCAGTCGTTAGTCCCATTAACATGACCCATTGTTAGAGTAGCCTGAAATTCTTGGGTTTCCTGTCCGTTAGCAAAGATATCTTTTTGTGGCAGTTTAATCTCTGCGTTTTGATTTACAAATACTGCACCATATGTCCGTAGTAAAATATATTCAAAGGTATCAGGCTGTGGAATTGTGGGTAAATTTCTAGCAATTGCAGACAAAAAACGTTCCTGGTCATTCAATTGCTGATTGGGAATAAATGGTGTAACTGATATTGTATCCGTGCAGGGTAATGAAGTAGTATTAAAACATCCGTTTAATGGTTGTACTGTTAGATCAAGTTGCGGGTGGTTAATTTCATTACTCGCTACAAAAGCCAAAATTATTAAGATAATGGTAATGATAAAAGTTGTATTTTTAAGAATTCGTTTGATTTTAAAGTATTTTCTCTTTTTCATTTTTCAATAATTGTTATAAATTGATTCATCGATAAGGCTAACTCATGTTTATCTAGAAAAGCAGCTGTAGTAATCCAGTTTGGTTGCTGAATCACTCGTAGAGACAGGGAATGGGGAACTTGTAATGAGCGTACCCCTACGGGGAAGCAAGCTACGCATAGCGTCTCGCAGAGAAGTCGAAGTATAGGGAATAGGGAACTATTAAAAAGTAATAAAGGTGTACTGAGTTTTTTAAGTGCAAGCGCAGGCTATGCCAACAAAAATTGGAGACAGCACGAGCGTACAAGTCTAGTCATCTAGCAAAACGCTTTGGCTTGCTCTGTGTTAAACCGTAACTTGCAATTATTAGAAAGTCCAAAAACTTGATTACGCTTTGCGACCAAATACGGGATTTACTGCAACGTTTGGAAGAAAAGTAGACCATCACAATTGTCAAGGCAAAACTCGTCCTGATTGCAGACATCCAAGTAGAAGCTTAGTGGGAAGACATTACGTTAGTAATGATTGACCAAATGCGGCGTCAACTGCGGGAACTAGTTAAATTTATTTACCAGCAAGAGCGGCGCATTTTTTACACCAAATTTGAGTATGAACTAACAGAGGTTGTAGAGACTGATGTCCCTATCAAACAAACTGGTTTTAGTTATTACAGCGATTATTTAGTAGTTAGATTTATAAGTTTTAAAGTTGGAATTTTGTGTAGCGTTATATCAAGTCTGGATAATTAGTTATGACTTTCACAGTCATTGCACCCCACACGCCAGTTGCTCCACTTGGGGAGACCCCAAGTGGAGCAACTGGCGTGTGGGGTTCTTGGCGTTTAATAAGTAATCAAGCGGACATGATATTAGTAGTGATTTTGATAACTTTATTTAACAGAAAGGTAAATCCATGAAACCACTGGAGCAGTTAAAATTGAAAAGAACTCTCAGCTTGCTGATCCTCTAAGTATGACCATGCACAATTCCATTGAATTCCAAGACGCTTTTGATGTCATTGTCGTCGGTGCAGGTCACTCCGGTTGCGAAGCGGCCCTCGCCACTGCACGCCTCGGTTGTCGTACTCTGCTGTTGACACTCAACTTGGACAAAATTGCTTGGCAACCCTGTAACCCAGCAGTGGGTGGCCCAGCTAAATCCCAGTTAACCCATGAGGTAGACGCACTTGGCGGGGAAATGGGTAAAGTTGCAGACCGTACCTACCTGCAAAAGCGTATCCTCAACTCTTCACGGGGGCCTGCTGTTTGGGCATTACGTGCCCAAACGGACAAGCGCGAATATGCAGCTGTGATGAAGGTAATTGTTGAGAACCAAGAAAACTTGACCATCCGCGAAGGTATGGCAACAGACTTAGTGCTGGGTGATAACGATGAAGTTATCGGTGTTGAAACTTACTTCGGGATGGCGTTCCAATGCAAAGCGGTCATTTTAACAACTGGCACCTTCTTGGGCGGAAAGATTTGGGTTGGTAACAAATCAATGCCAGCGGGACGCGCTGGAGAATTTGCGGCTGAGGGATTAACACAAACCCTAAATCGGTTGGGATTTGAAACTGGACGCCTCAAAACTGGTACACCAGCACGGGTAGACAAGCGCTCGGTGGACTACAGTAAAATGTTAATCCAGCCTGGGGATGAAGATGTGCGCTGGTTTAGCTTTGACCCAGATGTGTGGGTAGAACGGGAACAAATGCCTTGTTACATCACCCGTACAACCAGCGAAACCCATCGCCTAATTCAGGAAAATTTGCACCTGTCGCCCGTTTATGGCGGTTGGGTGGAAGCCAAGGGGCCACGTTATTGTCCGAGTATTGAAGATAAAATTGTGCGCTTTGCCGATAAAGAAAGCCACCAAATCTTTATTGAACCAGAAGGAAGGGATATACCGGAACTTTATATCCAAGGGTTTTCTACAGGGTTGCCAGAAAATTTGCAACTGCAAATGTTGCGGACTCTACCCGGTATGGAAAAATCTGTGATGCTGCGTCCCGCGTATGCGGTGGAATATGACTATTTACCAGCAACTCAGTGTTATCCCACACTGATGACCAAGAAAATTGCTGGGTTGTTTTGTGCTGGACAGATTAACGGCACAACAGGTTATGAAGAAGCCGCAGCTCAAGGTCTTGTGGCGGGAATTAATGCAACTCGTTTTGCTCGCGGTCAAGAGATGATTGTGTTCGCGCGTGAGCAAAGTTATATTGGTACGTTGCTTGACGATCTGTGTACGAAAGACTTACGGGAACCTTACCGTATGCTCACTAGCAGGTCAGAGTATCGGTTAATATTGCGTTCTGACAATGCCGACCAACGCTTAACACCCTTGGGACGGGAAATTGGTTTAATTGACGATCGCCGTTGGAATTTGTTTACTCAAAAACAAATACAAATTACCACAGAAAAAGAACGGTTGCACACCACGCGAGTCAAAGAACATGATGAAATGGGAATGGCGATCGCATCTGATACCCAACAAGCAATTAAAGGTTCAATTACCCTAGCTGACTTACTGCGGCGTCCGGGACTCCATTACGTTGACCTTGACAGATACGGACTAGGTAACCTCAACCTCAACCGAGCCGAGAAAGAAGGTGCAGAAATTGATATTAAGTATTCTGGCTATCTTGCTAGACAACAACATCAAATTGAGCAGATTTCCCGTCAAGCTCACCGACACTTATCTGCGGATTTAGACTATACAATAATTGATACTCTTTCCAAAGAAGCACGGGAAAAGCTCACTCAAGTAAAACCACTCACTATCGGTCAAGCTGCACGTATAGGTGGCGTAAACCCAGCGGATATCAACGCCTTGCTATTATATTTAGAATTGCGTAAAACCAAGAGCCATTCAGGGTTTCCAGCGTTAGCTTAACTCCAACTTCATAAAGACTGAGTATAGTAGTAGGGGGGAGGATTGGTATGATAGATGACATACGGTTTCGTAGTGGCATCATTAACAATCCCCGGATGAAAGTTGAGTTTAATACCACCGTCCAATCAACTCGTCTAAATAAGACGGGGGATTGAATGTTTCATTAATAATCTTGATTAAGAGGCAGTAGGGGCGGCGTTTTCCCGTCCTAGTAGCCACAACCCAAAACGCCTATGTTACAAGCAGCCAGCACCCATCTCATAAATTCCGAACCATCAGAAGACTTAATCACCAACGAACCTTGGTCGATAGATATGTATGCTGATGGCTTGATGGATGAACTCTTTGCCGATATAGACTACATTCTGGATGGTAGTGGGAATCTGCCTTCCCAAACTGTTAGACAGGGCAATCGTCCCGCGCCGCTACCTCCAGAATACATGCCTGGGCAAACAGTTACGGTGCCGCAAATTGTTTTGCCAAACGTACTGAACCAACCGTCTCAAGTTAGTTACAAGCAATTGAGTACGGTTGTGGTTGGCACTCCCACTGTTCAAACGGATAGTAGAAGACGTCAGAAAACCAGGCGTGCTTTGGGCAAACTGCTAATTGTCGGGACAACTTTAGGCGTGGCGATCGCTGGTATAATCTACCTGGTACAGTCTGGAGTCATACATCTTTTAACTACCAAACCAGCCCAAACCGATTTTTTAACGCCGCAACCGCAGTCACAGTTGCCTACAAGATCAGAAATTGACGCAGAGTTGGTTGATTACATGCTGGGAGCGCTGACAGTTATAGACCAGCAAGAGGCAAAAAACAACCAAAAATCTGCCAGGACTGGATTCTCAAATCAGTCAACTCTTAAGCAAACAGCCTTTGCCCCTACTGGTGTTCAGCCAACTGGTAATTTACCACCACTTCTGGCTGCTAACGGTATACCACCAGCCTCTAACCGTTCTGGAAGCCTTGTCGAGCGCATCTACATTCCTGTTTATCAAGCGCCGTCGCCAATGCGCTACGCGCTCCCCAGCATTCCTGGCAGTCCAAGACTTTTACCACCAGTTGCAACTGCATCACAGAGTTCTCCACCTAATATTGTGAAAACTGCGCTGAATACGGTGCGGCAAGCTGCCAAGCCTGTAACTGTCAACATGCTGGCTGCTGCTGTGCGAACAGAACTCAAACCTGTGACTGTCAAAACCGCACCAATTACTGTGCGGCAACCATCCAATCCTCTGCCTGCATTACCAGTTGTCCCATTACGCACAGCACCAGATTCAAGCCCAACTATTACCCAGGAGCAGGTATTTTCGCCCACTGCTGTTGCAGATGTTCCTAGTAATACCTTAGAGGGAGTGCTAGAGTTAGGCAACAAATCTGCTGCTTTGTTTAAAATCGAGGGCGTAACTCGCCGCGTCGATGTAGGTGAAAGTATTGGCTCAAGTGGTTGGACACTAGTAGATGTCAGTAACGGTGAAGCTGTCATCCGTCGTAACGGCGAAGTGCGTTCAATTTACACAGGGCAGAAATTGTAAAAATTGTAATAGATATCTCCAGAAATTAAATATGCGTTATCCAGAAACCTTGTAGAGACGTAGCACTGCTACGTCTCTACATTCTTTTTCAATCCTATGTCTAATAGACTTCTTGCAAAAGTACCCGACGACTGAAGTCGCGGCTATAAAAACAAAGTCCGCAAGGGCGGACTTCATGCCTAAAAGACTGATAAAGCCCAGAGTTGTCTGAGCGGAGGCTTCCTCCGCTCAGACAACTCTGGGCTTTGTTCGGGTAGCCGAGGCAGCGCGTTGCGGTGAATCAGCGCTCTTGGTAGGGTTTCCCGACAGCCAGGCGACTGTGTTCGCCCTACAGCCCCTTGGGCATCCTACGGCAGGCGTGCCGGAGGCATCACCCGTTGGCGCAGCCTCTCGTAGAGAAGGGAGGTTCCGGCAGTTGTAGCGACTGCCGTCCAGACTTTAGTCTGAGGGCACTTTAAGACTTTTGCCAGATGTCTAATGTATTCGACTGTACCAAATTTCGTCCAACAATTTGTTAGCCAGGGTCATTCCCAAGTAACTCTCACTACCTCTCGATGGCTACATCAGGCAGACGACTCCACTCATTCCAAGAGCCATCGTAATTCCGAACATTCGGATAGCCCAATAAATACTTCAAGACAAACCAGGTATATCCAGAACGCCCACCGATTGCACAGTAGGGAAACACTTCCTTATCAGCCGTAATGCCCTTACTGTGATAAAGATTTTTCAATTCGCTGAATGATTTAAAAGTTCCATCCTCATTGAGAGTTAAGATATGCTCAAGATGCACTGCACCTGGAATATGTCCAGTAAGTTCACCTTCTTTTGGTGGCTGATTGAAAAACCACTCACCACAATATTCTTGAAGTGTTCGGACATCCAACAACACGCGTAGGCGTAGCCCGTCGTAGACATCGCTTCTACCAATTGATGCCTGAACTTCATTATGTAATACTCGCAGATGAGCATCAATAGCTTTGGCACGGTAATCAGTGTCAGGAAAAGTGGATAGCTCAGTTGCTAGTGGACGATCTTCTGACTTCCATTTCTGGTAGCCGCCATTGAGAACTCGTACATTCTCATGCCCAAAGACTTTCAACAACCAGAAAATCCAGGCTCCTGTTCCAGGATAACTGCCATAAGCAATCACTGTTGTGTCATTGGTGATGCCTGAGCGTGCCATCAGCTTCTCAAAAGCTCGCACATCCAAATTCATCTTTAAATCGGGCAGTAGTAAGTCTGTAAAGATGTTCCAAATGAGTGAGTATTTTTCAGCTACACGAGGTGGGCTGTTTTTCTTTGCTCAAATTAGCAATATCCCAAAAGCACTGCAAATTGCCTTATCACCCCAATACAATCCAGTTGTGCGCTACTTGATAGAACACCATGCCCCTGTTCATGAAGCTTTAGTAGTAGAACCTAAAACGTGGAAGTTGATTTGTCCTCGTGCTGATCACTGGCACGTCATGGCGGGGCCAATTGTCAGTAATGGTCAGTTAGTGGGCGTGGTAGGTTTTACCCGTAAGCAAGGAATGCCTGCATTCGACTCACAAAATCTTACAGATTTGAGTGCGCTTTGTCTGCATATTTCTACTTGGGTGGCGATGGATAGATTGCAACACCCACTATTACAGACAGAGCGTTTAACGCCTCGTGAAGTGCAAATTGCTGACTTGGTGGCTCAAGGACAAACCAATGCAGAAATTAGTACTGAACTTTGGATTACTGAAAACTCTGTTAAGCAAGCTTTAAAAAGGATGTTTCGCAAGCTTGAGGTTTCATCTCGTGCTCAAATGGTTGCAAAGCTTTTCACAGTTTCAAGATAAATCACCTTTTATTCGCCTACCGAGATAATCTCTTCACCTATAATTTTTTCCAGTGCTGGCAATTTAAATTTTGAATTTTTCCTTAAATCAAAAATCTCAAATTGGCACGGTCACTCGGTGTAATTAACAATCAAGTGCGTCAAAGCATCGATTAGGCGATCGCTTTCCATCGGAATAATATCTTTACCATGCATAACTTCCTGAGCAATCACCAAATGCACTATTGACCCCATCAAAATCCATACCATTGCCTCTGGGTCAGGAATATTCAGTTCGGGACGAGAAGCCAAATATTGACTGATAATTTCGCCCCCAGGTTTAGCAAGGTAGCGGAGGAAAACTTGAGATAATTCCGGAAAACGAGCAGACTCCCCAATTAGCACTCGCTGAAATGCTTGAAATTCTTTGTCGTTGAGCATCTGTGTCAATGCTTTTGCTAATAACTGCCGCAATACAATATGCGGTTCTCCCTCAAGGGGTTGTGTACCAAAAACTGACTCAAATCGCTTTCGTGCCAGTTGCTCTATCAGCACTTTAAAAAGTCTTTCTTTATCTTGAAAGTGGCTGTAAACTGTCGCTTTAGAAACACCTGCCGCTACCGCTACCCTATCCATGCTTGCACCAGCGTAGCCATGTGCCAAAAACTCTTGCATCGCCCCTTGCAAAATTTTTTCAACTTTATCGTTTGAACTCTCCCGATCAACATCGTTAATTTTGATGTGAGCCATTTTCTAATTATCCTGTGCTGTAAAACCATCTTAAAAACAATTCAAGATTAGCTTACCCCTACTCAAAAGCCACGCTAGGCGCAGCATCAACTATAGGAGAAGTCCTGAACTCTGGAAGCCAGACTGTTTCCGGCTTTGCTCAAAATTCAAAATACCCTGCCTCCTGCCTTCCTTGATAAATCTTTCTTTTCTTCAGTTTTATTTTTTAGTGGCTCAGGACAAATTAGTAACAATTTAAAGATCCGCGATATTGACTAAACTACTCAGTTTAGTTTAGCATTCTAAAACTAGACGGTTTAGTTTTATTAACCGCTAGTTAAGAGGGGATGCTATGGAGCGAAATTTTAGACTTGATGAATCACGGTCTTCCCGAAATCTTTTACGAGCGCCTGTTTTGTTGGCAATGGCCGCATCTTTTTTTACAGGCGGATTAAGTGTTTACACATTACAAAAGTTTCAGCTAGCAGCTATAAAGCCGCAAGAAGCGTCAGCAATCACTGAGCCAGTAGTAAAAACTGTAACAGCATTAGGACGGCTGGAACCAAAAGGAGAAGTCATAAAACTTTCTGCACCTACCTCGAATGAAGGGAATCGTGTTGAACAACTGTTGGTGAACGAGGGAGATCAGGTAAAGCCTGGGCAGGTAATTGCGATTATGGACACTCGCGCTCTTCTACAAGGAAGTTTAGGTGAAGCACAAAAACAAGTTCAAGTAGCCAAATCCCGTCTTGACCAGGTAAAAGCGGGAGCCAAGCAAGGAGAAATAGGGGCGCGCCAGGCTAGTGTGAGCCGTCTGCAAGCGGAGCTAGAGGGAGACATCATAACTCAGCAAGCCACAATTAATCGTCTAGAAGCTGAACTAAAAGGGCAAAAACAAAGCTTACAAGCAACAGTGGCTCGCTTGACAGCCGAGAGAAGTAATGCCCAAGCTGACGCCCAACGCTATGAGACTTTGTACAAACAAGGAGCAATTTCTAGTCAAGAAGTTGATAGGAGACGCTTGAGTGCAGAAACCACTAGTCAGCAGTTGCTCGAAAGCCAAGCGAACCAGAGAACAACTATCGCCACCTTAGAACAGCAAATTAATGAGGCAAAAGCCAATCAGGAAAAAACTATAGCCAGCTTGCAACAACAGATTAATGAGGCAAAAGCCACCCTGAACCAAACCACTGAAGTGCGCCCAACCGATATAGCAAATGCACAAGCAGAGGTAGATAGCGCTCAAGCCACAGTGGAGAAAATTAAAGCGCAGCTGAGTCAGGCATACATCCACGCTCCCAGACCAGGTAGAATTTTAGAGATTAATACACGGTCAGGAGAAACAGTTGGCGATGAAGGAATTGTGGATTTAGGTCAAACCGACCAAATGTATGCAGTAGCAGAAGTCTACCAAAGTGATATCAAGAAAGTGCGTCCGGGGCAACGAGTGCTGATCAGTAGCGATTCTCTACCGGATGAATTAGTGGGAAGGGTGGATTGGATTGGTATGCAGATAAAACGGCAAGATATCATCAACGCCGACCCCTCTAGCAATATTGATGCCAGAGTAGTCGAAGTCCATGTGCAACTGAATCGACTATCCAGCCAGAAAGCTTCTAGGTTAACTAATCTGCAAGTCAAGGCGGTGATTGAACTGTGATTGGATTTATCCAACAACTGCGGCGGCGAACGCCTTTAGGATGGCTGCAACTAAGTCATGAGAAAGGGCGTCTTTTAGTGGCATTGTCAGGGATTGCTTTTGCCGATGTTCTCATGTTCATGCAGTTAGGCTTTCAGAATGCTCTGTTTGACAGTAACACCCTGCTACATAGCAGTATGCAGGGAGACATCATGTTAATTAGTCCCCAAGCTCGTAACCTGGCAAATATGTCTACGTTTCCTCGGCGGCGACTGTATCAAGCAATGGATATGCCGGGGGTGAAGTCAGCAGAAGCAATGTATCTCAACTTTATCGATTGGAAAAATCCCCAAACGCGCCAAGAGACATCAGTACTAGTTATAGGGTTCAATCCTGATAAGCAACTTTTTGACTTAGTAGAAGTTAACCGCAACTTGGACGTTATTAAATTACCAGATACCGTCTTGTTTGACAGTGCTTCTAGAGGAGATTATACAGAAGCGATCGCTCAAATTGAAAAGGGTAAACCCGTTACAACCGAAATAGAACGGCGCACAATTACAATTAGTGGCTTATTTAAAGTAGGAGCTTCCTTTATCGCTGATGGTAGCCTAATTACAAGTGATCAGAACTTTTTGCGCCTATTTCCCAGACAACAAGCAAGCAGTGTCAGTCTGGGTTTGATTCAGCTACAACCAGGTCATGACCCAGAGCAAGTGGCAAAAAACCTGAAATCCTATTTAGGTAATGATGTCAAAGTTCTCACCCACGAGGAATTTATCGCCTTTGAGAAAGACTATTGGCAGAAAAACACCGCGATTGGATTTATTTTCAGTCTTGGTGTAACGATGGGGTTTCTCGTAGGGGTAATTATCGTTTATCAAGTCCTTTCTACAGATGTGAATGCTCACATGAAGGAATACGCCACCTTCAAAGCAATGGGGTATAACAATTTCTATCTGCTAGGCGTGGTGTTTGAGGAGGCAATAATTCTGGCAATACTGGGCTTTATACCAGGAGCGCTCGTGCCCTTGGGACTTTATCATCTAACTCGGAATGCGACAAATTTACCAGTATATATGACCTTAGCACGAGCCATTACAGTGCTAACGCTGACTATGATTATGTGTATAATTTCTGGAGCGATCGCCACTCGCAAACTTCAATCTGCTGACCCCGCAGATATGTTCTAGAAGATAGGGATTGGGGACTGGGGGCTGGGAATTGGGGACTGGGAAATACTTCAATACCCAATTTTTAATACCTAATACCAATTCTCTAATATCTGGCAACAGATTCAAACTCCCAAACCCAAATGAAATCTGACTTTCATAATTACGAATTACGTACAGCTAACGCATCTGAAAACACTATTACGAATTACGTACAGCTAACGCATCCGGAGGCTCTATTACGAATTACGAGTTGGTATAAACTATGCTTCCTGTTATCGCTATTAAAAATCTCGACCACTACTTTGGTCACGGTCAACTTCGCAAACAAGTTCTGTTTGATATTAACTTGGAGATTAACGCTGGCGAAATCATTATTATGACTGGGCCGTCGGGTTCTGGTAAAACTACACTTCTTACCTTGGTGGGTGGGTTGCGTTCTGCCCAATCCGGTAGTTTGCAGATATTGGGACAAGAACTTTGTGGTGCTAGAGCAGCCCAACTAGTGCAGGCGCGACGCAATAACGGTTATATTTTTCAAGCGCACAATCTGCACGCTAGCTTGACAGCAGTCCAGAACGTCAAAATGGGCTTGGAACTGCACAAGAATATTTCGCCGCCAGAAATGAAAACCCGGTCAGCCCTGATGTTGGAGGAAGTAGGATTAAAAGAGCGTGTCAATTACTATCCTGATGATTTATCGGGAGGGCAAAAACAACGGGTAGCGATCGCTCGCGCTTTAGTCAGTCGTCCTAAAATTGTTCTAGCCGATGAACCCACCGCCGCTCTTGACAGTAAATCGGGTCGAGATGTGGTCAACCTGATGCAAAAATTGGCAAAAGAACAAGGCTGTACTATTCTCTTAGTTACTCATGACAACCGCATTTTAGATATTGCAGATCGCATCGTCCACATGGAAGATGGCAAGCTGATAAATGACCGTGCTGTTGTCTCAGCAGTTTAGGCAGATTCTCTTTTTCACCAAAGCTAAATTCCCAATTTCCAAATGGCGATGTCTGGCGACAAGAAGCGTAGCTCTCTACGCACTTCTGATGATGGGATGATATGGGCGATCGCCTCAAGTTAATTAATGTTCGCATCATCGCGCTACAAGACCTGTTCTGTAAGAGCATCAAGTTTAGCTAGTATTCTTAAGCCTTCTTCTGCGTTGCCAGTTGCTGCCATAGCTTTAAATCTTGTATGGGCATCAAATTCTGCTAAAGCTATGGTAGAAAGTTCTTCAATTAATTTATTAACACTAATGCCTTTAGCCTGAGCAAGTTCTTTCAATCTATGATGCTTATCATCTGGTAAACGAATAGTTAAAGTTGCCATTTTTGTTTAACTCCTAATAATTTCTTCGGGTTTTACTATTGATAAGTTAGGAAATAACAATTCAGCGTTTTGGAAATCTTTGACATTGTGAGTAGCAATGATTTGAGCATTTCCAGCAACTGCTAATTCAATTAAGTGATTGTCAGCTTCATCTTTTAAATTAGGTCGCCATAAGTAGTAAATGTAAATCCATTGACTTACGCTCATGAATGATGCAAGTAAAGCAGAAATTTCTTCAGTAGTTAAATGGCATTTCGTGAGAATTTCTGATCGTTGGATGACTGACTCATATTCAGAAAATAAAGTATTTCCCATCAAGGGCTGATATTCACCTTTTAAACAGCGCCGAATGAGTTCTCGACTGGAACCTTTAGAGCTAATCAGCGCACTAATAAAAACGCTGGTATCAACTACAATTTTAATCGCCATGTAACTATGATAGCATATACGCTATCATAAACGTTCTAGCCAAAAAACTTAAAAGCGATCGCACCGCCATTTTTCGCAAAAGCTAAATTCCCAATTTCCAAATGGCGATGTCTGGCGACAAGAAGCGTAGCTCTCTACGCACTTCTGATGATAGGGTGATGTAGGCGATGTCTACGACGGGCTACGCCTACGCACTTCTGATGATGGGGTTGATGTGAGCGATGTCTACGACGGGCTACGCCTACGCACTTTTGGTGATGATGTGGTGTAGGTGATGGCTTCGCTCTAGTATGTTTACGAAAGCCTTAAGTTGAAATTAACTTGCTAAAGTTGCCTTGTGTAAGTAAGGGAAAGTACGCAAACTGGCTTTATGTAACTATTAAGCAAATTGAGAGTAATCCTCCTTTAACCTGACGAGTCATTAGTGCTTTAAAAGCAGGAGGTGTTCAGGCTTTGGCAGGATTCCTTAATCATTCATAACATTTATCTAATGTATAAAAACTTTTTAGTGGTACTTGTATGTCTTTTAAAGTAGCTGTCTTATCAATTGATGGTGGTGGAATTAAAGGTATTGTCCCAGCAATAATTTTAGCGAAAATTGAAGAAGAAACAGGAAAGCCAATATGCAAACTTTTTGATTTTATTGCAGGAACTTCTACAGGAGGTATATTAGCGTTAGGGTTGACAAAAGCAAGTAAGCAAGATTCTACGGAACCAGAGTTTGCAGCAAAAGATTTATTTCTACCAGCTTTTTGACGCTCGCTGGAGTTTTCTCCCAATCTTCTGGGGGTATCTGTTGCAGATAATCTGGGGGCTGTTTTTCCATGACACCCAATTTATCAGATTTTGGTGGCTATTTTTGACGATCGCTCCTCTACCCCCTGAACGGTTACGTAAGCAAAGAATTAATTTTTTCTTGTTGATCTGATCACCCAAGGGGATTAAAAAGAAAAGCCCAAGACCGTAACCAACTTGTGAAAGCACAGATATGCTACCCACTTCACCTTCACTAACTTGAAAAGAAGATGCAATATCTTTGAGGATTGGCTGATTACAATAAATGTTAGCAACTGAGACACCAGATGCGATCGCCATAATCAGTACCTGAATTTTAGTTAATCCGTTATCTGAGATTTTTTTTACTTACTTAACTTATATCTGATTGTTGGCGCTGTTACAATCTAGCTTTTTTAAAACGTTTACTATAAGCGAATACTTTACAAAACTAGTTTGTCCAGGGCAGAAGTCTCTCATTCGGTAAAAGGGTTTGTTGTTCTCTAGTTCACCTACATCACTCTATGTAAGTAAATCCTCACAATTTCCAAATGATTTTATAGACTCTGAAGCTATAAATCAACAATAACTAACTAAGGAAATGGTAATTAACAAATAGGTACTAAGAAAAGTCGAATCTGTTCCGTTTTTTCTGCGCCACTAGTTAAGAGGTAATCTATGGTGCGAAATTCAAAACTAGGGTATATATTGTCCCCTAAGTCTATTCTGCAACCATCTGTAGCTATAAGTATAATTGCGTTTTTATTGGTTAGCGGAATAAGTTTTTATACAATAAAACACTGGCAAAATTCTCCGAATCACGAGGTACAAGCACCAGCAACAAAATTGCCACAGTTAAAAACAGTGACTGCCCTAGGAAGGATCGAACCACGGGGAAAGGTAATTAAAGTGTCTGCTGCTATGTCTGCGTCAGGAAGCCGGGTAGAACAGTTGCTGGTGAAGGAGGGGGATAGGGTGAAAGCAGGACAGGTGATCGCCGTTTTGGACAATCGCGATCGCCTGCAAGCAGCATTAAAAGAGGCGCAGTCAGAAGTGAAAGTAGCGCAAGCAAATCTGAACCGTACACAAGCGGGTGCTAAACGCGGTGAAATTGCGGCACAACAAGCGGCGATCGCCCGCCTAGAAGCAGAACGCCGAGGCGATATTGATGCTCAAGTAGCAACTATAGCTAAATTGCAAGCCACTGTGCGTAACGCCGAGGCAGAAGACCAACGGTATCAGGCACTATATCAACAGGGAGCAATCTCCGCCTCCCAACGGGACAGCAAGCGCTTAACTTTGGAAACCGCCCAAAAAAGTCTGCAAGAGGCACAAGCACAGTTAAATCGCACCCAGTCAACCAGTCAGCAACAGATTAAAGAAGCCACAGCAACACTAGATAAAATCACCGACGTGCCAAAAGTCGATGTGGAAGCTGCCCAAGCAGAAGTCAATCGGGCGATCGCAGCCATGAATTTGGCAAAAGCAAATCTGCAACAAGCTTATGTGCGTTGGCCAAAAGCGTTGGCAGAGCCATCGCCCCAAGATGGACAGGTATTTGAGATCCACACCCATCCTGGTGAAGTGGTATCAAATGATGGCATTGCTGATATTGGGCAAACCAACCAGATGTATGCCATGGCCGAGGTCTATGAAAGCGATATCAACAAAGTGCATCCAGGTCAACGAGTGCGAGTAGTTGGTGATTTCCTAACTATTGAGTTGCAGGGAACAGTAGAGCGCAAGGGTTTGCAGGTGCGGCGGCAGAATGTGATTAACACTGACCCTTCTAGCAATATTGATAACAGAGTAGTGGAAGTGCATATCCGGCTAGATGATGCCTCCAGCCAGAAAGCCGCCAACTTAACCAATATGCAAGTTAAAGCAGTAATTGAACTATGAAATCAAAGAGCATGGGGCGTTAAACATTAGTTATTCTCCCCCATCTCCCTTGTACAGACGCGATTAATCGCGTCTCTACTCAGCACTCATCACGCATTACTAATTACTCATCACTCAGCACTTCTTATGATGGGATTACTCCAACAGCTGCGGCGGCGAACACCTCTGGGATGGCTGCAACTGAGTCATGAAAAAAGTCGTCTGTTGGTAGCATTGTCAGGTATTGCCTTTGCTGACCTTCTGATGTTTATGCAGTTAGGCTTTCAGACTGCGCTGTATGACAGTAACACTAGACTGCATCGCAGTTTGCAAGCAGACATTGTTTTAACCAGTCCGCAAGCCCGTAACTTGCAAGGTATGTCTACGTTTTCTCGGCGGCGACTATACCAAGCAATGGATATACCTGGGGTAAAGTCGGCAGAAGGAATGTATTTTAACAACATTATCTGGAAGAATCCCCAAACACATCGTGAGACTGGGGTTTTAGTTATTGGGTTCAATCCTGATAAGCCAGCCTTTGACTTACCGGAAGTTAATCAGCAATTGTCAGCAATCAAACTACCGGATACAGTCTTGTTCGACCGTGGTGCTAGAGGAGATTACCAAAAAGCGATCGCTCAAATTGACCAAGGTAAAATCCTGACCACCGAAATAGAAGGGCGCACAATTACCATTAGTGGTTTATTCAAAGTTGGGGCTTCCTTTGGGGCTGATGGCAGCTTAATCACTAGCGATTTAAACTTTTTGCGGCTATTTCCTCGGCGAAACTCCAGCAGTGTCAGTCTAGCTTTGATTCAGGTACAACCAGGCTACGACCCAAAACAGGTAGCAGCAGTCTTGAAAGCCTACCTAAGAGATGATGTCAAAGTGCTTACCCATGCAGAATTTATTGAATTTGAGAACAATTTTTGGAGAACAAACTCCCCAATTGGGTTTATTTTCAGTCTGGGTGTATCAATGGGATTCGTGGTCGGGGTGATTATTGTCTATCAAGTCCTCTCCACTGATGTCAATTCCCACGTTAGGGAATACGCCACCTTCAAAGCAATGGGATATCAAAATTACTATCTGCTAGGTGTGGTGTTTGAAGAGGCAGTGATTTTAGCAGCCTTGGGCTTCTTTCCTGGAATGGGTGTATCTTTGGCACTTTACCAACTAACTCGCAGTGCCACAAATTTGCCGATGTACATGACTGCAATTCGAGGATTGCAGGTATTAATGCTGACTATCATTATGTGTACAATTTCTGGGGCGATCGCTACTCGCAAACTTCAAGATGCTGACCCTGCTGATATGTTCTAGAAAATGGGGACTGGTGACTGGGAAATACTTCAATACCCAATTTTTAATACCTAATACCAATTCTCTAATATCTGGCAACAGATTCAAACTCCCAGACCCAAATGAAATCTGACTTTCATAATTACGAATTACGTACAGCTAACGCATCGGAGGCTCTATTACGAATTACGAATTGGTATAAAGTATGCTTCCTGTCATTTCTATTAAAAATCTCGACCACTACTTTGGTCACGGTTCACTCCGCAAGCAAGTTCTATGTAACATCAACTTAGAGATTAACGTTGGTGAAATTATTATCATGACCGGGCCATCTGGTTCTGGAAAAACTACGCTGCTGACCTTGGTGGGTGGGTTGCGTTCTGCCCAGTCGGGTAGTTTGCGGGTATTGGGTCGAGAACTTTGCGGTGCTAGTGCAGCACAACTAGTGCAGGCGCGGCGTCATAACGGTTATATTTTCCAAGCACACAACCTGCATGGTAGTTTGACAGCACTGCAAAACGTCAAAATGGGCTTAGAATTGCACAAGCATATTAAATTACAACAGATGCGAACCCAGTCAGCCCAGATACTAGAGCAGGTGGGATTAGGGAATCATCTTCATTGCTATCCTGATCAACTGTCGGGGGGACAAAAACAACGGGTTGCGATCGCCCGCGCCTTGGTCAGCCGTCCTAAAATTGTTCTAGCGGATGAACCTACCGCCGCCCTTGATAGTCAGTCGGGTCGAGATGTAGTTAATCTCATGCAAAAACTGGCAAAAGAAAAAGGCTGTACCATCTTGCTAGTTACTCATGACAACCGCATCTTAGACATTGCCGATCGCATTGTTCACATGGAAGATGGCAAGCTCAAGTCAAAAGAAAAACTATCAGCCTGGGATTTATAACGCTAGACGTTTGTAGTATTAGCAGCTTATAAGCTTGTTAAGAGTTCCTTGTTATAGCCGCTCTCCCCAATAAATATCAATTTAGTAAACTATTGCAAAGATTGAGCTACACGGGTCAATAAGCAAATTTTAATGTATCTATATTTATGTATTTGTTCTTACGAAAGTAGGAGTTACGTACTGTACAAATCAACTATGATATAAATAATAAAATTTAATCATTTTAATACTTCGCACAACCCATATTTGCTGTTTTGAATGCTGAACATGGCTGAAAAATACAAATTACGCATCGTACATAAGTACTATACGCAAGTATTACAAATTAAACCAAATTTGCACAAAGGATATTATGAAAGCACTATTGCTCTATCCTCAGTTTCCTCAGTCTTTTTGGTCTTACGATCGCTTTATGAAAATCGCAGGACTGAAAGCGGTCTTACCTCCACTGGGAATCATTACAGTTGCAGCTCTCTTGCCTAAAGATTGGGAAATTAGATTTTGCGATCGCAATGTCAATGTTGAAACAGAAGCTGATTGGGAGTGGTGTGACCTGGTAATCCTCTCCGCAATGCTGGTACAGAAGCCAGACTTTCACGCCTTGATAACAAAAGCAGTGCGGTTAGGCAAAAAAGTGGCAGTCGGTGGCCCGTACCCCACCTCTATCCCGCAAGATGCCCTTAACTCTGGAGCGCATTATCTAGTTTTGGATGAGGGCGAATTAACAGTTCCACTGTTTTTAGAAGCGTTAAACCAAGGCAAAACGCAAGGCATCTTTCGCTCCACTGAAAAACCTGATGTTACTCAAAGCCCAATGCCGCGTTTTGACCTGCTGAAACGGGATGCCTACTTGATGATGGCTGTCCAGTTTTCTCGCGGTTGCCCTTTTAACTGCGAATTTTGCGACATTATTGTTCTCTATGGCCGTAAACCACGCACTAAAGAACCTCACCAAATCATAGCTGAGCTACAAGCTCTTTATGATTTAGGTTGGCGGGGGTCACTCTTCATTGTTGACGACAACTTTATTGGAAATCAGCGTAACGTCAAACGCTTCCTCCGAGAATTGATTCCTTGGATGAAGCAGCACGACTACCCGTTTACCTTCATAACTGAAGCTTCTGTGAATTTGGCAGAAGACGATGAACTGCTACATCTAATGAATGAAGCAGGCTTTTATGCTGTCTTTCTCGGCATTGAAACCCCAGACCAAGACAGTCTGCAAGTAACACAAAAACTGCAAAATACTCGCAATCCGCTAACTGAAGCGTGCCACAAGATCAATGAGGCAGGTATGCTAATCTATGCAGGATTTATCCTCGGTTTTGATGGAGAACGCCCAGGTGCAGGAGAACGGATTCAAGCTTTTGTAGAACAAACCAGTATTCCTCAACCTATGCTGGGTATCCTCCAAGCTTTGCCCAACACTGCTCTATGGAACCGTCTGGAAAAAGAGCAGCGTTTACATTTAGTAGAGGGCGTTGGTGGTACTGAGGTGGGAGATCAGAATACCTTGATGAATTTCATCCCCACCCGTTCCATTGATGAAATCGCTAGGGAGTATGTAGAAGGCTTCTGGACTTTATATGAACCCAGGAATTATCTTAGACGCTGTTTTCAGCAATGCCTCAGTATTAAATCCCTCTGTGAGCGCAAGCAAACCATGCAATTTTCTCCAGGTAAGGGGTTGCGGCTCGTTGCTCAGTTAATCTGGCATCAAGGCTTGCGACGACCGGAAATTCGGGGGCAGTTTTGGCGACAACTATGGACAATTCTGCGTAAAAAGCCTCAAGTTCTCAACATGTATTTAGGTCTATGCGCTGCTGGAGAGCATTTTTGGGAGTACCGCGCTTTAGCTAGAGAACGGATTACTCAACAGTTAGGCTACGACCCCCTAAAAATCCCTGTACTACCTGAGATTGGTGTAGCAAACGAACAACTTCAAGCACTGGACGTTTGATACTCTACCGAGACGTACTAGTTCAAGAAAAATTTTCCAGAGATTGGATTCTCTTTAAGGGATTGAATAAAATCCCTCAAAGTCATCATGCTACCCTTTAAAGTGAACTTAGGAGTGCCATTTTGAGCAACAATTCTCACCTCACCGTCTTTGATTTGAATCTGATTTTTAATGCTGTCCCATAGAGTGTCAAAGCTCTCGTCATCCTTGCAACCATTGGCTTCAAGAAACTTTTGACGCACTTCTGTTTTTAGTGCTAACACTTCTGCTGCTTGGGTACGCGCCTCAAAGTGCTTAACTACATCTTCATAGCCACTCTCCCTCAGGGTTTTGTTTTCAGCCTGAACTTCTTCTAACTGAGTTTTTACGGCTTGCAATTGTGACGCTAAAGCAGATGACTTCTGGTATTCAACTTTTAAGGCCAGCTTTGCATTGGCTAACAAGGCTTTGTAATCTAGCTGCTCTTGGTTTTGAATTTTTTCGGATTCCATTTTTATCTCTTAAATAGTGCTAATTTTAAGTGGTTTTTATAGTTTGTAACCGTAAAAAATAACTGTGTAGAGGGTATGAGTGGCATTTTCATTAAGAATATCTGATGTGAAGGGATGAGATGCGATCGCACTGTTCCAGATGGCAGTTTTTAAATATTCACACATTAGTGCTTGATATTTGATTTAACCTCAAATTTATGGCATCCTGCTATTAGAAATCATGTTTAAGCAAGTGTTTTAATAACGTATAAATTATGTGGGTTGTACTAGAAACATTAAAATGTTTATAAATATAGATTTAATCTAGCAATACCTGACATAAAAATAAGTTTTAAGTATTTTATTATATCAAGTTTTTAGGTTTTCCTTTGAGAATTATTTATTAATAGCGATCGCAGGAAGAGTTAAACTTGCCCAATTCTTGCAATGCATAGTCTAAACTTTCACTGCTCAAGAACAGCTTGCTTTAATATAGGACTCCTATTTGATTTTTGTTGGCGTAGCCTGCGCTTGCGCTTACAAAACTCAGTACACCTTTATTCCTTCTTCCCTATTCCCTATTCCCTGCCTCTACAAGTGATTCAGCAATCAAATCGGATTACTATAGATAATTTTCCTTAACTGAACTGTATGTTATGTAGCCCCAGACTTGTAGTCTGAGGCTACTTACTTATGGAATTAGTTCTTGTAAACTATAGCGGTTATCAGTTGAGTGCAATACAGACCTAACCCCCAGCCCCTTCCCTTGTAGGGAAGGGGAGTAAGATTCAAAGCCTCTCTCCTAAAAGGAGAGAGGTTTGGAGAGAGGTCAAACTGTATTGCATCCAAACGAGAACCGCTATATTTACTGCACTGTTGAACTCGCCAGGAAATTTGCAGTGCCACTGCCACCATTACGACCAACAGCCGGGATTTGCAGTAGGCTATCTGTAGCTTTGCCTGTACCGTCATCAGTAACATCCGTAGAGTCACCCGGATGTCCATTGGGAACGAACAATTGTGGATGGTCAAAGGGCGCTTTCTCAAGGCGGACTCGCTCATCAGTCAGCCCCTTGAGAAAAGCAACCAGCGCCTGTTTTTCCACTGGTGTCAGGTTCAGCACTGGAAGACCGCCAAAGTCCCCGCCTCGACTGTAAAAATCAACCACTTGTTCTAAGGTTGCCTGACCACCATTGTGGAAGTAGGGGGCGGTGAGTTCCACATTGCGGAGTCCGGGTGCTTTGAAGGCTCCGTCTGCAACCACAGTTTCACTAGGACTCAACGGTGGATTGAGAGTAGGGGGGTCTTCGCCGAGGAGATCCTTAAATTTTCCCTGCTGGGCTAGCCGTGCTTCCGAGAGCGGATTGCCTTTTCCATTACCATCCAAACCGTCATTATCACCTAAACCGGGGTCGTCGTTGGTGGGTCTGACGCCGATACTGAAAAAGCCAGTGTCTTCGGCGGGTCTTGGGCCGAATGGCGCACGTTTGATGCGTCCACCTTGAGTCACGCTGCTAACTGAAGCGACCGTCAATTCCGATCCACCGTGGCACGCAAAGCACGCCTTATTCTGGAAAAGTTTCCACCCCTCCTGTTGCTGGAGAGTCAGGGCGCTAGTGTCTTTGTCTAAGAACTTATCAAATGGTGTATTAGCAGACACCAGCGTTGACTCGTACTCCTGAATTGCCAGCCCAAAGAACAGCGAGAAATTATACTCAGCTAGTGTGTATTCGTTGGTGTTCAAGCGGCGCTTCGGTTTACGGAGGAAGGTTCGTTCGCCGGTTTGTGGGTTGACTCGGATAACCACATTTGATTGCCACCATTCTGGTTTGAAGGCGTCTTGAATCAGCTCCTCATAAGACTTTTTCAAACCACGTTTAGAAGACCTGGCGGACGAGTTGCTCAAAGACCCTAAAACGCTGTCATCATAAGCCACAACTTGCTTTGCAAGCGGCTTCAGGGCAAGTAGCTTCTTACCAAGCTTCCTCCCGAACCTTCTTAAAGGTCTGCTATCTGCTGCGGGAGGTTTTCGACTTGAGGAGTCATCACTATCAGTATCGTTTTCGGACAGCTGGGAATCAGGGTTATTCTCAACACTCCGACCTTGTGCGTCCACCACCTTAACCGCGTCGCTTGTTTCGGCCAACTCGACCCTCAATGGCGCGATGACAGTGGTGTTTTCAGCAGCCGTCTCAAAGGCATTGACTGGCGGCCCTACCGCTTGCGATGCCAGAGCCGAATTATTCAGCCTGACTTGCACGTCTTCTAACCGCCTCGGTCTGGTTGCTTTCAAAATGTAAGCATTGGGATCTCTCAATCCCAACGGATTCACCCCATTGAACGTATTCTGAGCCAGTCCGTCCCAGAAGTTACGAAAGTTGAACACCGCGTTAATCACTGTTGGTGAATTGCGGGGCGTCACCCGACGTACATTCGTGCCGTTCACATTGAAAACTTTATCCTCTAGAACCGTCACTTTATCTTCAGCACTGCCAGGAATAACGTCTTCAAATTTTGCCCTGGAGACTCCCTGAGAACCAGTAACATCGTTAGTGTCAAATACTACGTTTGAGGAGATGTTGGTTGGGTCTGCCAGCTTATGGAATGGGTAATCTTCTGGCTTCAGTTGGTAGTTCGGGCCGCCTCCGGTAGTGAAGGTAGTGAAGATCGTATCCACCAGACCAGGGTTAATCTGGTTTTTAGATCTGTTATCTGCTCCAGCATGAAAGTGACAACTAGCACAGGATTGGATGCCATCGCTGCCAAGCTGCATATCCCAGAAAAGAGATTTTCCTAAGGCAAGCAGGGACTCTTTGGCCTTTTCGGCCCTTTTGCCTTTTGCATCTACATATACGACAAACTCCCCTAGATTCTTGGGTTTTGGAACTTCTACTTTTGAGAGTGGAAGTGGCCCACTAGTTTGCGCCGATACAGTATGTCCAGCTAGAATTGCAGCCATGATGATGACAGCAATTGTTATAGCCCTTGACGATTTTGATATCAATCGATTACCTTTGACAGAACTAAATCCCCACCCTTTCCGGTTTGTGTCAGCCGAAAATTTGGACGAGGGACTTGCCCTATAAGATGTCTGATGCTTAAAAAGCGGTAATTTGAGATTGTCAGCTAAGCTCTGGATTACCTGCTTGACTTGTGCTAGCAACGATTTGAGCAAATATCGACCTTTTGAGGTCAATAGTAAGGGTAAGCTAGCAAAAAGCAGTATCAAACTTATTATGAGTAAAATTCTCATGCTTTTTATGTAACACAATACCAAGCAGATTATACTACGTAAAAAAAACGCTGCTTGATATCAACTGCACAAAAATTAACTAATTTTCTTTTAATCAACAAATATTAGGTGACTAATTGAGTCGGGTAGGCATTGCCAGCCCTACTTTGGCTAGGATATGGGAATGTCACTACATCAAAGTTCTGGTCGCTGGCGTCTAGGGCTAGCATTATCGCTGTTGACGGTTTTCTTGTGGGGAATTCTACCGATCGCCTTGACGGTAACGCTGCAAGCACTTGATGTCTATACCGTCATTTGGTTTCGCTTTTTAGTATCATTTGTGTTACTCGCTGTGTACTTAGGGGTACGCGGTCAATTACTGAAGCTAGAACAATTGCGTTCTGCTTCTTGGAAGTTGTTAGCGATCGCCACAATCTTCTTGGCGAGTAATTACTTCTTTTTTATGCAAGGTTTAGCACTAACATCACCTGCTAATGCTGAAGTTCTTATTCAGCTATCTACCCTTTTATTAGGTTTGGGTGGTTTAGTAATTTTTAAAGAACGTTATCGGCTGTATCAATGGGTTGGTGTAAGTATACTAACTTTGGGCTATCTTTTATTTTTTCGTGAACAACTAACGAACTTAATTACAGCACATGGCACATATATCTTAGGTAGTATTTTTATCGCGCTAGGAGCAGGAGCATGGGCCATTTATGCTTTAGCGCAGAAGCAGTTATTACAAACTTTATCTTCTGCTAGTATCATGCTGATTATTTACGGAGGATGTGCTTTATTATTCACTCCTCTTGCTAGCATAAAAACAATTTTTACACTTGATACTTTGCATTTAGGAATGCTGCTTTTTTGTGCTTTGAATACTCTAGTAGCTTACGGTGCTTTCGCCGAATCATTAGAACATTGGGAAGCGTCGCGGGTAAGTGCAGTATTAGCATTAGCCCCTATTGTAACTTTAATATCAATTGAAATTGTATCCGTGATTACACCTTCTTTAATTCCGCCAGAGCACTTAACATTAATAGGAATATTTGGAGCAGTTTTAGTAGTAGCAGGTTCAATGGCGATCGCCTTGGGAAAAGCTGAGTCGTAATTCGTAATTCGTAATAATGCTTCCAGCAGGCTATGCCAACGTAATTCGTAATTAAGAAATGGGTTATAGTCTCCAATCTCTATAGGTCACTACATTATGGTTGGGGTCTAATATCATGTCCGCTTAATTACTTATTAAACCCTAAGAACCCCAAAGAGACAAAGCTACGCTTTGTCTCCCCTCCCCGCCTGCGGCTATCCATTACCCGGATCTTTCTTAACATTTACGAGAGTATTCATTCACGTTTTTATAACCCTGATTCGTTCGTCGTTAATTCTCAATAAAAACCTAATTTTAGCGACAATCATAAGAGCTAATTTGTCAAGTATGCCTTACACCTCAGTGTTTAAGATGCCTACAAAACAAGCGTTTCAAGATTGTAAAGAAAGATGTGACTAATGGATAGCCGCCTGCGGGGAGGGGATTAAGGGGAGCCAGTGCGGGAACAGGGGTTTCCCCAAGTGGAGGAACTGGCGTGTGGAATGGAATGACTGTGGGAATCATAACTAATTATCAGAACTTGATATGAATACCTGTCTATAACGTAACTACGAATTATAAATTGTTAATTTTTCTCTTATTGAAAGCTACATTAGAAATACTGAGGTAGGGGAGTTGTTCATTTGTTATGATTTCACAGTGAATGCAAGCTGTTGAAATCAATCTCTTGCCAGATGGATACTTTGCCTATCTGTGTGACCCTATTGCATCGCAGTTTTGACATTGTATACAAAAGAAAAAAATCTCAAAATAAATCTGTTAGTCTAAGGTGAATAATATTAATTAAACCAAGCAGGGTGCTCGAATAACTACCAAAGCCAACGCCTCGCGAAACAATATCACCGAACCAGTTGAGCGATGAATAGTTTGTTTGGTAATTGGATCAGTACTCTGAAGAGAAATTCTCTGTTACTGGTTCTTTCAATGTTGCTGCCAACGTTTGAAAACAGTAATTCTGTTATGGCAGCAGAACGGATTTATGCATCTTATTCAGCACTAGAGTATTCCATTTCAGTCAATGCTTTAGAAACCTACGCGAAAACAGGTGTAATTGACGACGAATTGGCATATTATCAGCAGTATTTGCCTCAGGAATTGCGGCAGATTTTAGTCAGTCCTGTGAAAGTTAGTCCGGTAGTGGTTTCGCAATTTCTCTACACCCCACAAGGAGAATTTTTGCTGCGTCGGTTGACGCAAGTGATTAAAACCAAATCTCGTCAACCAGAACCAAGTTTTTATGCCTTAAGAGCAGCGCTGATTTTAGCTTCTGCTGAATCAGGAGGTTTAACGCTTTTGAATGTGTTGCGTAAGTATCCCACTAGCAGCATTTATCTTGATTTAGTACAGAGCTTAGAAATAGCTGCGGAACTTGAGAAACTTGTCAATCAAACCAACCGAGCGATCGCAGCAGTTTCTCAAAAGTCAAAGATAGAAGCTGCTAATATTAAACAACCAAATTTCTCACAATTGCCAGATTTAGCTAGTCAGGGACAATTTAAGTCGCAAAAATATACACTGAAGTTTTTCGACTTGATACGCAATCGGCTTTTGTTAACTGATGTTTATGTTCCCAATATCAATAATTCTGCACCCGTAATTGTGATTTCTCACGGTTTGGGTTTAGATAGCAGCAACTTTCAATATTTAGCTACTCACCTAGCTTCCCACGGATTTGCTGTCATCGTTCCCAATCATCCGGGTAGCGATGCTAAACAGTTGCGTTCCTTGCTGAATGGAAGCGCCAACGAAGTAGCAAAACCAGGCGAATTTCAAGACCGACCTTTAGATGTGAAATATATACTGGATCAACTAGAAAAGAGTAACCATGCTGATTCACGGTTTAAAGGTCGGCTAAATCTGCAACAAGTCGGCGTATTTGGTCAATCTCTTGGCGGCTACACAGCCTTAGCCTTGGCAGGTGCTAAGATAAACTTTGAGCAACTAGAACAAGACTGTCAACCAGAGGCACTTCAAGATAGCTGGAACATGTCTTTACTGCTTCAGTGTCGCGCTTTGGAATTGAGCATTAGTAAATCTGGCAAGGAATATAACTTGCGGGATGAAAGAGTTAAAGCTGCGATCGCAGTTAATCCAATTACTAGCTCTATTTTCGGCAAAGCTGGCTTAAGCCAAATTAAAATTCCCGTGATGATCGTTGGTAGTAGTGACGATACTGTAGCGCCAGCTTTATACGAACAAATTTTACCTTTCTCCTGGTTCACTAATTCACAAAAGTATCTCGTCATGCTTCTAGGTGCTACCCACTTCTCCACTATTGGTAATGGGAACCCTGCAAATAAACAAATAGCATTACCTGCAAATATGATTGGTGATGCTTCCCAAGCGCGTCGTTATATGAATGTTTTGAGTTTGCCTTTTTTCCAAACTTACGTGGCGGGAAGACCAAAATACATTTCCTACCTCAACGCCGCCTATACCCAAAGCATTTCTAGTAAGTCTCTTGGTTTAAGCCTCGTCCAGTCCTTGAGTGCAACCGAATTAACACAAGCGCTTGATAGCCGCCACAAAGCTCAATCCTTTCCAAAAAAAGCCCCTAACTCTATACTCAACTTTGGATTTTGGATGTTAGATGTTGGCGTTGCAATGCTGCATGTGACAATTTTTATTTAATTTTGCATAAACGTAACTAATCACGTCAAAAAGTTCAACTCCGTCCCTCTCCGCCTCGGAGAGGGACAGGTTTTGCGTAGTAAAACCAGGGAGAGGTCTTCTCATTAGGCTAATTAGGGGGCTGCTGCTTTCAATGTGACGAAAGGCGGAGAATGCAGAATATCTACTCCATTGGTTTGAGATCCAACGCGGAAAAGGTGCGATCGCACCTTTCCAGCTAAGGTATAAAAAGGCGAAAGAATTCAGTTAGGAAAAACAGGAGCAGCAACAGTAAAATTTTTATTTTAATACCATAATTTCCTTATCCCGCATCTAATTAATGTATTATTTTATACTAAAAATAAAGAGTATTATTTTGTTTAAATAACAAAGTAAATTATTATAAACCCCTTATAGCAAGACTCTTAGAGTGTGTTGTAATTACAAATTACGAATCATGAATTATAGATTAGTATAAAAAACTTCTTAGTTTCTACTTAAATTTGGATAAAACATTACAAAAAAAATAAATATTATGTGATAAAAACAACCGTTAAAGTACTTAATTATATAAAATCCTCCTCAAGACAGTTCAGCATAAACACTGAATGTTTTTCTTACTTTATTTGTCAAACTACGACTAGCTATTCAAAAAGCGAACTAACCCAAACTGAAAATAGTTTTGACATTAACGAGGAGTGAAATAGAACTATGACTACAGCAGATGTAAATTCTATCTATGGCATTTATGTAACCTACTACGGTCGCGCCGCTGATCGCGGTGGTCTGGAATTTTGGGTAGACCAAGGGGTGAATAAAAAAGTATCGCTCGAAAGCATTGCCGCAGGTTTTGCTGGTGCACAAGAGTCTAAAGATAGATATCCTTACCTAGCCTTTCCTAATACCTCCGATCCGACTGAATTCGTCAAATCAATCTACCGCAATGCTTTCGGTCGGGAGGCAGAAGCCGCAGGATTGGCGTTTTGGGTTAATGAGTTGAAAACTAAAGGATCGGGTCAAGCTCCGACCTTTATCCTCACAGTGCTCATAAATGCTCAGGGTACAGACAGAACAGCTTTGCAAAATAAGGCTACCGGTGCCAAGCGGTTTACCGATGGACTGATCAATAATAATATCTCCCCCACCGCGTCGATATTTACAGATTCAACAAATATCCTCAATACGATTAAGGAAACTCCAGAATCGGTTACAGCAGGTAATACGTCGATTGATGCAAAGATCAATGATTACAAATCAGCAGGGACAGCCGGTACAACCATTGCTCTGACAACCTCCATTGTTGACAACCTCGTAGGTACAGGGAATAATGACACGTTCATAGGCGCTAACGCTGTGCCATCAGGAGCAACAGATACAGTCCAAGCCAGTGACAAGATAGATGGTGGTGCAGGGATAGATACCTTCCAATATAGTGGTGCTTCTGCTACTGCTATTGTCCCAACTCTATTAAATGTTGAAAAAGTAGAACTTTTAAATCCTGCGACTGGTACCACAATTGACTTCACTGGCAAAGCTACAGGTCTTCAACAAGTCATCATTAAACCTCCCTCTGGGACTCTAGCGGCTTTTACCGCCAATGGACTTAGTGGTATTACCCTTGGTGTTGAAGGTGCCACCCTTACCGCCGGTGCCGTCCCTACCACGACTTTAACGACGCTCACGGCTAATTTTGGTTCTACGACCACTAGTGCAACCTTGTCCATCAAGGATGCCATAGTCACTACGGCTACTCTAAGCGGCAACACTGCACTCACTACCCTTAACCTTGTCGCTGATGGTTTAGGGAAGAATTCGATTGGGACATTAACACTACCAACGGCCACGACAACCCTGAATATTAGCGGTGCTGGCGGAGTAGAAGTTACCAATGCGCTACCTACCACTGTAGCAACGATCAATGCAAGCCAAAACACAGGCGGTGTTAAGGTGGCAGTTGGTACAGTGAATGCTACCTTCACCGGCGGTAGCGGAAATGATACCTTTAGCTCTACATTAGCCACCTTCGACGCCAACGATAAGCTTGACGGTGGTGCTGGCACAACGGATACATTAACACTTACGGGTACCACTGCTACTGCTCTCACCACCCTCGAACTTGCATCTATCAACGCTGTCAGGAATTTTGAAGTACTGAGCTTAGAAGGTGCAGCCGCAACAGTTGATGCCACTCAGGTTACTGCCTTTAAAGACTATCTATTCAAGCTAACGGCAGCAGGTAATATCACAGTTACTGGGGCGACTGCAAGCAATACCTTTGCCTTGGCAGGTACTCAGGCTACTCCAGCAGGTAATACAGTTACTACATTCGCTCTCACCGGGACTGGTGCTGCTAATATCGCGCTTCAAGAGAGTGCTACAATCACCACTTTAAACTTAACTGGCATTACCACCCTCAACATAGATTCTAAGAAGAAGGATTCTGCAACTACTAATACGATCACCACGCTAGGCAATGCCGTGCCGATCAAAGTGAAGGGTGACGGCAACCTCACGATTGCAACGACCGTATCCGCCATTGTTAGAAACATTGATGCTACTGGTTTCAAAGGGAATTTAACCGCTACTGGTGGTACTGGTAATGACATATTAATAGGTGGTGATCTTAATGACACATTAACAGGTAGTGCTGGTACTGATAGATTGGTAGGTGGTCTTGGTAGAGACACGTTAACAGGTACTGGTACTGACACCTTCGTCTTCGCGATCGCAGGTTCCAATGCAGGAAACTTTGCGGGTGGTACTACCGATACATTTGATACCATTACTGGTAGTAGCTTCACGACAGCATCAGATAAAATCGAACTAGTCGGAACCGCATTCAATGTCACTAGTTTGACTAGTCAGTCGGCGGTACAGGCAGCTGTTGGTTCTGCAAGCACTTTGAGTGCCGCACTTGCAAGTGCTGCTACGGCAATCGGTGCAAGTAAATTTGGTGCTTTCACATTCGGGGCTGATACTTATGTCTTGGGTAATGATGCCACTGTAGGTACTTTGAATCAAAACGATCTACTGATTAAACTCAATGGCAATTTGACGCTGGCTTCTGCGGACTTCACATTCGCCTAGTCATCACTTTTGTTTTCATAAAGAAAGGACTAACCATAAGAGGTCAGTCCTTTTTTTTGGCTTTCCTGTACTAGTACCATTTGACTTTTTTGATAATACAAATACATTGGGAGGCGCATGGCAATACGAATTGTTGTCAACTTAAACCGAAAGCATTGAAACTAAGCGTTTTGTCCAATAAATTCTGGATGTTTTTGGGTTTTTAATAACGTGAGTTTAACAAACCCCTCCCTGCCTTGAACAAAAGTTCAAGTCTGTCCCTCTCCGAATCGGAGAGGGACAGGTTTTGCGTAGTAAAACCAGGGAGAGGTCTTTGTTTATAGCTAATTAAATAAAACTTCTATAAGCCTTTAACGTTTCTTTTGCTGTTCTTTCCCAAGAAAATAATTTTGCTCTTTCTTTACCTTTGCTAATTAATTCTTGGCTGAACTGACAATCACTAATTATTTTTAATATAGCTTCAGCTAGTTGGATAAAATCGTTCGGGTCAATCAGTATAGCAGCATCTCCTGTCACTTCTGGGAGTGATGAAGTGTTAGCAGTCACAACAGGCGCGCCTAAGGTCATAGCTTCTAGTACCGGCAAACCGAAACCTTCGTAGTGAGACGGATAAACGAAGACATCGGCTTTTGAGTAAAATAATGCTACTAATTCATCAGATAAATAGTCAAGATGGTGAATTTCGTGTTTCCAAGGAGATGTCTCAATGGCCGTGAATATTGGTTCATAATTCCATCCTTTTCTACCAATTAATATTAGCTGATGTTCAACTTCATGCATTTCTTTTAAAAAATTAAATGCTGTAATTATAATATTAATATTTTTCCTCGGTTCTATTGTACTGACAAAAAGCAAATAAGGTTTGGAAAAATCATAGCTAACTCGCTTTTCTAAAGCTTGAATATTTTCACTAAACAAATAATTAGGATGGTAACGACTAGCTAGAGGAGTAACATAAATTTTTTCTGGAGCTACTTGCAAATGCTCAATAATATCTTGCTTAGAGCTTTCTGAAATTGTTAATACTAAGTCTGTCCACTCTAAACAGCGCTTAACTCTTTTTGTATATGTTTTGACAACTGAGTCTATATAATTAGGATATTTAATAAAAGTCAAATCATATATATTCATGACCTTTAAGCTATTCTTGCAGGGATAAACTGAATAATTTGTCCCATGTAATATATTTGGGTAGTTCAAAGATTGTTCAACATAATTCTGAAAATAATCAAGCAATAAATTTGACACTTGAGTTGATGTCAATAATAAATCAGAAATTTTGACAGGTATGGGCAGTATATGATGAATAGAAGAACTTCGATTTAAATAATCAGGTAAAGCTAGCTTGCCTAAAAGCCATTTTTTAAAGCCTGGCTGATAAGCAATCCCCAGTTGAAATTTTTCTTCAGCTTGTAAAGCATCAAGTGAACAAATTAAATTAGCAATATAAAAGCCAACTCCACTTGGTTTTGAATCTACTGGAGTGGCATCGACTACAACTTTTAGCATTAAATATTTAAGAGGTTGTTTTAAAAGTCTAATTTATTACTTACCCTAGCGACTAGAAGTCGCGGCTACACAGACAAAACCCACCTGCGTGGGTTTCAAACCCTTGCTTTTGCGTTAGTCCGCGCAGGCGGACTTTGTTTGTGTAGTAGCGAATTATATTCGCCCAAAACTTTTCAAACATCCTCTAAGCTCCGCCGTTGCTTAACTTTTTCAGGTCATAATCAACCATTAACTCAACCATTTGCTCAAAGGAATGTTGAGGTTGCCATCCTAACTCGGTCTTGATTTTATCAATGGAGCCAACTAACTGCACTGGTTCATCAGGGCGGTAAAATGCGGTATCAACAGAGACATAATCTTGCCAATTTAGACCAACACAGTTGAAGGAACACTCAACAAGTTCTCTGACAGAGTGAGTTTCACCACTGGCGATGATGTAGTCATTGGGCTTTTCTTGCTGCAACATCAGCCACATTGCGTAAACAGCATCCTTAGCGTAGCACCAGTCACGACGGGCATCTAGGTTGCCCAATTTGAGTTCATTTGCCAAACCAAGTTTAATCTGGGCTGCTGCGTGTGTGATTTTGCGAAATACAAATTCTGTACCACGTCGGGGGGATTCGTGAGTGTAAGTGATACCACAGCAAGCGTAGAGGTTATATTTTTGCCGATAGTTGATAGTCATCCAGTGAGCATAAGCTTTGGCAACACCGTAGGGGTTACGGGGACGGAAAGCCGTACGTTCGGTTTGAGGTGATTCGTCGGGTTGACCAAAAACTTCACTACTGGATGCTTGATAGAATCTGGCATCAGATTTGCAGCGACGAATGGATTCTAAGAGACGGGAGACACCAAGGGCTGTATATTCGGCAGTGAGAGCAGGTTGTGTCCAAGAAAGTGGAACATAGCTTTGAGAGGCGAGGTTATAAATTTCGTCAGGTTGAGCCTCAGCAACCACGTCCATCAAAGAGGACTGATCTAAGAGGTCACCTGATAAGATTTGAATATTATCTGAAAGGTGGGAAATACGCTCTAAGTTGCTAGTACTAGAACGGCGGACTAAGCCAAAGACTTGGTAGCCTTTAGTTAAGAGAAGTTCGGCGAGGTAGGAACCGTCTTGTCCGGTTAAGCCGGTGATTAAAGCTTTTTTCGTCATGTTTGTTATTAGATTTTATTTTTGCCAGACTACTAATATCACTCCATTCACTATTAAACTCAAGCCTGTTGGTTGTGTCAGGGGAACGGTTTCTCTAAAAGGATGTCTGAAAAGCCAGGTTTAGGTATATAGCAGAATTCAGGAGTAGAGACGCGATTAATCGCGTCTGTACAAAATTCAGAATTTAGGCGTAGGGCGTGTTTTCAAACTCGCCGACACCCTGAAGGGTGCGGCTACAGGAACGAAGTCCGCGGAGGCGGACTACGAAAAATCAAGATTTTAAGCCTGCAAAGGCTTTGTTCCTGTAGCCTCAGGCTTTAGCCTGAAGGCTTGTGGGGTTTGAAAACATGCCCTAGACGTAGTACTTTGTCAAGCTAGTTTTGAGGGTTTGCAATAAGCACTTTAGTCCTTACTACAAACTCAATTTTTGATTACACATTTATATAACCATCAAGAATTGTCAGTGATGGTCACGTCAATTTTAAGAGATTGTGCTTGCTTGTCAATAAACCAAGCAACCGATTCTTGCACCATAGTTAAAACAAAACTGTATTTACCTGGGTTAGTGGGTGTTTTAATCAGTGCATTAATTACTGCTGATTCTCCAGGAGATATATCAAAAGGAAGGGCTGTGCGTTCAGTATGCCCGTCAAATATCGCCAAGTTTCCACTAGCGTCTAGCCAACGATAACTGAAGGTTGTAGGCTGTTCACCTCTAATAGCCCATAAAAAGTTACTAGTATTTGTCACGAGAACTGGGATTTTCAGCACTGTACTTTTATTGAGGGTGTTTGGAAATTTCTCAACGTACATCTTTTGTGAAAATATTTTTTTGATAGGTAACTGTACAAGGTAAGAAGTCCAATTTCCTAAAGAACTAGTATTTGCTGTCAAGGAATACCTAGAAATAAGTGGGTCTTTTTCTCTTAAAGACTGCTGAGATATGACGCAAAGTTTCTCTTGGCTACCTTCTCCTAACCAGTTGATAACTTGGGCTGTAGTCATTGACTTGAAAATATCACTGTAGTTAGGTGGCATATTTCCTGAATAACCATTGACAACTGGTATATTAGCTTTTATGCCAGCCCACATAGCAGATAACTGAGATTCCTCAAACCTCTTTTTAGGATCACGGTCTAAACTAACATATGCTATTTCGCAATTTTTATGCATAAGTTCTTGAATTTGTCCAACTTCTTGCGTAAAAGGTAGTTTCTCAAAGCTAGAGCTACTAATAATAATTTGTTCTAATAAACATCCAATACAAACTATATTTAATAATGTTATATTTAACGGTTTGTTAGGAATTTTTTTTATAATAGAATCAAAACATAAAGTTATTGCAACTAAAAGATAAAAATACAATATTGTCCAGATTCGAGTAACCGCTCTTATCGCTGAACCACCAGGTACACTTGTATAAATAATTTTCCAAAGTGACCAACCATTTGGCAAACGTAAGCAAAGAATAAAAATGATTAGAGAAACAAGTAAACAGGTTTTAATGATCAAACTTCTATGAACACTGAATATATCTTTGTTAAATATTAGAGTGTAAATAGAAGCTCCAGTCAGCAAAATAACAAATGTCCCCAAAAACAGATGGTGTTCATGAATTCCTTGTAAATCATGAGTAATCCATGATAATAAAGGCCACCACAAACTAGCAGGTGCTGGTAAAAACCAAGAAAAAAACCTGGGTAGCAGGGGGTCTATTTCTGTATAGCTACGTTGTCCAAGAACTTTTTGAGCTTGGATGTAAGGTGCTAGCAATTCAAACATTAATAATGCCCAAACTGTAGCAATTACAATAATTGTTTTATAGTTATGCTTAAAATATCTAGTAAAACGACTAATAGTATCTAAATCTAATATACAAACTATTGCGGTGAGAATTACTAAACTGAATATCAAGAACCAGCCCAAGTAAATACCAGAAAGAATTTGAAGATAGATAAACAGGAGTGATAATGCAAGTTGTTTATTCTTAGGCGATTTAAGAAAATCCCATACAAATAAAAATACTAGTGGTGTAAAAAATTGAGGAAGTAGTTGCTGATGACTAATTTGAATAATTCTCGGCATCCCGAACGCGAAAAGAAATGCTCCAATTACTGTTGCTAGGTGACTTGCACAATAATACCGCATCAATATAGCAAAGCTAACAAAACAAAGTACACATACTACAATCATCCATATTTGATATGACAAATCGGGGTCAAATAACGCTCTCAATCCCCAGTATATGGGAGCAGAACCAAATAAATTATCTGAGAAAGTTAAAACATTTTTGTAAGGATAAAAGAAAGCTGGTGAAAATAATTCGCCAATGTAATTTCTGTTTGTTAATGTTTGAAATGAGTGTTCTAAAAAATATTGATTTAATAGAGTATCCCCAGTATCTGTTTGCATTGAGGAAAACCCTGACAAAATTGTAGGTTTAAACGCATTGAATACACCAAATATACAGAATCCTACATATAAAAATGCGTGAAATATTTTTCTAAATTTCATGTTATTTTTCTCAAAAAATATTAACTAAAAAAGATTATATTTTAAAATACAAAATATAGCTCTGATTCCATCTTTGCAGCCAATCTTTTTACCTTCCTTGTAAGTGCGACCATAATTAAGATATACCTACTTCGTAAATCCGACATTCCCTTTTCGCAACTTTCGCAGTTATTTCTGGTTCAAATCCAAAACGATTTTCTTCTATTTTGATAGCTTGAATTATTTCCCGTCGGAATGCTTTATAACAAGTTTCCATGTCTGTGAGGTTGATATTAGTCAACATATTAGACAACATAGTCAGAAATCCATTACCAACTCTGTGCCAATAGTAGACAACCCTATGAGCTTTACCACCTTGAAAACGTGAGCCGAATACGACGTCAGCTTTATTATCCAGAATTGGTTTAATCATGAGAGGATATTCTTGAGGGTCATACTCTAAATCTGCATCCTGAACAATTACTATATCTCCAGTCGCTGCTGCAAAACCCGTGCGTAGTGCAGCACCTTTACCGAGATTGCGTTTGTGATAAATTATTCTGTCTACTTCTGTTTCTAATCTGGAGTGCAATATCTCTTTTGTACCATCTGTTGAGCAGTCGTCAACAATAATGATTTCTAAATATTTGATAGGAGATGATTTAACTGCTTGCACAACTTGCCCAATTGTTCCAACTTCATTAAAACAAGGAATAATTACAGAGAGTTTCATAATTTAGCCTTTTCAATCAAAAGATTTTTCAGTAATTTCGTAAATAAAATTGTTATTGTATTGTCAAATAAGCATCTTCACACTTATGAATCTGTTTTTGATTACACGTTTATATAACCATCAAGAATTGTCAGTGATGGTCACATCAATTTTAAAAGATTGTGCTTGGTTGTCGATAAACCAAGCAACTGATTCTTGCACCATAGTTAAAACCAAACTGTATTTACCTGGGTTAGTGGGTGTTTTAATCAGTGCATTAACTACTGCTGATTCTCCAGGAGATACATCAAGAGGAAGAGGCGTGCGTTTAGTGTTCCCGTCAAATATCGCCAAGTTTCCACTAGCATTTAGCCAACGATAACTAAAGTTTGTGGGCTGTTTACCTGTAGTAGACCATAAAAAGTTACTAGTATTTGTCACAGTAACTGGGATTTTCAATAATGTACCTTTATCGAGGGTGTTTGGAAATTTATCAACGTATATCTTTTGTGAGAATATTTTCTTTATAGGCAACGGTACAAGATAAGAAGTCCAATTTCCTAAATAACTAGTATTTTCTGTTAAGGAATACCTAGAAATAAGTGGGTCTTTTTCTTTTAAAGACTGCTGAGATATTATGCAAAGTTTACCTCGGCTATCTTCTCCTAACCAGTTAATAACTTGAGCAGTATTCATTGACTTAGAAATACCACTATAGTTAGGCGGACTATTTCCTGAATAACCATTGACAACAGGGACATTGGCTTTTATACCAGCCCACATAGCTGATAAATGTGATACCCAATAAGGTTTCTCAGGATTTAATATGACATACGCTAAATTACAATCACTTTGCATTAATTCCTGAATCGGTACAACTTCTTTCGTAAAAAGTACTTTTTCAGAGCTAGGTAAGTTTATTACAACTTGTTCTACTAAACATCCAATGCAAAGTAAGCTTAATACTAATATACGTACCTGTTTTACAAGCATAGTAAGTAGCAGAGAGTCCAAGCATAATATCGCGGCAACTATGAGATAAAAATAAACTATTGTCCAAATTCGAGTAACTGCTCTAATTGCCGAAGCACCAGGTATAACGCTATAAATAATTCTCCAAATTGACCAACCATTTGGTAGACGTATACAAAGAATAAAAAGAGTGAAAGCAACTAGTAGGCAGACTGCTATAAGAAAACTTCTTTCAGAATTTAATATATACTGGCGAAACAGTAAGGTGTAAACAGATAGCGCAATCAGCAAAATAACTAAGAACCCTAAAAATAAATGGTGTTCTTGAGCCATTTTCAAACCTATAGAAAATTTTGAAAGTGAAGACCACCAGAGGCTATCAGGTGCTGGTAAAAACCAAGAGGAAAGCCTGGGTAGCAGAGGGTCTACTTCTGCATAGCTGCGATATGCAAATATTTCTTTAGCATTTATGTAAGGTCTAAGTAAACCATACATGAGTAATGCCCAAGCTGAAGTAATTATAAGAACTGCTTTGTAGTTATGCTTGAAATATGTAGTTAGACGATAAAGAGTGTTTTTATCTAATAGAAATACTATGACAGTAAAAATAATCAAACTAAATATCAAGAACCAGCCTAAGTAAATACCAGAAAGAACTTGAAGATAAATTAGTAGCAAGGATAATGCAAGTTGTTTATTCTTGGGTGATTTGATAAAATCCCATACAAACAGAAATGCAAGTGGTGTAAAAAACTGAGGAAGTAGTTGCTGATGAAGAATTTGAACAAGTCTTGGCATACCGAATGCAAACAGAAAAGCACCAATTACTGTTGGCACATGACTTATACGGTAATGCCGCATCAATATTGCAAAGCTAATAAAACAGAGGATAGATACTAATATCATCCATAATTGATATGATAAGTCTGGCTCAAATAAGGCTCTTAATGCCCAGTATATGGGAGCAGAACCAAATAAGTTATCTGAGAAAGTTAAAACATTTTTGTAAGGATAAAAGAAAGTTGGTGAGAATAACTCGCCAATATAATTTCTATTAGTTAATAGTTGAAATGAATGTTCTAAAAAATATTGATTTAATCTGGTATCTCCAGCGTCTGCTTGCATGGAGGAGAATCCTGATAAAATTGTAGGTTTAAACGCATTGAATACACCAAACAAACAAAAGAATATATACAAAGCTGCTGGGTAAATTTTTTTAATTTTCATATATTTTGAATGAAATTAAATTTATCAAAAAAGATTATATTTTAAAATGCAGAATATAGCTCTGATTCCATCTTTCCAGCCAATCTTTTTACCTTCCTTGTAAGTGCGACCATAATAAGATATACCTACTTCGTAAATCCGACATTCCCTTTTCGCAACTTTTGCAGTGATTTCTGGTTCAAATCCAAAACGATTTTCTTCTATTTTGATAGATTGAATTATTTCCCGTCGGAACGCTTTATAACAAGTTTCCATGTCTGTGAGGTTGATATTAGTCAACATATTAGACAACATAGTCAGAAATCCATTGCCAACTCTGTGCCAATAGTAGACAACCCTATGAGCTTTACCACCTTGAAAACGTGAGCCGAATACGACGTCAGCTTTATTGTCCAGAATTGGTTTAATCATTAGAGGATATTCTTGAGGGTCATACTCTAAATCTGCATCCTGAACAATTACTATATCTCCAGTCGCTGCTGCAAAACCCGTACGTAGTGCAGCACCTTTACCGAGATTACGTTTGTGATAAATTATTCTGTCTACTTCTGTTTCTAATCTGGAGTGCAATATCTCTTTTGTACCATCTGTTGAGCAGTCGTCAACAATAATGATTTCTAAATGTTTGATAGGAGATGATTTAACTGCTTGTACAACTTGCCCAATTGTTCCAACTTCATTAAAACAAGGAATAATCACAGAGAGTTTCATAATTTAGTCTTTTAAATCAAAGGATTTCCAGGTAATTTCGTGAATAAAATTGTTAGCGATCGCCTGCCAATCAAACTTTTCTTGAACAAGGCGTTTAGCAGTTTCAACACGCATTTGTCTAGTTGCTACATCTTCAGATTTGATATTAGCGATCGCTTCAGAAAATTTTTCTAGTTCCACAACTATACAGTGTTTGCCATCCTCAATTCCTAACCCTCTTGCACCAATTTGTGTAGAAATTACAGGAATTCCAGATGCAAAGTACTCTAACATTTTTAAATTAGTTCCTGAACCAAAAGTGACAGGGTTAAGTGCTACATCTACTACTTCAAAAGCAGTATCTTTGGTTTCTTCATCTACTACTCCCATAAAGCCAACATTTGCAGGTCGTAGCTCATCCCGAAATGCTAACCCCACGCTACCAATCACCAGGAAATTAACATTGGGAAGTTCCTGAGCCATTTTAAAAATGTGCCGCACCGCCTCTAAATTAGGGCTATGCCAACTACCTAGAAATATTGCAGTAAAACTTGTAGCTAAACCTAATTTTTGTTTATTTAAATACCGCTTTTCTATCTCGACATAATTAACTATTTCTAAATCTACACCGTTAGGAACTTCAATAATTTTGCTTAAATCTACATCATACATTTGATGAAGTGCCTTAGCATCATCGATAGAGCAAACCATGATTAGTTGACTCAGATGACAACATTCATCTTCTACCTTGCGAGTCATCTCTAGCAACTCATGCCCTATCGCATTATTTGGCAGAATACCTTTTTTTAGCTCCACTTCTACATCCTGAGCTTCATACCAAATTGGCTTGTTAGTTACTGCTTGAATTGCAGGCAAAAGGTAAGGATGACAGGCAACCACAAAATCTGAAGATTCTACAGATGCTTTTAAAGCTTCCACGTATGCAGGAGTTAAATGGTACAGTTGTGGCATAATTACATCTGTAACTGGTACTCCTACCTTTTGTTCAATTAGCCACTCTTGCTCTTGATGTTTCTTTGATTTGGGAATTCGCGTTTCATATAAATTAGGAGCAATTTCACCTCTAAATACATCTTGATCGGCATTTGTAAATGTTACTAGCTCAACATCAAACTGAGTAGCTAAATGCTGATACAGATGAAAAACTCTGCTTTGCCCACCTCCTCTGGGAGGAAAAACAGGAAATGTCAAAGCAACTGTAATTTTTTTGCGTCTTTTGACAACTGGACTAGATAAAGATGTAGATATAAATGGCTTAGTTTCGTCCAACAACTGAGCAACTGTATTTTGCCAGTTAATTTCTGCAACTAGCTTCCGACCTGTTAAACCCATCCGCTGTGCTTCATCTCGATGTTCGCACAGATAGTCAATCCGTTCAGCCAGTGCTTGTGGGTCGGGTGGGACTGAATATCCTGTCTCACCATTAATGACAAACTCGTTAGGGCCACCAGCATCTGTTGTAGTCAGCACTGGTTTACCGCTCATCATCGCTTCTATGGTCACTAGCCCATAATCTTCATCGTAGGGAACGTAAGGAACAGCTAAGGAATCGGCATAAATATTTGTTATTTCTTGGTCATTGACAAACCCCAGAAAAACAATCCTTTCGTCTTCTCCTGCCAATTTTTTTAGAGAATCAGCGTCAGGGCCTGTTCCAGCAATTTTCAATTGAATATTTGTTTTCACATACTTCATTGCTTGGATTAACAAGCTGATACGTTTAGCACTGTCTAAACGACCAACTGTGAATAGATAGTCACTACTTCCTTTACGAAAAGATTGGATATTTGAGGGTGGATATATAACTTCTACAGCACTTCCCAAAGGAAAATAATTTTGGCGATTGATTAGATTTTTAGAAATTGCAGCATACTTCTTAATTGCATTAGTTGCTAAACCTATGCCATCGAGAAAATGAACCAACTCTCGTATTAAAGGCCCTGGAAACGCAAACGCATCTCCTGGGCAATTTGAGCTAAAGCGCAGCCGTTCTAATCTTTCAAAAAATTCTTTCAAGGCATTCCTATTACCCTGATTACCTCTGATAAACTGCTGCAAAGCAGTAATTTCTCGATTTTTTGAACTATAAGTTTCTGGATATCCAGTAAAATGATATGTATCATATAAACCGCGTAATCGATGCAGCATATAACAGATATGATTGGGATGCTGTACCATCCATCCCGGATACTTACCAGATATTACTAAATCAAAGTGAGTTAAATCTAAGTTGGAAAAACTTTTGTAGCTATCTATGAGTTCCCAGAAATTCATTTCTGGACTTGGTAATTTGATTAAATCTGCCTGATGAGGAGTATCTTGGTTTATAGATTTTAACAGTCCCCACCAAAGATTTTCAGCCCCACCAATACAAAATGGAACAGGACTAGGAGCAATAATGGCTATTTGCATGATTTTGACTTCTTTTGCATCCAAAAACTACAGCCATGTCTTTCAACATCTTTGAATTTGCTATCTGATGCCCAAAGAGGTTCCACAATTTTTAAAAGTTCAGGCTTCATGGAAATATAAAAATTTGGCAGTACTATATCATAATTCACTAACCCATTGGCTAATAAACTACCTAATAAATATTGTTCGTTATAGTATCTTTGATTCCATTCCGATGGATAATCTATTGGCCAGAAGATATCATGTATTTGGAGGTATACGCCAGGTTTTAGACGAGGCATGATATCCACAAATAAGGCTGTAACGTCAGAATTCGTAAAGCATCGGTGCGACCCATCAAAAAAGATGATGTCATTCTCTACAAGATTATCGAAAATATTTATATTTATTTCTTCTAAAGGCAATCGAATAATTTCATCACACAGATTGTCTATTTCTGCTCTGGGTGATGGGTCAATCGATATTAGTTGCGTGGTCAAATTATTGTCAGTAATTGCTTTTCTGGCAAATTTTGTGGAATTACCTGAACCAATTTCTATATATTTATTTGGCTTTTTTTCAGCAATCATGCAATATAGTGATATGCTGTCTAGCCCAGGAATGAAATCATTTAGGAAATGTGGAGATGTTATTTGAATATTAGGATGAGCATCTATTTTCCTTAGTTGAGGAAAATACTTTGGGAATTTAATGAGAGTAGCATAGTAAGAATCTATATATGCTGATAAGGCGCTATCAATATAGGTGTTTGTATTTCCTAAAGTGTAACGTGGCTGAATTTTACTACTGGGAGGATAGTCTATTTCAATCCTGAACATTTCCTTGTCTCCTGATAACAACAATCATGAGAGTCTGTAAAGATACAGGCTGGTAGATTAAAGCTTAGTATAGGATATTTTGTAGAACATTCTCCCACGATTTATTCAGACTGTAATATCTTTCTAGCCCCAACCTCCCCAGTTAAATTGCACATTATTAAATCAAAGTATAAATCATCAATTGCTTGTGCGATCGCCTTTGACTCTCATTGAACAATAAAATCTGTTTTATGGTCAACTACGAACTTTACTGCTTGTCCTGAATCATTGCAAGTCCAGCAGAATTCATAAGTCAGGAGCCAATATTGGTTATAAAAATTATTTTTTTTGACAAGTTACTTCAAACAGCCAATGGTCTTTTATCTCAAACTTAATATTGTTAAATCCAGCTTCTTCTAAATAATGCTCTAACAAAATCTCCGTGAAACCAGTCAAATGCCAGTCGCCATTATAAGCTTGTGTTCCATACAGACATTGAACTAATACCTTTTGGTCTTCGACAGATTGCTTTGATTCCCAGGAAAAAAGCTTAAGTAAACCAATCAAGTCAGGAACTCTAAGTTTCAGAATACCTCCAGACTTAAGTAATCTTGACCATTCAGCTAATGCAGGCTCAGTGTCTAATCGAGGAAAATGTTCAAGGCAATCTTGAGCAACTACTTCTTCATAGAATGCTGACGGGAGCATATCTAGTTTTCTGATATCGGCTACCAAATCTGGGTTATGGAAATCCTGGAAATCGACATTTAAGTAATCTGGACGAATATCAAATCCACACCCTAGATTTAGTTTCCGTGGATATTGTAAGTAATCAAATTCACTAAGAGTTTTATATTCAATCTGGTCTGCACTAGCTTTTTGTCCAGTGTTAGACCGATAAACAACCTGATTAGTCCTACTATTACTAGCAGACTTGGACAAGTTAGCAATAATCTTGGAAGTAAAAGACTTGAGATTGTTCATACCTTTTGACTGTGTTAAGTGTTTTTAAACAATTACTTATATAGAAGCTTGTTTATGACATTCTCCCACGATATGTTTAGCGCTCGGTATCTTTCCAGCCCTGCCATACCCATTGCAACAGCACTTTGTTGATGAAAGTATAAATCATCAATCGCTTGTGCGATCGCCTCTGGTTCTGGGTTAACAACAAAACCTGTTTCTTGGTCAATTACAAACTCTACTGCTTCTCCTGAATCATTGCAAGTGATTACTGGTTTAGCAGCCAACATTGCTTCTAAGGTGACATAACCATAATCTTCATCATAGGAACCAAAAAAAACACCCAGACAATGAGCATAGAAGCTAATCATTTCTGCGTCTGAAAGCCTTCCTATCAAACGCACTCGGTGATTGATATCTAGTTGCTCAATCAGATTTTGTAAAACCGTCTTCTGTCCCCCATCTCCAGCCAGCAAGGCTACAACTGGAGATTTGACATACTTCATGGCTTTGATTAATAAATCTTGTCTTTTCAGCCCTTCTAACCTACTTGGGAAAAAAATGTAAGGTTCTGCTGGGGCATTATAAAAATGACTATCTAGCTTTGGTGGATGATAGAGAGTAATTGAACTAATTTTATTAAAATACTCAAGACGTTTTGAAACTGTTTTTCCGATAGTAAAAAGCTGATGAAAACTTTTTAATGCTTGGGTATCACGTTGAATAATATCTTGTCTTAGCGCCTTACCATCAGATGTTGTTGATAAGCCTTCAGTAAAAGCAGTATCCCAAAGGTCATATACAGCGCGATGTTGATGAATAATCCAAGCAACTTTATTAGGGTGCTGCAAGTAAAAGGTGGGAAACTTCAGACAAATGACCAAATCCATAGTGTAGCCATTCATATACTCAAAGTTCTCACTAGCCCAAACATCCATACTGCGCTTAACTTCACTTACTGGAGCGAAACGAAAAGGCATGGATATTTCCTCAGCTTCATGGCCTGCTTCACGAATGGCTTTTACCAGGCCATCTGTTAATATTTCTGCACCACCACGTATGAAAGGTACTTGAACTGTAATAACTCCTATTCTCATCCTTAAAAGTTGTAACTCCTAATTTTCATGCTTTATAAGCTATTAGTACCATGTTGCGGGAAACCTTAACGTATTCATTTAAATCATCAAATTTTCTTTCTAATGAATTAACAAGATGCACTGTTCCATCAATTTCCTCAAAGAAATATGATTTACTATTAATTAGTCCTCTTGACTCGGCTAAAAAACTAATTGTATCAGGATGAATCGGGTTTTTATGTGTGGGATCTCTGTAAAAATCTCCTGAGCCTACTAATATATTTCTAGGATTTGGCGTCTCAAAAATTACTAATCCACCTGGCTTAAGTACCCTGACAGATTCATCAAATAACTGAACTAGCGTTTCAAATGAGAGATGCTCAATAATATGAAAACCTGTTACAGCGCCCAAACTCTCATTAGGTAAAGTTCGTAAATAAGCAATAACATCTGCTTCTATTACCTCAAGTCCTCTAGAGCGACACTGCTCCAGCATTACTCTGTTGATGTCTATACCCCTTGCTGTGTATCCAGACTCCCACAGCATCTCTAACCATTCACCCCGTCCACAACCCACATCTACAATTGAGGACTCAGATGTACCAATTTTAGCTTCCTTAATTAAAGGCAGATATACTTTTAAACTATTGAAGATATCTTCACGACTACCTCGAAACTTATCTTCAAAAGCGACATAAAAGGCATCTAAAAAATGTTGATCTTCATTGACGAAGGTTTGCAACTGTTCTTGACTAAAAGGTTCTGACAAACGTTTTCGCGCCTCTTGCAGAAACATTGTTATTAGACGCTTCTGCTGCATTAGGTCATTTTTTAGGTAACTATCATTTCTGATATAAAGTTCATCTATTGTTTGAATACGAGTATCTGTAGTAATAAGACGCTGATTCAGTCCTTGCATTTGAGTATCTACAGTACCCAGATGCTTGTCTATTCCTTGTATCTGACTATCTACAGCGCCCAAATGCTCATCCATTCCTTGCATTTGAGTATCTATATTACCCAGATGCTCATCTATTCCTTGTACTCGAATATTCATAGCATCCAAGCGCTCTTGAATACTGTTTAATAAACTATTAACTAAAGTATCAAGAGTGTTAAAACTGTTATCTATTCTTTGAACACTTCCATCCAGTTTTTTAACGCTTCCATCCAAAGTATCCAGGCGCTCATCCATTTGCACCTTTAAAGTTGTGATTTGCTCTATTAGCTGGCGATTCAGTGCTACAGACTCTTTTAGAGAATTGATTAAATTGAAATTGACTTCTCGTTGGTCTTTAAATATAAAATTAATAGCTTTCAGAATAACTTTTTGTAATTTAGCGTTAAATTTAAAAGGAAAGCGATTCAGCTTATCAGGCCACTTTGTCCTGATAGATGAGCGAGACTCTGCATTTTTAAGTAAAGCTTCAATTTGGCTAATATGTAACCTTATTTTTGATGTGTCTAAACTAGATTTTGAATTTAATGGCTGAGAGTGAACTTGACGTTTAGCCACTTCGTTACCAATCTTCTGTATTAATTCATCGACGTTAATTTCTGGATTATTTGCTTCAATCATTTTACTGGTTCACCTATATAGACTTTATTTATTAAATGTTACCTACAAATCCCATTCATGCTTATAACTATTTATATAATTTTGACACAAATATCTTTCATTAAATTAGTTGGCGCTGTATCAAACCAACGTACGCCTTCTTGTACTAGCGTCACTCTCAAGATATAATTCCCTTGCTCTGGGGGTGTTTTAACTTTAACTTTGTATTTCTTTATCTGTATTTTCCGAGTTCCAGGTAGCAATAATATACTCTTGTGTCTATCCAAGTGGGGCAATAACTTTGTTCTCTCTCCATCGAAAATAATGTAATCAGTAGCGTTTGCATTCATCCAATGATATGAAATATTTACCGGGTTAGAACTACAGCTATTTAATATAAAATCGCTATGATTTTCAATTTCTAACTGAATTTCAAATTCACAATTGACATCTACTATCTGTGGATATTGTGTCACGCATAGCTTAATTTTTTCAGCAGGTATAGGCGCTAAAGGATGCATTTGTAGGTGATTTTTCAAGTGCTCCTGATCTATTGGTTTATGAGATGCGATCGCAAACAAGCTAGGAGCAGCAGATATATCTCTAATAGAGAATTTTTCAACTATACTACCGCCTGGATTTAGAGGATCACCAAACCATAAACATACATGCTGAAAATATTTACCTAATTGCTTTTTTAAAACCTGTGGAGATTGTTCATTAATATGCATGAGTAACTCATATCTTGAACGGGGCTGCACTGGTAAATAAGCACCAACCGAAGCTGCTATCTTTCTTTTGAGTGGATAGTTATACTTGTAATACCAAAGATTAGGAAAGGTATGCACAATGAATAATCCATCTGTATTTAGATGTTGTGCAACTCTCTGATACAGTACCTCTACTTCTTCAAAAGCTAAGTGTTCGATTACATCAGATGCTACTGCTAAATCATACTTTCCTTCTAATGCCACATTGCAGACATTACCACAAATAAATTGTACCTTTTCTGCTAGCGTTTCCTCTCCATTGAAACAGTTTTTTGCTAACTCAATGGCACTCGGTGAATAATCAACAGATGTAACTGAAAAGCCTTGATTTGCAAAATAATAACTCAGTTCACCGCGGCCACATCCTAGATCAAGTACATGTCCTGATTGTTTCAAACTTGAGATTGTTGCTACAGCTTGTAATCTTGGATCTTCTAACTTTTTTCCTTGATTTTTTTTATAAGACTCAAAGCCGCCACAGTCTTGAGTATAGTAGTGATTTGTATAAGTTTGACGAATGTCTAGACTAGAATTAACTGTACCGGAATATTCTGTTTCAAGTTGCTTTAAATAATCACTAGAAACTTTTATTAGTAACTCCCCTGCATAACCTGGTATTACACCATACCAATCAAGCAAATCAGCATACCGGAATAAGAAATCGCTGACTGCCATAAAATTCTGCCGTGTCCACAAATATCCATCTACTAGTACATAGCGGGATTGCTTAATGGCAAGTTCCAAATCATGAAAAGAACCATCTCCATCTTGCTGTCCATCAACATGAATGAGATCGTAGACATCACCAGGCAAGCGCTTCATTGCTTGTGTATCAGCAATAATAAATTCTGTATTAAATTGCTTCGTAATTTCTTTCGCCCAATTAATTGCCCCTTTTACACCTCCAAAAGTATCTATATCTAAATCAATACCAATATACTTAGCATTGGAATATCCATGTAGGAAAGCAGCAGCAGAATAACCAAAACGTACTCCTATTTCTAGGATAGAGGCAGGTTTAATAGTATAAGTAATGGCAGATTTTAATTTATAATAATCAACCCAGTCCCTAAAAAGATGTATCAGGGGATCATCTGGGTTAGCAGTCTTTCTGAAATCATATTCTGTCTGCTTTGCCTGCTTAATAATAGAATCAAACATAATTATATTTATTAATAGAAATAGAGGGACAAAGATTTACTATACCTGACCAAATTATAGAGTCTTTGTTTCTTAAAACTTTTAGCGCTGCAACGTTATGGGCATAAACTAATGTTCTCTTAAAAGAACTTTCTCCAATGACACTATCAGCTATGCCAAGTGTAATTGTGTATTCGCCCTCAACTAAAGGCACCTTAAACTTAAAGCGAGTTTCTAAGAAAGTATCGCTTTCTACTCGTCCCAATTGTTGTCCCATACAATAGGTATTAGTTTCAAAAATTACCTCACCAGTCCGCTCTCGGATTTTAAAGCCGATATGTGGATCGTCAAAAGACTGCAAAAATAATACGCCGACAGATATCTGTAAAAACTGCTCACTAATGACAACTTCTATCTCTCGATCTGCTTCATCTAAAAACTTAATAAACTTGATAATGACTTCAGGATTATTAATAACAACTTCTTTGATTTCTAAATTAACACCTGAATAATCTTTATTTTCCTGGAATCTAGTATTGTGAGAACTAGGCACAACCTGAATTTCTACTGCATCCGGTTGTATATCTTTTTTTTGCAATAACTTGGCTTCATAAAAATCAATTACTTGCCTTGGCTTTGCATCCAGAACTAATGTTCCTGTTTCCATTAACAAAGCTCTATTACAGAGTTTGTGTACGGCACCAGAATCATGGGAAACAAATAAGAGTGTTGTTCCCTGGTGTTTTAGACTTCTGATTCGCTCAAAACATTTTTGTTGAAAATAAATATCACCAACTGCTAGCGCTTCATCTACAATTAGAATGTCAGGATTAACACTTACTGCGACTGCAAATGCTAATCGTATAAACATGCCGCTTGAGTATGTTTTAACAGGCTGGTCAATAAAATCTCCGATATCAGCAAAAGCAGCTATTTCATCATATTTAGCTTGTATTTCTTCTTTGCTTAAGCCTAAAATTTGCCCGTTAAAAAATACATTTTGCCGTCCGGTAAACTCAGGATTAAAACCACTACCTAGTTCGAGCAAAGCCGAAACTCGCCCATTAATGCTTACTTCTCCGGTAGTAGGTGTCAGAGTGCCGGCAATAATTTGTAGTAGTGTACTTTTGCCAGAGCCATTTTGACCAATGATTCCTAAAGTTTCACCTTTAGGAACCTCTAGGCTAATATCCTGCAAGGCCCAAAATTCCTGAGCTTGGCTCTTACCAGGTAGCAAAATTTCTTTTAATCGATCTACTGGACGAGCATACCGCTTGTAGCACTTTGAGACATTCTTCAGCGAAATAGCAATTTCCTCACCCATACCACTGCACACTTTGCTAAGAGGACATACCCAGATGCATAACTTTATCAATCAGCTGACAAATTATCAACTAGGTTATCCAAGTTTCTAAGCTTTATTGCATCATATTGCTATGTGTACTGCATAGTTCACATTACTATTGGGCTAATTGAAGGTCAGTTGACTAGTGAAACTTTGCTATAAAACATCGGCAAATGCCGGGCGCAAACGCTTGTATACTGAAAAACCACAACAAAATATGATCACTGCGATCGCAGAAGCTACTCCCCATTCGCCCCAATGCTTCACCTCCCCAACTAAAACAAGGTCACGATAGACTTCAGCGATCGCTGTCATGGGATTTAACCAAAATACCCAAACCCGCCATGCTTGCGGTATAGCTGACGCTGGATAAATAATCGGTGTCAAATACATCCAAATATTTAAAACTACTCCCAATGTTTGAGGAATATCCCGCAAAAATACTGTTAGCCCCGCCGCCAAATAACCTAATCCTGCTGTTAACAATAATTGCGTCAGCCAGACCAATGGCAACAGTGCCAAGGTTGTATGTAAAGTATGAGAAGTTACCGCTACCAAAACAATCAACGCCATCAAACCAAAGGAACTTTCGACGAACGTTGATAAAATCGGTACTAACGGCAATAAAGCTAGGGGAAACACTACCTTTTTAACTAAGTTACTCTGCCCAACTACTGAACCACCAGACTGCATCAAGCCACTTGAAAAAGCAATCCAGGGAAGCAAACCCGCAAATAGCCACAAACCAAAAGTTAAATTATTGTCTGGTAAACTTGTAATATTCAGCTTTACTTTCAGCACAACCGAAAATACATAGGTGTAAATCAGTAACTGTGAGAGCTGATTTAGCAAAGGCCACAAATTGCCCACAACAGAACCTTTGTATCGTGCATCTAAATCCCGACGCACCAAAGTTCTCAGCAAGTCGAACTTTGCCCACAACTGTTCATTGACTGGCAAGATTTTCCTCAGCCTTGCTGCTTTATTTACAAAGCCTCGCATTGTTTGCAACAATCCCTGCTTCCTCGCTCACTACTTATATCATCTTTGCTTAATTACTTAATTAAACCCCAAGAACCCCAAAGAGCCAAAGCTCCCCTTAATCTACTCCCCGCCTGCGGCTCCCGTGTACACAGAAGTCAGAAATAGTTGATAAATCCGGGTTTTACCCCACCCTAACCCTCCCCGATGCATTGGGGAGGGAACTAGATTTTCCGGTTTCCCCCCTTGGAAAGGGGGGATTAAGGGGGGTAATTCGACTTGTGTGTACACCGTAGCCGCCTGCGGGGAGGGGATTAAGGGGAGCTTTGGCGGGAACAGGGGTTTCCCCAAGTGGAGCAACTGGCGGGTGGGGTGCAATGACTGTGGGAATCATAACTAATTATCCAGACTTGATATTACCCACCAAATCTATTTCCATGAAGCTTAAACGTTCATGAAAGTTTCCTTATTATTTCTTCTAAAATCCCAGACTAGCAGAACACTTTATGCAAAATTTACTTAGCATAACATTATTAACTAAATCTTAAGCTAAGTGTACTTTCCCTGGAAATCAAACTTTTGTCAAGTTAAAATTATCCACTGGGTTTGGCGAGGTTCGTGACTAGTGTTACTAACTCAGCTGGCTCAACTGGCTTGGATATATGAGCTTGAAATCCCGCTTGAAGAATGAGTTCACGATCCTCATCTCTAGCAAATGCCGTTAAAGCTATAGCAGGAATATTTGATTTTTGTCCTGTTTCTTGCGCCCTGATTTTGTGAATTAGCGAGTAGCCGTCCTCGTCTGGCATTCCAATATCACTGAGCAGGATATGAGGTCTAAATTGTGCAAGGATATCGAGAGCTTCACTGACTGAGCTAACCGCCATTACCTGTGCTCCAGATTGTTCAAGAATGAAGGCAATTAACTCGCGAGTATCGGTATTGTCTTCTACAACAAGTACTTGCAGATCATTGAGTACTAATAAATTATTGAATTTTTCTTCAATCTTTTTAATTGGCTGCTCTTCTTGTCGTGGTTCTACAATCGGAAATTGCACTATAAATGTTGCTCCCCGTCCTTCCCCTTGACTAACTGCGTAGACTGTGCCTGAGTGCATTTCTACCAAGTAGCGCACAATTGCCAGTCCTAACCCCAAACCGTTGTTTTTTCTGGTGGTTGTGCTATCGGCTTGACGAAAGCGCTCAAAGATATAAGGTAGAAAGTCAGCACTAATTCCTTGGCCTGTGTCAGAGACAGTAATTTGAGCATTGGAGTTTACCTGCTCCAGATGCACTTCAACACGACCCTCGTTAGGTGTAAACTTGACGGCGTTAGAGAGCAGATTCCAGATAACTTGCTGTAAGCGCTCCGGATCACCTTTGACATAACCCACTGAGGCGTCAAAGCTAAACTCAATTTGAATATTTTTAATCTCTGCTGTAGGACGCATAACCTCAATTGTCCTATTAATCACAGCTATCAGGTCAACTTTGCGGGTATTTAAGCTGATTTCACCTCGGACAATGCGTGAAATATCCAGGATATCTTCAATAACTTTTGCTTGAATTTTGGCATTCCGGTCTATTGTTTCTAGTGCTTTAGAGATAGTTGCTTCGTTCAATTTCCGGTTACGGATCATTTGAATCCAACCGATCATCGAGTTGAGAGGTGTACGGAGTTCGTGGGAAACGATCGCTAAAAACTCATCCTTGAGACGGCTAGCTTCTTGAGCTTCATGATAAAGCCGTGCATTGTCAATGGCGATCGCTGCGCGTTGAGCAAGTTCAAAAGCCATCGCTAAGTCTACATTAGTATAATGGCGTCCTGGTTGTGACGATACAAATGTAATTGTCCCCAATTTTCGTCCGCGCACCCGCAGTGGCACAATCATGTCAGACTTGGCTTCGAGTTGGTGCAGTAGGCTGAGGTGTTCCTCATTACAGGCCATTTTTAGTAATGAGGACTCAGGAATTTCTATATTCAGTTGTGGTTTCCCAGTCTTTAAAACTTTTGCTGCTCCATAATCAGCATCGGCAGAAATTGGGTAACATCGTCGGAGTTTTTGTACTAGTGCTTGCTTCTCCGGGTCAGATGCAGCCACTATCGGGTTACTAAAAAGCGGCAAATTATTTTCGACGATATCCACAATACAACAATCGGCTAGTGTAGGCACTGCTAATTGCGCGACACTGGCTAGGGTAATCTGGTAATCGAGAGAAGATGCCAATACACTACTTGCTTCACTCAGGAAATCAGATCGCTTGTGTGCTGTTTCGGCTACAATACGGATGATTTGCTCACGCATAAGCAACTGCTTGTGCTCCGACTCTAAAAGCTTGCGTTCACTAATGTCGCGCATTAACCAGCGTAGAGCAACTGGCTTCCCTCCTATACGGACAGTAACTACTGTCAAGGCAGCATCAAAGCAGACTTTTTCTCGCGGTTGTAAGCACAATTCCCACTCCTCGCGCCTGTCGATGTCCTGCAATTGACTCAGGAAATTAAAAAAAGCCTTATGGTCTGGTTGTGCGATGTAACTAAGCAGTGGTTTACGAATTAAGTATCGCTGCGGGACATTGAGCAGAACAGAAGCCGCACGGTTAGCTTCAAGAATAATGCCGTGGGTATCAGTTACTAAATAACCATCTGGCGCAAAATCAAATAATTCTTGGTAACGCTGTCCCTCTTTCTCTGCTGAGGCTCGTGTTGCCTTTAGTTGTTCTTCGGCTACTCTCAGTTCTTCTAAAGCTATGTGGAGTTCTTCAAAAGCTTCTGCTATTACATCTTGTTGTGAGTTAGGTTCCGTTGCAGAACGTTGCAACAATACCAGTACCCGCGATCGCAATTCCTCTATCTGTCGGCTCAAGTCATTTACATTCATATTACTTAAGTGACAAAACCGTGAGTAATAATTGAAACGTAAGTATATACGTAGTTTAAAAATGATTTTGAACTACGACTTAGTAAATATAGGGTTTTTGGTTTTAACATTGCATCTTACCAGGGTGTTAAAACAATGCTAGAAACAATATTTTTTATAATTATTAACAATTTTTGTAGAGACGCGAAATTTCGCGTCTCTACTATTTTGTCGGGTGTGTTATGACGTTTTGTTTCGTTTGCTGTTGTTTCTCTGGTGAAAGTTGATGCGATCGCTTTTCAATTCTCAGCATCCCAGATTCTTTTCTATTATGTTTTGTATCTTGTTTCTAAAATAGCGTGACGTTAGTAACGAAAATCGTGATTTTAACAAAAAAATCATGACTTTAAGATAAAAAGCATGATTGTAAGTAAGTCGGCGCTAATATTTCAAGCTATGTTAAGAAATTTAAATGTAGGGTGTGTTGTCGCGCAGCGCAACGCACCGTCAACAATTAACGTTTAATGTTGGGTTTCGTTCCTCAACCCAACCTACGTGGCTACTGGAATTTTCCCCTTTACATTAAAATCAGGTTAATATTTCTCGGTATAAAATTTAAAGAAATGTGACATTTAATTGCGTTATTGTAAAAATCAGCTTTCCATCAGTTGATTTATGAGCCAGTCTGAAGATACTACTGCCCTGACTAATTCTTTAGCTAACCACGATCGCAAACCTATTCATGTACCTGGCTCTATTCAACCTCATGGCGTATTACTGGCACTTAGTATCGAATTAGAGATACTGCAAGTTAGCAACAATACCCAAGAATATTTGGGCAAAAAGCCAGACGATTTGCTCGGTCAACCTTTGAGCTACTTGCTTGATGCTCGGCAAGTTGAAGCAGTCAAGCAGTGCTTAGTAAAAAAAAATGGTAGTGCTAACGCTTTTAAAGCATCAATCATGACTTTGAATGGTGAACGATACTTTGACGGTATTGTTCATCGGATAGAAGAGGCTGTGATTCTTGAATTGGAACCGACTGACTCGGAATCTGAGGTAAGTTTCTTAAGCTTTCAAGCTTTGGCAAGTGAAGCGATCGCCAAAATGCAAAGCACATCAAACCTGATAGAATTTTTGCATTTAGTGGCTGAAGAAGTCCGAAAAATCACAGGTTTTGATCGGGTGATGATTTATCAATTCGACTCGCAGGGAGCCGGTTCTGTAATTGCCGAAGTCAAACGAGAAGATTTATCACCTTATTTAGGACTCCATTATCCTGCAACAGACATTCCAGCGCCAGCTAGGGAATTATACACGCGCTGCTTGCTGCGATTCATCCCCGATTTCTCTGCTCAACCTGTGAAGCTAGTTCCAATTGAAAATCCCACAACAAATCAGCATCTTGATTTAAGCTACTCTGTGCTGAGGAGTGTGGATTCATGTTGTGTTGAATATCATCAAAATATGGGAGTGGCGACTCTGATGGTGATTTCACTCATTCAAGAGCAGCAACTTTGGGGATTAATCTCCTGCCATCATCAAACTCCAAAGCATATTCCTTACGAAGTGCAGAAGATGTGCGAATTTTTGGGACAGATTGTGTCTTTAGAATTAACGCACAAAATTAGTTATTCAGAATGGGACTATAAAGTAAAGCTCAAGTCGCTACAGTCTGAGTTCCTAGAGTCCATTGCCCAAGCAGACAATTTTATCGATGCCTTAATTAAACCTGAAATCCGGTTGTTGGATCTTGTTAGTGCTTCTGGAGCAGCGGTTTGTCTGGATAATGAAATTACACTTGTGGGAGCAACACCAGATAGTGCTCAGGTTCATGGGTTAATTGAATGGGCAGACAACCAAGTTAGCGACAACCTATTTTCCACTGATTCTCTGCCAAAGCTTTACCCAGAAGCTTTAACATTCAAAGATACAGCCAGTGGTTTACTACTACTGCGGATTTCTAAAGTCCGCCGTTATTATATCCTTTGGTTTCGTCCCGAAGTCATTCAAACGGTAAACTGGGCAGGTAATCCTAACGAATTAATGAAAGTTGAGGCAGATGGTAGCATTACCCTTTGTCCACGAAAATCTTTTGAACAATGGCAAGAAACGGTACGATTAACTTCTTTACCTTGGATAGCGTGCGAACTTGACAGTGCGATCGCTCTGAAGAATGCGATCGTCGGGATTGTACTATCTAAAGCGGATGAGTTAGCCAAAATCAACCAAGAGTTAGAGCGCAGCAACCAAGAACTCGCCTCCTTTGCCTACGCTGCTTCCCACGACCTCAAAGAACCTCTGCGAGGTATTTATAATTTCTCAACGGTGCTACTGGAAGACTACGCCCAAGTGCTAGATGATGATGGGATTGACTGCTTGCAAACAGTGGTAAATCTATCTGTGCGGATGGAAACTCTCATTAATGCACTGCTGCGGTTATCCCAGTTAGGACAAGCACAACTGCGAAAGCAAGCAACTGACCTTAACGAATTGCTCGACCAAGTGATTGATGTCTTTCGTGCTAGTCGCCCACACTCTCAGCTTATCGATATTCGTATTCCTCGACCTTTACCAACAATTCAGTGTGACCGAGTTCTCGTCAATGAAGTCTTCAGCAACCTAATTGCTAATGCGTTCAAATACAACCATAAGGCAGAGCAATGGGTCGAAATTGGCTACCTACAAGAGGCAGGGGGAGCAGGGGAAGCAGGGGAAGAAGAACGATTGATTATTGACCCATCCCCATTCCCCATTCCCCATTCCCCATTCCCCATTCCCCATTCCCCAATCTTCTATATACGTGACAACGGTATTGGGATTCCAGCGCATCACCTAGAAACCATCTTCCGACTCTTTAAACGGCTTCACTCCCAGGAAAAGTATGGTGGAGGGACAGGTGCGGGGCTAGCTATTGTCAAGAAGATTATTGAGCTTCATGATGGTCAAATCTGGGTTGAATCTACTGTAGGAGTTGGTTCGGCCTTCTATTTTACGCTGGAATAGTTTAAGATATTGACAAAATATATACTTTTGTTAAGTTCTTTTAAGACTGCGAGTCAGTAACTCAGGGCTAAAGCCACTGAGCTTGTAAGAGGTGAGTCTTACGTGTCTGACTAGTCCATTGAGCCGTGTTTAGGTACGAACTCTCGAATACTTCTCCAGTTCGAGCTATTTTCAAACCTTCTCATTAAAGGTGTTGCGTTACGGCAAGCCATTCTAAGCACGGTGGACGAGGAGACTTAAACTTTTACTCGAAGGATTATCTCTTTATGCGAGTACCAGTAATTTCAAACAAAAATGTTCCGTTGATGCCAACAAAACCTAGTCGCGCTAGACGTTGGATATCTGAAGGTAAAGCTCTAGGTAAGTTTGATAAATTAGGAATTTTTTATGTTCAACTATTGATCGAACCATCTGATGTTCAAACACAAGAAATATTTATCGGACTTGACCCAGGAAAAATGTTTTCTGGTGTAGCAGTTCAATCAAAAAACTATACTTTGCAAATGCTGCATTTAGTCCTACCTTTTAAGACTATTAAAGACAGGATGGAACAGCGAGCGATGATGCGACGTAGTAGACGTGGTAGAAGAATTAATCGTAAATTACCTTATAATCAACGTGCCCATCGTCAAGTTAGATTCGATAATCGTCGTGGTTCTTCTTACAAACTCTCACGCCCGGAAACCGGGACGCGCGAGGTTTGCGCTAAACTACCCCCCAGTATTAGAGCTAACAAAGATTTAGAGTACAGAGTTATTATTCTTTTACTTCAAATCTACCCTGTCAAAACAATTGTTGTGGAAGAGGTCGAAGCACGAGGAAACAAAGGATTTAGTCCCGTGATGGTAGGTCAGAGGTATCAAATTACCAGACTTTCTGGACTTAGCAACCTAAAGTTGAGGAAAGGTTGGGAAACATCTAATCTCAGAAAATATTTGGGATTGCACAAAGAAAAGTCTGATAAATCTTTGCAGATTCCAGAGACTCACGCTGTTGATGCTGTTACGCTGGCTTGTTCAGAATTCGTTCAATACAAGGAATGGAATGGCAACAAAAATCATGGAGCATCTTGGGTTGGTAACGTAAACGTAACCCCATCACAATTTACTATTGTGCGTCGTCCTCCCATCAGTCGCAGACAATTACAATTAATGGTTCCTAGTAAAGGGGGAAGTAGACGTAAATACGGAGGAACCACAACTAGACATAATTTTAGAAAAGGCGATTATGTCGAAGCTACCCAAGGGAAGAAAAAGTTTTTTGGTTGGGTGAGTGGAGACACTGAAAAACAGGTTTCAGTCAGTGATGTTAATTGGAAAAGATTAGGTCAATGTACTGCTAAAAAGGTTCGATTAATTCGACGTTCTACCGGACTAATTGTCAATGCGACTCTTCATTCGCTCGCGTCGTTTCCCTCTCAGCGCTAAAGTGACTGAGTTTCCCACTTACCGGATATTTCTATGATAAAAAAACTTCATGAACCGCTGCTGGTTGTTGAAGACAGCAATGAAGATTTTCGGATGCTGCAACGGCTGATGCAGCGGATGGCTGTCCAGAACCCTATACATCGCTGTACGAATGGGGATGAGGTTCTAGAGTTCCTCTATCGACAGGGGAACGATACCTACAACAAGAGTGATGCGCTAGGCAAATCTAAAGCAGTGTTACGCCCCTCTGTGATCTTGCTCGACCTGAATTTACCAGGGATTGATGGTCGTGACATCCTAGTCAGGCTAAAGCAAGACAGTAGTTTCAAGGAAATCCCCATCGTTGTTTTTACCACATCATCCAACCCCAAGGATATTGAATTGTGCTATCGAAAGGGCGCAAATGGTTATCTGGTAAAGCCAATGGATGCTCAGGAACTAAAAAAAACGATTCAGGCATTCGTAAACTACTGGCTTGAAGCTAATACTCCACCTGTCTTGGATTAGTTTGTTTATTTTTTGTTGATGAGCCAGTAGGGACACAAGAAAAACGCAACAGATGATCGAGAGGATGAGAAGACATTTTCCTCTCTGAGTTGCTGCGTCTGATTGTCTCTGCTAAATTTCTTTTTCCCACTGCTCAATCTCAGGTAGTTAATAGGTACACCAGCTGATTGCTTTATGATTAGTAAAGAATTTAGATTTTATTTACAGTTATTTTATATTATTTTTAGAATTATGCAATCAAGGGAATGGGGAATGGGGAATGGGGAATGGGGAATGGGGAATGGGGAATGGGGAATGGGGAATGGGGAATGGGGAATGGGGACTGGGGAATGGGGACTGGGGAAGAAATCTGCACACTGAGGGTGAGGTTTTAACCTTAAAATTAAAGAAATCTGCCCACAACAGGCGGGACTTTAATTAAATCTTCCCAGTCCCTAATCCCCAGTCCCCATACTTCGACTTCTCTACGAGACCGAAGGCGTAGCTTGCTTCCCCGAAGGGGTACGCTCAGTACAAGTTCCCTAATCCCCAATCCCTAATCCCTAATCCCCAATCCCTAATCCCTAATCCCCAATCCCTAATCCCCAATCCCTAGCCCCTAATTCACTATATTGCCCCCTGATCCTCATGCCTTTATGTTGGACACATGGACGCTACTCATCATCGATGATTGTGTAGCGGATCGGAAAATCTATCGTCGATATCTTTCAAAAGATCCGCACCATTCGTACAATATTTTGGAGGCTGACTGTGCAGAGGACGGGTTTGCTTTGTGTCAGGAAACTCACTTTGATGTGATTCTGCTTGATTTTTGCCTACCTGATATGAGTGGGTTAGAACTCTTCGATAAACTCAAGCAGGAGATTTTTAAGAATTCTGTGCCCGTGATTATGTTAACAGGGCGTGGTGATGAAGAACTCGCTGTGCAAGCGATGAAACGGGGCGCTTTAGATTATTTAGTTAAGCAACAAGTGAAACAGGATGTACTACAATTAGCAGTCCGCAACGCAATCAAGCAATTGTGCTTGCAAGCCCAACTTAGCAAAACTCAGGAACGACAGCGCTTAATTGCCACGACTGCTCTACGAATTCGCCAGTCTCTCAACTTGGAGCAAATTTTGAATACGGCTGTAGCGGAGGTGCAGCAACTTCTGAAGTGCGATCGCGTGATAGTTTATCAGTCTGCCCCAAATACAAACGGTAAGATAGTTGCCTCTTCCGCTGATTCATGGCGGACTGTACCACTATGTGTTAGCGATGATGGGACTGGGGACAAGGGGACAAGGGGACAAGGGGGACAAGGGGATAGGGAAGAGTTCTCCATATTGCCAATTACTAATACCCAATCTCTAATACCTATTACCCCTTATCCCCAACGGGAGCCACGAGTTTCCCAATCCCAGATCCCTTATATTTATGAGCTTGGCTTGAGTAATTGCTGTGCCATCAAAGAGCAATTTAATACTGAGGCAAATCTAGTGGTTCCGATTAATTTGAGCAACAATGGGAACCCAGCCCCCAAGCTTTGGGGTTTGTTGATTGCCCACTACGATTCAGAAGAGCGACAGTGGCAAACTGATGATGTAGAGATGCTCTATGAGGTTTCGGTGCAATTAGCGATCGCCATCCAACAAGCGGAATTACTGGCCCAAACTCAAGCAGCTCTTGCAAAAGAAAAGCAACTCAACGCATTTAAATCCCAAATCGTGGCGACGGTTTCCCACGAGTGTCGAACGCCCTTAACTTCAATCCTGGCTGCTGCATCAACTCTGGTAAAACATGGTCAGCAGTTGGATGAGTCTAAACAACAAAGGTTTCAGCAAATTATTGAGCAGAAAGCAAGGTATATGTCCAAACTTGTGGATAACATGCTGATAGTTAACCAATTAGAGATGGACAAAGCCAAGTTTAAGCCAAATCCGCTCGATTTGCTGCAATTTTTCAATGAGATTATAGAACAAGAACGAGAGACAGTAGGCGAGCGTCACGAATTGATTTTTCAAATTAGTGGAAATAGCCAAGACTTTTGGGGCGATCGCGGGCTTTTGCAGCAAATCTTTATCAATTTAATGTCCAATGCAATTAAATACTCCCCGGATGGAGGTACTGTAGAATTCCACCTCATCGGCAAAGAATCAGAGGTGATGTTTTCCATCAAAGATCAAGGAATCGGGATACCGATCGCAGATCAAGAAAACTTGTTTCAATCCTTCAGTCGTGCAAGCAATGTTGATACAATTCCTGGAACAGGATTAGGGTTAGCGATCGCTAAATCTTGTGTAGAGTTACATGGTGGTGACATTACTTTGTCCAGTCAAGTGGGGCTAGGAACCAAAGTTACAGTCAGCTTGCCAAAGCGACCTATTACTGGTTCTGAGGTTGGTTTTTGCCGCTAATTTGAGCCGTTCGGCGGCTTCATCGCTTGGGAACCTTCGGTGTTTGGAGTTTTGGAAATGCGGATTGAACCTTACGACGCTCATCAACTTGATGCAGTCATTCGTCTTTCGCTTCGAGCATGGACTCCGGTCTTTGATTCGATTCAGAAAGTGATGGACTTTGATGTCTACCGGGAATTCTATCCCGACGATTGGCGTGTGAGCCAGCAAAAGGCTGTCGAGGGTGTTTGCGCCGCAGAGAACACAAATGTATGGGTTGCGATCGCCTCTGGTTTAACCGTAGGCTTTGTAGCCGTGAAACTCGACTCGGATAGCAGTATGGGTGAAATTTACATGGTTGCTGTCGATCCAGACTTTCAAGGTCACGGCATTGGCACCGCTTTGACAGAATTCGCTCTTGATTGGATGAAAAATGCTGGAATGTCTGTTGCTATGGTCGAAACTGGAGGTGATCCCGGTCATGCCCCAGCACGTCGCACCTATGAAAAGCTAGGCTTTGGGCTGTTACCGATCGCCAGATACTTCAAGAAGCTCTAAGTACGCAGAAATTGAGAATAACATCTAAATTACGCATTGACAAAGTTTTAAAATAGTGCTGCAAGACGCAGTTTCTAACCGCCGATTTAACGTTAAGTTGACACCAATGCAATATATTGTGCCCCTACTGGCGTGGCAAGGCTAAAGTGATGCAAAAAAATTGTAGGTTGGGTTGACGTAAGGAAACCCAACACCCTTATCGATGTTGGGTTTCGCGTTGCTCAAATGCCAGGTGCTACAACTGCCGGAACCTCCCTTCTCTACGAGAGGCTGCGCCAACGGGTATCTCCTCCGGAGACCAAGGCGAACACAGTCGCCTGCGGAGGAGCCAGCGCAGTCTTGGGGAGCCAGTGCGGGAACAGGGGTTTCCCCAAGTAAAGCATCTGGCGTGGTTTCCCCCATGAGCGACTGGCGTTGGAAACCCTACCAAGAGCGCTGATTCACCGCAACGCACTGGCTCCCCAACCTACACCTAATGCACTATTTTAGCCTTGCCACGCCACTACAATGATTTGTATTCCACGCATTTGAAAATTGCTGTATGTAGTAACCCAACCGCCTTGGCTCAGTTTTGAACTAGTACACTGTGGACGGGTTTCCCCCATGAGCAACTGGTGTGCAATTTCTAATCGCTAGGGCTAGGTGCAATATGAGAATATAGCTGAATCTGCAAACTACAAAATTTTACCGTGCAAGGTTTTCTCAACTTAAACAAACCATTTGATTGGACTTCTCACGACTGTGTAGCGCGGGTGCGAAAACTGTTGCGTCTCAAACGTGTGGGACATGCGGGAACATTAGATCCAGCAGCTATCGGCGTGTTACCGATCGCACTTGGTAAAGCTACAAGATTATTACAGTATTTACCAGAAAACAAAGCTTACAAAGCCACTATTCGGTTGGGTGTGCGTACTACAACCGATGATTTACAAGGTGAAATCATCACTTCTCAACCTTGTACTGGATTAAGTTTCGCAGACATAAAAACTGCACTTTCACAATTTGAAGGCAAAATTGAGCAAATTCCACCTAATTACAGCGCAATTCATGTGGATGGAAAACGTCTCTATGATTTGGCGCGCCGAGGCGAAACGGTGGAAGTTCCAGCACGAACAGTTGAGGTTTTTCAGATAGAAATTTTGGATTGGCGGGAAGGAGATTTTCCGGAATTGGATGTGGCGATCGCTTGTGGTACTGGTACATATATTAGAGCGATCGCTCGTGACTTAGGCGTAGTCTTAGCAACTGGCGGCACCCTCGCCGCTTTAACACGCACCAACAGCAGTGGCTTCCAGTTAACAGATAGTCTCACCTTGACTGATTTAGAAGCACAACTTCAAGCCGGGACATTTCAACCTAGTGCTCCTGATAGAGCGTTGCAACATTTGCCATCTGTGACTTTACCGACACCATCTGCCCAAAAATGGTGTCAGGGACAGCGAATTCCTCTAACTCTTGAGATTTCCGGGATAGTGCGAGTTTACAACGAAGAGGCTCGCTTTTTGGGTATTGGACAAGCAAATGACGAAATGTTGATTCCCCAAATGGTGTTTGAACCAATTTCGTAAAACAGCCACCAGTTGCAATGCAACGTCTCTACTGAACCGTATTGTACTTTAGGCGATCGCAACTTGCAGCACACAGCTGATACAATCAACAGCAACCCCAGCTTTATCCGCATTTATACTGTGGTTATTGCTGAGTCATGCGTAGAAATTCACATTGTCGACAATGGTTCTGGTATTCCTGATAAGATCCGTTCCAAGCTATTTGACCCTTTTTTTACCACTAAACCTGTAGGTAAAGGTAAAGGACTTGGACTATCCATTAGTTACCAGATTGTAGTAAACAAACATGCTGGGAGGCTATATTGTAACTCGACACCCGAACAAGGCACAGAATTTGTGATTGAGATTCCCATAACTCAACTAAAAGCTACACACAAGATATAGAGAATCGCTTTAAAAGCAATCATTGACAGATGAAAGACATCTCAGAAAGTTACCAAAGCTACTAAGTGTCAAACTCCAAAAACTTCCAGGCTCAATGCAGATATTTCAGATGACTTCAATCAGTATTAAGGGTAGTTGTTATGCCGACGATTCATTTGGTGGATGGTGAGAAAGGCGGGGTAGGAAAGTCTCTGCTAACCAGGACAATGGTTCAGTATTGTCTAGATAAAAAAATCCCATTTGTACCTGTGGAGACTGATAGGTCTAATCCTGATGTGGCTGGTGTCTACAAAGATATATGTCACTATGCTGTGTTTACTGAAGATGAACGGCTGGCTGATAAAGCCGATAGAATCTTTGAGATGGCAATGTCTAAGCCAGTAATTGTGAATTTGGCTGCTCAATCGCATAGAGCTGTAAAAGGCTGGATTGAGAGAAATCATTTAATTGAACTGGGCAGTTCTGAGGGAGTGAGTTTCTGCAAGTGGTTTGTATCTACAGGAGGATATGACAGCCTGAATCTATTTGTACAGTCAGTGAATAGCTTCGGTGACAAAATCCCTCATGTTCTGGTGAAGAATTTAGGACTGTGCGACGATTGGGAGCATGTTGAGTCTGACACTGCCATTCAAAATTTAGTGAAAAAACATAATATTCAGGTTGTAAACTTTCCCAAGCTGGCATACAGAGAAAGAAATATAATCGACCAAAATCGTCTCACCTTTGCTGAAGCAAGGGAGCATAAAGACTTTGGAGTTCTTGGCAAACAGCGGGTTGTAAATTTTCTCAAACTTGCTTATGTTGCTTTTGAGACAGTAGGTATCTGGTATGAAGAGGTCAAATAAGCTGTTATAGCAGGAGGCAGAAGGCAGAAGGCAGAAGGCAGAAGGCAGGAGGTAAAACATTACTATTCCTAACATCCACGCTTGTCCTTATGTCCTAACCTTTAATTCGCTTGCTATAAGTAGATAGGCACAAATAATTAGAAGATAGTAGTGGCGTGGCACACCTAAATTGTTGCAAAAAAAATGTAGGTTGGGTTGAGCAACGCGAAACCCAACACCCTTATCGATGTTGGGTTCCCTTACGTCAACCTACACCTAATGCACTATTTTAGGCTTAAAAACGTTGGGTTTCGTTCCTCAACCCAACCTACATGGTTTAATTTTTTGGGCTTAACCCAAGCGTATTGCGCTATGGTCTATTCCCAAGTTGCCACATGTCGCAAAGCCTCAGGAATTTCCCCTTGAGATAAAGGAAACTCCAACACGGTTTCCTTGTACCCCAAATATCCAGACTCAGTAAACGACAACAGCATTCGTGAAAGCGCTAGCCAAACTTCCGACTCATATTCCCAATCACGATAACGCGAAGCTCGACCAGCAATTGAACGTAGCGCCCAGAAATAAGAATTCCTGACCACCGAACCGCCCTTCTTAAACTCTGGCAAATCTTCGTGGTGGAGAAAAAGCACTTGATTTTCAATTCTGGCTCTCATATCAGCCATTGTAATTGATTTGGGAAATGCAAAGACTTGTCATTAGTCATACCAATTCTGTATTAAGATGCACCCAATTATTTTGATAAAAATTCTGCGTACCCACCGAAGTTCTGAGCGGAGGAAGCCTCCGCTCAGACAACTCTTTGCGCTTCCTTTGCGTGCCTCTGCGTTTAAAAACGTGCAAAGTTGTACTTAGCACAAGAAATTAAAAACGAACCATAAAGGACGCGAAGAGATGAAATGTCTTTTACTTACAAACTTGAACTTAAACCCAAACGAAAAGTAAATCCAGGACTATAGATACGATTAACTCGCTCGTATTGCTCACCTAGTAAATTTTCTAAGTAAACTGTCAGTCCCAAAGTGCTAGTTACAGGTATACGACCGCTGAAATCTAAATTTAGGAAAGATGGTGCAAAATCTGTACTCTTGTCACCAGGGTTTGTAAAGAAGGCTCTGCGAGCGCCACTGTTGTAGGTAACATATAAGTTAGCTTGCCATCCTGCACTTTGATAACCGACACCAGTTTGGAGTACAGAGTAGGGAATCAAACCTGACTGTAAACCTTTTTCTGTTCCTGTTTTTATTTGAGAATCGGTATAAGTATAGTTGAGGAAAGTTGACCAGTTAGAAGCAATTTTTAATTGTAAGGCTGCCTCTAAACCATTAGTATCTACTAGTCCAATATTTGCCCATTTTCCTGCTATGACTCCCAGGCGGTCATCTATACTGCTACCAAAGTAAGTGAACTGTCCTATCAAATTATCAGAAAAATTGATATCTACTCCCGCAGTCCAAGAGGAGCCATTCTCTGGTTTTAAATCAGGGTTTGGTTCCCAACCATGAACTGTATCATAAACATATAACTGATCTAACCCAGGATTTCGCTGTCCCCCTGCCCAACTTCCACGCACAGCAACTTTTGGAGTGACAGCATAACGTAAACCAACACTAGGGTTAAAATAATTCCCAAACTGAGTGTCAAAGCTTTGTCTTAGCCCTAAATCTACCAAAAAATTCTCGCTAATATTCCAAGTATTGACAGCAAATAATGCTGTATTTAACAAACTTCTATTCTCAGTTTCATTAGTGGCAATTCTACTAGGATTTGTACTTAAGACATCACCGTTTAAGTCAGTGTTTTTCAAGTCTAATCCCCAGCGCAATTTATTATTGGGGGTAACTTTCCATTCATGATCAACCCTAGCTGAGAGTTGTTGCGTATCTAAAGCTCCTGTACGGTAGAAATTTCCTGTAGGGCCATAAGTGCTGAAATAATCTTGATTATAACCAAGTGAGGTTGTGAGATTAGAGCTTTCTCCATTACCCAGCCGAGTTTTCCAAGATAAACCAACGTTGAAGCCGTCATGGTCTAGTCGGTCTTGCTGGAGAGGAAACCCAAAATAAATTAAGCCGCGACGACTGCTGAGTTTAGTAATATCTAAATTCAAAGAGTTTTTCTGATCTAAATCTAGAGCAATGCTACCAAAGTAAGTACTTGTCGCTGTGTCTGCATTCGATAAAAACCCTTGAGCATCACGATTCGCTGCACCTACCGGGACGCGGTAGCGGTTATCTGTAAAGAATCTCTCAAAGCTAAAGTTGTACTTGACATTATCAGCTGAACCGCCATAGCTAACTTGTTGATTATTTAAACTCAATGAGCCAAATTCTACGCTACCAGTCAATTTAGGTTGTCCAGAACCTTCCTTGGTGATGATATTAACAACTCCCCCAAAAGCTGATGAACCATACAAAGCAGAGGCTGTACCGCTATATAATTCCACTCGCTCAATAGACTCTACGGGAATGCTATTTAAGTCAGTTCCACCATGATAAGTGTTGACATTATTGTTAATTGGTCTACCATTAATCAAAAATACAGATTGATTAATTGAGGCTCCCCGATAGTATGTACCTGTGTGAATATCTGCACCATGACCTACATCATTGATGGCGAAACCAGGCATTCTTTTCAAAATATCGGCTAAACTTGTAGCACCTTGCTTTTGAATTTCTTCTTTCTCAATTATGTAAGTTGGGGTAGACTCAGGTAGATTGTCTTCTTCCCCAATCGCTTCTATAGTAATGTCTGCATCATCAGTAGGAGTTGACTCTGTTTCTGGCTGATTTTCTGGAGGACTAACTTCATCCGGTGCAGATTGTTGAGTTAATAATTCCGCATTAGTGGCTGGTCGCTCAATTTCACTCAGACTAGGAATATCTGAAGTCTCTTTAGCTAATTTATCACTATTACTCTGCTTAATCTCGGTATCACCAGCAAAGCTAGGAAACGCTATCACTAAACTTGATAAAGCAACTTGCAGCAAAAAAAAATACTTGTTCACCTTGTTATCTCACACCAAGTCAAAACAATCACTACGTAGTATTGTTGCTGCAATAGTAAAACTGTGTCAAAAGACATGCTGTCATATTTATCTCAAGCACTTACTAACTAATGAAGTAACTATACTAATCCGATTTGATTGCTGAATCACTCGTAGAGACAGGGAATGGGGAATGGGGAATAGGGAATGGGGAACTTGTACTGAGCGGAGTCGAAGTATGGGGAATAGGGAAGAAGTAATAAAGGTGTATTGAGTTTTTTAAGCGCAAGCGCAGGCTACGCCAACAAAATTCAAATAGGAATCTTATAGTTAATCTCTCGATTTCAAATTGAGTTTTGTAAAAAGTTAAACAGCTAGCTAATAAGATCACAACTTAATTATAACTATCACAAATCCAATTGGAAATATAATAAACTATAATCGCGATCGCCTCACTAATTACTGTCTTAGTCTTTATTTATAAGGCTGGATTAAAAATTACTATAAAAATCATTTAATTATGTCTGAAAAAAACTGATTTTTATATGAAAACTTCACATAATCATCCGCTTGATTCTGATTGATGATATAGAATTTAAGAGTCAAATTTGCTCTGAATAAAGTGACACACATAATTATGTGAGTCACTTTATCGGCAATTGTGCCCCACTAAAGTTGTACAACTGTTCAAATCCTGACCGAGAAATTAAGACAATGGCTAAAATAGTAATTTCTGACTTACATCCTATTGATGCGAAGAAGTTTTTGCATGACCTAACTTCAGTACAAATGAATGCGATATTAGGTAGTAGCCTGCATGGTTTGTGGGATAGTGACCCTAATTGCCTGTTGACTTCTCATGATAGTTCGCCCGATAAATATGACAACAAGCTTTTCGGAGTTGACTTTTCAAATTTAGCTATCAATTTCATTGTCATCTAATTCTTTAGCAATTGCCAATTCATATTTAACTATTACAGAATGTGCATTGAGATAATACTATTTCAATGCACGTTTTTTGTTATTTGCTAATTTTTTTATAAAAACTTATAATGTCAGTTTTTCAGGAGTAAGCATTCCTTTAAATCTACTTTTCAATGAAATAATTTATAGCCATTAATAGGTAATAAGTAAAACCTATTACCTATTACTAGCAGACAATCAAAAATGTCATAGAAGAGCGATTTCAGTTGCCAATTGTATTTGTTGTCGCAGGCTTTTAAGTAAATCTAAAGTTTTGTTGTAGGCAACCCTTTTTCCTTGGTGTTCAAAATGCTTAGATGCCTCTTGTAAGTCAGCGATCGCTCCTTGATGATATCCTAAGCGATAGCGAGCAATTCCCCGATTGACGTAAGCTAAGGCATTACTAGGGTTAAGTCTGATGACTTCAGAAAAATTATCTACTGCACCAAAGTCATCACCATTTCTACCACAAGCACAACCCCGGTTAAAGTAAGCTCTGTCATCATTGGCATTGAGACGAATGGCCAAATTCAAGTCGAGCATCGCTGCTTGTTGGTCTTGCAACATTAAATGCGCCAAACCTCGGTCATTGTACATATCCGCAAGCAGTAAACTGGTGATCTGGGGAATTTGAGTTAATGCTCTATTGTAATCAACAATAGCCTCTGAGTAATTTCCCTTCCCTGCCAAGGCTACCCCTCGGTTATAGTATGCTCGGAAATCATCAGGTTTAAGTGCGATCGCTTGATTATAATCGGCAATAGCAGCTGGATAATCTCCTTGTCTGTAGTGCGCCAGCCCCCGATTCAGATAAACCTCAAAGTTATTAGGTGCAAAATTTATTGCTTGAGTACAATCTGCGATCGCCTGATGGTAATCTTGTAATTGGAGATAAGCAAGACAGCGATCGCTATAAGCTACAGCAAAATCTTTCTGAAGTTCAATCGCCTGGTTGAAATTCCCTATTGCTTCCCGGTAATCACCGCGCCGCATCTTATCTACACCCAACTTGAAGAAATCGCCTGCTGGAATTTGGGTGATGACAACAGGTAATGAATGTGCGGTTGGAGTCGAAAAAGTCAGAAAGAAAGCAATAATCACACTGAAAAATAATCGCCGCAAATCAGTCATAAGCATCATATTTGACAATTTCGGCAGCAACAAAATTAGCGGGACAAAAAGCCCCGCAAATTTTTAGTTTTTGAAGTTAAACGTTAATTGGTTTACTTCCAATCTTTATCTGCTTTTTCAAGCACGTAGGCGGCTACGTCTTCAATCTGGTTTGGTTTTAAACGGCCACTGAAGGCAGGCATCGCATTTTTACCTTTTGTAACTTGGGCGATAATCGCTTCTGCTGAGTACATCCCATACTTTTCCAAAGCGTCCTTCTTCAGAGTTTTTTGAGCTTGAACCAGATTCTTACCACCTGCGTGACAAGAAGCACAATTAGCACTAAAAAGTTTGGCTCCATTGGCCGTGTCTGCTGCCAAAGCTGGACTACTGAAGGCAAAGGTGAAGACTGTTATGCCTAACAGTATTATTGAAAGAATTTTTTTCATTCCATGTTCTCTCTGCAATAAGGACTTATTCGGTGCAATATCCTCCATAATTCTTATTTGAGCAGTTCTCTTCGTCAAAAGACAAGCTGTCAAACTTAGTCTTAAAGATTAATCAAGGATCAAGAAGAAAGAATAAATATTTTGCTGCTTCTAATTTCAAACTTCATCCTTCAGTACATTTAAAAAACTCTCTCATCAGAGCAAATTACTAACCATCGCTAGCTTAGTCCAAGTTTGATTGCGATCGCTATACTTAAAAATTCTCCTCAAGCCAGCTTTCCTTAATGAATCCCAAGCAACTGTTCAAGTAGCGTTATTTTCAATTCAACATTAAACTTCTTGCAAAAGTACCCGACGACTGAAGTCGCGGCTATAAAAACGAAGTCCGCAAGAGCGGACTTAATGCTTAAAAGACTGATAAAGCAGAGAAGTCTGAGCAAAGCTTTGTTCAGGTAGCCCCAGACTTGAGTCTGAGGGCACTTTAAGACTTTTGCAAGAGGTCTATTATCCTGCTGTGTATGCGGTAAAATCTGCGCTTTTCACTCAGTTACCGCAACTTGTCAGAAATGATGCAGGTGCGAAGATTAGCAATAGACTATTCAACAGTGTATTACTGCGTACAAACTTATCCTCCAAAACTAGACAAAGAATGCAGACTACATTTGAGCCAACCAATGATTCGTAGCGAGTGGATGAAACATATATAAAGGTGAACAGTCGTTGGGTGGCTTAGAATTATAGCATTGGACTGCCATGTTCATAATAAGTTTATAATTTAAAACTCTTGGGCTAGTTGCAATCTATTTCTATATACAAAAACATGCATTAAAATACCTCAACTAGTTTTTTTTGTCAATATAGAATTTATATTATGTCAATGTAGAATTTATATTATTATGACTTTTGGCGTTTTTTAACCTGTTAATTGATGCTTAAAAACATACTAGTTACTCTGAGCTTTTAAAATACAATTTTTTTTAACCTGTCAAATCAGATTAACTTCATATCATACAGATTGCCAAAAGTAAATATCTCTAAAAATATAAATAGTTAGTAAAGAAACAAAAGATGACGTGATTTATAAACACAAAAGATATTACTATCAATTTTGGAAACTAACCGTGTACTCAGTAGTAGAAAATACCTAAAATTAATCAATAGGTTTTTCTATGTGTGCAATAAGGCTATTTCTGTCTATATATAGCCTTGTCGCACAATTTCACAGTAACTAAGGCGATTTCCAGAAAATAAATTACCCGATAGACAGATTGAGTCAGTTCTGATTCCCTACTGGGAAAAGGACTGTTCTAACTGACCTGGTAATTTCTTATTTAGAAATGTCCTAAAGCCTACAGAGCTTTGACTTATCTATTTAGATAGGTCTAATTTGATATACCCTAACAGGCAACTACACGAGTGTTACTGTACACTGACTTATCTACTTGGATAGGTCTAATTTGATATACCCTAACAGGCAACTACACGAGTGTTACTGTACACTGACTTATCTACTTGGATAGGTCTAATTTGATATACCCTAATTGGCAACTATACGAGTGTTACTGTTGATGAGCGATCAAAGTTTTCTAGCTAAAAATGTAACTAATGAATCAAGTGAAGCTCCTTTAGATTTACGTGCACCTGTATTTGCCCAAATACGGAAAGGTTTATGGGGACTGCGATTAATAACACTGGTTTCAGTAGATTATGCTTTGCTATTCTGTACTTGGGTATTAGTGGAATATCATTCTTCTCTTAGAAATTTTCCATGGGATTTACCAAATATTTTTTTATCACTGTTAATACCTATTAGTATTCAAATAGGAGCACTAGCACTTCAAGATGTTTATCGAGCAGGCCAAAATCGTTATGACTATTTAAATCTAATCAAAGCACTCACTTTTGCTCATGGATTAATATTGCTTGTTTGCGTTTTAGTTATACCAATTGTCGATATTGAGCGCTCTAAATTAATATTTTCTTGGCTAATAAGTGTATGTTTGATTTGTACTGGCAGATTTATAGTAAATATTGCTCTTAAATATTTACGCAAGGGAAAATTACTTGGTCGTCACTATACTTTCATTATCTGTGACTCTGAAGAGGAAGAACAAATTATTAGTTCTATTAAACAAGAGAATCAATATATTATAAGTGGAGTTCTCAGTGCTAAATCATTAGACAGATATTATCGCCCAGGAACTTTGAGAAAACTTCATGAGTTAAAAATAACAGAAGTTTTTATTTCTTGGAATGCGATAAAAAATAGAATGTTTGTCTGCTGGCTATTTCAAGCATCTGGAATAACAGTACATATTTTACCGATGGAGTTAAAACCAATCTACAGAGACGTAAAATTTAATAAAATAGGAGGAATGGTGTGTCTAAGTTTTGACTGTCCAATAATCACAGGTAAAGATTTTTTGATAAAGCGGAGTTTTGATTTTGGCTTCACTATTATATTTTTGATACTAACATTTCCTATATATATATTAATTGCTATAGCTATCAAACTAGATTCTCCCGGCTCAATCTTTTACAAGCAAACTCGTATAGGACTGTGTGGACAACCGTTTAAAGTATGGAAATTTCGGACTATGAGATTTGATGCAGAAAAGTTACAAAAAGAATTAGAAGCTTTAAATGAAATTAAGGATGGCGTTCTTTTTAAAATTAAAGATGACCCTCGTATTACCCGCGTTGGCAAATTTCTCCGCCATTCTAGCTTAGACGAATTACCACAACTTTTTAATGTTCTACTTGGAGAAATGAGTTTAGTTGGTCCTCGCCCTTTACCTACTAGAGATGTAGAAAAGTTTTCTGATCACCATTTTATTCGACATGAAGTTTTACCTGGTGTGACAGGTTTGTGGCAGGTTTCAGGTCGCTCAGATATTTTAGATTTTGAACATGTAATCAAGCTTGATCTTAGCTACATTGAGAATTGGTCGCTTTGGTTAGATTTTGAGATTTTGCTAAAAACAGTCAGCGTGGTTTTAAAAAAAGAAGGTGCATATTAGTTTAAGAAAATGGATAAAATAAACGTAAACGAATTTTTAAAACACAATAATATTAATAAAATATCTAAAGAAAAAGAAATTGAATGCCTTGCTTACTGGAAGCAGCATCTAGATGCTGATATACCAGTGTTGCAACTACATACTGCCAATCAAAGTTCGCAAGGTCAAAACTCTCACACAAGTAGCCAGTCTTTACTTCTTTTCTACCCTTTAATACAAGCATTAGAAAATTTGAGCGATCAGCAAGGAGTGAATTTATTTGTCACACTACTGACAGCATTGAAGATTTTGCTCTACCGCTTTACTGGACAAGAAGCAATAATTTTTGTTTCCCGTTATGGCGATCGCACTAGTCGCTTGCTAAATCTTCTCCTATTACGAATGAATCAAGCATGCAAGCTCAGTTTTCAGGAATTGATGGGGCGAGTAAGTGAGTTAGTTTTAGATATAGAAAATTCTCAATATAAAGATATACCCTTTGAAAAAATAACAGCAGAACTGAATCTCAAGCAATACTTCAACCACAGCAGCGTATTTCAGGTGTGCTTGACCTACAATCCAGTCGAATTGTCAAGTTTAAAAATAGAACCGACTCTCCTGAATGAAACCTTTGCCAAGTTTGACTTAAATCTACACGTACAAAAACAAAATCAGTTCCTCCAACTTGATTTAGTCTACAATCCCCAACTATTTGCACCTGAGCAAATGGCTGAAACTTTACATCAATTTCAGTACTTATTAGAGCAGATTGTAAACAATCCAAAAACCAATATCTCTGACTTTTCTCTATTAACTCCTACAGCCAAATTACTCTTACCAAATCCCACTGAGGAACTTGTGACAACTCAATGGGAAGGTTCAGTCTCTACACACTTGAAAGAGCAAGCGCAACGGGTTCCCCAAAATCTAGCAATTGTGGATGGACAGGTTAGTTGGAGTTATGCAGAACTTGACTGTTGCAGCAACCAACTTGCTAACTATTTACTTGAGAGTGGCATTCAAAGTCAGGATATTATAGCCATATACGGCTACCGCAGTGCTTCACTAGTTTGGGCGTTACTAGGCATCATCAAAGCTGGTGCAGCCTTTGTCATTCTCGATCCTGCTTATCCAGTTTCCCGTTTGATTGATTGTCTCGACATCGCCAAGCCTAAAGGCTGGCTGCAACTGGAAGCGGCGGGAGAACTTCCTACTGATTTACTAGAGTTTTTCCAAAATTCTTCATGTTTGTGTAACTTGCAACTTCCTTCAGGATCAGCTCTAGCGGCAAGTAGCTTCTTAGCGGATTATGCCACTGAAGATCCCTCAGTGTCTATTGACCCAGATGACCTGCTTTATATCGCCTTTACTTCTGGTTCCACAGGCAAGCCAAAAGGAATTGTCGGCACTCACAGACCACTTTCCCATTTTCTGGATTGGCATTGCCAGAGGTTTGCTTTCTACGAGTTAGACCGATTTAGTATGATATCTGGTCTTGCTCACGACCCTTTGTTGCGAGATATATTCACCCCCATCTGGATAGGTGCAACCTTATGTATCCCCGATACCTTAGTTATGGAGACACCTGGTCAGTTAGCTGATTGGATGCAGCTACAGCAGGTAAGTGTCACCCATCTCACCCCAGCAATGGGACAACTCTTAGCAGCAAACACAAATAAACACATCACTGATAAAAGCCAGATTAAATCCTTGCGTTATCTGTTTTTTAGTGGCGATGTAGTAACAAATAATGATATTGCCAGACTCAGAAAGTTAGCTCCACAAGCTACCTACGTGAATTTTTACGGAGCTACAGAAACCCCACAAGCAATGGGATATTTTATTTACTCTAATAGCCCAAATCAAGCCGAGGAAAGTGAGGCAACAAGTCTAAAATATAGGCTACCTTTGGGCAGAGGAATCGCAGATGTGCAATTACTGTTGTTCAACTCCATACAGCAGATGGCTGGAATTGGGGAGTTAGGCGAAATTTATATTCGTACCCCTTACTTAGCTAAAGGGTATGTAGGAAATAACGAGCTTACCCAAGAGCGATTCATAACTAATCCTTATACACAAATATCAGGAGACAGGCTTTATAAAACAGGAGATTTAGGTCGTTACTTACCTAACGGTAATGTCGAATATCTTGGTCGTCTTGATAATCAAGTAAAAATCCGGGGTTTCCGCATCGAACTAGGAGAGATTGATGCTGTATTAGCACAAAACTCTCAGATCCGTGAGGCTGTGGTGATAGTACGAGAAGACGTTCCAGGAGATAAGCAGCTAGTAGCTTATATAGTCCCCCAGCAAGATGTGGTGCCTAAAATAGGTGAACTGCGTGACCTCTTGCAAAAAAAGCTTCCCAATTACATGATGCCTGTTGCTTTTGTAATGTTAGAGGCTCTACCTCTAACTCCTAATGGCAAAATTGACCATCGAGCTTTGCCTGCACCTGAGCGAGTTAGACCAGCTACAGCAAAAACATTTATAGCTCCTCGCAATCAATGGGAAATGCAACTGGCAAAAATTTGGGAAGAAGTTCTAGGTATCCAACCCATCGGTATTGAAGATAACTTCTTTGAATTAGGAGGACATTCTTTACTAGCTACTCAAATTATCTCCCGAATACAAGAATTTGGGAATTTAAAAGTAACATTGCGTAATTTATTCAAATCGCCAACTATAGCAGCACTTAGCAAAATACTTGAGTCACAAGAGCAAAGTGAGCTAGGGTTAGAGCAACAAAATATTGGGTTTGTCTCTCGTAATCTTGGGTTACCCTTATCATTCTCTCAAGAGAGATCGTGGTTTTTCTGGCAATTATCTCCAAATAGTAACTCGTATAACCTTGCAAGAGTTTATCGCCTCACAGGTCAGCTTCATATCTCTGCACTCTGCCAAACTTGGAGTGAAATTGTGCGCCGCCACGAAGTACTGCGAACAAATTTTACCCCTGTCAATGGAAAAGCGATTCAGATCATTCATCCCAGTCAGGCAATAGAGACGCTCCCGCTGGTAGACATACAGAATTTGTTAAACGATGAACGCCAGACAGCAGCAGAAAACCTAATTAAAGAACAGGTAAGAAAACCATTTGACTTATCAGTCAATCCACTGTGGCGGTTGAAACTGGTACGCTTGGCAGCAGAAGAACATATGCTGTTAATAACGATTCACCACATTGTCTTCGATAATTGGTCATGGAGTTTATTATTTGAAGAATTAACAGATCTCTACGCTGCTCTCTCTAAAAATCAGCCTTCGCCCCTCCTGGAATTACCGCTCCAATATGCAGATTTTGCCCAATGGCAGCGGCAATGGTTGAATCTGGATATTATAAATCTGCAACTGAACTACTGGAAGCAACAGCTAGCAGGAAGTCCACCAATACTGGAGTTACCCACCGACAAACCACGAACTCCATCGATCAGTGATCAGGGAAGAACTGAATATTTAGAGTTGCCCAAAAGTCTGACGGAGGCGCTGAAAGCATTGTCTGGGCAGGAAGGAGTAACTCTGTTTATGACACTGCTAGCTGCTTTTCAGATATTGCTGTATCGGTATTCTGGGCAGTCAGATATAGTTGTTGGCTCGCCCATAGCTGGACGTAACTGTACACAAGCCGAGAAGATGATTGGCTTTTTTGTCAATACTTTAGTTTTGCGTACCGACTTATCCAATAACCCAACCTTCCGAGAATTGCTAGGACGAGTCCGGGAAGTGACACTAGGAGCTTATGAACATCAAGACATACCCTTTGATAAGTTAGTAGAAGCATTACAGCCAGAACGCTCTCCCAGCTATCATCCCCTGTTCCAGGTGATGTTTGTTTTGCAAAATGCGAAAAAGCGATCGCTACAACTGCCAAGCCTGAAAGTCAGCCCAGTGCAAGTAGATGTAGGGTCATCTATGTTTGATTTGACCCTAGAACTAGAAGAGACACCCAAAGGAATTAGTGGCTTTTTTGAGTACCGCACAGATTTATTTAAGGCGGAGACGATTAGCCTAATGGTGGGACATTTTCAGACATTGCTAGAAGGAATAGTCGCTCATCCAGAGCAAAACATAGCAAAGTTGCCCTTACTAACGACCAAGGAGCAACAGCTTCTGCTGCGAGATTGGAATGATACCGCAGCAGATTTTCCCTGTGACAAGTGCATCCATCAGTTATTTGCAGATCGGGTAGCACAGAACCCAGAGGCAGTAGCTGTAGTGTTTGAAGGACAAAATCTGACCTATGGAGAGTTAAACACTAAAGCCAATCAGTTGGCTCATTATTTGCGATCGCTCGGTGTGGGACCAGACGTGCTGGTGGGAATTTGTGTAGAACGCTCCTTAGAAATGGCAGTTGGCTTTTTAGGTATCTTGAAAGCTGGTGGAGCTTATGTCCCTCTCGATCCATCCTATCCTCCAGAGCGCTTGGCATTCATGCTAGAAGATTCTCAAGCGTTGGTTATTTTAACCCAAGAGCGGTTGCTGCAAGTTCTACCCAAAGACCACAGAGCTAAAGTAGTTTGCCTGGATACTAATTGGCCAGAAATTGCCCAACAGAATGCAGAAAACTCAGTTGTAGACATGAATTCTAGGCATCTCGCCTATGTGATCTATACCTCCGGCTCCACAGGCAAGCCTAAAGGGGTAATGATTACTCATCAAGGATTAGTTAACCACAATTTAGCGATTGCCAAATTGTTCGCTCTAGAACCAAGCGATCGGATGTTGCAATGTGCCTCCATCAGTTTTGATATGGCAGTTGAAGAAATCTTTCCTACCTGGATTAGTGGTGCAACCCTTGTCCTACGAGATGAAGAAATGCTCGCTTCTACTAGAAACTTCCAGCAATTTGTTGAAAAAGAGCACATTACCATTCTTGACCTGCCCACAGCTTTATGGCATGAGATCGTCAATGGGATGCGCTTGTTTGGAGAATTCTTACCAAAAAGCGTGCGTTTGCTGGTTGTAGGCGGAGAAAAAGCCTCAAGGGAAGCATATGAGCATTGGTGGGAAATAGTAGGCTCGCGTTGTCGGTGGATAAATACTTATGGACCCACGGAAAATACCATCAGCACTACCTTTTATGAACCTGGTGCTAATTTCAAACATGCACCCAACTCAGAAATCCCCATCGGTCGACCCATAGCCAACATCCAAATTTATATCCTCGACCAACAATTACAACCCGTCCCCATCGGCGTACTCGGTGAACTCTATATTGGTGGTGCAGGTGTAGCGAGGGGTTATCTTAACTGTCCTGATCTCACAACCTCAAAATTTATTCTCAACCCCTTTGTGAGAGATGCCAATGCATATTTATATAAGACTGGAGATTTAGTCCGCTATCTCAATGACGGCGACATCGAATTTATTGGTCGCATTGACTACCAAGCAAAAATCCGAGGTTTCCGCATCGAGCTGGGCGAAGTTGAAGCCATCATAGGTCAACACCCTAAAATTAAAGATAACCTAGTTATAGTCAGCGAAGACGTGCCAGAGGATAAACGTTTGGTTAGCTACGTAGTTCCTCTAGCAGGGCAAGTAATAACTAACAATGAACTGCGTAGCTTCTTGAAAACTAAGCTACCAAACTACATGATCCCTTCGCAGTTCGTCATCCTGGAGAAACTTTTACTGACACCTAATGGTAAAGTAGACCGCCGTGCCTTACCAACACCTAATTCAGTCAGGCAAGAACAGGTGACAGAAAGTTTTGTCGCTCCCCGAAATAAGTTAGAACTGCAATTGCTCCAAATTTGGCAACGGGTTTTAGGAATTCAATCTATCGGGGTAAAGGACAATTTTTTTGAGCTGGGAGGACACTCGCTGTTAGCAGTGCGTTTAATAACGGAGATTGAGAATAACTTAGGTAAAAATCTGCCTTTAGCTACTTTGTTTAGGGCGCAGACGGTAGAGCAGTTAGCTGCTGTTTTGACTCAAGAGGAAGAGACGGCTTATTGGTCATCTTTGGTGTCAATTCAGAGTAGTGGTGCAAAATCTCCACTATTCTGTATTCATGCAGTTTGGGGCAATGTTTTCTTCTATCAAGGGTTAGTACGTTATTTAGAGCCAGACCAACCAGTTTATGGACTACAAGCACAAGGACTCGATGGTATACAAGCTCCCTACACCTCGATTACAGAAATGGCAGCTCATTACATTAGAGAAATTTGCACGGTTCAGTCTAATGGTCCCTATTTTATAGGCGGTCACTCCTTCGGTGGTGTTGTAGCTTTTGAAATCGCCCGACAACTTCATGCTCAAGGGCAGAAGATAGCTTTATTAGCGATATTTGATACTTCTGCTCCAAATTATAATGAACCAACTCTGGTTTTAGATAATGTTAAGACTATCAAATTAGCTAATTACATCCTCTTCCATTTACGTCAATTATTGAGGTTGAAGTTAAAAGACCAGCTCACTTATATCTGGGAGAGATTAGAGTGGCATCTTACAGTAGGAAAAGCCAATATTTTTTATAAGCTTTACCTCCGTTATATCAAGCGATCGCTTCCAGACCTCCGATTTATAGAGATAGCTTTGGCTAACAATATAGCTAGCAAAGAATATGTACCATTAGTCTATTCTGGTAAACTGACTCTCTTTCGTGCTAGCCAGAGATCTGAGAAATTTGATTTAGATGCAGACTTGGGTTGGAATCAACTAGCTACTGGTGGGGTAGAGATTCATGAATTGCCTGGGAAACATACAAGTGTAATGCAAGAACCAAATGTTAAAGTGCTAGCTGAAAAACTGACGGGTTGCTTACAGCAGGCACAAGCAGATAGCACTTTAGATAACTTGATGAAATAAATTTTTCACCAGTATTACAGTGCAGAAACCTACTCTAAAAATTATATTAGTAGGCTGTTTGATTTGGAAGTCAATTAACTTAAGTAGAATAAAGTATTAATGGAAAAACGCAAAATTATAGGTAATTCTATAGCCATATTAATTAATCGACTAATACAAAGCATTACAAGTTTTGTTTTAGTAGCATTTATTGCTCGGATTTTAGGGCCTTATAGTCTGGGTCAATATACTCTTGCGTTTAGCTATTATTTTATATTTATGACCTTTGCTTCTCAAGGTCTTAAAACATTTTTTATCCGTGAATTATCACGCTATCCACAACAAACGCCAACTTATTTAATAAACGGTACTCTATTACAACTATTTTTTAGTCTCATTAGTTATCTAGCTTTGGTTAGTTTGGTATTAATAATGCCATACAGTTCTGATACCTCTGCTATTTGCTACATTTTAGGCTCAATGATTATTCCATTTTCTCTATCCAACATTACTGAAGCTATTTTTCAAGCTCAAGAGAAAATGTACTTAATTCCTATCAGTACAACCCCAATTTATATTTTGCGTGCTTTAATAATTGTAGGAGCAATAAATCTTAAATATGACCTACGTTTTGTTTGTATAAGTATGGTCATCTCAGAATTTGTTATTTTAGGGATTCAATGGAGTTTATTAATTTCATTAATCAATCTTCAATGGCAAATAAAATGGGATTTTATTTGGGACAATTTTAAATCTTCTCGTGCATTCTTAGCTATTGAGGGAATGGCTATTTTAAAAGGTAGAATGCTTGTGATCATTCTCTCTGTATTAGCCAATGAAGTTCTAGTTGGTTTGTATAGTTCAGTCAGCCAATTAATGGAGCCTTTTGAAATTATTGCACATAGCCTTGTAGTAGCTGTATTTCCTAGTATGTCAAAGGCTGTTATATTAGGTAAAGAAAAACAGCGTGCCTTAGCTGAAACTGTAATTGAAATATTATTGTGCGTAGCATTACCACTAATCATTGGACTATTTTTTATTGGAGACGGGATATTAGTTTTATTCTATGGAGATCCAAGATTTGCTGAAGGTGCTATGGCACTTAAAATAATGGTAACGGGGCTTGCTGTATCTTCATTTACTCGGCCACTTGGCTATTTATTAGTTGCTAATGGCTTTGAACGAGTTAATTTAATTGAAGTCACTAGCAACAATTTACTAACTGTTGTTATAGGGTTACCACTTGTATACTATTATCATTTGACAGGAGCAGCGATAACAATATTGATTCTTTCAATTAGTTGTTCTAGTCAATATGTATATGCAGTATACACGCGCTTATTTCCTCTAAATATACGAAAAATTATATTTCGTCCATTACTAATTAGCATTCTCATACTATCTGTATTTTTAATATTAAAATTACTTACTAATAATCTGATTATTATGATGATTACATCTACTGTGGCTTATACCATATTCGTTGTATTTTTAGCTATTGACGCTATTGGTGGACCTAATATTGTTTTATCTAAAATATTTAAATAGACAATAACTATCTGAGAAAACATTACTGTTTGATAATAATTAGGTGTAAAAATGACTGATATAGCTTTTTTTCTCAGAGATCTTAGTGGTGGGGGAGCAGAGAAAGTCATGCTAAGTATAGCAGGTGGATTTGCAGAGCAGGGACTAAACGTAGATCTAGTTTTATTAAAAACTGAAGGAGAATACTTATCATTGATATCCCCAAAATTGCGAGTATTAAACCTGAAGGGTCGCAGACTAATTACTAGTCTGCCTTTATTAGGAAATTATTTAAAACTCAATCATCCTAAAATCTTAATATCTGCTCTAGAAGAGTCAAATATTATATCCATTATTGCTAAGTGGTTGGCTGGTGTTTCTAGCCGTGTAATCGTATCTGCACACAATCACATTTCCTGCGAATCCCAAAACTCAAATCAGCTTAAACAGCAGTTGAAACCTTTATTTGTTCGTTGGTTTTACCCTTTGGCTGATGAAATAGTAGCAGTATCTCAAGGAGTCGCGGAGGATGTAGCGCAAATTAGTGGTTTACCCTTAGAAAAGATTAAAGTAATCTATAACCCAATTTTTACTTCTGAGTTACTAGAAAAATTTCATGAGCCTGTTAACCATCCTTGGTTTTTAAAAAACCAGCTACCAGTAATTTTGGGTGTAGGACGCTTAGAAAAACAGAAAGATTTTCCTACTCTTATTCGTGCCTTTGCTCTAGTTCGGCAGCAATACCCAGCTAGACTCATGATTTTGGGTAAAGGCGACGAACTTCCTTATTTAAAAGCGCTAGTCAATGAATTAAGTCTAGAGAAAGATATTATTTTTCCTGGTTTTGTAGCAAATCCCTATGCATATATGGCAAGAGCTAAACTACTTGTACTTTCTTCAGTCTTTGAGGGTTTTGGCAATGTACTTGTAGAAGCAATGATTGCAGGAACTCCTGTAGTTTCTACAAATTGTGAAAGTGGTCCAGCAGAGATTTTAGCAAATGGAAAGTATGGGAATTTAGTAGCTGTCGGTGATGTTAGAGATTTAGCAGAGGCAATGATTAGCACTTTAAAAAATCCTCTCACCTCTGAATTACTACAACGAAGGGGGCGTGAATTTTCTTTAGATGTAGCGTTATCACTTTATCAGCAAGTATTTAATTTTAATTAAAATTGGATGGATGTTTCTTATTAAAATTAAGAGAATTTTAGTAAATTAAGATGATGCTTTTCTCAAGGAAAACTAAATTTAAATCTGAGATTATCAAAAATCAAATGTTATATATATGACTAAATAAATTACAAAACTATTCAAATATTATTTGAACATGAAAAATTTTTGGGAATTAGTAGAACGCGGATTTACAGTTTTATCGTTGATGCTTTATACAGGAGGAATTCTTACTGTAGTTATTTCTGGGGGTTACAGTGAAGGAGAAACAGACGACCTTGCTAGTGATAATGCTTTGATCAAACAAATTTTTTTATTAATTTATTTTATTACTTTTTTACTACTATTATCTCACTGGGAAAGGCTAGTTTATATAATTACCAAAGAAAAATATATATTACTATTGACAGTGTTTATCATAGCTTCAATTATATGGTCTTATTCACCAAGTAGAACAATAACTCGTTCTGTAGCGATATTGGGAACCAACTTATTTGGACTTTACTTAGCTATCCGCTACACATTAAAGCAACAAATAATTTTATTAGTTTGGACATTTGCAACAATCATCTTTTTGAGTTTGCTCTTTGCTGTAATATTACCTAAATATGGAATTATGGGCGGGTTTCATGCAGGAGCTTTGCGAGGAATATATAACCATAAAAATGTTTTAGGCAAAATGATGGTTATGAGTACATCTGTTTTTTGGTTACAAGCTATTAGTTCTAATAAAAATAGATTATTAATGTATTTTGGTTTTGGTTGGTCGATTATTCTTTTATTACTAGCAAAATCTTCTTCAGCACTTGTAAATTTGCCCGTTGTTATTAGTATATTTTTCGCTTTACGCACTTGGCGATGGCGATATGAAGTAATGATTCCTACACTCGTCGCTATCATCATGCTGATTTTCGGCTTTGTTATTTGGTTTAATGAATACTCAGATTTAATATTTAGCACTCTTGGTAAAGATTCTACCCTTACTGGACGTACAAGTTTATGGTTATTGGTGTGGGATATGATTTGGAAAAAACCTTGGTTAGGTTATGGTTATGGTGCATTTTGGTGGGGATTTCAAAGTGCATCTGCCGAAATTTGGTATGCTTCTGGGTGGAATCCTCCCAACTCACACAATGGGTTTTTAGATTTATGGCTAAGTGTAGGAATATTAGGGTTATCTATATTTTTAATCAGTTTTTTAAAGACTTTATATAAATGCTTTATTTTGTTGCGCTATAGCAAAACATATGAAGAATTTTGGCCTTTGGTCTTTTTGGTCTATCTACTTCTATCTAACCTTACTGAGACTGCATTAATGCTACAAAATGATATTTTTACAGTTTTGTATGTAGCAATAGCTTACTCAGTCATAAGCATACACTATAAAGATAAACAAACTGCTTAATAAATATTCTATTGATGTTAATTACTAATTAATATAATAAGCTTATCAACAATAAAAATCATTTTTTTATTATTTAAGTTGAGTAAAATATAGTAATATTCTCTATAGAAAGTCTAATTATAAAATCAATTAATTAACATGATTTTATAGTTAAACATTTAGAAGTAGTGAGCTTCATGACTAGCTTCAGTCAAGATTTGAATTAACATCCAGGTAAACATGAGAAAATACAACTTTATTGGCACTGACGTGGATATTATTACTTATGATGAATTATTTGCTAAATGTGACGACTGGATTAAAGATAAGCAAGCTAGGTCGAAGCATGTTGCTTGTGTAAACGTCAATTGTGCTGTAGAGAGCTACCTTAACTATGAGGTAAGGGAAATTTTTAATAAGGCTGATATTTCAGGTCCTGACAGTATGCCATTCGTACACTGGATTAAGTTTATTACTGGAGAAAGCTGCGATCGCCTCTATGCACCAGATATTATTCTTAGATTATGTGAAAAAGCGGTTAAAAACAATTACCGACTGTTTCTTTATGGAGGAGCAGAAGGTGTTCCTAAAAAGATGCAATCATTCTTAGAAGAAAAATATACTGGTATAAATATTGTGGGAACCTATTCGCCTCCTTTTAGGCAGTTATCTCCAGAAGAAGACTGGGAAATTTGTGAAAAAATCAACAATACTAATCCAGATTTTATAATTGTCGGGTTAGGCTCTCCCAAGCAAGATAAGTGGATACAAGATCATTTGTATAAAATTCCTGGAACTGTCATGGTGGCATCTGGTGCTGCATTTGACTTTTTTGGCGGTAGTATCCGTCAAGCTCCTATCTTCATACAACGTTCGGGTTTTGAATGGCTTTTCCGATTAACTCAAGATCCAAAAAGGTTATGGAAGAGATACACATTTTACAACATGATTTTTCTAGCAAACTTCTTCTTACAAATCATAGGATTGAAGAAATTCGATTCCAGGGAAACATAGATATTGCTATCCTCTTTGCTTATTAATACCGACGGAGTTTTTGGAGTTTTTTAGGAGGAAATATGAGAAAAGTTGTAGTTACTGGAGCAGGTGGCTTTATTGGCTCTCACTTAGTTAAAAGACTGAAGGATGAGGGCTATTGGGTAAGGGGAGTAGATATTAAATACCCCGAATTTAGTGAAACTTGTGCAGATGAATTTGAAATCTTGGATTTAAGAAGAAGTGATGATTGCCTGCAAGGTACTAGAAATGTAGATACAGCATTTTGCTTGGCAGCTAATATGGGCGGTATCGGTTGGACACATGCTGCTCCAGCAGTAATTTTGCATGACAATCTATTGATTTCTACAAATACATTAGAGGCTTGTAGGGTAAACGATGTAGAGAATATTTTTTATTCATCCTCCGCATGTGTATACCCAAATTATTTGCAAGAGAAGAACGATAGTCTAGGACTGAAAGAGGATAAAGTGTTTCCTGCCGATCCTGATATGGAATATGGCTGGGAAAAGCTGACAGCTGAAATTTTGCATGAAACATATAAGAAATCCTACGGTCTTAATATCAAGATCGCTCGATTTCACAATATATATGGGCCTTTAGGAACTTATGATGGGGGAAGAGAGAAATCCCCTGCAGCTTTGTGTCGGAAAATCGCCCAAATCAAAGGCAGTGAAGGCGAAATTGAGGTTTGGGGAGATGGCACTCAAGCTCGTTCGTACTGCTATATTGATGACTGTGTGGAAGGCTGCTTGCGAATCATGAGGTCAGATATAGACAGGCCAATTAATTTAGGCTCTGACCGCATGGTTACTATCAATGAGTTGATTGCTATTATCACTGATGTTTCTGATAAGGTAGCTCATTGCAAGTACGATTTGTCAAAACCCGTTGGTCCTAAGGGTAGGAACTCAGACAATAAACTCATTCAACAGTTGCTAGGCTGGGCACCTGACACAACTTTAGAGCAAGGTATGACTGAAACCTACAGGTGGATTGAAGCTCAGCTGAAGAAGTAACTTTGAGTAGTTAGAGCATCGATTCACAGGAGGTCTATCGAATCGGTGTTCTAAGCAAACTGCGAGTTAAAAGTAATTGAGATTAATAATTGATGTAACAAACATTATGTTTGAGAACTTAATTTTGCAATGGATAAATTAAAAAGAGTCGTAATACTGGGTGACAGCCTTACCCAGAGTGGAGGAATAGCCACTCTTCAAAATCTCATGATTAAGTACGCTCCTCCTGATATAGAAATTCAGCACATTGCTACTCGTGATGAAGGCTCTATCTTTTATAGAGGAATTGTGTTCGGAAAAGCTTTAGGGTTATTGGTATGGAGACTATTAATTAGAGAAACCGATCTTGTTCATATTCATATTGCAGATGGCGGCAGTATTTTACGAAAATCAATTATTGCTGTCATCGCTTTTCTATTTCATAAACCTGTACTATTGCAAGCTCATGGAGCCGTATTTCACATCAACTACTCTGGGCTTCCCAAATATGCACAGCAAAGTATAAGTTGGATATTTCGTCAATGTCATGGTTTGATTGCACTTACAAGTTTCTGGAAAGATTTCTACGTTTCTAATTTGGGCTTAGATACAAAACGGGTTTTTGTCCTGCTTAATCCAACAGAGATACCAAATCAATTACCAAACCGGATCAACTCGCTTAAAGTTAAGTTAGTCTTCCTTGGACGTATCGGTCAGCGTAAGGGAACATTTGATTTAATTAATGCGTTTGCTAGCCTGCCAGCTAACTTGATCAATTGCTCAGAGCTAATTATTGCTGGTGATGGAGAAATTGAGCAAGGACAGCGATTAGTTGAGAGCTTTAATCTCACAGAAAAAATCAAGTTTCTTGGCTTGATAAATGCACAGCAACGAGATTTGTTATTGGCAACAGCAGATATATATGTTTTACCAACTTACAACGAAGGTCTTCCTTTAGCTTTGCTGGAAGCGATGGCTTGGGGTTTACCTGTGATCACAACACCAGTTTCAGGCATTCCTGATGTGGTAACTTCAGGAAAAAATGGACTGCTAGTTACGCCGGGGAATATTCAACAGTTATCTGAAACAATACAGTTGTTAATTGAGGATGAGGATTTAAGACACTCGCTAGGTCGGGTTGCAAGAGAAACTGTTGCTTCTTTAGATGTCGAATTTTATTGGCAGCACTTAGCTGAAATTTATCGCTTAGTATTAGCTGGTAATCAGAGATAATTTATCAGTGTATTGTCACTCAAAAATTATTTGGGATTATATAGGAATCCGCTTTGACTTCTGAACTTACCTGCGTAGGCAGGCAATAGGTAATAGGCAACGGTCAAGAAGGATTTTTAAGTTGTACTGAGTTTTTAAGCGCAAGCGCAGGCTACGCCAACAAAAATCAAATATGAGTCCTATATGTATAAAAACTGGTTACTTACAAGACGTAATGCCTTAAGGTTAGGTTTGGCAACTTTGGCAGGTGTGGGTGCTACCATTGACGTTCAGTCAGTTGATACTAACTATCAAGTACAATCTTTTGTTAAATCAAAAAGAACTTTTAATATTAATAGCAAAAAGTCTTTAAAAGAACGTGCAGCAAATAAAGGATTGATTTATGGAGCTGCTATTCGCTACGACGACCTGATTTCGCACCCAGAATTTGCTAAAGTTGTTGCTCAACAGTGTGGCATCCTTGTCCCAGAATGGGAACTAAAATGGTCTTGTGGTAATAAATTGCTGCGTCCCAATCCACACAGTTTTGACTTTAAACCTGCTGATTGGATGGCTAAGTTTGCAAAAAAAAATAGTATGCTGTTTCGCGGTCATACCTTAGTTTGGCATGAGTCTTTACCAGACTGGTTTAAAAATCAAGTTAATAGCCAAAATGCTGAATCATTTTTGATAGACCATATTAAAACAGTTATGAAACATTATGCAGGTAAAGTCCATTCTTGGGATGTAGTTAATGAGGCAATTGGTCTGTGGGATAAGCGGTCTGATGGTTTACGAAAAACACCTTGGTTAGAGTTTTTAGGAGGAGATTACATTGATTTGGCCTTTCGTGTGGCTGCTGAAGCTGATTCTCAAGCTTTGTTAGTTTACAATGAGTTTGGCTTAGACTACAGTACTGCTGAAGATGAAGCCAAACGCAATGCTGTCTTAAAGCTGTTACAACATTTAAAATCCAAAGGGACACCAATCAATGCTTTAGGTATCCAAGCACATTTATCAGGTGATAAAAATGATTTTAACCCACAGAAATTCAGGGAGTTTCTCAGCAATGTAGCTAGTCTAGGACTAAAAATTATGATTACTGAAATGGATGTAACTGATAAAAAGTTACCAAAAGATTTGGTAGTGCGCGATCGCATTGTTGCGGCAGCTTATGAAGATTATCTTTCAGTAGCGTTAGATGAACCAGCAGTGATAGCAGTAATTACCTGGGGACTGAGCGATCGCTATACGTGGCTTTCAGAATTTCAACCCCGGTCAGATCGTGCTGCTGTAAGACCGCTACCAATAGATGCTGCTTTCAATCCTAAATTAGCATGGAATGCGATCGCGCGCTCTTTTGATAACGCTCCTAGACGTTAATGGAATTCTGAATTTTTGATTTTATACTAGGGTCTATAATTTGAAATATTTATTTTGGAAAGCTTTATGGAATCTAGAGAAGCTGTTGATTTACACTTTAGTCGTTACTTATTGATATTGAAGCGGCGACGGATATTAGTTATTAGTATCTTCTTAGCTACAGTTGGACTCAGCGCTTTAGCAACAATATTGATGAAGCCTTATTATGAAGCACAAGGAAAACTATTATTTAGAATTCCGTCTTTTAAAGTAGTAGGATCTAATCTCTTGCCTAGTAGCTCTGAAGGAGAACAACCCGGAGATTTAAGATCCCTGGTATCAACTCAAAATCCTATAAGTACTCAGATAGAGGTTATTTCTTCTCCTCCTTTGTTGCAGGGAACGATAGACAAATTACAACTCAAAAATAATAAAGGTGAACTACTGCTACTTGAAGACCTTGCAAAAGCCCTAAGTCTGAAAATTGTTGGGGGTACAGATGTGTTGCAGGTTACTTATAAAAACCATAAACCCGAAGAAGCAGCGGCAGTAGTCAACACAATCATGAATCTATATTTAGAAAATGATATTCTGACAAATCGCTCCGAGGCAGAAGCAACTCGTCAATTCATGGCTAGACAGCTTCCTCAAACTCAAACCGCTGTTCACAACGCAGAAATATTGCTACGCATATTTAGACAAAGGAATAAGATTGCAGATTTATCAGAGGAAACAAAGACAGCCATTGGGATTATTGGGAATCTAGATAATGAGATTAATACAGTTAAGGCTCAACTCGAAGAGGTAAACGCCCAAACCAATGGACTTAGACAGAAAGTCGCTCTAAGTTCTCAAGAAGCGATCGCTGTGAGTGCTCTTAGTCAATCACCTGCAATGCAGGGAATACTGACACAGCTTCAAGATGTAGAGCGACAGTTAGCGACTGAGCGCAGCCGTTTCTTGGATAACAACCCCGTAATTATTAACCTAAAAGCAAAGAAAGCTAGCTTAACAACCCTCCTGCAACAGCAAATAGAGCAGACTGTCGGTAGCAAAACAAAAATTCTACCTGGACTATTGCAAATAGGAGAACTCAGACAAAACTTGATCCAAAATTTTCTGCAATCAGAAGTGCAACGCTTTGGCTTAGATAAAAAACTCGCTTCTCTGTATAATTCTCGTTCTGTCTACGAGCAACGACTGAAAGTCATACCCGAATTAATCCAAAATCAGCGCGAGTTAGAGCAGAAACTTGAAGTAGCCCAATCTACCCATCAAACTCTATTGAAAAAGGTTCAAGAATTACAAGTAGCAGAAAATAAAAATATAGCTAGTGCTCGAATCATAACTCAAGCTTTAATTCCCAAACAGCCAGAATCGGGGAAAAAAGTTGTTGTTTTGGTTTTAGGAACAATATTCGGGATCTTTTTGTCCACCACGGCGGTTCTCTTTCTAGAAATGAGGGATAAATCTCTAAAAACAGTTCAAGAAATCCGTGATGTATTCAAATATACATTATTAGGGATGATTCCTTTGTTTGCTAACGAGGCTCGCTCCCGCTATCATGATGCAGAATCCACAACTAGCGAAATTGCTGTTAGAGATATGCCTCACTCTCTAACTAGTGAAATGTACCGCATGATTCAGGCTAATCTGAAATTTCTCAGTTCGGATAAAATGCTAAAAACTATAGTGGTGACTAGTGCAGTTCCTAGAGAAGGTAAGTCTACAGTTTCAGCTAATTTGGCGGCGGCGATCGCTCAACTAGGACGCAAAGTTTTATTAATTGATGCAGACATGCGAGTTCCTTCTCAACATTATCTCTGGCAGCTAACCAACATAGCTGGTTTAAGTGAGGTACTTGTTGGTCAGGCTAAATTCAACACTACTGCATATAAGGTAATAGATAATCTTGATGTCTTAACTGCTGGGGTTAGACCTCCCAACCCACTAGCTTTGCTTGACTCGAAGCGGATGGCATCACTAATTGAGGATTTTTCATCTCAATATGACTTTGTAATTATCGATGCTCCTTCCTTGCTTCTTGCTGCCGATGCCCTTACTTTAAGCCAAATGTCTGATGGAATTTTGTTAGTAGCTCGACCAAAAATACTTGATTCTGGCAGTGCTATTGCTGCCAAAGAAACGTTAGAAAAATCCAGTTACAATGTCTTAGGCTTAGTCATAAACGGAATCATTGATAAAAATGAATTGAGTAGTGATTTCTATCATGCTCAGGAATATTCTACCCCTAAGAGGCAGTTTGTAAACTAAACTGGTTTATCAACTGCTGCTACTGTACTTCATAAACCAGCAATCTGTTGTATACGGAACTTTTCTCCTCAACAAGTTTTTGCAACACAACTGATTGTTGTCCCTTCAAGCAATTACCTTGAGTAAATGCTTTTTTCAAATTTCTGATCTTAATCATAAAAACTTTTTACAAGAAAGCTAATTTAGATCTGTCAGGTGCGATCGCAATACGGTTCGGATAAGACTCGATCCCCCCAACCCCCCTTAAAAAGGGGGGCTAAAAATGACTCTATTTCCCCCTTAAAAAGGGGGACTAAGGGGGATCTTTAAAGCATATGCAACTTAACCGAACCGTATTGGGTGCGATCGCGTCACCGAACTTGACCTAAGTTAGCCCTAAGTATAATAACTTACTTAATTTTGTATATTTAATACTTGTTTATCTTATTATTTATTAATAGAACTATCAGTATTTTAACGGGTGGTGTACTTAAGACTGCAAGTTATCTTTTAAACACAATGTAGACAATAGATATTGTGTTCTATGCTGATAAAAAGCTTTACCTTAAGTGCATCTGTTGTGCTTCCTTGGGTATTAAGTAGTCTGTATAATGTACAAAAAACATCTTTAGAGACAGATGCTCGTCCGCCATCCAATCATAAAGAAAGGATAATCCGCGACTCCAAGTTAATCAGTATTACGGTTCCGACAACATACTATGTGAGTAGTAGCACTAGTACTGCAAGTGACAGCAATAGCGGACTTTCTACTTCTTCCCCGTTTAAAACGATTCAAAGGGCAGCAGATCTTACTAATCCTGGCGACACGGTACTCATTATGAATGGAGTATACAAGAACGCGTACCCGCAGGGGCAAGTAATATTAATTACGCGCTCTGGAACTGCAAACGCATGGATTAAGTTTAAAGCCTATCCTGGACATTCACCGAAACTTCAGCATAACGGATGGGATGGAATTTCGATTCAAAAGGGAGCATCGTATATTGAGGTCAATGGGCTGGATGTAGCAGGGAACAATGCTAACGTAAACCTTGATTATGCTCTAAGTCAGCGGACTAACACATCAAACACACTAACGAGCGGCAACTGCATCAGTATTGATGGACGCTACAATGGACATCCTCATCATATACGTATTCTCAACAATAAGGTGCATGATTGCGGAGGCGTAGGTATTTCAGCAATTCAATCAGACTATATTACCGTGGATCGTAACGAGGTGTTTAATAATGCCTGGTACTCAGTCTACGCTACCAGTGGCATCTCGTTATATCAAAATTGGAATTCTGATCACAACCAGAGTTACAAGATGTTTGTAACGAACAACAAGGTCTACAACAATCGACAATACGTTCCTTGGATTGTGGACGGGACTATTGCAGACGGTAATGGTATTATCATCGATGATTCCAGAAATACTCAAAACAACTCAAAATTAGGTGTGTATAAAGGACGTACTTTAGTCGCTAACAATCTCACATTCAATAATGGAGGTTCGGGTATTCATACATATATGAGTGAACATGTGGATATTGTCCATAACACTGCTTATATGAATAACCAGAGTCCGGAAATTCAACATGGACAACTATTTGCTAATGAATCATCTGATATTAAAATTCTCAATAACATCCTATATGCTTACCCTGGCAAGAAGATGAACATGGATTGGAAAAATATCAACGTCACATATGACTACAACATATACGCTAATGGTACTTCTATAAGTGTTCTTGGATATCACGATATTATTGGAAACCCCCAATTTGTGAATCCCTCGATTGCTGACTTTAGATTAAAAGCAACGAGTCCAGCAATCAATAGTGGTTATACGTGGAAGGATTTGACAACCGATTTTGTAGGTAAATCTCGCCCTTCTGGTACGGGATATGATAGAGGGGCATACGAATACCAATACTAGTTGAGGACATGGCATTGGGTTAACAAAATCATGATTTATCCAAAGCTTTTGTCCACAACCCATTTTCATCACACAACCTCTTTTGTCAATTCTTTAGAGGCTGTCTCTAAAGTTTTGTTGTGTAACTGTTCTATAGCCGCCTCAATTATTTGGGAAGTGTTTTTGCATACTACCCTTACAGGCTGTTATTTGGCTATTATGTCACTGAAATCAGCGAACTGACTGTTCATCTTTTAGTTGCTAACTGAATAAGTGCTTGTTCCGTGACGCGGCAAATACGCCAATCATCTAATATAGATGCTCCCATGCTGCGGTAGAATGCTTTGGCCGATTCGTTCCAATCCAACACACTCCACTCTAACCGTCCGCAATCCCGCTCCACAGCTATCTGGGCTACTTTAATGAGGAGAGCCTTTCCAATAGCTTGCCTTCGATATTCTGGTAAAACAAATAAATCTTCCAGATAAATTCCTGGCTTTGTCAGAAATGTTGAATAATTGTGAAAAAATAGGGCAAAACCAACAGCTTGACCTGCATATTCTGCTAGTATTGCCTCTACATACTTTGGCGAACTAAAAAGATGCTCCTTGAGTGCCAAAGCATTTCCAGTAACAGCATCAGATAATTTTTCGTACTCTGCAAGCCCTTGGATTAATTCAAACAGTACGGTGCAATCAGCTGGTTCAGCAAAACGCAAAATTAAATCGCTCGGCAATGTCATTAGTCCATAATCCCTAGTCTATAGTCCATAGTGTATAGTCAACTGTGTAAAGTTTTTTGACTAATGACTAATAGACCTCTTGCAAAATTATTTTATGGTAAGGTAAAGGATTTGGCGCTGGAATCAATAGCGCTATGCGATACGCGGATTCTTAGTCAACGCTACCGCAATCGCAGAAAACGCAATGTCACTTAATTGCTGGAATTTATAACTATGACATTCAAAATGTCAGTTAATTTTTGGTAAATTTGTTAAATCTTTTAATATACCACAAAACTTTTTTGCAAGAGGTCTAATGACTAAAGGATGAAGGAAAAAGTACAAACCACCTGGTTTTTGCAATTTGGTATAGGTCAGGATGAAGAAATATACAGATATAAGCCCCTAAATTCCTTTGTAGAGCTAGTTAGGTCAAGCGTTAAATCTCTATCTCAATCAAAGGTTTCAACGTATAAAGTGACTATATTAGATCAACCAACCCTTTAAGCGTTTGGCTATGTGAGGACGCCGTAATTTCCGCATGGCTTTGCTTTGAATTTGTCGCACTCGCTCACGAGAAAGATTGAACATATTGCCAACTTCTTCCAGAGTACAGGGTTCACTGGTTGTAAGACCGTAGCGTAGAGAAATCACATCTTTCTCTCGTGGAGTTAGCACGTCACCTAACACTTCCCAAATCTCCTGACGCATCATGTTTTCGTTCATTTTTGCTTCTGGAGACAGGTTGTCTTCATCTTCTAGCAAGTCCATCAATTCCGTGTCTTCTTCTTTACCGACGCGGTGGTTGAGGGAAAGTGCTTGACGCCGTAGTTGTTGCAGTTGGCGCAATTGTTGTACACTAATTTCCAAAGCTTCTGCCATTTCAGCTTCGGAGGGATTGCGGCAGAGTTTTTGCTTGAGTTCCCGTTGCGCTTTTTTCAGCTTGTTCAGCTTTTCAACAATATGAATGGGCAAACGGATAGTTCGTGCATCGTTAGCTATAGCCCGTGTAATTGCCTGTCTAATCCACCAATAGGCGTAGGTAGAAAACTTGTATCCTTTATCTGGATCAAACTTTTCTGTAGCGCGATTTAAACCCATTGCTCCTTCCTGAATTAAATCCAGAAAAGGCACTCCCCGATTAAGATATCGCTTGGCAATGGAAACTACCAACCTCAAGTTAGAGCGAATCATTTTGCGTTTCGCTACTCGACCTTGATATAAGCGGTTTTCTAGTTGCTTCTCTGTCATTTCTAGCTGGGAAGCTACTTGTCCCTTGCTAGGTTGTTGACCCAATTCGGAGTGCAATGAAGCTTGTATTTCTCTGACTTCTTCTAAAAACCTGACTCGCCGCGCTAACTCTACCTCTTCATCAGGCTTTAAGAGCGGATAACGTGCCATTTCTTTAAAAAATGCGCCTACAGCATCATCATGCTCGGTTTTATTATATCCGGAAGGACGGGCCGCAGCCATTTCATCCCCATCGCGTTCCTCTGATTCGACATTCTCCATAATTGGAGGGTCTTCATCTGCCACTAGATCTAAACTATCTAGTAATGGTTCTTCATTATCAGCAGCATTCTCCAAAATTTCCATTTTTCCCAATTCAGCAATATTCATAGTTTCCTTGAGGATTGTTGCTTTGTTTGGTACATAAATTAGTGACAGATGCTCGTTTGAGGCTTGGTAGTTATCCCTAAGGGACAAATGCACCTAGTTATATAGCAAAATACAAGCTTTTGCTAATTTCTTATTTAGGAATGAAAATCAGTATTTACCTACCTGTTCTAGGTTTCGATTAGACCGAACCCATAACGAATACTAACTTTCGCACCCAACAAAACTTTTATCTCAGGCTGACAACAACATACATAATATATATATTCCTCATTTTTTTCTTCATTACCAAATATGCCAAACTCCCTCAAACTTTCTCAACCTTAACAAATATCAGAATTTTAGGTAACAATTCCAATATGTTAAATTTTCCTATATTTTCTAAATTTTTTTAATGTTTAGGCGATAGGGTTCATTGAATAAATCGAAAAAATTGATATCGGAGTTATGCAGCCCTAATTAAAGTTATCCAAATAAAACAAATTACAAATGTAGCAGCTTACTTTCCGGATCATCTTGTTTGTATAGAGCATCTCATATACAACAAGGGTTGAATATCTATCGCTAGGCGGAAAAAGGCTATTCCCTATTTAGTAGATAGAGAACAGTTTCGGACATAACCGAGGTGATTTTATTTCTAGGCTAAGTACCAAATATTTATTGCACGTATAGTTGAGATGAGTTTGTCTAGTAGATTACATAAGAAGAAACTTATCAAGTATTATGAGTGATAAAAGTATTGCGAAATACAGTTTAGATCCATTAAAGCAAAAAGTTAGAGTTGAGTGAACCAGGTTAATTTTGACCAGCTAGGTAAAGAAAATGTCTGTCTATAAAGTCAGAAACTATGTATATTAATGACGTAAATTTATCTCCTTTGGTGGTAGCTGAGCCTGGTGAGTTGTATCAGTCAGGGACAACTTTAAATAAGTGGATTGAAGTCCTGGTAGATTGTCCAGGAAACACAGGACTATTTACTTACCGATTGCCACCCCAGTTAGAAGTAAAACCAGGGGATATTTTAACTGTGCCATTTGGGTCACAACAAGTAGGAGCGATCGCCATTCGTTTACTGTCACAACCAAATATCGACCTACCACCGGAAAAAATTCGAGAAGTAGAAGATATAGTGAGCGCCGGGTTTTTCCCAAGTGCTTATTGGGAATTACTCAATCGAGTAGCCGCATATTACTATACACCCTTAATTCAAGTAATCCGGGTGGCTCTTCCACCAGGATTACTCGGGCGATCGCAGCGTCGCATTCGCTTGACTTCCTTGGCGACCCAAAAAGAGGGAGAAGTAAATAATTATTTACTTACATCTACCAATCCTTCAGCTTTTCTAACCCCAACTGCGCGGCAAATTTGGGAACTTTTGCAAGTACAACCAGCAGGAGACTACAGTTTCGCCTACATACAACACAAAGTCAAATTTGCCTACCGGGGAATTCGTGAGTTGTTGCGATTTAGTTTAGTACAAAGTTACTTAGAACCCCCACGATTAACTCGACCAAAGCTGCAAAAAGCAATCATATTAATAGATGCAACCGACCGGGACTTAACTACTCGCCAAAGAGAGATTGTGGAAGTGCTGCGGCGACGTGGTGGTGAGTTGTGGCAAAGCGAATTATTGCAAATTTGTAATGCTAGTTCTTCTATCCTAAAGACATTGGCACAAAAGGGTTACATTGTCATCGAAGAACGGGAAGTATTACGAACAGAACAGGGGCCAGCATTGGCGGGTGATGAAGCTAAATCCCTAACTGCTCACCAAGCTAGTGCCTTAGCGACAATACAGGCGATAGATGGATTTGCTCAAGTTTTGTTGCATGGGGTGACAGGTTCGGGAAAGACCGAAGTTTATTTGCAAGCGATCGCGCCCCTACTCAACCAAGGCAAATCCGCCCTCGTCTTAGTGCCAGAAATTGGACTCACACCCCAGCTAACTGATCGTTTTCGCGCCCGGTTTGGCGATAAAGTCAGCGTCTATCACAGCGCCCTCTCGGATGGTGAACGTTACGACACTTGGCGACAAATGCTCACAGGAGAACCCCAAGTTGTGATCGGTACCCGCAGTGCCGTTTTCGCTCCTTTGCCCAAGTTGGGTTTAATTATCTTAGATGAAGAACACGACAGCAGCTTTAAGCAAGATTCCCCCATTCCAACCTACCACGCCCGCACCGTTGCCCACTGGCGAGCAGAATTAGAGAATTGCCCCCTAGTGTTGGGTTCCGCTACACCTTCGTTGGAAAGTTGGGTCAGTGTCGGAACCTCACCCCCTAGCCCCCTCTCCGCAAGCAGAGAGGGGGGACAAGAAAGAAATCTTAACTCCTTACTTCCAAATCAAGAGTTAGGAGGCAGGAGTTATTACTTAAGTTTGCCCGAACGCATCTACTCCCGACCTCTACCGCCGGTGGAAATAGTGGATATGCGGCAGGAGTTGCAGCAGGGAAATCGTTCTATATTTAGTAGAGCGCTGCAAGAGGCTTTGCAACAGCTGCAAGAGAGACAGCAACAAGGAATTTTATTTATCCATCGCCGAGGACATAGCACCTTTGTATCTTGCCGCAGTTGCGGGTATGTGCTGGAATGTCCGCACTGTGATGTGTCACTGTCGTATCACCACACTGAACAGGGAGCGCCAGAAGTATTACGTTGTCATTACTGTAACTATACGCGATCGCATCCCAAATTCTGCCCTGATTGTAGTTCCCCTTACCTGAAATTCTTCGGTAGCGGTACTCAACGAGTAGCCCAGGAACTAGCGCGACAGTTCCCGCAGTTACGCTTGATTCGCTTCGATAGCGATACCACCCGCAACAAAGGCGCACACCGTACCCTACTCACCCAGTTTGCCAACGGCGAAGCGGATTTATTAGTAGGTACGCAAATGCTCACCAAAGGTTTAGATTTACCACAAGTGACACTTGTGGGCGTTGTCGCCGCTGACGGACTGCTGCATTTATCAGACTATCGCGCCAGTGAACGAGCATTTCAAACCCTGACTCAGGTAGCTGGACGTGCTGGTAGAGGTGACGATCCAGGTAGGGTGATTGTGCAAACTTACACCTCAGAGCATCAGGTAATTGAAGCGGTGCGATCGCACGATTATCAGTCTTTTTCTCAAACGGAATTAGAACAACGCCAAGCACTCAATTATCCTCCCTATGGGCGGTTAATCTTACTGCGCTTGAGCAGTCTCGATCCGATTCAAGTGCAGAATGCGGCGCAAATCATCGCTACAGCTTTGAGTGCAGAAGAGGACTTCGAGATATTAGGTCCAGCACCAGCGAGTATTTTGCGGGTAGCTAATCGTTATCGCTGGCAGATATTGATTAAATTTGCTCCCGATGCATTGCCACAATTGCCAGATTGGGAACAAGTGCGATCGCTTTGTCCTCATTCTGTGAGCTTGACGATAGATGTAGACCCATTAAATATTATGTGAACATGAGTTGTTGAATCACTGACTGTAAGAATCATGGTCAAAAAAGTAGCGATTATTGGTGCTGACCCTTGCGGAGTTTTACTTGCTCATTACCTGTTACGTCTCGGCTTGAAAACCGACAAAATCCACACTTGAAATTCTGCACCAACTATTTCCTCAGCGCTTTTCGCGATCGCTGGATTGTTTACGATAACTCTAATCCAATTTTGCAGATAATAGCTGAACGCCCTTTAAATCAAGAGCCGATAATTTATCAACCCCAACTATGGAGCCAAATCACTAATAATACCTATGAATAAGTCAATTCCTGAGAAATTATCTACCCAAATCGATGCAGGGGTTAAACTCGCTATTGCTAAAGCTATTGAAAGACACCGCCGTTTAGGAGAATCTATTAGCATTTGGCAAGATGGCCAAGTTGTTACATTAACCGCCGAGCAAATTCCTCCTCTTGATTCAACTGTTAGTCATGGCGAATTGGATCTAAATAATGGGAACTTTTTCTGACCACGCGTCACTAAATTTTACTCCCTTAAGTAAAGTCTCTTTTAATCTGATTCTCTATTTATCAGAATTAGCTGATTCTGATGTTTGTGTTAAACGTGGTGATTTTAATTTAGTTTGTAGCAATTTATTATTTGCTAATTAATCAAAAATTTGGGTGCTACCAATCCTTTTTGGATAGCTAAAACTGCGGCTTGAGTGCGATCACGTACCTCTAACTTTTGTAAGATGGTATGTACATGAACCCGGACTGTACCAGGGGCAATGTAGAGAATCTCAGCAATTTCTTGATTACTTTTGCCAGTTGCTACCAGTGCCAAAATTTCTTGCTCTCGCTTCGTTTATTCTCTGGATAAATATAAACTAGCTAATTTCTCCAAACAAAATACTAAATATACACTAAAATTATTTACTAGCCTTAGTTTTGATTATAAGCAATTATAAAAAAGTGTAACTTTATACAAAAATAATTATCAGACGTCATAAAATTTTTTGTGATATTTATATCTTTAAAAGTAGCAAACTTTAAGAATGTATTGTATAAACAGATAATATTAACTAGCGATATAAATGAATAAGAGGAAAAGTTAAATATTCTTAACATAAATTTTAACAAGTATCTGGATAGTCTGTTATTTCTATGAATTGGCTTGCTAACACTTAAATTTAATTGAGCACGAAATACATGGGACAAGGTTTCTTACAAATTGGCTTAACGTTATTTATCGTTATAGCAATCACTCCAGTATTGGGAAGATACATGGCGCGTGTCTTCTTAGAAGAAAGAACACTACTTGATCTGCTAATGAACCCGATAGAGCGCAGCCTCTACGTACTTGCGGGTGTACGCAGGAAAGATGAGATGACTGGTTGGCAGTATATCCGGGCAGTATTGTACACTAACTTAGTCATGGGTATATCAGTTTATTTACTGGTATATTATCAGAGAATCTTACCCTGGAATCCCAATGGTTTCGGTGCCCCCACCTGGGATATTTTGCTGCACACCACTATTTCATTTCTGACAAATACTGACCAGCAACACTACTCTGGCGAGACAACCTTAAGCTATTTTAGCCAGGTAGGGGCTTTAGGCTTTTTGATGTTCACCTCAGCAGCCACTGGGTTAGCGGTAGGAATTGCCTTTATTCGTGGGTTGACAGGTAGAGGGCTGGGAAACTTTTATGTCGATCTCACCCGTGCAATCACGCGAATATTGCTGCCAATCTCGATTATCGGAGCGATCGCCTTGCTTGTAGTAGGTGTACCGCAAACATTAGCTGGAACTCTGGTTGTGAAAACCTTGGACGGAGGGACACAGTATCTTGCTAGAGGCCCAGTAGCATCCTTTGAGATGATCAAAATGTTGGGCGATAATGGCGGTGGCTTTTTTGGCGTTAACTCTGCCCATCCCTTTGAAAATCCCAACGGTGCTTCTAACTTAATAGAAACCATCGCCATGATTTCAATTCCAGCAGCTTTGATTTACACCTACGGTTTGTTTGCCAACAACATCAAACAAGCTTGGCTGCTTTTCTGGATGGTGTTTGTGATTTTTGTAATTCTGATTGGGGTAACAGCTGTGGGAGAACTGCAAGGTAATCCCCTTGTCAACGCCACCTTCGGATCAGAACAGCCCAATTTGGAAGGCAAAGAAGTGCGATTTGGCTGGGCACAAACAGCGTTGTGGGCAGTTATGACTACCGCAACTATGTGTGGTGCTGTCAACGGGATGCACGATTCCTTAATGCCGCAAGGATTATTTTCAACTCTATTCAACTTGTTTATCCAGGTTATCTGGGGTGGTCAGGGAACTGGAACAGCTTATCTATTCATTTATTTAATTCTTACCGTGTTCCTAACCGGGCTAATGGTAGGACGCACCCCAGAGTTTTTAGGACGCAAAATAGAAAAGAAAGAAATCGTTCTTGCCAGTGTAGTGTTGCTGATTCACCCAATTGTGGTTTTGATTCCCAGTGCGATCGCATTAGCTTATCCTATCTCCCTATCTGGAATTAGCAACGCAGGTTATCACGGCATTTCCCAAGTAGTTTATGAATATGCCTCAGCGGGAGCAAATAATGGCTCTGGCTTAGAAGGCTTGAGGGATAATACTTTGTGGTGGAACTTGAGTACTTTGGTTGGCTTGTTAGGAGGGCGCTACATTCCGATTATTGCCATCCTCCTGTTAGCTGACAGTATGTCTCGTAAACAATCAGTCCCCGAAACTCCTGGTACCCTAAAAACAGATTCTCTGGTATTTACTGGTGTCACAGCTGGAGTGACTCTGATTTTGGGAGTGCTGACTTTCTTTCCGGTTCTGGCTTTAGGCCCCATAGCCGAGGGTTTTAAATTAGCATCTGGCAATTAGAAGAGGAAGGGGGAGATAGGGAGATAGGGTGACAAGAAGATAAAAATAAGACGAAACAAACAATTCAAAATCACTCCCCCAATCCCCACTCCCCCAATCCCCCACTCTCCCACTCCCCCACTCCTCACTATATAAATACGGTGGCAACTACCTTCAAAGCTAGACGCCCTAGTTCTCGTCCTGGCGATCGCCGCCAAGCACGCAAAAGGGCGAAGCTAAATACTAAAGGACTTTATCTAAGAGCAATTAGGGATGCTTTTATCAAGCTTAATCCCAAGTATGCAATCAAAAACCCAGTGATGTTTTTGGTTTGGGTTGGGACAATCATCACCCTAACAGTAACCATTGAACCCAACTTATTTGGGCCAGATTTGCAGAAGAACCCGCAACTTTTTAACGGCTTGTTGACAGGGATTTTGTTTTTCACAGTTTGGTTTGCCAATTTTGCAGAAGCCGTGGCTGAAGGGCGAGGTAAAGCCCAAGCCGATAGCTTGCGCTCAACGCAGTTAGAAACCATTGCTAAAAAACTCGCCCCCGATGGCTTAATTAGTGAAGTCGCTTCCACCAACCTCAAACAGGGCGATACCATTTACATCGTTGCTGGTGATATCATTCCCGCCGATGGAGAAGTAATTATGGGCGTCGCCTCAGTCGATGAATCGGCAGTTACTGGGGAATCTGCACCAGTTTTGAAGGAATCAGGCTCAGATATTGCCAGTTCCGTCACTGGCGGTACGCGCATTATTTCTGATGAATTGATTATCCGCATCACTGCTGATCCAGGCAAAGGGTTTATCGACCGGATGATTGCTTTGGTAGAAGGAGCAGAACGCAGCAAAACACCGAATGAAATTGCTCTAACGGTGTTATTGGCAGTTCTCAGCTTGGTGTTTCTATTTGTTATAGTTACCTTGCCTGCACTTGCCTACTACGTCAACAGTCCAGTTAGCATACCAATTTTGATTGCCTTGTTAGTAGCGCTGATTCCGACAACTATTGGCGGGTTACTGAGTTCCATTGGGATTGCTGGTATGGATAGAGTTGCTCAATTTAACGTCATTGCCACATCAGGACGAGCAGTCGAAGCCTGTGGAGATGTCAACACTTTAGTTCTCGACAAGACAGGTACGATTACCCTTGGTAACCGCTTGGCTGAGGAATTTATCCCGATCAACGGTCACTCAATGGAAGAAATTGCTAATGTAGCTTGGGCAGCTAGTGTGTTTGACGATACACCAGAAGGTAAATCGATTATTCGACTGGCAGAAAGGTTAGGTGCTAAGTTTGATTTCGACCCCAATCAAGCAGAAGGAGTTAATTTTTCTACCAAAACACGCATGAGTGGCACTAACTTGCCAGGTGGGCATGAGGCACGGAAAGGAGCGGTAGGAGCCATTAAAGGGTTTGTACGTTCTCACAATGGACGCGATACCCCGGAACTAGATGTTATTTACGAACGAGTTTCCCAACTCGGAGGCACACCCCTAGCAGTGTGCCTAGATAACGAAATCTATGGGGTTATCTATCTCAAGGATATTGTTAAACCTGGTATCCGCGATCGCTTTGAACAACTGCGACGGATGGGAGTGCGTACCATCATGCTGACTGGGGACAACCGAATTACAGCTTCTGTCATTGCCAAAGAAGCTGGGGTAGATGATTTCATTGCCGAAGCAACGCCAGAAGACAAAATCAGCGTCATTCAAAAAGAACAAACAGCGGGTAAACTAGTTGCCATGACGGGGGACGGGACTAACGATGCTCCAGCGTTAGCTCAGGCTAATGTCGGCGTAGCTATGAATACAGGGACTCAAGCAGCAAAAGAAGCCGCCAACATGGTGGATTTGGACTCTGATCCCACAAAGCTGATTGATATAGTGAGCATTGGGAAACAATTGCTGATTACTCGTGGGGCATTAACTACATTTTCTATCGCTAATGATATTGCTAAGTACTTTGCAATTATTCCAGTGGTCTTTGCCGCTGCTAACCTGCAAAGCCTAAATATTATGAATTTGACTAGTGTTAAGTCTGCCATACTATCAGCACTGATTTATAATGCTTTGATTATTCCAGCTTTGATTCCCTTAGCTTTGAAAGGTGTGCAGTTTAGACCCCTGACGGCTAATCAACTCTTACAACGCAATATCTTAATTTATGGCTTAGGTGGAGTGATTGCACCGTTCATCGCCATAAAGTTAATAGATATGCTAATCACAGTTGTGGGGTTGGCTTAAGCAATTCAAAATTCATCGACCTTCTGAACTGCGACTTCCTCCGCTGAGACTTATCTCAAAAATTAACTGCCAAGATAGCAAGGATGCAAAGAATAAAGGGAATCATGAGACAAGTTAATTTATTAGGAAAGTTTTTATCGATAAATGTAATGCACAGCATTTTCTTTGTTTGGTCGCAAAAGCGTAAACAACACCTGCCACTCGCTATTTTTATCTTGCTGTGTTTGAATGTGGTAGTTGCTCCAGCTGTTTATGCTGCTAATAACACCATAGAACAACGTTCTGCCTGGGCAATTGGCATCTTGGGGTTTGTAACGCTGGCACTTGTAATTTACTTATTTGTCGTCGTTTTTCAACCAGAACGCTTTTAAAATAATTAAAAATTAAACATAAAATTCTAAGAACAAGTGGAAATTTTTTTATGTCTATTATTAGAGAAACCATTAGAGCAATTTGCATAACTCTGGTGCTTTGGTTACTGACTGCAATTATTTATCCTCTCGTAATCCTTGTAGTGGGTCAAGTTTTTTTTCCATTTCAAGCTAACGGCAGTATTATGCCGAATTTAAAGAATGAACCAATTGGTTCAGTTTTGATTGGTCAGGTGTTCACATCTGAGCGATATTTTCATCCTCGTCCCAGTACTGTTAGATATAGCCAAGGCAAAAGAGCCAAGCCAACTGGCATATCTGGCGCTAGCAATCTCGCTGCTAGTAATCCAGAGCTACTGAATCGAATTGTAGAGCAGGCTAATCAATTACGAGAAGAAAATATTCGACCCATCGCTGATTTAATTTATACTTCTGGCTCTGGCTTAGACCCGCATATTTCATTCAAGGCAGCACAGCAACAATTGGAACGGGTTGCTCGTGCGCGTGGAGTCGAAGAAAATGAGATACTACGTTTAATTAATAAGTATACTGATGGCAGATTTTTATGGATTTTTGGCGAACCGGGAGTTAACGTTCTCCGCTTGAATTATGCACTTGACCTACAAGAAATTAATAGTAAGCAGAATCTATAAATGTCAATCATTAATAATGACTAAAAAGTCAAAATTGGTTCATACAAAATTGTCCTAAATCCGCAATTACTAATTACTATAGCGTTTACTAATCATCTGAGGTACAAATTTATCTGTGTTTATCTGTGTACCCTCCGGGAAGCCGCTACGCGTCTACATCTGTGGTTAATTACTTCTTTGTGTACCTCACTCAAGTGAGAACCGCTATAAACAGCGTTACTAGTGGCGTGGCAAGGCTAAAATAGTGCATTAGGTGTAGGTTGGGGAGCCAGTGCGTTGCGGAGGTTCCCTCCGTTGTAGCACCTGGCGTTTGAGCAACGCGAAACCCAACATCGATAAGGGTGTTGGGTTTCCTTACGTCAACCCAACCTACATTTTTTTTGCAACATTTTAGGCTTGCCACGCCACTAGGGTGGGATAGAAGGTAATACGGTTCAAATAAGATAATTTGCGCGACCGATAACCTATGACGTCTCATTGCAACATCTCTATAGGCCTGCAAACCACTCATAGCCCTGATCCTCCCAGTAGCCTTTAATAGGCAATAAATTACTGACCAACGTAATTTGAGTTACCCACTTGCTTTGCTTGTAGCCCAATTTAATTGGGGATGCTAAGCGTATAGGCGCACCATTATTAACTGATAACGGTTGCCCATTCTTCTGATAAGCCATGAGAGTTTGGGGATGCATGGCAGAGGCAATATCCCAGCTTTCATAGTAGCCATCGGCAGATTTGAAGTAGACATAGCGGACACTTGACTTAGGCTGTACTAATGCCACTAAGTCTCGTAATCGCACGCCTCCCCATTGAACGATCGCAGCCCAGCCTTCAACACAGATATGACGAATCACCATCGAAGTCAAGGGCAGTTTTTGAATATCTGCCATACTCAATCGCATTGAATTACCCACCTCACCATCAATCGTTAAGCGAAACTGTGCTGGGTCAATTTGCGGAGTGAAATCAAACGTATTAACCAGTAACTTGTCTGGCTCAATGGCATTGACAGGAAATTCAGGTACTGGCTTCTGAGTTTGTAAGAGTGCTTCAAGACTTTGATTTAGTGGCTCAGATATTTGCCCCATAGCATCTGAAAACAAATTTGTCCCACAGCCACCTAGAAACAGGCTTAACCCCGAAAGCCCAGATAATTGTAGTAAATGGCGACGGGATAGGGTGCGTTTGGGAAGGATCAAACTCATAAGACCTCTAAAGAAACATAGACTTAATTAAACGAAAAATTCCCACCTTGAGGGCGAGCCAGGAATAAGCCACTGTAAACAGTATGACTGGGATAATACCCCGCAAGCAATTTCCTCGCTGTGAGTTGACGCTAACGGACATGGATTGGTGAAAGTCAGCTAACCACCTTCGGAGGCGCTTTGCTAACGTGCAAACCCTGTAAATCTGTCAGTTCCTAGATGGAAAGAATGGTTGTCGCTTTCAAATCCACCACCGTTTGTGCTGGCTTGAGAGATGATAATCTTGTTGAAAATATCGTTGCTACTATCTGAATAGAAGTGAAGGAAGCCATTTGCTTCACCGTTATGCTGTGAAGCATGGATTGGAGCAACTGAGTTAACATCCTCTTTCGACATAGGCAGCAGCATGAATTAAACTACCACTTGCAACCAAGGAAACAATCTCTGTCTATGCATCCGACTGAACAAGCAACCGTACCTTCTCACGTTATCGGTTTAATTAGTGGCACGTCCGTAGATGGCATAGACGCTGCCTTAGTAAGGATTTCCGGCACAGAATTGGATCTCAAAATTGAGTTGGTAGCTGGGGCAACATATCCCTACCCTGCCAATCTCAGAGAAAGAATCTTGGCGGTTTGCGCTGGGGAAGCCATCTCAATGGCAGAAATGGCAGAAATAGATGATGCGATCGCTTTTGCCTTTGCTCAAGCCGCCCAAAATATCCAAATTGGTCATCAACCAGCTACTTTGATTGGCTCTCACGGTCAAACTGTTTATCATCGTCCACCTGGAAACTGGGGGTTGGGGATTAGGGAATGGGGACTGGGTAAGATTTTTCCTCGTTCTAGATCCTTGGGCTACAGTTTGCAACTAGGGCGTGGTGCTTTGATTGCCCATCTGACAGGTATTACGACTGTGAGCAATTTTCGAGTTGCTGATATCGCTGTTGGTGGCCACGCTGCGCCTCTTGTGCCTAGAGTAGATGCCTATTTACTCAGTCACCCTGAAGAGGGACGTTGTATTCAAAATATTGGTGGTATTGGTAATGTTGCTTATATTCCACCTCGGCGTGACAACTGGCTTGCAAAAATTTGCGCTTGGGATACTGGCCCAGGAAATAGTTTGCTGGATCTGGCGGTAGAGCATTTAAGCGATGGTGCTAAGACCTATGATGAAAACGGCAATTGGGCAGCGAGTGGTACTCCCTGCTATCCATTGGTAGAACAATGGCTAAACCAAGATTACTTTCATCTACCGCCACCTAAATCTACTGGTCGCGAGTTATTCGGTGTGGCTTACCTGCACCAGTGTTTACAAGACGCCGAAGCACACAAACTCAGTCCATCTGACTTACTGGCGACGCTCACGGAACTCACAGCTGCTTCGATTGCTCACAGTTACCGCACTTTTTTACCACAAATGCCACAGACGGTATTATTGTGTGGCGGTGGCAGTCGCAATCTCTATTTGATACAAAGATTACAGCTATTGTTGGCACCAGTGCCAGTCTTGACTACAGATGAAGTCGGTTTGAATGCAGATTTTAAAGAAGCGATCGCCTTCGCCGTTTTAGCTTACTGGCGACATTTAAGCATTCCTGGCAATTTACCTGCCGCCACTGGGGCATCTCAAGAAGTACTACTTGGAGAAATTCATCAAGGTCAGAAGTAAACTACTTCTTCATTCTTCACTCAGAAAAACTCTCTTACACGGCTTGGTATACTCAGAAGTTTGCTGACTCAGCACTTCATTACTCAGCACTGCTATAACTGTAGTCTTGGCGGTACTGGATCAAGGCAGGAAATGTAGAAGGTGGCTCATACTTTTTTATTGGAACCAGGACGCTGGATAATGCAAGGAAGTTGGCTGGAACGTAATGGTCTGCCAATCAGCGTCAAGGGTATGACTTTGGTGGCTTGGAATCGAGATAACTGGTTCACTATGGCCACAAAGCTGATATTTCCAGGTAGCGATCGCTCAGAAATCTCTTTGCAATATAAGGGACATCTGCATGATGGAGAACGCCAATATACTTTTTTACTCCAGCATAATCTTTTAGGACAGGTTGAAGGCGAAGGCTGGATTGGCCCAGATACTATTGTGCAGCGTTACTGGGTACTGGGCGATCGCCAGCGTCGTAATGGCTTTGAAACCCTACTCCGGGTCAATGATGATAGCTACTACCTAACCAGTGGCATCCTAGTTGGTCATTTTTTAACTAGCACAATGGAAGTTAGTCTAGAGCGCCAGTCAAAATAACAGTTAACAGTCAAAAGTGACTATTGACTTATAACTACTTGGTCTAAATTGGGCAAACTAAATCAGAATCAAAGTTCGGAATGTTAGAAAACATCAAGATAAATCTACCAGTTCTGTTTGTTTGATCTAACGCATGCAAGCCAATTACTTACAACCTGTCTGCTGGGCAGATTTCACCTACGATTGTTGAACATTGGAGTCGAATTTTCTATGTCAGACCCCAACATTGGTCGCTTACTTAGCAAACGCTACCAGCTTCAGGAGTTAATTGGTACTGGAGCAATGGGTAGGGTTTATTGTGCTAAGGATATTTTGTTGGGAGGCGTACCTGTTGCCGTTAAGTTTCTTGCCTTGTCAATCCAAAATGAAAAGTTGCAATTGCAAGACCGCTTTAAGCGAGAAGCGAGAACCTGTGCTTTATTAGGGCAAAAAAGTATCCACATTGTCCGAGTCATGGACTACGGCGTAGATGACAATAACACCCCGTTCTACGTCATGGAATACTTACAAGGACAAAGCCTAAACACCATTGTCCGCAAGCAACAACTGCCTTTACCAAGATTCCTCAGTATGGTGCGTCAAATTAGCCTGGGGTTAGAGTGCGCTCATAATGGCATCTCAGTTGATGGCACAATCTGCCCAATTATCCACCGCGATATCAAGCCTAGCAATATGCTAGTGATTCAAGACTCTAGTTTCGGCGAGTTGGTCAAGGTTCTAGACTTTGGTATTGCTAAGTTAATCCAGTCAGACGGCGACCATACGAAATTCTATTTGGGAACGCTGGCTTATTCTTCTCCCGAACAGATGGAGGGTAAAGAACTAGATAACCGCGCCGATATTTATAGTTTGGGCGTGATGATGTTTGAAATGCTTACAGGCAAGATGCCACTGGTAGCCCCAACTCATTCATTTGGAGCATGGTATAAAGTACATCACTATCAACAACCACGTTCTTTTACTGAGGCTGCGCCTGAATTGATCGTGCCAAAGGAAGTGAAAAATTTGGTGATGAGTTGTCTAGCCAAAGTACCAAGCGATCGCCCCCAAAAAATCAGTGAAATTCTTCAGGTTTTAACTTCCTTAGAACACCATGACCAAACACACCAAGTTAGGCAAGACACTCATGCACTAGTTCATACTACTACAGTTAGCACTGAGCTTGAACAAAAGACGAAAGCCGATTTGCGGCTATCCTTGTCAAACGATGAAATTACTCGTGCGATTTCCTGGCCTCAAAATAAACCGATTGCTGATATTGTGTTTACCCAGCCGCTTCATACAAATGGGGAGGTTTTACCAGCCTTGTGGGTAATGCTACAGCAACAGGAAATTCAAAAGCGCTTAGTTTGTACTCGATACAATCAATTTCTTTTCATCTCTATTCCTCACCCCATGCTGCTGTGGATTACTGTCATCCACAACCGCAAACATGGTGCTAAATGGTTACCTTACTACCTTGATCTCAAAACCAGTCTTGGTCAAGAAATCATCCGCTTACTACAGCACAAAGGTTACTACCGCCTTTTGTTCTTTGCACGAGAGACACCAAGTCGTTGTGCCCATATCCTACTTTCTAGTATTGCCCCTGCCCAGCGCCAACGACTGCAACAGTGGGTCACAACCAGCAGCACCTTGGTGTCATCTGCTGACCCCCAAATCAGTAAAAGCTTACTCAAAAGCGAGTATGAAAAGATTAAGCCTCAAATTTTGGCGAAGCTGGAAGGTATTGATACAGATTCTCCGTACGATCTTTCCGGATAGAGAAAATTTTTGTATACTACATGTTATTTACGTAATACAAGAGTATTGACTCAGAAAATGTAAATTTTTATAAACAGAGTATGTATATAGTTGTAAGTTTTAGTTATAAGAAGTTAGGTAGAGTAAAAACATTAGCTACGAAAGCCAGTCTCTCTAAGTCTTCTATCTTCTTGGGATAACAGCTTATTATTGGGTTAAATTACCACGATAGCCGACACGCGAGTTAGTTTCACTTATTCACGCAATAAATTTAAGCTAAAGGCTTCAACAAATTCAAATTTCTGTATATGATTATATGCAGTCAAAATACTTGGTCTTGGTTTAAGTTATTGCTCAAACTCTTGTGCTTCGGTTTTAAACTCTAAGCTTTTGGAATTGTTTATCGAAGTTGACGCCCCTGCATCCCCAGCTCTTTTCCTCCTTGGAACCAAGCAAGAGAAGGAGGTCGCCCACTGCGACATCAGAACGACTCTATGCCATAGTGGAACCGGAATCTAAGCCCCACTGGTGCTTAAGAAGCTCTTGATAAGTTGCCTCGCGCACTACCATTTGCTCATAAAGCTTGACTAAAAAGTCTTTAGCTTGGTCATGGCTCATGTGCTGCACTTGAGTAGCAAATGAGCGGATGCTGAATTGCTGTTCCAAAGATAATTCGATTGGTTGGCTCATATTATTTAACTCCGAAAAAACAACGCGTAAAGGTGATATCACTCACAGAAGTCCAAACGGGATAAGACTTGGACTTGTACCTGTCCAACATTTGTTCTTCCGTATTAAGAAAGATAACAAGTGTTTGACAGATTGCCCACATCCTAAGTGTGGACTTTTTCTGCTTTGAAATCTTGCACCTGACTCTACTGATATATATCCCAAGTCCGTTGGGGCGGATTTCGGGAAAATTCAAGGTTTAGAAACCCAGACAGGTGGAAATCACTTCTTGACCTTCTACCTCTCCAAACCTCTCCTGAAAGGATAGATTCAGTCAATGTCCCTGTCTTCTTGTAGGAGGAAAGGGATGAAAGGTATTAAGCGTGCATTATATTCGCTTTACCTTATTAGGTGCAAGAAGTCAACTAACTAATTAATGTAAATTTAGCCTCCTTAGATAACTTCGGAGGCTAAAAATATTTGTATCAAGTTGTAAAGAGGAAAAATGCTCAGACTGAACAAATTGCTGAGTATATCTACCGGAAAGAGTCCAAAGTCAAGAGTCAAGAGTCCAAAGTCCTAGTTTTTTCCCTTGACCTTTGACCCCTGTACAGACGCGATTAATCGCGTCTCTACCCTTGACCCTTGTACAGACGCGATTAATCGCGTCTCTACCCTTGACTATTGACTATCTTCAAGTGAGACAATGACAACTGTGATGTTATCGTGTCCACCTTCTTCTTTGGCAGCCTCTACTAGAGAGAGGGCAGCTTTGTCAAGCCAAGGCGTGTCTTGGAGATAACCTGCAATTTTTTGATTGACAAGCTCTTCTGTCAAACCATCACTACATAAGAGCAAGCGATCGCCAATTTTCACATCCAGTGGTTGCAAATCAATCTGATGTAGGTCTTCACGCCCCAAACAGCGCGATAATACATGACGAAAAGGATGAATCCGTGCTTCATCTGGAGTGATGTCACCAATTTTGATCGCGCGTGCAACCCAAGTATGGTCTTCCGTTACCTGCTCTAATTGTGACTCGCGGAAACGGTACAACCGCGAATCGCCAACATGAGCGCACCAAGGGGATTCTGGGGCACGAAAAATTACCACTACAATTGTTGTACCCATATCAGCGCGTTCGGGATGATTTTGCTGATCCTCTAAAATCGCTTCATTAGCTCCCCATAAAGCTTGCTCTAGCAATTCTTGGGAAGACTTAGGAGATTGCCAATGTTCTACCAAATACGCCTGAATTTCTCGGGTTGCAATCCGGCTTGCTTCCTCACCTCCCGCATGGCCGCCCATCCCATCGGCAACAATGAAAAAACGCCCCTCTGGGTCGATATAGTAAGCATCCTGATTATTAGAACGAATAAGTCCCGGATCGCTAAAACCCGTGAAATTAAGTTTCATATTTTTTTTTGCAACAATTAATACATACGATCGTAACGGTCGAGGCGTAAAAGTAGTCGGATCAGGATCACTGAAAGCCCTGCTGCAATTAAACCAGGCACTAGTGCCCACCATACATAATCTTTAACTACTAAAATCGTAGCTGAAAGTGTGAAACCACTGATTAACAGAGCATAACTTATTGAGAGTTGAATACTGCTCTGCCGCCGTAGCAGGCGTTCAGTTTCTATAGACCGAACGCGCAGGCGTATATCTCCCTGCTCTAGTTTATCTAGTGTATCTTCTAATCTACGTGGCAGTCCAAACGCGCTACTACTTACCTGAGCTGCTTGGCGACTCAATTCATTGAGAAAGCTATTCCCCTCAGAACCATTCATATTGGTCATAAGCTGCATTGCATACGGTTGAGCAACTTCCATAAAGTTAAATTCTGGATCTAGACCTTTGCCTACCCCCTCTAGGGTGGAAAAGGCTCGCATCACAAAAGTGAAGGTAGCAGGAAATCTAAATGGCTGATCATAAGCTATTTCGTAAAGGTCTTCACTGATTGCTGCGACTGATTGATTCTCAAAAGGCTTATCCATGAAATGGTCTAGCATGTACTGAACAGAACGCCGCACTGGCCCCATGTCATCTACTGGTGCGATCGCTCCTAAATTTATCAGAGACTGAACAACGCGAGCGCCATCTTTTTGGGCAATACCAAACAGTGTTTCCATCAGCCCTTCACGCACGTTAGACTTAATTCGTCCCATCATGCCGAAATCGTAGAATATTAAAGCACCATTTGGGCTAACTGCAATATTGCCTGGATGGGGATCGGCATGGAAAAAGCCACTATTAAGCAACTGTAGCAAGTAGGCTTGAGCGCCTTGACGGGCAATTAGCTTACGATCCAAACCTGCTGCCTCTAAAGCTTCGTATTGGCTAATTTTAATCCCAGGAAGATATTCCAAGGTCAGCACTCGTGACGTGGTATAACGCCAGTAAATCCTTGGGACTTTCACCCAGTCATAGCCGCGAAAGTTACGACGAAAAGTATCGGCGTTACGCCCTTCGTTGAGATAATCAATTTCTTCCCAAAGAATGCGGCAGCACTCTTCGTAAATACCTAGCCAATCTCGCCCCTTTCCCCATTTGGGATGGTTTTGAAAGTAGCGGGTAATTCCCTTGAGAATCTGTAAATCTATTTCAAATAACTTCTTCAGTCCAGGACGCTGAATCTTAACTACAACTGATTCCCCGGTGTGCAGAATAGCCTTGTGTACTTGCCCTAAGCTAGCAGCAGCTAGGGGAATAGGTTCAAAACTCTGGAAGAGTTCAGGAATTTTCTTACCTAATTCTTTCTCAATAGTTGCTTCTACTTGCTCATAGCTAAACGCCGGCACTTTGTCTTGTAGTTTTGCCAACTCTTCTACATATTCAATAGGGAATATATCAGCACGAGTAGAAAACAGTTGCCCGACTTTGATAAAGGTTGGCCCTAAGTCCAGTAGGGTACTGCGAATCCAAACCGCTTGAGTTTTACGTCTTGCAGCTTGTTTTGCTTCAGTCACACCACCTGGGTAACTCCAAGATTTGTTGTAACGCCAAAGCTTGAACATTAAGGTCAAGACAAAAGACCAAATGTCCACAAACCGCCGTCTGCTAGAGTAGTTTTCCCGATTCCAACGGTATGCCTTATCTGAATAACCTGTTTCCATATGCTTTGCGTACCGTTGGTTTGTAACTGAATCACCTGGAAGAAAAGACACTCTGATTCCTAAACTGTTTTTGATAAAGTGTCATTAGTCATTTGTCCTTTGTCACTTGTTATTTGTCCATGATTTTTGACTAATGACCAATGACTGATGACCAATGACTAATAACTAAATTTATGCAGAAGTTCTGCGATAATGTTGCACTTCTGTTCGTAACAGAGCAATTTCTGCTCGCAATTCATCAATATCTGCTTGCAAATCAACTGAATCGGAACTGGGTTGCCCACTACCTGTGGTAGTTTGACCAGCATTGGCAGCTTCTGCTGCACGATTTGCCCGCTCTAGAACTTCCTCTGTAAACTGGCGCAGCTGCTCTCTAGCTTCAGCATCAAATTTTCCCAGATCACTCAAAGCATCGGTCAAGGCGACCTCTAGGCGCTCATTCATCACTTCGGCTACTGCTCTGCCTACAAAAAAGGCTTGCACAAGGGGGTTACTCATAAATTTTTGTTACGCTGATCCGCAAGAAAATTATAACTTGCCCGTATGCTTTGCGGCTTCTGCTATAGAGCTAGAGATTTGGCATTACAGACATCTATTGGTATTGTTAGGCGCAATTTGAGGACATCGATTGTGATTAATGCAAAAAAATGTAACTTTTGTTAATGCATAAATGATTATCTAACAGGCATCATTCTTCATAACATTCCAGTAATTCTTGATAATATTGCTCAGGTGTAGTGGGTAAATACGTCGTCCTTTGCAAGGATTGCTTGCTTAACTTCAAACTTTGAGTAATGTTAATTCGGCTGAGGAAATCTAAATCGTGGGAAATTACCCAAAGCGCACCTTGGTAATTATTAATACCTGCAATCACTTGTTCAACGGTTTCAATATCCAGGTTATTAGTTGGCTCATCGAGAATCAACAGATCAATTTCAGAGATACTGATTATAGCGATTGCCAATCTTGCCAATTCACCCCCACTCAGCACAGACGCAGTTTTTTGAACGTCTTCGTATTTAAATAGAAAGTGTCCCAGTTGTTGACGTAACAACTGATAGCTGAGATTGGTATTGGCAGCTTGCATATTTTCTAAAATTGTTTGCTCTCGATTCACTAGTTCATAAGTTTGATCGAGATATACAGCTTTCATCGCTGGTGCAAGCCAAACCTTACCCAATTCCAACACTGCTGTTTGCTTGTGCATTCCCAGAATTGCCTTTGCTAGACTTGATTTACCTGAACCATTCGCACCGACAACAGCAATGCGATCGCCAGAGGAAACATGCAACTGAATGTTTTGAATCAGTAGGCGTTCTGACACCTTGAGATTTACACCCTGAATATGTATCAGATTTCTGCGCTTTTGACTTCTTTCTTCTAGGTGAATACTCGTTACTTTAGTTGTTTTGACCTTTGTATCTGCAACTATTTGAGTAGCTTTGACCACTGCTGCTTCATGTTTCTTTTTTGCAGTTCCGGCTGACGCCTCAGCTTTAGTTTTAATCAGTCCCGCGGCTGTTCTATCAATACTGCCATTGAGAACCTTTGCACGACCATTACGGTGAGCTTGGGCTGCGCGTTGCTGCTCTTGCATCGCCGTGGCTTGGGTGCGTTTTAGTTCCTTTCTAGCAACTTCGCGTCTACGCCACGCTACTTCTAACTCTATTTCTTTCTGTTCTCGATACTGAGAAAAATTGCCTCCATACACCTTCACACCCTCTGGTGTAAGTTCCCAGGTAACTTCTGTCACTTGGTTTAAGAAAAAAGGCTTGTGTGAGACAATCACCAATGCGCCAGTGAAATTTTGGAGAAATAGCCTTAAGCTTTCTAATGCTTGCAAATCCATGTGGTTTGTTGGCTCATCCAGCAATAATAAATTTGGTTCTTGAGATAAACCAATTGCTAGAAAAAGTTTCGTCAGTTCTCCACCACTTAAATTACCGATTGGTAAAGAAAGGTCAAGGGTTGTGTAGAATTGCTTGTGTAAAATCTCCTCAATCTTCCACCACTCATCAGAGATAGAAATCAAAAAATTAAGTACGGTATCTGCTGTAATTTCTTGCCTAATAGTGCTGACTTGTGGCAAATAGTAGACAATACCATTACGCGAAATAGAACCGACGCTGGGGTTAATTTGACCTGCAAAAATCTTTAACAGGGTTGATTTTCCTATGCCGTTACGCCCAACTAAGGCAATGCGATCGCCCGCCTCAATACTCACCTGAACTTTCTCAAATAAAGTCTTAGTTGCACTGAGTTCATAGGCTAAATTATCAGCTAGTAATATTGATTTTTTCTGCATTCTTTTCAAACCTCTATTAGCAAACTTCCACCCGCTTATTTACAAGAACCACGGGTAGATTAGGTGCAAAATAAACTCAGCCGCAGATTCTTGCAAACGGCTTCACATAGAGAAGAGTGATAACAATATCTTTAGTTCATGGCTATTGTGAAGTAACCCTGTCAAGCTTGTCGTGTTTATTATTCGTTGACATTTGTTGCTTAGGCACAACAGTTATTTTGTACTACTTCATTTCAACTATCTCACTGGAGGTGTGGAGAGGTTTGATATTGATTACAGTGTAGCATTAAGGAATTTCGGAAGGCTAGCGATCGCTTTCACGAAAAGATTAGCATATATGAGAACTAACTATAGATACAGGTCAAGCTATGTCTACAAAGCAGATCACAGAGTATTTCAACTTTCTGTCTCCCGGAGACATTAGACTGAAAGACTCTAGAATTGGTATTGAAACAATTCTTTATGAATACATTGATTGTGGACGTTCTCCAGAAGAAATTGCCCAAATCTATCAATCAATCTCTTTAGAGCAAGTATATGCAACTATTCTTTATTATCTGCAAAATAAAGAAACTGTCAGTGCTTACATGAAAAACTGGATAGAACACGGCCATAAAATGCGAGAACAACAACGGCTTAATCCTCCACCAGCTTCAGATAAACTGCGCCAATTCCGAACTGAAAGAAAAGCCAGAAGGCAAACAAATGGCACTGAAATATCTAATTGATGAAAATGTGAATCCTATCTATCCAAATCAAATTAGACTACGAGAACCTAATATTATTATCAAGGTAGTAGGAGAATCAGAAACCCCACCAAAAAGTACACTCGATCCAGTAATTCTGTGTTGGTGTGAGGAAAATAATTTTGTACTTGTGACAAACAACCGAACTTCTATGCCAGGACATTTAGCTGCTCATATCGCTGTTAATCGTCACATACCAGGAATTTTCATTCTCAATCCAAATTTGAGTATTGGTGAAAACATAGAAGAATTAATAATAGCTGCTTTGGCTTCAGAAGAAGATGAATATCAAGACAGAATAGTTTATTTACCCCTACCCTAAAAATAGGCGATTACCTACAGTACGCTATGCGATCGCTAATTCCAACACTGCTAAAATAAATCCATAACTACTTGATACCGTATTCGTTCTATGACCATTGCTCAAGAATTAGATTCTCAAGAAGGCACCTGCCAAGATGTTATATTTCCTCCTAGTGATTTATATAGTGATGAGCCTCCCTTGGAAACCGAACTACATCTAGAGCAAATCATGCTCTTACTCAAATGCTTAAAATGGCTGTGGCGAGACAGAAATGATTTCTATGCAGCGGGAAATCTGACTATCTACTACAGTCCGCACCAACGCAAATCAGAACACTTCCGAGGCCCAGACTTTTTTGTAGTGCTGGGAACTGAACGTAAAACCCGTAAAAGTTGGGTAGTCTGGGAGGAATATGGTAAATATCCGAATGTAATTCTGGAAATTCTTTCTCAATCAACAGCTAATACTGACAAAGATTTAAAGAAAAAAATTTATCAAGATACTTTCCGCACCCCTGATTATTTTTGGTTCGACCCTTACACACAAGAATTTGCTGGATTTCATTTAGTAGATGGAGAATATCAACCTCTACAAGCTTCGGAGCAAGGACATTTGTGGAGTCATCAGCTAGGGTTATATTTGGGAGTTTATGAGGGACTATTGCGGTTTTTTACACCAGTTGGGCAACTAGTACCAACACCTGAAGAAACAGCAGAACAGGTAGAACAAAGAATAGAACAGGTAGAACAAAGAATGGAACAGGTAGAACAAAGAATGGAACAGGCAAAACAAAAAGCAGAACGTTTAGCAGCAAAACTGCGCGAGTTAAATATCGATCCAGATACAATTTAGATTACTGCGATCGCGTAGCGTGGGTAGGCGATCACTGTATATATATTAAAATGTAATTCTCATCAAATGGGTGATTATTTTATGTTTTACAAAGTAAACATTATTATCGAAAAAGGTGAAGATGGCTATTACGCTTATTCTCCAGAACTTCCAGGCTGTCAAAGTCAAGGTGATTCCTTGGAAGAAGTAAGCTCAAATATCAAAGAAGCTGTTGAAGTCTACCTAGAAACTCTATCAGAGGCAGAAAAACAGGAACTTTTAAAAAAGGAAATCCTGACTATGATTTTGGAGGTTCAGGTTGCCTAAATTACCGCGCCTAACTGCCAAGGAAGCGGAAAAACTATTATTGGATGTTGGCTTTATCCAGATTAGAAGTAAAGGCAGTCACAGAGTCTATCGCTTAGAAAATATCAGGGTATTCATTTAGGATAGTATTGTGCTAAAAACTCCTCAGCCTGGGTGCGATCGCAAATTACGCCATCCAAGGTAGCAGCCAATACATCATCCAACATTTGTCGATATAGGGGGCCAGGATTGTAACCCAGTCTCTTTAAATCATTGCCATTTAAAAGCGGTTGCACGTTAGCCCAAACAGTCAAATATTCCCAAATCTGTCGCCTTACTGCTCGTTGACTTTGCATAGCAATTAAAATCAGCATAGGCAAGTCATACTGTCGTAATAACTGCACTACTTGACTGGGAAGTTGGCAAGTGGGTAATAACTTAATAATCTCATCTTGAGCTAAAGCCAAGTTCTTTAACCTAGCGATTCCATCCTCATGCAATTGCAGATTCTTTGCAACTTTCGCCCGATATTTTGGATCTAAGGAGGCGATTAACGCTTCTAAGCGCATTTGCCAGTGAATTAGGGTTGGTTGCGGGTCAAATCGCCGTAAACAGCGTTCTAACAAACGTAATTGCCGCAAAAGTTCCTCATTTAGCTTCAGCGTAGGATGGATGCACTGCAACGCTCCTAAGTTATCAAGTAACTGTAAAGCCGATTTCCAGTAGGGGGCTTCCAGAATATGTTTCAATTCTGCTTTGAGTCTAGTTTGCAGAGCTGGAGTTTTGCTATTCTCTTGGGCAGTGCGATCGTAAACGCCACTGTTGATGGCATAGCGGATAAACTCTTCTGTTTGCGGTTCAATCTGAAATCCGAAGCGCACAGCAAAACGCACACCACGATAAATCCGGGTGGGATCTTCAATAAAGCTGTTAGGATGTAAAACCCGAATTTGCTTGGCTTGTAAATCCAGTAAACCGCCAAAGAAATCGAGTAATTCACCAGCACGAGGGGAGGTAAGCCGCAGTGCCATTGCGTTGATAGTAAAATCTCGACGATACAAGTCTTGACGAATAGAACTAGCCTCTACTTCAGGATTTGCCGCTGGGTAAGGATAGAATTCTGTCCTAGCAGTAGCAATATCTACCCATAAAGAGTCTAATTCTGGGTCTTTGTGCCACAGCAAAGCAGCAGTTTGAAAAGTCCCATGAATTTCTAAACGAGCACCAGGGTAAATTTGCTGGAGTGCCTTTGCCAGTTCCACACCAGCACCGACATCTGCTGCTTTGTGAAAGCCATCAACTACAAGGTCGATATCTTTAATCATCAAAGCACCTGCTTCTTCCGCTAATAGCAAGTCCCGCACCGCACCGCCTACTAGATAAAGATGCCAACCTCGTTTTTCTGCTTCTTGCGATGCCGTGGTGAGCAATCGCCACAATTGCGGCGCAAGTTTATTCTGCAATTGAGGCAGATTAAGATGACTTTCCCCCCCTCTCTCCCCCTCTCCCCCTCTCCCTCTCTCCCCCTCTCTTTCTTGATGTAATTGCCGTAATACATCAGTGCGGGTGACAATACCCATCAATTGCCCGTTCTCCAATACTGGTAAGCGCCCAATATCGTATGTCACCATCAGTGCCTCAATTTGTGGCAGCGTTGTATCTGGTGTAATTGTTTTAAGATTGGTTGTCATATAGCCCTTGACTGGCGCATGACTAAAGCTGTGATGTAAGGCGATATCAATATCCCGCCGCGAAATAATACCTACCAGTTGCCCTTGAGCATCGACTACAGATAAACCAGAGTTTCCATAACGCAACAAAATGCGCCGTGCTTCGGCAATAGTAGTTTCAGGCAAAATAGTGCGGACAGGAGAAGACATCAAGTCCCTAGCAGTGGGGGGATGAGGAATTTGTGCTTTTACTCCGTCCAGGAGTTGTTGTAATACTTTCTTGTGGTTTACTCCTCGGAGGTTTAGCGATGCTGCTTGTGAATGACCGCCGCCACCGAAAAGTTGGAATAATAAGTTGAGATTTGTTTTGGGAATTTGCGATCGCCCGATTACTGTTAACCTTGCGTCATCTTCGCCCAAAGGATATTCATTCGCCAACAGTATCGCATCAATTTCGGTTAACTCAATGAGTTCTGAGGCTAAACTCGATAAACCCGGTACAAAACCCTCAGTTTTCAGAGTTACCCAAGCAATCGTATAACCGTGTAAACACAGATATTCAACATTTTCCAACGCTTCTGTTAATAGTTGTTGCAATTGGGGAGATAAGCCAGGGTCACGGTACGTAGAAATTACTGATAAACTGGCACCTTGTTGCATCAACCAAGCCAAAGCTAGGGCATCTCGAGGTGTGGACTGGTCAAATGTCAACGAGCCAGTATCAACATGGATACCTAAAGCCATCACAGTTGCTTCGGCAGAAGTCAGAGAAATTTCTTGTTGCTGCAATTGCTCCACGATTAAAGTTGTGGTAGCTCCCACAGAGGAAATATATGATTGCGTAGCAGGGATATCTGATTCTTGTCCTAAGTGATGGTCATAAACTATGATTTCTTTTACATGGGGTAAATCTAACCACTCGGCAGCTTTACCCAGGCGATCGCGCTGTTGCGTATCCACCACAGTTAGGGAACGGATTTTTTCTGGATTGACCGAACGCCGCTCAATCAGCGGGTATTCATCTCGATGCAATGCCAAAAAGTCCCGTACAGGAGGATGAGATCCGCCGGTGAGCACAATCTTGCTCCCTGGTAGTAAGCGCGTCAGCCCTGCGGCTGCTCCTAGTGCGTCAAAATCAGCTGTTGTGTGGCAAAGAATTAAGTCCATAGTCAAGAGTCAAGAGTCATTTGTCAAGAGTCAAGAGTCGTTTGTCAAGAGTCAAGATTTACACTTTTAGACTTCGGACTGTTGACTTCGGACTGTTGACTAAAATGTAGCAATTTCTGCTAGCTTAAAAATAAGGAAAAACTGTCAGTGTCGCCCTTTAGGATATTCTATCTTTAGTATTTCGCTAGCTTGGGAGAAGCAAAAATGACCATAATATTCCAAATTGCTTTGATAGGTCTGGTTGCGCTATCTTTTGTTCTGGTTGTAGGTGTCCCTGTCGCTTATGCCACCCCCCAAAATTGGGGTGAATCTAAAAAGTTACTCTGGCTTGGTTCTGGTGTCTGGATTGGTTTGGTATTTTTAGTCGGTCTGTTAAACTTTTTTGTCGTTTAGACGACGGCTTCGTTCTGGCAGAGGCACATAATATAAGAACTAGAGGAGCAGAAGAGCCAAGTTAAAAGGTCAAAGGAAAAAAGAAGAGATTTTTTTTCTTTTTCCTAGTTCCTTTTTTCTAACCGTGCTTTCCTGCTCCTCTACATTTAAATAAGAAATGTATATTGGCCAGAAGTATACCTGATTCAGAGGCAGTCATGGCAGTTTTCGAGGGAAGTTTTACTCAAACAGAACCTTTGCGGTTTGCACTGGTGATCGGTCGATTCAATGACCTGGTTAGCGTTAAGCTCCTAGAGGGGTGTCAAGATTGCTTGAAACGTCACGGTGTGGATACTAATCCCCACGGCAATCAGGTTGACTATGTTTGGGTACCGGGAAGTTTTGAAGTACCTGTAGTAGCTCGCCAACTAGCACTCTCTCATCGCTATGATGCCATAATTTGCCTGGGTGCAGTCATCCGGGGGCAAACGCCTCATTTTGATATCGTTTCTTCTGAAGTAGCAAAAGGCATTGCTGCTGCTAGCTTTCAGACAGGTGTACCTGTAATTTTTGGCATTTTGACAGCGGATACTATGCAGCAAGCCTTAGAACGAGCAGGGATTAAAAGCAATCATGGCTGGGACTATGCTATGAGCGCCCTGGAAATGGCAAGCCTCATGCGGCAATTGCGTTCTAATCTAGCCGAGCCATACTCTCGCAATGCCCAGTCTTTGCCAGCCTCTTTTCAAAGTACTAGCGTAGGCACTTTAGCTGCGGAGTCAGAAGAACTAGGCTAGTAAGTCATTTGTCCTTTGTTATTCACTAATGACAAATGACAAATGACTAAATTAAGGAGTTGACAAATAAGAATGGATCTGAGATACTAATATTTGTATTTAAATCGCGGGTATAGCTCAGTGGTAGAGCGTCACCTTGCCAAGGTGAATGTCGCGCGTTCGAATCGCGTTACCCGCTTGTAAAGAGATATTAAGTAATACTCTAAAGCTATACTAATAGTGATTTAGCACAGACTAGACATTTGTAAGTGTAGCCAAGTGGTTTCATGTGCGGTGTTCTACACTTGATGAAATAAGCCTGTTTAAATAAGCAGTATTGTAGGGTGCAACACGTCTTTTGGCAGTGAATTTAGCCAAAATCTATTTAGAGGAAAGAGTTACGCAAACGGGCTAATGTTCTGACTCTTAACAGATGCCTCTAATACGTGATAAACAAAGAGTAGAAATACTCAAAAATAAGCGTGTTGCTTGTAGAAGCAGCTTTTTCAAACGGGTTGTTTTAGGAGTTGTCGCCACGTAGACTTAGGATCGTACCAGATATGTCAGTACAGTAAATGCCTGCCAAATGCAAATACATTTCTTTTAAAGCCATAGATGAAAAAATTCTTAAACAAGACTGCTAATCACAGGGAAGGACAACAGATAGATATCTTCTGGTCAGACCACCGAACCCGTAGACAGCAATCACAACAGCCTGAGTTGGCTTCACCTGCCTTTCGTAATCATTGCAGTGTTTGCCGCGCTATTGATATAAAAAGTTGATCAGAGAGAAACCAGCCCCTAAGGCATTTACCAGGGGATGATATTTTCGCAGTTTGTCAAAAACACGCTCAAGTTATTAGAACGCTTGTGCAATCTCAAAAACCTGAAAAAATAGATTTCAATACGGAATACCCCTGTCCCTGTCGTCGCCGGGGGCGGCTGATTCCGATTACGCTGACAGAAGCATTTGGTTGCGATCGCTGTCAGCAAATATTTGTACTCGAAGATAATGGTTATGTCCTAGAACAACTTTCTACCACCTATCCCTACAAGCGAGCTTGGCGCTGGACGGGAAATAGTTGGCATGTTGTTCATCCTCGGTTGGGAGAAAGCTATTTGCCTATAGCACTGGGCATTATTTTCGTGCTAGTGATTATATGGCTGCCATTAGCGCTGCGATTGGCAAATAGTTCCAGCATTATTGCTTGGGCAATGGTGGCGGTGCTGTTAGCTATTCTGCCAGCGCTAATGGTCTGGCTTACCTACAGACGTTAACTCAATGACCGTTGAAGTTTTGGATGATTACCCCGAACCAATTACTAGTGCTCAACGCGCGTATCACGCTTCCCTAAAATTGGGACTTACGAAGGGAGCAGACCGGAGTCGTGCTGTATTGGCGATGGCACAGGCCCTAGAGCGCTCATTTGACGACATTCTGGAAGCCAACACCTTGGATCTGGAAGCTAGTCGGGAAATGGCAGTGCCAGAGTTGATATTAGATTGGCTAAAGCTGACTCCTACACGCCTAGAGACGACTGTGGACATTCTACAACGGTTGGGGGAATTATCAGATCCGCTGCGGCGCGTCAGAACCGCTGATTATCAACTGGAAGATTCCCAGAGTTACACCCAGTTAATGCCTTTGGGAGTGATTGGATTTATTTATGAGGCGTTTCCCGATTTAGGGGCGATCGCAGCGGGTTTTTGTATTAAAACTGGCAATAGTCTGATTCTCAAAGGTAGTACAGAAGCTAGCCATTCTAACGCAGCGATCGCTGATGTAGTGCAAAACGCAATTGCAGAAGTTGGTCTACCACCAGGCTGTGTAGAACTGATCACAGCAGAACATGGTGCTTCCATCCGGGATTTAGTCACTCAAGACCAGTACGTGAATTTAGTGATTCCCTATGGACGTTCCAGCTTAGTGCAGCAAGTAATGCGACAGTCAACTTGTCCTGTCTTAAAGTCAGCGATGGGTAACTGCTACCTTTACTGGTCAATTAATAGCAGCTTAGAAATGGTGCGCTGGATGATTATTGATAGCCATCAGAGCGAACCAGATGCAGTGAATGGCATTGAAAAAGTCCTAATTCATCGCCAAGCTTTGCCATCATCTTTGGCAGTTTTGTGGAACAGCTTGAAGGAAAAAGGCTTTGAAATTAAAGGGGATGCAGAACTAGTAGAAGCTTTTCCCCAGTTGAATTTGGCAAAGGACAACGAATGGAGAAATGCTTATTTAACCAAGACAGTAGCTTTTAAACTAGTGGATAGCTTAGATGCTGCGATCGCCTGGATTAATGAATACAGCAGTGGTCATGCGGACTGTATTATGACTGAATCCTATCAGGAAAGTCGGCAGTTTGCATTAGGCGTTAACAGCGCCTCGACATACATCAATGCTTCCCCGCGTTTTTCCCGCAACCCCTCGCGGGGAGATTCAGTATTTCTTGGCATGTCTAACCAAAAAGGTCATCGTCGGGGATTTATTAGCCTAGAAACCCTGACTACCGTCAAGCACATTGTCCAGGGAAATGGACGATTTTAGTAGCGGGAAACGTTGAATTATGATGCCAAAAAAGGAATTGGCAAAAAAATCCTTAATGAAATAGAACTGTCTGCAAAGCAAGCGAATATTTACACGCTGCGTATAGAAACAGGTATCTATCAACTAGAAGCTATTGGACTGTATGAAAAGTTTGGGTTTTATAGAATTCCTCCTTTTGGGGACTATCAACCAGATCCATTGAGTCTTTTCTTTGAAAAAAACCTTATCTAATTTAAAAAATTACTAGCTAATTTAATCACTCAAACACAGGCGGCCATAATTCAGAAATAGCAACTTCCCAACCAGGGAATAACTCAGCAATAGTTAACTTATCGTCATTCTTCAAAATTTCTACATCACCATTAGGACGATATACACTCACACTTAATTCATCTGGATTAATTAATATTCCTACCCTTGCACCTAATTCCAAAAAGAGCTTGACTTTCTCTTCCAATTTAGAAATTCTGTCTGTTTTCGATTTAATTTCTACAACTAAATCTGGTACTAACTGAGCAAAATCTCTCACAGTACGTCTTAATCTTGCCGCAGCGACAAAAGACACATCAGGAGCGCGTAAATCTGTATTCGGCATAATAAAACCACCACTTGAGTCAAATATCCGCCCAAGTTTACGAGGATTAACCCAAAGTTTTAGTAAAAAAATTAACTGAGCGCCAATTTCGCTAGATTCAATATCCGATGGCCCCATAACTAAAATATTTCCATCTTGCAGTTCTATTTGAAAGTCCTGCTCCTCTTCTTGTAGCTTTTGTTGTAGTCTTTCTAAATCTTGAATAGTGAGAGCCATACAACTTTTAAGATATAGTTTACGCTACATTCATCTTATCTTTTCTTCTCAAATTCAAGATAAAGCAGCGATGCTGTTTATGAATACTTCTATATATAAATTTTCTCTATAATCTCGAACTTGTAGAGAAGCAAAATATTGCCTCTCTACATTCACTCATTTCGTCAATTAGCCTTTAGCTAATTTGTTGTTGGATGTGTAGTAAACCTTACTGCCAGTATCCGGGACAAAACGACAACTGATAGCAGAACGCCATAATGACTTCCAAACTGGTTCCTCAGATTTGCGGAAGTATTCACCCATCACTGGTTTAATCGCCTCAGTCGCCTTCAGCAAATTGTAGTGAGGGATGTTCAAGAATATGTGGTGAGCTACATGAGTACCAATATCGTGATGGATATGATTGATCAAACCATAATTGCGGTCAATACTAGAAATCGCGCCTTTCAGAAAATTCCAATCTTCTCCACGATACCAAGGAAGATCTTGCTCAGTGTGGTGCAAAAATGTCACCAAATCTAGCCAGATAATAAACACAATGTAGGGTGCAGCGTAATATTTCAGCAACCACATCCAACCCCATTGATAGGTGAGGAAAGCTAGCAAACCTACCATGCAACTACAGAGTACAGTGCTGGTAATCACATCCCATTTTTCTGATGGCTTAAAAAGCGAGCTGCTAGGCGAAAAGTGGGAGCCTTCCTTATTAGGAGAACGCTTAAATAAATACACCGGATAAGCCAATAAGAAAACATAGTATCGGCCTATCTTTTGTACTAAGTCCATTTCCTTGTACTGTGATTCAGTCACAGGATACCAGCTTTCATCATTATCAATATTGCCAGTATTCTTGTGGTGGGTTCTGTGGCTAATCCGCCAACCGTGATAAGGAACTAGTATTGGTGTGTGAGAAAGATGTCCAATCAAATCATTGAGCCATTTATGCTTAGAAAAAGATTGGTGTCCGCAGTCATGTCCAACTACAAACAAAGCCCAAAACATCGTTCCTTGCATTAACCAAAAAATCGGAAAGAAAGCCCAAGAATCCAAGGAATAAGCGACTGCATAAAGCAGACCAATAATCAAGATGTCACGAAAGAAATAAAACAGTGATTTTGTCACATTGGGCTGAAAGCATTCAGCGGGAATTGCAGCTTTTAAATCCTGAAGAGTAAAAGGTAGCTTTGTTGTATCCTCAGACAGTTTATAGCTATGAGGATTGTTGAAATTGATGATATTTGATTGCACTGGATTCTTTGATTGGATAGAAATCGGAACCTGAGTTTGAGGCAAGATAATCTTACCTCTGCGATGCCTATAATACTAGTTCTTGCTAACACACGAGAGCGACATCTGGCAATTAACTGAAACAATATAAGTAGAAAATTGCCAGATCTATTTAACTTACAGCACAATAAACGCTCCCTTTACTTAAGGAGCGGGGATTTGCTCATAGCGAAGCTGCTGGAAATGCTGTTTATCGCTCTGAGTAATATTCGTTGAAAGTCTTATAACCTACATCAGTTGTGTATAGTTGACACTGGTCTGTAATCTGCTTCATTAAAGACCAAGAAAATCGACATTCATTATGCAAATAAGGCTGCCAATTTTCTTTGATGCTGCTGTAAGCTAGCCTCAAATTATAAGAAGGAATAGCAGTAGAAATGTGATGGGGGACGTGGACATTAATATCGTGGCAAAGGAATTCTACCCAACGGGGATAATCACAATGAATACTACCAAATAGCTGTGCTATGGCTTCATTCCACTTGTTCGCTGCCACAAAAGGAACATCTGCGGCAGTATGGTGAACAATAGTAAAAGTACTCATCCAAAAATGGTAAACCAGCCAGGGTACTAGCCAAAACTTGACAAACCCCCAGATACCAGTTGTAGCAATGAGAATAGGGAAAGCGATCGCAGCAAACAAAACCACTACAGCTACAGAAAGCTTAATACTTGATTGGTCTTTAGTTTTGAAGTTCCGCCAATCAAAATGTACAACTGCCCAATGCCCAATGGAACCTACCCACCAGAAACGTTTACGCATGAACCCTTCAAAGACTGACTGCCGGGTTTTATCCCAACTCTCAAAAACTTCTGGTCTAATAGGATGCCAAGCGTTATCCTCATCCAGCTTGTTGGTATGAGTATGGTGATAATTATGCTTAATGCGCCAGCTGTGAAACGGGTAAATTAACGGCATCATGAAGAAGTGCCCCACCAAATCATTTACCCAACGACGTTTGGCAAATGAGCGATGTCCACAATCATGAGCAACTACGAAAAAACCTGTTAAAGCAGTGCCCGTAAAAATCCAAGCTAGGGGCAAAAGAAACCAAGGTGTGATTGTCAGAATATAGTAGCCTAAGCCAACCGTTAAAACACTGGTAAGTGCTTGTGTCCAAGCTTTGCGACGATTCTGCTGAAAACATTCTCGTGGCAAACTTTTGATAATATCTTTTAACCTTAGGTCGGAATTACCAAGGTCATCACTTAGTTTCTGGCTGTTAATTATTGATGTAGTCATGAACCCCTAAAAAACAACAAACTCCTCCACCAAGTCACCAATAAAGTGGCTTGCCGCAAAGTTTCTTAACATTAGCGCTTAGGATTATAACAATTTAACGTATCTAAGCACACATATAAATAGCTTTTTGAGGCCATTTCAGAATTGGCGAATGGATATTGATTAGATAGAAAAAGTCAATAGTCCAGAGTCAAAAGTCAACAGTCAAAAGTTTTTTGACCCTTGAACGCCAGTCGCCTCAAGTCGGGAGACCCGCCCACGGCGCTGGCTCCCCTTGACTTACTGCCTTTTGTCTGCGAGTTTCACATTAGTAGCCAGACCAAGTACTTGCAGTAATTGAACTGTCATCCAAGTTAAATCGATTTCCCACCATTCCAGCCCGTGACGAGCTGAGTATTGAAAGGCATGATGGTTATTGTGCCAGCCTTCGCCGAAAACTAGTACGGCTACCCACCAGCAGTTAGTCGATTTATCACCAGAATCATAGCTGCGATAGCCAAATTTATGAGTGGCGCTGTTCACCAACCAAGTGCAGTGATAAACCCAGACAATACGAACAAAAATTCCCCAAATAACAAACGGCCAGCCACCCAGAAGCAGAAGCAATACACCCAGAGCAACCTGGATCAAAATGAAATATTTTTCTAAAAACTGATAAACTGGGTCTTCGGCAATGTCTTTGGTGAAACGAGGAACGTCAGCGTGAGCGGGGCAATAATGAATCAGCCAATCCATATGGCTCCACCAGAAACCTTTATTAGAATCATGGGGATCACGGTCAGTATCAGAGTTTAAATGATGAATGCGATGTGTCCCTATCCACTCAATTGGGCCTCCTTGACAGGAAAGTGTCCCGAAGAAAACCAGGAGATACTCTAGCCACTTGGGAGTTTGAAAACTACGGTGGGTGACAAGGCGATGAAATCCCAGAGTAACGCCTAAACCACCAGTCACCCAATACAGCAAGAAACCTACACCAACTGCCGTCCAGCTAAAGTTACCAGGAACAAAGGCAAAGAGAGCGCCGATGTGCAGTCCAATGAAAAACAGGGTATTAACCCAGTTAATTTGAGGTTTAGTTGAGGTAGCAATTGTCATGCAGAAACCTGAATTTGAATTTTCCAGCCTAATCTGCGCGATTTGAAAATCCGCATATTTATAATTTTTTGTGAACGAGGAACTGATGAACAGCTTAGAGCAGCTGCGGCAAGCAGAACAGGTACTGTTAGAAATTTTTTCTGGAATTGACGCTCAGGTCAAGCATAATCTGAAAAGAGTTCTGAATGCATTTCGTAATCACCGTGTAGGTGCACACCATTTTGCTGGTGTATCTGGTTACGGCCATGATGATTTAGGACGAGAAACTTTAGATAAAGTTTTTGCCGAAGTAATGGGTTCCCAAGCAGCAGCAGTACGGGTGCAGTTCGTTTCAGGAACTCATGCGATCGCTTGTGCTTTATTTGGTGTACTCCGTCCTGGAGATGAAATGTTAGCAGTGGTCGGTTCTCCCTACGATACGCTCGAAGAAGTCATTGGTTTACGGGGTCAAGGTCAAGGCTCCCTTATCGAGTTTGGCATAAATTACCGTCAATTAGAGCTAACCTTGGACGGAACAGTAGATTGGCAAGCTTTAAGTCATAGCATCGCTGATAAAACTCGTTTAGTGTTAATTCAGCGTTCTTGTGGCTACTCTTGGCGTCCTAGTTTATCAATTGCCGATATTGAAAAAATTATTTATTTAGTCAAACAGCAAAACCCCAATACCATTTGCTTTGTGGATAACTGCTATGGCGAATTTATCGAAACAAAAGAACCCACTGCTGTCGGCGCTGATTTAATGGCGGGGTCTTTGATTAAAAATCCCGGTGGCACTATTGTTAACGCTGGTGGTTATATTGCCGGTCGTGCTGAGTTGGTGGAAGCAGCCGCCTGTCGCCTCACTGCTCCCGGTATTGGTAGTTATGGCGGTGCTACTTTTGACCAAAATCGCCTTCTGTTCCAAGGCTTATTTCTGGCTCCGCAGATGGTAGGAGAGGCGATGAAAGGGACTTATCTTACTGGTTATGTATTTGACAAACTCGGTTATCCTGTAAATCCCGCACCTCTAGCTCCTCGTGGGGATGTGATTCAAGCAATTAAACTTGGTTCTGCCGAAAAGCTGATTGCTTTCTGTAAAGCTATACAACAGCATTCTCCTATTGGTTCCTACCTCAACCCCATTCCAGATGATATGCCGGGGTATGAGAGCCAGGTAGTCATGGCTGGAGGGACTTTTATCGAGGGCAGTACGTTGGAATTATCAGCAGATGGGCCTTTACGTGAGCCGTATGTAGTTTATTGCCAGGGGGGGACTCATTGGACTCATGTGGCGATCGCATTGGAGGCTGCGATTGAAGCAGTGGGGAGTGCTTGATGGTGGTTACACTGGTTACATGAGTTAGGATTATCTCACGCAAAGGCGCAAAGGCGCAAAGAGGCGGGTGTAGATGAATGAGAATGAGATCGCAAAGGAGGTTGTTGATGCTGCGTACAAGATTCATACCGAGTTGGGGCCTGGGCTTTTGGAATCTGTGTATGAGGCAGTTTTAGCTTATGAGTTGGAGAGGCGAGGGTTACGAGTAGTAAGGCAGCAAGCTATTCCAGTAGTTTACCAAGGTGTACACATGGAAGAAGGCTTTAGGGCAGACTTGATTGTTGAAGATAAGGTGATTGTCGAACTCAAATCTGTGGAAGCAGTTCATCCAGTACACAAAAAGCAATTGCTGACTTATCTTCGCCTTGCCAACAAACGCCTTGGTTTACTCATCAACTTTGGCGTCTTACTAATCAAAGATGGTATCTCGCGAGTTGTGAATGGTTTATGAGCATCTTAAGCAAAAACGCGAATAAACTCTTTGCGTCTTTGCGCCTTTGCGTGAGGCATTACTCCGGTAACTTATACTGCCCAACAATACGCTTCGCAAACTCCGGCACATGCTCCTCTAACTTCTCCGGATGATTCCGCTTCACATAAAGGTAATTACGAGTAAAGTGAGAATCAATCGAAAACCGAGCATATTCTAAACCCTTGGGGCCAATTCTTTCAATCACCACACCCATCAGTTTTGCCGCCCACATCGGCAGAGTAACGCCTTTGTCGTAAGCAGGGATGCTTTGTTGTACAGCTTCTTTGCGGTTACCTTTGGACATCACTGGTTGAGTGTCTAATTGGTCTTTCACCAAATCCAGCATTTCCTTACCTGTATCATTTCTAACCACAATCCACTGCCAGCCAAAGGGTGCGCCCATGTAGCCAACGACTAAATCTGCTAGGGAGTTGACGTAATCAAAGCAACTCATGCAGGATGGGGCAAAAACATCCTTGAGTTGGTTCGTTTTCAAGCCAAAGAAGGGTACGGTTTCTGTGGAACCATCTTCATGTTTAAAGTGAACCCGGAAGTCTTGCATAAATTCATAGTGCACGACTGTCTCAGGCGATCGGCTGGTGGTTTCTAAGAATTTTTGCAGTCCGGCACGGTTAACATTATCTACACAAGGTGTACCCAAAACATAGAGCTTTTCTAAACCAAGTTGTTTTTCTACAGCTCGTAGTGCCTGGATTTGGCAACCAACACCAATTACTAATAGCCGCTTCATCCCCGATTTTTCCACCTGTTCCAATACGGAAAGATTGGGCGAAAGTGTTGGTTTATTTACCCGCGCTGCTAGTATTTCTTCTGGGGTACGAGCAATGACGGGCATGGGTTGAAAGCGGTCTTCTTTAGTGTTTTGCACGCAAACCACACCTTCAACTAAGCCACGATTGAGCATTTCAATGGCAATGCTGCTGACGATACCCGTCCATTGTGCGCCTTCAATTGGCTGCTGTTTTTGCGCCGCCATCATGTCTTGGTGAACACCAAAGTAGAGTTCATCGGGGTTGTCGAGATTGCGCGATCGCGTGTGCGTTTCTTCTTCAAGTTCGCCTATCTGCTGATTGATAAAGGCACAAGCTTCCTTGACATAGTGAATATAGTATGTATCACACAGTCCGCACTCGCTACAGAGTTCTTTAGCAGGGCGACGGCTAGTAGGTTTGATAGCTCTGGCTTTTTTGTGAGGAGAAACAGAGGTCATGTTAAGCGCAATTTGTTAACTAAAAAAATAAAATAGCCCAAGGCTTCACTTTACACAAAATTTAAGAGCAAATAGCAAGATTTCATTGATTGTTACGAGGCTGTAAAAGTATACTTAGCCTGAAATTGAATTTAGTATTATTCATTACTTTTATAGAAGTACTATTCCAGGAGAGATAAATATAGTATGGGACTAAGCGATCGCATCAGCCGCATAATCAAAACCAACCTGAACGACATAGCAGGTAATTTTCATTACCCAGAAGGCGCAGCGTTTATGGCTGGAGGAGCAGCCACTGGTGCTGTTGTTTCTCAAACAGTTGGTGGTATGGGATTAGCAGCCGCAGGAACGGCTATTGGTATTGGTGCGCCTCACTTGATGGTTACAGGAGCAGTTGCTGGTATGGCTGCTTATGGGACTAAGAAGGGAATAGAAAACCAAGAACCCTTGGCTTTGGGTGCCGCAGCACTAGGAGCGGCTGGTGGCGCTGGAGTTTCAGCCACTGTTGGAAATATGGGGTTACTTGCAGCAGGAAGCGGTTTTAGCATTGGTCTGGTTCCTGTTGCAGCTGCTGGTGCAGTGGTTGGACTTGGTGCTTATGGTTTGTTGAAGCTCCTTGATGGGAGTCAAGATACTAATGACGCAAAGACAGTTATTGAATCCCTCAACCAAACACAACTAAGCATATTGCAAAACATTCATAGTGCTAAAGCCAATAAAGAAAGGGTGCAAGCAAATTACAAGCAAGCTCAAAAGGAAGTCCAAACATGGTATCAAGTAGCTATATTAGCTATGAAAAAAGAACGTGAGGATTTGGCTCGTGAAGCCTTAGCTCGTAAGTATACTCACCAGCAAACGGCTGAAAACCTTGAATATCAGCTTAGGCAGCTAATAACAGTAATAGATAGTCTCAAAAATGACTTAAGATTTATAGAAAAAACAACTGCCCAAGTTAAAGCAGAAGCAGGCTCAGGCTATGGATGGGCTTAACAATGGCAAGAAACGCTCCTAATGAATTTCAAAAACTGGTACGAGGGATGATTCAGGATTTTGCAGTTCTAGTGAATCAGCCAAAGCTCGAGAAAGTCAAGAATACAAAGACTAAAAAACCAGCTTATACTAAATCCCAATCTCAACTCCAGCAGGAAGCAAAAAAGCGTAGACGCGGAGCGGCTTGTCGTCAGACATCGCGTCACATTCCTCTACCAGTTCGTTTTAAAGTTATGCGAAGAGACGGTTATAAATGTGTTTCTTGTGGTAAGAGTCCACCGAAAGTCAGCCTAGAAGTTGTTCATAAAAAACCATTTTCTCAAGGAGGAACTAACGATATTAGTAACTTGCAAACGCTGTGCTTCAAGTGCAATCGCGGCAACTTCTTTCTTTGCGTGAGAGTTAATTAAATCAGATAATGCTGCCAGTGACTGCCTCCTGACAACCTAAATGCGATCGCTTCAACAAAAATGCTTGCAACATTCCTCCAATGCAGACATTAGTGTAGCAAGTTACAGTTCTTTACATCCAAAAGCGGACAAAATTATATTATCCCCAAAAAAGGGAACAAATATCTGGGTAAATAATTTGCCAAGGATCTATATGGAGGCTGTTACACTCAATTTACTTTGGCTTAAGCAAAATTACTCAATCCTCCTCCAGTATGGTATGGTTACGATTCTTTAAGTCTAATTATTAAGGTTGTGTTATTTTTTCAAAAATTAGATTATTTTCGCTTTTTTAGCCTTCAATTGCTTTCTAGAACATGATATAAAGCTATAAGCCGTTCTTACTCCTGCAACCTTTCATTTTTTGAATTTTACTCACATAATCTCCCCATGCAATGAATCAGTAGAGTAAAATATATAACTCTTCAGAAGTATTGACATATTAAATTTTTCACCATTCATATTGCATATTCTGAAAAAACGTTATAAATTATTAAGTTATAGGGGAATAATTTAATTTCTAGTCTCTAAAACTAAATTCTACTTAAGTAAACATACTGGGTCTGGTTTAAGCTTCACGCAAACCTTCAACAGTTCCGGAGATATATTTTTGTTTGATAAAGCAAAGATGCCGGATATAAAAACAGGACAAGAAATAATTTCAAACTTTATCTTGTATGACTGTTTTTAGAAATCATGTTATCGCTTGAGGTGAATAATAACTATATTTACCGAGGATATAACTGATTCAAAGCAAATAAACAGTAAAATAAACTGCATAATAATAAGCAACTTTAGCTGTTGTTGCTAGACTAACTTTTGACAAAATTATATTTGCTATTCCAAAAATCGTCCTTGTTATGATGAGAATGGCAAAAATAATAAATAGAAGCGCATCAACCACCAATTCACAACCCAAATGGAGTTATTCTGGCGATGCAACTAAACGAATTAGAAACAACTGAAAATATAGAAGAACTAGAAGCGTGGCAAGCACTAGAACAATCAATACTCTACTATCAAGGACGCCCCGTTGGCACGGTAGCGGCTTATGATGCGTCTGTAGAAGCACTCAATTATGATCAGTGCTTTATTCGAGATTTTGTCTCTTCAGCTTTAATTTTTTTGATTAAAGGTAGAACAGATATTGTTCGTAATTTTCTAGAAGAAACCTTAAAGTTACAGCCTAAAGAAAGGGCATTAGATGCCTATAAGCCTGGACGAGGGTTAATACCCGCTAGCTTTAAAGTTGTATCAGATAACGGGCAAGAATATTTAGAAGCGGATTTTGGTGAACATGCGATCGCTAGAGTTACACCCGTTGATTCCTGTCTATGGTGGATTTTATTGTTACGTGCTTATGTAGTCGCTACAAAAGATTTTTCTCTAGCCTATCAACCGGAATTTCAAAACGGCATCAAGCTAATCATGGAAATTTGCTTGGCGAATCGTTTTGATATGTACCCAACGCTGTTGGTTCCAGATGGTGCTTGTATGATTGACCGTCGTATGGGTATCTATGGGCATCCTCTAGAACTTCAAGTTCTATTTTATGCGGCATTGCGTGCATCTCACGAACTGTTGATTTGTCAAGGTAATCACGATATTGTTGCAGCCATTGATAACCGCTTACCTCTTTTATGTGCTCATATTCGCCAGCATTATTGGATAGATATTAATCGTCTGAACGCAATTTATCGCTTCAAAAGTGAAGAATATGGCAAGGCTGCTGTCAATTTGTTCAATATATATGTAGATTCCGTTCCATATTATGAATTGGACAAGTGGCTACCAAAAAAAGGTGGTTATCTAGCAGGTAATGTTGGGCCATCACAGCTAGATACTCGCTTCTTTTCACTCGGAAACTTGATGGCTATCATTTCAGATCTTGCTACCGAAGAGCAGTCACAAGCGATTATGACTCTCATTGAAGAACGGTGGGATGACCTCGTGGGAGATATGCCAATGAAAATTTGTTTCCCAGCATTGGAACATGAAGAGTACAGAATTGTCACTGGATGTGACCCCAAAAATATACCTTGGTCGTATCATAATGCTGGCAGTTGGCCAGTCTTAATGTGGATGTTTGCAGCAGCATCTGTGAAAACTAAGAAAACAAGTTTGGCACGGAAGGCTATTGAACTTGCACAAGCACGCCTTAGTGAAGATGAATGGCCAGAGTATTATGATGGTAAGAAGGGCCGACTGATTGGCAAACAAGCCAGGAAATATCAGACTTGGACAATTGCGGGATTCTTATTAGCAAAAGAACTGATGGCAAACCCAGACTATTTACCATTAATCAGTTTTGATAAATTACCCTCAGAAGTGGTTTCTAGAGCGTGTGAGTTTGAAATTGCTAGTTTAGACCCGTATTCTCGATAAATGCTCTTACTTAATATTGATAATGGTACACCTTGGATACAAGTATGCTTAATCTTTTGGTAGAGTAAGTTTGCCGTCCAGGAATAAGACTTATTTTTAAGCCCCCTATAACTACAAGGGGGCTTTTGTTATTAGACTTCTTGCAAAAGTCGTTCTTTTCGCGCTCTTCTTTGCGACTTTGCGACGCCAGTTGCTTCAACGGGGGGAACCCCCACAACGCACTGGCTCGCCTTTGCGTGAGACAAAAAATATTTACGCAAGAGGTCTATTGTCAAAACCGCTATCAGTAAATGAGTTGAAACGATTGTCAGAATATAAGAATCTGCTCGCCCATTTCCCCAGACAAAGGGTGAGTTAAAGTCCAAACTCTCGAATGCTTTCCATGATAAACCCCCGTCAGATAGCTTTTATCGCCCTGCGAGATGTTCACAAGGGGGCTTATGCTGATATTGCCCTAGACAGAGTGCTGCAAAAAGTTAATTTGCCTGATAACGATCGCCGTTTAATGACAGAATTAGTTTATGGCAGTGTCAGACGGCAACGCACCCTTGATGCCCTGATTGACCAAATCGCCAAAAAGAAATCTCATCAACAACCAAAAGACCTGCGTGCCATTTTACATTTAGGTTTATACCAACTGCGCTATCAAGAGCGTATTCCCGCCTCAGCTGCTGTTAATACCACCGTTCAACTAGCTAAAGAAAACGGTTTTTCTGGACTTACAAGTTTTGTTAATGGTCTATTGCGACAGTACATCCGCCTTGCAGAAAAATTACCAGACCCCTTAGTATTGCCAGAAAATTCAGTGGAACGCTTAGGCATTTTACATAGCTTTCCTGACTGGATTATTCAAGTATGGTTAGAACAACTGGGTTTCGCCCAGACAGAACAACTGTGTGAATGGATGAACCAATCACCAACAATCGACCTGCGAATCAATCCTCTTCGCACTTCAATTGAGGAAGTTGAGGCGGCGTTGCAATCGACTGGTGTTTTAGTGAAGCGAATTACCCACTTGCCCCAAGCGTTACGATTGATTGGTAGTAGTGGACCAATTCAAAAACTACCTGGCTTTAACGAAGGTTTTTGGACTGTACAAGATAGTAGCGCCCAATTAGTAAGTCATTTGCTCGACCCCCAACCAGGTGAGGTGGTAATTGATGCTTGTGCTGCACCAGGGGGTAAAACAACTCATATAACTGAGTTAATGGAGGATAAAGGGAGGATTTGGGCTTGCGATCGCACTCCCTCTCGTCTTCGCAAACTCCAAGAAAATTCCCAACGGCTGAATTTACAATCAATTCAAATTTGCACTGGTGACAGCCGCCATTTCAGCCAATTTCAAAACACCGCAGACCGCGTATTACTTGATGCTCCATGCTCTGGTTTAGGAACCCTGCACCGTCATGCTGATGCTCGTTGGCGACAGACACCAGAATCTGTCCGGGAACTCTCGATGCTTCAAAAAGAATTAATAGCACATACATCGACTTTTGTAAAGGATGGTGGTGTACTAGTTTATGCCACTTGTACGCTGCATCCAGCAGAAAATGAAGAAGTGATTTCAGCATTTTTGGCTGAGTTTCCGCATTGGCAAATTGAGTTTCCTAAAAGCGTTGAGTCAGCTTACTGGGCCTATACCACGCCTCAAGGTTGGTTTAAAGTCTGGCCCCATCAACAGGATATGGATGGCTTTTTTATGGTGCGCTTAAGAAAAACCAATAATTCCGAGTGAATACTGTTTGCGATTGTACTATTTGATTGAGGCCCGAGTCTACCAGAGGAGGCAGCAATGGTTACTCATTCTAATGTGAAAAACTTAGTTAAAATCCTGATTGGAGCCGCTTGGATCGATGGCAAAATCCAGCCAGAAGAACGGCAATATCTGCGCGAAATCGCTCAGGCAAAGGGTTTGGCTAGCGATCCAGAAATTAAGCCTTGGCTATACGAATTAGTTCCCGTACAGCAACAAGAGTGCTATGACTGGGTAAGAGAGTATCTAGGCGATCGCCCCAGTCTTGAAGATTGTGAAAACTTGATTGAAGCCATCAGTGGCTTAATTTACAGCGATGGTGAAGTAGCGACAGAAGAAGCAAGACTCCTGACGACATTACAGGATTTAGCAAAGCCAAATGAGTCAAATCAACCAGCTTATACAGTGCTTCTCAAACAAATTCAAAAGCTTTACCGTCGTTGGGTTGAAGTTCAAAACTAGTCCTACTCAAAAGTTAAGAGTCTAAAGTTTTGACCATTGAACGCCAATCCTTCTCCCAAGGGGAGACCAAGGCGAACAAGTCGGGAAACCCGCCTATGGCGGTGGCTCCCCTTGAAAGCGCTGATTTGGGATTACGGATTGAAGGAAAAATCTCAAATTCCAAATTGAGTTTCCAGGATTTATCCGTGGAGGCAATCTCAAATCCCAAATCCCAAATTGATTGACTGCTTATGACTTCGGTTCTCCTAGACCCGGAGTTTCTTCTTTTTCAACCTTAGGCACAAAGTCGGGACGCTCTTTGCTTTCCCAACCTGCGGGACGTTTTGAGTTGTACCAAGCAACTGAACCAATGGTTACAGCTGCAATAAAACCAACTACATACACCAAGGTGAAGGCGTAAGGAAAATGTGGAGCATTTGCAGCTGCATCCGCTGCTGTTTGCATCAATAAATGCATGAGTATATTCTCCTATGTTAGATAACACTTGTTAAGACACTATAAAACGAGAGTATCATCTAACATCCCCCCCTAGTTTGAGCAACTAGATAGATATTTCACAAGTCAAGAGGAGGAGTGGGAGAGGGAGGGGGAGAGGGGGAGAGTGGGGGAGGACAACAATTAAAAATCACCCTACTGGCGCGACACGATTAAAGTGATGCAAAAAAAATTGTAGTTGGGTCGAAGTATGAGACCCAACACTAGTCGGGGTGTTGGGTTTCGCGTTGCTCAAATGCCAGGTGCTACAACTGCCGGAACCTCCCGTTCGCCCTACAGCCCTTTGGGCATCCTACGGCAGGCGTCTCCCCGAGTGAGAAGTTCTGAATCTCTTTCAGAGAGGCTGCGCCAACGGAGGAAGCCTCCGCACCCTGCGGGAAGCCGCAGAAGCGTCTACAGACAACTCTTTGCAACGCACTGGCTCCCCAACCTACACCTAATGCACTATTTTAGCCTTGCCACGCCACTACCTCTACTCAAAAGCCAAGCTATGCGTAGCGTTTTTGATAGGAGAAGTTTAGATTAGCCCAAGCCACCTTTGCGACTTATCTCCCACTCCCCTCATTCTTGAGGAGGTCTAAGCCTATCTCGCCAAGAAGGCTGTGGCGATGAAGAACCAGAACTATTTGCTGGGGATGACGAGCGCCGAGTCCTTCGAGGTGGCGAAGAATCTGATTCAACTCGTCTAGATCGTCGCCGTGAGCGAGATGACTCTGAGGAAGAATCGCTAGAAGTTGATTCTTGAGTGCGATCGCGCCGCAGTCTCCGTCTTGGCGTATCATTATCTGATTGCTCTACTTGCTGAGAATAGCTCCTCCTGCTTCTACGTCTCCGACGAGATGAGCCACTATCGTCAGAACTTACTTGTTCTGATTCATCAGAGGCAAGAGAGCGATTGAGCACTTGTCCAGGCTTGATTCGCTGCGCTTTGAGAGTGCCTTTGCGACCTTCTAACTTCGGTCGTTGGGGGAACTTTTCTACTGGCATCCCATCTACCGCTTTTTCCATAAATTCGTGCCAGGTGTAAGCCGCACTACTACTACTGCCATATGTGGGGCGGTTATCATCATTACCTAGCCAAACCCCTGTGACTAGTTGGGGAATGTAGCCAATAAACCACAAATCGCGGGCTTCATCAGAAGTCCCTGTCTTCCCGGCAACGGGTCTATTATCTAATTGGGCAGCACCACCAGTCCCTCCTTCCACGACGTTGCGTAACATCCAGGTCATGATGGCGGCACTATCAGCATCAAGGGCCCGTTTGGACTTAAAATCAGATGACCAGATTACCTTGCCTTGGCGGTTGAGGATGCGGCGAATACCATGCACCTCTGTGTGCAATCCTTGAGTGGCAAAACTGCCGTAAGCACTAGTCAACTCTAGTAGATTTACTTCATTCGAGCCGAGAGCCAAAGAATAGGTGGGTTTAAGTTCAGATTTAATCCCCATATCATGGGCAACTTTAATAATTGGCGCAAATCCCACATCAATTAATACCTTCACCGCAATTATGTTGATAGAGCGGGTGAGGGCATTTCTCATGCTCATCGAGCCGTGGAAGGTTTCACCATAATTTTTCGGTTCATAGCCATCTACTACAAAGGGTTGATCTAGGTAAGTGTCATAAGGGCTTTTGCCGGTAGCGATCGCTGTAGCATAGACAAATCCCTTAAATGTCGATCCTGGCTGACGCTGTGCCTGAGTAACTCGATTAAATTGATTTTTACCAAAGTCTTTTCCCCCAACCATTGCCTGAATTTCCCCGTTGCGGGGGTCAATGGCAACCATTGCTGCTTGTTTAAAGTTCTCCCACCGACCTTGATTTCGCAGAGTTTTGGCAACTGCTTCTTCTGCGGCCTTTTGCCAAGTCTGGTTCAGAGTGGTTTCCACTACTAGCCCTCCACCTGCTAGTACATCGCCAGAGACGTACTTCGGCAATTCTTTTTGAATGTAGCTGGTAAAGTAGGGTGATTCTACTTGCAGCCGCTTGGGTGGACTGCTTTTGAGGGCGAGTGGTTCTTTGACAGCTGCTTGCCTTTGGGCTGCTGTAATCACTCCATCTTCCTGCATCCGCTGCAATACTAAATTCCGCCGCACTTTAGCCGCTTCGGGATTCTTGTCTGGGGCATACAAGCTTGGAGCGGGAGCTAATCCGGCAATTGTTGCCATTTCTGCTATGGAGAGTTGATCTGGCGATTTACTGAAGTATACCCATGCTGCATCTGCCACACCGTAAGCTCCAGATCCCAAATAAACTAGATTCATGTAACGCTCTAGAATCTGGTCTTTGGTCAATTCTTGCTCCATTTTCTGTGCCAGACGAACTTCTTTGAGTTTGCGCCAGATTGTCCGCTCTTGTTTAAGAAAAAGAATTCGCGCTAGCTGTTGGGTGATCGTGCTACCGCCTTCCACCACATTTTGCGATCGCAAATTATTCAAAACCGCTCTGACAATCCCTTGAGGATCAACTCCATTATGTTGTTGGAATCTTCTATCTTCTGAGGCGATGAAGGCTTTTTCCAGGTTGTCTGGTATTTGCTCCAGTTTTAGCTGTTCTCTGGTCGCTTCGCCTTGTTGTTGTAATATAGCGCCATCAGCAGCTTTAATAGTTAGCGTTTGTTCTCGAATCACAGCGTTCAGGGCTGCTTTATCAGGCAAAGTGCGATCTATTGAACCGATACCGTAGATCACGGCAACTATCCCACCACCTACACCCAAGCCTGCCCAAAACCAGATGCGACGATAAAGCGGTTTATCGCCAAGTGACAGTTTGTCCTTGATCCCAGATGATAAGCTTTTCATCTGGCTAAGTAACTGCCTCGTCTGCACCAGATATGTTGGTGGTAATCTCCCATTGGTGAATTCCTCATGTTCATGATGATTACCAGGCGGCAATCGCGGTTGCTCCTGGTCAGAGTCACTCGAATTAGCTGGTCTGCGTTTGAACCAGGAGGTAAGCTTGCCCACGTCAGTTCCTCGCTCAAAGTAGTCAAAACCTAACCACCATTAGACAAGTATGGGGTTGTTGCACCACGTTTGTGTTAGTATCCTATCGTATAAATAGTTCACTAAATTCACTATAAAATAATGTTTTTTCGGTTTAGTGAATTGAGTTTTGTAAATAAAAATACAGTAATTTTTATAATTGTTCGGAACATCAAAACTATTGAAAGTTTTTGGCACAAGTGGGGCAAAGTATCGGCAACGAAACCCTGAAAGTTGGTTCAAGGTTAATGCGATCGCAAAGCGCACTCGCTCTTGGTAGCAATATAGGCGAATCGCAGGCAATTTTAGAAGCAGCTATAGAGATTTTGGCTCAAACACCAGGTATTTTCTTAGAAGCCAAATCGAATTGGTATAGAACCAAAGCCGTGGGGCCACCACAGCCAGATTACTTAAACGGCTGTGCCATCTTGCAAGTTGAGATTTCGCCCCAGAAGTTGTTAGAAACTTTGTTAGGGATTGAACAAACATTTGGACGTGTTCGCCAAGAACGTTGGGGGCCGCGAACCCTGGATTTAGATTTGTTATTGTATGATGACTTAATTTTGCAGACGCCTAACCTCCAGATTCCTCATCCGCGAATGCGAGAGCGAGCTTTTGTGTTAGTACCACTAGCGGAAATTGCCCCAGATTGGGTAGACCCAGTTACTGGTTGTGTAATTAAAGAACTACTCAAACAGGTAGACTGTTCTGATGTACATTTATTGATGGGCAATTAGAATTACCGTCTTTAAACGTAGAGAGATGTCTGTAAATGTTTCAATCCCATACATGAATCTATGGGGTATTACCCAGCACTCCTAAATATAATCATATTTTACTATGCCATTAGGTAGAGAATTACCACAACTGCTGAAACAACGCTTGTTTTATAAAGGACGCAAGTTTGATTTTGAAGTCAATCGCTTGCGTTTACCCAATAAAGCAGAAGGAGATTGGGAGTGTATTCGTCACCCTGGTGGCGCTTTGGCTGTACCCGTCACACATGAGGGTAAACTTATACTAGTGCGCCAGTATCGTTTTGCAGTTCAGGGACGACTATTAGAGTTTCCTGCCGGCACTGTAGAATCCAATGAAGAACCCCTAGAGACGATACAGCGGGAAATTGAGGAAGAAACTGGCTATAGCGCCCAAAAGTGGCAGAAACTAGGAGAATTTTTCCTAGCTCCTGGCTATTCTGATGAGATTATTTATGCTTTTCTCGCTCAAGATTTGGAAAAGCTAGAGACACCGCCAGAACAAGATGGAGATGAGGATATCGAAACTGTGTTTTTGACCCCTGAAGAACTGGAGAAAGCTATTCTTGAGGGAGAGCTAGTAGATGCTAAAACAATTTCTAGCTTTTTTCTAGCGCGTCCATTTTTAGTGTGAATTTTTTCTTCTAATAGTAGCGTTTGTGCTTGCTGCATTTGGTAATCATGCAAGTATCCAAAGACGGTATTGCCAAATACATGACGAAATCCTTGCTTGAGCGCAGCATCGACCACAGGAGAAGACATTGCGCCACACTATGTTAAATTCGAGCTACAACTCCTGCGGATGAGGAATCAGGTAATGGCTACTTCTGCGGAACATGGCTTAAATAATAGCGCTTTCATACCTCCTTTAGAAAGTGGCGATCGCTTAACTCGCCACGAATTTGAGCGCCGTTATATAGCAATGCCTCATGTTAAAAAAGCAGAACTAATAGAAGGAGTTGTCTACGTGGCGTCACCACTGCGTTTTAGAAGTCATGGCCAACCTCATGGACAGTTAATTACCTGGTTGGGAGTTTATCAAGTTTCCACTCCAGGCTTAGCGCTAGGTGATAATGCTACCGTACGCTTAGATTTAGACAATGAACCACAGCCTGATGTTCTGCTGTTGATAGATAAACTAGCAAAGGGACAAGCACACATTAGTGAAGATGATTACGTAGAAGGTGCACCGGAGTTAGTAGCAGAAGTAGCAGCCACTAGTGCATCTATTGATTTGTACGACAAGAAACGCGCCTACCGTCGCAATGGGGTACAGGAATATATCGTCTGGCAGACTTTGGAGAATAAACTCGACTGGTTCTATTTGCAAAATGGTGAATATTTGCCACTTGTTGCAGATGCAAATAGTGTAATTAAGAGCAAGGTATTTCCAGGTTTGTGGTTGGCTGTTACCTCACTAATCATAGGAGATATGACAGAAGTTTTAGCAGTGCTGCAACAAGGGTTGAATTCCAAAGAACACGCTGAGTTTGTTTAGTCTTTGGTTTAGCAAAACTTAATACAAACAAATTGAAAAATCCAAAAAATTAATGTAAAACGTGATATTAGGAGCCGGAAAAGTTTCCCCTTTGTTCACACAGTCTCCCTGAGGAAGTTAGTTATTTGGTGTGAGGTCATTCAAGAGATTTCCGGCGATTAGGGAGAAGGTATTTCACGAAACTTTTTGAAAACAGCTTAATTCTCAATTATTCAGAATTGGGAACATTTATTGTCAGCAATTTATAAACAACATAGCCATGACCACAACTCTAGGAAGAAGCGAAAGCGGGAACCTGTGGGATCGGTTCTGTCAATGGATTACTAGCACCGACAATCGGCTTTATATCGGCTGGTTTGGGGTTTTAATGATTCCTACCCTGTTAACCGCTACCATCTGTTTCATCATTGCCTTTATTGCTGCTCCTCCCGTCGATATTGACGGCATTCGGGAGCCTGTTTCTGGTTCTTTGTTATACGGCAACAACATTATCACTGGTACTGTTGTACCCACATCCAACGCCATTGGTTTGCACTTCTACCCAATTTGGGAAGCTGCTTCAATGGATGAATGGCTTTACAACGGCGGGCCTTATCAGCTAATTGTTTTGCACTTTCTCATTGGTATCTTCTGCTGGCTTGGTCGTCAATGGGAGTTAAGCTACCGTCTGGGGATGCGTCCCTGGATTTGCGTTGCCTACTCGGCTCCTGTAGCTGCTGCGACTTCTGTTTTCTTAATTTACCCAATTGGTCAAGGTAGCTTTTCTGACGGGATGCCTTTGGGCATTAGCGGCACTTTTAACTTCATGCTCGTGTTTCAAGCCGAGCATAACATCCTCATGCACCCCTTCCATCAACTGGGTGTGGCTGGGGTATTCGGTGGTGCGCTGTTTGCTGCAATGCACGGTTCTTTGGTAACTTCCTCTTTAGTGAGGGAGACAACTGAAAGTGAATCTCAAAACTACGGATACAAGTTTGGTCAAGAACAAGAAACCTATAGTATCGTAGCGGCTCACGGTTACTTTGGACGGTTAATCTGGCAATATGCCAGCTTTAACAACTCGCGTTCCTTACACTTTTTCTTAGCTGCTTGGCCTGTAGTTGGTATCTGGCTCACGTCATTGGGTATTAGCACGATGGCGTTCAACCTCAACGGATTCAACTTCAACAACTCAATACTTGACTCTCAAGGTCGTGTAGTTAATACATGGGCAGATATCCTAAACCGCGCCAACCTGGGTATAGAAGTGATGCACGAGCGCAATGCTCACAACTTCCCGCTGGATTTGGCCGCGGCTGAGGCGATACCTGTAGCTTTGCAAGCACCAGCGATTCACGGTTAATTCTCAATATTTTCAGGGCTTCTGAAAGCTCCCACTTCAGCCTAAAGGCTGAAGTGGGAGCTTTTTACACGTTGTATCACTATTTAGGGAAACCTTTTTGAGAGGGACAGCTAGAGGTGAGTGGTTGATCGATTGACCAGATTGGTAATTGATCAGCCTGCTCCAGGGTCTGCCTTAGATAAGAGGTTTTGTTGAATGCAATGGCATTCCCAAAATACCCTTCGGCTCCAGAGTGTTCTTGAGAACCCACATTGCAAACGGTATAACGCCCTTGCTGCCTAGCTTGATTAACGGGAGAACCAACCACCCAACTCCACCGTGCAGGAAAGACCACGCGAGCGAGCATTGTTACCCAGTCTCGATCGCCGTACAAATGATAAACGTGATTTACATCATCAAATCCTGCTCTGCCCTCAAATGTGCCACCGATTGATACCACCGTTAAGCGAGCGTTAATCCATTCTTGCAGGTGAGCCGTTGCACCCAAGGCAACTTGAGTTCCACCACTCGTACTGAGCAAAATTAAGTTAATGGGTTGATCGGAGCGAGCAATCGGATGCGCGGCATTCATGTGGTCTATGATTGTGCGAGCAATGCTTAAGTTATAAACCGGGCCGTAGCGATCATCGGCTGAAATGGCAAACCGCCACAGATTACGCACTTGAACCAAAACATTTCCGAATAATCCGTCGCTTTCTTTTGCGGCTTGCCACAGCGGAGCTAAAAACTTTTGACTGCCAAGATCTTGATTCACCACCGAGTAAGGAAACACATCTCGCACCGCGACACAGTTAGAATGGCGTGCGGCAAGCTGATCAATAAAATACCTTTCGCCCTGCGTAATCTCATCAGGTGAGAAGTTTCCCACCCCTGGAAGAAAAACGATATAGCAATCAATCGTCGAGGTTGGAGCATTAATAGAAGCTTGACGCACGACATCCGGTTTTTCTTTTTCGTCTTCCAATCCTAAACTCTCGGCAGTTTGATTTAGCCACCAGATGATCGTGCTGACGGGCGCAAGCATCCCCCAAAGCACGAGGAATCCACCCATTAAGAGAATGAGTTTAACCGTTGTTCCACTCAATCGATGAATTGTGCGGCTGAACCACTCCTGCATCTTGGCATTTCTCCATCAGTTCTTTAGCTTGCAATTTCTTGAGTTTGACGGGAGGGATTTTGCTCAAAGTCAGTGATGGCTTTGCAGCCACACAAATAGCGCTGCGAACAACACAGTCAGCCTATGAGGTTGACCAAAATTTAACGTTTAACATATATAGGAGGAGTATCTTATGGAAGAGTACAAGAGACTGTGATTAGTTCAACATAAGAGAATTTAAAGTCAATTGTAAGGTAGCAATTATGAAGCGAAATGCTTCTAGTCATGCAAGCATTTGGCAAACAATCTGGAATGCTCTAATGCTGAATTCCCAGCTTTATCAAAATGCACAAAGCGATTTAAGAACCCGTCGCACAGCATTCACAATCGTAATACTTGCTGCGCTGTCTCGTGCGTTAGGAAGTGCGATCATTTCGTTACTGAATAGGGTAGCACTACCAGTATTTTTAATTACTTTATTTCTTGGCATTTTTAGTGTGGTGATCGGCTACTACTTCTGGACATTTACAATCTGGAAAGTCGGGCAGTGGTTAAAGTCAAACCCACCCACATATCGAGAGCTACTTAATCCGATCGGATTTGCTTATTCGCCTCAGACTCTTAATGTTATCACTCTGCTTCCCTTACTAGGAAGACCGATTGAGCTTATATTAGCAGCGTGGACACTATTAGCCATAACGGTAGCAGTCCGTAAAGCCATGACTATCACTACTCTTCAGGCTGCCCTGATTAGTTTCGCTTGTTTTCCTGTGATTCAGATTGTGCCAATTGTGATTCAAGTTGTGGCTCAACAATTTACGAATTGAAGGATTGTGGGATTTCCATGAAGAAACTGCGTCCGCTACAGTGGGCAACCAGTGATTTTGATTTATAACTTAAAGCGGGTTTCATAAGAATAGACCACGCTAAAGTGGGCATTGCAATGCCCACCCTAAGAGCAACTGAGAATGTATATAAACCATCACAAACTATAAGCACTCGTCGCTTAAGTTGCTTTTAGCCCTGCACAAGAGTTATCCCTTGATTGTGCCAAGCTAAAAATGTCTTGTGTAGAGTTTTACTAGTTGGCAAAGGTGCGTTAAGCTACGTGAACGCACCCTACGGGTTTAAAATTGACTTAAAAAAATACTATAGTTTAGCTTTTGTCTAGATTTTTACCAATCAATTCAATAGTAAGATCTAAAACTTAAAATCCAAAATCAACATGGCAGACCTAACTCCTAATTCTAGTTTTAGTTTGACGCTGCGCTTGCAGATTCCCAATCGTGTGGGGATGTTAGCGTCGGTAACACACGCGATCGCTACCTGTGGTGGTAATCTTGGTCAAATTGATTTAATCGAGCAAACCCGTAAAGAGTCCACCCGCGATATTACTGTTGATGCTGCTAGTACTGAACACGCTGAGACGATTGTGCAAGCAGTGAAAGTATTACCAGATATTAAGTTACTTAGTGTTTACGATCGCACCTTTAATTTGCATCGTGGTGGCAAAATCAGCATTGCTAGCAGAATACCTCTTAAAAGTGTTTCTGATCTAGCAATGGCTTACACCCCAGGAGTTGGTCGGATTTGTACTGCGATCGCCCAAGATCCAGAAGAAGTTTACAACTTAACGATTAAACAAAACACCGTAGCTATTGTTACTGATGGTAGCGCTGTTTTGGGATTGGGCAATCTCGGCCCAGCTGCTGCTTTACCAGTCATGGAAGGCAAAGCTATGCTGTTCAAAGAATTTGCTGGGCTTGATGCTTTTCCGATTTGTCTTGCTACTCAAAATACAGATGAGATTGTCCAAACAGTTAAGAATCTCGCTCCGGTTTTTGGCGGTGTGAATCTAGAGGATATTGCTGCTCCTCGCTGCTTTGAAATTGAACAGAGATTACGGCAAGAATTAGATATCCCGGTTTTTCATGATGATCAGCACGGTACAGCGATCGTCACATTGGCAGCGTTGTTTAACGCCCTAAAGCTGGTGCATAAGTCAATCGCAGAAATCCACATTGTGATTAATGGTGCTGGTGCGGCTGGGGTAGCGATCGCTCGTTTACTCCGCAAGGCTGGGGCAGAAAAAATCTGGATGTGCGACTCTAAAGGGATTATCTCTATCAGTCGCACTGATTTAACAGAAGAAAAGCGCGAATTTGCCGTGAAAGCCCAAGGTACCCTAGCAGGTGCAATGCAAGGAGCAGATGTATTTATCGGCGTTAGCGTACCAGGCGTTTTGACACCAGAAATGGTGCAATCAATGGCGAAAGACCCAATTGTTTTTGCAATGGCAAATCCCATTCCAGAGATTCAGCCAGAATTAATCAGCAACAATGTAGCTGTTATTGCCACTGGCCGCAGCGATTACCCGAATCAAATTAATAACGTCTTAGCTTTTCCTGGGGTATTCCGTGGTGCTTTAGATTGTCGGGCACAAACGATTACCACCACAATGTATTTAGAAGCCGCAAGTGCGATCGCCTCTTTAGTCAAACCTTCAGACTTAACTCGCGAACATATTATTCCTTCAGTCTTTGATGAGCGTGTTGTCACCGCTGTGGCTGCGGCTGTGCAACGCGCAGCACGCCAAGAAGGGATCGCTGGACGTTGATAAACGTTGTGCAGGAGCGTATATTGGTGCGTTCCTGTGAAAATCTTTTGAAAAAAACCGTTCAAAAGAGGTGAACTTATCTCCAGAGGATTTAACCCGCATCGAAGCAGCAATTCCCGCATCAGCGATCGCTATCAGATGAAGATGCTGGACAGCGAAAAATGATAACACGAACAGAATTTTTGACTCGATATCAACTTATCACATGGACACAATTAAATATCTTCTGACTGAAGACCAGATGCCTACTGCTTGGTACAACATCCAGGCTGACTTACCGCAAGCCTTACCACCAGTTTTAAATCCTGGTACTGGTAAGCCAATTACACCAGATGATTTGTTACCTCTATTCCCAATTGCACTAATTGAGCAAGAAGTTAGTCAACAAAGATGGATTGATATACCAGATGCAGTGCGCTCTATTTATTGTCAATGGCGACCTACCCCTCTTTACCGTGCCCGTCGTTTAGAACAAGCTTTGGATACACCAGCCAAAATTTATTATAAATATGAAGGGGTTAGTCCTTCTGGAAGCCATAAACCGAATACTGCGGTTGCCCAAGCATACTACAACAAACAAGCTGGAGTAAAAAGACTAACTACTGAAACCGGAGCCGGACAGTGGGGATCATCTTTAGCCTTTGCTGGTGCATTATTTGGTTTAGAAGTTCTAGTTTACATGGTAAACGTGAGCTACCAGCAAAAGCCTTACCGTCGAGCATTAATGGAAAGCTACGGTGCTACAGTAGTTGCCAGCCCAAGTACTGAAACTCAAGCCGGACGTAAAATTCTTGCAGAATATCCCAATAGCACAGGCAGTTTGGGGATTGCTATCAGTGAAGCTGTGGAAGTAGCTGCTGCTGATGAACAAAGTAAGTATGCTTTAGGCAGTGTTCTCAATCACGTACTGCTACATCAAACAGTGATTGGGCAGGAGGCACTAACTCAATTAGAGATGGCAGGAGATTACCCTGATATTGTCATTGGCTGTACAGGAGGTGGTAGTAACCTTGCCGGAATTGCCTTTCCATTTATCGGTGCTAAACTGCGAGGAGAAAGAGATATACAAGTAATAGCTGTGGAACCAGCTGCTTGTCCGTCATTGACTCGTGGCAAATATGCTTACGATTTTGGTGATACTGCCCAGTTGACTCCACTGACTAAGATGCACACTTTGGGTAGTGGATTTGTCCCAGAAGGAATTCATGCTGGAGGCTTACGTTATCACGGTATGTCCCCGCTTGTTAGCCATATTGTCAATTTAGGATTAGTTGAATCGCGTGCTGAATACCAACTTGATTGTTTTGCTGCTGGATTAACTTTTGCAAAAGCAGAAGGAATTCTACCAGCACCAGAAGCTAACCATGCAGTCAAAGCAACAATCGATGAGGCTTTGCGCTGTAAGTCAGAAGGTACAAGCAAAACTATCTTGTTCAATCTTTGCGGTCATGGACATTTTGATATGCAAGCTTATATCGATTATCAAGCTGGACGACTTTTTGATACTGAATATAGTGCTTCAGAAGTGGCAATGGCACTGGCAGGATTACCTGTAGTTGAGTAGCGAATCAGTGTACCCCAGCTCGTTAGTACATGATGCATAAACATGGTGGCGGCTTGGGCGATCGCCTACGGCACTGGCGGCCAATCGCCAATTAACCCAATTGCGTAAGTCCTGTATGACAGAAAAAACACAAACTTGGTATATTGTCAAGCATCCTAATGGAAGTTGCGAAATTATCCCCAGCGATCAAATTGAAGACGATAATCCAGAGATTACAGAACAGTGGGGGCCTTTTGCTTCACAAGAGGAAGCGATCGCCCGCCGGGTTGGATTAATCAGGGCTGGGAAGTGCCAACCCCAATAAATTCATAATTAAAAATTACAAATTTTTAATTCTTTTGTGGCGTAGCGGTTTCCCTAACAGCAGTTTTATTACGTAATATTTCCACTGCTCTAGCAAATTGAGGATCTGCTAATGTACCGAGTTTTTCACGCTCGTGAAGCCACAAATCCTGTCGCTGAGCATCGGTTAAATCCACCTTTACATCAGGGTCAACGCCATGCTTGTTGATATCTTTACCACTAGGGGTATGGTACTTCGCAATTGTTACCGCCAATCCTGAACCATCTTCTAGGGGACGGACTGATTGCACCAATCCCTTACCAAAGGTTTGACTACCTACCAAAGTAGCGCGCTTATTGTCCTGCAACGCCCCAGAGAGGATTTCACTAGCACTGGCTGAACCTTTATCCACAAGTACCACCAGTGGTCTATTCGTCAAAGCCCTGCCGTTCGCCTCTTCTCGCTCTTGCTCACCCTGACGGTCAATAGTAGAAACAATTGTGCCTTTATTCAGCCACATCCGAGCAATTTCTACACTAGAGAATAGTAAGCCGCCTGGGTTACCACGCAGATCCAGAATATATGCAGATACCTGTTTAGTTTCTAAATCTTTGATGGCGTTTTGCATTTCTTTACCAGCATTAGCACTGAACTGATTTAGCCGGATGTAGCCAATATTGCCTGCTGGAGTTTGCTTCTGCGAATACTTAACCGGATGAATTTCAATCCGCGCCCGTTTGATGTCAAACTGCTTTGTCTGACCATTACGTTGAATCAGCAGGCTAACTTGGGTTCCTGCTTCACCTCGAATTAGGGATACCGCTTGGTTGGTATCCATCCCCTGAGTGCTTTTGCCGTTAATTTTAAGGATGACATCCTTAGACAGAACCCCAGCTTTAAAGGCTGGCGTATCCTCAATAGGTGCAATTACAACCAGCTGCTTCGTTTTTTCATCCTGACTGATCGTGATCCCAATGCCTGTCAGTTCCCCAGAGGTATCAACTTGCATATTCTTGAATTCCTCTGGATCCATAAACCGGGTGTATGGGTCTTCTAGCTTTTTCAGCATTTCCCGGATGGACTTATAAGCTTCCTGCTGATTAGTGTAAGACTTGCTCAAGTACTGCTGACGAACAGCCTGCCAATCTACCTGATTAAAAGTACCATCTACGTAGGTACGGTATATAATTTGCCATACATCATCGACCAATGCCTTAGGACTTTCTTTAAATAAAGCCTGACCTCGCGAGTGAATGCCAAGACTAGTAACAGCAATTGTGGAGAGTGTCACTACCGTAGCACCCAAAACAAGCTTACTTTTTGTAATTACCATAATGACAGCTGCATCAGAGGGAAAATTTATAGCTAAGTATGCTCAATCTAACACAGGGTAAACTGTACAGACCAAGCATGTGTTCTTAATTTCTCTAAAATACTTGACAATCGGGTGAACTTGGGGGCTGGGTATTGGGTACTGAGTACTGAGATTTATCTCCTCTGCCCCTCGGTCACTGAGCGTAGCCGTACTCCTGCGGAGAAGCAAGCTACGCGCAGCGTCTCGTAGAGAAGTGCTGCCCCCCGCCCCTCTGCCTCTTGAGTTCCTTTACGGTTCTACCCAACGTTCATCTGCCTTAATCAGATTAATTAATTCTTCTACACCTTTTTCTTCTGGGACTTTTTTAATTTCTTCTCTGCCACGATACAAAGAAATATAACCAGGGGTCTTGCCTACGTAGCCATAGTCAGCATCTGCCATTTCTCCTGGACCATTGACAATACAGCCCATGACTGCTATGTCTAATCCAGTCAAATGTTTGGTAGCTTCCCGGACTTTGTGTAACACTTCTTCAAGGTTAAACAGAGTGCGTCCACAGGAAGGACAAGCGACATACTCCACCATTGTTTTCCGCAATCCTAAAGCTTGCAGAATGCTGTAGCAAACGGGAATTTCTTTTTCTGGTGGTTCTGTAAGTGACACCCGAATTGTATCACCAATGCCATCAGCAAGTAACGTGGCAATACCAGCGGTGGATTTAATCCGTCCGTATTCGCCATCACCTGCTTCCGTGACACCCAAATGCAGCGGATAATCCATACCCAATTCATCCATGCGCTTGGCTATGAGGCGGTATGCGGCTACCATCACCGGTACTCGCGAGGCTTTCATCGAAATTACTAAGTTGTGAAAGTCCAAAGATTCACAGATGCGAATGAATTCTATGGCAGATTCCACCATCCCTTCTGGTGTGTCACCGTAGGTAAATAGCATCCTTTCAGCGAGTGAGCCGTGATTTACCCCAATTCGCATCGATTTACCTTGGTCACGTAAAGAAACCACTAGAGGTTCTAAGGTTTCGCGGATTTTTTCGCCAATTTCGTCAAATTCGGCTTTGGTGTACTCGGTTCTATTAGGACTTGGCTTTTCAAACACATATAAACCCGGATTAATCCGCACTTTTTCTATATGTTTAGCGACTTCCATTGCAATTTTTAAACCATTGTGATGCACATCGGCCACAGTTGGCACATCTTGGTAAGTTTTGATTAATTTTTGTTTAATTTCTGCTAGCGCTTTCGCATGAGCCATACTTGGGACTGTGACACGGACAATTTCGCAGCCAATTTCGTGCAAACGACGAATAGCAGCTACAGAACCATCAATATCAAGAGTGTCTTCGTTAATCATCGACTGCACCACAACGGGGTGGCCACCCCCAATGGTGACATCTCCCACTCTCACAGGACGGGTTTTACGCCGCTTGATAGTCGTATCAAAAATCGGTTGACTTGATGTGGTATTTGAAGTAATAACTGTGGGCAGAGTTTGCATAACCTGATTGAGTAAATTTGCTGTAGCTAAAATATCTGATTGAAAAAATCTCTGATTCCCAGATTGCCATAGCTAGTGGCTCTTTTGGACAATTGGGTAGAAAAAAAGTGGAGAATGATACCTGAGGAAAAATAACCAAAAAATTGACAGGTTTTTCTCATCTATTAAAATATGTAACTTTAAAGCTTTTTTAGCTGAGTAGTGTAAGTTGCGTTAGCGAATCTTAACGAGGTTATCGCTTTCTTACTGAGTTATAAATACCATCAGCAGTGCCCCTAATTCTATGAATCAACCTTTTATACCTGTAGTTCATTCAATTCTTAGCGGCGCAGCTTTAATTACCACTGTACTCCACAAGTATCCAATTAACAGACCCCATAGCTGCAAGTTATACAAGCGGGGGTTAAACGATACGTATCTGGTGGAAACTGAGGAAGAAAAGTATATTCTGCGAGTTTATCGGCGTGGTTGGAGAAATAAGCAAGAGATTGATTTTGAACTGGAATTATTAGCGTTTCTGCATGAGCAAAAGCAGCCAGTAGCCAATCCTATTGCTAGAATTGACGGCGATTTTACGACAGAAATTGCTGCACCAGAAGGAAAGCGCTATGTAGCTATATTTTCCTATGCACCTGGACAAGCAGTTGATAACAAGCTTAATACTAAACAAAGTTATATTTTGGGAAAGGTGCTAGCAGAAATTCATCAGACGCTTAATACTTTTAAAAGCAGCTTTAGTCGTCCCCGATTGAATAATGAATACTTGCTTGATTGGTCAATAGCATCAATTACACCTCTCTACCAACAACGAAAAAATGATATTGATTATCTTCAGCAACAAATCGATAAGATTAAAAGCCAACTCGCAGTCTTGAAACTACCCATCTCAGCACCTGAGTATGGAATTTGCATTGGTGATATACATTCAGGAAATGCCCATTTTACAGAACGAAATGAGCCGACATTATTTGACTTTGACCAGTGCGGCTATGGTTGGCGTGCTTTTGACGTTGCAAAGTTTTTGCACGTAGCACTAAGAATGAGGATAGATGTTGCAGTTAGAAACAGTTTTATAGAAGGTTATCAAACCATTCGTAAACTAAATGAGTCGGAACTGGCATCAATTCCTGTGTTTATCAAAGCTGCTCATATTTGGATAATGGGAATTACTACAAATGCAGTTGGTGATGTTTTGCCTTATGGGTGGTTTACAGATGATTGGCTTGATGAACGGTTAGCGATGTTGAAAAGTTTAGATGATGCAGAAACTGATAATTTGACAAATTAGCTTTGATTATAAAATTCACAAAGATATCTGATAATTACAATACTATTAAGGATAAACACAAATCAAGAAGATTAGAGGCGATGTCTACGACGGGCTACGCCTACGCGCGCACCACCAGCTAAATTACACTTATCACCAAATTGCTTAACACTCATGCTGGAAAAAACATCGACACTGAAGAAAGCTATAGAGGTTGTAGAAGCACTTGAGCCAGAGGAGCAGGCTATGCTTATGGATATCATTCAAAAGCGCCTCAAACAACAACGGCGAGATGACTTATTAAAAGAAATCGCGCAAGCAGAGAGTGATTATGCTCAAGGTAATATTCGCCGTGGTTCAGTTGCAAACTTGATGGCGGAGTTGGACGAGTGAAAAATTTGGTTTGGAGTCCGGCTTTTGTTCGCGCTTTTAAGCGTGTTGTCAATAAAAATCCTGAACTGCATTTTCAAATTGAGCAAGTTTTGCAACAAATAGCTGAAGATCCACTTCAACCAAATTTAGGTAGTCATAAGTTAAAAGGTGATTTATCAGGTATATGGTCATCTTCGATTAACTATAGTACTCGTATTTTCTTTAACTTTGTAGTGAATCCTGACTCAGGAGATGAAGAGATATTATTGTTGACTCTAGATTCTCATGATGACGTTTACTATATGAAAGATTATTCTTAATTAATATAAAAAAATAACAGCAGATTTTATATGAATACCCAAATAACAACTCAATTACCTATTCCCCCACACTTCGATGCTGAAAAAGTCAGTGAAGTCTGGCGCGTACCTTACCAACAACGTGCAGCGGAAGCTGAAGCATGGGCAAAACAAAACGAAATCAACCCAGCATCTTTTGACAAAACCCGTATTTGTTTACTTTTAATTGATGTCCAAAATACCTTTTGTATCCCCGGATTTGAATTATTTGTGGCGGGAAAATCTGGAACTGGGGCTGTGGATGATAACGTCAGGCTCTCTAAATTTATCTATCATAATTTAGGGGCGATTACGACAATTGTACCCACACTAGACACTCACACAACAACGCAAATTTTCCATCCCATTTTTTGGGTTAATGCTGCTGGAGAACACCCTACCCCAGCAGCTACTAGCATTACTCCAACAGATATTGAAAAAGGTATCTGGAAAGTTAATCCAGCAGTTGCTGAAAGTATCACCAATGGGGATTATAAATTATTAGAAAAACACGCTTATCACTATGTTAGGAAATTAACTCAAGATGGGAAATACCCCCTAACTGTTTGGCCTTATCATTCTATGTTGGGTGGCATTGGTCATGCTTTAGTTTCATCTGTGGAGGAAGCAATATTTTTCCACTGTATTGCTCGTCAAAGTCAAACACAATTTGAAATCAAAGGTGAAAATCCCTTAACAGAAAACTATTCCATCTTACGTCCAGAGGTGTTGGAAGATTTTGAACAACGTCCATTTGCTCAAAAAAACACGCATTTGATTAAGCAGCTTTTAGAATTCGATGCTGTAATTATTAGCGGTCAAGCTAAAAGTCACTGTGTTGCTTGGACAATTGACGATTTATTAACAGAAATTAAACAGATAGATGCTACCCTTGCTCAAAAAATCTATCTGCTAGAAGATTGCACTTCCCCCGTTGTCGTCCCCGGTGTTGTGGATTACACAGAACAGGCAGATGCTGCGTTTGCCAGGTTTGCAGCGGCGGGAATGCACATAGTAAAATCTACCGAATCTATCGCATCGTTTTTTTAAACCCCAGGAACACAAAAATTTCCTCCGCGTTCCTTTGCGTTTCAAAACAAACCTCATTTCTTCAAATAACCCTTTGGATCTTCCGCTACCCAGCCCAGAGATGAGCTAGAACGCACTTCAAAATGGAGATGAGGCTGATTAGAAGTTGGCTTTCCACTTGTGCCTACTGTTCCTAGTAAATCTCCTTTTTGTACTTGCTGACCAACGGTAACTTTGATGCTGTCAAGTTGGGCGTAGCGGCTTTGGAGTCCGCCACTGTGGTTAATGATGACCAACTTGCCATAAGTACCTTGGTCATTAGCAAAAGCTACGGTTCCAGGAGCGATCGCTTCTACAGGAGTACCTACTGCTGCTGATAAATCGATACCGCTATGAAAGAAAACTTCACCCGTAGTGGGATTAATTTGCCAGCCATAAGGTAATACCACAGTTGCTACTTCTGACAAGGGATAACCAGCCAGTGGGACACGATTTTGCGTGCCTGCGTCAGTAGGCGAGGGAGACTTAGTTACAAGTCCATTCGGTGACCAATTTACCCCAGGAACAAACACAATTCTGGGGTCTTTTTGGCAGCCATTGACCTCAAACAGCGTATCAGCACGAACTTTGTACGTTGCTGCCACTTGTCGCCAAGTTTGACCGCGAGGCACTTCAACAACAATGCCGTTGTAAGGAGGAATCTGAAGTATGCTACCAACAGCAACCCTACCGTTCTGCAAAGCGGGATTCATGCCGATAATAGTTGTAGGAATCAGATTGTAGCGCTGGGCTATGCTCTCCAAAGTTTCGCCACGAGCGACTTTATGGCGTTGGAAGCGAGATAGGGCTGGAGTTGGGCAATCTCCTACAGCAGCAGAGGCGCTGTTAGAGTTTGGCAGTATGGATGTTAGCCCCAAAGCGCTGACTAAGCTACAGAGAAATAGTTGACGATAGGGTAGAGTCATGTAAACACGTCAAGAGGGCGTTAACTTTAGATTTTAGATGGGGACTGGGGGACAAACTAGACAAGAGGACAAGGTGAATAAATAATCAATATCCTAATACCTAATGCCCTATGCCCAATCCCTAATAATCCCAAATTCCACCCTGGTTATTAAATTGATCTGTCCACTTGCCGTTTGCTTGACTACACTTAGAAATTAGCAACTGCATTGCTTCCTTAAGCGTAATGATTATGAATTTATCCTTAAAGCAACTGGCCGTTTATGTATCTTTACTGGTGATTGGCGGCGGTGCAGGTTTGTTTGGCAATCGCTATCTCCTGCCACAAAATCACTTATTTCAACAGTTGAAAAATGTCACAATGGCTTCGCCTCCAGAGTCTGTAGTTCCTAATCCAGTTAATGGCTCGATGGGAACTACTGGGGGTGATAATGTAAATTTTATTGCCACAGCAGTGCAAAGAGTAGGCCCGGCGGTGGTGCGAATTAATGCTACCCGCAAAGTGGCAAATCCCATTTCTGACGCTTTGAAAAATCCCCTTTTACGCCGATTTTTTGGAGAGGATGAGCAGCCAATTCCCCAAGAACGCATTGAGCGCGGTACAGGATCAGGATTTATTTTGAGCGAAAACGGAGAATTATTGACTAACGCTCATGTGGTGGCAGATACAGATACAGTCCAAGTTACACTCAAGGATGGTCGGACTTTTCAGGGAAAGGTGGCGGGAGTTGATTCCGTGACAGATGTAGCAGTAGTGAAGATAAAAGCGAGTGATTTGCCTACAGTCAAACTGGGCAATTCACAAAACTTGATACCAGGACAGTGGGCGATCGCAATTGGCAATCCCCTAGGTTTAGATAATACTGTCACCATCGGCATCATCAGCGCTACAGATCGCACCAGCGCTCAAGTCGGTGTCCCAGATAAGCGAGTCAGCTTTATCCAAACAGATGCCGCAATTAACCCTGGTAATTCTGGTGGCCCCTTATTAAACGCCCAAGGCGAAGTGATTGGCGTTAACACTGCTATCCGCGCTGACGCTCAAGGACTTGGTTTTGCTATCCCCATCGAAACTGCTGCCCGCATTGCTAATGAACTGTTTACTAAAGGGCGTGTGGAACATCCTTTCTTGGGTGTTGAAATGGCAGACCTTTCTCCAACCAAAAAACAGCAGATTAATCAAGAAAATCAGCTCAACATTCAGCAGGATGTGGGGATTGTGATTAAAGGAGTTCTAGACGATTCCCCAGCCAAGCGAGGAGGACTGCTCCCAGGAGACGTTATCCAAAAAGTTAACGGTAAACCAGTCAAAATCTCAGCCCAAGTACAGAAGTTCGTAGAATCTAGCACAGTCGGAGATATCCTGCTGATTGAAGTCAACCGCAGTGGGAAAATTCAAACCTTCAAAGTCCAGTCAGGAGCTTATCCTAAGAAGTAGTCAGTATTCATGTGTTTATAGTTAATGGTCAAAAATTCTTAGACTACTGATTCTTGACCATTAACTGCCAATTTTAGATTTTGAGCAAAGCCGAAGACGCTCGGCCTACAGATTTCCGCCAAATCCCAAATTGATTAACTCCTAACTATTCACTGTCAGACAAATTCTCTAACTGCATCCTTTGTTCCATCTGGCGCAGGAAGTACCCCGTCATCATCGCTGATGCTAGAAGCCCAGCTAGGTTCTCCCGATCTGTTGTAATTTGCACATTAAAATTTTCTGCGGGGAGCATTCCTACTAGCCCTTGAACATTTTGCGAAATTATTTGTTTAATTTCAGGGCTGACAGATTGGGCTACGCGGGCTAAAACATCAGGAGACTGATGTTGTAAATATTTGAGCAACTGATTGGGGTATTCTTCAGAGTGGTCGTTCAGAAGCTGATTGGGGTGTTCCTCAGAGTTGTCATTCAGAAAGTCAGGATTAAACACCATTGGCAATTTTATTTAGCTTAGTTGCTAATTCTACTCTAAACCATAGTACAAGGGTAGCGCATTCCCCAAGGGTATAAGCCTTGAAGAGGAGGAGGGGGAGATGGGGGAGCAGAGGGGCAGAGGGGCAGGGGGAGATAAAGGAGAAAATTCTAGCTTGTCCCTCTTGTCCTCCTTGTACCTTCATCGCCTTTATCCTTACATTCTTTTTATTCGGCTTCTAGTTTTAGCTCTAGTTCTAGTTCTAGTTCTAGTTGTTGTTCCTTTTGGCTGGTGGGGAATATTTGCGGGAGTTGCTCGATTTGGAAATACTGATGAAATTTTGGGGTTACTTGGAGCGAGTAGGAGCGAGAATCGCTGTCTCGGCGTTTCCGAACAAAACCAAGTTCGACAAGTTCCGGGACGTGCTGATAGACTCCTGAGCCGCGTAGGTTAATCAAGTCACTTTGAAGTATGGGACTATTAAGGGCGATCGCTGCCAAAGTTCGCAATGCACCTAAGCCTAATTCTACTGGAATTAAAGTTTGCACTAAGTCATGAAAATCAGACCGTAGTTGCAAACTGTAACCATTTGGGGTTTCTACGACTTCTAGGGCGCTATCTCGGCGCGCATAGTTGTCAATTAGTTCAATCATGCCTTCTTCAGCTGTAGCGCGATCGCACGCAGCATACTCGGCGATTTCGCCGAGCGACAAAGGTTTACCCTTTAAATAGAGAATCGCTTCTATCTTAGTCGCTGTGGCTGTAATCATTTAGTCATTAGCAACTGACAATTGATATCTAACAAAGGACAAGTTCCAAATGTGTGGGATTATACCCTAATTATCCAATAGTGTCAAAAAACATTTTTACACTATCGAATCAGATTAGGGGCTAGTTTAAGGGACAAAATTAAGAGGCAAACCGAAAAGACTTGCTGCTTTTCTCCCCTGCTCCCCCTGCTCCCTCACAAGCCTCTGCTTATGAGGATAAATTCTGCGATCGCTAAATCTTGGGGAGTCGTCACTTTTAAATTTGTTTCCTCTCCCTCGACAATTTTGACTTTAATGCCGCACCTTTCAAACAAAGCGGCATCATCAGTTACTTCCCAACCCGAACGAATACCTTCGGCATGGCACTGTTTTAATAAGTTGACATCAAATCCTTGAGGAGTTTGTGCCGCCCAAAGTCGCCGACGGTCGGGTGTGTCTTGAATTATGCCATTGTCGTCGACAACTTTAATAGTATCTTTGACGGGCACAGCGGCAATCAAACCGGGACATTGGCGAATAGCTTGGGCACAAGAGTTGAATAAGTTTGGTGTGGCAAGACATCTGGCTCCATCGTGAATTAACACTTGTTCTGCATCTGCTGGCAGCGCCTGCAAGCCGTTGTAAACTGATTCTTGGCGGGTGGAGCCTCCTTGAATCAGTTCCACTGGTTTAGTCAGCTTCAGGTCAGCGAGAATTCCTTTGAAGTCTGGCCAATCAGTGGGTTGAGAAATAATTCCTATCCAACTGATTGTACTTGCGGCTTCTGCGGCTTTGAGAGTCCAAGCAATAATTGGTTGCGATCGCACTGTAAGTAGGAGTTTATTGCGGTTACTCCCCATTCTTTTTCCGATTCCGGCTGCGGGAATTAATAAATACACAGAATTCCTCAATCTTTAGGCTATATATTTTCCCCTAAAATAAGGAGCGAGTAAGCATCAATAAATATTATGCGAGTAGTAGCCCTTGTCCCTGGCGGAATTGGCGACCAAATTCTCTTCTTTCCGACTCTAGATGACCTGAAGCGCTATTACCCCAACGCTCAGATAGATGTCGTTGTGGAACCCCGGTCAAAGGCTGCCTACCGGGTGAGCAAATCAGTTGAAGACGTACTGGCCTTTGATTTCAAAGACCGTAACAGTCTGGCAGATTGGAGCAACTTAGTAGGCGCGATTCGCGATCGCGAGTACGATGTCGCTATTGCTGTTGGACAAAGCTGGTTAATTAGTCTTTTACTCTGGTTAACAGGAATTCCCAGACGCATTGGCTATCAAGGCAAAGGCTCGGTTTTTCTTACCGACCCTGTGCCGTTAAAACCGTCTCAGTATGCGGCAGCAGTCTACCATGATTTGTTGCAACCGTTGGGCATTAAAACCCCTGTCCCAGAGTTAGCAGTAAGTGTACCGAAACCAGATATTGAGTGGGGACAAAAAGAACAGAAACGTTTAGGAGTGCATGAAACAGGCTATATCTTGATTCATGGCGGTTCTAGCCAGTTATCCCAGGCTAAAGGTCTAGATAACATTTACCCTGTTGAGAATTGGCAACAAATTATTCATAACTTACAACACAAGCAGCCCGATCAACCTGTAGTAGTCATTAAGGAACCTGATAACGAGCAGTTTGTGCGATCGCTTTTGGAGTCTTCTCCAGATATCAAGGTGACTTCCCCAGATGATATTGGCAAGTTAACTGCTATAATTTCCGCTGCGAATTTGATGTTGGCTACTGACAGTGCGCCACTGCATCTAAGCGTAGCAGCGCAAACCTATACCATCGCCCTATTTGGTTCTACAGACCCGGCGAAGCTATTGCCAAAAAGTGATAAATTCCTTGCCATTAAATCCCCCACGGGCAAAATGGCCGATATTTCGCCCAACGCAGTTTTGGAGAAAATCTGGGGTGGTTGAACCAGCGGTTTTCCTAGACGGCGAAACCTAGAAGATTTACAAAAAAATGACTGTTGCATGAAAGCTCATTAGCTACAAACTAATTTTCAAAGGACTTACGCAACTGGCACATCTATTTGGGTCAAGGGTACAGACACGATTAATCGCGTCTGTACAAGGGTCAAGAGTCAAGGCTTTTTGGACTTTTGACTTTGGACAACCTTTGCCAAAACAATATGACACTTGCGTAAGTCCTATTTCAATAAAAATTAGTTTGTAGCGTATTTTAAAGGTGGGATGCAAATGCAGCGCTTTGCCTAATCAGTCCAAATGAGAGGAGTTTCAAGAGTTTGGCTTAAATCTACACAAAAATTAACATACTTCGACAGCACTACACCTAAAACGCTGATTTTGAGTAAAAAGTTGTCCACTGCTCAATCAAAGCAAATAATTCATCTTTAAGCCGTTTCGCCAGTCGGGAACGGCTTTTAGTTTTTCCTTGGATTTTGCGTGGATTTAACCTGGCTGCCAATACTGTTTTGGGATAAAAATATAAATTTGCGGTTGAGTTAGGAAACGAATGAACCACAACCAGAGACTTACGCTAGAAGAAAGATTAGCAGTTTCAGTGTACATGACTGAAGGCTTCCCACTGTTTAGCATCTCCTGATTGCTAAATCTACATAGTGTAATCAGCTTAAGGACGGAAAACGCCATGTCCTATATTCATTAAATTATCTTTTACCCTTAGGTAGATGCAGTTACAACAAATCTCATGAATTATTAAAAGGAAGGATAATTCTTTATTTGGCTAAATAGTTTTATTAGCAGTAGACAACGTTGCTTTCAAATTTAAACTCAGCCGAATCATATCACTGTTCTTTTTAGATAAAATATGCGTTTTAGAAGTCGGTATTTGAGTGAATTATCTAGTGATAAATGTGCTGGTTCTAAGCGCGAAGAAGGAAAAATAACTTTTAATAAAGATAAAAAACCTGAGGTAAATAATCCAAGAATTTGGGCTTATCTTGTTTATGAATGTCCAAAATGTGAAGAAAAAGTTTTGTGTGACTTGTCTATTATTACAAACACAAACCCTCTAAAAAAGTTCTTAGTAGGTAAAAGATTGGCTCAGGTGGCTGTAGATATTAATGAGTATCTCAAGTATAAAAATAGTGAATGTGAATATTTGGATGTCCAACTCCTTTTTGACTGGGATAGTCAAGAAGGAATAAAGATTTCTAATCTTCTTTTAAAAGAATTGAAAGCTTTCAAAACCTCATCTATTTTTGCAGAAGATCTAGGAAAAAAATATATACAAGCAGTTTTAGATGAGTTTATAAAAGCTGTACACGAAATTATAAAAACAAATGGTACAGCAAAAATATTTGAAGCAGTTCAAGACGACGTGCTAAATAAAATTAGGATTGATGATGTAGCCAACTTTATTATTGAATACAACAATTCTCGAATATGGCAAGCGGCTTTACCTAATAAATCGAAAGCAATTGAATATGCTTTCAATAGTGCATTCAGCTATTTCAGGCGCCTTAAGTAATATCAAATAGAGAATTAAAAATTAAAAATAAACAAAACCTATTTTTAATTTTTAATTGACCATGACATTTTTAAAATATTTCAAATAAAGCATCATCTAATTCATAACCCAGCATTTGCGCCATAGACTTTAGCCGCGATAAACTGGGAATACCTTGCTGCTTGAGCCAATCACCTAAAATAAAAATTTTGTGCATCAAAAAGATTTCCAATGCCTCAGGATTGTACTGAATGCCTTCTTGGGAACTGAATTGGTGCGGTACAAGCATAGCGGCATAACGGGCAAATTCTCCGGCTTTCCAATCTAGTAAAAATGGTAACCAGGGATATTTGGCGTCCAGGCGAACAAACCATAGCCGCACCTCTGGAATTTCTGAAAGTTCCCGTGGGTCGCCAGGTTCCAAATCGTATTTGACATCAAAGCGTAGCTGCTGTTCATGAGATGCGGCTCCCTCTTGCAGCAGTTGGTCAATCACCGTTAGTGCAGGTGACAAATCCAGATTGTTAATGGAGTTATTATTGAGTGCGATCGTAATGGTCATGAAGTCAGGCTCTACAGTTAGTTGCAACTTGTATAATTTCAACAGGAAGACTAACTAATAATTATGTCTTATAAACTCCTGTTAGAACTTGGCTGATTCTGCCTGCGGCATAATTACAAAAAATTCTTACCCATATAAGTAACTCAATTTTGACAACTCACAGCTTGGATATTGGTTACAAAGAGCGGCATTTTAACAAGTAGTGATTATGTGATTTTCGGCTATCAGCGTTCGCATAAATCACATTTTATGTATTTGTCTCACGATGATCTAATTATCTTATTTTATACCAACTTTTAGTTCCTGTTTACTATGTTTCAAATCTTTCCAAAGCATTTGAATATGGTTGTAAGCTTCTTCGGGAGTAAGTTTACCGCCTGTTTCTAAGTTGGCGACGTAGCCAACTTTATGAGCAAATTCCTGGAGATTGGCATTAAATATTAAATTCTCTGGCTTCACTTCACCATAATAGCGACTGCGTGGGTAAATAAAGCTGTCTTTATCTTTCGGATTGGGCTGTACCATAAATTTGTCCTGCATTAATAAACTTATTTTATAAACTTATCGGAGGTACGTTAAAAATTTATGCAACTATATCCGGCAAGTATTTCAAAATCTGATGTGTTAACTCTAGGGTCTGTAGCGATCGCTATTATTATTGGTGGTTCCTAGTGGCAGCTTAATATACACTGATTAACCAGACTCAATATGGTAAAGTGTATGAAAATTTTCAGTATTTGACCTAACATTGTCAGTCCCTACAGGGAGTCAATTTTGAAAATATCAGGAAATTAGATTACTTAGCAGGTCAAGGTTTACAATTTACTCGCTGGAATAACTAAATTAAATGGAAATATGACTCAACTGATCGAATACGAAGAAGCGAGCGACGAAGTACGCACAGTATATGATGACATCCGCGCCACGCGCCAAAATGACTATATTAATAATTTCTGGAAAGCCATAGCTAATCATCCCCCGACCCTGCATCGAACGTGGCAAGCTGTGAAGGAAGTGATGACAAGCCCCGGTGAAATTGATCCACTAATGCGCGAACTAATTTACATTGCTGTGAGCGTAACGAATGGCTGTGAGTACTGTATCTCCTCGCATACGGCAGCTGCCCGTGCTAAGGGCATGAGCGATACTATGTTTGGTGAACTAATGGCGATCGCCGCCACTGCTAACATGACCAATCGCCTTGCTAATGGCTATCAGATTCCGGTGGACGAGCGATTCAAGATGTAAAAATTTAGCCTCACTCACACCTGTTTAAAAGTAAGGTTTTGCAAAATTATTTATTATGCCGAAGGTTCAGATTAACGGAATAGATTTATTCTACGACATTAAAGGAGCGGGTGAGCCTTTGCTATTAATCGCTGGCTTCCTTTGCGATCACGCCTATTGGTCGTTGCTAATGCCGTCGCTGGTTTCGCACTATCAGGTCATTCGCTTAGACAACCGAGGCATGGGGCGAAGTTCTGCACCTGACAGCCCTTATAGTATTAAGCACATGGCAAGTGATGTTGCCGCTTTGCTTGATCACATCGGCATCGACAAGGTGCATCTAGTAGGTCATTCAATGGGTGGTCAGATTGCCCAAGAGCTAGTGTTGGCGAACCCTCAAAAGGTAAAAACTCTGATGCTACTCTCATCTTGGGCAAAGGGTGATGAACGGTTTAATAGCATTATTGAGACTTGGGGCGACCTCCCTGCTAAAGTAGACCTTAAGCTTTATCAAAAGGTCATTTTGCCTTGGATATTTACAGATGAGTTTTACTCGATTCCTGGGATGATAGAAGGTCTCATCGAATTTGCAATCAAATATCCCCTCGCGCCAACAAATCGTACGCTCTATCATCACACCCAGGCTATTCTTAGTAGTGATACAACAGAGCGCCTCAAACACATTCACTGTCCTACTTTAGTTATGGTTGGTAAACAAGATATTCTCACTCCGGTGAAGTTTTCCAAGCAACTTGCTCAAGATATTCCTAATGCTGAATTTGTAGTCCTTAACCGTGGAGGTCATGGCTTTTTGGTTGAATCACCTGATACTGTGGCTTCAGCTATGCTTAACTTTCTAGCGAAGTTGAAGCCAGCTTATATTAGTTAATCATTTATTACCGGAGCTAGAGGAAAATATGAAATTCTTTATTGTTCATGCTCACGCCGAACCTCAAAGCTTTAATGGTGCATTAACTCGCCAAGCTTATTTAGAAGAATATAAGCAGAGGTTGCTGACGATTAATCAAACTCCGGCGATCGCCTATCCCTTATTATCAGATTTTGATGAAAATTTTCAACTCAAAGAGTTAAAAATGTGATATCACCTGATTGAGGAGTTTACTGATTTATGCGATCGCCTACAGCTTACCTGAATAACTCTAGCAGGTGCGATCGCGTGATTATCTATGGAAAATATCTGTAAATGTCCTTCCTTGGCAAGGCTCGAACAAAAATAACCACATTATCAGAGATGGTAATCCCGATTCTGTAGTCGCCAACTCTGACGCGATAATAGTCACTGTCAGCTTTAAGTTTTTTAACATTGCTGACATCACCGAGATTTTCGGTATTTTCCACTTCTTCGATTACTGCTTTAATTCTTTGCAGTACTGCTTCATTTCTAATCTTACCTAAATCTTTTTCAAAGGTTTTTCTAAATTCTACGTTCATCCTTGATTATCGAGAATTTTAAAAATAGTTTCTCTGCTAACCGTCTCAGTACTTTCACCTTCTTTGATAGCTTTTTCTAGTGCTATATCTTCGATTATTTCCATAAATAAATCAGAAAAGACTTCTTTTTGTTCTTGAAGTAGTTCCATAATTGCTATTTTAAAAATGTCCTTTAGTTTATTCTCATCTATATTAATTCCAGTCATATATCTTCCTGAACTAGCTTTGAACTGATGCTAACACGCCTTTTATTTGAATATATTGTCAAAGCAAAATCTGCGTCATCCGTAAAGGTGACTGCCATGCGATCGCATGATTGCTATTCTTCTGCCAACTCAATCCAATCCCAAATGCAATTTTAATGCAGCATCAATTAATACCATTACATCTTCCTTTAAACTACCTACTAGTTCGCCAATAATTCGCTGCTTAGAAATTGTCCGCACTTGCTGTGCTTGTACTTTAGAAAGCTTTGCTAAACCACTAACCTCTGGATTGAGCAAAACCTCAAAGGGATAAACACGGACAACATTTGAAGTAAGTGGTAAAATGGTTACTGTAGTAGCAGCACGATTACTTGCATCATTACTTACTATCAGCACTGGACGGCGTTTATCCATTTCTGAACCCACCGCCGGACTAAGACCTGCGTAATAAATATCACCACGTTTCATTTGTCAAACCATCTGCTACTGTCGCATCCCAATCACTGTCAATTTCAGCAGATGCTTGTCGGTAAGCTTCCTCTAATTCTCGGTTTCGCAGCAATTCTAATGCTTCTTCAATCACTTGAGAACGTGATTTGCATCCTCTATTCAGCTTGTAATTTTCGATAAATTCCACTAAAGATGGTGGCAAGGAAATGGATAGTTTTTGGACATTCATATTCCTACCAATTAGTAGTAAAAATAATTCATACTAATATAGTAGCTTAGTCTTAAACTCCAAGAGTGCGATCGCGCCTCTGGAGTAAGACATTAAACTACTATAGAACTCCTATTTGATTTTTGTTGGCGTAGTCTGCGCTTGCGCTTACAAAACTCAGTTATTACTTCTTCCCCATTCCCTATCTCTATGAGTGATTCAGGAATCAAATCGGATCGCTAAATGAATGTCTTCAGCTTGCCTATGATAGCCGTATGCCATGCTATTCATGAAAAACGATAGTTGTCACGAATGCCCTTCACTTGCTGAACAGAGACTTTATCAAAGAGTGATTTTTAACTGGTAGCGTAATAAAGCGTCAGCGAATAAGTCGATTGAAAAGAACTGAAAACAGCATGGGTGGCAAATTAATTGTATTTGAAGGGGTGGAAGGTTGCGGCAAAACTAGCCAAATGCAACTTTGTTGTGAATGGTTGCAAAGTCTAGGTCTTTCTGTGGTGGTGACTCGTGAACCAGGAGGAACTCCTTTAGGTTTGCATCTTCGCAGTCTGTTGCTAGAGAAGTCAGAGAACAAACCAATTGCTGAAGTGACGGAACTTTTGTTGTATGCTGCTGACCGAGCGCAACACGTTGAACAAGAACTTAAGCCAAATCTGCTGAAAGGGAAATATGTTTTATGCGATCGCTACACCGACTCTACCATTGCCTACCAAGGTTATGGTCGGGGTCTTAGCTTTGAGTTAATTGATCAGTTGAACTATATTGCTACTGCTGGTAAGACAAGTGATCTAACTATCTGGCTAGATGTCGATGTCGAGGTGGGACTGGCCCGTAAGGTAGGGAAATTAGATCGGATAGAACAGGAGACAATTGCTTTTCATCGGCGCGTCCAGCAAGGATATGCAGAGTTAGCAGCATCGTCTCCCTCGCGAATTGCGCGCGTAGATGGCAGCTTGAGTAAAGAAGCTGTACACCAAGCGATTCAGGAAATTTTGCGTGTACACCTCAAGGAGTTACCATAAAATTCCGATTTATGGCTATCTCTATGATGTCACGTTCGCGCTTTTGTGCGAGACGCTTTGCAAACAGGTTTCCCCTTGGGAGATTTTCCCTTCTCATCCTCTATTCCCACATAAATGATTAGTCAATTTACAATTGACTAATGACTAACGACCTGTTTGCACCACTTATAGGACAACAGCAAGCTATAGAATTACTCACTCAGGCTGTCAGACAAAACCGAGTTGCCCCAGCTTATCTATTTGTAGGGCCAGACGGTGTGGGAAAGAGTTTAGCAGCACGGTGCTTTGTAGAATTGCTGTTTTCTAGTTTTGTAGAGACGGAATTAATTACGTCTTTACAAAACCGTTTGCGTCAAGGCAATCACCCCGATTTATTATGGGTGCAGCCAACATACCAACACCAAGGGCAAAGACTGACAGCGGTTGAAGCAGCCGAGAAAGGACTCAAACGCAAAGCACCGGCTGTAATTCGGCTGGAGCAAATCCGGGAAATTACCCAGTTTTTGAGCCGTCCGCCGTTGCAAGCACCGAGGAATGTGGTAGTGCTGGAGGAAGCCCAAACAATGGCAGAAGCAGCAGCGAATGCTTTGCTCAAGACTTTAGAAGAACCAGGACAGGCGACGTTGATTTTGATTGCACCTACACCAGAATCTGTGTTACCAACCTTGGTGTCACGCTGTCAACGCATTCCTTTTTATCGCTTAGATACACAATCTTTGACTCAGGTACTCACTCAAGCAGGTCATCAGGAACTTTTGCAGCATCAAGCAGTGTTGAGTATAGCAGCTGGCAGTCCAGGAAGTGCGATCGCATCTTACGAGCAATTACAAGTTATTCCCCCGGAGTTACTCCAAGACTTAACAAAAGCGCCATCATCTTACCGCAATGCCTTGGAATTAGCTAAGAAAATTGATCAGGATTTAGATACAGAAGCGCAACTATGGTTAGTCGATTATCTCCAGCACTATTACTGGCAGCAATGGCATCAACCCAGTATTATCAACCAGCTAGAACAAGCTCGTAAATACCTACTTTCTTATGCCCAACCACGACTAGTTTGGGAATGTGCCCTAGTATCGCTATGTAAAATCCCGCGCTGATTAAATGCAAGACGAAAAAGAGCGTTGCAACTGACAATCTTTGAAAGTTCCTCAAACAATGGGGATTTTTTCAACCATTTGTAGCTTATAAGACTGAATTGGCAAAGTTTCGAGGCTACGATGAAAAAAATACTCAAGAATATCGCCAACAAATAAACAATTTACTAGCAATGCTACTCACAAGTCAGCCGAAAGATGTAGCACAAGCAATTTGGGAGCAGTAGAGCATCAAAAGACGGAGATAGTAGTTAGTTCAAGTTCGATGTTCTCAACTGTTTATCGCTTATTTCCTCACTTTATGCAGTAGGTGATACAGCAAATAACTCCTCAACCTTAATTTTTCATTCAAGATTCATCCTAGAGAAACAGATGACTTTCTACGATGACGAATAAAGCTTTTTAATCTGAATATCTATATACCTCTTTTGTCAGATTGGAAGAGATTAAAACATTGAACTCCTCTTGCAGAAATATGTTTGGCAAAGTTTTGAATTTTAAGCTAGGCATCAGAGACTGAAACGTCAAACTACTCAACAGTAATGGTTACAAGGAATATTGCTATAATAGTGATATAGATATAATTGGCTAGTAGTTATTAACCAGACTTAAAATAATTAATGTATTTGCAATTGAAGTTCGAATCAATGCAATTTATATATACAGCTAAAGGTAGAGGTTGAAGCTATTATCCCTACCTAAGATTAATGTAAATAGAAAAGCTATATTGTGCCATCCAGTAAAATTATCAATTTGATTGAACTGTTATGTCTATTAATCTCATTAAATACACTGAAAACTGCACTGCGAGGTCAGATAAAAAGTCTTCAATAAAAGTAGAACTTGCTATTGCTCTAGAGCAAATAAAAAATGGTATTTGGCTATTTGGTATTCCGTCTTGGCTTTTTGGTATAACCGATAGAAGTATATCTGCATTTGCTGATGGCTATTTATCTGCTGTAGATGTATTCCAGCTATTTACAGCCTCCTTCTTTTTTCTGAGTTGGCTATATTTGAAGCCGGAGGAAGGTTTTAATAGTAATGATTTCGACCCCAGCCAATATCAAGAGTATTTATATCGAACTCAAGCCAATAAGCTTAAGTTAAAAAATCGGCACATGATTAGTCAAGAGTATATTTTGCCTTTTCCTTATCTTTGTCAAATCTATCATCTATTGAACTTAAAACATTTAGAAACAATTCACGGATTTAGCTTAAATAACTTAAAAATTTTAGATATTAGCTACTTCCAACCAACAAATACTGGGGGAATAATCAAATTTCAAACAGTTTTGGATTCGCCTGTTAATGCTTTGAGAATTTGGCGACAACCAATTGTGGAGGTGGATTTAATTTTACATACTCCCTATAGTATTGAACTTAGTATTCCTGTCTACAATCACAAAAGGATATTTGTGATATTTCATGCCTTCCCTTTAAATGACACAGAACATCAGTTCTTTATAGATATCTATAGTGACCTAGAGTGGCCGAAACCATTGTTGCAAATAATTTTGCATTTTGCTTCTTGTTTGACACTGTTTGAAGACTTGCCGTATTTACAGGCCTTAGCTGATAGAAATATAGAACGTTTATTCAAATTAACTAGGGGTTCAAATCACGAAACAGCATTGCTGTTTAAAAGATTCGTTGAGCTATATGGTTCGAGTGGAGAAACGACTAAATTAATTGAGGGAAGACAAGAGATTTAGGAGTTATAGCAAGTCCGGAAATTAGTTATTTCCCATAGTCATTGCACCCCAAAGAGCCAAAGCTACGCTTTGTCTCCCTGCCCCTAATCCCCAGAGGGGGCCCCGAGTTCCCCGCTTGCGCTACGGTGTACACACAAGTCGAATTACCCCCCTTAATCCCCCCAATATAGCAAGCGAATTAAAGGTTAGGACATAAGGACAAGCGTGGATGTTAGGAATAGTAATGTTTTACCTCCTGCCTCCTGCCTTCTGCCTTCTGCCTCCTGCTATACATCGGCTACGGTGTACACACAAGTCGAATTACCCCCCTTAATCCCCCCTTGGAAAGGGGGGAAACCGGAAAATCTAATTCCCTCCCCTTTGCAAGGGGAGGGTTAGGGTGGGGTAAAACCCGGATTTATCAACTATTTCCGACTTCTGTGTACACGGTAGCCCCGCTTGCGGGGAGGGGTTCTTAGTTTCTAAGCGCGTGCCAGTAAGGGAGCAGCAGCTAGTAAGGTTTTGGTATAGGGGTGTTGAGGATTGGCAAAAATCTGTTTTGTCGGGCCCAGTTCCACAATTTTGCCACTATTCATTACAGCAATGCGATCGCACAAAAATCTCGCTAACCAAAGGTCATGCGTGATAAACAAATACGTTAACTCAAACTCTTCCTTTAATTCCAACATTAGATCTAGCACTTGCGACTGCACACTAGCATCTAACATACTCACAGGTTCATCGCAAATGAGAAGTTTAGGATGAGTAATCAAAGCACGAGCGATCGCTACTCGTTGCTGCTGTCCACCAGACAAATCAGATGGATAGCGCTCATAATAAAGTTCTGGTGGTGTTAATCCCACTTTCTGAAGCATCCACAAAACCTGTGCTTTTGCTTTGGTTGCATCAGCAAGATTGTGAATAAATAAAGGATCAGCTATACTCTGTCCCACTGTCATTGCTGGATTAAGACAAGCGTGGGGATCTTGGAAAATCATTTGCATTTGTCGCCGTGATGAGCGAATTTCTTGGCGCGACAAGGTAGTTAAATTTTTTCCTAAAAACTCAACTTTACCAGCCGTGGGACGAATTAGCTGCAAGATTGTTCGTGACAGCGTACTTTTACCACAACCTGATTCCCCAACTAAACCGAGAATTTCCCCTGGATAGAGATCCAGATTAATGCCATCCACTGCTTTAATTGTCTGCGCTTGCGCTCTAAATATTCGTTCGATAAAGTTAGGTTCTATGGTGTAGTGCTGCTGAAGTTCTGTAACACGTAATATTGGGGTTTGCTCATTAATAATCGGTAATAGCTTTTCTCCCTCATTTGCAATTATCAATTCGCCACTCTCATCTACTGCTTGAATGTGCAAAGCTGCTTTTAAGAGCGATCGCGTGTATTCGTGTTGAGGTTGCCTAAATACAGATTCTGTCGCACCCATTTCAACCATCTTACCGTCATACATTACGCCAATGCGATCGCAATACTCCGCCACCATTGCCAAATCGTGGGAAATCAGCAGCAGTCCCATATTTTCTTCACCGCACAGTCGAGTTAATTCTTGCAATATCTGCGCGGAGACAGTCACATCTAAACTAGTTGTGGGTTCATCGGCAATAATTAACTTGGGGTTGAGAAGTAAAGCCAAAGCGATCGCTACCCGTTGTCGCATTCCACCGCTAAACTCATGAGGATACTGATTCCAGCGACTAGCAGGAATCTTCACCTTTGCCAAAGTTGCAAGTGCTTTTTCTTTGGCTTCCCGTGCTGATAATTCTGGTGAGTGGGCCTGTAGGGTTTCGATACAATGCTTACCAATAGTCATCAACGGATCGAGGCGCGTCATCGGATCTTGAAAAATCAGCGCTACTGCTTCCCCCCGAAATTTGCGTAACTGGTTAGGTGTCAAGTCAAATACCGACTGTCCCTGAAATGTCACCTGTCCTTCAACCTGACTAGAAGTTGGCAGCAGGCGCATTACTGCCCGTCCTATGGTAGATTTACCGCAACCAGACTCTCCCACCAGTCCCATTCTTTCGCCTGGTTGCAGCGTAAAAGACACATCATCAACTGCCCAGCTTGGTTCTTCCCCACTACGCTGAGGATAGGCAACTCGTAGATTTTCGATACAGAATAAGGCTTTACTCATACTTAGTTATCAGCCCTGAGCTACCAGCTTTTATAATTTCAAATTTAAGATAGTCTATCAGATTAGCAAAAGTAGCTGTTCTTGGGGATCATCAGTGAGAGAAATTTCCTAGAAACAATACCGTTCTGGCATATCCCTCCACAGTGTCCCAGTTCTAGGAATCCATAGAATGCCATTGTATCGTTCCCACTGTTCGTTACTTAAGTCTCCTCGGCTGATCAATACTGTGATCGCCTCCTTATTTCAGGATATAACGAGTTTGAAAACACGCCCTATAGCACCTGTTAGCCAAAGTAGTCACAAATTCTAGTCTTGAATTTTATTGCAATCCTTTTTATCAGGTTCGACTATATTTAGTTAATCGCTGTCTAATCAATTCAGATAATCGTTCTGGATGCTTAGAAAAATAGAAGATTTTTAAGAAAATAAAATTCATATTCCGAGCTAACCAAATCTGCGATCGCTCCATTAATGGTAGTGTTTTAATATAATCATTAAATAAGTGTTTAATTCGCACTACGCTGGTTCCTCTTGCAGAATCATCAAATGTTTTTGTTCCTGGATAATATCTATAGTTACCCCAAGTTTCATTGAAATACTTAACATGAGATGAGCAAACCGCTTTCAAGAGAAAATCTATATCCATTACATAATGCTCTTCTACTTTATAAAGTCCGATTTGCTGATGCAATGATTTGTGGTAGAAGTAAGCAGACGGATTTACTGGAAAAGAAGCATCGATAATGCCATCATCATTAACTCGCCTTTCTAATAGTAAATCAATCGTCCGTAATCGTTTAGGTTTATTAATATAAATTAGTTTATCTATTTGAGTACAAATATTACAGTTGCCAACAATCAAGCTAGGCTCTGGTAAAGTTCGGAAAATTTCACAGATGTGGTTAAGAACATTTATTTCATAAAAATCATCAACATTTAAAACACCAATAATCTGTCCTTGTGCCATAGCAATTCCTTTATTGATAGCATCAGATTGTCCTTGATCCTTTTCACTAATCCAGTGGATGTGGGGATATTGATTAGCTTTATCCTTAATAATATCTACTGTTTTGTCGCTTGAACCTCCATCTACAATGATATGCTCCACTTCTAAACAGTTTTGGTCAATGACAACTTGAAGGCAAGATTCTATAAATTTATCCCCGTTATAAACTGGTGTAATTATACTAATCATTAACAAGCGCCTCTTTTGAGTATTCTAAACAAAAGAAATCAAACAATTGATCTCTAATAATAGAGTTCCCCATTGGAGCAAGTTTATAACACAATACGGTTCGCAATAGTTGCAGCTTGAACTACTAAAATCATGCCACTGTAAATCAGTGCTCTTGTTGACGAGGTTTTTAACTTGTTTGAAATATAAAATAAGGATTTTAAATACTGTTTTGAGCGATGCTTCTATGGTAAAGAATTCGTTTTAACTAAACAATACTAAGCAAGACTACTAACTATTACTCACTTCTGATTAAGAGTTACATAGATTCATTATCCTAAGCGTACACTGATTAGAGGGTTGGGTACAGGAAACGGAAGATTTTCCAAAGTTTTAAATTGACCTATGTTGGCATCATAAGCGAAAACTTCTCCACTTTCAATTTCATAAATCCAGGCGTGAAGAGTTAGTTGACCGCTGTGCAGTTTAGAACGAATTATTGGGTGAGTTTCCAGATTTTCTATTTGCGTCAGGACATTTTGCTCAATTGTGATTTTTAAAAGTTTATCGCTGGGATAATCCTTGTAGTTGTCTAAGACAAGGCGGCGGGTAGGTTCAGCATACTGTTTCAACCAGTCATAAACTAAAGGCATCTGTTGAGCAAGATTACCTATTTGTAATAGTCCTTTCATCGCTCCACAATGGGAATGACCGCAGACAACAATATCATTGATGCCTAAAGCCTGAACAGCATATTCTATAGCAGCACCTTCAGCCTTATTGAGCGAGCCATATGGTGGTATAATATTACCTATATTACGGATAACAAACAAATCACCCGGCTGACTTTGCGTGATTAAAAATGGGTCAATCCGTGAGTCAGAACAAGTGATAAATAATACTTCAGGATTTTGACCGTGAGACAAGTGTTCAAACAAATCACGGTGTGTCACAAAATAGTTGTCATGAAACTCATTCAGTCCTGCAATTATTCGTTTAATTGGCACGTTTAAATTCTCCTTAAAAGATATATTTTGGCTCTTAGTCTTTGTAATGTTAGTCGAGTTCTGCAAAATTTATAACATTATCGAGTTGCCTATACTTCTACTGGAAAGACCTTAATTTAACACAGATTTAGGAAATGTTGTATTTATCTAATCTCTGCCAGAAACAATTGCCAATATTTAGCAGTAACTGTAGAGATGACATGCAGAAAATGCATCTCTATAGAGATTATCTAATGTACATATGTAAATTGACATCAGAAACAATACATATACCTCATAATTTCTTCAGAATAAATTTAAAATGATGTCTGAAAAGTCAAAATTATTCTGCTAGAGTATAAGATTTTCCCCAGAGTACGGAGCAATAGCAAAGTGTACGCCTTGGTAGAAGCATCTCAACAAAACATGTAAGACTTAAATTCTACCTTTCTCCTGTTAAATACGCTGTGCGTAGCTTGCTTAACTGTAGAGGTACGGAAAAATTTAACGGCGAAAGCACCACTGGGTTACGTACCCTGTAGGAAGCTGAAGAAGCGTCTATAGTATGACACAAAGATACTTCTCAGACATCCTTTAATTTCTTTTACTAATTAACACTTTGCTTATTCAGCGTTAATACTCATGACATACCCATTTGTGAGTGTGTATATTTACCCAGAGTTTGTAATTATGTCTAGCTTTTCGACATCTTGCCTTGTGTTAAACTCCAATAGCCTTAATGATGTTGAAATACAAAGGAATGCCGACAATAATGTTAAAGGGAAAGGTTAGTGCCAAAGCCATAGAAACGTATAAACTGGGATTAGCTTCGGGAACTGTCATTCTCATAGCTGCTGCATTATAGGCATCAAGTTTTATTCTTAATACAAAAAACGAGTAGATAGGTACGGCAGAAGCCATAACTATAGCTGCTAAAAGTGTAAATGCAATTTCTGGATTAATTCCACTTTTACTAATCTCATATCCTCCTTTAAATCCAATAGCAAGTAAAAGGTAAAGAGAGAACAATTTTGGTAAAGGTTGAGGAATTTATAGATCAGATTTAAGAAAAATCGCCAGCATCCCAAGAAAGAAAAAAAGCACTGGCGGATTCAAGATGTTGGACAATATAAGGCTTGAATTCATATCTAGTAACCCTGTTATTTGTGGAGAGACAGGGGGAGCATTCCAATTTGTGAAAAACACCTAGCGATCGCAAATAGCGCGCCAGTTGCTTTAAATTGGGTATTGCCTATTGCTATCCAGACTTTTAATCTGTTAGCGTTAGCGTCATGTTAGCGCAGCAGGACGAACCCCAGTGCTGGCAATTTGCCAAAACAGAATGCACCCAAGAGAGGACAAAAAAAACACCAGAATTAGTGATTGTCACAAATTTTGTAACAAATCATTAACTTGACATGCAATCATACCTTAATCTTATGAAGAGTATATGGAAATTATGTGTCGGCAATGTGGCGTAAGTTTAAATGATAGTCAACAGCTTGATATTGGCTACCTCCAAAAGAGGCTCTCGTCAGTGCAAAACGTATTTTTTAACATTTTCTCTTAGGGATGTCTATGTATTTATGAGAACTTATATTGATTTAAGTTACAGAAATTGCTACTGGGTGAAAAGGTATCTCTACCTGAAAATGATCATATTTTTGCTTATTTGAAATATAAATAGGTAATTTTAAATACTACTTTGAGCAATACAGTAGTTGTATACTTTAGGGCATTAATTATTGAAAATAATACTTACGACTTATCGTCAGTTTTTTAGTGTCCTTAATATACCTGATGTTTTTTAGTAAACCGCGCACTCATGATGAGACTAAAATTATTTGGTCAAGGGTTGACAGGTATTGTCATAGCTTTACTCACTGCGTTGACAACAACTGCAACCATCAATCAGCCTAGCTATGCTGGAGGCACAAGCTTCTACTGTGGAAAGAGCAAGGGAGTACCTGTAACATTTGCTCGTACCCAGGATGGGAGAAACGTGCCAATGATTAAATGGATTTCTCAGCAATACTTCTCCCAAGAGTGGACAGTTGAACGCCGTTGCCAAGAGGTATCTCGCAGATTTCAAAGGAGCTATGATAACGGTACTCTCAAGTACATCAGAACTGGGATGCTGAGAGGAGAATCTGTAGTATGTGCCGCTATGAACCAAAATGCTGCCTGTACAGATAGCACCTTGTTGTTCACTCTTAGGCGTGGTAGTAATGCCAAAGATACTGTGCGAAGGTTATTGAATCGCCGTGGGTTGGTAGCTGGAAATGTCCTGAATGAAAGTAGTGAAGAAACGCTGAATATCGATTTCGATGCGTACCTAAACAACGCTACGGTTGAACCAAACAGTGAGTCCAATCAAGATTCAGGTAATAATCCCTAATGCGATCGCAATTTCCGCAATTTTGTATTACCTGGAAAATCAGATGGATTGGCGTAAATTGACACAGGTTGTCTATATTGGCAGTTTATCCATAACACTGTCAGCATCGACACCAGTTGTTAATGTTGCTTTCTCATGCACTAGCTCTGATTGCGAAATCTTGCAATCGGAACAACTCCAACAACAGGCGCAGTCTATCACTGTCAAAGTGTTGTCAGCAGATTTCTTAGGTTCAGGAATTTTGCTGCGAAAACAAGGTTCTGTTTATACAGTATTGACCAATGCTCATGTTTTGCAGGCAGGCGATCGCCCGTATCGCATTCAAACACCTGATGGTAATATCTATGCAGCTAATTTACCCAGAGGCTTGAACTTTGGGAAAAATGATTTGGCTTTATTGCAATTTCAGAGTACTAGCAATATATATAGTGTCGCGTCCCTCGGTTCTTCCCCAGCAGTGGGGGATGAGGTATTTGTTGCGGGGTTTCCTGTTGCTGAAGAGGGAAAAGGCTTTGTATTTACTATAGGTAAGGTTTTGTTGGTGCTATCAAAACCTTTAGAAGGCGGCTATCAGCTGGGTTACACCAATAATCTCGAAAAGGGTATGAGTGGTGGGCCGCTGTTAAATCGTCGCGGTGAAGTTGTGGGTGTGAATGGAATGCAAGCTTATCCTCTGTGGGATGCTCCTTCTGTGTTTCAGGATGGGATGGAGGCAGATGAAGGGTTGCATAAGATGATTGTGCGGCTAAGTTGGGCTGTGCCAATTTGGGCAGATAGTGGTCATTCGTGTCAAATTAAGCTGAAACATGAGAGAATTACCCGCTTTCATCTGGGAGATAAGCAGGGAGCGCGATTTACAAAAAGCTGCTAATCTCTTTCTAGAACATGGAAAAACAGATGATAAGCAACAACTGCTGGAGTTAATCAAAAAGCTTCAGCGGTGAATAGTTTAGGAATTAGAGAAAAATGTTTGCATAATAAGGTGGATCTATTTTTCAGTAAAGTCATGTAATGCCTTGTGGGAATTGAATAATGAAATTTGATTATGCACTTGCACCAGTAATCATCGGAGTAACAATTGCCCTTGTGCAACCGCAAATTGCGATCGCGTTGTCCTCAACAGAGGTAGCGAAGCTTACCAAAGCAATCACGGTATTGATTGACAATAAAAATGGTTCGGGTACGGGGGTAATTATCAAGCAGGAGGGCAATACCTACACTGTCTTAACTGCCAAGCATGTGGTGGAAGCTGAAGAACAATATGAAATTGTTACCCCAGATGGTCAGCGCTATCCACTCGATTACAAAACGGTGAAAAAGCTGCCAGAAGTAGATTTAGCCGTTGTGCAGTTTACTAGCGAGCAAAGTTACGCTGTTGCTAAGATTGGTAACTCGGACGAAGCCACAGAAGGTGCTACAGCTTATGTAGCAGGTTTCCCACAAGCCAAAGGAGCAATTACCAACTCGATTTACAATTTCACTGTTGGGCGGATTACTGCTAATGCCTCCAAACCCCTGCGTAATGGCTATGCCTTGGTTTATAGCAATGATACGTTACCGGGGATGAGTGGCGGCCCGGTTTTGAATGAAAAAGGTGAACTGGTAGGAATTCATGGTATGGGAGACACGGTGGAAAACTTTCAAATTTCCGACCAAAATCCCAATATTATTATCAAAACAGGTTTTAATTTAGGCGTTCCCGTTAATACTTTTTTGAGACTGTCAGCTAATGCTGGGGCAGATGTGAGCGTTAGTGCTCCTAGTACACCGACAGCAACAGCACCGAAAGCTGATGACTTCTTTATTCAGGCTGAGGATAAGTATGACAAAAGGGACTATCAAGGAGCGATCGCACATTACAACCAAGCGATCAACATTAATCCTAACTATGCCTTAGCCTACTACGGGTTGGGGTTAGCCCGCAGCAAGTTTGGAGACAACCAGAAGGCTGTTGAGAATTTACAGAAAGCTACAGAATTATTTGCTGCACAAGGAAAGAAAGCAGATGCCATACGTAGCCAGGGCGTTGTTCGTGCTTTATTAAAAGACTATAAAGGAGCGATCGCAGTTTTAACGGAAGCAATTCGCCTCAATCTCAAAGATACTTTAGCCTACAACAACCGGGGAAATGCCCGCGCTGAATTGGGAGACTTGCAAGGAGCGATCGCCGATTACAACCAAGCTCTCAACATTAATCCCAACTATACCCAAGCTTACATCAACCGGGGAAATGCCCGCTCTGCTTCCAAAGACAAACAGGGAGCAATTGCCGATTACACCAAAGCGCTCAACATTAACCCCAACTATGCCTTAGCCTACAACAACCGGGGAATTGCCCGCTCTGACTTGGGAGATTTGCAAGGAGCGATCACTGATTATAACCAAGCCCTCAACATTAATCCCAACTATGCTAATGCCTACTACAGTCGAGGAATTACCCGCGCTGCTTTAGAAGACAAGCAAGGGGCGATCGCTGATTATAACCAAGCTATCAACATTAATCCCAACTATGCTAATGCCTACTACAGTCGGGGAATTACCCGCGCTGCTTTAGAAGACAAGCAAGGAGCGATCGCCGATTTACAGAAAGCTGCTAGTCTTTTTCAAGAACAAGGAAAAACAGATCAATACCAAAAAGCTCTGGAATTAATTAAAAAGCTTCAGCAATAGCTCAACCTTATATAGCAGGGAATGGGGAATAGGGAATGGGGAATGGGGAATAGGCTTAAAAGTTGGGGTCAGGGTTTTATGATGAGTTTATCTCATTCGCTATGTGGCAACTGTTATATTTCTGGATTTCCCTTTGCGGAGGCGGGATCTCAGGAAAAAAGCTTTAGTATTTTTGCCATAGGTTTAGTCTTTGAACTCCATTAATGAGCCTTTGAACTCCATTAATGAGTCTTTGAACTCCATTAATGAGCCTTTGAACTCCATTAATGAGTCTTTGAACTCCATTAATGAGCCTTTGAGCTTCATTAATGAGCCTTTGAACTCCATTAATGAGCCTTTGAACTCCATTAATGAGCCTTTGAACTCCATTAATGAGCCTTTGAACTCCATTAATGAGTCTTTGAACTCCATTAATGAGTCTTTGAACTCCATTAATGAGTCTTTGAACTCCATTAATGAGCCTTTGAGCTTCATTAATAAGCCGCTGTATTCCCTTGTTTCCTGCTAGAAGCCTATGGTGTACACGACAAGCCTGAAATAGCTGATTAACCAGGGTTTTGGCGTAAATCTTACCCCTCCCTAACCCTCCCCTTGTAAAGGGGAGGGAACTAGATTTCTCATTTCCCCCCTTTCCAAGGGGGGATTAAGGGGGGTAATTCGACTTGTGTGTACACTGTAGGCTAGAAGCAGGGAATGGAGTTGAGTTTGTAGCCTTGATGATGTTGGGTTTTGTTCCTCAAACCAAGCGTATTGGGCTAACGGGTGCGATCGCGCGCTCTAACTAAGTCGGCGAGAAAAATTTAATGTATATGAATAAATATAAATCGACCGAAGGGTGCGTTGCGCTGCGCGACAACACACCCTACATTTAAATTTATTAACATAGCTTGAAATATTAGCGCCGACTTACTTACCCTGCCAAAATAATTAATTAATTTCAAATGATTGAATCATTTGCTCTGCTGTTTGCACAAATTTATTGTAATCATCTACTGCTGCTATATAGGTAATGACGTATGCCTGATCACCCTTTAAAGTCCAAACTTGCAGATTTTTTAACCTATTTTCTCCATTGTTACCAGTAAAAACTAATTTATTAGCTCTTTTATTTGCCAGAGTTGTTTCACTTGTATCGACAATATTAGCTTCTGACAAACTATTATTGATTTCTTGAATAAATAAATTTCTCGATTCATCTAATGTGCTAGAAAGCGCTTCTGTACTGATAGTCAGCTTCTCTTGAAATTTATCACTATCACTTTGTTTGGGTGACACGAATATAACTAATTCTCCAGTAACAGGGTTTGCTACATCTTGTCTTGCCCAAGTTTCTGGATATTTTATCTTTATTCCAGAACTAGAATTTTCATAGGTTAAAAATTTTGGTGTCGGGGTTATTAATTGGGATAACAACACAATAAGCGTAGCTACTGCTGCTATTATTCCTACTCCGATCAACAATTTCCTAGGTGGTACAAATGATCGAGATGTCCGAATGGTAGTAACTGATGGTTCTTCCCCTAGCGTTTTTAAAGCTTGCAATGCCGACTCTGCTGTTGGGTAACGTTGACGGAAGTCATAGCGTACCATTATGTCTATAATTTCTGCTAGCTCCGGGCTAACTTCTACTTGGCTTCGCCAAGAAATTTCTCCTGTATAGGAGCTTTTGAGTAATCTTTGACCGCCATCAGTAGCAGGATTAATTCCAGTCAAGGCTTGAATAGCAATAATTCCTACTGCATAGATATCACTGCTTAATTGGGGGACTTGATTGGCTTGTTCACTTGGCATATAACCGTGAGTGCCAATAACAATTGTGACACTTGTTTTTCCCTGATAATTAGCTATCTGAGTACTAATTTGTTTGACTGCTCCAAAGTCAATTAGCACTATCTTGTCGTCTGATTTTCGTCGCCGAATATTAACAGGCTTAAGATCCCGGTGAATTACGTTGTGCTGATGGACAAATGCAAGAACTTCTAAAATGTCTTTTAAAAGTTTAATGACTTCAGCCTCACTCAGCAGATTGCCTATAGGAGGTATTTCTTGGTTAAGGTCGTGACCTGCAATAAATTCCTGAACTAAATAAAATTCTTGATTGTCTTCAAAGTGAGCCAACAGTTGGGGAATTTGGTCGTGCTTTCCTAATGTTTCTAGGATGGCTGCTTCTAGGTCAAATAAACGTTTGGCTTGCTCTAAAGCGTATGCATCAGTAGAGAGTGGTTTAAAATGCTTAACAACACAGTGTGGATTCCCCGGTCGTTGCATGTCTTGCGCTAAGAATGTCTTAGCAAATCCCCCTTGTCCCAGTTGAGTGAGAATTTGGTAACGTCCACCCACAGTTTGACCCTGCATTGCATTTACCCTTTCCGCTAGAATTACTCACTCACTGTTTCGTTAATCTTGATTTTTGCACATAATTTAATTTGGCTCTCTTAAACCAAACTAGTAAAACATTACATCGCTACCCTTCCCTGTGGCTAGTATTTTTTCTGTCCTATAAGAGTAAAAAAAATAACAATTAGCTTATGAGTCTCAGCCTGTGCATGATTGTGAAAAACGAAGCAGCAACACTGTCTAAATGCTTAAGCAGTGTCAGAAAAGTAGTAGATGAAATGGTAGTAGTGGATACAGGCTCAATTGATCGCACTCCCTATATTGCTAAACAATTCGGTGCAAAAGTCCACCATTTTCAATGGTCTAATAACTTCAGTGCTGCTCGGAATGCAGCGCTCAAATACGTTACAGGTGACTGGGTTTTAGTATTAGATGCTGATGAAGCTCTGACATCAGGAATTGTACCGCAGTTAAAAGAGGCGATCGCCAGAGATGAATATTTGCTAATCAACCTCGTCCGCCAAGAAGTTGGTGCAGAACAATCTCCCTATTCTCTAGTTTCTAGATTATTTCGCAATCATCCAGATATTCGCTTTGAACGCCCTTACCATGCCTTAGTCGATGATAGTGTGTCAGCAATTATGCTGAAAGATTCCAATTGGCAGGTAGGTTATTTACCAGGGGTGGCAATTCTGCACACAGGATACCAAAAAAAGGCGATCGCTCAAAACAATAAATACGCCAAAGCGGCTGCGGCGATGGAAGGGTTTCTAGCTACTAATCCGAATGATCCCTATGTTTGCAGTAAGTTGGGGGCGTTATATGTGGAAACTGGTAAAATTGCCGAAGGTATGGAGTTGCTGAAACGAGGAATCGCTGCTGGTGAGGAAAACTACGATATTTTGTACGAACTCCACTACCATTTAGGCATTGCCTATAGTCGTTTGCGAAATTTCCAACAGGCTATTTCTCATTATCAAGCTGCTATTAAGTTGCCAATTTACCCCATGCTCAAACTAGGATCATACAACAATCTGGGTAACTTACTGAAAGCAGCGGGAGATTTGAACGGTGCAAAAAATGCTTACGCTACAACTTTGAAGATTGACCCCACTTTTGTTGTTGGACATTACAATTTGGGGATGATATTCAAAGCTATGGGTTTGCTTACTGAAGCGATCGCAGCTTATCAAAAAGCTATCCAGTTAAATCCCAATTATGCTGAAGCGTATCAAAATTTGGGGGTAGTGTTGCTGAAAGCTGGCAATCACCAAGATAGTTTAGCAGTCTTTAAAAAAGCGATCGCTCTTCACGAAAGATACAACCCCGAAGAAGCGAAGAGATTACGTCTGGGTTTGCAGGAGATGGGGTTGATTTAGTGCTGAGTGAGGAGTGGAGACGCGATTAATCGCGTCTGTACAAGAGTGGAGACGCGATTAGTAGTCGATGTTGACCTTCTGAGGGTGAAATCTACAGTTTTGATTGCTGATACCAGTTCTGTATAAAGATGTAACGAACCACAAAGGGCGCATAGACGCGGAGCGGCTTCCCGCAGGGAAGAACGCAAAGAGATGAAAGGTTGAGAGAGTTTAGCGCAGGTTTACGAAGAAACGGTATGAGTCTTGAATCAAAGAGGTCAAATTGAGCAATTAGGAAGTTAGAAAAATTATCCTAATACTATTGACAAAAATCTTTGCAATACATGAATCGGCTGTAGGGGCGTACATCTGTCATTGGTGTCAACTTAACGTTAAAAGGGCGGTTAGAAACCGCGTCTATACAAACAAAACCCGCAAAGGCGGGTTTCAAAACCTTAATTTTCTGTTAGTCCGCGGAAGCGGACTTCGTTTGTGTAGCTGCGACTTCCAGTCGTCAGGGCTTAAGTTGACTAAATACGCGATCGCACAAATTTCTCTAACCTATCCATCCCCTTTTCAATTGTTGCCATATCAGTGGCGTAGGAGAGACGAATATTGTGATCAGCGCCAAAAGCAATTCCGGGAATGACTGCAACTTGGTGTTCTTCCAATAAAGCGTCACAAAATTCTAGGGATTTTAGACCAGTTTTGTTGATGTCGGGAAACAGATAAAAAGCGCCGTTTGGTTTTGCAGTACTTAATCCAGGAATGGCGTTGAGTCTGTCTAGCATTACCTGTCGGCGTTTGGCGAAAGCTTGACGCATTTCTTCGACACAATCTTGGGAACTTTCCAAAGCCGCGATCGCGCCATATTGAGCAAAGGTACACACGTTAGATGTACTGTGTCCTTGGATGGTACTCGCTGCTTTTATAATTTCCACTGGCCCTGCTAAGTAGCCAATACGCCACCCGGTCATTGAGTAAGCTTTCGCAAACCCATTACTAATCAAAGTGCGGTCAAAAATTTCCTTCCCCAAGGAACCGATGCTGACATGTTCTGCACCGTCGTAGAGAATCTTTTCGTAAATCTCATCGGAGACGACAAAGATATCTGCATCAACTACAACCTGCGCCAGTGCTTTAATTTCATCTGGCGTGTAAACCATCCCTGTAGGATTAGATGGGGAGTTGAGGATAAATAGCTTTGTCTTGGGCGTGATTGATTTGCGGAGTTGTTTGGGGGTAATTTTATAACCAGTCGTCGCATCTGTGGTAACAATTACTGGGACTCCACCTACTAAAGTCACCATTTCGGGATAACTTAGCCAATAGGGAGCAGGGATAATTACCTCATCACCTGGATCAATCAGCGCCACCATTAAGTTATATAGAGAATGCTTACCGCCGTTGGTGACGATGACATTTTCTGACTTGTAATCAAGACCGTTATCAGTTTTGAGCTTGCGGGCGATCGCATCCCTTAACTTTGGTTCTCCAGCTGCTGCACCATACTTGGTTTTGCCTTCATCCAAAGCTTTCGCTGCTGCGGCTTTGATATGCGCTGGAGTGTCAAAATCTGGTTCTCCAGCGCTAAAACTACAAACATCTATTCCTTCTGCCTTCAGTGCCTTAGCCTTGGCTGCGATCGCTAAGGTCAAAGAAGGTGTTACCTTACTTACTCTGGCTGCCAGCTTCATTCTTACTTTTTTGGCAAATCTTTCACTTATCTTAGGATATCCCAGAATCTCTACCTAGATTTGCCTTTTTATAATTCCTTCGCTAGTTATTAGCTCCAAAGGAGTGCTTATACCGCTCAATTACGCATATTTAGGGGATTTTTTGCTGACTTTCACTTCTCAAATCTTCAGGAATCCTTTCTAGCGATCGCTTTCCCCCATCAATATAATCATCACCAGTTTCTAGTCTATTTGCTTTTTGTTTCTGACGAGTTTTGCTGGAATAATATGGCTTGAAAGAGTCAGCTTGTGCTATTTGGCGTTCTTTACTGGAATAATAAGGCTTGAAAGGCTCATCCTCTCCTATTCTTCGTTCTTTGCTGGAATAATAAGGTCTGGAAAGCTCAGTTTGTGCTACTCTTCGTTCTTCGGTTTTTTGCCGATTTCTACTTCTTAAGTCTTGAGGAATCCTTTCTGCTGTTCGCTTTTCATTTTCGATAAAATCATCAGTTTGTGCTACGTTTACTTTTTCTTTCTGACGATTATTGGTGGCATAATAAGGCTTAGAATATTCAGTTTGCGCTATTCTGCGTTCTTTAGTGGAATAATAAGGCTGACTTACTTCTAGCTTGTGTGCTTTTTGGGAATAATAACCACCTGCTTGAACTGAAGCCGCAGGTAGGCTAATTAGCAAGACTAAACTAGCTAGCAATACTATCCCTATTTTGTGGCGCACTGCATCAGATATTCTTTGGATTTCCAACATTGGGAAAATGCCCCCTTAATTCTTTAACAAATGACTGAATGTTAAAAAATTTTCATTAGGCTAACGTCTTCCCCTAGGCGGGTTAGTTATATATAAAAAGTAAGGTGGGCATTACCCAGTTAGGTAAGTAGGTATTAGGTATTACAGCAATTTATAGTTGAGTAAAATACAAGAAAAAACCTAACCCCCTACCCCCTTCCCTAGTAGGGAAGGGGAAAATTCAAAGCCTCTCTCCTTTTAGCCAAGGTGTAGGTTGGGGAGCCAGTGCGTTGCGGAGGTTCCCTCCGTTGTAGCACCTGGCGTTTGAGCAACGCGAAACCCAACATTAGCCGGGGTGTTGGGTCTCATGCTTCGCTACGCGACGCTAACGCGAACGACCCAATCTACAATTTTTTTTGCATCACTTTAGCTGTGCCACGCCACTACAGAGGTTTTATACCTCTACTTACTAGGTATTAAGGAAAGGGGAAAGAAATGATTCTTCCCTTTGCTCTTTCACCTTTGTTCCTTTGACACCAATCGCCTAAGCGATGGTTACATCTGGTGACAAGTAAACATCTTGGATGGTATGAAACAGTTTCACCCCTTCTTCAAACGGACGCTGGAACGTTTTCCGCCCAGAAATTAGGCCTGTACCCCCAGCCCGTTTGTTAATCACAGCCGTGCGAACTGCTTCTGCAAAATCACTTTTACCAGTCGCCCCACCAGAATTAATCAACCCCGCACGTCCACAATAGCAATTCAGCACTTGGTAACGAGTCCAATCAATTGGGTGGTCGCTGGTCAATTCTGTGTAAACCCGCTCATCGGTTTTGCCATAACTCTTACCCGTGGCTTTGGCGACTGCACCGTAACCATTGTTGCATTCGGGTAACTTTTGTTTAATAATGTCGGCTTCAATCGTCACACCTAAATGATTTGCCTGCCCGGTGAGGTCAGCAGCAACATGATAATCTTTATCTTGTTTAAAAGCGTTGTTACGCAGATAACACCAGAGAATAGTTACCAAACCAAGCTCATGGGCGCGTTTAAAAGCTTTGCTGATTTCCTGAATTTGCCTGGTAGATTGGTCTGAGCCAAAGTAAATTGTCGCACCTACCGCCGCTGCACCCAAATTCCAGGCTTGTTCTACATCAGCAAACAATACCTGGTCAAATTGATTGGGGAAAGTCAGTAGTTCGTTGTGATTTATTTTGGCAATAAAGGGGATTTTATGGGCATATTTACGCGAAACGCTGCCCAACACTCCCAAAGTAGTAGCTACAGCATTGCACTCAGATGCGATCGCCAGCTTGACAATATTTTCTGGGTCAAAGTAAATAGGATTGGGCGCAAAAGATGCACCTGCTGAATGTTCAATACCTTGGTCTACTGGTAAAATCGACAGATAGCCAGTATTCGCCAGACGACCTGTAGAATAAAGTTGCTGGAGATTACGCAATACTTGGGGATTGCGATCGGTATTCAACCAAACTCGATCTATAAAGTCTGGCCCCGGCAAATGTAGTAAATCCTGGGAAACTTTTGCTTTATAGGTGAGCAGGTCTTCTGCCTCTTTACCTAGCAAAGATTCGATAGAATTAGGCGCAGATAGCGTCGAAGTCATAGCCTTTTCCTCAAAACTTCTGTTTTTTATGGTGGCTATGCCCAGCCTAACGTATGTCACCTTAAGGCAGACAATAGACACTTTGCAAAAGTACCTTTCGTAAGATATTGGAGAAGAGTTAAAGGTGAAAGGGAAAAGGGAAATTCTATGTCTTTGCCTTAACCCCAGTACTTTTTACAGGGCTATTGTGACATCAAAACTAATTATATCAAGTCCGGATAATTAGTTATGATTCCCACAGTCATTGCACCCCACACGCCAGTTGCTCCACTTGGGGAAACCCCTGTTCCCGCACTGGCTCCCCTTAATCCCCTAAGAGCAAGCGGGGAACTCGGGGTCCCCTCTGGGGATTAGGGGCAGGGAGACAAAGCATAGCTTTGGCTTTTGGGGTTCTTGGGGTTTAATAAGTAGACATCTCCGATAATGAATAGACATCTCCGAAAAAGTAGAGACGTAGCAGTGCTACGTCTCTACAAGGGTTCTGGGTAACGCATATTTAATTTATAGAGATGTCTAGTAATCAAGCGGACATGATATTAAATGTTGAACATTAAGTATATGTCTCAGTTTGCGAATGATTTGCGTCTGCATTACGACTTGTCCAATTTCGCAACACCCAAAGACTAATTAAAGCTGCCAATCCAGCCCCCAGAGAGTCCATAATTAAATCAATAATGGTGTCATCCAAGCTTTCAATTACTTCAGTGCTAAGAATTTTACCAGCAGACCATTCTGCAACTTCCCACAAAGCACCAATAGCAATTCCAAAACTGGTAATTGTCACTAGATACAAAAGTGTATGATTCCGAAATATATTTAACATTGAACTATAGACTAAAAAACTGAGTGCAAGGGTAATTGCAAAAGTCGTGTAACCATGAACAATCTCGTCATAGGGGCCTGGCATCCCAAATAAACCCCATACCCAACCAGTAGCATTTAGCAATGCTGCCAAGACAAACAAAGAATCAAACAAGGTGGGTAACTTATCATCTCGAATGACAAACACAAAGGATACAACAAAGAAGAAAGCAAGACCCAAGGCGTTTGACCACTTACCTTGAACTGCTGCGGCTATAACAAAAATTGCTAGTAGAGCCTGTCCCACCCAAGCAATAACTCGATATCCTCGCCAATTTATAGTTTTCATATAACCAACACGAAAGTATTACTTAAAAAGCTTCTTTTCTGATTAATCCCAATTTTTAATAGCACTGTTGCAGTCTAAAGCTTTAATGACGGCGTGATACCGCTTTTGTACGTCTTTGCGGTCTTGTTCTTGTGATAGCCCCTCATGACTATCCTGCAAAATCTTCTCAGCATGATATCGTAGGGCTTCACAGTATTTACTATTGTTTGTGTAGCTAGCAATAGTAGCTATAGCTTCCAACAACCGAATAGTTACTCCTGCATCCGACTTTCCATACTGCCGAATTTGGTTAAAAGCACGGTCAACCAATCCTTGAAAATCTACACTTTCGGCAATTATGCGTAACCTGTTATTGTTATCGTAGCGGTAGGACGAAGGGAAATCTCTTTGAACTAAGTGGCACAGTCCAGCGCTAATTCGGTCAATACAGCGAATAGCAGTAAATGGATCATTTATTCCGGGGGAAATGGCACGCAGAGCAATTTCTACTAATTGATCAATTGGAAACTCTATATCCTGTTGCTCTGTACGTTCTTTACCCAGAAGAAAGGCATCGTTGATTTTTTTAGCAAGTTTTTGATTCACTCTTTTTTCAGGAAAAAGCAAGACTAAATCGTTACCTTGAATCACAAATTTTCCCGGTCGAGTCTTAAGGCTTACTAGCAAATTATACTTACAAGCAATTTTCATCAATTCTTCGTCGTCAATTGCTTGTAGATAACCAGTACCATTAGCTCGAATCGGTAAAGCTTCCTCCTCAAAAGACATTGGAATTTCTTCAACTCCAAGGCTATCTTCTGGTTCACCACGCCCAATTTTTTCTGGAAATAGCCGCTCAATTGCTGAATGCAAATCTGCACTAACATTTTGGATTACGTGAGATGCCTGAATTATGGTTGAAGCATGATCGATAAAATAAATCAAAACACTAATGCTAATAATTGCGAGTAAAGTGCCGACTGTAACCGAAAGTTGTGGCACAAACTCTTCGTATCCATCTCCCTCTCCATGAATCGTCCGCAATATGAGCAAGCAGTAGATGAAAGTACCAATAAATGTGCCAAGTACAACCTGATTACCCGTATCCTGCATAAAATTACGCAATAGACGCGGGCCAAAATTGGAAGCAGCCAGCTGAAGCGCCACGATTGTAATTGAAAAAGCTGTAGCAGCGACGCTCATTATGGAACCTGCAACAGTTCCCAGTAGCGATCGCGCTCCATCAGCTCCACCAGTATAAATCCACCAATAATCAATTTCCACTTTGTCTGTGCGGTCAAGACTGAGCATTGTGAAAGCTAGAGCAGTAGCTGCTACCGCCATGACTGCTGGTATGAACCAGTAACTTGAGTGGAGCCGATCCCAAAGTTTGCTTAACTTAACGTTTCTCATTTTTCGTTGATTTGAGAATCAACCTTGCCGTTACCATCTTCTGAAGAGCGCGCTTGAGCAAGTAACCTGAGTGCATCACTGATGCGGCGAGGCTTCGGTACTTCACCTTTACCAGAAGGCCAACCTTCACGCTGACGGGAGCGGTTTCCATCCGTTTCTTCGGTCTGGTCGTGGAACAGAATTTGTTGAGTTGGAAAGGGTAAATCAATGCCGTTTGCAACGAGCTTTTTCTTAATTGCAGAAATCACCTTGTCCCGCGATTGAAGCTCGTCTATCCGTCGTGGTGGATTAATCCACCAGCGAACCCGGATGTTAACAGTGCTTCCAGCAAGTTCCATTACCAGTGCATCAGGAGCCGGCTCTTTTAAAACCTCGTCTACACTATACATTGCGTCTAGCATCAACTGCTTGGCCAGGTCAAGGTCGTCACTGTAGCCAATGCCGACATCGTACTCTAATCGACGGTTATCAAAGGCAGTATTGACAGTCACAGAATTGGTAAACAACTCAGAGTTAGGAATCACAATCCGCCGACCATCATAAGTTCTGATTGTTGTTGCGCGTGTCTGGATATTTTCTACAGTTCCTTCAAAGCCTTTAAAAACAATTTGATCATCAATTTGAAAAGGTTCAGTCAGCAAAATTAAAATCCCAGCTAAGAAATTTTGCAGAATATCGCGGAAAGCAAAACCAATTGCAACACCGCTAATTCCCAAAAGTTGCACTAAATCACCCGCTCTAAATGTAGGAATCACAATAGAAAGGGCGATAAACAACCCAATTAAAATTGTTATCCCCTGCGCTAACCTTCCCAGCACTAGTCCCAGATTCCTGGCGTAGCGACGGTTGCGAGTTAACCGCTTGACCAGTGCTTTAAATCTGCTAGCAATAAACAAAAAGAAGATGAAGACAATTAACGCTAAGACAATATTCGGTAGCAAAGCCATGAACCCGTTAATCATGCTTTGAACCTTGTCCCAAGCTGTGGAGATTTCTGCATTCATGAAGTTTCCTCACTAGTTAATTTTTGCTAACGTCATTGCTCTGAACTCTGATGCAATAATTCTTGAATTTCCTCCCGCAACGCTGCAATTTCCGTTTGAAGCACTTGAATCGATTTCGCTCCAGCTAACTCTGCTTTCTGATCATCGGCATTACGACCAATAAAAAATGTTGCTATTGCAGGGTTTATGAGGAGCGATCGCTAGTTTTAGGAGAAAATCTCATATTAATATAAAGATAATCCAAATAGTAATGCTAAGAGTTTGCAATAAAGGATTTAGCCCCCAGATAATCTCGATGATAAATAGTGCTAGCCAAGTTAGTAAACCTGCCAATGCTATGACGCTGATCGCGAGTTCCTTGAGGAGACACCCGTACATTCGGAACAAGAGGGATGCTGAAAACTGAATTTGTCTGGTAGATCTCTCTAAGAGGATGTTTGAAAAGTGTTTCACTGTGACTTTAGGCACTTTTCGATCCCCCCTAACCCCCCGAACCGGAATCAAAGTCCCCCTTAAAAAGGGGGATTTAGGGGGATCGAAAATTTTTGATACCGACAAGAGGACTTTTCAAACATCGTCTAAGCCAAAGTAAATTGTTGCACCCACCGCTGCTGCACCCAAATTCCAGGCTTGTTCCACATCGGCAAACAATACTAGTCATAAAAAAATCCCCTCCTTTTTTGGAGAGGAATATCAGCTAAAAACCGAATTTATCTGCTTTTTTTGTCACTCTTACTGAGCTGAACCGTCCTTACTACCAACAGGCTCTGAACCGCTACCAGATGGTTTTGTATCCGTTTGACTTGATTTTTCTGGAATAGGAGAAGAGGCGCTGGTATCGGTGTTTGTACCTTGAGCAGGAGTAGAAGCGCTAGTATCGGTATTTGTAGTTTGAGCAGGAGTGCTATTACTCTGGCTTTCTGACTGTTTAGGAGCTTGAGGTTTTGAAGGTGCTTGTTGCTGATTAAGCGGTGTTGGCGCAGGATTGGGAATAGAAATGTTAATGTCTTGTTGCGGAGCCGCTGCTGGTGGTTGAGGTGCTGGAGCTTGCTGTTGTGGAACTGGAACAAGGACATCCCTAGTTCTTTCGATGATAGTGGTTTGTTTTTCAGGAGGTTGTTTGGCTTCTGGTTTTCGAGGAACCACTATTGCAGGGGTAACCGGTGCTGGTGTGTCGTTACGTTGGTTTAGGAAGAAAAGAACACCACCAACTAAGCCCACCAATGAAGCGAGGAGCAAGCCAATTAACAACCCGCTAGCGCTATTGTTATTATCGCGAGCTACTAAGTTTTCTTGAGCGTCAACATAACCATTATTGTAGGAATTTGAGTTAGGCTCGACAGGAGTATTGCTAACAGTTTCCTCTGTTTTTCTAACGTTAGTGTGAATATTTCCGTCAGCGTCATTATAAGAATCCTGGCGAACTTCACGGTTATAGCTTTGGTAATCGTTTTTGTTAGTCATAGTGTTAGTAAAAAAGGTAAAATTTTGAAAGATTTTAAACGTTTTAGCTTTTTTAAAGCAAAAAAAAATTAGCTGTTTTGTAGGCTGAATTTTGCTACTTTTGCTTGATTTTCTTACTTAGAGAATAGCTGTAAAAATTATAGAAGCGGCTCTTCCTATAGAGTGGATTTTTACCTCTATCTAAAGATAGAACCTAAAGGCATAAATTTATTGAAATTTTATCATTTGACGTTAAGGTTTACTAAAGATTTATAGACAAAAAAATAAATAAAATATATGTGTATTCCTAAATAGAAAATAGTGCAACTGAAATATTCCTGATCTTTTTGTCTACCTACTAGGTCACGAAAAAGTGAAAATTAAAAAGTTAAAATTTTCCACCTTTTAAAGGGTGTAGGGTGCTCGTTAAGCATGAAAGAAAACATTTACCCTACCCTTTGAGTCTTTTTTCTAGTGCGATCGCAGTTTACTCTTAGTTAATGTTCCCAGTTTTCATCTGGTTTACCTGGATTTTTAACTACCTGCTACTCATTTGCTACTCAAAACGGTAGCCTTTAAGAATCCAGCAACTCACACACACTGCGTCATGTTACCTAAACCCAAAAAGTATTGGACACCCTCAAACTGGGCAAGTTGGAAACCCTTTGGCATTGGCGAACAGTATCCCAACAACTATTGGGAAGTATTTCGAGCCATCTGGTTATCCCGTAAGCAGCTGCCCTATGCATGGAACATTTTGAATAAGGGTGTTTGTGATGGTTGCGCCCTCGGAACAACCGGAATGAAAGATTGGACATTAGATGGCATCCATCTGTGCAATGTCCGGTTGCGGTTGTTACGAATGAATACCATGCCAGCTTTTGACCCTGCACTGTTAAAAGATATCTCCCAGTTGCAAAAGCAAAAAAGCGCCCAATTACGAGACTTAGGACGGCTCCCATACCCAATGATGCGTCAACGAGGGGAAAAAGGCTTTCGCCGTGTTAGCTGGGATGAGGCTTTAGAGGTAATTGCTACTCGCATCCGCGCCACCACACCAGACCGCCTCAGCTTTTACGTTACCAGTCGCGGCACCGTTAACGAAACTTACTACGCTACCCAAAAAGCCGTACGGGCAATGGGAAGCAACAATATTGATAACGCCGCCCGCATCTGCCATTCTCCCAGTACAGCAGGGTTGAAGGCTGCCCTTGGTGCGGGGGCTACCACCTGTTCTTATAAAGACTGGATTGGTACTGATTTATTAGTCTTCATTGGCTCCAACGTCGCCAACAATCAGCCAGTCACTGTCAAGTATCTGCACTATGCCAAGAAAGCTGGTACCAAGATTGTCGTGATTAACACCTACCGCGAGCCAGGGATGGAACGCTATTGGGTACCCTCAATTCCAGAGAGTGCCCTTTTCGGCACAAAGTTTGCTGAAGACTTCTTCTTGGTGAATATGGGTGGGGATATAGCGTTTTTGAATGGCACAATCAAGCATATAATTGCCAACGGCTGGGTAGACCAGTCTTTTATTGACTTGCACACAGGTGGCTTTGCAGAACTGAAAGCTTCACTGGAAAATCAATCTTGGGAAGAGTTAGAACGGCTTTCTGGAGCTTCCCGCGAGGAAATGTATGCTTTTGCCAAGATGGTTGGGGAAGCCAACAAAGCTGTATTTGTTTGGAGTATGGGCATTACCCAGCATGAGTGCGGTGAAGATAATGTGCGAAGTATCATCAACCTAGCTCTAACCAAAGGTTTTGTCGGTCGGGAAGGCTGCGGTTTGATGCCGATTCGCGGTCATTCTGGGGTGCAAGGTGGTGCAGAAATGGGATGTTACGCAACTGTATTTCCTGGTGGTAAACCCATCACTCCAGAAAATGCTGCCCAATTAAGCCAGTATTGGGGCTTTGAAGTACCAGCAAGTAAAGGTTTAATTGCTCCAGAAATGATTGATGCAGCACACCTGGGACAATTAGATGTGTTGTTCTCTGTGGGTGGGAATTTCCTAGAAGTGTTGCCAGAACCCGATTATGTGGAAGGTGCACTGAAGCAAATACCGCTGCGGGTGCATATGGATATTGTCCTCTCCAGTCAAATGTTGGTGGAACCATCCGACACTGTAGTGCTTTTACCTGCCACTACTCGCTACGAAATGCCAGGGGGAGTGACAGAAACTAACACCGAACGGCGAGTGATTTTTAGTCCAGAAATTCCCGGCTCACGCATTGGGGAAGCGCTTCCAGAGTGGGAAGTATTTATGAAGTTAGCAAGGCTGGTGCGACCAGATTTGGCAGACAAGCTGGCTTTTGCTGACACCGCTGCTATGCGCCAAGAAATTGCCCAAGTCGTCCCACAATACGCAGGTATTCAACACTTGCAGCAAGCTGGTGACCAGTTTCAGTATGGTGGTTCACATTTATGCTTTGGTTGGAATTTCCCTACACCCGATGGCAAAGCACACTTTGGGGTATTGTTGCCACCACAGATAGAATTACCAGAGGGCTGTTTTTTAGTAGCAACGCGCCGAGGCAAGCAGTTTAATAGTATGGTGCAAGAACGCAAAGATGCAATTACTGGAGCAGTGCGCGAGGCGGTGTTAATAAATGTAGAAGATGCGATCAAGCTAGGATTAAAAGATGGCGATCGCGTCATTCTTAAGAATGAGTTAGGCGAGTTACCCTGTCAAGTATATATTGCACCAATTCAGTCAGGCAACTTGCAAGTACATTGGCCAGAAGGAAATGTGCTATTAGATAAAAGTAAGCGATCGCTTGAAGGTGTACCAGATTATAACGCAGTAGTAAGCTTGGAAAAACAAACCTAATATCACTGCTTTCCAACTGCTACGCTCAACTTAATATCACTCCAAAATTTGCAGCCATGTCTGTCGCCAAAGATTTTGAACCACCAAAAGATGTAATATTTCCACCAGGGGATTTAGAAAGTAACGAACCACCATTGGAAACATACCTACATTTGCAGCAAATGCTGTTATTGATAAAATGCCTTGATTGGTGGTGGCGAGACCATAACAACTTTTTTGCTGCCGGGAATCTGAGTATTTATTACAGTCCACGCCAGCGTAAATCTGAAGACTTTCGGGGGCCAGATTTCTTTGTCGTATTGGATACTGAACGTAAACCCCGTGATAGTTGGGTTGTTTGGGAAGAATATGGTAAATATCCGAATTTTATTATAGAACTGCTTTCAAATTCAACCGCATCAATTGACAAGGGTTTAAAAAAACAAATTTACCAGGATATCTTTCGCACTCCCGAATATTTCTGGTTTGACCCCAAGAATTTGGAATTTGCTGGTTTTATATTGGTTGGTGGTACGTATCAACCTATAGAACCTAATCCACAAGGATTGTTGTGGAGTCAGCAGCTAAGTTTGTACTTGGGCGTTCGTGAAAATCAATTACGCTATTTCAATGCGGAAGGACAGTTAATGCCTACACCTGAAGAAATTGCACAGTGGGAAGCAGAACACGCTGAACAAGAAAGACAACGCGCTGAACGCCTAGCAGCAAAATTGCGAGAATTGGGTATTGACCCAGATACGATTTAAAGTATATAAACTTGCTCTAAAAATTATGGAAGTACAACCAAGAGAGATTAGGAATTACCTTACAAATGATGGTATAAACACTTTCTCTGAGTGATTTGATTCTCTGCGAGATAGAAGAGCAAAAGCTAAATTAACGTGAGTTCAACAAACCTCTCCCTGCCTTGAACAAAAGTTCAAGTCTGTCCCTCTCCGAGTCGGAGAGGGACAGGTTTTGCGTAGTAAAACCAGGGAGAGGTGTTTTTATATTGATAAAGCAAAAGAATATTGGGAAGATTATAGGAGTAGAGATGATGCCTAAATGTGCAAGCTATCACGAAAAACTGATTGAAGACCTCAAAGACCCATTAGAAGCAGCAGCTTATATCGAAGTTGTTTTAGAAGAAGGCGACCCGAAAATGTTGAGTAAGGCGCTGAAAAATGTAATTGAGGCACAAGGTGGAATTGATCAATTTTCTGTACAAGTTAAAGAAGTTTATCACAAGCTCGAACAGATATTATCCGAGAAAGAAGAAATAGAATTTTATTACCTGAATATTTTGCTGGATGCATTAGGCTTGCATTTGGTAGTAACAGTTAAGTCAAGGTAATTTAATGTTATGGCATCCAGAGGATGTTTTAAAAGGGTCTTTTGTTGTCATGCTGAACACAGCGAAGCGGAGTGAAGCGGAGTGAAGCATCTGGTGTATGTACCCAAAACCCTAGATTCTTCCTTGCGCTTCGCTCCACTCAGAATGACAAAATATACCGAAACCTGGCTTTTTCAAACATCCTCTCAGCATTTTTGCAATTGGGAAGAACCTTGGAGGAATGTGCGGCTAGATATCGCCAGTTTTGCCGAAAATATCAACCAAAACCGAAGCCAGAAAAAAGGAACCATTGGGATAATCACTTTTTGCCATCTATGAAAAATAAGGGCAAAGGGAAGAAGTCACCAGGACAGATGAGTTTACCTTGGGACAAGCAAAGAGTCACTGAAGATACGGAAGTGCATGAGGTAGCAGAAAAATTTATTCAGGCAAATAGCTCATTTCAGGGCCAGGTATCGGGGTTGATTCTACCGTGCATTAGGGGCTTGTAATAAATCTTTATAAATTTCTGAAAGCCTTAGATGTTACAGTTTACAAGTCTCGACGCGAGAGAAGAGATCCACTCTACACGCATCCTCGAAACCCACACCCACCACCGCAACCCCGGCACCTTCGGCACCTTCGGCACCCAAATTGGGAGGTGTCCCTTTGGAGATGATGTATTAAAAGTTACTTCTGAGTAGCTGATCCAACTACTTTCCACTCTCCATCCCACGCGATCGCCAAATTTTTCCCAGACTTCTGCATAATACTTGCCGTCAGCTTTACCGCCAACGCTCAAATAAATTTCCTTCTGGACGCTGAAGCCAAAGTGTCCATTGCTGTATTTTACCCATAAGTGGTCAATTGTGCGTAAGTCAATGCAAGGAAAATTTAAGAGTTCGTCTGAGGTGAACCAGTTGCCATCTTTTTTACCTACAGCCTGAATCATCACTCTATAGGTTTCTTGGTCAGCTTCTTCCCAGTTGTGTGCTGCCAGTAGGTCGCGCAGTCTGGTGTAGTCGATGCCTTTTTCTGAGGAGAGATCATCTGTTTGAGGCGCTGTAAGCTGAATTGTGGGTCTTGTTCCTGGCTTTTTCCCAGTAATACCCCAAAGCAACTGCCCCATCGGGTCAGGTTGCGGAGAACGGAAATCAACCCACATTAATCTATAGAGAGAGTTCAAGGCTTCCCGTACCAACCCTTGGTCAACTTCCAATGGTTGTACAGCAATGCGGGTCACAAGTTCCACATACAGCGACCAAGCTGCTTTACGTTCTGTTCGGTCAGCTTCCCAAGACATCGAACCAATCCCAAAAGGCAGACTAACAGATACAGTTTTTAAGGAAACGCGATCGCGCATATATATATATAAATTTAGCTGATTCTTTGTGATTATTATAGTAATTAAATGAATACCCAAACTAGCAGCAAAACCAAAGCCACTGTCTGGGTGGTGGAAAAGGGCAAAATGCGTCTTCGCCAAGACCATCTCACCACCGAGGAACCCTTAGAAATTCGCCTCGTCCCTCTCCAGAAAACGGTAGCTGTTACCATGCGGACACCGGGAGCAGATTTTGAACTAGCCGCTGGTTTCCTCTATAGTGAAGGAGTCATCAGCTATAGGGAAGATATCCGACGCATGAGCTACTGTGTGGATGACTCAGTTGATGGTGAGCAGCGCTACAACATCGTGAATGTGGAACTGAGAGATGGGTTAATTCCAGATTTACAACCTTTGGAGCGTCACTTTTACACTTCCAGCGCTTGCGGAGTTTGCGGTAAAGCTAGCCTTGAGGCTTTGCGTATGCGGGGTTGTCCAGTGATTCCCTTAGGTTTAAAGGTTACGCCCGAAATCATTTACAGTCTACCGGACAAGCTCCGGGCTGCTCAAGGTATTTTCACTACTACAGGGGGTTTGCACGCTGCGGCTACCTTTGATGCTCAAGGGAAGTTGTTAAATTTGCGGGAGGATGTTGGGCGTCACAATGCTTTGGATAAATTGATCGGTACGGCTTTGCTCAGTGACGATTTGCCTCTAAATAATTATATTGTTATGGTTAGCGGACGCTCTAGTTTTGAGATTTTGCAAAAGTCTACAACTGCTGGAGTTCAGATTGTCTGTTCTGTTTCCGCTCCCAGTAGTTTGGCGGTGTCTGTGGCTAGAGAATTCGGAATTACCTTAATTGGATTCCTGCGCGGGGAACGGTTTAATGTCTACACTGGTTGGGATAGGATAGACGCTACCTAACGAAATAATAGTTTGGTAAGAGATTAAATAAGTAAAAAGTAAATGTCATAAACAGGTGATTAATATGACAGATTTTGAAATCAAGGGAATCAACCACATTGCTTTGGTATGTAAAGACATGGCACGGACTGTAGACTTTTACACCAACACCTTGGGCTTGAAGTTGATCAAAACTATCGCCCTACCAGATGGTGGACAGCATTTCTTTTTTGACATTGGTAATGGGGATGCTTTGGCTTTTTTCTGGTTCCCCTCAGCACCGCAAGCAGTACCTGGTGTTTCATCTGTGAAACCTGATGCCTTTCAGACTGGTAACATAGCCACGGCACATGGCTCATTAAACCATTTGGCTTTTAACGTTCCACTGGAAAAAGTGGAGGAGTATAGAGAAAAACTGATTGCCAAAGGTGTACAAACAACGCCTGTTTTACATCATGCAGATGTTCCCTCTGGTTTGGCTCCAGAACTTGACGAAAGTACATTTATTTCCTCAATTTATTTCTTTGATCCTGATGGTATTTTGTTAGAGTTTGCCGCGAATGTGCGCTCTTTGGGTGATCCTGTGCGGGATCTTCAACATCAACCAGCCAGAGCAAAATAGCTCAAAAGAGGCGTTGCATATTTGTGGGATAGATTTATCTCACGCAGAGGCGCAGAGAGGATGAGGAGTTTTAAATCTTAATATCTCAATTTCATCCCTTGTGCAATGCCTAAAAAGAACTATCATGATGTGATGGCGAGATATCTGGAAAAACAAGATTTTACAAGGGCGATATTTGGTAAGTATGGTTTTCCAATATACTGATGCGATCGCCACCATAGCAGCGATTAATTTTGAGGTTTTGGTGAGTTTCTATACCAAGTTACTAGAACAAAAACCAGTAGCCCTAATTCCGAATATTTATGCTGAGTTTAATTTGGTTAGTCTGCGATTAGGTATTTTTAAACCAAAAAAAATACATGAATCGGAATTTGAAACTATCGCCAAAAGTAAGATAAGTTTATGTTTAGAGGTGAGTAACTTGGAAGATGCGATCGCTCACCTGACAACTTTGGGCTATCCCCCACCAGGAAATATTTCTATTGCCTCTCACGGTAGAGAAATTTATGCCTATGACCCCGATGGCAATCGTCTGATTTTACATCAAGCTGCTACGCAAAGTCATTAGTTTTTACTAATGACAAATGACAAATGACAAGTGACAAATGACAAATGACTATAACTCAAAACTATAAATTAAATCTAATTCAATGGTATCCAGGTCACATTGCTAAAGCTGAAAAGAATCTCAAAGAACAGCTTAAGCGGGTAGATGTGGTTTTAGAGGTACGAGACGCCCGGATTCCTTTGGCGACACACCATCCGCAAATAAGTGAGTGGGTGGGAGGTAAGGCGCGGGTGTTGGTAATTAATCGGGTAGATATGATTACTCCGCAAGTGCGATCGCTATGGATAAATTGGTTCAAGCGTCAGGGAGAAGTCCCCTATTTTACCAACGCTCAACATGGTAAAGGCATAGCAGAAATAGCGCAGGCAGCGCAAGCCGCTGGGGTAGAACTTAATCAAAGAAGACGCGATCGCGGCATGTTACCGCGTCCAGTCCGCGCTGTGGTAATTGGTTTTCCTAATGTTGGTAAATCAGCTTTGATTAACCGTCTTTTGGGAAAACGGGTGGTGGAAAGTGCAGCCCGTCCTGGGGTAACTCGTCAACTGCGCTGGGTGCGAATATCCGAGCATTTGGAATTGCTAGATGCTCCTGGTGTCATTCCTGCAAGGATGGAAGACCAAGAAGCAGCTTTGAAATTAGCCATATGTGACGATATCGGCGAAGCATCTTACGATAATCAGCTAGTAGCCGCAGCCTTAGTAGATTTACTTAACTATCTCGAAGCTGTAGCTACTGATTTATTACCAAAGAAACTATTACAGTCTCGCTACGATCTCGATTCTACTATCTGCGATACTGGAGATATCTATTTGCACGCCTTAGCAGAGCATCGCTATAAAGGTGATGTAGAACGAGCTGCAAGGCAACTTTTAACAGATTTTCGCAAGGGGCTGTTGGGTACGCTTCCTTTGGAATTACCGCCGAATTGAGAAAGCGGAACAGAAAGTGAAAAATAATTAATTTCTTATTTTTACTTGAGCAGCCCGCACTCTTACAATCAGCATAGTTCCTGCTGTAAATAATATTCCCAATAACAAGTTTTTCAAATTGAAATGCTTGCCACTTTCACTTACTAAAATACCTTCCATCATTACAGAAGGTATTAATATACCACCATAAACTAATAACTTAGAAAAAATCAACCTTCTTTTTGCTAATAAACTTATTATGGCTAAACATACTCCTATAGGGATAAAAGTTAGTGCAGAGTAGAAAAATTTTCGCCTTGCAGGAATTATATTCAGTAAGTTAAAAGAGTAAAAATTCTCTAACTTATCTACATAAACTTGCAGAGTCGCTCTGGAATAAGTAATGACTAAATGATGAGGATTAGTGTCTGCAAAAATATTAGGTATATCTAGTTCTAACTCTGTCCCATTTGTTCCAGTAATCGGCGTTCGTAGCCGAAAATTTAGGTCATTTTCTTCCTGTGCAAGTGTCAAATTGCGAGACACGGAATTACCAGAAATTGAGATAATACGCGCAGGGCCAGACTGTTCTGTGTTAGCAGTAGCAATGGTAGTGCTGAGCGTAAATTCAGATGTTTGACTGAGTCTTTTGCTGAGAGATGCGACAGGAGTAGCTGTTTGTAACCAATGACTAGAACTTAAAAAAGCACCTTTCCCTACCTGCATATCAGCAGGCTGTCCTTGCCACAATAGTTCTGGTAGTTGTCCAGTCTGTTCTTTATAACAACATTTCCCATTGAATTGGTAAGAGGCTAAAAGAGAATCACCAAGTTTATTAAAGTAACTCGAGTCGGCTAATCCTTGCGCTACTTCATTTTTTGATATAGCTCTATCAGCAATATAAACTTCAGTTACATATCCTTGCCAAGGTCTATTGCCCGTCAATTCGTTACCAATCAGCAGTGGATATTTAGTATCCCAATTGCTTAAATTCGTTGTACTTTGCCAAAATAGCGAAATCAGAAATGTCAGAAATATGTATCCAAAAAAAATGGCTAATATTTGCTTATTTGAGCGGATGTCATTACTATTTTCAATACGTCTTAGTATGTTAGCAAATTTTTGATGATTCCATAAATAAAAGCAAATAAAACCTATAAGCCCACCAATACTGTTGTTCATAATATCCGCTGGTGTAGGCATTCTTGAAGGTAGGAATACTTGCAAGAATTCAACTGTCAATGATAAGCCAGCACTCACCAGGGTAGCTATCAAAATTTGTACTACGGTTTTCATCTTGAGTCTTTGTAAAAGACTGGCAAGGCTGAAACCTAAAGGTATAAACAACAAAACATTATTTACTGTGTCTTGAAAATGACTGGTGTTGTCAAAACTGGCAAAAAGTTCTGGTAGGGATAAACTATCTGGAACTGTAAAGTTAAAGGGAGATAATGTAGCAATTAATACTAATAAAATGTAAGCAATAAAAATCAGCAAATTAGGAGATGCTTGAGAGAAAATCTGACGTAGAATCATAATTACTCATGTTATTTGTATGCCTAGTAATTGGCTAATTATCAATTACTAATTTTCCATAATATACCCTTTAACCCAACATTGAAGTGTGCAAAATATCAAGACTATTTTTATAGTATTTACTTATAGTAATTATAAACTATGAAGAATTCATGAATTTGACATAAAGACTCACGTAAGTTACTTTCTATTTGCTGAAATAATGACGGTTTAGATTGGCTCGGCAGCAGAATTATGTAATCTTAAGATAAAGTTTTGCCGTTTCAGCATTGCCAATTATTTTCCTAGAGAGCAGTGCAGCTTGTCCTCACCTTACTAGTTACCGTTTTTAGCGATCGCCTTTCATTCTTCACAGCAACATTGCGTCTTTAATCTCTGAATCTAGTTTCTAGGTGATATTTACTACATACAGTTGTCGTAATGCCCTTAACAGTGTCATAAAGAAAAGGTAAAGGTTAACCCTTGGCACATATTTGATATTAACTTGCTTGCGATCGCAGCTTCCAGGATAGATATATCACACTCATGACTGAACTCACGCTACGTCTACGAGAAGGAGATACTGAAACAACGGTCAAAGTAAATCAAGATGTATTTACAATTGGTCGGTTGCCAGAATGTGACTTGTACTTACCTTTTGCCGGAGTTTCCCGTAATCATGCACGGCTTGTTAAAACGGCTGTTGGTGTGTGGACAATTGAGGATCTGGGCAGCAAAAACGGGACGCAAGTGAATGAATGTTTTATTCGCTGTCCCCAAAAGTTACAGCACGGCGATATTGTCTGGCTGGGCAATGTCAGCCTGGTAGTGCAGCTGACTCCTGCTACACTGTTGACGCCTAACTATGTGCTAACTACGGAAAATAGTGAGCAAAGAACAATTTTTCGCAACGTCGAACAACTACAACAGCAATGGATTGAAGCTGATAGCAAGGATGGTGACATCAGCAACAAAGACAAAACCATTGCCCGTCTCAAAGACTTAGTGGATATAGCTAAAAATCTCAGTGCTGCGGCGTCTATAGAAGAGATTTTTTCCCAGGTGCAACAAGTCGTTTTTCGTTACCTTGATAGTATTGACCGTTTAGCATTATTAATTGATGTCAGTGGTTGCGGTCAGCTAGAGTTAGTGAATGCTGCTACTAGAAACGTTTCCCAACAAAAACATCTCGCTGCTGATGGCAGTTGGATCAGTCGTAGTATCTGTCAAAAGGTATTTGAGGAAAAAGTTGTCATTCAAACGGCTGATACTCATAAAGATGAACGCTTTTCTAGTGAACACAGTATTTTGGTCAAAGGCATTCGCAGCGCGATGGCGGTGCCTTTATGGGATGAAAATAAAGTCGTAGGCGTTCTTTATGCCGATGCTCATCTTTCTTCTTACCATTGGGCAAATGAAGGCGAGGAAGAACTCAGTTTTTTTTCGGCTTTAGCAAACCTTGTCGCTTCTAGCGTGCAGCGTTGGCTATTAGTAGAGAAACTTAAAACTGAAGAGGTGATTCGTCATCGATTAGAACGCTATCATTCTCCAGCAGTTGTCCAGCAGTTGATATCTGTAGGCGGTTTACCAGGTGGTCGTTTAGCTCCCGCAGAGAGCGAAATCAGTATTTTGTTTGCAGATTTAGTTGGCTTTACGGCAATTTCCGAACAGTTAACACCAACTGCGATCGCCCAATTATTAAATAATTTATTTGAAGAGATGCTAAAAGAAGTGTTCGGCTGTGGCGGCACTTTGGATAAGTATATTGGCGACTGTATTATGGCATTCTTTGGCGCTCCAGAGCCGCAACTAGATCACGCCGATCGCGCAACTGCTGCTGCTAAGGGAATGCTCACTCGTCTAGCACGGCTCAACACCAATAGTTTTTGGCACGAACCTCTACAATTACGCATTGCTATCAACAGCGGTAAAGCTGTTGTGGGAGATGTTGGTAGTTCGCAAAGGGTAGACTATACGGCATTGGGCGCTACGATTAATCTTGCAGCTCGCATGGAAGCAGTTTGTCCCCCCAGTGAATGCGTAATCAGCGAAGCCACTTATAGAATGCTTTCACAACCTTCAGACTTTCAGGAAATGGGGGATCATCGTTTTAAAGGTATTGACCGATTAGTGAAGGTTTATCAGACTACAATGCGCCAAAAGTCATTAGTCATTAATCAAGATACAGAAATGCCAGGAACATCATATTTTCCCCCAAAGTCATTGACCGAATAATTACGAATTAGTAATTATTGCTTGAGTCGTGGGGTAACAATTACGAATTACGAATTATTCTGACTTTGTTTTTTGGAAAATCCCTGGTTTCTCCTCTGAATCTATCTTCAGAAATGCAACTAAAGAATATATATATTGCCTGTCATGCTTTGCTTGTATCATCTACCCTATAGGTTTTTTTAATTAAATTGTTTAACTATAAATACATAGTTATTTTGTATATTTTATTTCCAAATTAATTGCGAATTTGTAATATTAAGCAACTAATTCTTGGCTAAAAGACTAAAATTTAGGTGGTAGCTTCCATACATATATATGTGTAACATGAGGAAGCCTACCTCAAGCAATTTTTAACGGGAGGTCAGGCAATGGCTATCGCCACCATTAATCCCGCCACTGGGGAAACGCTCAAAACCTTTGAGCCACTTAACGATGCAGAAATTGCCGCCAAACTCGATTTGGCACATCAGGCTTTTGAGGAGTATCGCCAAACTAGTTTCTCTCAGCGATCGCACGCTCTTCAAAAAGCTGCTGATATCTTAGAGCAAGACAAAGCAGAATTTGCCAAGTTGATGACTCTGGAAATGGGTAAGCCTTTTAAGGCGGCGATCGCAGAAGTAGAAAAATGCGCTGCTGTTTGCCGCTACTATGCTGAACAGGCACCTGGTTTTTTGGCTGATGTCTCTGTAAAAACCGATGCCAGCCAGAGTTTTGTTCGCTACCAACCATTGGGCGCAATTCTCGCGGTGATGCCGTGGAATTTCCCTTTTTGGCAAGTTTTCCGTTTTGCTGCACCCGCACTAATGGCGGGGAATGTCGGCTTACTCAAACATGCTTCCAACGTGCCGCAATGCGCCTTGGCAATTGAAGATATTATCCAACGGGCAGGTTTTCCCAAAGGTGTGTTTCAAACTTTGTTGATCGGTGCTGCCAAAGTCGCCGATTTAATGGCTGATGAGCGGGTGAAAGCTGCTACCTTGACGGGAAGCGAACCAGCAGGCGCATCCCTCGCCGTCGCCGCCGGAAAACAACTTAAAAAAACTGTGCTGGAATTGGGAGGAAGTGACCCATTTATTGTGTTAACAAGTGCTGATTTAGAGACAGCAGTTGTCACAGCTACTACAGCGCGGATGTTAAATAACGGGCAATCATGTATTGCAGCGAAACGTTTTATTGTAGCAGAGGCGATCGCTGACAAATTTGAAAAATTGCTTTTAGAAAAATTCGAGGCGCTGAAAGTGGGCGATCCCATGCAACCAGACACTGATTTAGGGCCACTAGCAACCCCTGGTATTCTCCAGGATTTAGACCAACAAGTCCAAACTGCCGTAGAAAGTGGCGGTAAAATCCTGACAGGTGGACATCCTTTATCAGATCGGCCTGGGAACTTTTATCCGCCGACGATTATCAAAGATATCCCCCATGACAGTTCAATTGCCAAAGAAGAATTTTTTGGCCCAGTAGCGCTGTTATTCCGTGTTCCGGATATCGATGCAGCCATTAACCTCGCTAATGCTACACCCTTTGGTTTAGGTGCAAGTGCTTGGACAACGAATGATCAAGAATGCGATCGCTTAGTTGAAGAAATTGAATCCGGTGCGGTATTTATCAACAGTATGGTTAAATCTGACCCTCGATTACCGTTTGGCGGTACTAAGCGTTCTGGGTATGGCAGAGAACTGAGTATCCAAGGTATACATGAGTTTGTCAATGTTAAAACTGTGTGGGTGAAGTGATTTTGTCCTTTGTCCTTTGTCATTTGTCCTTTGTCATTTGACCAATGACAAAGGACTAGGGACTAATGACTAAAATCTTGTTCATCGCTAGTGAGGAAATTAAATGAATACTGCTGATCTGTTAGTACAGTGTTTGGAAAATGAAGGGGTGCAATATGTTTTTGGACTCCCTGGCGAAGAAAATTTGCACGTTTTAGAAGCGCTGAAACATTCTTCCATTCAATTTATAACCACCCGTCACGAACAAGGTGCAGCTTTCATGGCAGATGTCTACGGACGCCTGACAGGAAAAGCTGGAGTCTGTCTTTCTACACTTGGGCCTGGGGCAACCAATTTGATGACTGGGGTAGCAGATGCTAACCTCGATGGTGCGCCATTAGTGGCGATTACTGGTCAAGTGGGAACAGATAGAATGCACATCGAATCCCATCAATATTTGGATTTGGTGGCAATGTTTGCACCCGTGACCAAGTGGAATAAACAGATAGTGCGACCGAGTATTACACCAGAAGTTGTGCGGAAAGCCTTCAAGCGATCGCAAAGCGAAAAACCTGGTGCAGTTCATATCGATTTACCAGAAAATATTGCTGCCATGCCTGTAGAAGGCAAACCTTTAGGTAAGGATAATAGCGAAAAAACCTATGCTTCTTTTGCTAGTATCAGGGCAGCAGCAGCAGCAATTTCTCAAGCAGTTAACCCCTTAATATTAGTAGGAAACGGGGCAATTCGTGCTCATGCCAGTGATGCCGTGACGCAATTTGCCAACTACATGAATATTCCTGTTGCTAATACTTTCATGGGTAAAGGCGTGATTCCCTTTACTCATCACCTGGCTTTGTGGTCAGTGGGATTACAGCAAAGAGATTTTATTACTTGTGGTTTTGACAATACCGATTTAGTAATTGCTATTGGCTATGATTTGATAGAATTTTCTCCTAAAAAATGGAATCCTGATGGCAATATTCCGATTGTGCATATTGCCGTAAGTCCAGCAGAAATTGATAGTAGTTATATTCCCAATGCGGAAGTAGTAGGAGATATTTCTGATTCCCTTGACGAAATCTTAAAATTGGCAGACCGACACGGTAAACCTAATCCCTATGCCATCAGCTTAAGGGAAAATATTCGTGCTGATTACGAAGAACACGCCCATGATGACGGATTCCCTATCAAACCACAAAAGTTAATTTATGACTTGCGGCAGGTGATGGGCCCAGATGATATCGTTATTTCCGATGTTGGCGCACATAAGATGTGGATGGCCCGTCATTATCACTGCCATAGTCCCAATACTTGCATTATTTCTAATGGCTTCGCAGCAATGGGTATTGCCATTCCTGGTGCTTTAGCAGCAAAACTTGTTCATCCCAACCGCAAAGTTGTTGCTGTAACTGGCGATGGCGGCTTTATGATGAATTCCCAGGAATTAGAAACCGCTTTGCGTGTCGGTACGCCCTTTGTCACCTTAATTTTCAATGATGGTGGCTACGGTTTAATTGAGTGGAAACAAGAAAATCAATTTGGCAAAGGAAACTCATCTTTTGTGCATTTTGGCAATCCCGATTTTGTCAAATTAGCTGAAAGCATGGGTTTAAAAGGCTACCGAGTTGAATCTGCTGTTGATTTAATTCCCGTACTCAAAGAGGCTCTCGCTCAAGATGTACCTGCGGTGATAGATTGTCCCGTAGACTACCGAGAAAACCGCCGCTTTAGCCAAAAAGCCGGTGAGTTGAATTGTGAAGTGTAAGTAGAGACGCGATTAATCGCGTCTGTACAAGTACGCGATTAATCGCGTCTGTACAAGTGAGTGCTGAGTAGTTTTTACTTCACTCAGGACTGAGTTTAGTCAATTTGTTAGAAAATCAGAAGATGTAGGTAGGGACACAGCATTGCTGTGTCCCTTGTTTAGTATAAGAGGCGCGAACATTAACTCTAAACCAATGCCGCTACCTTCTCTAACAATCCCTGAAACAACCTCAACCCATCAGTTCCCCCCAGCATGGCATCTGACGCCCTTTCTGGGTGCGGCATCATTCCCAACACATTGCCTTGACGATTGCAAATCCCAGCAATGTTGTTCAATGAGCCGTTGAGATTTTCTCCTTCATAGCGGAACACAACTTGTCCGTTATCTTCAATTTCTGACAAAGTGGCTTGATCAGCATAGAATCGCCCTTCGCCGTGAGCAACAGGCAAAGTGATAATTTCAGCAGTGCCATAAGCTTGTGTCCAAGGGAGATTAGTACGCTCAACTTTCAGGAGAACGCGATCGCAAATAAAATGCAAATCCTGATTTTTAGTCAACACCCCTGGCAATAGTCCTGCTTCAGTTAATACCTGGAAACCGTTGCAAATACCCACGACAAACTTACCCTTTTGAGCGTGTTCAATAACCTGCTGCATCACAGGCGAAAAGCGCGCGATCGCACCGCAGCGCAAATAATCTCCGTAACTAAAACCACCAGGTATAACAACGACATCCAAATCAGCAATGTCCGTTTCTTGATGCCAAACCATGCGAGTTGGTTGTAAGAGCAAGTCTCTGGTCACATAAGCAACATCGCGATCGCAATTAGAACCTGGAAAAACAACAACACCGAATTTAGTCATTTGTCAAAAGTCAAAAGTCAAAAGTCAAAAGTCAAGAGTTATTCTCCCTATTCCCCATTCCCCATTCCCTATTCCCTATTCCCCATTCCCCATTCCCCATTCCCCATTCCTTAAAAGACTCCCGTCTGTGTTTCGACTTCTATCAACTCAAAGCGATAATTTTCAATCACGGTATTTGCTAGCATTTGGTCACAGATCCGATCAAGGTCTTGACGCGCTTTCTTCTCTTCTGTTGAGGTGATGGTCAGTTCAATGTACTTCCCAATCCGCACCTGTTCAACGTTATCGTATCCCAGTTGCTGAAGACCGGATTGTACAGCTACACCAGCTGGGTCTAGAACTGAAGGACGAAGCGTCACGAAAATTTTGGCTAAATACTTGGTTTGCACTGGCTTTTGCTGAATGCTGCGATCGCTATACTATAACTTTCTGTTCCAACTGAGTCAAAATAAGATTACGAAGCGGTTAAAGTTAATCTATCAGTTAGCCAGTCCAACAGCTTCAACTACAGTGGCAAATTTAACCTATTGTCTATGAGAGCCGTACGCACCCGCAGTCAAGAGCGTATTTTGAACCTGCTGAAAACTATCAAACAAGGCATTTCTGCCCAAGACATTTACGTAGAACTACGTAATAACAATCAGAGCATGGGTTTAGCCACAGTTTACCGCTCCTTGGAAGCCTTAAAACTGGAAGGCTTGGTACAAGTGCGGACTTTAGCGAATGGTGAGGCTCTCTATAGCCCAGCGCTGCAAGACAAACACCACCTAACTTGCCTGCAATGTGGCATCTCAATTCCGATTAATCAATGTCCCGTCCATAACCTAGAAGACCAGTTGGAATCCAGCCATAAGTTTAAAATTTTTTACCACACCCTAGAGTTTTTTGGTTTGTGCAGCCAATGCCAGGTAAATCAAGCTACTGGTATTGGTCAATAGTCATACCAATTTTATGTGAGGTTGCACTTTATTCTCCCATAGACTAAAGTCTGAGGCTACCAAAACATAGACACAAAGCGGTTTCCCGCAGGGTAGCCTGCCTATCGCTAATTATGTGCATTTTCATAAAGAAATGGTATAAGCAGGAAATTTTATTTGATCTTTTAAGCCTAACTACAGGAGTAATAAAGTGTTGAGAATTAGCGTTGAAGAAGCAGCTATGAATTTAAAATCTCTCTTGGAACGGGTAGCTAGGGGAGAAGAAGTAATTTTGCTAGAGCAAGATAAAGCTGTAGCTCGTTTGGTTCCTCCGCTACAAAAGGAACAAAGGTTAGCAAATATGAAACAATTTCGAGATTCCCTTGCGATTAAGGGTGAGTCTTTGAGTGCAACTGTCATAAATGCACGTACAGAGGAACGTCGTTGATTTATTTAGATACAAGTGTTGTCGCTCCTTTGTATTGGACAGAAGCTTTAAGCGATGCAGTTGAACAATTGTTGCTCAATGAAACTGAAGTTGGTTTGAGTCAATTGGTTGAGGTTGAACTCGTTTCTGCACTATCACGTCGAGTCAGAATGCGAGAAATATCTCAGCAGGATGCAACAGCTATTGTAACGAGGTTCCAAACAGATTTAGATAGTGGATTTTATACTCAAATTGCGGTGGAAACAGTTCACTATAATTTAGCGCGTGAGTGGATTAGTCGATTTGATACACCATTGCGTACATTAGATGCTCTACATTTGACAATTGCATTTCAAAATAATATCCGATTGGTAACGGCTGATGAGGCTTTAGCAACAAGTGCTGAGGTTTTAGGAGTTGAGGTTTTGTTACTGCGGTAAATCAACTTTCCTTTACAAGTCTTCATTTTCCATAATTATCATAAGCGCGATCGCAATAATAGCGTTGATGACCTGTTCCGGGTTAATTATCATTAGTCATTAGTCATTAGTCATTAGTCATTAGTCATTAGTCATTAGTCATTAGTCATTGGACATGGGGCATCGAGCATTGGTTATTTTCTCTTTGTCCCCTTGTCCCCTTGTCCCCACCTCCTACTAACTAGGGCGGTTGTTTTCTAATTTTGGTATTTGCTTAGAAAACAACTCGTTAGAGTTAACCTGACCATCTGAAACAATGGAACGCATCCCTTCTAGCGTGGCAGGGATACTGCGTGGGTCCATAAACATCACCTTGCTGCTCTCACTGCTGCCAATCTTCGTACCCATTTCTAAATAATTTTGGGCTAGTAAAAACTGCAACACTTCCTTTCCGTCTGGTTCAGCTTTCAGTGCGTTGGTGATAATTTGCAGTGCCTCTGAGGTTGCTTGCGCCTTGAGAACTTGCTGCTGGCGTTCCGCTTGTGCTTGCAGCACAATTGTTTTTTGTTGCGCTTCTGCTTGGAGAATTGTCGCTTTTTGACGTGCTTCGGCATCAAGAATTTGGGCCTCAGCTTTACCTCTAGCACTATTGACAGCAGATTCGCGATCGCCCTCAGAGGTTAAAATTGCTGCTCGTTTGCGCCGTTCTGCCGACATTTGCAATTCCATCGACTCCCGCACCGCCTGAGAAGGAATAATATCTCGCAATTCCACCCGCGTCACTTTTACACCCCAAGGATCAGTAGAAACATCCAAATCCCGCAATAGAAGTTCATTAATTTGGGCACGAGCAGTAAAGGTTTGATCTAACTCCAGTTGTCCCATTTCCGCGCGGATTTGAGTAAGCACCAAATTCACCATTGCCGACTGGAGATTTTCTACCTTGTACCAAGCTTTTTCCATATCCACTATCCGCCAGTAAACCACCGCATCCACTTCAATTCCTACGTTGTCGCGAGTGATGCATTTTTGGGGAGGAATATCTAAAACCTTTTCCCGGATAGTTCCTTGGTAAACAGTTTTATCTATGAAAGGGATCACAAAGTTTAACCCTGGTTCCAGTTTTTTGTTATAGCTACCTAATCTTTCTACCAAAGCTTCATTACCTTGACTGATGACTCTCACAGACCCTGCCACAGCAGAACCACCAAGGGCTAAAAAGACTAGCAAAAACAACTGTTCCATTTGTAAGTCTCCTGATTTTTAAGTATCGAATATCACTTGAAAAAGGATTTTAAATTTTCCGGCATTTTGGGGAGAGAGGCGTAGGCGTAGGTTGGGTTGAGGAACGAAACCCAACACCTAAAAACCTTGTTATTGTTGGGTTTCACTTCGTTTAAGCCAACCTACAATTATTTTTCTCTTGTACAGACGCGATTAATCGCGTCTGTACCCTTGACCCTTGACTAAGAATGCAACAAGTTTTCTGGTATCACAATCAAGGTGGTGCTTTCTCTTCTGACCACATAAACCCTTTGATGGGGTGCTATGTCGAGTTTGTCATCGTCACATCGTGCTTGCCAAGAATTTCCCTCGTATAGCACCCGTCCTATTTTCCCAGCCGGAATTTCTGTTAAGGTTTCAGCTATAACTGCATCCTGAATTTTCGACTTGCGTCGTCGCGGTTGCAAAAATCGGCGGGAAAGCACAACTAACACAGCGGAAAGCAACAGCCAAACCAAAACTTGCAGCCATAAACTCCCCAAACCTACTTGAGACAGCAGCGCCACCACAAAAGCGCTAATTCCCATCAAAAAAGCGATAAATGCCGATGGTAAAAACAGTTCCATTAGACACAGAACTGCTCCTGCCAGAAGCCAGATTAAGGTAAAACTTGGCATAGCGCCATCCTAGAGACTACATTCACTTAAATGCATTTCTATGATTAGATACACCCAGAGGCTAGCTACTTACAAAAAGCAAAATTTGAATTAATTTCAGTAACAAGGTGTAGCCAAGGGTACACGAATCCAGTCTATTCTAGCCTTCAAGTCTTTGACTGCTAAATTTAATCGAAGTTCACGAGTTGATGTTTCCCTTGAATTTATATCTTTATGATTTCTACTCAACGGATAATTTATTGTATAAATCCAAACTGTAATAACCCCATTAATCCTGTGGGAGATAGTTTTTGTGCTAGTTGTCAAACTCCTCTAGTGCAGCGTTATCTCTGGGCTACTGGGTCATTGCCCGACAAAATGTCACTAGGCACAAAGGTAGCAGATAGATATGAGGTGATTACGCACCAGATTTGGCTGGATACTCAACCAGGATTACCGCCAGATGTGCCTGAAGAATTGCCAAAAGAAGTAATTCCTTATCTACGATTATATCAAAACCAGTTGCACCTGCCCCAGGCATACGGGTTTGTTCGTTTCCTTGAGGGAGATGCAGATGATATTCTCTTGTTAGAAAATGTGCCGATAGATGAAACGGGACATATCTACCCTACTATTGCTGACGCGTGGGAACAAGCAACAGCAGTACGACAAGTTTATTGGCTGTGGCAAATTCTCCAACTTTGGACACCTCTGTCAGAATTAGGAGTCGCCCGCAGTTTGCTGGTGCTAGATAATTTGAGAGTCCAAGGTTGGTGTGTGCGATTGTTGGAACTTGTAGAAACGTTTCATGAAACGTCTCTACAGAATCTAGGGCAATGTTGGCAGCCTTGGGTAGCGTCTGCAAAGACATCAGTAGCCGAAAGGTTAAAGAACATAGTCCAGCAGATGTGTGAAACTGAGGCAGAGTTAGAGGCTATTTCCGCTCAACTCAATGAGTTATTACTATCATCTGCGGCAGAATTGCCATTAAATTTAAAAGTGGTGGGGGCTACTGATATTGGCCCAGTGATGGTGCAAAATGAAGATGCTTGCTATCCCACTGCCAGTAACTTAGATCACTCCATACTGCCGCACTTGTCAATTGTTTGCGATGGTATTGGCGGACACGAAGGCGGCGAGGTTGCCAGTCAGTTAGCAGTACAGTCTTTGAAGTTACAAGTTCGTGCCTTACTAATAGAGGTAGCAGAACAAACTGAACTCGTACCGCCAAAATTATTGCAGGAACAGTTAGAGGCTAGCCTGCGGGTGGTGAATAATGTGATTTACGCCCGCAATCACGAGCAAAAACGCCAAGGTAGAGAACGCATGGCTACAACTCTCGTGATGGCAATACAAGTGCCGCAACGAGTACAAACGACTGCTGGATGGCACTCAGAAAATGCCCATGAACTTTACTTGGCTAATATTGGCGATAGCCGTGCATATTGGATTACTCCTAACTATTGTCAGTTACTCACAGTAGATGATGATGTGGCGACGCGAGAAGTCCGCTTTGGCCGGAGTCTATATCGAAAAGCACTTCTAAGACCAGATGCAACCGCTCTGACACAAGCATTGGGTACAAAAGATGCAGAGTCGTTGCGTCTCAAGGTTCAGCGATTCATTTTGGAAGAAGACGGTATATTGCTATTGTGTTCTGACGGTTTAAGCGACAATAACTGGGTGGAACAATCTTGGCAGGATTACGCAACACCCGTGTTTACACGTCAACTTACACTTGAAGATGCTGTCCGTGACTTGATTAATCTGGCAAACGTGAAAAATGGTCATGATAATGCGTCAGTTGTTCTCACTTATTGCCGTGTTTCACCAGAATATTTAGTACCTTTTACTCCCGCGCAGTCGCCATTAGAGATTGTAGAAGCAGAACCACAAGAACAACAAGAAACAACCTCCTTTGCTGAAAGTTCGCGATCGCTACTAGATTTGGACTTAGATTTGGACATTGCAAATGAACTACCTGTAACCAAACAAAGCCCAATTCGAGTCAAAAAACCTAGTCGGGATAAACAGTTGGTCATGCTTGGAGGAATTTTGGGTTTACTTGTGGGGGGTACAAGTCTGGGATTATTTGCTTGGTCGCAACTGAATCCTCAAGGATTTCAACAGATGTGTCGGCAACTTCCCCAAACAGTGCAGCAACTTTGTCCGTTTGAGAATTAGGGACTGGGGAAGGGGGGCCCCACGAAGTGTGGATAAGGGGCATGGGGACTGGGGAATAGGTTATACCGAAATGTCGCAATGTTGATGACGAATGTCGTAATGTTGGTGATGAATGTCGTAATGTTGATGACGAATGTCGTAATGTTGGTGACGAATGTCGTAATGTTGGTGACGAATGTCGTAATGTTGGTGATGAATGTCGTAATGTTGATGACGAATGTCGTAATGTTGATGATGAATGTCGTAATGTTGATGACGAATGTTGCGATGTTAGTAACGACAGCTTCTACACACAGAGTGACGGCTTACAAAGTGGTGACAAATAACAGATAAGATGATGGAGCGATCGCACCATAGATAACTCTACATCACATCGTGTGTATCCTCATTTTGCCAAAATCAATGCCGAACGATTAAAATCGCGGCTACACAAACAAAGCCTGCCAGGCTATCTATGAGATGCTCTGTTGATATGTTATGGCGATCGCACCACAGATAACTCTACATCACATCTTGCACCAACACAGGAGCGACAGCAAAACTCAGCGTCCCTCTGCGTTTAAAAAAATGTTACTTTGAAACGCAAAGAAACGCAAAGGTTTAATGGAAGGCATTTAAGTCAAGAGTGGGAGCAAAATGACAAAAATCACTCATTATGACTACATTGTTATTGGTGCGGGTTCTGCTGGGAGCATAGTGACCTCAAAACTCGCTGCAAGTGACGAGGGTGTAAGTATTCTACTGCTCGAAGCTGGAGGAACTCCAGACAACGAAAAGATGTGGACTCCAAGCGACTGGCTTGAGGTTTTGCACAAATGTCCAGAAATTGACTGGGGTTATCAATCTGTACCCCAACCAAATTTAAACAATCGCGTCATTAAGCTAGCGCAAGCAAAAGTTTTAGGTGGGTGTGCGCTGCATAATGCTATGGTCTACGTACGGGGTAGCCGCTCTGACTTTGATGCGTGGGGTAAGGTAGCGCCTGGTTGGTCATGGAATGATGTTTTGCCACACTTTCAGAACGTAGAGCAGATCATGAAAGTGTTGATAGGGGAAGCTTCGGAGTTCATCAACGATTTGTTTACTGCTGCCGCACAATACGGCTTGCCTCATAATCCCAACTACAATACCAGCGAAAGTCAATATGGATACGCTCTATTTCAATTTAACGTAACGGCAGCATCCAATCTGATTCGAGAAACCACATACAGCACTTTCCAGCCATCACGATATCAGAATGTAACCGTGCATGATCAGGCTTTTGTAACCCGAATCTTATTCGAGGATACCAAAGCGATTGGTGTTGAATATGTCAAAGATTGTCAACAACAGCTTGCTTATATACAGAATGAAATTATTCTGAGTGCAGGTGCGATCGCAAGTCCAAAAATCTTGATGCTCTCAGGTATCGGTGACGAAAACGAATTAGCAAAATTTGATATTTCTGTAGTTGCAAACGTTCCAGAAGTAGGTCAAAATTTATATGATGATCTTTTTGTTAGTGCCGGATTTTTGATTCCGCAAAACAAAGATCTGCCCTTCTATTCCTATGGTCTAGCCCCAGCCGTCATTTTCGGTTCTACAGAAAATAGTAGTTCAATTATTAATATAGAATCCTCAGTAGGCGTTGGAACACTCAGAGGTTTCCCAGGCCCAGAACGTTCTTTTTGGTTGTGGCCAAACATCATGCATCTGAAAAGTAGGGGAACTGTTACCCTGCGCTCAAGCACTCCTGATGACGCTCCTGTGATTAATCCAGGCTACCTGACAGCACCAGGAGATCTCCAGATGTGTAAAACGGCGCTTGAGTTAGGCATCGACATTGGCAATCAACTAGGCTTGAGCCAATGGCGGTCAAGGCAAATTGCTCCAGAAACGGGCGCTCCTTTGGAGAGTTATATCAGAGAAACAGCCGATACAACACAGCACTATTGCGGGACTTGCAGGATGGGGACTGATGAGGATTCTGTAGTGGACACAGAACTCAGGGTGCGCGGTACATCAGGACTGCGTGTCATTGACTCTTCGGTGTTTCCGCTGCCAATCACCGCAAATACGGCAGCAGCAACCATGATGATTGCTGATAAGGGAACTGACATGATCATTAGATCATTACAATGTTGAGTACTGGGATGGCAAGCAGGTGATTTCTGCTTCAGAGGACAACACACTCAAACTCTGGAATCTGGAAACTGGGGAATAAATTGCCATTTTTACAAAGCTTGTATGAGCAGGCTTTATTTGTTTAGTAAGTAGAAATGCTTCAAACAGTATAATCTAAGAGGATGTTTGAAAAGTATTAGGCGAATAGAATTCGCTACTAGACAAACAAAGTCCACCTCCGTGGACTAAGAGGATGTTTGAAAAGTATTAGGCGAATAGAATTCGCTACTAGACAAACAAAGTCCACCTCCGTGGACTAAGAGGATGTTTGAAAAGTATTAGGCGAATAGAATTCGCTACTACACAAGCGAAGTCCACCTCCGCGGACTAATAAAAAATCAAGGTTTTGAACCCACGGAGGTGGGTTTTGTCTGTGTAGCCAAGCCACTGCGTTGGGCGGGTTCCCCGACTTGTTCGCGAAGCGTCTCCCTTAGGAGAAGCAAGTGGCGCGCGACTTCTAGTCGCCAGGGCTAGTAATAAATTAGACTTTTCAAACATCTTCTAAGATCTAACGGTGACTTTTTGAAGCTGTCCACTTTTCAAAGAACAATAAAAAAGAGAGATAGCTATGTAGTAAATACTCCATAGCTAAAAGTTTGACTAATCTTTTACTTAAGTATTACAAAACCTAACATAATTTATATTTGATAAATTACAACTAATTTATTGTATGATATTAATGATTTTCTGGAGGTGTCAGGCTTGTATACGTCAATTAAGACTCATATAAATTTAACTGCAAACCAAGAAATATTGATGGTGAAATACGTTAGCTATACCAGATAGACTTACAATTGGATATTAGTTATATGGAGTAAATTGCACAAATCTAATACACTATTTTTAAAGAAAGTTTTCAATAGAGAAGTGAAATTTAACACTCCTGTGATGCAGGAGAAAGAACGTAACAAAAAGATTATTAAAGTAGGCGCGGATGTCTAAAACGTGCTGGGATTCGGAGGGTTCAATGCGTCGTCGCGCCCCTTGAAGTGTTAAAAAATGGCTGATTACATCAAATCTTAGGCGGTTTAATCGTCTATTTTATAGCAGATACTTGTGGAAAAACAAAACTTAGGTGTGAATGTTGTTATGAAAATTGGCGATCGCGTCCGCGTTAAAGATTCGGTAATAGTTTACCATCATCCTGAGCATCGAAGTCAGGCTTTTGACCTCAAAGGCACAGAAGGCGAAGTCGTAAATATTGCCACCCAATGGCAAGGTAGACCTGTAAGCGCTAACCTGCCGATTGTAGTCCAGTTTACTAAAAAATTTAAAGCCCATTTGCGTGAGAATGAGTTAGAGATCATCTGAAGCGCTCATCAGCGGCGGAACCACTTCGCAGCACCAAGGCTTTCAATTGTCAATTTTCCACTGCTACACACTCACTAGGCAAATAGATTTGGATCTCAGTGTGTAGCAAGTCAATAGAAAATAACCTTGTATATCTCAGTATGCAAGTAATTTATTTTTTGCGAAACCACTGAAAAATATTCAGTTCACCGCGCATTCTTTCTAAATCTTGGCGGTTGCGTTCTGCTGTTGTGTAATACCATTCACAATAACGTCGAAATTCTGACCGCGTTTTAACTTCTTGGTAGAACTGGTGGGTTGTTTGGTGAGCGGCAAAGGTTTCCTCAGCTTGGGGTTGAGGGACTGGAAGAATATAGGGTAAATTTTGAGACATAATCTTAATTGAGTTAAGAATTAGGAGTTTTCAACTTGAAGAATTTTGAACTCAAGCAATTAGCGCATCTAACAATTAATAACTAACAATTAATAACTCCTAATATTATTAAAGCCAACCACGTAAGCGATAAACAAAAGTACCAATATACTCTTTTAAAGCGCTGGTAAATTGCTGCAAATTTTCGGTATCAGGTAATAAATTTAGTATAGCGGCTTTGGGCGTGCTGCCGAGTTCTTGCAGTTCACCCTGACTGACGAGAAAGTCAGTAGGTGCAGGAATGACATTAATCCCTTGACGTTGGAAAATTTTAAGCGATCGCGGCATATGCATTGCCGAAGTTACCAACAAAACTTGACGAATGCCACGAGATTCCAGAATTTTGTGGACATTTACAGCATTTTGATAAGTATTGAATGAGTTAGGCTCTTGGATAATTGCTTCAGATGGGATACCAATAGATGTTAGGACACTTGCCATATCTGCCGATTCTGATGAACCGCTCCCACGCCAATCGATGCGACCCCCACTCAGAATGATTATGTTAGCTTTTTTTTGGCGATATAGTTGCGCGGCGTAAATTACGCGATCGCCCTGTTCACTTAAATCAACCGTAGGTCTTGGGGGGAAAGCTGATTTGGTTGCGCCACCCAAAACCACAATTGCCTCTGCACTAGGCATTTGAGCGGGTGGGAGATTTTGCCATTCCAGCGATCGCACTAGCGATTTAGCAAGCCAAGCATTGCTGCAAAATAGCAGTAAACTTAGCGCTAGGGTAATTGCGATCGCTGCAATGCGCGGTCGTTTCCACAACGTCACTAATGCCACTACCAAACTCACGCAAGCTAGCCCCAACGGGTAGAAGAACAGTGGGAGTAATTTGGAGAGATATAAAAACATATTGGAGATTGGAGGGGTGAGGGAGTGGAGAGAGACAAGCTTTGCCGACACCCTAAAGGGTGCGGCTACAGGAACGAAGTCCGCCTGCGCGGACTACAAAAAATCTAGATTTTGAGCCTGCTAAGAGCAGGCTTTGTTCCTGTAGCCTCAGGCTTTAGCCTGAAGGCTTTTGGGGTTTGAAAACACGCCCCAATTTCCAATCCCTACCTTTCCCAAAACTTAAAATTGATACTTCCAGGAGTGCGACGGTAACGGCGGGTAGGTTTTCTTTGCTGTTTGGTAGTCCTTGGGTTGATTTGTTCAACTTCACCGTTTTCTGATTCTTCAATTTGCAGCTGAGTTCTAGTTTCTTCCTTGCTTCCCCACCAAGCAGTAATCCAGCCTCCACCTAGAGCACCTAAAGCACCTAGGAAAATACTCATAGGTGCAGGATAGCCCAAAAACACAAAGCCGAGCATGAAAAATAACCAGTATTTTAGTCCTGTATCGACACCATCAGAGGAGGCTATAGATGGAGGCTGGCGGCTATTTTTGCTGGCATTTGTGATCCCGCCTAAGGCGAAACCCCCCATAATACCTAGAAAGATGCTCAAGGCTGGTGAAGACCTTGTCATCAACAATATAAAAGTTAAAAATGCCCCAAATAACAGTTGAGAAAAGAAGTCTGGGGAAATATTGAGAAAATCGTTCTTTTTATCTGCCATAAGGTAAAAAAGACTATTAAGAAATAACTTCTTTTAATTGTGCCTGTTGTGGTTGAGTTGTATCCAAAATCTTCACGTAGGGTTGTTCTTCCTCAGTGAAAGGTTCAGCTTGTTTTAGTTGTGAGGCTAATAAATCGGCGGTGGCATCAGCGATATCACCAGTGCGGTTGGTAAGGCGCTCTTGCAAAACTTCTAAGGGTGCTGTGCAGTTGATAATTTGAAGAGGAAGTTGGTGTTTCTTAGCTTGGGCGATCGCCTCTTGCCGCAACTGCTGACGGTCATACTTGGCATCTAAAATTACTGCAAAACCTTGATTAGCTAGTATAATTCCCAATTCCAAAAGCCGCCCATAAGTTTTTTCAGTCATTTCGGGTGTATACAAATCATCGCCACCCCTTTCCCACAGGGGAATTCCCCCCAAATGTTTCCGCACTGCATCAGAACGAAGGTGAATCGCTCCCAATTGACGAGCTAAAGATCGTGCTGTGGTACTTTTACCAGAACCCGACAACCCCGACATCAAAATCAGTTGTCCTTTTTGGGGTTTAGTATACTCCCAAGCTTGTTTGTAATAATCAGCGGCGGTTTTTGTTGCCTCTTCTTTTAGCGTCACAGGTATACTGCGATCGTCTAGCAAAAACGAAGTTACCTTTGCCCGGACATAAGCCTGACGGCTTAAATATAAAGGCAGCACTTGCAAGCCTTCCCAGTCTCCAGTTTGCTCTATATAAGAATTCAAAAACGCATTACCCAAGTCTTGGCGTTGTCGCGCTGACAAATCCATCACCGTGAACGCCACATCATACATCACATCGACAAAGCGAAACGGCTCATTAAATTCAATGCAATCAAACAGCGTAATTTTATCGTGCCACAAAGCAATATTTCTCAGGTGTAAATCCCCGTGACATTCGCGAATGTAGTTATTTTGAATTCTGCTGACAAACAATTCTGGATGTTCCGCAAAAAAATTATCTGTATATTGCTTTGTTTCTGTAAACTGCGCCTGTGTCTGGGGTTCACCAATATACTTCTCGGTTTGATCATAATTTTCATCAAAGGCAGCCCGGACTTGCGGCACTTCACCAAAACTGCGAATGTAATCATTTGTCTGTGCTTGGGCATGATATTCAGCTACTACCCGTCCCAACTCCTCTAGGTGTGTCTCGTTTAACTTACCCTGTTCAAAAAGTGTACTAAACAATAACTCTTGGGGAAACTGGCGCATCTTCAGCACGTATTCTACTGGCTTCTCTGTTCCCCCTAAATGGCATTGCTCCCCCTCTAGAGTCACAGGCAAAACTTCCAAATACAGATCGGCTGCACCCCGCTGATTCAACCGCAACTCTTCGTGACAAAAATGCTGCCGCTTCTTTAAGGTGGAAAAGTCTAAAAAGCCAAAATTCACAGGTTTCTTCACTTTATAAGCATAATCACCAGTCAGCAGCACATAAGAAATGTGAGTTTGAATCAGTTGAATGGGTTCTGTTACCGGATGGGGATAAAATCCAGGTTGTAACATTTGCTCAATTAAGGCTGGAAGGTTCGCTTCTGTCATCTCTTTCCTCTGCGCTCTCTGCGCTTTAAGCGGTTTAAATACAAAAAAACCAGGAGTTTCCCCCTGGTATCACAAAAATCATTACATACTTTACGTAGTTTAAGAGACTACTGTTTCAGTCTCTGTATCATCGTTGATTTGTGGCGGCAAAACGCTGACAACAAGTCGCTCTGATTCAGCTAAAGGTGTCACGCCCTCAGGAAAGACTATCTCACTGATACTCAAACTGTCTCCAATTTGCATTTTAGAGACATCAATTTCAATGACATCTGGGATGTTCTCAGGCGCACAACTCACCTGTAATTCGGTAATTACGGTGTCTAACACACCACCTTCTTGTTTTACACCGACAGCATTTCCCACGAAACGCAGCCGTACTTCTACAGTGGTATCACCGTGACCCGCAACCGCGAAAAAGCTGAGGTGGTAAGGCGTACCTTTTGCCGGATGTATTTGAAGTTCTCGCAACAGGGCATTGCCCCGCCAAGGTACATCAGTAACATTTAAATCAATCAAGGTGTTGTTGACTGAAGCCTTTTTGAGCAGGCGCTCAACAGTTTTGGCATTAATGGTCAAGGAAATTGATTCTGTACCTTTATGACCATACAAATTTGCTGGTATTTCTCCAGAACGGCGCAAAGCTCTGGGCTTGCTACCTTCTGGTCGCTTTTGACATTCAACTGTAATAGCCATAGAAGTTGTCCTTTGTCAGTTGTCATTTGTCAAGAGTCATTAGTCAAGAGTCAAGGGTCAAGGGTCAAGGGTCAATACTTTGGACTTTGGACTTTGGACTCTGGACTTTGTAACTAATAACTCAGCACTCAGCACTCATTACTGAGCACTGATTACGCACTTAGCAAGGTAGCTGGTGTGCCGTCAGCCTGTAATAAAGCGCGTTTGGGCCCGTGGATTGGGTCTTCTACAATTATGGTTTGATCGCGGCTTGCTCCTAGGGAGATGATCGCGATCGGGACTTCCATCAATTCTGCCAGAAATTTCAGATAGTCCAGTGCTTGCTGTGGCAAGTCTTCCAGAGTGCGGCAGTGACTTGTTGACACCTGCCATCCTGGTAAGGTTTTGTAGATGGGGCGACACCTGGCAAACTGACGGGAACTGGTGGGGAAATGATCGCAGCGATCGCCATCTATTTCATAAGCGACACAAACTTGGATTTCTTCTAATTCGTCGAGGACATCCAGTTTGGTAAGCGCGATACAGTCCATGCCGTTAATTCGCACGGCATAGCGTCCGATTACAGCATCAAACCAGCCGCAACGCCGTTTGCGTCCGGTGGTTGTGCCAAATTCAGCCCCGCGATCGCACAACAATTCTCCCACTTTACCATCCAGTTCGGTAGGAAATGGCCCCTCTCCCACTCGGGTCGTGTAAGCTTTCGACACGCCAATTACCCGGTCAATCATTGTCGGCCCTAACCCTGTACCAACGCAAGCCCCCCCGGCAACAGGGTTAGAGGAGGTGACATAGGGATAAGTTCCGTGATCTAAATCGAGAAGTGTGCCTTGTGCGCCTTCAAACAAAATATTGCGACGCCGCAAAATCGCATCATATATTTTCAGCGATGTATCAACGACGTAAGGTCGCAAACGTTCTGCATACCCCAAATACTGGTCAATCACTTCTTTCGCATCTAGGGGCGGCAAGTTGTAAAGTTTTTCTAAAATGACGTTTTTATAATTAATCGTCCACTCTAACTGCTCACGCAGCCCCTCAGGGTCCATCAAGTCTAAAACCCTGATGCCTGTACGTTCAGATTTATCAGCATAAGTCGGACCAATACCCCGACCGGTTGTGCCGATCTTATGGCTTCCCCGTCGCTCCTCCGATGCCCGGTCAATCAACCGATGATAAGGCATCGTTACGTGGGCAGTCTCAGATATCAGCAGATGGTCAGTGGAAATATTTAGTTCTTTTAATTGGTCGAGTTCTGCTATTAAAATCTGTGGATCGATGACCGTTCCACAGCCGATTATACACTCGGTATTGGGATACAAAATACCAGAGGGAATTAAGTGTAGTATAAAGGTTTGACCCTTCACTACAATAGTGTGTCCAGCGTTGACACCCCCTTGATAACGTACCACAACATCTGCGGAACGGCTGAGTAAGTCAGTTATTTTACCTTTTCCTTCATCGCCCCACTGGGCACCTATGACAATGACGTTAGCCAAGCGTTTATATTATGAGGTAAAGTTTCGACAAACTATAATTATCAACATACTTTGTGAATTATGTCAACTAAAATGCACAATACTAAACGCCCAGTATCCGTAGAGATTTTTTGAAAGCCAGTAGTAACATACCAAAAATTAGAAATGGTGTGTTACACGCTTCGCTGTAACACACCCTACTGGCGTGGCAAGGCTAAAATAGTGCATTAGGTGTAGGTGTAGGTTGGGTTAAGCAACGCGAAACCCAACATCGATAAGGGTGTTGGGTTTCCTTACGTCAACCCAACCTACAATTTTTTTGCATCACTTTAGTCGTGTTAGTCCACTACTTTTATATTTAATTCAACCCACCTACTTATTCAAAATCTCAAGTCTGCAAAAACGATCATCGTTACATTAGACAGGCTGACTGATGCAAAAACTGGTGATGCTCTGCTAGAAAGCCTTAAGCTTTGGCAGAGAAATCATAATTTGAGTTGTTGTAGCCTGGATTTGACATGGCGGATGTTACAAGGTCAGGACTGCCGAGTAAACTGATGACATCAGTGGCGATCGCTGTGCTGGGCGTAGTGCTACCTAGCGATATCAGTTCGCCACTAACAGAGAAATTCCAGCCTTCATTACCAATGAGTGTTTTGCCATCGCCACTGGCTTCAATCCGGTTTCCAAGGAGATTGCTGTTACTTAAATTGGCAGTGTTGCCACTTCCAAGGATGTCATTGTTACTACCAGTTTGAGTATTGGCATTACCAAAGATGTCGTTGTTATCGCCTAAGTTCCAGTTACCATTACCGTCGGTTTTGTTATCGCTACCAAAACCCCAGTTGCCATTACCTTCGATTTTGCCGCCATCACCGTAGTTCCAGTTACCATTACCGTTGGTTGTGTTGCCACTACCAAAATTCCAGTTACCATTACCGTCGGTTTTGTTATCGCTACCATATAACCAGTTACTGTTACCTTGACCACTGTTGCCGATAGCATTTTCACCATCTAAGTTTTGAAGATCAGATATCCAGTTGTCACTCTTATAAGGTACAGGTAAACCGTTGCCAGTTTCAGGTAGGTTGCTACCACTCTCCTTTGAGGGGGGAGTGCTGCCAAATGGTAAATTACCGGGGATATTGCTGCCACCTTCGACATTGTTAGCACCAGAGGCACTATCACCGCCAGATGCGCTACCACCAGCAAAGGGGTTGCTACCACCACCTAATGCGCTGGCGTCACCGCCAACGACTCCGATAAGTTGATTGAACGGATTATTAGTATCAGTTAAAGCCCGCTCGTCGAGTGGTCGCTCGTAATTGTAGGCGTACTTTTCATCTTTACTGGTTGTGGATGAGTTGCCACCACTGCTGAAGGAAGCGAAGGTATCACTACCACTAGCAGCGCCACCGAAGCCACCACCACCATCTAAAGTGCTGCCATCGGTGGACTGCCATTTGCCATCAGTGAAAGAAAAATTGCCATTACCAGTTGAATTGTTGCTAGTACCTTGTGACCCAGCAGTTTGATTGCTATTTTCAGAAGTTACCATCAGAATTAAACCCCTATTGTTCTAACTGAAATTCCCCAAAAAAGAGGAATATCAACGACATGAATGAAAGCATTTTTTGACTTTCATCTTCAATAAAGAAGTATTAGTTTCTAACTACACATCTATTTTTGACAGGCAGTTAGAACTTGCTTGGAAGTAGGTTAAATATAAATTAAAATACTTTGATTTAATCAAGCCTTAACTAATTACAAATCAAAGCAAAAAACAGCAAACGCCACACTCAAAAAAACTATACAAGATTAGATTTATATTTAAAATGAACAAAACTTAGATTTGATTGTTAATTCTTTTGATTTTGTTTATGCAAAATATATATCATACAAGGTAAAAATTCAAATATTTTTGTGTAATTTCTCACGATACTTTCAAAATTTGCCCACTCGCTTTTGAAAAAATAAATTTCAATAAAAAGCTGAAAAAGCCTAATACCATGTAGGCTACTTCATTCTAAAAAGCGGTAGTTATAGCTAGCCTGGTGCGTAAATTACTATAAATTAGCTGTACAAATGAGGTTATTTTGGGTAAATATCTGATTGTAGTGGCTCAAAATAAAAATCAAGTCTGTTAGCTAAATGTTACGGATAGTGATAATAGTTTAGATTTAATTTAATGTTAAATATTTTGAGAATAAATGCTAACTAAACCTTAACTTTTTTCACTTAGTAAGCGTAAGATATTCCCTATAAAAATCAATCGCTTCGGTAAAGCCGAAATCCTAACCCCTCAAGAGATAACCTTACTATTTAGTGAAGGGCTTTGTTAAGCCAGGCGATCGCGCTAGGATTTCAAGAGAGGCACTGCGCCGTGTAGATGTTGATGAGCTGGGAATTACCACCCATAGCTTTAGGCGGACGGCGTTAACGTGGTAGCGATCGCAATTAAGCGAGATTAAGCCAATGCTACCTAACACTTTTGCCAGAGAATGGCTACTCTACTTGTATACAGTCCTCATCGGGGGCTAGCAAAGCGCTTATCCAGCCCAAGTAAGAAAATCAGCTAATAAACAGCCCCGTGTCTTAGAAATACTAACTGTAGGTTGGGTTAAGCGGAGCGAAACCCAACAAGCGCGCAAACGTTGGGTTTCGTTCCTCAAACGCCAGGTGCTACAACGGAGGGAACCTCCCGAAGTTCTGATGCCTTCGGCGGGCTACGCCAACGGAGGAAGCCTCCGCTCAGACAACTCTGGGCAACGCACTGGCTCCCCAACCTACAAAAAATTAAATTTCGACCCTTTTTTAGGGTGGCTTGTACTAAAGGTTTAAGGTAACCACGACAGCGAAACTTCTTTGCCTGGTCGTAGCTCACCCGATTCCTTAACGTAGAATTTTCCCGAAATGGCACGGTGACCTCTATGACTTACTCATCGTTAAGTGCTTACAAACAGCAAATTATCAATGACTTCAACAGCCGTCTAAACTACGAGAATGAGTTTCATAGACGGGCTGCAACTCGATTAGTAGAGTTAGCAAAATTACAATCAGGTCAGCACGTTCTAGATATCGCTACCGGAACTGGTCTAGCAGCTATTGCTGCGGCGATGGTTGTTGGTTCTACAGGTCGTGTTTTAGGGACTGACTTTGCTTTAGGAATGTTGCAGCAAGCCCAGCATAAGGTTGAGGTCTTGGGGCTGACAAATACCAAATTTGAGGAAGCGGATGCAGATGAACAAGAATTGCAGGAGAGCCAATTTGATGCCATCCTGTGTTCATCCGCGATCGTCTACTTAACAGATATTCTGACATCACTTCGTCGATGGCACAATGCTTTAAAACCAAGGGGAGTTGTTGCATTTTCCTGTCTTGCCGAAACCTCCCCAACCGTGTCTGTCTTGTTTCGGACAGTGGTACAGCGATACGGTATCACTATCCCGAATCCCAATGAGTTACTTGGAACGCCTAAGCGGTGTTGTCAACTGCTTGAAACGATTGGGTTTGAAGAGATAGAAATCACAACTGAGCAATTTGGCTTCTACTTGCAAGATGCTGAAGGTGCTTGGACTGGCAATGCCAAGAGTGCGTTTGGGCTTCAGGATGTGAAATGGTCAAAAGAACAGTTGGAGCGCTGTAAGCAGGAATACTTTACACAAATAAATAGAGCTTCAACTGAAGAAGGCTATTGGAACGATGTCACGATGTTCTTTGTAACAGCCCGTAAAGAGAGTGAAGCGGCGGCATAACAACCCTGTTACATCTGTAGTGTTTTACAAAATTAATGTTCTATCATTAGTCTTTCCAAATATAACTACCTCTCTTTTTTTCAAACCTTTTCCCTTTCTAACTTTAAGTTGCTGTTTCTTTAGTCTAAATTTTTGTCTAGTTAATTCCTGAGCTATTAATTCCTGAGCGCGGCTTTCAATTTTAATTTGGCTTTCTATTGGCTGTTCTTTAATTTTTTATCTTAGGCTTTTACCCATTTTTCTTACCTTCCTCTTTTAGTTTTTTAATATGGCTCTTGTACCGTGCATCAGCCTTTTGAATTAAGTGTTTATAAAAAAGTTTTTGGCTAACACCGGATTTGTCACCTGCTACCAATAAAATGGCTTGTCTCAATGGATCAAAAGCAAACGCCACACGCCAAACACCACCAAAAGCTGTTTCTTTTTTCTCTCTTACTTATGTCCAAAGCAAAGCTAAAAATCGGAATACGTAAAGTATGCTGGAGTTTTTTTTATACCATTTTTGCACAGTAAAAGAATTATTACAGGCGATGTCTACGACGAGCTACGCCTACGCACCTATCAACAGCCATAATAATCCGTAATTTTAAACAATCCTTCTTCAGATATAGATTTTTTTTATCTGTATTTTTGTTACAATTATTGATATTTTTCCCTAAAAATAACACTATGGCTTTATATGCTGAATTACATAGACATCTGGGTGGCTCTGTTGTACCCCGTGTTTTATGGCGATATTTTGAGCGACATTCTTCTGAATTGATTTCCCGCTTTGCCGACTATTCAGAATTTGAAGATTTTTACACCCGGCCACGCAACACCTTAGATGAGTATCTGGAATTGCACACCTTGGTAGAAAGCGTGCAAACAGTGGAGACTTTGCCTTACTTTATTTACCGCTTGGTGCGGGGTGCTTATATTTTTGAAAATTTGGCTTATCTGGAACTGCGCTACACTCCTTACTTACGGACACCTGAGCATCTGAGTCAATCTCAAAGAATTGACAAGATGGCAGAAATTGTGGAAGTAGTCGGAAAAGCTAGTCATCCACCAGAATATCCGATTGTCACTAGCCAAATTCTGTGTATGCACTCGCGCCTACCCTATGAGGTGAATAAGGCGATTGTTGATTTAGCAGTGCAAAACAGGCAGTATGTCTGTGCGATAGATGTAGCGGGTGGTGATAGCTATCATGCCGATCGCTTAGAAGAATGGATTAGTCTATATAATTATGCGCGATCGCAGGGCGTCAACACTACCGGACACCTCTATGAAACCACCGCCGGTTGTTACCCACAACTATTACCTTATCTAATGCGGATTGGTCACGGTATCCAAATTCCTCTACTATATCCAGAGTTACTCAAGGATGTTGCTAGACGCGGACAGTGTTTGGAGGTTTGCCCTACAACTTACATCAAAACTGGTACTTTACAGGATATACGTCAACTCAAATTAGTTTTTGACCGTTGTTTTGAAGCTGGGGTAGATATTGCTATTTGTACGGATAATGCTGGTTTGCACAATGTACGTCTACCTTTTGAGTATGAAAATCTTTTGACTTACGACATTATTAACTTTGAACAACTGCAAGCTTGTCAGGATGCAGCTTTCCGTCATGCTTTTGCTTGGCCCTACAGTCAACGTCCTGCATCTCTATTGAATGGGTTACTCAAACCTGAATCTCCTAAAGTTTTAGTGATGGGGGATATTAATTAACGATTACTTAGAGACTTTTACTATAGCAATCCGATTTGATTCCTGAATCACTCATAGAGACAGGGAATAGGGAATAGGGAATAGGGAATAGGGAAGAAGTAATAAAGGTGTACTGAGTTTTTTTAGCGCAAGCGCAGGCTACGCCAATGTAATTCGTACTTAAGTTTTGCAACGGGGACTTAAACCCCCAGAATTTGTTAAACAATCCCCCACTCCCCTTGCCTCTAGAAGCTATAAACTATTATTTATGGCATCTACTATTCAGGCTTTACCAACAGAAGTCGTATATCTCATTACAGCTGGAGAGGTAATCGACTCTTTCGCTTCTGTGGTGAGGGAATTGGTAGAAAATTCCCTTGATGCAGGTGCAACGCGAATTGTGGTTTCCCTATGGCCACAGCAGTGGCGAATCCACGTCGCAGACAATGGTTGTGGAATGAACCTAGATGACTTGCAACAAGCAGCCACAGCCCACAGCACCAGCAAAATTCGCTCTAGTGCCGATTTATGGAAAATTAACAGTTTGGGGTTTCGGGGTGAGGCGTTGCATAGTTTGACAACGCTAGCAGATTTAGAGATTTTGAGTCGTCCCGCAGGTGGAAACTTAGGATGGCGGGTTATCTATAGTGATAGCGGGAAAGTTGTTCAAGTAGAAGCAACTGCGATCGCTCCTGGTACAGTTGTTATAGTTTCTCATCTCTTCGGTAATTGCTCATCTCGTCGTCAGGGATTGCCATCAGCAGTACAGCAAATGAAAGCTGTGCAAAGGACAATTCAGCAAATCGCTCTGTGTCATCCTCACGTTACTTGGCAAGTTTGTCAAAATGACCGTCAATGGTTCACTATTTGTCCCGCTGCTACAGTAGGAAAGCTATTGCCGCAAATTATACCCCAAGTGCGACAGGGTGATTTGCACGAGGTGAAACTCGAAGTCCCCAACCCTGCAAACTCAGAATTCAGCACTCAGCACTCCTGTACAGACGCGATTAATCGCGTCTCTCCTCCAAACTCAGCACTCAACTTGGTGGTAGGATTACCAGACCGCTGTCATCGCCATCGTCCAGATTGGGTGCGTGTCGCTATTAACGGACGGATGGTTAAATCGCCGGAACTAGAGCAAACGATTCTGGGAGCATTTCATAGAACATTACCACGCGATCGCTATCCAATTTGTTTTCTGCATCTTGCGATTTCTCCCAATCAAATCAACTGGAATCGCAATCCAGCAAAAACCGAAATTTACCTCAACGAACTGAGTTATTGGCAAGAGCAAATCACCCAAGCAATTAACCAAGCACTCCGCATCAGTTCTGCCAATCTCAAAGAAGCTGTCCACACAACACGAGTTGGTAAATTACTCAAAGCCGCAGAAGCAAAAGGCGGTTACAATTTTAATCCTCAAAATTCTCATGAAAGCAACGACACTCAGCACTCTTTAAAAGCTATTGCTCAACTTAGCAACACCTATATTGTGGCGGAACATTCTGGTGGTATGTGGTTAGTAGAACAACACATAGCCCATGAGCGAGTTTTATATGAGCAATTGTGCGATAACTGGCAACTTGTCCCTATCGAACCGCCAATTATTCTTTATCAATTGTCGCCGGCGCAAGTGTCGCAACTGCAACGCATCAGTTTAGATATAGAACCCTTTGGCGAACAACTTTGGGCTGTCCGCACCTTACCCACACTTTTGCAGCAGCGAGAAGATTGTGCAGACGCAATTTTAGAACTTAGTTGGGGAGGCGACTTACAAACGGCTCAAGTAGCTGTCGCCTGTCGCAGTGCGATTCGTAATGGTACATCTATGAACCTGGAAGAAATGCAGACACTTTTAAATGATTGGCAACGCACTCGCAACCCCCGCACATGTCCCCACGGACGCCCCATTTATTTATCATTGGAAGAGTCAGCTTTAGCCCGGTTTTTCCGGCGTAATTGGGTGATTGGTAAAAGTCATGGGATTTGATTTTCAAATCGATAACTCTTCACTCAACTAATTTAACCCGATGTTTAATGTACTGCATTATCACTGGAAGTTCTTGAGGATTCTTGGGTTACTCTTAAATCGGCATCCTCACTAAAGTAGTAGTAGCTGTAGGCTTCATTTTTAGGAATCACAGCATTTACTACTTGTCCCAACACATTCTGACCAGATTTTTCCAAAAGTTCTTTAGCAAAAGCTGCATTAACCGAATTAACTACCCCTGGACGAACTACGAACAAAACACCGTCAGCCATTTGACCCAGAGTAGCAGCATCAGCAGCAACGTTTAATGAGGGAGCATCAATAATAACGAAGTCGTATTTGGCAGCAAGAGTTTTCATCAATGTAGCCATTCGTCTTGAGTCGAGCAGGGATGCTGGACTAGGAGGTACTACTCCAGAAGGTAGGACATCCAAGTTATCCATAACTTTTTTAATAGCTACTCTGATTTCAGCCTGCTCAACAATCAAATTGCTTAGACCTTCATTATTAGTCAGTCCCCAAATTTTATGTTGTACTGGACGGTGTAAATCTCCATCTATCAGTAAAACTTTACGCTCCGTTTGAGCCATTGCTACAGCCAAATTGGCAGCTACTGTTGACTTACCTTCTTTAGGTACAGAACTAGTGACAACGATAACTTTTAGCTCTTTATCGGCACTCATAAACTTCAGATTCGCCCTGAGCATTCGGTAAGCTTCGCTCATGGGCGAGCGAGGAGTATCTCTAACAACAATCCTTTGGCTATACGACTCCGGTTCTTCATGACCGCGAATAAATCCTTTTGATTTGCTAGTATCAGGAATTATCCCTAATAAAGTCAATCCCAGCAATTCTTTTGCCTCATCAACAGTCTTAATTGATTTATCTCTTGCTTCCAAAAAATACACAGCCGCCAAAGCAGCCAAACTAGCCAATATACCTACACCCAAGTACGAAATCATTCGAGAAGAACTAGGTTCTTGAGGAACTTCAGCTTCAGATATAATGCTTGCATTACCTACGTTTTGATTTTCCGCGATTCGGCTTTCTTGTAGCTTTTGTAGCAAAAGTGAGTAAGTAGATTGTGCAGCTTGTACTTTACGTTCTAACTGGCGCTGTTGTTGTTCCAATCTCGGCAGATTGTTCAGTCTTCGTTTGTAGTCGGCTTGTAAGTTAGATAAAGCAGCAGCTTGGCTTGCTAAACCCAAACTCGTTGATTCTAAGTCTACAAGTTTAGCGGAGAGTTGTTGTTGCAAATTTCCAAGTTGAATGTTCTTATTTAGTTGTGGTTTCGTTGTTCCTGCAACTATTGTTATCCGTTGTTGCAGTAGCCCATTTAAAGACTTTAATTTATCCTCTAAATCTATGATTTGCGGGTGAGTATCCTGTAAAACAGTACGTCTAGCTGCCAATTGCGATTCTAGCTGTTGGATTTCTTTGAGAATATCTTGCACCCCTGAAGTTTGGCTCAGAGAAGTCATAATTACTGACTGCTGGGAATTCATACCCAATTGTTTGCGAATTTCTTGAGACTGCGCCTTATTATCGGCAACTTGAGATTGGGCTGTGCTAATTTGCTTTTGTAAATCTGCAATGACTTCTACTGCCTTTGTTGCTTCTTCTTGTAGTGCAACAACTTTGTAGTTTTCTTTAAATCTTGCTAGTTCTGCTTCTGCTTGTCGAACAATTAATTCTGCATTTGGTAGTTGTTTTTCGATAAATTTACGAGCAGCAGATGCTTCAGATCTGAGGGAAGATATATTTTGCTCTAAATATATTTCCACCAGAGTATTAACAATTTGTGCAGATGCTTGTGGATTAGTATCTTTATAAGATATTTGGAGAATATCGGTTCCTTTAACATCTTTCACAAGTAGGCGTTTGAGAAAATCTTTTGTTTTTAACAGAGTTCCTTTCTGACTTTTTAAATTCAGCCGATTTATAGTTTTTCTTGCAATCGGTATAGAACGGATCACTTCTGCTTCTGTATTGAGAGGGCTAGTTTTCTGATCCTGTACTAATGGTTCTAAATTACTAACTTCTGTTCCTAAACCTGTGAGGGTTGAAGTAGCATTTATCCTTTGAAACTTTAGCTTTACTTCGGCTAAATAAGTAGGTTTTTTTAAAAAAGATAAAGCCAGTAGAAAAGTTAGAAAAGCAGTAGTAAAAACACCTATAGCAGGCATCCAACGACGCTTGATAATTAGCCAATATTTGTCAATTTGCAAAGATGATTCAAGGTGTTCCATAAATAACTTATTAAAGTTTACATTTTGTAGCCAAATGCAGATAACGAGCTTCTATTTACTGTTTAATTACAACCTCATGACATCTTGAATCAATGTCATAAACCGGATTTATTAAGAATATTAAAGCCTGAAGAATGTGATTTGCTGTTAATAAGCCTGGTTTATCAGTAGAATAGGGCTAAAATATCATATTTAGGCTTGTGAAACAAATGATTTCAGCTTTATATTGCTATCACTCGTAGCAGCGTTCTAAGAATAATGAGTATATCAAAACCTATGCTGATTTGAGCAATATATTGCATATTTAATTCTAATTTTTGAGGCATTATTTCCTTAATATAGACAATTTCGGGATTTGCAGTATGTTTTAAAAGTTCACTTTCATTTCGGAATTTGATTGAGGCTAGATCAGTTATACCCGGAAGTACTTCTAACACTCGACGCTGTTCTGGCGTATAAAGCGCAACATATTTTGCTACTTCAGGACGAGGCCCGACAAAACTCATTTCCCCCTTTGCAACATTGAATAATTGGGGTAATTCGTCTAGCTTATACTTTCTTAAAAACCGACCACTTCGCGTAATCCGTATATCGTTAGCAACTGTAATTTGTTTTCCTATGCTCTCGGCTTCAGTTACCATAGTGCGGAACTTGTAGATCCTAAATTCACGCCCATAGCGTCCAATCCGAATTTGCCGAAAAAACACAGAGCCTGGAGAATCCAACTTAATCAATATTGCAATAATTAAAAATAGAGGCAGCAGGATTGCAATACCAACTAGGGCAAGAAATAAGTCAAATATTCGCTTAGTCATAATTAAGTAATAGTTTGTGAAATAGGGAATAGGGAATAGGGAACAGGAAACAAGGGAGGTAGAGGTGTACGGACTTTTTAAGCGCAAGCACAGGCTACGCCAACACGCAATCAAATATGAGTCCTATATATTCACTTTTCTAGAGCATCTGAATGCTTACTGATGGCAAGAAAAGGAGACTCAAGTCAAAGTTTTTTTCACAATTTGAATAACGCGAGTTTGATCGGCTTCGGTCATTTTTGTGTAGATTGGTAAGCTCACTATGCGCTCATAGGCATGGGATGCACAGGGAAAATCCTCTGAGCAAAGGTTATAAGTATCGCGCCAGTAGGGATGCAAGTGTAGGGGAATGTAGTGGACACTACAACCAATTCCTTTTGCAGTTAGTTGTTCAATGAAGGTGTTGCGGCTCACTTCTACAGAGTCGTCTAAACGGATTACATAGAGATGCCAAGAGTGAATATCACCCTTGGGAGGTTTTGCTGGCAGATGTAAAGGTAAGTTGGCTAGCTCTGCATCATATAAATTGGCGATCGCAGTCCGTTTTTTCTGGAATACCCAAGCTTTCTTCAATTGATGAATCCCCAGAGAAGCCGCCAAATCAGTCATATTGTATTTGAAGCCTGGTGCAACTACCTGATAGTGCCAAGAAGGTTTAGTTGAAGTGTAACGATCAAAAGCATCTCGGCTGATGCCATGTAACCGCATGATCCGACACCGTTTAGCAACTTCAGGATTGCGCGTTACGAGCATCCCACCTTCGCCAGTTGCAATAGTCTTAGTTGCATAAAAACTATAGACGGTCACATCACTATTTAGACTACCAATCAACTTACTCTGATAGGTTGTTGGTATAGCATGGGCAGCGTCTTCAACAACCTTCAAGCCATACTTTTGAGCGATCGCCAGAATTGGTTCCATATCACAAGCCAGTCCTCCAAAATGGACGGGCATGATCGCTTTAGTTCGAGGGGTTATAGCAGCCTCAATTTTTGTAGTATCAATATTCAGAGTGGCTGGATCAATATCGACAAAGACTGGATTTGCCCCTAAATAGCGAATCACTTCCGCTGTAGCAGTGAATGTGTGAACTGTAGTAATGACTTCATCGCCAAGACTAATCCCTAAAGCCTCCAGAGCCAGATGTAACCCTGACGTGGCAGAATTAACTGCGATCGCTTCTACACCATGCCCAATAAATTCGGCAAAATCTTGCTCAAAAAGTTTAGTTTTATGACCCGTAGTTAACCAACCTGATCGTAAAGAATCAACTACTTCAGCAATCTCCTCCTCTCCAATATCTGGCAAAGCAAAGGGTAGAAATTTTTCCATGATTTTCCTCTTATCGAACAGAATTTTTATTCAAATAAAATTTTCATAGCAGGCAATAATCTCTTTTTTGTTAGCAGCCGAATGTACTCCTGATAGATAACTTTGCACATTGCTTCTGGCAGAAAGTCTCGTAAAATTAGCTCACGTCCTGCCTGCCCATGTTGATGACGCAATTTTGAATTCTGCAAATATGTACGAATTGCGTCTGCTAATGCCTTTGCATCATGTGGCGGCACTAAAGAGCCTGTAACGCCTTCTTGCATTGCATCTATACAACCGGGAATGCGCGTAGCTACTACTGGCAATTCCATTGCTGCCGCTTCTAAAATTACAGTACTCAAACCCTCTCGATAGGTTGGTAGAGCGAAGATATCCATTGCCGTATATAAGGGGGATATATGCGATCGCCTTCCCGTCAAATGGATGCGAGGATCATTTTTGAGCGTATATTCCACATCCTCTGGTACTGGATCTTGGGGTTCAAAGGGGCCCACAACCAACAAATGCAAATTGGGAAACTCGGAGGACAGAATTTTCCATGCTCCTACAAGTTCTGCTAGACCTTTATCGCGAACAATCCGCCCCACAAAGCCTACTACCAGGGCATTTGCAGGAATATCATACTGTTTGCGTGTTGCGAAGCGGACATCTGTACCTAAATTTGCTTTATTGAAATGATTGGCGGCATCTACGCCCGTGACACCGCCTTTAAGCAACACCTTGATCTTAGATTGTGGACAAAGATTTTCAGAAATCGCTACTTCGCGAATTGAATGGCTGACACATAAGACTTGGTTAGCAAGCAAACAGGAAATCTTTTCGCTTAACCAAAGTAGCGATCGCTTGTAGCCAACGGCAGTCATTAATGGTAGACCGTATATGTGATAGATGCGGACAGGAACCCCTGCTAGCCAAGCACTGATCATACCTAAGAGTCCTCCTTTAGGACTGTAAGCATGAATAATCTGAGGACGAATTTGGCGTAAATGCTGCCGGAGGTGAAATAAAGCATACAGATCCTTTAATGGAGTAATCTGTCTAGGCATATTGACGGAATGAACAGTAATCTGCTCACGATCGCCAAATTGAATTAGTAACTCACTCGGAGAAGCGATCGCGTGAATTTCAAAACCTCGTTCCTTCATGTAACTAGACTGACCGTTGATAAATTCTAATGTTTCAGCCACGGTTGACATATGTACCAGCGTCAAAGTTTTGAGATTTTGGCTCATATCATTACATTCCTTATGTCCAAGCTTTCAAGAAACAAGGCAGGAGGCAGGAGGCAGGAGGGAAGAGGATTTTACTTGTTTCTTTCATTCATAGCGGGTGGTAGCGCTGCTAGTGCGGCTGCTCCTAACGACATTCGATATCCATCCACACAAGCTAAGCATTTATTTTCGTCAATCTTGTGAAAATCGATATTTTTATTCCATCCTGAGCCATTCTTGTGTGTTTTCTCGCGCATAACGATAAAAAGCAACCTGCTGCTCTTTCAGAACTTCTTTTTTGTATTCTTTTGCCTTATCTAGATTACGAGCCGACATTTCAGCCATGCGTTCTGGGTTAGTTACAACTTCTCGAATCTTGTCTGCTAAAGAAACTGCATCTCCTGCTGTCGCCATATCTTCAGGAGGTAGCAATTCAGGGATGCCACCTACTGTTGAGCCAATACAAGGTAGCGATCGCCCCATCGCCTCAACCATCGCTCTGGGTAAGCCTTCCATGCGAGAAGGCAAAACGAAAAGGTCGCACTGATCTAATTGCTCACGCACAGCTTCGCTACTTGCCAACTGTCCACGAAAAAAGATGCGATTTTCTAAACCCAGCGCTACAGATTTTGCCTCTAACTCTGCTCGATACCGACCATCTCCTACAAAAATTAACTTCAGATCTAATCCTTCTTTTACGCAGATAGAAACAGCTTCAATCAATACATCTGGCGCTTTATAGAGTTGAGCCAGTGAACCTACCATGATCAGCTTAAATGTGCGTTTTTCCTGTTGAATCGGGCGGGGTTTGGATACTAGCGTACCTTCTGGAAGCTCTACATCAGATACGCCCACAGAGTATTTTGGGCAAGGATAACGTCGTTGTAGAGCCTGTTTTGTGACATAAAGAGCCGCAGAAGCCTGCTGGCACTGCTGTTGTAATTGGCGAGTAAACCACCAACGGAAAAAGGGTTGCAAGGGATGCTTGATAGATCCTGGAGCATAATCATCGTAAGGGTCAGCAATCACTTCAACAAAGTATGGTCTTCGTGATGTTAAAAAACTCCAGGCTTCTCCTGCGATCAGGCATGGTACATGCAAGTGTATAGCTTCAGCATCTGCTATTGCCTTGCTTATAGCTCTTTTAACACTTCTGTAGTTTTTCACATACTCCCATGATGGGCCTACAAAGTCGGGTATTGGAATAGGTTTGACTCCAGCACCTGAAGCCTTAACCCATGCTTTAGGAGGTTCTCCACAGAATTTAGCACGCGCTAACAAATGAACTTCATTGAATACATCTAAATATCTAGTCCAGATGCTATAACGAGTTGCTGCATCCGCAGTCCATAGAGTGCCATCACCAGTGATCACAAAGTGAGCAGAGTTCGTAACTAATACGTTCATTTGTTTGGTTTAACCTAGCTAAGTATCTGTTAAGAAAAATCAGAGCATCTGTATAAAAACCTTATGCAAACTCTTTATTGAGATAATTGATAGATATGAACGTCCTCAGGCTTAATAAAACCTCCTAGGTTGCCATCTTGAAAACGCATACCGGATGGACGTCCTGAAAATAGTGGTTGTGCTGAACCTTTTGCCGGAGTTGGGATTGTGATCGCAACTTGTCTTGTTTCTGTTTGTGATGTGTTCAGAACAACTAAATAAATACTGCCGCCGTATGTCCACTGTCCGGCAAGCACATCATCAAATTTGGTATCGAGCTTTGTCAACGTGCCTTCTAACAATACTGGGGCGAGCCTGTTAATTTCGGGCACTATAGACTTTACACGACTCCATACATCCGGTTTTTGTCTTATATTGTTATCTTCATAGCCTTCATAAGTGTAGAAAAGAATACCTTTAACGCCAGCTAAAAGTGCCTGGTAGGTCATGTTATACACTTCATTAGCAGTTGGCCAACGTCCTTCCTCCCAATGGAAGGTTTGCAAGTTTGCAATAACCGGACGATTATGTTTATTTGCTTCAAAGCGACCAACATTGAAAACATGATGTACCATACTTAAATCATTTGCTAAACCTTTAGGTTTGTTGTAAGGATAGCCAATAGGATAAGACTGACCGCCAATTAGATCCGCAACATCAGAATTGCCTAACCATTTTCTCGACCAACCACTGATACTAACGTAGGTAAAATGTTTAGGATCAATAGCTTTAATTTGTTTGTGAAAAGCTAATATTTCATTTCGGGTTTCGTGGTCACCGACATCATCGGCAATACCCCAACCAAGAACAGCTGGTTTATCCTTGAATTTCTTTACAACTGCAAGAGGATCATCAACACCAAAGCTTGTGATGACATGAACACCAAGTCGTTTGGCTTCATCAAGAAATACACCATAATTATCAAGGTTGTCACAAGAGGCAAAAATGGTGTTAAATCCAGCAGCAGCAAGATCACGAACTGCTTGTATTAACTGTTTAAAAGTCAAATTATATGACTCATGGTAGAAACCAAACGGGAAGAATGGCTTGCCTTTGATTCTAATCGTGCTGTTACGATTAAATTTAATAGTACTATTAGGAATTGTGCTAATCATTTCATTATCAACCAAATTCTGAGCGTTATAAATTTTGTTACCGTAACCAGAGAAGCAGAGAACAAGTACTATGGGTAATATAAATAATAATAGTGTTCGCCTCAATTTAAAAATATATTGTTTAAGCATTTCTCTCCTTAACAAACATTTGTTTACTTGTTTTTTGGCATTTTATAAAAGTGAGCAAAATTAAGTGTTTTACTTTGTATTACTAGTTTAAAGTGAACTTATAGCATGAATATAGTATTTTTTTATGTCTTTTTTCATATTTAGTTATGCCACAATAATCCCAATACACAGAAAATAAGCAACAGTCATTGCTGTACCTAAAGCACTAAACATCCCCTCACCCATAGACGTAATCCAGAAACATATTGTAATCACCAGAGGTGCAATAGCATAGTGGTCTTTCTTAGAATGAGTTTTGAAATATAAATAAGCATAAAAAATACTAATAAATGCTTGAACTAACATTAAAAATGCTGCAATAATACCGATTGTTCCAAGGGTATTAATAATCGTATTATGCCCTCCTAAACCAAAGTTCAATTCAAAGTAATCTGCACCATTCCCCCATAATTTTATATCTTCAAATGTCTTATTCCAAATATATTCTCTACCACTCAAACCTTCTTTATCTTGTAATTGATTAAGGTTATTCAATAATAAATAAAACTGTTCATCTGCTAATAATAATATTGCACTGATACACATGGCAATACTACTAACAAATTTAATCAAAAATCCAGGTTTTTGAAACAACCTCCACATAAATATAGATAACATCCCAAAAAAAGCAATTAAGGATGTGCGTGCATTAGCTAAAATAATAATTACAAAGAGAAAAATTAAAAACAAAATAATCGGTAAAACATACCATAAGTTCTTTTTAGCAGACAAACTACCAATCAAAATAATAAAAAGTCCAGATGCCATTGTCACACTTGTAAATCCTAAATCATTGGAATTAGGAAAGACGCCTGCATAACCTGCATATGAATGGCCTTGAAATTGATTGATTGGATGTAGTAATAAAGACATAACAATATAAGGAAGAAGACCTAAAAAAAGTGACGTAGCAAGCAGTAAATTTGCATATTGTTTCATCAACTTAGGTAAGCTATAGAAGAAAATCATTGGGCTTACAATCATAAACCAGAGTCCATCTCTAACAGATACTAAATCATCGTTAACAACTCCAGATATTAGTGATATAAAACCTAGTAAAATCCAGACTATAATTAGAGGTAGTTGTTTCTTCGGGAACCCCCATATATCAAAGCGAGATAACAGTAAAAGAGTCATTAATGCTGTAAGAATTAGAACATAGCGTAGTTTTTCGATGCTTGAATCTAGGGGGATTTCAGAACTGCCTAAGTTAGTAATAGATGATGAGCCGAATAAGACGGCTAGAATTATTAATGTAAGAATTTGTTGCTTTTTAAATTCAATATTCATGTAATTCTGCACAGTTGAATAAAAGCTTAAAATGTTTCTATACTTTGTAATGTCTAATTTCTGAGACAAATTTCACTAAAATCAACAAAATTTTCAAGTTTATAGGGCAATAGTTTAAGTCTGTTAATTATTTATTTATCAAGTGCCTATTAGACTTTTCTGTTGTACTCTGTTGTCCAGAAAAGTAACTTAATTGCTCCATATATAAAAGTTCCAATTCTCTAGCTCCTCTTTGAATATTAAATAGACTATTTTCTACAGTTTTAAAAGCTTCTAAGCGGTTGATTTTTGCTGTATTTTGCTTAGTTTCTATGACTGCATCGGCCCAAGCAGAGGCTGGTTGCAACAACGATATTCGATGCATCAAAGGCTTTACTAGATCTGCTTCCTGAGGAACAACATTAGAAAGGATACAAGATAGTCCCGCGGCTTGTGCCTCTACCAACACTAAGCCCAGTCCTTCATAAAGGGATGGGAAAATTAATAAGTCCATAGCACCTAGCATCAATCGCGGGACATCAGAACGGACACCTGCGAAAATTACACGGTCAGCCAAGCCTATCTGAACAACTTTTTGCTCAATTTGTGGACGTAGCTTGCCTTCACCAACTAGCAAGAGGCGCATCTTCGGTTCTCGCTTGGCAATTTCTGATGCTATGTCCAGAAGAAACAAATGATTCTTTGCCTCATCAAACCTACCTACATGACCCAGAACAAAGGCATCCGCAGGTATATCCAATTCAGCACGAACAGCATTAGAGTCAAATGTATTTCGGAATGGAGCTAGGTCAATACCACAATAAAGTAATTGCCATCGAGGATCGTTTTCCCACTTCATCCCGAATAAGTCTGCTGCTGCATTTCGACTACATCCCAGCCCAACAGTGGCATACTGGGAAATCCATCTTTTCATCAAACCTAGATATAATTTACGCTTCAAACTAGCTTTAGCCTCAACTGAGGAACTATCAAAATGACTGTGTGCAATACGGATGGGAACACCTACTTGATGGGCTAAACGGAGAATGTAACCACTAAAGTGATGACCATGACTGTGAATAACGTCATAAGGTCTATGCTCTTTGAGAATCTGTTTAAAGTTGTGGCCATACTTCCAAGGTTGGGAGTGTGGATGAGGGCAGGAGATAATTTTGCTACCAAGGCTACGGATTTCGTCATCATAAGAGCAACGCTCAGTTGTATGAACCAGAAAATCAATCTGGAAGCGATCGCGGTTGATGTGGCGCAAGATATGCATTAGCCATGTTTCACATCCAGCCCTGACCATTCCATTAACAACATGAAGAATGCGAATAGGATACTGATTATTTAATGTTCTAGATTTCATATTCATTCTGAGAACTCTTGCGTTTAGACAGTGCATAAACAACCACTCCCAGGCTAGTTATCATCTGATTAGTGCGATCGCTGTCCTTAGTAATCCCAACTGTTGAGTAACCAAACCTACTAAGAGCTAATAAGCTCTTTAAATTTAGTCTTGCTCCTCTTCCAAGTTTGCAGTGCGAAACCAAGCATGAAACTTAGCCGATAACCATCCACACAGGCTATCCATTTTCGATCACCGATTTGATGAGCATCAATATTGTGCATTCCAGTTTTATTCCACCCATAACCACTTGCTTTGATGATTGGATTATCTTGGACTTCTTTTTCTTCGTAATTAGTAGTTGTCAACTGGGTAATTTCAAAAGCACGCACTTGATTTCCATAGAAACCTTCAACGTCTTGGGTATACCTGAAAATCCGGTCATTAGAGACTACAACTCTACCGCCTGGTCTAGATATATTTGGATTCCCTTCTATCAAAGGACTGTGAGGATGCTGACACCAATTTTCCATCAGATCATTAGCATAGTAAAGATGCAGATTTTCTCCTTGGGGTGATGTAGTAAACAGCCACCACATATCGTTGAAATTGAAAATTGATGAGTCTACATAATCACTACCCTCTAGTAAATTTTTAACAAATGACCATTTATAAGGAAAATCAATTGCTTTGTATAACCGAATTGAATTAGCCTGATAGCTCTCAGGAATCATATAATAGTCATTTTGGAATTTGAATACATATGGATAAGATAAATGAAAAGGTTCGACAAGCACTATTTGCTTATAATTCCATGTGTAACCATCATTACTAGTTGCTAGTCCTATTTCTCCTTTATCATTATCACCGTTTAGTACCTCAAAGAACATATACCAATTGCCATGTTTGCAAACCATAAACGGATCAGCGACAAAGTGCGCTGGTACATCTGTTACATCCTTAGCAGTTAAAACCGGATTTTTGAGATTATCTGGAGAATAAAATTTACAACTTGATTCACCTACATAAATTCCAATTGACCAATGCCATTTACTTATAACTAGTTTTCTTATTGAGCTTTTGAGAAAATGAAAATTTTTTGAAATTACCAAAAATATTATATTTAGTATCTGAAATATTCCCTGATTAAGATTAAGAGTTTTCATATTTTTCAGCCTCTGTGTAACCATGCTGCTTATGCAGTGCATGGAGAATAACTGCCAAACTTAAACCTAGTTGGATAATGGCTGCAATCAATAGTGCGATCGCGGCTCCTAGCAATCCCCACTTGGGCAGCAACCATAAACAAGCTATGGCTGAGATACTTGCCACAACGGCGGACAAAGGCATTTGAATGCGGAAGTACCGGGCTGCTGTCATTCCATAGCCCAGAAAGGATGATATGTAGTTAATCCCAGCCGCAACCATCAGCCAGGTAAATAAATTTGTGTGCTCGGCATATTCAGGTCGATACACAATAGTTAGGATGTGCCGCCCAGCCACCACAGCCACTAAGACACCTGCTCCGCCCAATAGAGCAGCAATTCCTACCAGCTTGAGCAGGAGTGTGCGAAAAGCTATGCGATCGCCATCTGCATAATATTTGGCTAAGCGAGGAATGGCTGACTCCCCTAAGGCATTTACTACCATGCCTCCTACCACCATTAAATAGGCTATGGCTGCAAAAATGCCCAGTTCTCGCTCACCTAAATATCGCTCAATAAAATAGCGAGGAATATTGCTATTAAGTGAAATTAACATCATCACAAGCCCCAAAGGCAAACAGAGCCATATCAGATGTGCTAAAGTTTTCCAACGCCAACGGGGTTGCAATTGTGATCTCTGCTTCAGCATCAAGATCCCACTACGAATGTCGTAGCCAAACAACACCACAGCCCAAGCAAAAATTAACCCAACTACACCCCACAGAATATGACCGGATATATGTACTCCAATGCCCAGTAGTAGCAGTGCTAAAGGCCCTTTAATCATCAACGATGTCGCAATCCGATCCATGCGCTCATGCTGCTGAATTAGCCCATAAAATACATCACTAATAGACTCAAACGCCTTTGCCAAACCGATTAAGAAGATAACTAGGGATATTTCCCAGCGATATCCTCCTAACAGACTAATGACTGCAATAACCAAAAGTGCTAATGTTGTCGAAATCAGCCTCAGCCCCAGGTAATCGCTAAAACGATATTGTTTTTTAGCATCTGTTGCTTGGACAATTCTTAGTTGGAGATTTGTCAACATAATTACGGGTGCTGTTACTGCTAGTCCCAAAGTAAACTGACCTACCATCTCTGGACTACCGAGTTTAGCTAGCATCACCAGCATTCCCCATTGGCAAGCTGCATAAACAAAATTGCCAGTGAAAGTCCAGGAGAAATTGCGGCGTAGTGTTAGTAACTTTGTTTGTTGCATCTGATCAAAGTGATATTAGCTTTTGCAGATCTACACCGAACACAAAAACTGTTTGAAATCCATCTACACAGGCGATCCATTTATCTTTTTTAATCTGGTGAGGATCAATATTATGCATACCATTTTTATTCCAACCAAAGCCGCTAGGTTTTAAAATAGGATTTTTTCTGACTTGTTTTTCTTCATAAGTTGTTGTTGTCAGATTGGTTATTTCAAATGCTCGCACTTGATTACCATATAAATGCTCATCATCCTGGGTATATCGGAAAATTTGATCATCATGTACTACAACTCTTCCTCCTGGTCTTGCTATGTTTAAATTGTCTTCTATAACAGGGCTTTGAGGATGTTCAATCCAATGCCCCATCAGGTCATCAGCATAGTAGAGACGTAGAATATTGCTTTGTGATGACGATGTGAACATCCACCACCTTTCATTAAAATTAAAAATAGAACTATCTACATAATCTCTGCCATCTATTAAAGTTTTTACAAATGTCCATTTAGTTGGGAAATCAACTGCTTTGTATAAGCGAATGGAATTAGCTTCATAACTCTCTGGAATCATGTAGTATTCATTTTGTAATTTGAATACATAAGGGTAAGACAAATGGAACGGTTCTTTAATTACTATTTGTTTATAATCCCAATTGAATCCATCATTGCTAGTTGCTAGTCCTATTTCTCCTCTATTGTTAAGACTATTCAGCACTTCAAAAAACATATACCAAGTGTTGCGATCGCGAACCATAAATGGGTCAGCAACAAAGTCAGCCGTTACGTCTGTTACATCCTTTGCAGTCAAAACTGGATTTTTTATATTTTCTGCCGCAGTGAAGTCAAAAAGAGATTCGCCTGTGTAAATTCCAATTGACCATTCACATCTTCTTCTGACAAAAGCTCTTGCCATTCTTTTGAAAGAAGAAAAATATTTTAAATCTGCAACAGCTCCGCTATCTAAGCTATGACGGTTATGAATTACTTTCATATTGGGCTTGTTGGATGAACACTACATAAAGATAAAGCTCAAATTCTCTAGTTGATCAAGCACCTCATGGTTCTGCTTTCGCCAGCATATTTCCATTGGAATTGGTGACTAGAGAACTATTTCTTGAATTGCCTATTGATGCATTATTTTCTATGTATTTTGGTTTATATCCTGATATCAGTTGTTCTAGCAAAAATAGGATAGAATTAACGTCATTTTTAGCTGCTGCTATACACAATGCTTCCACCCCTAAATCCAGATTTTTAGAAATAATCCGACTGGCATTTTTGACAACAAACAGTTTCTCGTGCTGAGTTGGTTCATATTCCTCTCCTTTAATAAACAGTTCTTCAAATAACTTTTCCCCTGGTCGTAACCCTGTAAACACAATGTCAATGTCTTTGTTTACCTCATATCCTGAAAGGCGAATCAGTTCCTTAGCTAAATCAACAATTTTGACAGGTTCACCCATATTCAGCATTAAAACTTCACCACCACAACCAAGTACCCCAGCTTGTAAAACAAGTTGCACTGCTTCTGGAATGGTCATGAAATAACGACAGATATCGGGATGAGTAACTGTTACTGGGCCACCTGTAGCAATTTGTTTTTTAAAAGTGGGAACTACACTACCACGACTACCTAAAACATTGCCAAAACGTACGGTAACATAATGCTTTCCACTTTCCCTTGCAGCTTGCAGCACCAACATTTCAGCAACTCTTTTACTAGCCCCCATAACATTGGTGGGATTAACTGCTTTATCTGTGGAGATCATCACAAAATGTTTCACATCATATTTCAGCGCCACTTCTAGTAAATTTTTTGTCCCGATCACATTGTTGGTAATTGCTTCTGGTGGATTTAATTCCATCAGGGGGACATGCTTGTGAGCCGCAGCGTGGAAAATTACATCAGGTTGGAATCTTTCAAAAGCATGTTCTAATCGATATCGAAATCGAAGATCAGCAATAAAAGTGTAAATATGAGGGGTGTTTATTAGCGATTTGCCATCCTTTTTAAGTGCTTGGATAAGTTGTTCTAATTCTTGTTGAATCGTGAATACAGAATTTTCTCCATGTCCAATAAGTATCATTCTGCTAGGCTGAAATTTGAAAATTTGACGGCAAAGTTCACTACCAATTGATCCACCTGAGCCTGTAATTAATACTGTCTTACCTTTGATAAATTTAGACACTCGCTCAATATCTGTCTGTACGGGTTCTCGTCTGAGTAAATCCTCAATCCTGACATCCCGAATGCTATCTACCCGCACACGCTCATTAAGGATTTCATGTATTCCAGGTAAGGTACTAGTCTGCGTTCCAGTAGCTTTGCAAATATCTACAATTTCCCGAATGACTTTTCCTGTAACAGTAGGCATGGCAATGATAACTTTATGGATTTGGAGAGATTTTAAAGTATTAGGAATTTGATAGCGATCGCCAACTACTGGAATGCCGCTAATATGTGCATTTAACTTTCGAGGATCATCATCAATGAAGGCAACAGCCTGAAAACCCAATTGGGGATTGCGTTGCATATCTTGCACAAGGGAAACTCCAGCGCTACCAGCACCAATAATCAGCACCCGCTCTCGTGGGTTAAACACTACTTGTCGTTGGCTAAATCTTTCCACAATCCGAACGCTGAAACGCAATGCTCCAATGAAAATACATGACAATAACCCATCAATAAATGGTAGCGATCGCGGCAGGTTATTTATAATAAAAGGCTCTGTGTCATGAAGAATATCAAATGTCATGGTTTGGACAATTACTGCACCCACCATCAACATGGCTATATATGTCAGTTCCTCAACACTGGCATAGCGCCAGTAACGCCGATAAAAACCAAAACTCCAAAATACAGTTAGTTTGACTGCTAAAAACAGTATTGTTGCAATTCCTAGTTCTGATATATGTGTTTTCTCGATATAGCCATCTAAACGCAAAAGCAGAGCTAACAAGGGAGTGATTGAAAAAACAATGATATCAAAAATGAACAAGTGCGTATTTCTCAGCTTCAGCAACTTGTTTAATGAACTATTAATCAATTTTGGAAAGATTTTGAATAAGAAATTCATGCTTTTAAACACCTCAAGAGCAATCTACAGAATCGTCTGTTTTGTGTATAAACATCAAATTTAGAGGATATTCAATCTCATGAATTAATCTAAATGATGATGTTTAGATGCCTGAATTACCCTATTAATACTCATTGTTTGGCGATTTATGTAGGTAGGTATTTTGTTTAAGCAACCCTAGAAACCGCTATTAATTACCTACATACAACAGTCGTTTAGCCTATAAATAGGCATAGTTGATAATCGAAAAGCAAAAATTACCCATGCCTAAAAGTATTTGGCACTCAGCCAATAATTTGGTTCAAGCTATACGCAACAGCTATGTAAAAGAAATATCAGTTTGTTGTTGCATGTGTCACGCCAAATTGGCACGATTTTTTTGTGAGCAGAGAAATATTTGCGTAACAACAAGTTTCAAATTAAATTTGTTCTTTACTCGAAAGCTAGACAGCAGCTTATAAAGAGATGATCAAAGGTGTAGAAAAACGACGGTAAGTTAAGAGACATAACAATCAAGTTAAAAACTCACACCAACAAACCCAGTTTAGGAAGAAGCGAATCAGAAGATTCAAATCTCTCGGATAAGTCTAAGCAGGCTTGGTTTTTTAGCCGCGATTTACAAACCAACGTCTTGGAAGGAACAAGCGATCGCTAATTCCGCATTCTGTACTAATGTATCTTTAGCAAGAACATAAATAGGATATTGTGGAGTTACCGTCAGTAGTTTCTCGATTCTGTTTCTAGCGGCTTCTACTACTGATTCATCAAGGCTACCGTTCCCAAGAGAATCGGCAAAATCTTCAGCTATCCGATAGGTACGTTCAATAGATGATGAATTGATATTGCGCGAAACAATAAACAAATCACAGCTAGCATAAAATGCCCGCGCTACAGTACCCGTCTTCATAAACATATCTGAAATAGCTTTCATATCCAGGTCATCAGATACAACCACTCCCTCAAAACCAAGTTCTTCACGAAGTATGCTTTTGAGGATAGGTTGGGAAAGTGTTGCTGGCACATCAGCATCTATCTTGGGAAATAAAATGTGAGCTGTCATAATCAAAGGAACCTGCGCTTCGATTAGTGCTTTAAAAGGTACAAGTTCTCGAATTCGCAGGTCTTCTAAAGTGAGATTGAGTATCGGTAGTTCGATGTGAGAGTCTTGGCTGGTGTCTCCATGTCCGGGGAAGTGTTTGGCGCATCCCAAAATTCCCGACTCCTGAAGTCCGAGGAAGTAATCACAAGCACCTTGAGCAGCAGTTTCGGGAGTATTACCAAAGGCGCGAGGGCCAATGATGGGATTTTGGGGATGGGAAAAAATATCTGCTACAGGTGCAAAGGATAAATTGATTCCCAAAGATTTTAGTTCAAATGCTGTTGCTTTTGCTACTTCGCGCGAGTGCGATTGCAACAGAAAAGCATGAGGAAATCGTGTAATTGGTAATGGTGTGCGAACAACACGACCTCCTTCATGGTCAAGAGTAATGAACATTAAGTCGCGTTCAGTATATTGTCGTATCTGGTCATTCAGATTCTTGAAGCTTTCCAGCCAAACCTCGTAGGGAGTCCCGTCCAAAAAGTTCTTACCGAAAAAAATTACCCCAACTGGTTTCAATTCACTGAGTGCCCGTTTATCTTCATCACTTAATGTAGTACCAGAAATACCAAGAATTAGATGATGTCCAAAGCGCTGGAGCGTCTGCGATACTGCCATAATCTTTTACCTGTTATGTTAATCAAAAATTGGCTTTTCTCGATTCCACATTGCATCGATTGCTGTGAAGCATCTGTAAAAATAGGAAGTTTACCAATAATATAAACTATAAAATTTTGCCTTAAGACCACCTGAAAATATGCAAAAATCTGCCAAAATACTACATTCAAAATACATAGAATAAGACATTTTTATATTGAAGTTTTAGATTGCTAATATATTATGCAAAGGAGAAGATATCAGCAAGCAAGTAGCAGTCTTGAGCAATAAAGCAAAAATTTCCTTGTAGCAAATTTAGTGAATTGGGAAATAAGTCAACTATCGCCAATACCTTCGCCATTTTTTTGTAGGTTGGGGAGCCAGTGCGTTGCGGAGGTTCCCTCCGTTGTAGCACCTGGCGTTTGAGCGAAGCAAAACCCAACGTATTTGTTGGGTTTCGTGCCTCAACCCAACCTACGAATCGAGGCATTTTTCGATTTGGCGAAGGTATTGCTATCGCAAGACAGTATTTATATATTCCCTAAAGTAGAAAGGTAGAAGCTAAGGAATTACTCTTGTTTTATTGCATCTGTGGCACGTAAATATGTATGAGAAGATGCACGCTGCAAACCTATTGCCAACAATGGTATTGGCAATTTGCTTTGGCAGGTATATGTAGGTAAAATTCCCTTTTGCAAAAGTTTTTTCGGGAAAAAATCGCACAAGCCGTGCGAAATGTAACGGATTGCAACGTATAATGAGAACGGCAAAATGATGTAGAAATAAAGTTTAAATGCGAGTAGCGATCGCGGGAGCGGGACTAGCAGGACTTTCCTGCGCGAAATATCTCACGGACGCAGGTCACACCCCCATTGTCTTGGAAAGCCGAGACGTATTGGGTGGTCTTGTTGCAGCGTGGAAAGACTCTGACGGCGACTGGTACGAAACCGGGTTACACGCCTTTTTTGGGGCATACCCCAACATGCTCCAATTGCTTAAGGAGTTGGGCATTGAAGATAGACTTCAGTGGAAAGAGCATACGCTGATTTTCAATCAACCGGAAAAACCAGGGACACTCTCACGTTTTGATGTTCCAGATATTCCATCTCCTTTCAACGTGATTGCATCGATTCTTCGCAACAAAGACATGTTGACTTGGGAGCAGAAGATTCGATTCGCCATTGGCCTACTTCCAGCAGTGGTTCGAGGTCAGAAGTATGTCGAAGATATGGACAAGTACAGCTTCTTGCAGTGGTTGGAAAGGCAAGGTGTTGGCGAACGGGTAACAAGTGACGTTTTTATTGCAGCATGTAAGGCGCTTACCTTTATCAATCCTGATGAAGTTTCTGCAACGATTTTATTAACTGCACTAAATCGCTTTTTGCAAGAACGGTATGGCTCCAAAATTGCATTTTTGGATGGTTCTCCTACAGAACGGCTATGCAGCCCCATCGTAGATTACATCACAGAACGTGGTGGCGAAGTTCGCCTGAATGCGCCTCTCAAAGAAATCGTGCTGAATGACGATGGGAGAGTGAAGCACTTTGTCATGCGGGGGTTGAATGGTGCAGAAGACTACATTGAGACTGCCGATTTATACGTTTCGGCAATGTCAGTAGATGTCTTGAAAGCGATGTTACCAAAACCTTGGAAACAAATAGAATATTTCCAAAAGCTGGATGGCTTAGAAGGGGTGCCAGTCATAAACTTGCATCTATGGTTTGACCGTAAACTTACAGATATTGACCAATTGCTGTTTTCGCGATCGCCCCTCCTCAGCGTTTATGCTGATATGAGCAATACTTGCCGTGAGTATGCTAATCCTAATCGCTCAATGTTGGAACTAGTTCTAGCTCCGGCGAAAGATTGGATTAGCAAATCTGATGAGGAAATTATTGCCGCAACACTCGCCGAACTGGAAAAACTTTTCCCAGACCATTTTGGCAAAGACAATCCAGCCAAATTGCTGAAATATCATGTGGTGAAAACACCGCGTTCAGTTTACAAAGCTACACCTGGTCGTCAAAAATATCGTCCAGCACAAATTACGCCCGTTGCCAACTTCTATCTGACAGGAAGTTATACTATGCAACGCTACTTAGGAAGTATGGAAGGTGCCGTACTTTCTGGTAAGCTGACAGCGCAGGCGATCGCTGAAGCTGAAGCTAACCCAGCGGAAAATTCTTCCAGCCTGCAAACGCTAACCCGACCGCCTGCAACGAATGCTGCAACTGCCTGATTCCCCCGCGCGCATGAAAACGCTGGTCTCTGTAGACGAGTCCTACAAACTTTGTCGTCACCTCATAGCCAAGTATTCGACGACTTTTTATCTCAGTACTTTGCTCCTGAGCGAAGAAAAGCGCCCCGCTATTTGGGCAATTTATGCTTGGTGTCGCCGTTTAGATGAACTAGTGGATGGTCCCGCATCTGCTATTACTACACCAGAAACCTTAGACTTATGGGAGCAGCAGCTAGAATCAATTTTTGCTGGACACCCATTGGATAATTTTGATGTAGCTTTGGTAGATACCACCCAACGTTTTCCGATGGACATCGAACCCTTTCGGGATATGATTGCTGGTCAACGCATGGACTTATACCGCAGTCGCTATGAAACGTTTGAGGAGCTATACCTCTACTGTTACCGTGTAGCGGGCACTGTAGGCTTGATGTCAACAGCAGTCATGGGTTTGGATGATAATACCAAAAATCCATCTCCGTGGAACTGTGAACAACAGTCATATGTTCCCACCGAAGAAGAGATTGCTTTGGGAATTGCCAAACAACTAACCAACATCCTCAGAGATGTAGGAGAGGATGCGCGGCGCGGGCGAATTTATATTCCTTTAGCAGACTTGGAACGATTCAACTACACTGAGCAAGACTTGTTTAAGGGTGTAGTGGATGAGCGTTGGCGCTCCCTAATGCGCTTTCAAATTGCCAGAGCACGACATTTTTATACTAAAGCGGAAAGGGGCATTACTTACCTATCTTGTGATGCCCGTTGGCCTGTGTGGGCAGCTCTGATGCATTACAGTGGAATTTTAAGCGTAATTGAACGTAACGATTATAATGTTTTTACCCAACGTGCCTACGTGCCCCAGTGGCGAAAGTTACGTTCTTTGCCCGTAGCTTGGTTGCGATCGCAAGTACTTTAAAGAATTAGTCATTTGTCCTTTATGAGCCAGTGCGGTGAGTTTAGCACTGCCCAGAAAACTCTGAGCAGCGGCTTTTCTGGGCAAAGGACTGGCTTTTCTTCTCTTCTCTACGAGACGCTTCCGCTGCGGCGGGCTGCGCCAACGTAATTCGTAGTTGCAATCAGTGCTTGCTCCGTAGGCATAGAGCCGAGATCAGCGCAAATTCGGAAATAGAGGCTCTTAAGCCTTGCTAATTCTAGGTTTTAAAGATTTTGGTACTTATATAAATTGCCGCTTCAAATAGTCGGTGAATATCTGGCATCAAGGGTACATAATTGCTGTAACCCTTGAAATATCTGGTGTTTAAGGACTGTTAGTTGCGAACGCGATCGGCTCAATGCCGATCTCACTCTTTGAACCGATCTTTCACAGCTTTTTTGATAGCCTTGAACATTGGGTCATCAAATGCTGCATCTTCTCTTGCGTCACCCCCATCGACATTATATTTGCCATACATTACGCCAGTTGGGAAATACAATCCTTCACCCGTATCGATCCCTTTACGAAGGAACAATACGTATTTTTTGCCAGGTTCTAATGGGGTATATTCATCAAACACTCGAATGTAGGATTTCCCGTTTTCTTGAACTACAGCCGCTTGCTGTCCAAGACGAATTTCTTTGAGGGTTGGATCTCCCTTAAAGACTTTGCTCACCTTAAAAGGGACTTCTGAAACAGCCGTAGCAATAAATCCTTCGTGATCCCTGCCAATGATCGATCGTGCTTCAGCAACAGACTTGTCTGTCTTCCCAATAACAATGAGGTCTGATTTGGCGATTAAATCATCAAGTCCATCAATAGGAATGATTGAACCAGGAAGACGCTTAACTGGCAAACCTTTGATTGTTTCCACTTTTTGGGAAAAAACTTGATGAACTTGAGGTTTTGTCCCTGCAATTGGCTTAGGACGGGCTTGCAATGAAGCCGCGATCGCTAACCCCGATAAGACAGGAATGAGGATAAGAGCAATTAAAGAATGTTTCTTCATGGTTGATTTAGAGACCCCATTTACCTTGCAAATTCGCTTTGTCATAGCTTTGTGTCCCAAGAGCTTGCCGACCTTGGCGCATTACTGCGTTAACACCTGATGCTGTAACGTGTGCCATTGATAACGAGTGTCCGAACTCATGGGTAAAGTTGCTAATTCTCTCTGTGGCGTTATAACCACTAGCAGCCATAGCATTTTCATATCCATACACTCGACCAGAGGTCCAAGTAGAATTAAGGCAAGTTACGCCTGAACCGCCTGCACAAAATGGTTCAAACAAGCCTGTTACATTCGGATCAGGTGAAGTCGCGATAAGCGTCTTAACCCGATAGCTACCACTTGTTACAAAAACCATTTGAACTTTGGAGCTTACTCCATTCCATTGAGACCCAGCCGCAGGCTTAACGTAAGAATTGAGGTAATTCGTAGACATGGTTACGCTGTCATAGGTCCAATTTAGCGGATTAGGAGTCACAAACCCACCTGAGAACCATTCGCCATACGCCAAAGCAGGTGAAGCCCCCCCTAGCGTTAACAATCCTGTTAGAAGTCCGAGAGTTTCTTTTTTGACATTTGTGTTTTGTGCGTTATAACACACGCTCATCAAACTAGTTTCTTTTTTGACATTTGTGTTTTGTGCGTAATAACACACGCTCATCATAGTTGTCTACATGACACCATAGGATATCTTTATGTTTCCAAAATTACTTGAAAAATCCGAACCTACACCAGTGGTAAATTCCCTAACTCGTTTTCATTCTCCCGCTTAAGTAGGAGGCTCTCAACTGCAAATTTGGTAGAAGCCCAATTAAACTATTGGGTGTCTCACATATAGAGATTACCTGTTGAAAACGCGGCTTTGGCTACACACGCTGTTTGCTCAGGTACAGGAGGTATTTCTTGGGAGTGTAAGCAGATATACTTTTTTCCATAAGTATTTCTTCTAGTTTATTGATTATTTGAGCAGCTAACTTAATTTTTTCTTCTCCGTGTATTACATGGTTATGTTTACTCTTACTTCCATGTAATACACGGTAGATTCGCCATTTTTATGTTAAGTAGGCATCTCGGCTCTATGCCCCGTACCCTTTTAATTACGAATTACGAATTAGTAATTATTTGGCCATCCGTAAGGGTTTTTTCTCGTTACCAATGACAAATTGCAGATGATAAATGACTATTGACTCACTAATAACAATCTGCTAACATTATTATTCGTGACCTAGGAGAGGTGGCTGAGTGGTCGAAAGCGGCAGATTGCTAATCTGTTGTACGGCAGGCAACTCCGTACCGAGGGTTCGAATCCCTCCCTCTCCGTTTTCCAAACTTTAATACATTCATCAAATATTGCATATTTACGAACAAATCCTCATCTAGGGTTAAATAGTTCTATTCCTTAAAAGGGATGATATTATTTATCCTTTAGAGTCTGTTCAAATCAAGCTAACATTAAAATTTAGTTTGAATCTTGCTTTCAGGCTCCTAATTATCAGAGGAGTGAAAGTAATTTATGCGAAGAATTAGTACTGCCTTAGCTCTAAGTTTAACTACCTTAGCAACTGGGTTCCTAGTGGGGGCTTGTGACAATACCACTACTCCTAATAACACAGCTAGCAATGGAAGTAATGCCACTCCAGCAGCAAACTCAACCACCACAAGCAGTAGTGCTCAAGGACTGAAAATTGGTTCTCTGCTGCCAACAACGGGTGATTTAGCGTCTATTGGACAGCAGATGGCACTTTCTGTCCCCTTGCTAGTTGAAACCGTTAACACCTGCGGTGGTGTGAATGGCCAACCTGTTAGCCTTGTTGCTGTAGATGACCAAACAGACCCCAAAGCCGGTGCTGCTGGGATGACTAAACTGTCAACTGTAGATAAGGTTGGGGGTGTCGTTGGCTCCTTTGCTAGCAGTGTTTCCACAGCTGCTGTTTCAATTGCTGCTCAAAATAAGGTTATGCTGATTTCACCTGGTAGCACCAGTCCTGTGTTTACAGAAAAGGCGCAAAAAGGTGACTTTAAAGGCTTTTGGGCGCGTACAGTCCCGCCTGATAGCTACCAAGGTCCAGCTTTAGCCGAACTCGCCAATAAAAGAGGTTACAAGCGAGTATCTACAGTTGTTATTAACAACGACTATGGCGTGGGTTTTGAAAAAGCATTTGTCCAAGCTTTTGAAAAATTGGGAGGAACTGTAGTTAACAAAAATAATCCCGTCCGCTACGACCCTAAAGCTACTACCTTTGAAACCGAAGCCACTACTGCTTTTGCTGGTAAACCAGATGCAGTCCTTGGCGTTTTTTATGTAGAAACAGGTAGCCTACTGCTCAAGTCGGCATATCAGCAAGGTGTGAGTAAAGGGGTGCAGGTAATGCTGACAGATGGTATGAAGTCAGACGAATTTCCTGGTCAAGTTGGCAAAGGCAGTGATGGTAAATACATTGCTACTGGAGTGATTGGTACAGTACCCGGTTCTGATGGTAAAGCATTAGAAGCTTTTAGAAAACTTTGGCAATCTAAGAGGGATGGTTCACCAGGAGAATTTACTCCCCAAGCCTGGGATGCTGCTGCCTTATTGGTGCTGGCCGCGCAAGCTGCTAAGGAAAATACAGGTGTTGGGATCTCCAACAAAATCCGTGAAGTTTCCAGTGGCCCTGGTACAGAAGTTACCGATGTCTGCGAGGGACTGAAGTTGCTTAAAGAGGGTAAAGATATTAACTATCAAGGTGCTAGCGGCAATGTAGATGTTGATGCTAACGGTGATGTCATCGGCGTTTACGATGTCTGGACAGTTGGAGATGATGGAAAAATCAAGGCAATTGACAAAATTACCCCCAAGTAGGGGTTAAGTAGTTGGACAAAATTAAATTCATTGGTGGAGACAGGGAATGCACTTCGACGTAGCTCAGTGACCAGGGAATAAGAAAACAATGTGTGTAATTAATTCTGTCTGAGTATTTAAGAAAGTCAAGAGTTAAAGGCAAAAGAAAACAATTCTTTTGCCTTTTTACTTTTAGCTAATTTAACGTGAGCTTTCAACGAACAGGATTCGTTATGCCTTATAGCAGGAGGCAGAAGGCAGGAGGTGGCACACTGAGCTTGCCGAAGTGCAGGAGGTAAAACATTACTATTCCTAACATCCACGCTTGTCCTTATGTTCTAACCTTTAATTCGCTTGCTATAAAAAAAACAATCTAGTTTTCTAGAGCATCGATTCAGTAATCGCAAAAACCCGATTTTTTTCTGTAAAACGACCAATTTTCGTTGACTGTAGAGACGTTGCATTGCAACGTCTCTACTGAATCGGTGTTCTAGAAGTTCGACAAGTCATATGGTGTCCATCTAATTAGCCGTAAAAAAACCTCTCCCTGGTTTTACTACGCAAAACCTTCCCTCTCCGAGCCGGAGAGAGACAGACTTGAACTTTTGTTCAAGGCAGGGAGAGGTTTATCGAACTTACGTTAATTTAATTAAAAGCCAGTGAAGTTATAACCAACTCCTAACATCAAACCGATATCAGTTTCATCGAAAAATCCGGCATTCACAGCAGCTGTTGCCGTAAATTGAGAATTTAGAGGCACATCAATACCACCAGTTACTAAAACGGCAACTTCCGAGCCATCGCCAGTCTGAAGGGCTGCACCTACTCCTACATAAGGCGCAATGACTAATGGTTCGCTAAATGGATCTGCTTGCTGCAAGGAAAAGTCGTAGGTGAGGGGAATTAGAACTGTGGTGTTGTCTCCAAATACCGCTGATGGTCGCACAGATATGGCATTTGTCAGACCAACTTTGCTGATAACCGCGAAGTTACCATCGCCCAAAGATGATGTACCGCCACTGACACCAATATTACCAGCAATACCGATATAGCTTCTGCCACCACGAGTAGGTCTACCTATATCAATATCCGATTGTGCCACTCTAGGAGCAGATGTTTGAGAAGTAGGTTGAGAGATAGGTTCTACATACTCAGATTTCAGCGCCACAGATGAGGTTTCCACTGTCCCTGGAACGGGTGTAAGTATCCGACTGGCGGTTTCCTGTGTGGCAGCGTTGGGAAACTGCTGATCTCCAGTAAAATTAGTTACTGTAGAGAGGTTTTGATTTTTAGTTTCTAGTTGAGTATTTAACTGGTTGGGAGACGCTACGGTTGCAGAAGACTCGGTTAAGGGCTGACTGCTCACTATGTCCACTGTCTCGGCAACTGCTGATAAGCCATTACCTAAGACTGCGATCGCAGCTAAACTTGGCAACCAAAAAACACCTTTACGAAGAAGAATAGTATTCACGTTCACTCCTAAAAGAATATTGCCACAATAGATAAAGGGTTCTGTTGATTTGAGTCAACAAATTCGGGCAACATTCAAAATTTAACACCAAAAAATCGATTTTTACATCCTGACTTTAACTTATCTACTTAAGATTTGTTAGCAAAAAATTAACTACTATATCCTGCATTTGATAGATGACAAAACTATAGTGATTTTGTATATTTTTATATTTTTTATACTTAAAAGCAAAGCCTTTATTTATTAAAGAGGTAATCAAGAGATTCCGTAACCATTTATTATGGTAGCCACAGGTCTTGCAATCTTCAACAATTACAAAATCTTTGGGCTGATTTTTAATACATACTTAGGGATTGGCTAAGAGTAAAAAAAGGGGAGACAAAAATAATTAAGTTGTTACTTCCTCCACTCTCCCCTTTTATGTGCCACTTCCAGAGAGGCTCATAGAGTGGCTATTGCTTCAGCGACTAGCTGAGAAACTAAGGGCAAAATAGCGCGGCTCTTAGCATGTGCTTTGCCTTCAGTGAATACTACTAAGAGATAGGGGCGCTGATCTACTAGCTCAATATACGCTGCGTCATGGCGAACTTGACTTGTCCAACCCGCCTTTGACCAAATTTGGGAATTTTGGGGAAGACCACCGCCCAAAAAACCTGTCACCTGATCTTCTTCCACGTCAGTGGGCAAATCATCAGGTTTGAGACTACGTTTGAGCAAAGCCATCATTGCTTGCGATCGCCCGCTAGAAACTGCTACTCCACCGACAATACTATGTAACAACCTGGCGATCGCACTTGTTGTCAACATATTACGGTTTTCCAGCATTTCCCCATAAAACGCCCGCTCCCGCCCATAAGGGCCATCACCCCAAGTTTTTTGACAGACGTTAATCGTCTGCATTTCTTCCCACCCCAAAGACTGGTAATAGCGGTTAACAATATTACGCTGATATTTCCAGGTTTCAAATGGCCCGGTTGGTAACTCTGGCCCTGAAGTCGTGCCACTGAGAATATCTATAACTAAGCTGGTAGCATCATTGCTGGAATCTACAATCATATCGCGCATGGCTCGCTCCAACTCCTTGGAAGTTTGTTGGATCATGCCTTTCTCTAGCCATTCGTTTACCGCCACCAGGTAAAATAGCTTGACGATACTCGCAGGGTAAATTCGCTCAACACCACGATAAGTGAAACCACGGACTGGGTGGTTCCAAAAAGCGTCAGGAGTCAGAGCACCACCAGTGTTTACTGGTACTGGTGGATCGTAAACAATCCAGGTTAAGGCAATTTGATTACGAGCTAACGTTGGAAAAGCTGCCCAAGTTGCCTCTAAAATGCCATTACCAAGATTTTCGAGTTGTTCGTCTTTACTAAAAAAAATCATTCTCGAATGACGTCCTTTAATCTAAAATCCAAAATCCAAAATCCAAAATCGGGAGAGTACCAGTGTCTAACTGTCCTGAACTTATATGATTCTCCTGAATGTACGTGCTTGGCAACTCAAGCCGCATCTGGGCGACATTTGCGGGTAACATCAAATCATCAGGATTCAGCGGTTGAGGTGTATTTACGTGAGGATGACTATCCAGGTTGGGTATCTTTTTCAGATTTTGGTTTATTACAACCTGCTACTGTACCTTATCAGGCTTCAATATTTTCGGAATCTGAGATTAAAAAACTATTAGTGGAGGTCATCGTCTTTACCCATAAAGCGATGCAACAATCAAATTATTACCTTTGGGGTGGTACAGTCGAACCAAATTATGACTGTTCCGGGTTAATGCAGGCGGCGTTCGCCTCAGTGGGTATTTGGTTACCCAGAGATGCTTATCAGCAAGAAGGTTTTACCCAACCAATTCCGATTGCAGAATTAGCAGCAGGGGATCTGGTATTTTTTGGAACTAGCCAAAAAGCAACTCATGTGGGACTTTATTTGGCAGATGGTTATTACATCCATAGTTCTGGGAAAGATCAGGGACGAAATGGTATTGGCATTGACCTGCTTTCGGAACAGGGAGATGAAGTTAGTCAGTCATACTATCAGCAGGTGCGAGGTGCTGGCAGAGTTGTTAAGAGTTACGAACCACACAGCGAAGTCTGAGAACTTCGGTCAAAACGCTGAGGGTGCTGAGGAATATGAGGAGTGGATTAATTTCTGAGGGTATCAGTGGAGAGAATGGGGCGATTTCGGCAAATGTCCCAGATGTTTCAGTGGTAATCCCGGTGCATGACGAAGTGGAAAGTTTACCGCTTTTGCTAGAGGCGATCGCATCTACTTTATCCACAAGTCAGTTAAGTTATGAAATCATTTGTGTGGACGATGGCTCAACCGATGGCTCAGCAGAATTTCTCAAAAAAGAAGCGCAAATACGCAATGATTTAAAAGCTGTGATTTTGCGTCGCAACTACGGACAAACTGCGGCCATGTCAGCTGGGTTTAATTATGCACTCGGTAAAGCGATCGTCACTTTGGATGCTGACCTCCAAAATGACCCTGTTGATATCCCCATGCTATTAGCAAAGCTGAACGAGGGTTACGATTTGGTGAGTGGTTGGCGGCAAAAACGACAAGATGGTGCAGTAAATCGGTTACTCCCTTCCAAAATTGCCAACTGGCTAATTCGGCGCACCACAAGCGTCAACATTCATGACTATGGCTGTTCACTGAAAGCCTATCGTGCAGAACTAGTGGCAGATATGCACCTCTATGGTGAATTACACCGCTTTCTACCTGCTTTGGCGTACATTGAAGGGGCAAGAATTACAGAAATGCCTGTGCGTCACCACGCCCGTCGTTTTGGTCGTAGTAAGTATGGGTTGTCGCGGACGTTCCGGGTGTTGATGGATTTGTTAACCATCTTGTTTATGAAAAAGTTCCTCACCCGCCCGATGCACGTTTTTGGTTTGTTGGGCTTGATTTCAATGGCTTCCGGGGGACTAATCGGAATTTACTTGACTTTCGTCAAATTGGCTTTTGGTCAGATGATTGGTAATCGCCCTCTACTGATTTTGGCGGTTCTCCTACTAGTAACGGGAGTGCAGTTGTTTTGCTTCGGTCTTTTGGCAGAATTGCTCATGCGTACCTATCATGAATCTCAAGGACGACCAATCTATCGTGTGCGAGAGGTGATAGCAAAAAATGTTAAGTAAGGTAACAATAGTGATGATTGGGCATTGAGCATTAAGAAAGGACAAATGACTTTTGACCCTTGTACAGACGCGATTAATCGCGTCTCTACCCTTGACTCTTGACAAAAAACTCATTAAATTGCCTTTACCTTGAAAGCCTTTAATACTTTTGATGCTCCCCTGCGGAAGAACCTGCTGATTTTATTTACAGCAGGTTTATTATTCTGGTCGAGCCTGACTACGCTTTTACCAACCCTACCGCTCTACATCGATGAGCTGGGCGGAAACAAGCAACAAATTGGGATTGTAATGGGCAGTTTCGCCATTGGGTTGTTGCTATTTCGCCCCATGCTGGGAAGGTTAGCGGATGAACGCAGTCGAAAACTTGTCTTGTTGATTGGGACTATAGTAGCTGCGATCGCACCCTTTGGTTACTTGGCATTCACATCGATTCCTCTATTAATCCTGGTGCGGATCTTTCATGGCATTAGTATCGCCGCTTTTAGCACTGGATATAGTGCGCTGGTGGCAGATTTAGCTCCCGCCGAAAGTCGTGGTGAAATCTTTAGTTATATGAGTCTCACCGTTCCCATTGGTTTAGCGATTGGCCCCGCTCTGGGAGGTTATCTACAAGCTACAACTGGTTATTCACTTTTATTTTTGTTATCTGCTGGATTAGCTTTTGTCGCGCTGTTGGGTGTTGTACAAATTACCAATCCACCAATGCAGACACGAGAGCGAACTCAGGACAATAACAGCAAATTTTGGCAAATTTTGAGTAGTCCACGGGTGAGAGTTCCAGCTGTTGTGATGTTACTCGTTGGATTGACTGTCGGTGCTGTACATACGTTTGTCTCGTTGTTCATCAAATCAACTGAGATAGATTTAAATGCTGGATTGTTTTTCACAGCTGCGGCGATCTCTAGTTTTATTATTAGATTATTTGCTGGTCAGGCAAGCGATCGCTTAGGACGTGGTTTATTTATCACTTTTGGGATATTTTGTTATAGTTTGTCATCACTATTACTATGGTTTGCCAACAGTGCGATCGCTTTTTTAGTAGCTGCGATCATTGAGGGCTTCGGTGGTGGTACGCTGATATCCATGATTACCACGATGATGGCAGACCGCTCACATCCAGAAGAACGGGGGCGAATTTTTGCTATATGTATAGCTGGATTTGACCTCGGCATTGCGATCGCAGCTCCTCTTCTGGGTTCTATTGCCGACCAAGTTGGCTACCGCAATATGTTTGGCTACGGTGCTGTTTTAACTTTTCTAGCACTTATTATCTTCCTTACCCAGTCCAGCAAAGACTTACCTAATTCTCTGCGCTTTGCTTTAGGTCGCGCTCCAGATGCTTACGCTTTGAAAAAACTGTAAAGACGCGAAATTTCGCGTCTCTATACAAGCGTCTCTATACAAAAACGGGCGAGGAGGGATTCGAACCCCCGACACCGTGGTCCGTAGCCACGTGCTCTAGTCCACTGAGCTACACGCCCTTGCCAAGAAATCATAGTAACACGTTTTATTCAGATGACGCAAGAAAATTTTCCTTCTCATTCTGCCAACTTAACTCATTTGGATCACAAAGGACAGGCACAGATGGTTGATGTGTCTGCCAAAGCATCCACTGTCCGCCAAGCAGTAGCCGCTGGCAAGGTGCGAATGCTGCCAGAAACTTTTGCTGCCATTCAAGCCGGAAACGCCCCTAAAGGAGATGTGTTGGCAACTGCAAGGTTAGCTGGGATTATGGCAGCTAAACAAACAGCTACTTTGATTCCCCTTTGTCATCCTTTGCCTTTGCAAAAAATCGCAGTCGAGGTTACACCCGATCCACAACTACCTGGTTATCAAATTCAAGCTACAGTCAAAACTAAATCTGAAACTGGTGTAGAGATGGAAGCCTTAACTGCTGTTTCTATTGCAGCTCTGACTTTATACGATATGGCGAAAGCTTTAGAAAAGTCGATTCAAATTGAATCAATTCGGCTAGTAAGTAAGACTGGCGGGAAATCAAGAGATTATTCCCCACCAGAGCAATAACCTACTGTATCCCACCTATAGCTTTGTTAAGATCGGTTGGGCTTTCATACTCTTTATCTTCTGGCAATTGCTCTAACAAAGAGATAATATCCTGAGCAGCTCCTTGTTGTTTGGCGTGTTCTATCAATTCTTGTTTATCAGCAGGATAGTCAATACCCTTCAAGTGTTTTTGTATTGCTACTGGGTTTGCCTTAGCCATTTTTGTCTACCTCTAGAGGTCATTTCCATCTTCACAACTGGGTAAATTTGCTCCCTCTATCAAAAAGATGAATCATTTTTAACTTAGAAAAATTAAAAGGTCATCCACTAGGTTGATGAACCAGTTTTTTGCTGTTTTAGGAGTCTAATAAGCTAATCGGTATTAATTAGGCTTTATGACTGTCAAGGGGAGCTAGCGCGGTCTTGGGGAGCCAGTGCGGTCTTGGGGTTTCCCCCGAAGTTCAGATCGGAGGAAGCCTCCGCTCTGACTTCTCTCCAAGTAGAGCATCTGGCGTGGTCTCCCCCATGAGCGACTAGCGTTCAATGGTCAAGAGTCAAAGCCTAAAAGAGGACTTTTGACTCTGGACAACCTTCATAAGTAACTATGCAACACCAAATGCGTAACAGTTTAGCAACCGCACCCCCAAAAACCTTAGAATAATTAGGGTGTATTCAAACTTGTCACAAATATTTATGCCTCCTCGTTGGCCTCGCAAACCCGATCGCAATGATCCAGAATTCCGCAAATTAGATGACCGGATGAATTTTGCCATACATGTGGCGATCGCTGCTAGTATTAATTCCGGGTTATGGTTTGTCCACAACTTGAAAGCAACTACCTGGGAGTGGCTGCCTTGGTTAACGGTAAGCTGGACAGTAGTATTATTGCTGCATCTCATTTATATTGCTGCGATCGCTAACTACAACGAGACACCGCCTAAATCCACCTGAAGAGGGAGTACCAATGCTAAGGCGATTGTAACCTGTGGCAGTAGAATTAGCCCAGTTGATTGAGCGATAATCTGAAAAGGTCTGAGGGTTCAGACTATTTTTTAATTTAGGGTTGTTTTTATGGCTAAGACTAATACCACAGAAATCCTGGAAGCCCTAGCAGCTGAAATTGGCGAAAACATCTACATAGATATTGCCAAGTGGCATCTTTATTTATCGGATGCCAAATTGCATACTCTAGTTGCTGAACAGCTGTATCCCTTAATTACTTCTAACGCTATCAACGAAGACCGAGTTATAAAAGTCTTGGAATCTATTCCAGTAAAAATTGGCGGTGGGAAACGTGAACTTCCTTTAATCGATTTATTACCGTTGCAATGCCAGGTAAATCTAGTAGATATTTTGGAGAAGTATCAACGCGAAATATAGTTTTTTTCAAAGAAGGAACATATTTTTTAGCTGAACATTGTGGGAAGTAAGCACTTTCTTATAGAATTCTAAATAGGGATTTAATTGATTACATTGAACTTGTTGCATTTAGTCAATTATATAAAAATTACACCATAGATAAACACTAATAAATTTAGTTGAAACTCCATGCAACCTACTCTTGTCTTCTCTGTTTGAAGACGCAGCGCCTAGCTGACTTCGCCACAAGAGTACAGAGAAGCGGAAGCCGAGATTCATCTGTGGTGATAAATATCCCTAAAAATTTAGGAGTTTCTGCAACTGCAACAAGTCAGCATTGATAAAAAGTGAGTTCATCTTTACACTCACTCTCAATTTTCATGCACGCTTACACTTATTGAGGCTAATTCTATGCTTTTACAACTCAAAGATACTGAAAAACTCGTAAAAATTGTGGAAATTCAAGAATTACTAGACCCAAATAGTGACGTTGTTCACGCAAAAGACCAAGAAGGTCAAGAAGAACAGCAAACTGATACTTTTAAAAAAGAAAATCTCGTTTTTCCTTCTGGTGAAGATCTCCCACGCTGTTGGTTGGATGCCGACTATAGACAAGCCAAAGGCTAGTACACTCTGGTGGAAGTTTACCTACCTTTAACAAGGGGCTTAAGCCCCTTGTCTAGTTAATTGAGATGGTAGCTGGGTTTACGCCGTGCTGTACTAGAGCATCAATTCAGTAATCGCACGCAAAAACCCGATTGTTTTTGGTAAAATGACCAATTTTCGTTGAATGTAGAGACGTTGCATTGCAACGTCTCTACGAAACAATCGGTTTTTTTCGCCCCCATCTTGAATACTGAATCGGTGTTATAGGGGTTTTAAAATTACAGGACTTACGCAAAAATCGCCAAAAAGCTTAATTTATCTAACCGCCCTTCGGGTTCATCAGTTCCTCATGGGGGAAACCCCCAAGACCGGACTGGTTCACCAAGACGCCAAGATGTCAAGAATTCGTAGAGCGTGCGTAAGTCCTAAATTAGATAATTGGTAATTGGTAACTTGAAAAATCCAAAGAAACTGACTCTCTTTCTAAACTATGTACCAGTAGATGATGCAGCTTTGTCTGCTACTGTCACTGCTTCATGCTGCTGAAACTTTGGGAAAAACGTTTTAGCAATCCAGGTAGTCAAGATATGAGACAGCAATCCCAAAGGGCCAGCAAACAAACATAAAGCAAGAGAGTGAATTGTCCAAATACCTGTTTTCTGCCCTTCCCAATATATCCAACGACCGACAAATAAATCTAACGCCAGAAAATGAATCCAGCCCGTTGCTGCAACTTTTTCATCTGCAAAAAGTCGAGCAATATCAGCTAATTGGGGATTTGAGAAATCTTGGGCTGTCTCTGGCGTAATACTGCTGATAAACAAGTACAAATACGCTCCAGCTAATAGTACAAATGGCAGATATGATTCCATTGTCCGCCGTGTAACTTTCCAGTTTGGCAAGAAAATCATCAATGCCCAAAATGGTAAAACGAAAAGATTGGCAACGTTAAAAAGTTGGGAAATCGTCATAAAAGTCAAAACCAGAGGAGATGAAGGAGATTACTTACTCAACACTCAGCACTCAGCACTCATAAAGCTACCAGTTGTGATTCTATTTCTGAGGATTTCAAATCACGACCAATGAAAACTAAACGGGTTTGTCTTGCTTCTTCTGGTAGCCAGGGACGATCATAAAATTTATCAAATCGCGTTCCTACACCTTGCATCACTAGGCGCATGGGTTTATTAGGCACTGCGACAAAGCCTTTAATCCGGTAAATCTCTTGTTGTTGCGCCAGTGTTTGTAACTGCTGTTGCAGCTTTTCTGGCTCAAAAGCACGGTCTAAAATGAGGTGAGTTGAGGTAATCTCTTCATCGTGGGTGTGGTCTTCTTCGGTATCGTGATGACTAGGACGGCTATCTAAGTTGTGTTCGACTGCGGCTTGGAATCCTAATAATATAGATGGGTCTAGTTGAGAGCGATCGCTCATAGCAATCTTCACAACTCTGGGCAACTCTTGTTTAATCAACTCCTCAACTCTAGCTAGTGTTTCGGCATCTACTAAATCAGTTTTGTTTAACACCACCAAATCTGCACAAGCAAGTTGATCTTCAAACAGTTCTTGCAAGGGTGTTTCGTGTTCTAGACTATCATCTGCTTGCCGCTGGGCTGCTACTGCGTCCGGATCGCTAGCAAATGTCCCAGCTGCTACCGCTGCACAATCTACCACGGTAATCACCGCGTCCACAGTGGCAGCATTGCGAATCTCCTGCCAGCGAAAAGCCTTCACTAAAGGTTTTGGTAAGGCTAAACCAGAGGTTTCAATCAAAATGCAGTCAATACTGTCTCGCCGCTTGATTAACTGTTGCATTGTGGGGAAAAATTCTTCCTGCACAGTACAACATAAGCAGCCATTTGTTAATTCAAAAATATTACTGCCACCATCAGCATCTTCGGGGCAAATTTGACAAGATTTTAACAATTCGCCATCAATACCGAGTTCGCCAAATTCATTTACTAAAACGGCAATGCGACGTCCTTGGTTGTTTTGTAGCAGGTGGCGAATTAGGCTGGTTTTACCACTACCTAAAAAGCCTGTAATCACTGTGACCGGAATTTTTGCAGCCATATTTTTGCCTGATTTTCTCAGTATGGTAAGTTTTAGGGGTTACAAACTTAAATACTGAGGATAAGCTTAGTTTGAAGTTTGACTTAGTTATTTTAAGCTGAAATTCTATAGGAAGCCTGAAAATCTTGGGGCTGCTGGTGAGTTTAGGTTTGGCGTTAGCGCCTCAAATCGTTGTGGCACAAACGCTAGAGGAGTTGGAGCAAAAAGCTACATCTGCCGAAGAAGTGAAAAACTACGAAGAAGCCGCTAATATTTGGCAAAGTTTGATTCAAGGCGATCCCAATAATAGCTATGCCTACGGCTGGCTACGCCTACGCTCTTTACCGTCAAGGCGTTGCCAAAGAACCAACTGATTATTATTACAGTAAATTAAGTGAAGCACTCGCTCAACAGGGAAACCTAGATGAAGCGCTAACGACTTGCCAGAAGGTAGTCAAAATTGGTGAAGGCAGTTATGACACCTGCTCAAAGATAAATTTGCCACTTTACAAGAAAAAAGGATTCGCTGCTGTGATGGCTTTTTATAAGCAGTTGGCGAATGATATTCCACACCACAAAATGGCTGAACTTTACATCGAATTAGGTAACAATATAGTTTCTGGTGACGGCTCAAAACAAGAGGCAATGGCAGCTTATCAGGAAGCTCTGCAAATAGATCCAAAAAATGCTGATGCTCAAAGCGTTTTGAAAAGTTTGCTCACTGATTAAAAATAATTGAGGGGCAATCTCCCTATGTTTGCTTGCATCAATGCAAAACAGTCACAGGGGTATTGCCCCTAAATATTTTGAGCCTTTTTAGCGCTCACTCTCTCTCCAAAGACACCTATAAACTATCGTTCATCAGGCTGTCTGAACTTATAACTCTACACTCCCTTGTACAGACGCGATTAATCGCGTCTCTACTCAACACTCATTACTCAGCAGTAGCCAGTTCAGTGCTACCGCGTGCACGCCGCCGTGTGAGGGTATTGTATAGCATTACACCGATAGCTTTGATTAAATTGCCTTCCAATTCTTGGAACATTTTCATGTTCATGCCAAAGGCTGCATTAGCTTCATCAACTATGCGATCGCTTGTAGCATCATCAAGTGGCAATTCATCCAAAGCTTGACGATATTTGGCTTTAAATCCCTTCTCGTCAGAAATCTCTTCAAATTCATAGAAGGCGGTACCTTGTCCATCAGACAAATTCATCGCCGTTTGGGCAATGCCTTTGAGAATTTGTCCCCCAGATAAATCGCCCAGGTAACGGGTGTAAGAATGTGCGATCAATAATTCTGGTTCTGTTTCAGATATTTCCCGGATGCGCTGCACATAAGCTTCACCTGCGGCAGATAGTTTGATTTGCTCTCGCCAGTTGGCACCAAAGTAAAAACTCAGGTCTTTCTCTAGGGTCTGCTTGCGGTTTAGCTGGGGAAAGTTAATTTTAGAAACAATTGGGTGCTGGCGGTGCTTTTCCATCTCCTCTTCCATCGCTGAGTAGATGAAGTAGAAGTTAGCAACTAGTTTCCGATAAGAGTTTTTCTCGACCACTCCTTTTAAAAAGCACTTGACAAAACCTACATTTTCCGCCATTGTGTGGGCTTTTTTAGTGCCTACACGTAATTTGGTTGCTAAATTGCTGCTCATGCTAAATTTCTCAACTTTAAAATTCAACTACCGGAGTTTAATTTCCGAATGGCTAAAAAAGCCATTAAAAGGTTACCTTAAAACTTTTTGATGAGAATTTATATTAAAATTTCTTAAGTCACTTAAGTTTGTAGTCTTTAACATAGCGGGTATAAGGCAATATCAGCGCTTTCCCAGAATTTTAATTTTTTGTTGTCATTGGCTAAATTTTGCTTTTATTCTTGGCTTCGTAGTGCAAAACTCGTTTTTTTGTAAAATTTGCAAATAAGTAACCATGTTTGCATAATTCTTATTTCAGTGATTGTTACATAAGATTTACGCAAGTGTGATATTTCTTAGTAAATATTGTCCAGAGTCAAAAGCACCGAAGTTATGAGCGTCGGCTATCAGCGCTCAGACTTCTCTCAACAGTCCAAAAAAAAGCTTAATTTTGGAATCTTGATTGGCATCACAGAAAATATTATGTGCCAGTTGCATAAGTCCTGTCACATTCGCAAGTGGTTTCAGATTAGATAACTTCGTAAAAAAACAGTATTGATACTTATAAGTATTTAAATTTTCCATAAAGTTACGTGTAAAAACGTAGACTTTTCCCTGATTGATTAAGTAACATTTAATCATATTAAATTTCTGACGCTAATTAAGAACAGGATATTTATCCATCTGAAGCATACCAAGTCGCATTGAAGAAGACATGGAAATTAATTTAATAAATTTCTCCACGTCGCTACATCTTCTTTGGCGAAATTTGTCATTTTGAGCAAAACTAAGTGAAAAGTAAAGCGTTCGCATTAGTGAGTTTAAAAAACCTACAATTTCATCCTGATTTGCGAGCAAAGATAGTAACCCAAACGTGCAAGGAATGAGGGTGATAAGCCTAGAAGCTTCCTCATCTTCCTCATTTATGTATGCTATTCCTGAAAGCAACTTTTATCACTCTGATGTTTCCACGACTCATGGCTATAGTTGCCGATAAAGAGCCTTTTGAGAATAAATTTCTCAACATAAAAAGTAGTGTATTTTCATGATGAAAAGTTGTTCAGACAGAATTTTTGAGTAAAGTGTAAAGTAATATTCTCCAGTGTGATTGTGTGGAGTGTTTAAATTTATGGTCTCATTTATAACTCGAACTCAAGGCAACATTTTAGAAAGTTCTGCTTCCGCAGCAGATGGATTGGGCAAAGCTATTGAGAGCAGTTTTGCACTGAATTTAATCCCACTACCAGCGACTCCTCTGTTTGGCACAGATGGCATTCGCGGACGAGTAGGAGAATTGCTAAGTGCGCCTTTAGCATTGCAAGTTGGTTTTTGGACGGGTATTGTTTTACGTACCCATGCTAATCAAGTAGGGCCAGTCATTCTTGGACAGGACTCTAGAAATTCCAGCGATATGCTGGCAATGGCTTTGAGTGCAGGGTTAACAGCAGCAGGTATAGAGGTTTGGTATTTGGGCTTATGTCCGACTCCTTGCGTTGCCTATCTCACCAGCATTACTGATGCCATCGGCGGAGTCATGATTTCTGCCAGCCACAATCCGCCAGAGGATAACGGCATCAAAATTTTTGGTGCAGATGGTGCGAAGTTACCCCAAATTTTGCAAGCAGAAATTGAGACAGGACTGCGTGGCAATATATCACCTGCTACTAGTGCCAGTAATTGGGGACGGCATTACTCACGCGTGGAGTTAGTGGAGCAGTATAGCGGGGCGTTGAAAAAACCCTTGCACAGTGCCATAAATCTTCAAGGCATGAAGATTGTTTTGGACTTGGCGTGGGGCGCAGCAGTTGGGTTAGCACCATCAGTATTTACAGAAATGGGGGCAGAAGTGATCTGCTTACATAACGAAGCAGATGGCGATCGCATTAATGTCAACTGCGGTTCCACTCACTTAGAAATTCTGCAAGCTACTGTACAGGAACACAATGCTAACTTGGGCTTTGCCTTTGATGGCGATGCCGATCGCGTTTTAGCTGTAGACAATACTGGCCGACAAGTTAATGGCGATTACATTCTCTATCTGTGGGGACGCCACTTGCAACAAAGGCAACAACTGCCAGACAATCTGATTGTATCCACAGTTATGGCAAACTTAGGCTTTGAAAAGGCTTGGACAGAACTGGGTGGTAACTTGATTCGCACAGCAGTAGGCGACCAATATGTGCAAGCAGAAATGCTGCGGACTGGGGGAATGCTAGGTGGCGAACAATCAGGTCACATTCTTTGCCGTCATTATGCCGTTACTGGAGATGGTTTGTTAACAGCCTTGCATTTAGCAGCTTTGGTAAAAGAAGCAGGTGTTTCCCTAGCAGAATTGGTAGATCAAAGCTTTCAGACCTATCCCCAACTATTGCATAACGTGCGAGTCATCGACCGCGATCGCCGTTTAGGATGGCAATCTTGCCAACCTCTGCAACAAGCGATCGCTCTTGCTGAAGCAGCAATGGGTGATTCTGGCAGAATTTTGGTTCGCGCTTCTGGTACAGAACCAGTGATCAGGGTTATGGTGGAAGCTGCCAATGCTGAACATGCCAACCATTGGACAAATGAATTAGTCTCACAAGTTCAGCAACACATAGCATAAGAGTGCTGAATGCTGAGGAAGCCTCTCTTACAAAGTTCTGATGCCTACGGTGGTCACTGAGCTTTGCGATGCCCTGAGCTTGCCGAAGGGTCGAAGTGCGGGCTGCACCAACGGAGTCAGCCTCCGCACCCTGCGGTCAGCCCTTCTCTACGAGAGGCTGCGCCAACGGGTATCTCCTCCGGAGACGCTATGCGAACGCAGTCGCTCATGGGGGACTCGGGGTCCCCACGAAGTGGGGATTGGGGGAGAACCCCCAAGACCGCGCTGTCTCACCGCAGAAGCGTCTACAGACTTTGCGCTTTGCTCCAACTTCTCTTTGCAACGCACTGGCTCCTCAGCACTCAAAACTAATACCTATGGCGAAAACTAAGCAGAAATCCCAGCGCTCAAAAAAGCAGCTACAGCAAGAGACTCCTACTCTTAGCCTCAAAGAACGGTTAGCTCAAAAGCGCAAAGCAGCCCAAGCACGTAAAGAACTCACTAGCTTACTTACCACCGCCACCTTTGGCGGTGTCTTTGTTGGTATTCTGCTTTTTTTCGTAGTTGGAATTAAAGCGGCAATTCCTGGTGTCTTGGGAATAATTGTTATGTCTTTTTCCTTCAAATACCCCCGCCAAGCGCTATATGCCTTCATCATTTATGTGCCTATTGGGGGTACTATCACCTACTATTTGGGCAATAGTCCCATACTCCAATTAGCTAAAGAAGCTTTTTATATTCCAGCGTTGATTGGAATTTGGCAAACTTGCCGTAAGCAAGGGCTACCCCTAATTATTCCTCAAGGTATCAAAATCCCATTTTATATTGTTTTGGCTTGCAGTTTGCTAACACTGTTGTTTGTCAATGGTGGACAGCAGTTCAACCCGCCTAGTGTCGGACTATTGGAAAAAGCACCCAACGAAATACCCATAGGTATGGGAATTTTGGGACTGAAAGTATTTTTAGGCTACGTACCCCTAATTGGTTGTGCTTACTATTTAATTCGCAATAAACGGGATTTTCTATTTTTATCGCGCTTACAGATTGTTCTCATCCTGATCTGCTGTGTACTGGGATTAATTCAGTACTTATTACTACAAACTGGTATATGTCAAGGCACTAGAGGACTCGAAGGAGATGCCTTATTTAGAGCAACACTCGAAGCCCGATGTTATTTTGGCGGAGCGCTGGTATATAGTCCCGATGAAGGGGTTATTCGCCTACCTGGAACTTTTGTAGCCCCATGGCAGTGGGCGTGGTTTTTAATTGCCAGTACTTTTTTTACCTTTGCCACAGGCTTCACCGATCCATCAGTAATATGGCGGATGCTCGGTTTAGGTTCTTTGGCATTGGTGTTTATTAATGCTGTAGTCTCTGGGCAGAGAATTGCCTTAGCCTTAGTACCAACCTGTTTCGCCATTTTACTATTGCTTACTGGTCAAATTGTCAACCTCAAACGGTTTATCCCCATTGGTATAGGACTCGCCTTGATTTTGGGAATTGCAATGGTGACTAACCCTGCTCTTGTGCAAGAGAGAACCGAGAGTTTTACCAGCCGTTGGGACGCTTCACCACCTCAAGATTTTATCGTCCAACAATTTGAGGAAAATTGGAAAAATGTAGACGGGCCCTTGGGAAGTGGCTTAGGTCGAGCAACTAACTCTGCTCGTGCAATGGGTTCAACTAAGTTAGTGGAAACCTATTACCCCAAAGTACTTTATGAAGTTGGAATTGTTGGATTATTAGCGTTTCTTGGTTTGGTCACCACTTTAACAATCATTGCCTTCAAAACGTATCGCTCTATAAAAAACCGTAATTTCCGCAGTTACGGAGCGGCTTTATGGGTGTTTATATTGTTTATTAGCTACAACACCTATTACTACCCTCTGGATGTCGATCCAGTTGCTGTCTATTATTGGTTTTTTGCAGGAGTTCTTTTCAAATTGCCAGTTTTGGAGAAACAAGAGAAGGAAGATGCCGATCCTCAGCGAAAAACCAAGCGAAAACGCTGACAAACAAAAATTGAAGTGAGATAAAAATGGTAAAAGTCATTATAGGAGGTCAAAAACACCTCAGTATCCCTAATCTACCTCGTAATTCTAGACATACACTAATCCGCCCCAAGCCTTTTCCCGCAGGCAGATATCCAATAGAAAAAATTTGGTATCCTTTAGCCAGTTTTATTGCTTGGCAACCTTTATGGGGGAGATACCAAGCTATTCATTCTTTCAATAGAATTCTATATACAAATAAACCTTGGTTTCTCACATTTGAGGATCATCGTGTTTTATATAGAAATCCTCAAAATCAACGAGAAGCTGGAATTTATGAATTATTAAATAATCGTTTAGCATTAGATAATTGCCAAAAAATTATAGCTATCTCAGATTACGCTAAATTAAGATTTATCAAGCGGATAGAAGGATGGAAGATAGAAGATAAAGTAAGTAAAAAAGTAGATGTTATCCATCCAAGTTTCCCTGTCAGGGTTCAATCTTATAAACGTTATCAAGAACAGCAAAGTCTCCAGTTTGTCTTTATAGGAAACCACTTTGCTAGGAAAGGTGGAGTTGTTGCTTTAAGGCTAGCTAAAAAAGCTGAAAAACTAGGTTTACCTATTACTATACACATAATATCTGGGCTGGAATATGGTTCAGGAGTACCTACTGATTTCCCTGATCGCAACAGATATATAGATGATCTAAAGTTACTTAATTTAAATAACGTTGTTTTTCACAAGAATATTCCTAATGAAAAAGTTATTGAATTACTAGCGCAAAGCCATTTCCAATTAATGGCTACATTACATGATACCTATGGCTATAGTATTATTGAAGGCTTTTCAGTCGCCACTCCTGTAATTACAACTAATGTTTGCGCCTTACCAGAGTTTATTCGTCATGATGAAAACGGATATATTTTAGAATTACCAATTAACGAAATTAGGCACTGGAGTAATTGGTTGCACGGAGAAAAAACCAAAACTGATGAATATTGGGATATCGTGAATAGCACCTATGATTATTTAGCAGAACAAGCATTACAACAAATAATCAAATTTCTTGATAGAACAGATAAACGAGAACATTACGAATATTTAAGTGCAGGAGCGTTAAATCAAGCTCAAAATGTGCATAACTCCGAAAAACAAAATGAGCTATTCGACAATCTATACGCAGCGGCAGCAGGAATATACTGAAGTTTTCTTAAATCAATTATTACTTGGTTATCATCTGATTATCAAAATAGCAAAGTTACTTTAGTATAAAAATTTATGAATCATTGGCCTTTGATTTCCGTGGTTATCCCGACCTACGGTCGAGAGGAACCGCTACGAGATAGCGTTGTAGATGTTCTAAAGCAGGACTATCCAAATTTTGAAGTTTTGGTGGTAGACCAAACCTCAAAACACCAACCAGAAATTCAAGCTTACTTAGAGCAACAGGCAAAAGCAGGTAAAATTAAATGGTTGCGTTTAGATTGGGCGAGTTTGCCAGGGGCGCGAAATTATGCTGTGCGGCGCTCATCTGGTGAGATAGTATTGTTTATTGATGATGATGTTCAGTTAACCCCTGGATTTTTAGCAGCCCATGCGAAAAACTATGTACAAAATCCAGAAGTGGGCGCGATCGCAGGACGAGTATTTGACAGAATGAAATTAGGTGATTCTGGGGGAGAGACGCAGATTGAATATCTACCTCCCCAGGCAATGGACCCTGGAATTGCTTGGTATCATATTGATTTAGTACATACAATCAAACCCCAGCAGGTGTTGACAGCCAGGGGTTGCAATATGTCTTTTCGCCGCGAAATTTTTACTAAGCACGGACTGAGCTTTGATGAGAGGTTTCGCGGTAGTGCAGTGCGAGAAGAATCAGATTTTTGTTTGCGAGTCCGCCAAACAGGATATAAAATTTGGTACGACCCAGAGGCCCATTTGGTGCATTTAGGAGAAGAAACGGGGGGTTGTCATGATATTAGTATGCGATCGCTCCAATATCAACTCACCTTTTACCACAACCATTTCCTACTAGGCCTAAAAAACCTCACTGCTACCCAAGCTTTACGACTATACGCCCGTTTATTTGACTGTCACGTCTTGGGACGCCCACCTTGTCATAAAAGTGGTTCTCCCCTCAAAATTGCTACTCGCGCCGTTTTCTACACTTTGGGTTTTTTCAAAGCCTTGGGTACTGTCATCCAATCATTATGGAATGATGGGCAAATTTACAGTCGATTGGATCAACAAGCTTAGATTTTTGTAACCACAGATAAACACAGATTGATTTCATGTTCATTCATTTGTGTCAATTTGTGGTTTAAACTTTCAAATTTATAATTGGAAATATTAATGAAAATTTTAGTTGCTAGTCACACTTATATTGTAGACCTTAACTGTGAGAAATTACGCACTTTATCTCAACTAAAGCCGGGAATTGAAGTGACAGTTATTGTCCCAAAGCGCTGGAAACCAGGTGGTGTGCAAAACAAAATCATTGAAACTGAATACTGTGATGAAGGAGCATTTAGAATAGTTCCAGTTTCTAACTTCAGTCAAAATCATCAGGGTCTTCTTACCTTTGGTGCTGATTTGATATCTTTATTGCGGCAGTTTCGACCCCAAATCATCCAGGTAGAGCAAGGGTCTAGGGGATTAGCTTATAGCCAGATGATCGCTTTAAATCAGCTATTAGGACTCAAAGCAAAAAATGTATTTTTTACCTGGTGGAATCTACCTTATGAACTCAAATCACCTGTTGCTTTATTAGAAAAATATAACCTTAAACATAGCGACGGCATAATTTCTGGCAATCAGGATGGGGCAGAAGTTTTACGGCAAAGAGGATATCAAGGGCCAATTAAAGTCATGCCGCAACTGGGTGTGGATGAGAGTCTGTTTACTCCTGAGCCTCAACCAAAACTAGCGTCAAGTCTGGGCATTGAAACAGGAGATTTTGTAGTAGGTTTTGTCGGAAGATTTGTACAAGAAAAGGGTTTGTTAACGCTTTTGCAAGCATTAATCAATTTAAAAAATAAACCTTGGAAATTACTACTGCTGGGACGAGGGGAGTTACAAGCTGAATTAATCAAAATAGTAACAGAAAATAATATTAAAGAACGTGTAATTTTTGTAGAGAGCGTTGCCCATGACGAAGTTCCCAATTATATCAATTTAATGAGTACTTTAATACTACCTTCAGAAACAACTTACAAGTTTAAAACATTAACTGCTGTTGGCTGGAAAGAACAATTTGGTCATGTATTAATTGAGGCAATGGCTTGTCAAGTACCTGTAATTGGTTCCAACTCTGGCGAAATTCCGCATGTAATTGGCGATGCTGGTTTAGTTTTTCCTGAAGGCGATGTCCAAGCTCTTGCTAATTGCCTAGTTCAATTAATGGACAAACCAGATTTTGCCCACACTCTCGGTGAAATGGGTTATCAAAAAGCAATGGTTAAATACACGAATAAAGCTTTAGCTAAACAGCAATTAGAGTTTTATCAAGAATTAGTCAATAGTCATTAGTCATACCATTTCCATATGAAGACGCATAGAAAGAACCCCACCGCCTGCGGCACCTCCCCTTGGTAAGGGGAGGTTGGTAGGGATCAAAATAATGTGCAACCTCACAAAGAATTGGTATCAAGGGTCAAGAGTTCAATATTTTTACTCTGGACTTTTGACTTTTGACTCTTGACTTTACAAGACATCTGGACAAATGACAGCAAAATGAAAATCTTACAAATTGTCCCCTCAATTTCCCTAATTTATGGCGGTCCTAGTCAGATGGTACTAGGACTAGCTCCGGCGTTGGCACAAGAGGGAGTGGAAGTTACAATTCTCACAACTGACAGTAATGGCGATAGTGGTCAAAAACCTCTAGATGTTCTGTTAAATTGCCCAATTAAACAAGATGGCTATAAAATAATTTATTTTCGTTGTGCGCCGTTTCGTCGCTACAAATTTTCGTTGGACTTACTAAGGTGGCTAAAACGTCATGCTCATGAGTTTGACCTAGCACATATTCATGCTCTATTCTCTCCCATAAGTAGTGCTGCTGCGATCGCGTGTCGTCAGCAAAAGCTACCTTACATTTTGCGTCCTTTGGGTACTCTCGATCCCGCTGATTTACGCAAGAAAAAGCACTTAAAACAGTTTTATGCCGCAATTATAGAACGTCAAAACTTAGCTGGTGCAGCAGCAATTCATTTTACCAGCAATCAAGAAGCCAAAATATCAGAACGATTTGGGGTATCTACGCCAGATTTGGTAATTCCCTTGGGTGTTAAAGAAAAGGGAGGAAGAGAGGGAGAGGGAGAAAATATCCTGCGTAAGCAATTCAGTATTCCTGTTGAGATCCCTTTAGTGCTGTTTATGTCGCGAATTGACCCGAAAAAGGGGTTGAATCTGCTAATCCCGGCGCTAGAAAAGCTACTAGCAGTCGGTTATGAGTTTCACTTTCTCTTAGCTGGAACAAATCCGCAAGATCCAGATTATGAACAAAAGATAATATCTCAAATTCAAAATTCACCATTGCGATCGCACACTACGATTACTGGCTTTGTGACTGGTGAATTAAAAGTTAGTTTACTACAAGCTGCTGATTTATTCGTCTTACCTTCGTACTATGAAAATTTTGGGATTGCTGTAGCTGAGGCGATGGTAGCAGGCACACCTGTGGTAATTTCTGACCAAGTGCATATTTGTCAACAGGTGCGTGATAGTAAATCTGGCTGGGTGTGTACAACAGATGTGCAAGCACTGGTAGAGTTACTGCAAGAGGCTTTGCAAAATCCTGAAGAACGCCAACGCCGGGGATTAAACGCCCAACAATATGCATTGCAAAATTTTAGTTGGGATGCGATCGCTCGTCAAACAATCCAAGCCTATCAGAAAATTCTGGCAAACAAATTAATTTAATTCAACGCATACAACAGCAGTTTTTGCCAAATAGGTGCTAGAACTGCCTTGACAACAATATCCGCAATTACAAAACCAATCCCAATTAGCATATAAGGCTTAGGAAAGGGAGACTTAGGAACTTCTCCTCTAATGCGAGTTACTAGATTTAATCCTAAAGCAGCTAAAGCAACCCCAGTCGCGATAAACCCAATAATCCGCAGTATAGACCAGGGATACCACCCCAAAATAGCCGCTAGCCAGGGTTTAGCACTGAGTTTCACCAATTCTGCAACATAGAAATTCATATAGTTCAGCATCCAAGTACCGAAGACTAATGCCACGCTACTAAAAGTGACAATGCAGAGAATACAAAAAATCCCGTAGTGCAATAAATGATCTGGTAAAAACAAACGGACTGTCCCTTCCATACCTTCTCCCGTGTGAATCCAGTGCAACATCTCTGTAGTGTATGACTGTCCACGGAGGATGACTTTTGCTGCTGTATCCGGCGCTATTGTCGTTGCTAAAATTACAGCAATACTCTGCAACACCCCCCACAGTAACATCCACCAGAAGGCACTTTTATACTGTTGACGACGCACTTGTAACAAAAAAATGGGATAAGGGACAGCTGCACCGAAAATCGGCATTAACCAAGGAATTCCGAAAACAAAACTTGCAGTTGTGCTGAGGATGACACCAACAACAAAAAATATTACTATCATCGTAAGCAATTCAAAATTATTAAATATCTCTGTTTTCCTGACCGTATCAGAGAAAGCCGACAACTTAAAATTTTGTTTCAAACAGCTAAAGCCCGATTGGTGAATCGGGGTTTTGTGTCATGATGGCAAAGTAGAATATACATGCCTTTTTAACTACAGGGAATCTCTCTCATGGCTCTCCGTCTAGGTGATACAGTACCCAACTTTACGCAAGCCTCTACACACGGCGACATCGATTTTTACGAATGGGCGGGTGACAGCTGGGTAGTGCTGTTTTCTCACCCTGCTGATTTTACACCTGTTTGCACCACAGAATTAGGCACAGTTGCCAAGCTGAAACCAGAATTTGACAAACGCAACGTCAAAGCGATCGCTCTTAGCGTTGATGATGTAGAATCCCACAAAGGATGGGTAGGAGACATCGAAGAAACTCAAAGTACTACTCTCAACTACCCAATTTTGGCAGACGCGGATCGCAAGGTTTCTGACCTTTACGATATGATCCACCCCAATGCTAATGCTACTTTGACAGTGCGATCGGTTTTCGTTATTGACCCCAATAAGAAACTGCGTCTGACTTTCACATACCCTCCCAGTACTGGACGCAACTTTGATGAACTTTTGCGGGTAATTGATTCGCTGCAATTGACTGATAATTACAGCGTGGCTACACCAGCTGACTGGAAAGACGGCGAGGATGTCGTAATTGTCCCCTCACTCAAAGATCCAGAAGTTCTGAAGCAGAAGTTTCCTAAAGGCTACGAGGAAGTTAAACCCTACCTGCGGATGACTCCTCAGCCTAACAAGTAAATCTGAAAATGATTTCTTGCATTAGACGCAAAGATATAACTTTGTATCTTTGCGTCTTTTCGTGTCTTTGCGTGAGAATAAAGTCAGTTGGCTAGGTATCAGAACCTGGAGTAAATCACCATGTTTTCATCTCCCTTGGTGTTGCAATTTCCGCCATCAATACAAATGACAGACGAACAATTCTTCGAGTTCTGCCAGGTTAATCGTGACTTACGCATTGAACGCAATAAACTTGGAGAGATAGCAATAATGCCACCTACTGGTTCAGAAACAGGCAATCGAGAAGGTAACATATTTGGACAGTTGTGGGTGTGGTCAGAACAAGATGGCAAAGGAATAACTTTTAGTTCTAGTACGGGATTTAAGCTATCAACAGGTGCAGAACGCTCTCCCGATGCTTCCTGGATTAAATTAGAACGCTGGAATACTCTCTCAGCCGAACAACAGCAAAGATTTGCTCCCATTTGCCCAGATTTTGTAGTTGAACTCAGATCCTCCAGTGATAACCTCAAACCTCTAAAGGAGAAAATGGAGGAATATATGAAGGAGCCAGGAGTACAGTTAGGCTGGTTGATTGACCGCAAGCAGCGCCAAGTGTACATCTATAGTCCGGGGAAACCAGAGGAATGTTTAGATAATCCTGTTACCGTTAGCGCTGATCTGGTGTTACCTGGGTTTATCCTGAATATGAGTAAAGTTTGGTAAAAAGCTAATTATTGTTAGCCAGCATTCTCAAATAGAAATAATAAGCTCGTATCTTTGAGGGTATTACATCTTCAATCATATTGAGCGTTAAGGCGTGGATATAACTTCCTCCTTTTAGATATACTTTTACATTTTCTATCTCGCGCTCCTTCCAATTTCGCTTCCTTAAATCCTTAAGTAATTCATCTAGGGTATAATCAAATTCTTCAAAAATTATATTAAAAGCTTGGACAGAGTTCATACAGCGGTTTTCAATTGAGTATACTACAGCAAATAGTTCGTAGCTTGTAGGGTAGGCATTACAATGCCCACCCTACTATAATCTTGTACAGAGTTCATAAGTGACTTTTAGTAGATAATACTGTGTAGGCTTCATTAACTAGGTGCATTTTCTCTTGAGCTTGTTTTTGCAGTTGTGGCTGATTAACAAATAAGTCTGGATGCCATTTTTTAACTAAGGTACGATAAGCCTGTTTAACTTCAGTAAAAGAAGCACTTTGCTGTAATCCTAAAATCTCGTATGCTTGAGCAACTTTGTCTTTTTTCACCTGTGTTTTGGGTTGATTTTGTTGCTGGCTAGCCTGAGAACCAGAAGAACGCATTTCTGCTTTCATTTGTGCTATTTCTTCATCAAGTTCCCAATTACGAAATTTTGCCTCCACCTCTTCTGGACGTGGAGACGGCGGCGGTGAGATAACTGGTTGAGGTGGAAATTCTACCTTTGCCCTGCTATTATTAACAGTATTTTCCTGTCTTTGCTTGTTAGCAATATTTCTGTCTGGTTGTGGTAAATATTCCCAGGTAGTATATCTATATTTTGGTATTTCTTTATAAGGCTGATATTCTAAAGGTATCTTTGCTTTTTCTAACTCTCGCAGCAACTGATTAAAACCATTTTGTAATTGCTGCAAATGTTGACGCTTATCTGTAATTTCTTGCGGTTCTTTACTAGCTTCAAAACGAATTACTTTTTCAGCTTTCTGCTCATACTCAGCTAAAACTGATAACCCTTGACTGCTAAAGTGAGATAAATAATCTTCAGTTGCTACTATGCAAACTTTGGCAACCTGCTGATGATAAGATTCCTTTGATAATTGTTCGTCTTGTTTTTGAATATTCTTGTTTAATAAATAGGAAATACTGCCAACGACAGCCGCTCCCACAGGGCCACCTAATAACCAACCAATACCACCACCAACTGCAATCGCACCAGGTTCACTCAAATCATCGCTATCACTTGGCTTGGGAGGTAGCGTTACCTGTGGTTCGCTAGGAAAGGGAATTAATAAGTCTTCTGGCCGTTCTTCTTGGAAAAATTCGTAGGCTTGATATAGCCATTTCACTACAGCCAATTGTAACTCTGTCAGGTCTTTTTTAAGAGTGCTTGTTTGCCAAGATTTAAAGTTATTTTCTGCAAGTGCAACTGCGGCGTTAGTTTGGTATTTTGTGAGTAGCTTGGGTAACGCCAGCCAATCGCGTAACTCCCCAACACTAGTAGCAAAACCTTTTTTAATTAAGTTAGCAGCTTTTTGTTTGATTTCAATTTTGGCATTTTCTTTATCATCAAATAATTTTATTTCACTAGCAAGAGGGTCAATTTTAGCTTTTAATAATAGTTGGATTTGAGAAGCGATCGCCTGCACTCTTGGCAACCGTACACCAGAGCGATTTTGTTGTAAAATACCCACAATATTTTGCAAAGCTGTTTCAAAAGCAACTAAACCGCTACTATTAGCAGCAGCAACATCACCTTTTAATCTGGCTCTTAAAGCAGGTAAAGCATCAACGCGATATAAATTACTAAATCCTGGAGGTAATTCGGCTCGAAAACTTTCCGCAACAAACAGCAGACGATTTTGTACTTGTTTTTGTTCATCGGGTTCGAGTAAGTTAATAAAATTAGCAACAAAAATCACTGTTTTAATCCCACGATCTAATAGCCAATCTCGCAAGTTTTCCCGTTCACCCAAAGTCATTAACTTGCGTGCATCCAACAACTGAACTACTAAATCTGCACTTAAGAGTTGTTCTCGGACTAAATTATTTTGTTCGTCTCTATCATCTGTTCCAGGTAAATCGAGAAATTCTACACCTGTCTCTAAGAAAGGATGCGGACAAAAAACTTCTATAGATGCCACATCTTTTCGCATCTGTCTGTTACTATCAAGAATTGCAAACTCTTGTAAAACTTCTGTGCCATTACGGCAGATTTGTGTACCATCTACTAATATAATGCGAGCTTGTACATCAGAGCCATACTTAATAGCGATCGCTGCACCTGTGGTAGGAATTAAATCAATAGGTAACGTGCGATTTCCTAATATGGCATTCAGCAAGGTAGACTTGCCATGATTAAAGGGGCCAAATACCGCAATCCGAAAGCTGGGATTAACCAGATGATTGCAAATCGTAATTAAATCTTGATGCAGTTGCGATTGGCTCTCTAAATTTAGTAATGCAGATACAGATTTGAGAGAATCTGCTAAATCCTGATAACCTTCATACTGTTGTTGCATATTTCCTCGTTCCCAGGCGGAGCTTAAGAATGCAGATGATTGAGGCTTCGCCTCATACTCTTATAATTATGGGAGGCGGAACCTCCTAATAGGCATTCCCAGCTAGAAGCTGGAAACGAGAGTAATAATAAATATCAGCTGTAATCAGCTAATAAATTACTATACACCGCTTCAATTTTTTGCAATTGCGATATTACATCTTCTTGCAATTTTTTCAATCGGTTTAACTCAGTCTCGCGATTAATCTCCCGTGTTTCTTTCTGTTTAACTAGATTATCTAACTCAGATTTGCGAGATACAATATCATCATTAATTCGCTTACTCACTTCTCTTTCATAAGAGCTAAAACAATCTTTCACGGCATCGTATACAACTTGAGATTGCTCATTTGCTATTTGTGGTAGATATTTTACTAACTCTTTCTTGGCAGTTTTGACTAACTCTTTACGTGCTTGATCTGCTTGCAAGAACCCCACTCCCAAACCTAGTAATGCAAACCCTATTGGCCCAAGGAAAACACCTGTCACTGCCGTAATTATCCCGCCAATGCCTAGTACAGTGAAGTAGTTTAACAAAATATTTTTCCAATCAAATCCGGCTCCAGCTAGTGCTACACCAGCCAAGTTTCCTTTAGACAGAGACAACAATCCCATTGCCCATTTTGCCCATCCAGGAGAGTTATCGTCTTCCGTGGCTGTGGTATTAACTTTAACGTTTTGTCCTGTGAGCTTTTCTGTGATTTGATCTGTGACTTGGCTATAAGATGCACCATATTGTGCAGCACTGCGAGAAAGTCCTTTAAAAGCTGTATTGATATCTTTTTCAGCGGTTAAAGTCCAAGCAGCAGATTTATCAGTGATATATTGCTCAAAGGCTTTTTGTAGTGCAGCGTTAAATGCTTCACGTTTACCACTACTGAGAAAATCAAACAGATTCAATTCGGGTTGATAGCGTAAGAAATCGCTTTCAAAGGTATTACCTAAATTTAAAACATAGCTACGGAAAGACTCAGATATTACTCTCGCCTGAGTATTTCTTGTATTGATAATTTCTTTTTGGAATTCATCTCGGATACCTGTGAGTTTATTAAACTCTGGTTCCACTGAATCAATCCGTTTTTTCAATTCATTTACATCTTGGTCAAGTAATGGTATCCGTCTGGTAACTGCTTCGCGGGTATGATTAACAGCTTGTCTAGCTAATGTTCTGACTTGACGAAGTTCTGCGATCGCACGTTCTTTAGTCAGAAAAGTATTCAGCGCTCCCATAAAATCTGGAAAGCCAGTTCCTTCTAGATCAGCTTGGGGATTCTTCAACCGTTGTCTGAGCGCTTGAATTGACGAAAGCTCAAACACACGTTCTTCATAAACATTCTGACCATCTACATTACAATATTCTGCCAAATTTGCGCTGAAGACTTGCCGTAGTCTTTCCTCAGACCCTTTTAATTCCTCTATATCGTCAGGATCAATCAATGATTCCCGTACCTGATCCCAAGCATTGATTAAGAAGAAAACCGTCAATCCTCGACCTTTGATGTAATTTTCTAGATAGCGACGCTCACCCAAGGTACAAGGTTGCGAAGCTCTCATGACAAACAGAATTGCATGACAATTATTTACATAACCTAAAGATAATTCGTTTCGTGCTTCTGTATCATTTAATCCTGGACTATCAACAATTTCAATTCCCTTTTCCAATATAGTTAACGGATACTCAACTACTGCATAATCAACATCAGGAAATGCTTGTTTTTTCTCTTGTTCTAGTTTTTTAGCTTCAGTTGGATCAATAGTATATTTATGTTTAAAACTCTGAAAATCTAACTGTTGTGGACTTTTACCATCATTAAAATGAATAGTAACTTTCTTTTCAGAACCATAGCGTAAAACCGTTAATACTGCGGTACAAGGGTTAACATCACTTGGCAATAAATTTTCTCCGATTAAAGCATTTAAAAAGGTGCTTTTGCCCCGTTTCATGTCTCCCAATACTAAAAGGCGAAATACACCTTGTTGGAGATTTTTACTCGCTACTGTAATATCTTCAATATCTCGTTCTAAACTAAGTTTTCCTGATGAGGATTCTCCGGCTAATTCAGCTTTATCGATTGTCTCAGCAATTTTGTTCAAACATCCAGAAATTTCTGAGCGCACTTGAGCAACACGCTCTAAATCTTTGATGAATTTGTTAGTTTCCACTTGATCACTCATGATAATTACATCTAAATTAAGGATTGTTTTTTGGTGAGTCAAAAAATAGTTTGTAAGATATCCATGTCAGTGCTGCAACAATAATAATCCCAGCCACTACTGACGCTATCCTTACCGCAACTAGCACCACGACACCGAGAGCCAACAATTTCCCACCGAGAATAAGTTTTTTCATCCACGGTTTGGGAGACTTCTCCAACTGATGCTTAACAGTTTGATGAAAAGGCATATCAGAAGCACGGATGTCAGTTTCCATCTCCCGGAGTCTGACTTCCATTTCTCGTTCTCGCAGTATGCGTTCCCGCTGTTCAAGTTCTTTATGGCGATCATTTTGAGATGTCATCAGTATCCACCCCGTCTAGGACAATGAAATGATATCAGCATTTACTCGTCAATTAGGCTGTATATTAACTTACGTAAGTGTTCGCCGACCCCAGTGAAATTACTATTTTACTCTTTATTGCCTGTCATACTTAAGCTGAAAGTTAGACACCATAAAATGCACTCGCTTTCCGGAAAAATGTTGGCTTTTTGGTGTTAACCTTTAGTGCGATCGCTTCAGTCGGTGGGTAAATCACAGGCTGCGCTAGTACAAAGCATGGGCATCATTCACCGTAAATGATGCCTACCTGTTGCCCTTTACGCCGTCTGTTTAGAAGCCGCTTTTGAGTCTGCGGTCGATTTTAACCGGGTAATGGTAGCTTTACGAATGCGATCGCTCTTGCGTACCCCGCCTGTCATTTCGTATTCCCGGCTGTCTTTGCCATACTTCAACACCACACCACTGACTAAGCGTTCTGAGGTTTCGCGGATGGTCTTTTCAAGGGTTTCTATTTTTGCCTTTGCCGAGTCAAGGGCGGTTAGCATCATATTATACTGGTCGATTTGGTTGCGGAGTTGCCCGGTTAACTCAGTTAAATGGTTTAAACTGATGGAATCACCAAAGTCAAGGCTGGAATTAATCGATTTAAATCCGATTACTTTCTGTTCAGTTTTTTCTAGCACGGTAGAGCTTCTTTTTTTGCGTGGCATCAATCACACCTTTTACTAAACTTATCTTTCTAGAGTGTCTCAATGGGACAATGTAGCGGTTCAGTAAAACTTGCAAAAAAAGGTGTTTTTTTAAATAAGATTAGATTGCTAGCTAAGTAATTATACAACGCTAGACAACAAATCGTTGAGAATGGACTTGTGTTGTGAACGAATGGACTTGTTTTGTGAATGAATAGACTTGTTTTGTGAATGAATAGACTTGTGTTGTGAACGAATGGACTTGTGTTGTGAACGAATGGACTTGTGTTGTGGACGAATGGACTTGTGTTGTGGACGAATGGACTTGTGTTGTGAACAAACAAGAGAGACGCGATAAATCGCCGTCTCTACAAAGCGTCTTTGTCATGTATGATTTTTATCAAAAAACCCGATACGAACCGTATTCCATACAATCGATAAACACCATATTTATACCAATTTGCCAAAAGAATGTAACAAATAGACCATATTGTAGAGACGCGATTCATCGCGTCTTTCTTTCCAGCATTTACACGGTGAGAATAATTCCGAGTTTTTTGGGTTGGCAATTACATCAATGCAAAGCAATAATTGCATAAATTTTTGTATAAATCAAAGATGTAATCATGAATCATTACGATCCTCAACCAAAAAACAACAAACCTAAATACAAAGGTAAATATCGAATTGATTCAACACGTTTGCCAGCGTGGAATTATGCTAGCAATGCCGGATATTTCGTTACTATTTGCACGGATGGTAAAAAATGCTTTTTTGGTGAGGTTGTGCAAGGTGAAATGCAGCTATCACCAATTGGAGAAATTGCTCATAAATTGTGGTACGAGATTCCTAATCATTTTTATAATTGTCATATAGATTCGTTTTGCGTCATGCCTAATCATATTCATGGGATTTTGATTATTAATCAAACACAAGAAGAAGACGCGATGAATCGCGTCTCTACAAGGGCGGATGGTCAACGGGGTGGGGTTACTGGGCTATTTAACCCGATGTTGTCTAAAAATTCCCTTTCTAAAATTATTAGGTGGTACAAAGGACGATGTACATTTGAAATTAATCAAATATATAAAGGTTTTGGATGGCAAGAAAGGTTTCATGACAACATAATTCGTGATGAATTCGCCCTCGATCAAATTAGACAATATATTATTAATAACCCAATCAATTGGGAACGCGATCGCGAACAACCACCCCATTACCCCTTGTAGAGACGCGATTCATCGCGTCTTTGATTATTTTTATTTTCCTAACCTCAAACCCTTGAAAGAGAAAATAGAGGAATATATGAGGGAACCAAGAGTACAGCTAGACTTGCTAATTGACCGCAAGCATCGCCGAGTCTATATTTATCGTCTTGGTATAGCTGAGGAATGTCTAGAAAATCCAGCAACTATCAGCGGCGAATTGGTATTGCCTGGGTTTATTTTGAATATGAGTAAAGTTTGGTAGTGTCAAAATAATATTTGTTAATACGAATAGCTATTATACAGAGAGGCGATCGCGTGTCAGCAAATTGATCAACTAATCTCTAGCCTTGTTGTTTCAAACCAAGGATATATTCAATATAGGATTTTAGGCAAATTAGATGTAAATCATGCCACCGCTATAAGCCAAAATTTTTATAGATACTCACACTAGGTAAATTCAAAATGGATATTAAAAATGGCTTCGTCGGCACTATTGGCAACACACCCCTGATTCGCTTAGACAGTTTTAGTGAAGAAACAGGTTGCGAAATCCTCGGTAAAGCAGAATTTCTCAATCCTGGAGGTTCCGTCAAAGACAGGGCCGCACTTTACATTATCAAAGATGCAGAAGAGAAAGGTCTACTCAAGCCCGGTGGCACCGTTGTAGAAGGAACTGCTGGTAATACTGGCATTGGACTAGCACATATTTGTAACGCCAAAGGCTACAAATGCCTAATTATTATTCCCGATACCCAGTCACAAGAAAAGATAGACGCACTGACAGCGTTGGGGGCAGAAGTTCGTCCCGTCCCTGCTGTACCCTACAAAGACCCGAACAACTACGTCAGACTATCTGGCAGAATAGCTGCTGAATTGGAAAATGCTATTTGGGCTAATCAGTTTGATAATTTAGCCAACCGTCGCGCCCACTACGAAACTACAGGGCCAGAGATTTGGGCACAGACAGATGGTAAAATTAATGGGTGGGTAGCTGCAACTGGTACTGGTGGTACTTTCGCTGGTGTCGCGTTGTACCTAAAAGAACAAAATCCGGCGATTAAATGCGTTGTTGCCGATCCGCTAGGTAGCGGACTTTATAGCTATATCAAAACTGGCGAAATCAAGATAGAAGGGAATTCCATAACCGAAGGTATTGGTAACAGTCGCGTTACAGCCAATATGGAAGGCGCACCCGCTGATGATGCCATCCAGATAGATGACACAGAAGCGTTGCGGATTGTTTACCAGATGCTACGGAAAGATGGGCTATTAATGGGTGGTTCGACAGGTATTAATGTTGGTGCAGCTGTTGCCTTGGCGAAGCAGTTAGGCCCAGGACATACTATCGTCACCATCTTATGTGATAGTGGTTCCCGGTATCAGTCGCGGATATTTAACCGTGAATGGCTTGCCTCAAAAGGACTGTCAGTAGATTAGTCAAAAGTCAAAAGTCAAGGGTAGAGACGCGATTAATCGCGTCTGTACAAGAGTCAAGGGTAGAGACGCGATTAATCGCGTCTGTACAAGAGTCAAGGGTCAAAAGTTATTTTCCTCCAGCCTCCCCAACTTCCCTACTATCTTTGTTTCCTTCTCTGCGTTCTCTGCGTCCACTGTTCGCCTTTGGCGTCTCCCCTTGGGAGATGTTCATAGTCTCTTTCACAGACCAAGGCGAACGGTCCAAGCCGCCGCTCCGACTTCTCTCTGCGGTTCGTTCAAAAATGTCAAACATAACTCAACCATCAAACTTTTCAACAACAGACCAACCCTCTCCTAAATGCGTGCAGGTATGCCAAAATCGCACCTGTAAAAAGCAAGGTGCAGCCAAAGTATTAGCAGCTTTTGCAGCTTTGCCAGTCCCTGATGTGACGGTAACCGCTAGCAGCTGTTTAGGACAATGTGGTAACGGGCCGATGGTACTGATATTACCCGATATGGTCTGGTATAGCGGCGTTCAACCAGATGAAGTACCTCTACTGGTAGAACAACATTTATTAAGTAGTAAAAGAGTCAAACAGATGCTTTATCATCGGTTTCATCCCCAGGGATAAACCTAATTAAACATCATACAGGTCTGCACTCTTATTGACTGAAGTGAGGCATCCGATGAATATCCAGCAGCTGCGTCAATCCTTGAAACAGAAGTGGCTAAATTACTACGAGCAAAATTATTCTTGGCTTGTCAAAATGCGAATTTGGGGCACTTACGATGGTATGCGGCGTCCTTTATCCGGTTTTATTTTGGCAACGCTGTCTGTTTTGGAGCCGCAGTTTAATGAAGTACTTACTTTTCTCGTGGATCTAAATAACAATCCCGATCAGATAGTCGCAGCTTTAGGCCTCAACTTCAATCCTGATGAAGAGCTACGTTTAATAAAGTTAGAGCATTCTGTGGTTGCAAATCAAGGCGATCGCGAATCTCTAGAGATACGTCATCAAGAAAACAAAGCTGTGCCTTTTGTGACAACTACCAATAAGGTTGCTCCCCAGCCGACTGACAAAATATTACACTCCCAAAAGCTGCCTGACTATCTACCACGCATACACGAAATAGTGCCATTGTTTACAGTTCCCACAGAAGTTGCTCACGCGCATAAACCTGTGCTATCGAGCGCAGTTGCTACTAAGACTGCTTCTGAGCCTCCTACTAAGTCACCAGCCGCTTTACTACGTGAAAAACAAGCGCTATTGCGCCTTGAGCGGCTCTCTTCAGCAGCATCGCCGACAATTACTACTGAGGTTCCCAGTAAAACCAAAACTATGCCATTTTCAGCATTGGCTACTGAAGGTTCCAGCAATGGCAAACAAGTGCAAGCGACCCTTGGACTGCTCCCTTCAGGAGCATCGCTAGTAATTACTACTGAGATTCCTCGCAATGGCAAACATCTAAATATACAACCACAAGACGTTAAGAAAAAAGTTAATTTCTCACTCAGCACTAATGCCCGTAGTCTAGCTTCGTGGGTAGATGAGTTTTGTCAAGGCACTCGATTGGATCGAGAGGAAAATATTTTGGTAGAGAAGGAGTCAGAAGATAGGAGACAGGAGACAGAGAACTACGGGTAATCGTGGGAAACAAACGGAATTTCTACTATTTCGCCCTCGGTTTCTCCTACTTTGACTTTCAAGCCAACGCCACCAGCTTTGGTGCGGATGTAACCCAGTCCAAAGTGACCATCAGGAGTTTCTGTGTAACTAGTAAGTTTGCCAACTTTTTCATCTCCAACAGCGATCGCACTTCCGACTTCAGCAGGGGCACTGAGGCGGATACCCAATAGGTGTTGCTTTACACCTTTATATGTGTTTAACCGGGCGATAGTTTCTTGCCCGATATAGCAACCTTTATTAAAAGAAATTGTCTGCCACAAACCAGCTTCCAACGGATTGTAATCATCAGTCAGTTCTGCATCTGGGGACGGGCGTCCTTGTAATATTCGCAACGCATCCCAAGCGCGATCGCTCATCTCCACCGCCCCAGCCTCTAACAGTTTGTTCCACACTGTTGCTTTGTCAGTATAGGGAAAAGTAAAGGTGTATCCAGGGGCAGCTAACCCACTACCCACGGCGATTCGCACACCCTCGGCAGGAGGAATTGTGTATACTTGGTGACTACCATAAGGTTGCCCAATTAGTTCACCAATACCCAACTTTTCGAGCACAGCGTCGCTTCCTGGGCCAATGAGGCTGAAAGTATTGGTATATTTTGTGATATCAGATAATTCCACCTTGTCGGCAAAGAAAATATATTTATCCAGCCATTCCATAAGAAACTGACAGCGGTTGGGTGAAACCAGCAGAATTACTGCATCTTCTCTAACGTAGGCGGTTGCTAGATCAATCGTCCTGGCTGTGGAGGTGACGAAAACCGTATCGCAACCTTGTCCTGGCTGAAGTATTTGGAAATTGTTAGTACTTTGGTTATGCAAGAAGTTGAGGCGATCATCGCCAGCTACTTTGATCCGTCCCCAGTGCGAGCGATCGCATACAGCAACCCCTTCTATCGCTGCTTGGATAGCTGCTGTGTCTTTACCGTCAATTGTAGATGTTGGCATGGTGATGAAGAGTTGCCCTGTTTCAATGGTTTCGTATTGGAAATCTTAGCAAATAAGGGTTTGCAGCTTCAATGCACCGTAGTATTTTAAGACAAGCTGGGATAAGTGTAGAAGAGTTTGAGGCTTTGTAATTGTGTAGGCATCGCTCTTTTTCAAATCACTTAATCATGAAATCAGCGATCGCTATTTTCCGGGTAGGACTTTTTACTCTTCTTCGACAAGACCAAACTCCTAACGCAGATCATCTATTGTTCGAGGCTCAAATGTAGTGCTGTTTCATTCTTTCAAAGCCGCGCAGGCTAAAAGCCTGGGGCTACCAGAACAAAGCCTGCCTCCGCAGGCTAGAATGATTTTCCGGTATTTAGTCCGCCTGTGCGGACTTAGTTCATGTAGCCGCAGGCTTTAGCCTGTCGGGCGTTCAGGAGAATGAAACAGCCCTAGAACACCAATTCAGTATTCAATATAGGGGCGAAAAAAACCGATTATTTCGTAGAGACGTTGCAATGCAACGTCTCTACAGTCAACGAAAATTGGTCGTTTTACCAAAAAAATCGGGTTTTTGCGATTACTGAATCGATGCTCTACCTCAAATGTACGCGCTTTGGCACGTTCTATAGCTGCTAAAAGCCGCGCTGCATTCTCAGGAGACTGGAATAAATATGCTGTCTCCATAATGCTGTTAAGTTCCGCAGTAGAAATTACAGATACACTTTCAGCACCTTCACGATTAACAACTACAGGTTCACGGGTGTTAATTGCCTCTTCGTAAATCTTTTCAAACAGGACTTACGCAAAATCATGAGAAAACGTTCGCCTTGGTGCCGGAGGCATACTGCGAAGGACGCGAAGGACGCAAAGGAATAAGAGTTTCAGAGAGTTCTTGCGTAAGTCTTACAAGTGTTCGTTACTAACATCGCGATTAAGGAAAGATTAAATATTATTTACCACTCGTTGTTGGTATTCCTGTTCTGTGATCATGTCGAGAGTATTTTCCAGGCGATCTACAAATACGATACCGTCGAGATGGTCGTGCTCGTGTTGAAAGATCCGAGCGACAAAATCAGTTAATTCTTGCTTTTGTAACTTGCCATTGCGGTCAGTGTATTCTACTTCAATTGCTTGATACCTAGGAACTAACCCCCTAATACCTGGAACACTTAAACAACCTTCCCAACCTTTAACAACTTCAGTTGAATGACCAATGATTCTGGGATTAATCATGGCAGTCGGTTCCATTTCCGGAGCATTGGGATATCTCGGATTAGAACGAGAGGCGACAACCAATAACCGATAGGATTCTGCTACTTGAGGTGCAGCAATTCCCACACCGTTAGCCTTAGTAACAGTGGCTATTAAGTCCTCAATTAATTTTTGAATGTGGTCATCTTGAATATTGTCAACCCAAGCGGCTTTTTCGCGCAGTATTGGATTGCCTAATTGAATAATTGGCACTAATCCAGCCATGAGAAAAACTCCTTTAGGTAATGGGCATTGGGGAGATGGAGGAGGGGGAGCAGCGGAAGAAAATAACTTTTGACTCTTGACTCTTGACTCTTGTACAGACGCGATTAATCGCGTCTGTACTCTTGACTTTTGACATCAGCCTTCACGTCGCACTGGTAAAGCAGCAGGTCTGACTCCTAGTTGTGAAATTTGCCCATCGCGTTCCACTTGTATTTGCAACGTATTACCAATTTTGCTATTTTCCACTAGCTTTTGCACTTCCTCAATTTTAGTAACTGGCTGGTTACTAATGCTTTTAATTACATCACCGGGTTGTAATCCAGCGGCAGATGCCGGCGATCGCGGGGCAACAGCAACCACTAAAACGCCCTGATCTGCTGTAAGATTTAGGCGATCGCCAGCTCTATTTCTGATTCTTTCTTTAACTTCGGGTGTCAGTGTTACCATCTGAACACCCAAATAAGGATGCTCGACCTTGCCATTAGCAATTAATTCCTGGGCAACTTTTTGTGCTGTGTTAATAGGAATAGCAAATCCTAAACCTTGAGCGCCTCGGATAATGGCTGTGTTCATTCCAATCACTTGACCACGCGCATTTAGCAATGGCCCACCAGAGTTACCGGGGTTAATCGCAGCATCCGTTTGAATGTAATCAACCCGCTTATCGCTAGCACCGATATCGCTACTAGAGCGACCTGTAGCACTAATAATCCCAGAAGTAACGGTATTGTTTAAACCTAAAGGATTACCGATGGCAATTACTGCTTCTCCTGGTTGCAACGCCTCGGAGTTGCCCAAAGGTAAAGTTGGCAGGTTATTGGCGTTAATTTTAATTACAGCCACATCAGTTACTGGGTCTTCACCCAGAACTTTACCGTCAAAACTCCGGCCATCTTTGAGTGTGACAGTCACTGTGTCAGCACCATTGACCACATGTGAATTGGTCAAAATTTGACCTGAGGAATTAATGATTGATCCAGAGCCACTACCTCGCTCCACCCGTTGTCTAGGCTGTGATGGCACGTTTTCTCCAAAAAACCGTCGGAAAAATGGATCGTTAAATTCGTCTGGTACACGAGAAGTGATTGTTCTGGCAGAATCAATGCGAACTACCGCAGACCCCACCTTTTGCACTACTGCAACCACAAAATTAGGATCTCCAGAAGAGGAGATAATTGGTGGGGGAGCAATTATCGGATTGGAGTCATTTGTATTTTGGGTTTGCGTCTGGGGCTGAGTATCGTTTTGTTGAGCCTCAAATGTCTTGGCAGGTAAAAGAGAGCAGCTTCCAAGGAACACTACTGCTACCCCTCTTAGCAGCATTAATAGAATACTGTTTGCTCCCCATCTGCGGGGCAAATCTTTGTTATCAATATTTTTAAACGCTAAGTAATGGTCTATCGTTTTCATGTTTTTTTGCTTCTCCGTGCTAGCCAGTGGGTGGGGTATATCCCAATAATGATTACAACTTGAAAGCTTATTCTAGGTATAGAGCGTCTGAATGCTAAATTGGTGCTTGCTTATATCTTCTATTGTGACGATTAGCAGCAAAGGTAGTAGATGATGGAAATTCCCATAGAAAGTTTGTGGAGTCAGGTATTAGAGCGCTTGCAGCTAGAATTATCTCGACCCACCTTTGAAACTTGGATCAAAACTGCTAGTGCGGAGCGATTAGAAAATAATTGTTTAGTGATACGTACTCCTAACCCGTTTGCTCGCAATTGGTTACAAAAATATTACATTAATACAATTGCTCATGTGGTACAAGATATTTTGGGTTATCCTGTGGAAATTTACATTACAGTTGCTAAAGGTGATGAAATTTCTCATCTTAGTCAACGAGACGTTTCTTGGGAATTACCAGTCCCAAGCAGTATTCCTCAAAATGTTCCCACACACAAACAAAAAACTACAGAATTAAATTCTAAGTATATATTTTCGCGATTTGTAGTTGGTGCTAATAACCGTATGGCTCACGCTGCTTCCTTGGCGGTTGCGGAATCTCCAGGGAGGGAATTTAATCCTTTATTTCTATGTGGTGGTGTCGGTTTAGGTAAAACTCACTTAATGCAAGCTATTGGTCACTATCGCTGCGAAATTTGTCCTGATTGTAAAATATTTTATGTTTCTACTGAGCAGTTTACTAATGATTTAATTACAGCAATCCGTAAGGACAGTATGCAAAGTTTTCGAGAGCATTACCGGGCTGCTGATGTTTTATTAGTAGATGATATTCAGTTTATAGAGGGAAAAGAGTATACGCAAGAAGAATTTTTTCATACTTTTAATACTTTACATGAAGCCGGAAAACAAGTTGTTATTGCTTCTGACCGTCCTCCTAACCATATTCCTAGCTTACAAGAACGTCTTTGCTCTCGTTTTTCTATGGGGTTAATTGCAGATATTCAACCACCAGATTTAGAAACTAGAATGGCAATTTTACAGAAAAAATCTGAATACGAAAATATTCGCCTTCCTCGAGATGTGATTGAATATATTGCTTCTAACTATACTTCTAATATTCGAGAACTGGAAGGAGCTTTAATTCGGGCACTGGCTTATATTTCCATTTGGGGTTTACCCATGACTGTAGAAAATATTGCACAAGTTTTAGAGCCATCCAGTCAGAAAGTGGTAGCTACTCCAGAAGCAATTTTGACAGTTGTGGCAGATACTTTTGATGTTTCAATTGAAGACCTCAAAAGCAACTCACGACGCCGGGAAATTAGCTGGGCGCGTCAAATAGGAATGTATCTAATGCGGCAACATACGACTCTAAGTTTGCCTAGAATTGGCGAAGAGTTTGGTGGTAAAGATCATACAACGGTAATCTACAGTTGCGATAAAATTACCCAACTCCGCGAAAGCGATCGCACCTTAGTACAAACACTACGTCAACTGAGCGATCGCATCAATATGACTAGCCGCTCCCAAAAGTCATCTTGAGAATAAATTTTCTGTTTTCCACAACTAATAACTTTATTACTCATCTTAATGAATGAGGAGTTAATCGAGAATTTTAAGTTAAGTATAAAAATTGATTAAGTTTAAGGTAGATTGTGGAAAAATCTGTGGAAAACTTAAAGGTTCTCAAGAAAAACTTAATTAAGTATAATTACCCTGTGGAAAAACTAAGGGTTTTTCCACAAGCTTTCCACAGATAGCTGTTTGCTTAAACATCTGTTAAACAGTCCTGTGGTAGGTTTTCCACAAATTCCACAGACGCGAAATTTCGCGTCTGGGTTTTTGGTATGCAACTAACCGTTAAAATTTAATTGACAGACTAGTAGTTAGGCAGGTAGAAAGATACCACTGGTAAACTAGACTTTCACCACTCCCCTATAAATAAGGGTGCTAAGATAACCCTCACCAGCTGAATCTGACTATGAAATTAGTTTGCACCCAAAGCGATCTCAGTACAAACCTCTCACTTGTCAGCCGTGCTGTACCGTCACGACCGACTCATCCGGTACTTGCCAATGTGCTGCTACAAGCGGATGCTCAAACTAACCAGGTAAGCTTAACAGCTTTTGATCTCAGCTTGGGTATCCGCACCAGCTTTAACGCGGAGGTATGGCAAGGTGGAGCGATCGCCCTTCCTGCTAAACTGCTTGTAGACATCACCTCTCGTCTGCCAGAAGGAGAAATCACCCTAGACGATGAATCAGCTCTCACAGGTACAACACCTGGTGGAGAAGGTTTAATTGTCACACTCACACCCAAGAGTGGGCATTATCAGGTGCGAGCAATGGGGCCTGAAGAATTTCCTGAACTACCTGTAATCGAAAATACTGAAGCATTACATATACCCGCTGCTACATTAATTGAGGGATTACGAGGTTCATTATTTGCTACGAGTGCAGATGAAACCAAGCAAGTACTTACTGGAGTACATTTAACAGTTAAGCAAGATACCCTAGAATTTGCTGCTACCGATGGACATCGTTTAGCAGTAGTAGAAACTACCAACGAGCGTCCTCTGGATGGAAGTACTCAACTAGAAGTCACAGTACCAGCTAGAGCATTACGTGAACTACAACGGATGCTAGCTCACATCTCCTCAACAGATGAGCCGATAGCTTTACATTTTGATCAAGGTCAAGTTGTGTTTTCATGGCAAAACCAACGCTTGACTAGTCGCACATTAGAAGGGCAATATCCTACTTACCGACAACTGATCCCGCGCCAGTTTGAGAGACAAGTGACTATTGAGCGGCGACAATTCATCAGCACTTTGGAGCGAATTGCCGTGCTAGCAGATCAGAAGAATAATATAGTAAAACTCACCATAGATGGTGATGCTCAAGAAATTACCTTATCTTGTGAAGCTCAAGATGTGGGTAGTGGGAGAGAGTCGATGCCAGCGCAAATTTCTGGGCAGAATATAGAAATTGCCTTTAACATTAAGTATCTGATGGAAGGCTTGAAAGAGTTACCATCTTCAGAAATTCAAATGCATCTAAATCAAAGCTTGACTCCAGTGATTTTTACCCCACTGGGTGGTTTGAAAATGACCTATTTAGCTATGCCTGTGCAAATCCGTACTTAAAAATAGGGCGTTGCTGATTAAGAATATGAATTTGTCTCACGCAGAGAGAAGTTTGAGCGGCGGTTTCTGCCGTTCGCCTCCGGTCTCTGAAGGGAAAAACTTTTTGGTTTACTGTAGATAGCACAACTCTTTACTTGGTTCGTGAGTCAGGCAAGTCATGCAACTACATCGATTCGACAACATTCAGGAGTTCTGGCACTGCACTCAAGCTTACTTACTCCAGCATCAGGTAGAAAATAATGTTTTGCTCAGTATTTCGCATACCTTGTTGCATAACCCAGAACGTTATCTGGGTAAGCCTTATTTAGCAATTGTCCAAACAAGTGGCGAGATTCTGGCTGTTGCCATCCGCACCCCACCCCAAAAATTGATACTATCCAAAGCCCAGAATATGGATGCCTTGCGGTTGATTGCTCAAGATTTGCGTCAAGAGCAACTGCCAGGAAGCATGGGACTGGCAACTGAAGCAGAAATATTCTCGCAGACTTGGCAAGCCTTGACAGGACAATTTTATCAACAGTCGGTGGTAATGAAAATTTATCAATTAACGGCAGTGCAAAGAGTCTCAACGGACAGAGGATATCTCAGACTGGCAACTCAAGGCGATCGCTCTCTTTTGATTAAGTGGCTTTCTGCATTTTTATCTGAGATAGATGAGGCGGTGAGCGAAGATGTCGAACACCAGGTAGATAATCGGTTGAAACAGCACAATACTTATTTATGGGAAGATAGCACGCCAGTTTCAGTTGCGTCTAGTAAACAAGTATTACCTACAATGGGTCGGATCAATTTAGCTTATACACCACCAGAGTATCGTCGCAAAGGATATGCCACTGCCTGTGTCGCAGCGTTAAGCCAAAAACTGCTAGACCGGGGATGTAGCCATTGTTTACTCATAGCAGATTTAGCCAATCCTACAGCCAATCATATTTATCAAGCGATTGGGTATCGCCCCCTAAGCGATTGGCACGAATACTCATTCACCTCGAAGGAGTAAGCATAATAAAGCGATCGCTTCGAGGCTTGGGAAAGAAATTAAACCAGAAATACAGCAGATTTCAGGTAAATGAAGTACATATATAAAACCCAAAACCTTGTAGAGACGTAGCACTGCTACGTCTCTACGTGTATTCGATTAGAGCGCAATCTGCTATATTGATTTTTTCGTTAGTTCTTAATCTTGTTTGCCATTGAGAGTATTTTAGATGCGTTCGCCATTATATAAATGTTCAATTTAGGACTTAGAAGTGATTTGTTTCATCGGAATTTCAATCCAAAATTCTGTGCCTAACCCTGGCTGTGAATCACATTTAAATACACCACAATGTTTATCTACGATAATCTGGTAACTAATTGACAACCCCAAGCCAGTACCTTTTCCCACTGGCTTAGTAGTGAAAAATGGGTCACAGATTCTTGTTCTAACAGTTTCGGGTATTCCTAAACCATTGTCCGCAATGCGAATTACCACGCTTTTAACATTACCTTCCATCTCTCCGATAGCAGTACGGATGATAATTTGCTGGTTATGAGGTTCTAATTTAGATTCCCTACAATCTTCCAGAGCATCGATCGCATTGCTCAAAACATTCATAAATACCTGATTCAGTGGCCCGGCATAGCACTCTACTAAAGGCAAGTCACCGTACTCTTTGACTAAATTAATAGCCGGACTTTCCGGTTTTGCTTTCAAGCGATGCTGCAAAATCAGCAAGGTGCTATCAATGCCCTCGTGAATATCAACTGGTTTCATTTCAGCCTGATCAAGGCGCGAGAAATTCCGCAAACCCAAAACAATCTGACGGATGCGCTCAACCCCTATTTTCATTGAAGATAGGGTTTTGGGTAAATCCTCTGTGGCAAATTCTAAGTCCATCTCGAATGCGCGATCGCGAATTTCGGGGCTGGGGGTGGGACAGTGCTGCTGATAGAGTTCTAATATACTTAGTAAATCTTCCGCGTATTCGCTGACGTGGTTGATGTTGCCATAAATAAAGTTCACGGGATTATTAATTTCGTGGGCAACACCAGCGACCAGTTGACCCAGTGAAGACATTTTCTCACTCTGGATAAGTTGGGTTTGAGTTTGTTGTAAATCATACAGCGCTTGACCCAGCTTTGCTGTCTGCTCTTTGGTCTGGTTAAGTAATTCAGTTTGTTGGAGTGCAACCCCCAGCTGATTAGCAATCTGGGCGATGAACTTAACTTCCGAGGCTTCCCAGTGACGGGGTGCAGAATTTTGGTAAGCTGCCAATAAGCCCCATAGCTGTTGCCCAATAAAAATTGGAGCGATCGCATACGCCTTTGTCTGAAATTGCTCCAGAGCCGCAACATGACACTCAGAGTGGCCAGCCTTATAGATGTCATCAACTGCAAAGGTTTCATTGTGGCGATATCGCCCACCTTGGGTTTCTTGTAAATAGCTATCTTTCCAATCAGTCTTGATATCAGAACTTACTAACTTGACCCACCCATCACCTACAAACTCAGCAATATATTTACCACTCCAATCAGGGTCGAAGCGATAGACTGCAACTCGATCCGCTTGCAGTGATTTACAGATTTCTTGAGTAGTTGTCTGAAAAATAGCATCTAGATCAAGTGATTCCCGGATTTTAGCAACTACTTCAAATAAGACTCGCTGTTGTTCTGCGGCTTCATGCAAATCAACTGCTTGCTGTCGTGTCTGAACAAGTAAGTCAGCTTGCTCAAGTGCTACACTCAGCTGAGCTGCAACCTGGGTAGCAAATTGGATTTCTGAAGTTTGCCATTCGCGCGGCTGGTCACATTGTTGAATGCACAACAAACCCCAGAGATTATTACTTTTAGCTAGTGGCAAAACTAAATTAGCTTTAACCTGAAGTTGGTTTAGCATTTGGATGTAACAAGGGTTTAAGCCGGAGTTGTGGATGTCAGCGATCGCCTGAACACGTCCCTGACGATAGAGGGCATCATATTTTTTCTTAAAGCAGTTATCTTGAATTTTTAAGGTGAAAGCAGAAGTAAACTCTGGCAAAACATTCTCTGAAACAATTTTACCTTCATCAAATTCAGAATTCAGGTCAAAGCGGTACACTATTACTCGATCAGCATTCAGAGAGCGACGCACTTCACATACAGTTGCTGCAAAAACTGTTTCTAAATCAAGAGATTCCCGAATTTTAGCAACTACTTCAAACAATACCTGTTGCTGTTCTGCGGCTTGTCGCAAACCTAACGCTTGCTGTTGTGTTTGCGTGAGTAATTCTGCTTGCTGGAGTGCTACTCCTATTTGAGCAGCAATTTGACTGAGGAAGTTAATTTCAGCAGCTTTCCATTGACGGGAGCCAGAGTGCTGATAAGTTGCTAGCAAACCCCAAAGTTTTTGCCCAACAAATATCGGAGCAAGCACAAAAGCGTGAATTTGAAACTGCTCCAGATTCTCAATGTGACAAGGATCAAACCCCATCTTGTAAATGTCATCTACCGCAAATGTTTCATTGTTACGGTAGCGTCCTCCCAGAGTGTCTTGTAAGTAGGTGTCATTCCAAACTGTATTAATACCAAGTTTGTATTCATTTGACCAGTATGGACTAGCAGCCTCAAAATCACCGACAAATTCCCCGCCCCAATTAGAACTAAAGTGATATACAGAAACACGATCAGCTTTTATTAATTGACAAACTTCTTTAGTGGTTGTTTGAAAAATAGTATTGGTGTCAAGAGACTCGCGAATTTTGGCAATAACTCTAAACACAGCCTGTTGTTGTTCAGCAGTCCGTTGCAGTTCAAATGTGCGCCTTTTAACTTGTTTTTCTAAACTCTCATTGAAGGCTTGTACCTGTTGGTATAGTTCATACTGCTGAATTGCTGAAGCAAAATGTTTGCCAAGTTCTCTAGCCAGTTCAATCTCTTGATCCGTCCATTTGCGTGCTTGAGCTTTCTTGGATTCACGCCAAACCTCAAACGACAGACGGGGATAAAGTTGCCTTTGATCGAGGTCAAATTGACCTGCCCACAAGGTTTCTGTATCTATTTCGTTCCTGAAAATACTTAAATAGCCCAGCAATTGCTGACGATATTGAAGTGGAATCATCAACATGCTGCGAATTCTAGTTGGTTGAAAACTAGTTTGTAAACTTCGCAAGCTGGGAGTTTGATATATGTCTGAAATTGCCCAAACGTCATATTCACCAGATTTGTAGTGTTCTTGCCAGACGCTATACTGCTCTATCAGTGGATAGATATTTTGTTCTGACATCACAGGTTGCTGTCCAGAGATATAAAGCTTGGCACAATTATTTCCTGGGATCAAACATTCTGCTAAACTCTGAACGCTGCCACTTTGGAAATCCAAGGCTTCATTTCTAATGCAAAGCCTGCCACCAACACCATCAAAAGCGGCAACAGCTGCTTCTAGGGCTGGCTGTAATATAATCGTGGGTAACGAATGCAGTAAGGTAGCAATGCGGTTGATGATAGCTTCTCGTTCAGCTTTTTCACGGGCTTGAGTGAGGAGGGTACTTTGAGCGATCGCTACTGATAGTTGATCGACTACCATTTGTATTGCTTCGAGTTCATATTCTGAAATCAAGCGAGTTTCAGAGTTATGAGATACTAGCAGCCCCCAGAGTTGATTTTGATAGAGAATAGGCGCTACTACACTAGACTTTACCCCCATAGCTGTCAAATATTCAATATGGCAGGAGTCTACAGGGCGGTAACGTATCTCCTCTAATATGGTTTCTCCATTTTCCAAGTCACGAAGGTGACTTTGACCAATCTCCCGAGTATCCACATTCACAACAGAACGCACCCGCGACTTAATAAACAGTTCACGAGCGTGGGGTGGAATGTCATCAGCCGGAAAATTTAGCCCTAGTAGCGACGGTAATCGATTATTATAAATTGACTCAGCAATCACCTGACCACTACCGTCAGCATTAAATTTGTAAATCATCACTCGGTCAGTTGCAAGTAGCGATCGCACCTCCGCCGTTGTCACCGTAATAATCTCTTCCAACTCTAAGGTTCGTCGGATTTGATTTGTAATGCGGTGCAGTAAACTTTCTTCATAACGACTTACTTGTAAGTCTTGTTCATCGTTTAAGGTCATTGTTTATAGTTAAATAATTTAGCAATTTGTCTACAGAAATAATTAAATCTAAAGACATTTTTAAATTTAATTAATCGACTTGTCTTCAGTAAAACTACTGGCAAAACGCTGCCACATAATTTATTTACTTAAAATTCATAAAAACAATAGGTTTAGTGGCAATTTACATAACTTTTATAGCGAATAAAATTTATGCATTTTGCTGAAAATTTGCTTCTATATTTATTTTATTTTAACCACTTAATTTGCCATATTTTTAGGCAAAGCTATACTATTAAGTAATTTTTATAGTCAAGCATATTGTTTATATAAAATTCCAAGTATAGCAGGAGGTAGAAGGCAGAAGGCAGGAGGTAAAATATTACTATTCCCAACATCCACGCTTGTCCTTATGTCCTAACCTTTAATTCGCTTGCTATATATAAAACTTATCTGTAGATAAAAAGTGCTGATAAACTCAAACAATTGAAATAAAAAAGTACAGAAGCGATTAACATTGCATCTGTACAAATTAAAATAACGGGAGTTCGATGAACCTCTCCCTGTCTTGAACTAAAGTTCAAGTCTCTCCCTCTCCGAGTCTGAGAGGGACAGGTTTTGCGTAGTAAAACCTCTTAGAGGTCTTTTGATTCGTGTGACCCGTCGAACTCACGTTAAACTAAAAGCTTTTTGCCCTTGAGTTTTGGTTTTTTGTCTAGGCGTTACCGTGTCACTAAGATTAAGCTCTTACACTGCCAGCAAAGCTAATTTTAAGATAGTCTTCTTCCATCTTTGCTCCTACTGGTTGCAGTGCTGCTAAAGCTTGCGGTAATACTAAGTTACGACGGTGGTTGCCAATAGTAATGTTTAATTCATCTCCAGTTTTACTCAGTTGAATCTGGTCTTTGGGAATACCAGGTAAGTAAAGTTCCAAGCTGTATTGATTTTGCTCTTGCACGACTCTGATAGTTGTTTCTTTGTAATAAACCTGAGTCGGATCTTCATCTTTATATAAGGTTTCCTTTAGCCGTTCTAATGCTGGTAACCCACACAATTCTTCAGAGAACAGCGGAACTTCCTTTACAGGCAAAGGGTGAAAGTTATCATGGATTTCTTGACGATATTGCTGTTGATTCTCTTTCCAACGTTGGAAAAAGGGGTCTTTTACTTCGCCAGGAATAATGCGATTAGCTACGATTAAATCTGTAGCAACGTTGTACAAACTTAGATAAGCATGAGCGCGGAGAGACTCTTTAATCACCATCTTTTCTGGATTAGTAACCAGGCGTACTGAGGTTTGAGTATTGTCTGTTAATACTTTTTCCAGAGCTTCAATTTGTTCATAAAACTCGAAAGGCGCATCCATCACCTCTTTATCTGGTAGGGAAAAACCAGCGATTGGTCTAAACAAAGGCTCAACTAGAGGTCTAAGCGCCACCGAAATGTTTTGGAATGGTTTGTAAAAACGACGCATATACCAGCCACCGACTTCCGGTAAACTCAGCAGTCGTAATGCTGTACCAGTAGGGGCTGAGTCGATAATCAAAACATCAAACTCGCCTTCATCATAGTGACGTTTCATCCTTACCAAGCCAAAAATCTCATCCATGCCTGGTAAAATTGCCAATTCTTCCGCTTGTATTCCATCTAAACCCCTTGCCTGTAAAACTTGGGTAATATAGCGTTTCACAGCACCCCAGTTTCCCTCTAGTTCTTGCAGCGCGTCTAGTTCTGCACCCCACAGATTTGCTCGAATCTCTCGGGGCGCGTGTCCCAGTTCCAAATCAAAACTGTCTGCTAGGGAGTGAGCGGGATCTGTACTTAAAACCAATGTGCGATAGCCTAGTTCCGCACAACGGAGTCCAGTCGCAGCAGCAACAGAGGTTTTTCCCACGCCGCCTTTGCCGGTCATCAAAATTACACGCATGAATAATTTTGTCCTGTCTGAGAATTTTTTACATATATTTACATTATCGACTGTTTAAGGAAAATAAATGCTGCTTTAGTACGTTTAAACGCGAGGAGTTCTAATAATCAACGTGGGAAAGAATTAAATCTTGTTGCCATACTGACTGCTATTCGGACTAAGCTGTTCTAGCGTTATTCTCAATTAGTTATCTGAGTTCTTTATCAGTCACTGCGATCGCACTTTGAGATTAAGATTATTATTCATCATAATTTTTGGGTTGGATTGAGCGATCGCGAAACCCAGTATTTAGAAGGTAATTGTCTGATTTCACTTTGTTCAACCCAACCTACTTGACTGCTTAAGGATTGTTTACTGACTCAACATTGCAAAAGCTTGCTCAAGCAACATCTTAGCCTTGTGCAAGTTCAACAGCTTTTCCTGTTCATATCTATCTGGGTAACTCATCTTCCTACCTTCCAGCGTTACCCGAATGAGTCCTATTTGCTCATCTGTAGGTGAACTCATCTCATCTATCGCTGCTCCAATATACTGAAAAGTTGTGAAACTGGGAGCTTTTAACCCTCTACCTTCTTCCATCTGATGTAGTGCTAATTGAGGGAATGCCATTAGAGAAATGATGTATGAAACTTTGTATCCTGGGTTTCCAGTAGGTTTTATACCGTACCGACGGCATAAGTTGCGTAATTCTCGGATAGTTTTGATTTCAAGTTCGGAACGCGTGAACATAAAATAGAAGTGTCCATTTTTGATAGTGGATATTGGTGGTTGTACTTCCGGCAAGTTGTGACAACCACCAACAAAAAACTCTATTTCGTTGTACACATAAGAATCAAGTTATATTTACGTTTCTAAATAATGCCTAACCCTAAAGGTAATCCACAAAATTTTGAGCCAGTTAAATCAGATAGGGAAGAACCATTAACCACCACACTTAGTTTTCGTGTTACCGAATCTATGAAGGAAGAGGTAAAAGCTAAACACGACGCACCAGAATTTTGTCGTCGTGCTATCCAAAAAGCACTAGATGAAGATAGGGAGAAGTAGTATTTCGCTGTTAGAGTAATAGTCCAACCACTTTAGAGGGTGTCTCTCTACATATACCCTTATCCAAATATTAGAATTTGTTCAATAAAATTAAAAAAGACAGGCTTAGTCCATGCAAATCAAAGCTTCTAAGCTGATAGTGTTTACCGAATTTTACTTGAACTTTTTCAGTTAAATTACTGAAGATTTAGGTTACAAAATGAGTAAAAATTAACAAGATATATTTAAGTTAAACTCTCTCAAATGGATAGCAATTCAGCAAACGAGCAAAATAAGCTTTACAAGGAAAGAATAATCCTCCGTCAAAAAGGGGAAGAAATTCTTAAAGATGTGGATGAAGCATTGAGAAAAGGGAAGTCAGCAACAGACCCTCGAAAACAATTCAACAGTTGGCTTCACTCATTAGAAGGAAAAGCTTGGAAAAAAGAGGAATTTCAACGCCGTAATGGGATCTGTGCTTATTGCAGTGAACTACTCAGAGAAGCAGATGCAGTAGTTCATCATATAGAACCCATTTGACATCTTATGAGGTTTTGAATTAAGGTACTCCTCAGCATCTAAAATCCAATGCTAATGGCGTATTCCAGCGACCTCACTGATACAGAATGGGAAATTTTTAAACCCTTATTGCAAGAAATCTTACCGACTAAGAAGCAGACTCGACGGAGCAACTGGACAAAGCGAGAGATATTCAATGGAATTCTCTATCAACTGAAAAATGGGTGCAATTGGCAAGACCTACCCAA